>Ga0247841_10000019_pt1 | contig 432993 bp, 443 predicted proteins | sample LaCruzMarch2015__2_FD_192410 | JGI IMG/M metagenome (GOLD analysis project Ga0247841, IMG submission 192410) | Freshwater microbial communities from meromictic Lake La Cruz, Castile-La Mancha, Spain - LaCruzMarch2015_18m | ecosystem: Environmental > Aquatic > Freshwater > Lake | place: Spain... | reverse complement strand
CGACCCCATTGTGTTCCTGCCCATGGGCGCCTGCGAGGCTCACGGACCACATCTGCCGCTGGGCACTGATATCTTCCAGCCGGAGATGGTGGTGGTGGAGGTTGTGAAGCGTGTCGGCGGGCTCATCGCCCCTACGATCAACTACGGGCAGCATTCCTCCACCCATGACATGCCGGGGACCATCGGCATCACCTTCGAGACCCTGCGCTTGCTGGTGAAGGACGTTCTGGAGTCCCTGCACCTCAACCACGTCAGCAAGGTCGTGGTGGTCACCGGTCATTTCGGCGGGGTGCATCGGACGGCCATCAAGATGTCCTGCGAGGAGGCGGCCAAGCGCTTCGGCATGAAGATAATGATGCTTAGCGATTATGAACTGGCGGTGCACAAGGAGAAGGAGATATGCCAGGGGTTGGAAGATGGTCACGGTGGCCTGCTGGAGACCTCGCGCATCATGGACATCCGTCCGGACCTGGTGGCCGAAAAGAGGTCCCGCGGCGAGTACGTGGACGCCGACCACATGGTCCTGGCCGATCCAGGCCGCTGCTTCCCCAAAGGGTTCTCCGGGGACGCGAGCTTGGCCTCGGAGGAGAAGGGGCGGCGCATCAACGCTTATGTGGTGGACGCGCTTACAGAGCTGGTGCGCAGGAACTACGAGGTCTGACATGAGCGAGAGGAAGCGGTTGGCCGCGGAAAAGGCCGTGGAGCTGGTGCAGGACGGCATGAAGGTGGGTCTGGGAACAGGGTCCACCGCCTTCTACGCCATTGAGGCCATCGGTCAGCTGGTCAAGGACGGGTTCGATATCTTGGCGGTGCCAACTTCCTTAGCGAGTGAGAAGCAGGCCCGCGAGCTAAAGATACCATTGGCCACCCTGGAGGAGGCCGGCACCTTGGACATCACCATCGATGGGGCGGACGAGGTCGACGGCAACCTGGACCTCATCAAGGGGATGGGCGGCGCCTTGCTACGGGAAAAGATAGTGGCCTATTCCACCCGCGTTCAGGTCATCGTGATAGACGATTCCAAACTGGTACATCAGTTAGGTACCAAGTTCCCGTTGCCGGTGGAAGTTGTGCAGTTCTCCCATGGCCGCACCCGCATGTTCATGGAGGAACTGGGCTGCCGACCGGAGCTGCGGGGCGGGAATCTCCCGTTCGTTACGGACAATGGCAACTACATCTATCACTTGCAGTTCGACCGGGGCATCAAGGACCCCTACGAACTGCAGCGTAAGCTCAAGGAGATACCGGGGGTCGTGGAGACCGGGCTGTTCCTGAAAATAGCTAAAAAGGTTATCGTAGCCTCTGAGGATGGAATAAGGGTTATGGAAAGGGTTTAGATCAGGGGTTTAAGGAGAGCGCCTTGAGCTGCTCGATGTTCTTCTCGATGGACTCCATGCGCTTCCGTTCTTCCTTGTCTAAGGTCTCTATGATCTTGTCGAAGGGGATGGCCAACTTATAGGCGTGCACCGGGCGGCCCTTGCCTTCCTTCTTTATGTCCCGCTTGATGACCCACTTCCGGCGGCGCAGCTCCTGCATAGCGATGGAAACCTCGGGCTGCCTCAGAGCGGTCATGATCTCTATTTCGACAGATGTCGTTTCTTCTTTCTTGCGCAAGAACGCCAAAGTCTTAGCGACGTTCTTAGGCATCCCCGTGTTGACTAGAAGATCTACCAGCGACTCGTCCTTTTTGTTGAAGCCCTTGTCGGCCATATTGATACACCTTTTTATGATTTATAGATACATATCAATTATTAATTGATGGATATATATCCTTTTCTATTTACCCATTATTTTATATTGCTGGCCATCATACTGGCCATTGACATTTTACGACGTTGAGACTAAAATGCCATTCATTAAATAATATGGGAGAAGTAGCCGAAGATTAAGGCTCATATTATAAACTTTCGTTGGATATATTTTATTGCCCGTTGAAATCCGTCGGGCGTCGTATCTGAGATCGCTCCATGAAAAAACAATTCCATGAGGCGCCATTATTCGATCCCGCCGGCAGAAGAGGCCTCGTTGTATGTCCATGATAGTTTTTTTTATATAGCAATTGACGAATTGGAATATTGGCCGATCGATGTTGGCCAGGAAGAGCCGCCCAGCATTCCCAGGGGTGGTTTTCTCCATGCTAAGGGTTTAAATATAGATTGAGTATTAAGGCCATTTTGCTCCAAAGGGATGAATGTTATGAAGTTGCCTAGGTCCATAAAGACTTACTGTCCAGCTTGCAAGACTCACACCGACCATGAGGTCGAGCGGGTTAAGAAGCGAAAGGCTAGTGAGATGAAGTGGGGTCAGAGAAGGTTCCGCAGGGCTACCGCCGGTTATGGTGGTTTCCCCAGGCCAAAGCCTGAAGGGCGCGAAAAGCCCACCAAGAGGGTATCGCTCCGATTCCGTTGTAAGAAGTGCAAGAAGGCCCATCAGAGCGCGTGTATCAGGGCTAAGAAGTTCGAGATCGTGGGTGAGTGATTCCATGGCAACCACTGGAAAATTCATAAAGGTAAAGTGTCAGGATTGCGGAAACGAACAGATCACCTATAAGAAGCCGGCCATGAACGTGGCCTGCGCCGTGTGCGGCTCCACCCTGGTCAAGTCCCGAGGAGGCGAGGGAGAGATCAAGGGAGAGTTGCTTGGAGTGGTCGACTAATGTCAAAGGTCAACGAGTTCCCCGAGGAAGGGGAGCTCGTGGTCTGCACCGTTCAGAACGTCAAGAACTTCGGAGCGTTCGTAACGCTCGACGAGTATGGCGCAAAGGAAGGCTTCATACATGTACGCGACGTAGCCACTGGCTGGGTCAAATACATACGCGATTACGTTCGCGAGGGCCAAAAGGTCGTCTGCAAGGTTCTGGGTGTGGACTCGTCCAAAGGACATATAGACCTATCTCTGAAATCCGTTAACGAGCACCAGCGCCGGGAAAAGGTCCAGCAGTGGAAGAACGAGACCAAGGCCGAGAAGCTATTGGAGATCGTGGCCACCCGCCTGGAGAAGACCGTGGACCAGTGCTGGGATGAGTTCGGCCTGGACCTGGTGGACAAGTTCGGAACCCTCTATGGCGCTTTTGAGAGCTGCGCCATCGATGATGATGCCCTTGGCGATATGGAACTGTCCGGGGATTGGACCGATCATTTCGTCGAAGTGGCCAAGGAGAACGTCACCCCGCCCTTCGTTCAGATAGCCGGGATACTGGAGCTGCGATCTCCCGCGCCCGACGGCGTGGACCGCATCAAGTCCGCTCTGATGAAGGGCAAGGAGTCTTCTGACGAATCCCTGGAGATCCAGTACATCGGCGCGCCGCGCTACAGGATGGTAATGACCGCACCCGATTACAAGATGGCCGAGGAGGCCTTGAAGGTGGTCACCAACCTGATCATAGTCGAAATCAAGGAGTCCGGCGGGGACGGGCAGTTCCACCGGGAAGGCAAGTGACGGCGTCGCTTCAATAATGATTTATCATCGGGCACGCTTTATCGTGACCTGTAGGGATTGAACTATGAAGACCACGCTGAGGCTGTGCGAACTGTGCCATGAATATACGCTCAAGGACGCCTGCCCCAGATGCGGTTCGATCACCTCGGTGCCCATCCCTCCGCGCTTCTCTCCGGACGACAGGTACGGGGAGTACCGGCGGAAGGCGCGCCAGGAACAGGGTGAGTGAAATGGACAGCGTCATTATGATCATGCATGAGCGCCCCGAGCTGAAGGCTCCGGTGCTGATCGAGGGACTTCCAGGCGTAGGCAACGTAGGCAAGCTGGCGGCGGAACATCTGGTCGAGCAGGTGAAGGCGGTCAAGTTCGCCGACATCTTCTCCAAGCATTTCCCGCCACAGGTGCTGCTGGACGATGACGGGGTTATACGCCTGGTCAACAATGAGCTTCACTATTACCGGGGAGAGGGAGACCGCCCGGACATCATAGTGCTCACCGGGGACTACCAGGGCATGACCCCTGACGGCCAGTTCGAACTGTCCAATCACGCCATCCAGGTATGCAAGGACCTGGGTGTCAGCCGCATCTATACCCTGGGAGGGTACGGCGTAGGCAGGATCGTGGAAGCCCCGCGCGTATTGGGCGCCGTCACCGACATCAAGCTCTGCGAAGAGATGGCGAAGCATGGAGTGGTGTTCTCCAAGGGCGAGCCTGGCAGCGGTATCGTGGGCGCGTCCGGCCTGATGCTGGGATTGGGTAAGATGGAAGGCATGGAGGCGGTCTGCCTGATGGGAGAGACCTCCGGTTACTTCGTCGATCCCAAGGGAGCGGAGGCCGTGCTCAAGGTGCTGATGTCCCTGCTTCATATCGACATCGACCTTCAGGCGCTTACAGAGAAGGCCGAGCAGATCGACCTAATAGCCAACAAGCTCAAGGAGACCGAGACCGTCGAGGTGCCGAAGCGCGAGGACCTGGGCTACATCGGCTAGACCATTTTATTTTTAGAAAAAAAAATAAAGAGGGGAGGTTACTTGGGGGGAACCTCGGGCCTGACTAGGTGCATCCCATCCCTTCCTGGACAGGCTATTTCCTCAAATACCGCTCTTCATAGGCTTCCATCTCCGCCAGCACCTTCTCGGCCTCCTCCATCTTCTTCAGCTTGTCGGAGACCAGGTCGACGCGGGCGTATATGAAATCCCGAATGGCTGCCCTGATGGCTTCGGATCTGGAGGGGAAATCGTCTACCTCGACCAGGAAATCCAGGGCTCGGATATGCCTGGCGGGTAATCGCAGTGTGACCTTCTCCAGGTCGCCTTCGTCCATCGCCATTTCCTGACAATGAAGGTCGATTAGACCTCTCTTGTCTGACAACATTATGCCTTCAGCCGTATATAATGGTTTTTTAAGAGAAAGGCAGGGAGACCTCCCCTGCCAGATGTAAAAACAAGGGCGGTTGCGGTACCTTCGCCAAACAATAATTGATAAATACGCTATCGGTATTATGGTGGCTTACACCCGACTTAGCTCAGTCTGGCTAGAGCGGCTGACTGTAGTGGGATCCCGGCATGCCGGTCCTCAGCCGCCGATATCAGCAGGTGCCCGGTTCAAATCCGGGAGTCGGGACCACCTTTTCCTCAACCGCGCACCTTGGATATCAGGTCCATGGCCTTTCTACCATCCTCGAGGACCTTGTCCTCGTCCAAGGTCAGGGACCTGCGGTCGCGAATGAGCACCTTGCCGTCGCAAAGGACCGTTCTCACATCCCCCCGGCTGGCAGCGTACACAATATTGGACACGGCGTTGCTCAGAGTCGTCGGCCCCAATCCCGGGGAGCGGGCATCCATGATCACGATGTCGGCCTTTTTACCCACTTCGATGGAACCTAATTGGTCCGCCTTTCCGATGGCCTTGGCGGCGTTGACCGTGACGAAGTCCAGGGCTTCCTTGGCGGTCACCACCGTGGGGTCCCAGCGATTGGACTTCTGCAGCAATGCCAGCGTCTTCATCTCCCCGAACATGTCCAGGGAATTGTTGGTGGTCGATCCGTCCGTTCCCACGGTGACGTTCACCCCTTCCCGCAGCATCTCCGGGATGGGAGCCACCCCTCCGGTGGCCAGCTTCATGTTGGAGACCGGGCAGGTGGATATAGAGGCGCCGGCCTTCCCCAGGGCCTGCACCTCGCTTATGGTGAGCCAAGCGGCGTGAGCGGCCAGACAGCGGTGGTTCAGGAACCCGATGGAACTGAGCCAGTCGGCCGGGCGCTTCCCGGTCTTGTTCTTGTGCTCGTACACCTCGCCCCTGGTCTCCGAAAGATGGAAGGTCATGAGCGCCCCGGTCCGATCGGAGAATTCCCTGGAACCCATGAAGGTCTCCTCCGAACAGACATAGACGCCCTGCAGCCCCATTCCGGGGGTGATGAGATCGTCCTCGGCGAACTGGGCGTGGAAGCGCTTGCAGTTGTCCAGGGGCAGGCCATCCTGGGTGGTGAACTGCTGGTCCAGTACCGCCCAGCATAGCACCCCTCGCATCCCGGCCTCCTTCACCGCTTTGGCCACCAGGTCCTCGGAGTAGTATAGGTCCACGAAGGTGGTCGTCCCGCCTAGAAGCATTTCCAAACAGCCTAGACGGGACCCGGCCACCATATCGAACTCCTGGCGATCGGAATCGATGGCGAAGACCCGGTCCAGAAACTTGGGGAAAGGCAGGTCGTCGGCCATGCCCTTCATGACCGACATGGCCACGTGGGCGTGGGTATTGATCAGACCAGGGATCACTGGGGCACCAGCGGCGTCGATGACCTGGTCGGCGCCCCCTTTGACCGAACCCACCTCAACGATCGAACCGCCTTCCACGAGCACATCCCCCCTCAGGACCTTTCTTTCCTTGTCCTGGGTGACGATGATGCCGTTCCTGATCAGAACGCTCTCAGCCATCGAGACAGCAAAGCTATAGAGCGCTAATAATTGTATTGGGCCGGGGGAAGGTTAAATTGCCCCAAGGACATGTGGAAATCACATCATTGATGAAATGAGTATGAAGGAATCCTGTGACCAAGCTCATCTTCCTAGGCACTGGAGGCGGAAGGTTCTCCACGATCTATCAGATCAGGTCCACCGGGGGCTTGTACGTTCAGGACGGCCTTAACCTCCACATCGATCCGGGTCCGTCGGCGGCGCATCAGATGCACCGCATGAAGCTGGACCCCGCCAAGACCGATGCCGTGCTGATCTCCCATTGCCATCCTGACCATTACTCGGACGCCGAGGTCATGATCGAAGGCATGTCTCGCGGAGGTCTCAAGAAAAGAGGCACGCTTTTAGCTAGTAGGTCCGTGCTGGAGGGACAGCAGCTGCACGGCCCGGCCGTATCCAAATATCACCGTTCACTGCTCGGGCGGATCGAGATGGCCGAGGTGGGGGGCGAGGTGTCACTCGATGAGATGAGCATCCGGTTCACGGCCACCAAGCATAGCGATCCCACCGGAGTTGGCTTCTCCGTCCAGACCAGCAGCGGCCTGATGTCCTACGTAAGCGATACCGAGCTGGACGAACAGGTGACGAAGCAGGTGGAGGGCAGCAGAGTGCTGGTGTTGCCCCTTACGCGCCCTTGGGGAGCGCGCATTCCCAACCACCTCTGCACCGAAGATGCTCTGGAGTTCGTCAAGACCATCCGACCGGAGATGGCCATATTGACCCATTTCGGCGCTAAACTGATCCATGCCGGAGCGGACAGGCAAGCGGCCATCATAGAGAAGGGCACGGGGGTGCGCACCGTGGCCGCCGAGGACCTCATGACCATACAGCTGGGTAAGAGCATCAGGGTGCATAAGTATTGGAACGGTAATTAGTAATTATTTTATAGTAGAGCATACATAGATTGATTCGCAGCGCAAAGAGGCCGGGGATTTTTCCTCCCTATGGTTTTGAATCCCCACCACCCCGGCCCGCTGCGTTTTTCTTCCCCAAAAAAGATAATGCCTTCCCCCCATGCCCAATCTATGTCCCTGGAGGAAAAGATGCTGCCCCGGCTCAGGCCTACCGTCGAGGTAGAGGCCAAGCTTGGAAAGGCGGTGAAGGACCTCGAGTCCCGTACCAAAGACGCCGCCTCCAGGACCGGACTGCCTTTGGAGACCATGCTGGTAGGTTCAGTGGCCAAAGGAACATACGTGGGTATACCGGACATAGACCTCTTCGTCCTGTTCCCTCCGGACGTGGAGAGGAGCGACCTGGAGAAATTCGGCCTGATGATCGGCAAGGACGTGCTCGATGGCGAGACCCGTTATGCCGAACACCCTTACACCCACGGCAGATTCCAAGGTTTCGAGGTCGACCTGGTGCCTTGCTACAAGATAGACGATCCAGGCAAGCTTCGCTCGGCCGTGGACCGCACACCCTTCCACACCCGCTATGTTCTAGGCCGGCTTGGCGTCGGTCAGATGGACCAGGTGCGCCTGCTGAAACAGTTCATGAAGGGGGTAGGCGTCTATGGGGCCGAGGCCCGGGTACAAGGTTTCTCGGGTTACCTGACAGAACTGCTCACCCTGACCTATGGCGATTTCGCGGAAGTGATCAAGGACGCGTCCGGGTGGCGTCCCGGCCTGGTCCTGAGCACAGAAGGGTCCAAGAAGGGTGGGGGGGACGCGCCGATGACCTTTGCCGACCCCGTGGATGCCAAGCGCAATGTGGCCTCGGCGTTATCGCTGGATCGCTTATCGTTGTTCATCCACGCCTGCCGGGAATATCTGAAGGAGCCAGATGAACGATTCTTTTTCCCGGTCAAGAGAGAGGTCATGAAGATCAAGGACATCCGGAAGGTATTCGCGGATAGGGCAACGTCGCCTGTCGTCGTGATCCTGGACCGCCCTGACCTGGTGGACGACAACCTCTATCCGCAGGTGCAACGGACCCTGTTGGGACTGAGAAAGCTGCTAGAGGCCCATGATTTCAAGGTCCTGGACCAGACCTATGTAGTGGACAAAGACGTGCGATTGGTCTATGAGATAGAAAGCACCGAACTGCCTCGGGGAAGGTTGCATATCGGCCCTCCGGCCTGGACCGAAAACGCCGAGGAGTTCCTAACGAAATGGCGGTCCGGAGGGCTGGGACAGCCGTTCCTAACCGAGGGTCGCTGGCAGGTGTACGTGGAAAGGGAGTTCCGTGGAGCGGACATGCTCCTGAGAAAGAACGGGACGAAGGCCGCCCTGGGCAACGATTTCCGAGAACTGCCGGGTCTGCTCTGCAACGTTAAGGTCAAGGCCTTCCGCTCCGAAAACCGCCCGGTTCTCACGAAGATGGTGGATAAAAGGGAGAACTGGAGGGTTTAGACCACGTTCACCGTGAAGTTGAGCGTAGCTTCGTTACCGGTTTCATCGGTGGCTGTCACAATGATGTTGTAGAAACCGTTCACGAAAGTGTGGACATATTCGTAACGCCCATCGGAGCTCTCGGTCATGTCCCAGGTGCCGCCACCTGTACCGGTTATGGTGAATTGGACCATGGACAGGTCTCCGTTGTCGGTCACCGTGGCGTTGAAGGTGATGGTCTGATTAACAGGCACGTTGTTGTAGGGCTTGGCCAGCTGAACGTTCCCGTTCCAGACCTGCATGTCGTTGATCTCCGGGTCGATGGTGTCGCTGAAAGGAGGGTTCAGCAATAGTATCCATATCCCCAGCGCCAGGAAGAAGAACAGCGCTCCGTTCCCCAACCAGGTCTTGTTCTCGACCGTGCTCAGGTCGAGAGGCATCATTTGGATGATGTATTTCAGGCCGACGGCTCCAGCGATCAGAAGCATAAGCCCAATTACGAAGGTGATGTCCGTGGTCAAGTAAGCGATCGCTCCGAACAGCACTGCTAGTACTGCAGTGATAAGGACGGTCTTGGTCGCAGCCATATCCTTTTCCAAGAACTCCCTCTCGTTGAAGTCCGGAGGCACGAAATTATATTCTTCCTTAGGCTCGTCCTCCTTCTTCTTCTTCTGGGCCATGTTTTCCCCCTAAACATAACACGGTAATAAATGCTTTTAATCAAGATAAGGCCGATTGTAGTGACCAACGTTTAATGGACCGGCGAACATAGACCGTTCGGTCGATTCACTTTCGACCATCCCCCAAACACCTTTTTAATATGCCGGAAGATAAGGAAGGATAGGTGCAGACATGGCGAATGTCAAAATTGAAGAGTTGCCTGGAGTAGGACCCGCAACTGCCGACAAGCTTAGAGAAGCTGGATATACAGATCTTATGACCATAGCCGTGGAGTCGCCCAAAACGTTGGCCGATGCCTGTGACATAGGCGAGGCGACTGCCATCAAGATAATCGATGCCGCCAAGAAAGCCGCTGACGTAGGCGGATTTGAACCGGGCGATGTCATCCTGGAAAGGAGAAAGGGCCTGAGCCGCCTGAGCACGGGCTCGAAAGCATTCGATGAGCTCTTGGGCAACGGTTTGGAGTCTCAGGCCATCACGGAGTTCTACGGGGAGTTCGGAAGCGGGAAGACCCAGATATGCTTCCAGCTGGCCGTCAATGCCACACTGCCCAAGGAGAAGGGGGGGCTGGACGGAGACGTGGTGATGATCGATACCGAGAACACCTTCCGGCCGGAGAGGATCGTACAGATGGCTACCGCCCTGGGCGCGGACCCGGAAGAGGTCCTGAAGCGCATACATGTCGCCCGCGCTTACAACTCCTCGCACCAGATGCTATTGGTGGAGAAGGCCTTGGACGTGAGCAAGATCAACCCGGTCAAGCTTATGATCGTGGACTCTTTGACCGCCCACTTCCGTGCCGAGTTCGTTGGTCGCGGAACCCTGGCCGAAAGGCAGGGTTTGCTGAACAAGCATATGCACGAGCTGCTGGCGTTCGGTGAGGTCAATAACGCGGTGATCGCGGTCACCAATCAGGTATCGGCCAAGCCTGACGCCTTCTTCGGCGACCCGACCAGGCCTGTCGGCGGCCATGTGGTGGGACACGCTTCCACTTACAGGGTCTACCTGAGGAAGAGCAAGGGCAGCCGCAGGATCGCCAGGCTAATCGATTCCCCCGACCGGCCAGAGGCGGAAGTGGTAATCACCGTGAGCGAGGAAGGTGTGAGGGACTAGAACCTCACATGCCTCGTAATGCGGTCCTCTTCGAGCTTTCGGGGGAGCACCCCACCTTACCTCGAGCGGAGGCCATGGCTTGTCTGGAGACTGAATCACCAGGCTTCCGTGAGATCGCCTCGGGACCGGGATTCCTGATCGCGGAATGCGATCCCGAAATGGTCCCGGCCATATCTTCCCGACTGTCTCTCACGCACCGATTGGGTCGATATCTTGGCAGCGCCTCCATGGATCGATTGGAGGCTGCGGTGGCCGGCCTTCAAATGCCTGAGGGAACCCTCTGCGTTCGAGCCAAGAAGGTGGAGGGCCAATATCCTGAGGCCGACACCTTAGGACTGGCGAAAAAGGTCGGTCAACTTTTATCGGGCGAACATCGTATCGACCTCACCTCTCCGGACCTGAGGTTGAGACTGTTATTGTCCGATCGGGTCCATTTCTTCATTCAGGACCACGAGATCGACCGTAAGCAATATGACCGGCGCAAGGTGGCGGAAAGACCTTTCTTCTCGCCCATCTCCCTGCACCCCCGCTACGCTAGAGCCTTAGTGAACCTGACCGGGGCCAGGAAGGGAGATGTCATACTGGACCCGTTCTGCGGCACCGGCGGCATCGTCCTGGAGGCGGCCCTCCTGGGATTGAAGGCGGTGGGATCGGACATAGATCCGGAGATGGTTGCGGGATGCAAGAGGAACCTGGAGCATTTCGGAATGTTCGACGTTAGAGTGGAGATCTCCGATGTGGGCGATATCGAAGGCAACTTCGAGCCGGTCGACGCGGTGGCCACCGATCCCCCGTACGGAAGGGCGGCCAGTACCCGGAAGGAGGACATCGACCGACTTTATGACCGCGGCATGAAGGCCATGGCCTCTACCGTGGTACGAGGAGGGCGCCTGGGCGTGGTCCTACCTCATCAGATCGGGGCCACTGGACTGGATCTTTTACAGAAGCACGAACAGCGTGTCCATCGTTCCCTTACCAGGCATTATCACGTCTTCATTCGACCTTGACGGTGAAGATCATCTCTTCGTCCTGATAGGTGGATAGGTTACTGTTCAACGATGTGATCTCCAGGACAAGGGGCCAGCTGGCATTTTCCTCCCCTAAGGGCACAGCGATCTTCATGATGACCACGATGCCCTCGTCATAAGGCACGATCACGTTCAGCAGGTCGGTGGCGTTCCCCTCGGGATCACCTTGCAAATAGAGGGAGGCTTGCCAATCACCAGGCACCTGCATTATGTTCATTTTCATGGTGGAATTGGTATTTCCGGTATTGTTGACGTACATGGTTATGTAGACCGAGGAGCCGGCCATCATGATGGTCTCGTTCCCCCCCGATATCTCGATGTCAAAGGAATGATCAGGGGCGATCTCCACCAATGGTATGGGGGAGAAGGTCACCAGGAGAATGGCCAAAGCGAAAACCCCTAAGGCCTTCATCTTCACATCCAGCTTGCTGACGTCGTTGAGGGGGGCGGGATGCTTGAGCCCCAGGAATACGATGAGCAGGGCGAACAGAAGCCAGCCACTATAGTACAGACCCAGGACCAGCAGCAGGACCACCGTGGCATAGCTCAGGTATTTTGATTTGTCGCCAAGCAATCCGCGAGCCACATGCCCTCCGTCCAATTGTCCCGCTGGCAATAGATTGATGGCCGTGACCAGGAAGCCCACCCAGGCGGCGAAGGCCGTGGGGTGCAGGGTGACGTTCTCCGGCAACGGTATGAACATGGCCAGAAGGGCGTATAGCGGCTGGATCATGATGGCCACCGATCCGCTGTCGCCCACCATGCCAGTGGTGGGTTCGCCCATGGATGTGAGCCAAAGGCCGATTAGGGTGACCGGGATGGTGACCAGTAGGCCACCGATAGGACCGGCGGCTCCGATCTTGATCAAGCTTTTCCGGTCGGGTATGGGGTCCCTCAAGGAGATGAAGGCCCCGAAGGTTCCCAGCGGTGGAATGGATGGGATGAAGAAGGGCAGCGAGGCGGCCACACCGCATCTCCTGGCCGCCAGGTAGTGGCTGAGCTCGTGCGTGCCCAGGATGGTCATGAGCGGGAGGGCGAAGAACAAGCCGCCCCACAGGTAGTTCTCCGGCCGTAAGAGATCGTTGTTGCCCGTGTACGACGCCCATAGGGAGGCCCCAGCGATGACTGTGGTGACCAGCGTGATCACCAGTAAGATGCTGTTGAGCCACAGCCCGCGGGTCTTCAGCTCCGGACGCTTGACCACGGTTATGGTGTACTCCCCGCCAGAATATTTGAGGACCGGGACCAGCATGTGGGTCTTGAACTCGGTTCGAAGCAGCTCGAACCTTTTATCCAAGGTGGAAAAATCAGGGGAGATGAAGAAGACCAGAGCGTCATAGTTCACCCTGACATCGTAGATGGTGAAATGCTTTGAAACAGCGGACTTGATCGTTTCGACCTCTGCCGCTGGACCAGGGATGGCCATGGGTTCCCTATTTCAGGAAGGGTTATTATTATATTTTGCTTCATACCGGTCCAGGCGATGGCGTGCCGCATCTGGCGCCAGCGCCAAACATTTTGTAGGGGCACACCGATGTTCGGCCGTGATCCCGCTGCTGAAGCTCTTCCGGACGGGCAATGCCGTCATGGGAGTCATCGGATTGGCCATCGGAGTGCTGATAGCTACCGGAACGGACATATTCGATCATTGGCAGACCATTGCCTGGGCCGCGTTGGCGGTGTTCGCCTTCATTGCCGGAGGAAACTCCCTCAACGATTACACAGACCGCGAAGTGGATAAGATGGCGCATCCGGAGCGCCCCCTACCATCCGGACAGGTCATGCCCAGGCAGGTGCTGTTCATATCGGCCGCTTGCTTCATCGTGTCTTTCCTATCTTCTCTAACCTTGAACCTGCCTTCGACCTTGATCGTAGTGCTGGCCATTATTCTCATGATGTCCTACGAGGTCAAGCTGAAGAAGGACGCCTTGACCGGCAACCTGGAGATCGCCCTGCTCACCGGGATGCTGTTCCTGCTGGGCGGGGCGGTGGTGGGCATGATGGAGCGGACCTACGTCATAGCCCTATTGGCCTTCCTGGCCATACTGGGAAGGGAGATCGTCAAGGACATAGAGGACATGGAAGGGGACTTCGACCGGCTCACATTGCCGAAGAGGATCGGCGCTCGCAACGCGGGGTTGATCGCCAGCGCTTCGTTCTTGATCGCTGTGGCTCTGAGCCCCCTGCCCTATCTTGATGGCACTTTCGGCGCCTGGTATATGGGAGCGGTGCTCTTCGCTGATGCAACGTTTATATATTGCTCCATTGTTCATTTTGAGAACCCGACCAAAGGGCAGAAGTTAGCCAAGTATGCTATGTTCTTGGCCCTGCTGGCCTTCCTCGTGGGGGGATTGCTGTGAAGGTAACGGATTACATCTATGAGAGGGTGAAGAAAGGGACCATGCACATGACCTTGTTGGACCCCGCCAAGCAGGACCCGGAGCACGCCGCCGAGATGGCCTCCGTGGCTGAAGGCATGGGGACCGACGCCATAATGGTCGGCGGTTCCACCGGAGTCACCCAGGAGAACCTGGACGCCACGATATTGGCCATAAAGAAGAAGGTCAAGGTGCCGGTGATCTATTTCCCCTCCGGTGCCCACGCCATATCACCGTACGCCGACGCCATGTACTTCATGAGCATGCTGAACAGCACCACCGTGGATAACGTCGTCCTGCAGCAGGTGAAAGGCGCTCCCATAGTCAAGAAGATCAAGGTCGAGCCCATCTCCATGGGCTACATCATCGTCGAACCGGGAATGAAGGTAGGCGAGGTCGGTAAAGCCAATCCGATCCATAGGGCTGAGCCCCAGACCGCCGCCGCCTACGCTCTGGCGGCGGAATACATGGGCATGAAGCTGGTGTATCTGGAGGCCGGTAGCGGTGCTCCGGAGGCCGTACCGCTGGACATGATCGCCGCGGTCAAGAAGACCATCACCGTCCCCCTCATCGTCGGGGGAGGCATTCGCGATGCCAAGACGGCTGAGAAGGTCAGGCTGGCCGGTGCCGACGTCGTGGTCACCGGGACCGTGGTGGAGGACTCCGACCTGGGTGAGGACCTGAAAAAGCTAATACAGGCGGCCAAAGGGACCGCTTGATATTTTTATCAAACCATAGAGAAAAGGAGCTGGTGCAGGCGAGGGTCCAAGGTCAGCTCGGGATGGAAGGACAGGGCCAGCAAATTACCTTGCCGAGCCATGACCGCCTCCCCCTGATGCCGGCTAACGACCTCACATTCCCCCCAGGTCTTTGTTATGAGCGGGGCGCGGATGAAGACGCCGGGGAACGGCGCGTCCAGTCCTTTGATATTCAGATGCGCTTCGAAGGATTCGCGCTGCCGGCCGAAGGCGTTGCGGTCCACGGCCATGTCCATGAGGCTTAGCAGTTCGGTCCCTGTGCGTGCGGCCTGCTCCCCACCTTCCTTGGCCAGGAGAACACACCCCGCGCAGGTGCCCATGATGGGGACTCCATCCACCCCCATCCTGTTGATGTCGTCGAACAGGCCGAACTTACGCAACAGCTTGGAAATGGTGGTGCTCTCGCCGCCGGGAATGATCAGGCAGTCGACCGATCTCAGTTCCTCCGGCCGCCGGACGGCGATGACGGTGCCCTTCATTTCCATCTCCGTTAGCGCCAAATGGGACATGCGCAGATGCTCTGGCACAGCGCCTTGGACGGAGATGACACCGACCTTCATGTCAAGGCCGATTCCAGGAAGCGTAGATAATCCTTGTCATGCTAATGGTCGAATCTCTCGCGGAGGTCCACGATGGGCTTCATCTTGGGGGTGAAGTCCTTGGGAACCTCCTTCATCTCCACCTCGATGGGTTCCAGCAGATCGTTCTCCAGCCCGCTGCGAATCTCTTCCAGGGCGCTCACGGCGTCGAGGACGGCCTTCCGGCCCTCCTCCATGTCCCCGTTGTATTCCACGGTGAAGCGCAGCCGGTCGCGGAACGATGGCTTGTCGATGACCAGTTGGTAATTGATGACGCCATGCACCTTCATTATGGCCTCGTCGAAAAGAACGGGGAAGATATGCTCCCCCAGACCTATCTTCGTCTCGGCGTTCCGGCGACCCTTGGGCTTGCCTATCTTACCGATGGTCACGTGGCCGCAGTCGCAGGGCGGCCTTACGTAGTGCGAGATGTCGTAGGAACGGTAACGTAGCAGCGGAGAGCCTTGGTAGACCAGGGCGGTCCAGATCAATTCCCCCTCCTGGCCGGGGGGAAGGCGCTTGCCGGTGTCCGGGTCGATGACCTCCACCATGAAGTCCGCCTCGTGGACGTGCAGCCCCTTCTGCACATGGCATTCAATGGTGGTGGCCAAGCCCATCTCCGTGAGACCGTATTGGCTGAGGCACTTGCATCCCCAGGCCTCCTCCATCTCGTGCCTGACAGCTTCTGATAAGGGCTCCGAAGAGCATATTATGGACTTGAGACCCAAGGCCCGCAGGTCGTATTTGTCCCGCGCCAGCACGGTCACCCGATAGATGAAGGAGGTCAGGCCGATGATCATCTTGGTATGCTCGGCCTTCATCACCCTGATCTGCTCATCTACGTCCACCGAGGAACAGACCACGGACTTGAGGCCGGCCACCTTGCAGCCGCTCTGCAGCATGAGGCTGGGGTCCCAGGCCACCACGGCCGGGAACATGATGTGGAGCGTCTCGTTGCTCTTCAGCCCGGCCGAGCGCAGAGCCGCGGCAATGGAGTCCACTATGTTCAGCAGGTCCCCGCTGGTGTAGAACAGGCGCTTGGGCTTGCCCGTGGTGCCTGAGGTGGAGAAGGTTCGCGCTATCTTGCTCTGTGACTGGCACAGGAAGAGGAAAGGCTCTTCGGCCAGGTCCTCAGGTTCGGTGAGAGGGACCTTGTCCAGGTCGTCCATGGTCCGGATGTCCTCCGGCCTCACTCCCGCCTCGGCGTACCTCTTCTGATAGTAGGGGCTGTTCTCCATGACATAGGCCATCTGCTTGCGGAACATGTAGAGCTGATACTGTTCGAACGTGTCCCGGTCGATCTCCCCCAACTTTCTGCGCCCCAGAGCCTTGCGGAAATCCGCATCGTGCTTGAAAAGGTCACGGACCTTGAGCTGGACCAGGTCCTGCAGAGGGTTCTCCACGTCCTCCGATACCCTCCTGGAATTGAGCTTGGTGCGCGCGTAGGCGGTGATGATCCGGTTCTTGATGCTCATCACCCTGGGAATCTCTCCTCGTCCATATATTTCTTTCAAACCGCAGGACTATTAAATCCTCAAGGCCATGGATGGAGCATGCCGGACGCGCCAAGGACGAAGCAGGCCAGGGAACTTCGCACGCTGTTGAACCTGGGAACCTGGCCGGTGGGGGTCAAGATGTATGAGAAGGCCTCCGAGGCCTTATCGGTCACCGGCGCTCGCCATTTACATTCCACGGCCACCTGCCACATGGTCGCGCTGGCGCGCCATTACCGCTTGGAGGGGGTGAGCGTTTCCACCGTTCAGGGCATGAAGTGCCTGTGGGGCCTGGCTTGCCTGGGCATGATAAAAACGCCCGAGCGATTGGCCCGGGGGGAGCTTAACCGCCCCTTCACCCGGGACGACGAGGCGGCCAAGGCCTTGCAGGACAACATATTCATGCTGGGGAACGAAGGCCAGAGGTACGGTGCCATGCTCACCGCCCCCCTGGACCTGATGCCGGCCGACCCGGACGCCATCGTGATCTATCTGACGCCCGGTCAGGCGCTCAAGGTGCTGTTGGGATACGAATACGCCGAGGGAAAGGTTCTGCGCGCCACTGTCGCCGGCCAGTCTTCGGTCTGCTCGGCCATCGCCAAGGTGATCGCCGGGGAGGACGCGTTGCTGGACATCCCCTGCGTAGGAGATCACATGTGGGGATTGGCTCCCGATGACCAGCTGGTCATGGCCTTCTCCCCGCGCATCATGGACGGATTGCTGGACGGCATGAAGGCCACCGATACCTTTTCCGCCCACCCTTTCCGACCGTTCCTCAATTGGCCGGTGCTGTTCCCTCCAGACATGGAGCCGCGGGTACGGGAACTGGAATAGCGATAAGGCCTTATAGAAACGTAAACGGGGGAAAAGCAATATATTATGAGGTTGGTTAGCCTGGACGAGGAATGAAATGCCGCTGACACCGGAATTGCGCAGGGCGGGGGTCACACCCGAACTAATGAACACCACCAGGCGGTTCAATTGCCCTAATTGCGGAAAACAGTTCAGCCTCATGCAGTCCCGGGCCATCGCCTGCCGCGGCTGCCGCCAGGCCAGCACCAACTGCCGCTACGCCCGCTGCCCCTATTGCGACAAGGAGTTCCCCATGGAGCAGGTCATCACCAAGGACCGGAACGGTGAAAAATACCTGGCCGGCTACGTGAACAATATTCTGGGCAACTATTACAACCAGGTCGGGAAAAGGAACTCCCGATAAATTATTTTTATATAAAAATATAAGGGGGGTTTCCCCCCGTTGCTCACTTTTCGCTGAACTTTGACCACATCTCGTGTCGGTACAAGGTCTTCCCTTCCTGCGAGTTGATGTTGAACAGGCAGAAGGGGATAAGCTTCCCGTCCGGCGTCACGGTGTGGATGCAACAGTTGCAGAACCTTTCCGTCTCGGACGTCCAGGCGTCCTGGAAGGCCATGGTGGATACGGTCAGGTAGTTCGTCTTGGCCCGGTCCACGAAATCACCCCACTCATTGGCTCCACCGCCCTCCCCGTCCTCGACGATCAGGGATTCCTCGATGAACCGCCAAAGGTCCGATATCTCCTTGCGGGTCTTGGTGGCCACGGTCTTTGTTTCCTTGGGCGGGCCAAAGGCCCGGCTGGTCAGGGGGAACAGCGTCCCGTCCTCCATGACCACGGACATGGACTTGGCGTCGCAATGCACGTTGGAGCAGGAGGTGGGGATGAAGTTGTCCACCCTCAGCTCTCCACTGGTCTGTTCCTCGATGGCCTTCAGCAGGTCGGGGATGGTCACCCGGTCCTCGTCCTTAGGGGTGATGGGGAAGCGGCCGAAGTATGATATAGGCTGGAAGTGGACGCCCTTGACCGTGGGCACCTTGGACTTGGCGAAGTTGATGACCTCGCCCACACGGTCCAGGTTGATGTTCGGCGATACTACGCACACCAGGGTGACGCCCATGCCCACCTTTTCGCAGTTCTCCAGACATTTCAGCTTCTGGGCCAGGATGTCCCGGCCACAGGTCTGTTTGTATATGTCTCCGTGCAGCCCGTCGAAGGAGAAGTACAACGAATCCACGCCAGCTTCCTTGACCTTCTTGAGGAATTCGATGTCATCGGCGAAGCGTATGCCGTTGGTGTTCAGCTCGATGTGGTCGATGCCCATCTGCTTGCCCAAGCGGACAATGTCTGGAAGATCGTCACGTATGGTCGGTTCCCCACCGCTTATCTGAATGCATATGGGGTGATTGACGAAATCGAGCATGGTCTGGTACATGCCCTTGATGACCTCCAAGGAGGGGCTGAACTTGTAGAACTGGTTGGCCGAAGCGAAGCACACCGGGCACTTTAGGTTGCAGCCATTGGTGATCTCCATGACCACTAGGCAGGTGTGCTGCACGTGGTCCGGGCATAGGCCGCATATCTGCGGGCAGTTATCCTTTTCAGTCACCGCTATCTTAAGGGGCTTGGACTGCACCGCGGCGTACCTCTTCATGTCCTCGTAATCCTCCACGCCCCTCCAGATGAGCACTTTCTCCGTGCCGTGCTCGGGGCATTCCTTGATCAGGTATACCTTGTCGTCCTCGGCGACCTTGGTGGCCGGGACGGTCTTAAGGCATTTGGGGCAGAGGCTGTTCGTGTGACCAATGACCTTGCTCATTTAATTCACCGGAATAATTCAAGGGAATGTCATGTGGCACTATTCTACTTTTGCCAATCGAAGGGCGGCGCCGTCGCCATCAAATAAAAAAATGAAAAAGGAAAGGCCGCGTTTAGCGGCCTGAAATTGTTTTTAAGCGCGCTTCTTCTCGAAGAGACCCTCAGCGGCAGCCAAGGTCTTGACGGCGAGGTATTCCTCGACCCAAGCGTCCCCAGTGGAGGGATCGACCAGCGCAGGACCGTTCCTCTTGACGGTCATGTACTCGATCTCCACGTGGCCCTGAGCGACAGCCTTGCCACCGTGTGTCTTCCACTCGGTTTCCGCCATGACGTTGACGATCTTGCCCAGCTTCATCTTGTGAGCATAGGCGCTCTTGACCACGGCGGTGCCGTGACCAGACAGATCGCTCATGACGTAAACGGTGAGGCCACCGATGACCTTCTTGGCCAGTCCCATGTTGCCTTTCTTGATGTACACATTGGTCTTAGCCGCAGTCTCCACAACATCGATGATGTCGTGCTCCTTCAGTCCCCTCTTCGCGATAAGCTCCTTAACATCGGCCGGTATAGTAACTTGTACCATTTTAGTCACCTCACCAAGTTCCGTAGGTACCGAAGTCCCTAGCCGCCTTGACCAAGGCCAACATCTGTCCGGGTATGGTGTACGGAGGCGTCTCGCACGCGGTACCAAGGATGTAACCCTTCTTCGAGTCGCGGCCCTGCAACAGCTGCTCCTTGGCAGCGTTGTAGACCTTGTTCGGGTTGTTGTCGATCATCAGCTTGGTATCGACGGATCCCATGCAGGTTGCCTTGTCCTCGAAGGTCTCCTTCAAGAGCTTGGACGGGAAAGCGTTCCTTCCCTTGTAACCGGCGTGTATCACAGTGAACGGGGACCACATCAAGCCGTCCTTGAACAGCTTGTAGTCGGTCTCATGGTTACCGCACAAGTGATAGAATATCTGCGGTCCGGCTCCATGCTTGAAGCAGCCGTCCACGTACCTGAACATGTTCTTGACGGAGTATTCCGCAACGCCCTCGTCGCTGAAGATATCGTTGTTGGCCAGAACGGACCCGACGATCAACATCGCCATTCCGTACTTGTCGGCCAAGGCTTCAGCGCCGTTGATAGCGGTGTCAGTGTATGTCTGCACCAGCTTCTGGGCTGCGTCCGGCTCCGTGAACGTCCACATGATGAAGTTCTCCACACCCACCATCTCGGCAGCCGCTCCCACCAGGTCGAAACCGTATGAGATCGGAACCAAGGTCATGGGCAGGTTCTTCGCCACATAGTCGTAGATCCTGAAGAACAAAGGTACCGTCGCCATATTACCGTGCTTGGCCTGTGCCTTCAACAGATCGTCCTTGCTAGGTACGTGCATCTTGTCGATGTCTTCCGGGGTCGAATATATCGGCCCGGTAGAGATCGGCGGCAGAGTCTCCTTGTAGACCAGCTTCAGACCCAGCTCAGTGACCCACGGCAACGAGAAGAACCAGTGCGTAACTGGTAGCAGGTCAAAGAGGTGGGATATGTAGCCGACGCAGTGTATACCCAACTCAGGTTTTTCATAGAAGTCCCTTATGGTATATCCGCAGGCCACAGCGGCGTTGGACAAGATGATCGGGTCCACGTCTATGCGGTCGTGCGGGGTGTCCACAAAGGGGCTCGCAAAGCGCTTAGCGGCATTACCGTGCCACTTGCTGTCCATGGCTGGAAACATTTCTTCATAGCCCATAGAAATCCCCGTTCCGCTAACAGCAATGGACCATATATAATGGTTGTTCAAATGGCGCGCAAATAATTTTCATATATGGTATGAACAAACACTGTAAATAGAAATAATTTTCATATAATTGCATTATCATTAAAAATAATTGCAAATATTGTGAATTATTTTAACAATTAAAATATTTGTGAAACTGAGCCCGTCAGTAGATCTGAATTCAGGCCAGGCGTTGATACGCGGCCACGAAGAGGAAGATGGCAGCGGCGGTGAAGACGATGACCCCGCTGGTCGCGGCATTGAACAAGGCTGCCATGATGATGCCGATGACGACGGTGAACATCCCGAACGCGGTCGAGGCCATGAGCGTGGCCCTGAAGGACCGGTGAAACTGCAGGGCGGTGAGGCTAGGTATGACGATGAGCGCGACGACGAGGACTATGCCCACGACCTTGATCGAGAGGACGATGGTCAAAGCCACGAGCATGTTGAACACGAAGGAGATGGCTCCCACCGGTATCCCGTTCATTCTTGCCGCCTGCTCGTCGAAGGTGATCGACAGCAGCTCCTTGTAGAGGAGCGCGATGACGACGAGGATCGCCGTACCGAGAACGACCATAATGGCCAGGTCGTTGGCCGTGATAGTGAGGATGGAACCGAACATGTAGTCCATGACTGCCACGTTGAACCCGCCCGCGATGCTTATTACGATGAGACCCAGGGAAAAACCCATGGCCAACATCACCGCCATCGCGGTGTCTGACTGGGCGATGCCCTTCTTCTTCATGTACGATATGCCGAGGATGGCCAATATGGATATCAGTAGCGCCGTCAGCATCGGATCGATGCCCAACAGCAGCCCGAGCGCGATACCCCCGAAAGCCGTGTGCGCGACGCTATCCCCGATCATCGCCTCCTTTCTCAGGACGATGAATATTCCCATCGTTGAGCATATGAGGGCGGTGAGCGCGCCTCCGATGAGGGCCATCTGGAAGAAGGGCATCGATAATAGGTCGGAAATGTTCCCGAAGAGCCCGTCAAGCATCGTCGAACACCCCTTTGCACGAATGCCTGTGGAACACGAAATGGAAATGGCTTCCATACGCTTTCTTAAGAAGGTCGTTCGGGTCAAGGTCTAGCTCCACGGTGGACTCGTAGACCATGCGGTTGACGCAGATCACCCTGGACATGCGGCAGAAGACGGCGGTAAGGTCGTGGGAGACTATCAATAGGGTTATCCCTTTCTGCTGATTGAGGTTGCTGAGGACCTTGTAGAAATTCTCCTGGGCGTTGGCGTCCACCCCCGAAAGAGGCTCGTCCAGGAAGATGATTTTCGGTTCCTTGACCAGCGCCTTGGCCACGAACGCCCTCTGTTTCTGTCCTCCGGACAGCATCCCCACCCGCCTGTCGGCAAGATCGGATATCGCCATGATGTCCAGGGCCTCATCGACCTTCTTCCAGTCCTCCTCCCTAAGCTTGCGGCAGAGATTTCCGCGGTTGACCCGTCCCATCGAGATGAGCTCGCGGACGGTCAGCGGGAAGTTATAATCGAAGTTGACGGCGTCCTGCGAGACGTGAGCCACCTTTCCCCATTGATCGAACCGGTCGATATCCTGCCCGAACAGTCTGATCTCACCGGAATCCCGGGGCAGTTGCCCGAGGACCGAAAGGACCAAGGTCGTCTTCCCGCCCCCGTTCGGCCCCACGATGCCCGTATAGTCGCCCATCCTAACGGTGAAGGAGGCGTTCTCGATCACTTTCTGACCGCCCCTGGAAACGTTGAGGTCCTTGACCTCGAGCACGATATCGTTGCCTTCCTTCATGAGAACGTCCTCGGGAACGATGGGTGCGATATTATACTTATCATCCGGGTCATTGAGCGCCGAGCCCTTCCTTCAGGCTCTCCAGGTTCGCCTCCATCTGCTCCAGGTAGTCCAGTCCGTCCACCTCGCCGGTCATGAGATAGAGGTTCAGCACCTGTACAGTATGACCGCTTAGCGATTCGACGCTGGCCTTTAGCGTCTGGATGTAATCGTCGGAGAACACCGGGTCCAGGTAGACCACGTATATGCCCTCGTCGATCATGTGCTCGACCATCGCCTGTATGGCGGAGGAGCTGGGCTGTTCGTCGGCGGATATGCCTATCACGCCGTCCTGGTTGAATCCATACCTCTCCGCTAGATATCCGTAGGCCGAATGGGACACGTATATGCATTCGAATTCCGTGTCCGAGAGCTCATCGGTATAGCGTTGATCGAGCTCTTCAAGGCTTCTTTTCAGGTTTTCCCACCTTTCGCTGTAGTAGTCCTCGTTGCCCGGGTCCACCTTCACTAGCGCCTCGTATACGCTCTCAGCTTGCTGCAGGGCGAGGTAGGGGCTAGTCCACGTGTGGGGGTCATAGATATCGCTTGCGTTGTCCTCAGCATCTACGGATACCGAGACCGCGGCTAGAACGATGTTCGCGCCGAAGGTGTCCTCGGTCTGTATCCTCGCCTCCACCTCTCCCTCTTCGATGTTTATTAGGTGGACATACCCATCGGAGGTGACGGCCCAGAGCGCATCGCTCCTTTCATCATACACCAATCTCAAGGCCTGCGGGAAGATGCCCTCCAGATCTATCTCGCTGACGGTCCCTGTGGTGATGTTCACGAGCACGACCGTTCCATTTTGGGGATTCGACAAGGCTACGATCGAACTTTGCTCCATGAAAAGGGAACCAGCCCATCCTGTCTCTGAGGTCCCGGAGGGCACCTGGACGGGCACTTCCATCTTCAGCGTTCCGCTCTCGAGGTCATACGCTACGATGTTGGAGTAGGCGAGACCGAGAGCGCTGTCGCCTACGTACGAAATGAGCCACGACCCGTTCGCGCTGATCCAAGAGCGGGTGAGGTAAGTACCATCATGGGTATAGTTGATGATGTCATGGTAGCCGCTCGAGTTGATCATCGTCAAGCCATAGGTGGACCCGCGGCAGTTCAGGTACACAGTATCTGTCGCTGAGCTATAGACGCCCCCGTGCGGGCTCTCGCCGGCGCCGCCCTCATAGATCAAGGAACCATCGGTGATATCGACGATCCTGAGGTTCTGTGTTTCATCGGTCCTCATGTCCGCGATGTAGAGGAGGCCGTCATCATCGATCTCGACCGTCGCATGGCTCGTGGCGGCGGTCCCGCCGTCATCGTACATCTCGTAAAGACCGGGAGCGGAGGTGTTCACCACCAGCACCATCTGCTCGTTGTCCAAGGCCCATACGATGTACTCCCCGTCCGGGGAGATGGCGTAGTGCGTCGGCTTGCCAGCCTCGATGCTGATGACCTCCTCCGGCGGGTGGAAGTGGTCGCCGTGGAGACCGCTACCTAGAACGGTCAGGTTCTCCAGGTTGGGAATGTATACGAAGGCCTCGCCATCGTCATCATAGAGGACCGGGGCGTTGTCGAAGAAACCGCTGTGGGATGTCACGTTCAGTCCGTAGGGGAGGGTGGTGACCAACACCGCGCTCCCCTCCTCGATGTCGTACACCAAGGTACGGGAGTTGTCGTTGTCGAAGACGAATATCCTGGTGAGGGATGTCGTGTTGGGCTCCTGCAGTTCCAAACCCTCCGCCGTCTCCACCACCTCCATGTCACTGGTGTCGATGGAAGGCAGAAGGTCGTCCTCCATCCACGGTTCCAGTCCCGCGCCGTTGTAGACGAGGATATCAGCCTTGCTTGCCGCCAATATATCCGATGCGGTAGGGGACCAAGAGTGGACCTCGGTGTTATCAGGGATTAGCGTGGTGACGCTGACCTTGTCGCCGCCTATCGCTTCTGCAATGTATCCGAGCGGATAGAAGGATGCCACGACCTGTACCTTATCATCATCCTCGTCCGAGGAAGGGACAAGGAGGGCCGAGGATACCAATAAGACGACGACCGCGATCGATGCTGCGATCACGAATATCTTCTGCTTTTTACTGATGGGCATGCAAAACCTTGATGCGAAACAAGTTAATAAGGTTTACTGATATTGTTAATAACTTTGATGCAATCATATTAATGTTTATTATTATAATCGGGTTCTGACATGACCATAATCAGCATATCGTTGACCGAACAGAACGTGGAGGACCTGGAGCATCTGCAGAAGGAGCTGGGCTTCACCGGCCGTTCCGAGGCCATCAGGGCGGCCATGAGAACGCTCCTGGCCGAGAACAGCGAGCGCCGCTCCATGGTCGGTCAGGTCGATGGCGTCCTGATGATGGTCAACGACGCTTGCGCATCCGGCGCCATCCACGACATCTATCATGATAACCATCCGCTGATCAGGACCCACGTGCACAACCATCTGGGAAACCACAAGTGCATGAACATGATGGTCCTGAGCGGGGACGCCAAGGAGATAAACGAGCTGTTGGACAAGATGTATCGCCTGGAAGGCATCGCTTACGTGAAGTTCATACGCTCTTGAACCTCTCCACCGGATAGCCGTTGGCGACCCAGGAGCTGAAGCCGCCGAGCATTATCCGGACGTTGTTGATCCCACTGTTGCGCAGCATGCTGGCCGCGATGCCCCCGCGGTAGCCGGAGCCGCAGAAGAGCACTATCTCGCGGTCCATAGGAAGTTCCGAGGACCTCCCCAGCAGTTTTCCCAGATGCATCTGCAAGGCCCCGGGGATGACCCCCGAATCCAGCTCCCGGCTGTCCCGCAGGTCCAGCAACAGCATGTCGTCCCCGGTCAGCTGCCTTCTTCTTATCTCATGCGCAGTGGAGGCGGGAATGGTGGCCGTGGAATTCCCGCCTTTGATCCAGGATCCCATACCATGGCCGAGATGCCCGGCGATGTCCTCGTACCCGATGCGCACTAGATAGCGAACGGCGGTGTCGACCTCCTGCTGCCTTTCCGCCACGATGATCAACGGACGTCCGTAGGGGATGGCGTACCCGCCGAAGACCGGAAGGCCGTCCAGCCAGACGTTGAGCGAACCGGGAACGTGAGCCGCCGCGAAATTGTGCGGCTCCCGAACGTCCAGTACCAGCGCTCCGCCCTCCTGGGCCTCGATTACCTTATTTGGGCTAAGAGGAGGAGGCTGCGGCAATGCCCCCAGGATGATCGGGCCGCGAAGATTAAGAGCCTCCATCCTGGTAAAGTAGGGCGGCTTCTCCATGCCCTCGGCCATCTTGGCCCTGATGAAGTCCGACCTCGTCTGCGACAGGGCATGATTATCTCTTAGTTCCAGCCCTATGGTGGTCATCTCCCGCTCGGAGATGGCGTGCCCGCAGGCCGAGCCCGCGCCGTGCGCCGGGAGTACCATGATCTCCGGGCCGAGCGGCACGATGTGTTCATGCAGCGAGGAATATAGCTTTTCCGTAAGATCTCGAACGCTCTCCAGCCCCACCAGGTCCGTCCGTCCGACGTCGCCTGAGAACAGCGTGTCCCCAGAGAACAGCAGGAACGGCCCCCGCTCGTCGGAGACCAGAAAACAATGACTTTCGTAAGTGTGCCCCGGGGTGTGCAGCGCCTTAATGATCAGATCGCCCAACAGGATATCCTGCCCGTCCTTCAGCATGTTCCCGTAGCCGAACTTAAGCTGCCCCCCGTGGTAGATGGCGGCGCCGGTGGTGTTTGCGAGCTCCAGAGCCCCGGACACGTAATCCTCGTTGCGGTGGGTCTCCAGTATCAGTACCACCCGGGAATCCCTCTCTTTGGCGAGCACCAGATAATCGTCCACGTCACGGCGCGGGTCGATCACCGCCGCCTCCCCGCCCGACTCCAGGAAATAGGATATGTGCGCCAGACCCTCAGACCTGACCCTCTTTAAGAACATGGTGAGCCAAAGATTGGCGGCAGGGGGTAAATACCCATCACCTCAGTTCTTCCGTTCGAAGCCCTCCCTCAGCAGGGCACGCACGGCTTCCTCCTTGCGGTCCAGAGGCACCAGGATGTGATCGTAACGATAGGTGGAGATGACGAAAACCGGTATACCCACGCCGGCCAGGGCGGACGAGGCTCTGGCCAGTATCCCGACGAGGGAAAGGTCGTAAGGGCCCATGGTCAGACATGCGTAGGGGCCATTGGCGTCAGGTCCGGTGTCGGGGGAGATGACCGTCGACTCGTCACCCTCGTCCACCGTGGCGAAGCGTTCGCCCCGGAACTCATCACCGCTCTTTAACCGGTGCACGTAGAGCGGGGGGCGGTCCAACCAGAATACGGCCATGAACGCCCATTGGCGTCCTATCGGATAAGCGTGACCTTAGAGGCGCCTCGTGGGCCGCTTGCGGCGGTGCATGGGGCTGTCCGCTTCAGCCTTTTTGGCCAGATGATAGGCCTGCTTGAAGGCCGAGGGGGTGACGACATAGGACGAAGGACAGGACGAAGCGATTACCTCGGGACAGTTCATGACCTGTCCAATACGCCAAGGGTATATACGCTATGCACCGGGTTTACCGAAAGTGGACCGAGCGACATATCGGGAACGCTGATTCTATTATGTACGAACGGCATTGGGTCGGCGTCACACCAGGGCTTTGGACCCTGGGGAGGATGAACACGGGATGGGAGCGACGGAAGGCGATGGTCGGGAGGTCAAGGATGGCCTGGGCGATCGCCTGCTAACCTGGGCATTGCGAGGCGACACGAAGCGCAAGCTCCTATCGATAGTCATCCTGGGCCTGGTCCTGTACGGAACGGGTATCGCTCTAGACGGACTTGTGCTGCGGCCTTTCTTCGGGGACATCCTGAGCGACCCTACAGACCTGGACTTCTACCGGGTGAGGGCGGAGAACATATTGGACGGGATGGTCCCCTACGTGGACTTCAGTTCGGAGTCGCCCCCGCTCATCATGTACCTCTTCCTGATACCCCAGCTCGCCGGAGGCTCCACGCAATCCTATCAGCTGTTCTTTGCGGCCTTCGCCATACTGACCGCGATGACGCTGTTCCTATGCTTGAGGGTGAGCGATGAAAGAAAGGCCATGGCCGCCTCGCTGCTTTACTTGATCTTCCCGCTAGGGCTGATGGAGTTCGGCTTCGGGGTGCAGGACGAGGCCATCACCACCTTCCTTTTCGTGCTGCCGCTGCTGCTTTTATTGCACGGACGGGCCGCGGCATCCGGGGTCGTTTCGTTCATGGGAGTGCTCACTAAAATGTTCAACGTCACCGTGCTCCCCTGGATGTTCCTGCACTGCGACAACCGGGGACGGTTACGGATGGTCCTATCATTCTTCGGCCTGGTCCTCCTGCTGATAGTTCCGTTCATCATATTGTTCCCGGGCGACCTGCCCTCCTTCACCTACTATTTCCTGGGACATCCCGAAACGCCGACCGGAGGATCGTCAATAAGCCCCTGGCACTACCTGGGGATGCTCGGCCTCGGCCTTCCGGGCTGGGCGGGTGTGGCGTTGACTCTGGCGGGGCTGGTGGGCTCCTCCCTCTTCGCTTACTGGAAAAAGATGAGCCTTTGGCAGGGGGCGGTCCTGGTGACCTTGGTGTTCTTCCTTACCTATCCCAAGATACTCCTGGTCTACTTCATGATGCCCGCCGTTCTTCTTCTGATGTGGGGCGTGGAGGACCGCAAGGTCGTGCTGAAACTGACGGCCATGCTGGTACCGCTCTTCCTTTCTGTGGCTATCACCGGAAACGGAATGAACCCGTTCGCCGACGAGGCTTGGGTGTGGCTGGCGGGAATGATCTTAAGCCTGATCGGATGGGCGCTCATGGTCCACACATGGTGGGCGGTGAAGGACCGGAAGCCGTTCTTCGAAAGGACGTGAGGATTGGTTCGATGTCTTCCATGATCAGGAGGACGAACACCGGTCGGACCAGGTCCGACCGTTCGTCGAAGAACAGTATCCCGGCGATTGGATGAATGATAATCATTTTTTATATGCGGTGCGTTCACAGGGAGGATCAGATGTTCAAATATGAATTCAGGATAAACTGGTCTGGACAGATCACCAGCGAGACCATCGAGTGCGAGAACAACGAGGACGCCAAGAGGGCGACCATGAAGAGGCTCAAGGAGCTCGGTATCCCGGCGGGCAAGTACGTCTTTGTTGACATCGTACGTCTGGACGACAACAAGGAGATCGTCACTGACGATCTCTGGAAAGCTTGAAAGTTTTCTATTTCCTTTATTCATCGATTGAGATCGGTGGCCGACGCCGCTTTCCGGACCACCGGACCGCAAGGTTATTTCGAGCCCATCGCCATTCATGCCCTATGCCAAGCACGTCCCCCACCTCGGAACGGCAACTGCAAAGGCAGTTGAACTGGCTGAGCGAGCCATGGTCGTGGTTGATGCGCAACCGGGTGCTGGGGAGCCTGGACCAAGGAAGTGACAGACCTACCGCCCTGGACGTGGGGTGCGGGCCGGGGTTGGTCATGGAACTGTTCTCGCCGTCGCTAAAAGTCAAGGGGGTGGACATCGATCCGGAGATGGTCCGGTTGGCCAAGATGAGAGGGATGGACACGGTCCTGGGGGACGCTGAGAACCTTCCCTTCGAGGATGGGAGCTTTGACCTCGTGTACTGTTCGTTCACCATGCTATGGGTGAATGACCCGGGGAAGGCGATGGCGGAGATGGTCAGGGTCGCCCGTAGGTACGTGGTCTGCCTGGGTGAGCCGGATTACGGTGGGCGAATAAGCCACCCTGAGGAAATCGCCGATCTTGATCAGCCTCTGATCGGATCGCTTATCGCCGAGGGTGCCGACCCGTTCATAGGACGGAAACTGGGCCGCCTGATGGAAGCGGCCGGTCTGGAGGTGGAATCGGGCGTGCATTCGGGCATCTGGTCCCCGGAACGGATGAGGGAGGAGGCGGAGTCGGAATGGGCTTCCCTGGTTCAGGCGGTGAAGGGGCGGACGGACGAAGAGTCGATCAAAAAGGCCAGGTCGGCTTGGGACCGCGCTCTGACCGACGGTTCTCTCTTTCTATTCAACCCCGTGTTCTACGCCGTCGGAAAAAAGCGCTGATCACATGCTGGAGTGCCGGTCCAGGCAGATGTAATCGCCATGTTCCCGGGACAGTGGGCATCCTCCGCTGCAGACCTCCCTCATGTTACAGTCCAAGCATTTTCCATCCAAGTACTTCCTCTCCCGGATCCTCTGGCATAGGTCGTGCCCCCAGATCTTTTCCCAGGGGTCAACGAGGATGTTGCCCAGCGGCTGATAATAGCTCTGGCAAGGTAGCACGGTGCCGTCCGGCTCTACCGCCATGTTGAGCGAGCAGGCCGTGCATTGCTTGATGCCCAGGCCGTGATTGATGGGGTTGAGCTCGTGATAGGGCGTCGGGGTGTACCAGATGAGCTTCGTCCCGCTCTCGTTGGCGATGCGCTTCAACATTGTCAACGCCTCTGCCAGCTCCGCGTAGCTGATCCCTTCGGCGTTGACGCCCTTTCCGGAGCGGATGAGACCGTTGAAGGCGATGTTCTTGACCCCCAGCGACACCAGGAAGCGCATGGTCCCTTCTATGCCGTCCAGGTTGGAGCGCATGATGGTGGTGTTGGTGCTGACGTACAGGTTCTCCTGCAGAGCGGTCTTCAGGCCGGCGATGGTCTCCTTCCAGGCTCCGGCGCTTCCGACCAGTCGGTCATGGACCTCCTCCCGGGAGGATAGCACGGTGATCTGCACGTGGTCCAGACCTTTTTCGACCAGGTCATGCAGATATCCAGGCTGCCCGAGCTTCCGCCCATTGCTCACCAGTCCGGTGACCTGACCGAACTTCTCCGACCAGGCCACCAGATCGACCAGTCCATCATGCGTCGTGGGCTCGCCCCCGGTGAACACGATGTGCGGGATCCCCAGCTCCCAGGTCTTCGCGATGACCTGGCGCCACTGGTCCAGGGTCAGCTCCTTCATCTCCCGAGGCTCGTTGTAGCAGTGGCCACATTGGTTCTGACAGCGGTAGGTGAGCGCCAGGTCCATGCGATAGGGCGCGGGGAGATCGTCCTTTCCGATGGAGGGCTTGTCCGGGCCAATCATGTGGAGGACCTCCGGTCCCTTGGCTATGAACGACGACAGTTGGACCTTGATGTTTTTGAAGTCCTCTGCGGCCTTGGCCTTGTCCAGCTTCCTGTAGCGGCGGCGCATGTATTTTTCCATGCCCTTCTCGGACCGGTCCTCCAGTGCGCAGCGGACAAAATCGAGCCCGGTCCCGTTGACGAATATGATGTCCGAGGCGTCCACCAGCAGGGCCCCTTTGCTCTCCGAATCGATCCTCAGATGGAACCGGTGCCCCTTGAACTCCCCAAGGCCGTCGAACTTGTGGACCCCGGGCTGCAAACCCTTACCGTTTAGCTCTCGCCATCGATTCGCAATCGTCATCGTCCACCTCCGGCACAGGCACAAGCGCAGGCACAAGCGCAGGCACAGTGGGACCCGCTGGACACCCTTCCGGAAGTGGACGGCACCGGTAGCGGGTTGGTGACCGTGACGACATCCCTGGTGATCCCACGCATGTCGTTCACCAGGTTGTTGGACGCTGACCTCACCCGGTCGACGTAATCACCGGCCATCTTGCCCACGTCCATCCCCGGACCGGCCGTTCCCGTGCCTGTCGTCCCCGGTATAGGGTGATGGATGATTATCGGGAGCATCATCACGTCGCGCTGCATCCGGCCAGGATAATCATTGTCCAGCATCATCCATTCGTTGTTCTCTTCCAGGGAGCGGCCCGCATCCTCGGGCGTTCCGGCATCCTTGACCTGCTGCCAGGCCTTGTCGCAGATCTTATCATAATATTTCGAGGTGGCCACGTGATCGAACCCTTTCATCTTTTCCTGAGTAGCCTCGACCAGGTTCACCAAGGCCTTCTTGAGCACTACGCGGCTGACGGTCTGGTCCGGATTGATGGCTTCCATGTAGTCCGTTTCGTAGCGATGGTCTCCGAACTCGGAGAGGCTCCGCAGGCGCATGGGCGCCCCTTCGGACACCACTTGCACCTTCCCCTTCTTGATGAGCCCGAAGAGTATCATGGTGGCCACCATGTCCAGAGGACGCTCCAGCACCACCGCCGCCTCCACCGCCGTAAGGTCGCGGCGCGGTCCGGCACCCACCACGTTCATCTCCGGTTCGTAATAATCGGACCTGCGACCCCTGGCCACCCCGATGTTGATGATGAGCGATATCAGGATCACAAAGGCGAGGAAAAGCACCGGGAACAGCAGCCCTAATAGGCCGAGGATGTCCCCGACGATATCGATCTCCGCACCTGGCAGGTAGTACCGTTCCACATAGACGGTGGGGAATCCTATGCCCACATCGAAGGTTCCTTCAGCCTGGACCGTCGGATCTACGTTCGTGTCGGTCCAGATGGCCACGGTCCTTTCCGTGGTGTTGTCCCAGTAGATGTCATCCCAGGGATGGTCCTGGTACCAGAGGGCCTGAGAGTCGTTGGTGAACCCTTCGGGGAAGATCAACCTCTGCACCAGGATGTCAGTGTCCCCGACCTGGAACTCCGTGTCGAACCAGGTAGGCCGGAAACTTATCCCGACCGTATCGTTGACCAGCTCGTTCTGGTAGACCATGTGCGGGTTGTTGACGTGGAAGAACAGTTCGAACGACCCGTGATCTTCTATGATGGTTTGCAGGGCGCTGCCGAACTCCACGGCCATGCCCACGTCCACATAGGGCGACTCGTGCACCTGCTCGGGCACGTAGTCCGTCCCCTGGACCACTATTCGGGCAGAGGCCGAACTCTCGTCATAATATGAGTTGGGGAGGCCGATGTCCACGCCATCCAGGGACCCCACCCCGGTGAAAAGGAAATAATAATCGAGGTCCACGCTGCCGTCACGCAGCACGGTGACGTTGACCTCTTCTTTAGCAAGGGAGAATGAATAGTCCGCGGCCGCGGCGTTCCCTATCGGCGAGATATGCAATGCGTCGGCTCCGGCCAGGATCAGGGTGGCAACTAACAGCAATAACACCGCTCGGACCATGCGGCTGCGGCGAAGCGCCTTGTCCATGCGGTTCACCATTTAGGAGATTCCTCCAATGTGGTCACGGTGTTGCAGTACGGGCAGGCCATGATCACGCCGCCCTCCACCACCTTGAGGTTCTTCTCCGAAAGGGGGGCTCCACAGGTCTTGCACTTCAATTCCTTCTGCTCCATGGACCCTGAGCCTTCCATCTTGACATTGAAGTTCTGGGTGACCAGGGTGGGCTTTGCCGCCTCTATCTTCTTGCTGCGATAGACGAAGAACATGAGCATCGCGGCGATCGCCACCAGCACGGCCCCGGTGATAAGGTTCTGCGTGCCTGCGGCTATCAGGAATATCGCTCCCAGCAATATCAGTAATATCGCTACGAAGAGGACGATGCTCTCCATTATCCGGTTCAATTTATGACCCCCCGAACAACAGATATTATTACTGGATTTTAAAGGTGATTGGACCTGCCCTGAATCTCGTAATTCTTCATGATAGGAACATAACCACGGATTTTGTGTAGGATCGTTGGTTGTCTTGTGAAACAATCAACTGAACGTTTGTTCGAGCGAATAACCCTAAATATCGAAGCTCGATAGCGTTCCCCAATAAAATTCAGCAGGCGGACGTGAGGAATACGGTCCTAACGTCCAACTGGGGACATCTGGTACCTTTGGCAGAAGTAACGGATACGGCATGGATCATATTTATCGTCAGCATCATAGCACTTCTAGCGCTGGACCTGGGCGTGTTCAATCGCAAGGTCCATGTAATCAAACCTAAGGAGGCCTTGATGCAGGTGGCCTTCTTCATCAGCGCGGCCATAGTCTTCAATGCGGGCGTATACTACTACATGGGATCCAACTCTGGCCTCGAGTTCACCACTGGTTATTTGATGGAGCTGATGCTCAGTGTCGATAATCTCTTCATCATCATCCTGATCTTCACCTCGTTCTGCATTCCAGATCAGTATCAGCACAAGGTGCTGTTCTACGGCATCCTCGGCGCGTTGGTGTTCAGGTTCCTGTTCATAATGGTCGGCGTGACCTTGGTCGAATCCTTCGAATGGGTCCTCTATATATTCGGGGCTTTCCTGGTCATCACCGGCATCAAGATGGCCGTGGGAAAGGAGAAGGAATCGGTCGAACCGGAGCACAATGTGATGGTCCGCTTCTTCCGCAAGTACTTCAAGGTGACGAAGGAATACCATGGGGCCAAGTTCTTCGTCCGCATGCCAAACGGGGCCGGCAAAGCGGTTATGTGGGCCACCCCTATGTTCATCGCCCTGATAGTCATCGAGAGCACCGACATATTGTTCGCCGTCGACTCGATACCGGCCATCCTGGGAATAACCACCACCTCGTTCATCGTGTTCAGCTCCAACGCGTTCGCCATCCTGGGCTTGAGGTCGATGTACTTCTCCCTGTCGCACATAATGAAACTGTTCTGCTATCTGAAGTACGGACTGGCAGCTATACTCACCTTCGTGGGCGTCAAGATGCTGGTGGGCATAGTGGATGTGCACATCCCAGTGCTCGGCTCCCTGGCGGTCATCGTCCTCATCCTGGGCGTGGCGATAGGCGCGTCCCTGATCAGGACCCGCCACGAAGCCACCTGTCCCATCGTTCAGGAGATACAGGCGGAGAGCTGTCCGGCCCTGAAGGACCTCGGCGACGAGAAGTGAGCCTTGCATTCACTGGAATTGTACTTTCGATACCTTTATTGAAGATGAGAGGCTCAGCGCTCAAATCCCATATTGGGTAAACTATACGTGAGGGAAAATCATGGGTCTGTTCGATAAATTCAGCTCGAAGGACGAGAAGGTAATGCTGAGCAAGGACGAGGCTTTCGCAGCTGTGAGTTTGGCCTCGATAGCTGCCGATGGAGTCATAACCGAGGAAGAGGCACGCGGATTTTACATCGGGCTCTCCAGGACGAAGATGTTCTCCAACTACAACGACAAGCAGATGTCCTCGCTTCTCAACAAGCTGGTCAACATCATCAAGAAGCAGGGTGTCGAAGCCTTGGTAATGATGTCCAAGGAATCCCTGCCCGCCGACCTGAAGGCCACCGCCTTCGCCGTGGCCACCGACCTGGCTCTGGCCGATGGGGAGATCGGAGACGAGGAGAAGAGTCTGCTGACCAAGATCCAGCAGACCCTCGGCGTCCCGGAGGACGAGGCGGTCAAGATCATCGAGGTCATGATGATCAAGAACCGGGGCTGAACAAGCCCCCCTTTAAAACTATCATTTCTCAATTGGACCCTAATGGTCCATTCTTATTTTGATCTGAAGTATGTTAGATAATATTAGGACGTATCACCGCCAAAAATTATACGACCTCGACTTCCCTGCTTGAAGATTGGAGAAGCTTGTGACGGTCGAGGACCGAGAAGATCAGCCTATTTCAACAGACCAGCTGCCTTCAGTTCCTCGGTGATCTTGTCGACCGCCTCGGCGGCGTCCTCCTCCACCTTGGCGCCGGTGCAGACCAGCTTGCCGGAGCCGAACAGGAGCACCACGACCTTGGGCTTGTCCAAGCGGTATACCAGCCCGGGGAACTGCTCCGGCTCGTACTCCACCCGCTCCAAGCCCAACGAGATGGCGATGGCGTTGAGATTGATCTCCTGGCCCAGGTCCGAGGAGGCCACGATGTTCTGCACCACGATCTCCGGTTTGATCTTGATCTTGACCCCGGCCTTCTCGATCTGCTTGGTGACCTTGTTTATAGCAATCTCGACGTGGGGCAGGGACCGGCCGCCAGTGCAGACGACCTTGCCGCTGCGGAAGAGCAGCGTCGCCGTCTTGGGATCCTTGAGCCGGTAGATCAGACCCGGAAACTGCTCCGGCTCGTACTCGGCGCCGTCCAGGGATAGGGCGATCGACTGCAGGTCAAGCTCAACTCCTAGATTAGCTGAAGCCACGACGTTCTCGATCTTTATCTTGGCCACATGGTCACCTTTTCGAGGTTATTTATATACCATGTTTTAAGATTTGCGGTATTGGCTTATATTAGAAGAGAAAAAAAACGTGATATTGACCGTTCGAAAACGGTCAGACGGAGTCCTACGCCACAGTTCTGGCCACCCGCCAACATTTATATATCTTCAAGATTATCATCTGATTGTCTGACAAATATTCGATTTTTGTCGGACACAATATGGTCAGGCACGGTCATGAGCGACAGCGAGAGGATAACCGTTAGGATCCAAGCGGACAAGCTGGGAGCACTTCAAGCGCTCGTGGATGGCGGCAAGTATCCGACCATATCCGATGCCATCCGAGCGGCCATCGATTCCTTCATAGAGACCAATTTCACGCCTGACCACATTCAGAGGGTCACAGTGGAGCTGCCCAAGGTGAAGGTGATCGAGCTGGAGTCCCTCATTAGGGATGGCGATTCCGTATCCATTGACGATGCCATCCGGAACGCGGTGCGCGAGTACGTCCGCATGCGCTTGGACAAGGCCATGGGCGAGATGCGGTAAGCTCCCAGCCGTCGCAGGAGCTATGGGATGGGGTCGCGCTTCGAAGGGATGGATGAGTCAGAGATAGAGCCGCACGAGCTCAGCATCCTCGTTATCGGTTGTGGAGGGGGTGGCTGCAACAGCATTCATCGCCTCAACAACATCGGCATACAGGGAGCCACGACCATAGTTATCAATACGGACCAGAGGTCCCTGAAGGCCACCAACTGTCCCAACCGTTTACTTCTAGGCGCCGAGTTCACCAAAGGGCTGGGCACGGGCGGACGCCCGGACATCGGCGAGGAATGCGCCCTCAACGCCGCCCCCATGCTCTCCAAGGTCTTCCAGGGAGTGGACCTCACCTTCATAATCACCGGTCTGGGCGGCGGCACTGGTACGGGGGCATCGCCGGTCGTGGCGGACATCGCCCGCCGCAGCGGTTCCATGGTCATTTCCATCGCCACCACGCCTTTCACCTTCGAAGGCTCCGCCCGGCGCAACATGGCCATGAAAGGACTTAAGCGTCTGCGGGAATCGTCCAACAGCCTGCTGGTGCTGGACAACGACCGCCTGATGAACATGGTCGACAACCTGCCGGTGGAGCAAGGGTTGGGAATCATCGACCAGCTCATCTCCGAACTGATCAAAGGGACGGTGGACGCGCTGACCACGCCTTCCCTGATCAACCTGGACTTCGCCGATCTGAAGACCATCATGGAGCAGGGCGGGGTCTCCACCATCCTTTACGGAGAGAACGCCGACGCGGAAGCGGTGGTCCGCGACGCCATCGAGAATCCCCTCCTGGACGTGGACATAAAGGGAGGGACGGGCGCCCTGATACACATCGCCGGTGGCGCCAACCTGACCTTGAGGAGGGCCAACAAGATCGTGGCCAGCATAACCAAGGTCCTGGACGACGAGGCTACGGTCAAGTTCGGGGTCCGGGTGGAGGAGGAGATGGAGGGCAACATCCGCATGATAGCTATCATCACCGGCATATCGGAAGTGAATGGCGCTCTGGCGCCCTCCTTCGTCCCGGGCGACGACCTGGGCCGGGTACTGGGCAAGTACGGACCTTAGATCTCCTTTCTCCTGATCCTCTTGGTGGCGTCCCCGAACACGCCCATGATGGTGTGGAACTCCCAACGGCTGGGCATGGCCCGGCCCATCATCCTGCGGAACATGACGGAGGTGCGCTCCCGTCGGAACTCGGGATAGTTGATGGCGTCCAACAGGTCGTCGAAGAACTCCTGCAGCTTCTCCCGCTCGTGCTTGCTAGCTTTCTTGGGCGAGCCGACGTGGATCTGGCTCTGGTACAGTTCGTAGAGCACGATGCTGACCGCGTGGGATAGGTTGAGGACGGGATAGCCCTCATGCGAGGGGATGCTCACCAGCAGGTCGCACTTAGCCAGATCGTCCTGGCGCAGGCCGGTGTCTTCCGGTCCGAAGACCACGGCCACCTTCTCCTCCACTCCCTCCAGGCGCTCGGCGAACTCCCTGGGCGTCAGCGGGATGCGAATGTAGTGCTTCTCCCCGGCGGTGACGATGCCGCTGGTGCCGACCACGTGGAAGCAGTCGGCGATAGCCTCTTCGAAGCTGTCTACCACCTGCGCCTCTTTCAGGATGTAGCCGGCGTGCTTCGCTCTCTTGAAAGCTTCATCGGTCAGCTCGCAAGGTTTCACCATGCACAGCTCGGTAAAGCCGAAGTTGGCCATGGACCTGGCCACCGCTCCGACGTTGCCATCGACCCGCGGCTCCACCAGCACGACCTTCACCTGAGGCATGATGACCGGGACAGCCTGCGCCTTTATTTAGTTATTTTTCGCCCGGCAAAGCATTTAGTCCCGGTCCCAGATATACTGGGCATGGGTGGTCGGGTGGCGGTCAAGTTCGCCTATGATGGCACGAAGTTCATGGGTTCGCAGAGGCAGCCTCGCGTGCGCACCGCCGAGAGCGAGCTGCTGACCGCGCTGCTCAAGATCGGCGCTATCCGTTCGACGGATGAGAACCGCTTCCGTGTGGCCAGTCGGACCGACCGCGGCGTCAGCGCCCTGGGCAACGTTTTCGCCGTGAACACCAATTTTCGCCGCCAGGAGCTGTTGGCCGCCTTGAACTCCAAGTGCCAGGATGTCTACTGTTACGCTCTGGCCGAAGTGCCGGACAATTTCACCCCCCGCCGGGCCAAGGGCCGCTGGTATCGCTACTATCTGCCTTACAGGGGACAGGACGTGGAACTTATGGCCCAATGCGCCCTGGAATTCCATGGGGAGCACGAGTTCCGTCAGTTCTGCAAGCCTGACGGCAAGGTCACCTTGCGGAGTTTAGATTCTGTAGAGGTGCGGCATGAAGATGACATGCTGGTGCTGGACGTCCGGGCCAGGGAGTTCCTGCGCAACATGGTGCGCCGGGTCGTCTCCGCCCTGGACCAGGTGGGGCAAGGCCGGGCATCATTGGACGACGTCCGCGAGGCGCTGCAGGGGAACGGCCGCTCCCTCGGCCTGGCCGAACCGGAAGGCCTGTTCCTCATGGACGTTGAATTCGACCTGGATTGGACCTTCCCTCCCACGGGAAGCCTGCGGGACAAGGTGAGGTCGGAAAGAGCCCTAACCTGGACCAAGCATCAGTATCATTCCATATTGTTGGAGATCGCTGGAACGACCAGGCTTTCCCCGGAAAAATAGTATTTATCATTTACGATAGCATGCTCAACCCCCATTCATATAGTCCGGCGGCCTTTTTTGAATCGTCCTTGGGGAAGAGAGAAGGTCCGCGGGGCGCGAGGGGGCCGCAATGGCCCCCTCGACATCATCTTTTGTATCTGAGGCGCTATTGACCAAGGATGATCGTCGCTTTGACCGGGACGCCCGGCACCGGCAAGAGCACGGCGGCCCTGTCGCTGGCCCAGGACGGCTGGAAGGTGCTGGAGGTCAACGATCTGGCCCGGAAGCACGGGCTGCTGAGGGACAAGGACCAGGTCCGGGACAGCTACGAGCTGGACCCCGATGACCTGCAGGAAGCGCTGCAGAAGGAGGGCTTCACGGACGGCATCTTGGTCGGACACCTGGCCCACCTTATGGAGGTCGACCTCATCATAGTCCTGCGCTGTCATCCATCCCTGCTGGCCGAACGCCTGTCCGCTCGCGGCTGGTCTGTCGCCAAAGTACGGGAGAACGCGCTGGCCGAGGCTCTGGACGTCATATTGGCCGAGGCCGTCGATACCTCCGTCCCGGTGTGCGAGGTGGACACCAGCGAGATGAGATCAGAGGATACCGTCATGGCCATCCGTTCAATACTGGCCGGGGAAAAGGAAAAGTATGGCGTGGGAAATATCGACTGGAGCGAGGAGGCGTTGCGATGGTCCTAGATTCCAAGCGTGACAAGGTGAACTTCATAATGGACCCGGCAGCCAACGCTCTGAGGAACGTCCACCCGGACTTGATCTCCTTCACCGCCCTCATATTGGCAGCGGTCGCCGGCGTCATGCTGTACTTTTCGTACGATCACTGGCTGATACTTTTACCACTATCAGCGATCATCGTCCTGGTCAGTGGCTTCTTCGACGGACTTGACGGCAAGGTCGCTCGTTTGGCCGGCAAGGCCGACAGACGGGGTGACTTCCTGGACCACGTCCTGGACCGCTACGCCGACGTGCTGATGATCGGCGGTGTGGCCGTCAGCGCCTGGTGCTCACCGTACCTGGGCATGATGGCCATCGTGGGGGTCCTGTTGACGAGCTACATGGGCACCCAGGCCCAGGCCGTCGGCGCCAAAAGGATGTACGCAGGATTGCTGGGGCGGGCGGACCGCATCGTGCTGTCCTTCCTCATCCCACTGGTGCAGCTGGTCATGATGCTGCTCGGCCATCGCGAAGTGGACATTTTCGGATTCCAGATCAACGCCTTCGAGATCATGATGCTGTGGTTCGCCGTGGTCGGCAACCTGACGGCCATCCAGAGGGCCGCCGTCACTTGGAAGGGGCTGAAGGCTTAGTCTCCTTCTCAGCCCTGCTCTCCTTCCCTTTGTCCGGGGCCCGTGAACGAATGCGATAATAGGTCAATGGGTGGTTGACGCGGCGACCGTTGCACACCTCGTCAGGCTCGAAGCACAGCCCGTTCGTGCGCATGGTGGCGCATTCCGGCGGGGTATAGCGTTTTCCATAGCCGTCCCCGGTGATATGACGGACCTGGTAGGCGGTCTTGGAATGGTCGAAGTCCGGGGAGCTGCAGAACAGCTTGATGATGTCGTCCACTGGCATGCCGATGAAGCTCAGGAAGCTGGCCAGGGCGAAGCGCCCGGCGTGGGGCATGTTCTGACCGGCCTGGGCCATGGCCACCAGCTTCTTCATGCACGGCGGGAACTTCAGGATGCTGACCTCGCCGAAACCCTCGCCGCGGTACTTCTCCTTGTACTCATTGAGGGCGGTGACGATGTCCACCAGCTCCTTCTCCACCGCCGCCAGCAGCGCGTCGTTCACCGGCAATGGTAGCTCGTCCTCGATCTTCTCGTCGAGCGCCTGCTCCAGCACCCGCACGAACTTTACCTTCTCCAACTGAACGTAACCGTCCCGCAGGTCCTGGTTGACCAGCTTCCATTCCGGTCCCCTCAGACCGGAGGTGTAGCTTAGGAAGTCGGTGAAATGCATGCGCAGTTCGTCGTCCCCGCGCAAGGCCTCCACCCCCAGCTCCTTGGCCAGATACGCCACCGTCTCCATGTCCTCCTTGCGCAGGCGGTCATTGAAGGCCTTGGCCTCGGCCAAGGCGTAACGCCTGACCAGAACATCGTCCCCGATGCAGGACACCAGTATGCGGGCGTAGGGATAGCTCATGATCTCCTGGACCGCCACGTCCTCGGAGGTGACCGGGTTGTTGGGGACGGTCAGGTCGCTGATGGCCTCCATGACCCTGGCCTTCCCTCGGCGGCGGGCCTCGGCCATGATGGAGTGCGTCAAAAGGTCATCCAGTCCCAGCTGGCGCTCCTTGACGAACTGGCTCGATTCCTTCAGAAAAGGATAGAGGGCGAGCGCGCGGAATTCCATGGCCGGAACCTGATTCGCTTCGCCTCTATTTAGGATTGGGACTCAATCGAAGGTCAGGAACGGCAGGGCGGCCTCGGCCACCCGGGGGTCGTCAAGCGCCTGGCGTAGATCGTTGGCGTCTTTTAGCGGACGGGCCTTGAACAAACGGATGGCCCGCTTCCGACCCAGTCCAGGCAGGCACTCCAGGGCGGTTATGTGACAGGTGTTGACGTGCAAGGGATATTCCACGCCGCTGACGCTGCGGAAGCCGTGGTCGACTATGGCCACGTCCAGGAACCGGTTCAGCTCCACCGGGTGGTCGATGCCCACCAGCAGGGGGTAGCTCCCGATCTGCCTTCCGAACGTCACCTTGCCCTCCCGCATCTCGGTGAACACGGAGCGCAGCACCGTGCCCACGGGGACCAGGCGCTTTAGCATGGGTCGGTCTATATCGTTCCGCACCCTCTCCTTGAACTTCAGGAAGGCCGAGTGGCTGACCGTCGGCGGGAACTCCCGGCGCACGGGCATGACCTGGCGGATGTTTATCCGGCGCAGTGACAATCCCTCGTCCAGGATGGCCTTGAGGAAACGGTAATTGATCTCCAGCGTCTCCGGTCGTTCGCCCAGCAGCCCTACCAGGACGTTGATCCCTGGCAGGACGGCCGGCAGCCCGTTGGTCCCTTTTTCCCCGCCCAGCCGGTTTATGGCCCGGACGGACCACAAAACCTCCTCCGGGGTGGCGTTCAGGTTGTTGGCCCGCACCACTTCCGGATCGGCCGTCTCCATGCCCAGCGCCAGGACGTTTCCCGGGGTGCAGTGCTTGGCCAGGGATATCAATATCCGTTCCGTCTCCTGCGGGTGGCGCGCCATCACCGCCGGGTTGGCGTTGTCCACATGCAGCACCTCCGGGCGCAGCGCGGCCATCCCGGACAGCAGCTCCTCCAAGGCCTCCGGGTTCGGCCGGGGGCAATCGGTCCCGTCCAGCTCCGCTTTGTAGGAGATGATGCAGGTCTGCGACCCCAGACGGAAGTTGACCACACCTCTTTCCCGCAAGGCCCGGGCCTCGGCCACGATGGCCTCCGGCTCACGGCATACTGGCCGGCCCTTCAGCGGTTCCACGCAGAACGAGCAGCCGCCATTGACGTAACGTATGCAGCCTCTATAGGTCTCCAGCTCCGCTATCAACGGCTGGGGATGGTCGGGGTGGGAGAGCACACAGTCCGCTCCCAGCATCATCCAGCGGTCCCATTCTTCCAGGGACCGCCACCGGTCCTGGGCCTTCCCGCCGTCCAGCAGATCGAACACCGCGGAGGCCGCATCCTTGTAATGGGCATGGCCGAAACGCTCCTTCAGTCCCTGGTCCAGCGCGGCCGGTCCGCCCAGGACGGTCTCGCCGCGGAACCCGTCCAGCAGCTGGAATATCTCCCGGCGGGAAGCGGGCATCCCTCTCAGGTACCTTCCCGGGACGGACATGCCGGAAAGAACCACCAGCACGTCCGCCGGGGGCGCTATCTTCCCGGAGCGCCACTGGTCCACGGTCATGTACGAGGGAACGCCGCCTGCGTCCCGGACCGCCCCGTAGACCGCCCGCACCAGCGGATGGATGTAGGGGGGCACACCTAACGAACCAGGTTCGTCGATGTAGCCGTCGAAGACCAGTACCTCGGTCATATGTCCACCATATAAAATTAAGGGGCCTTAAAAGGCCGGTGAAAGGGATTTCAGAGCAGGGATATCTGCTCGGTCTCAACGTTCTGGATGCCGGGGATGCCTCTGAGGATCTCCTCCAGCTTGTCCACGAGACCGGAGGCGTCCTCCATGACGAAGGCCGCTTCCAGCTTCTTTAACCCGTAGGCCATGGGGACGATGTCCGCCTTGGCCACCTTGACGTTGGGAGGCACTATCTGGGACAGTTTGCTTACCAACGCCGGGAAGTCGAAGTCGACGTCCTCAGGCATGAGCGAATAGGTGGCCGCGACGGTTCCCATTCAATTCACCCTAAGGACCGGTGAAGCCGCACTTCTTGCATTCATATTTGACGCTCTGGTCGCGGCATTGTGCGCAGCGGCCGATCTCCTCAGCGCCGCAGATAGGGCACTTGAAGAAGGTGATGCCGTTGCCCACCAGCCGAACCCCGCATGAGTTGCAGATCTTTTCGTTCTCCATAGGTCATCGCTTTGTGCGAGATTATAGTCCTCCTATAAAAACGTGATTGGGCGTCCTCAGCGGCTCCAATCCCCATCTGGGTCTCATTCCGTATCTACGTAATGTATTACAGAAGCGAGGAGGAAGACGGATAAATATTTTACATCTAATATTATTGGGTTTTGCGCAAGTTCTTATACGTTACTTTCATTACACGCTACAGGACGGAACCAACCGGCGAGTCCCATGGGCATCGGCGTGACCATGGTACGTGGTTCCACGGTGGATGGGAAATGTTAAATAAGACAAGGATTTACTCTCCCGTTCACACGCCGGCACTTACTTACCAATGGGCCCGTAGCTCAGCTAGGTAGGACCTTCGGAGACGAAGGGTCCCTAGAGAGAGCATCTGGCTTTTAACCAGGTGGTCCGGGGTTCGAATGGTACGCGGTAATTCCGTGTATGCGGAAATCCCCGCGGGCCCGCATGGGTAGGTGAAAAAAATATGCAGAACGAAGTATCCAAACCCCAATCCCGATGCATTTTTATAAAACCGATACTTAGTGGAGGAACAGTCCGGTTTCTGCATGGTATGAGGTGATTCATTTGGAGGAGTCCGTACCATTTAACGTATTGAGCCACAAGATGGTTCCCGTCCACGAGCTTTTGAGCGATGAGGAAGCAGACAAGGTCCTCAAGCGGTTGAAGATCACCCGCGACCAGCTTCCCAAGATCAAGGACACGGACGCCGCCATCAAGATGCTCGAAAAGGCCATGAACAGGAGCATCCCTGAAAAGAGCATCGTCAGGATCGTCAGGGACAGTCAGACCGCCGAAGTCGCGGAAATCTATCGTCTCGTTATAAGAGGGTGAACCTATTGAGGGATCTGGTCGATCTTTATTTCAAGGAGAACAGTATCGTCAACCATCACATAGCCAGTTTCAACGATTTTCTAGCATCGCAGGCTAATCCCAACAGCCGCATGCAGAAGATCGTGGACAACGTCCGCGTGGTGGCCGAGGACCCCGAGAGGGGCATGATCACGCTGGACCAGGACAAGACCAACGGTCGGATCATCCAGATCCGCGTGGGTCGCCGCCGGGACGAGAAGTCCGGTCAGGTGGACCCGCATCTGAAGCCAACCCTGCACATCGGCGAGCCCATGGTCCGCGAGGCCAACGGTTACATTCACAACATCACTCCCATGGAGGCCAGGCTCAGGAACCTCAACTACCTGGCGTCCATCTATCTGGAGTTCACCATAATCGAGGACGGCATCGAGAAGGAGCCGGAGACCGTCCACATCGGCGACCTGCCTATAATGGTCAAGTCGCAGAAGTGCAACATATGCAAGGAGAACCTGGAGAAGGACTACGAGCTGACCGCTGAGCAGTACAGCACCGAGCTCATGAAGAAGAGCGAGGACCCCATGGACTCCGGCGGCTACTTCATCATCGGCGGCACGGAGCGCGTCCTCATCACCCTCGAGGACCTGGCCCCCAACCGGGTGATGGTGGAGCTGAGCGAGAGGTACGGAACTGCCATGGAAGTGGCCAAGGTATTCTCGCAGAAGGAAGGCCACCGCGCCCTGACCCTGGTGGAGAAGAAGCGCGACGGCATGCTCATGGTCACCGTTCCCGCCGCCTCCGGCCAGATACCTCTGGTCGCCCTCATGAAGTCTCTGGGCATGGAGAACGACGAGGAGATCTACGAGGCCATAGTTTCCAGCCCGGAGATGGCCAACATCGTTTACGCTAACCTGGAAGAGATCCAGGACCCCAAGGTGTACGGTCCCACTGGCATCTTCACCACCGAGCACGCTCTAACGTACTTGGAGAAGAAGTTCGCCACCGGCCAGGCCAAGGAGTACCGGGTCAAGAAGGTGGAGTCCATCATCGACCGCTCCCTGCTGCCCCACCTGGGCGACGTCAAAGAGGACCGCCTGAAGAAGGCCATCTTCCTGGGCAGGATAGCCAGGTCCGTCCTCGAGCTTTCCCTGGGGAAGCGCAAGGAGGACGACAAGGACCACTACGCCAACAAGCGCCTGAAGCTCTCCGGCGATCTGATGGAGGACCTGTTCCGGGTAGCCTTCACCAACCTGATGAAGGACCTGAAGTACCAGCTGGAAAGGTCGTACGCCAGAAAGAAGGACCTGCGCATCAGCTCGGCCATCAGGCCTGACCTCATGACCCACCGCCTTTTACATGCGTTGGCCACGGGGAACTGGGTGGGCGGAAGGGCCGGTGTCAGCCAGCTGCTGGACCGCACCTCCAACATGTCCACCATCTCCCACCTGAGAAGGGTCACTTCCTCACTTACCCGCAGCCAGCCTCACTTTGAAGCTCGTGATCTACACCCCACGCAGTGGGGCCGCCTGTGCCCCAACGAGACCCCTGAGGGTCAGAACTGCGGACTGGTGAAGAACGCCGCGCTCATAATCAACGTCTCCGAGGGCTTCCGCGAGGAGGACGTCACCTTCCTGTTGAAAGACCTCAACGTGCGCGAGGTGCGCGGCCAGCAGATGTCCGGCACCCGTATCTACGTGAACGGGGACCTCAAGGGAGTGCACGATGACCACGCATATCTGGTCAACGAGCTGAGGAACCGCCGCCGCTCCGGCCTGCTGTCGGATGAGATAAACATCCGCTACGACGAGGAGATGGACGAGGTCATCATAAACTGCGATGAAGGTCGCCTGCGCCGCGCTCTGCTGGTGCTCAAGGACGGCCGCCTGATGATCACCAGGAAGCACCTGGAGGAGATCCGCGCCGGAAAGCTGCGCTGGTCCGACCTGGTGCGCGAAGGTGTGCTGGAATGGATCGACGCCGAAGAGGAGGAGGACACCTTTATCACCGTCGAGCCCTTCGAGATACCTCGGAAGTGCGGCAACTGCGACCGGGACGTCTCGCCCCTGGACCTGGACTGGATGAACCCCGGCACCGCCGACAAGCACGCCGAGCTGAAATGCCGGCACTGCAGCGGGATGACCAAGGTCGATTACCTGTTCAACAAGGCCCATACCCACATGGAGGTAGATCCCATGGTCATCCTGGGGGTCTGCGCCGGAATGGTCCCGTACCCCGAGCACAATTCCTCCCCGCGTGTCACGATGGGGGCAGGTATGGCCAAGCAATCGCTCGGATTGGCGTCCAGCAACTACCGCAAGAGGCCGGACACCCGCGGGCACATATTGCATTATCCGCAGAAGCCCATGGTCCAGACCAAGTTCATGGACTTCGTGGCCTTCAACCAGCGCCCGGCCGGCCAGAACTTCGTGGTGGCCGTCCTTTCATACCACGGTTACAACATGGAAGATGCCCTCATCCTCAACCAGAGCAGCGTGCAGCGCGGCCTGGGACGCTCGACGTTCATGAGGACCTACCGTACTGAGGAGAGACGGTATCCAGGCGGTCAGGAGGACCACTTCGAGATACCCTCGCCCGACGTGCGGGGAGCCCGCACGGACCTGGCCTACACCAACCTGGGTGAGGACGGACTTATATCCCCAGAGACCCCGGTCTCCAGCGGGGACGTGCTGGTCGGCAAGACCTCTCCCCCCAGGTTCGTGGAGGAGGAGGACGCCAACTTCCTGACGGTCCAGAAGAGACGGGAAACGTCCATCACCTGCCGCTCCGGCGAGACCGGCTGGGTGGACAGCGTCATGCTGACGGAATCGGAGAACGGTTCCCGCTTGGTCAAGGTCAAGGTAAGGGACGAGAGGGTCCCGGAGCTGGGGGACAAGTTCGCCTCCAGGCACGGACAGAAAGGGGTCGTGGGGCTGTTGGTACAGTCCTGTGACATGCCCTTCACCTCCGACGGCATCATCCCGGACCTGGTCATCAACCCCCACGCCATACCTTCCCGTATGACCGTGGCCCACGTGCTGGAGATGATCGGCGGCAAGGTCGGTTCCCTCGAGGGACGCCATGTCGACGGCACCGCCTTCAGCGGCGAGCGCGAGGAGGCCTTGCGCCAGTCACTGGTGGAGGCCGGGTTCCAGAAGACCGGCCGTGAGGTCATGTACGACGGCATCACTGGCCGCATGATCACCGCGGAGATATTCATCGGCGTGATCTACTACCAGAAGTTGCACCACATGGTCTCGGGCAAGATGCATGTCCGGTCCCGCGGCCCAGTGCAGATACTTACCCGCCAGCCTACCGAGGGTCGGTCCAGGCAGGGCGGTCTGAGGTTCGGTGAGATGGAGAGGGACTGCCTGATCGGGCACGGAGCGGCCATGGTCATAAAGGACCGGTTGCTGGACGAGTCCGACGGTACCTATCAGTGGGTCTGCGGCAATTCGAACTGCGGGCACATAGCCATATTGGACAAGAGGGGCTCGTTGCACTGCCCTGTGTGCGGCAACAACACCAACGTGCACATGATCCAGACGTCCTACGCCTTCAAGTTGCTGCTCGATGAGCTGCTTTCGCTTGGGGTCGCCATGCGCTTACAACTGGAGGATTTGAGATGATGCGAGGAGTTTCCAAAAGGATCGGGTCCATCAAGTTCGCCTGCATTTCCCCGGACGAGATCCGCCGGATGTCGGCCACCAAGATCATTACCGCCGACACGTACAACGACGACGGCTTCCCTATCGACGCCGGGCTCATGGACACCCACCTGGGCGTCATCGAACCGGGGCTCATGTGCAAGACCTGCGGCCACAAGGTGGACGAGTGCCCCGGGCACTTCGGCCACATCGACCTGGCCATGCCGGTCATTCACGTCGGCTACGTCAAGGAGATCAAGAAGCTGCTGCAAGCGACCTGCAAGTCCTGCGGCAAGCTGGTCCTCACCGAGGACGACGTCAAGGAATACCGCAGCCGCATGGACATAATGGAGGAGCTGGGAAGCGACGCCATCGACATGCGCGAGTTCTCCAAGGAGACGGCCAAGGCCGCCGCGGAGAAGGCCATGAAAGAGGTCTGTCCGCACTGCGGCGTGGAACAGAAGAAGATCACCCTGGACAAGCCCACCACCTTCCGCGAGGAAGGCCACAAGCTCACCCCCAAGGAGGTGCGCGAGAGGCTGGAAAGGATACCCGACGTCGACCTCATACCGCTGGGCATCGACCCCGCGGCCTGCCGCCCGGAGTGGATGGTGCTCACCGCCCTTCCCGTTCCGCCAGTAACGGTCCGACCGTCCATCACCCTGGAGTCCGGGGACCGTTCCGAGGACGACCTGACCCACAAGCTGGTCGACGTCCTGCGCATCAACCAGAGGCTTCGGGAGAACAGGGACGCTGGCGCTCCCCAGCTAATCGTCGAGGACCTCTGGGAGCTGCTGCAGTACCACGTCACCACCTATTACGACAATCAGACCTCGGGCATTCCGCCCGCCAGGCACCGCTCCGGCCGGCCGCTGAAGACCCTGGTGCAGAGGCTTAAGGGGAAGGAGGGGCGCTTCCGTTCCAATCTATCTGGTAAGCGCGTCAACTTCTCCGCCCGTACCGTGGTCTCGCCCGATCCCTGGCTGTCCATCAACCAGGTCGGCGTTCCCACCTTCGCCGCCCGCGAGCTGACCGTTCCGGTCAACGTCACCAAGGACAATCTCGAGATCCTTAGGGGCATGGTCAAGCGCGGACCGTTACCGCCCGGAGAAATATACGTGCCCGGCGTGAACTACATCATCCGTCCGGACAGCCGCAGGATCAAGGTCACCGAGCGCAACGCCGAGACCGTGGCCGAAGGCATAGAGATCAACTACGTGGTCGAGAGGCACCTCATGGACGGGGACATCGTGCTGTTCAACCGGCAACCTTCCCTGCACCGCATGTCCATGATGGCCCACGAGGTCAAGGTCATGCCTGGCAAGACCTTCCGCTTGAACCTGTGCGTCTGCCCCCCCTACAACGCCGACTTCGACGGGGACGAGATGAACCTGCACGTGCTGCAGAGCGAGGAAGCACGAGCTGAAGCGCACATACTGATGAAGGTGCAGGAGCACATACTGTCGCCCAGGTTCGGAGGGCCCATAATCGGGGCCATACACGACCACATCACCGGTGTGTTCCAGCTTACCTACAGGAACCCGCGCTTTGACAAGGCCCAGACGCTGTTCATCGTCTCCAAGATGGGAGAGAACCATCTGCCCGAACCCATAGTGGAGAACGGCAGGGAGTACTGGACCGGCAAGGACCTCTTCTCCACCGTTCTGCCCGTAAACTTCAACGCCCAGTTCAAGTCCCACATCTGTCAGAAGTGCGACAAGTGCGAGAAGGAGAACTGCAAGTTCGACGCCTACGTCAAGATCCGGGACGGCAAGTTGCTGATGGGCACCATCGACGACAACGCCATCGGGTCCGGCGACGGCAAGATACTGGACAAGATCGCCAGGGATTACGGCGCCGACCGCGCCCGGGTGTTCCTGGACGACGTCACTCGATTGGCCATCGGATCGATCATGGTCCGCGGCTTCTCCACCGGCATCGACGATGAGGACATACCGGAAGAGGCCAGGCGGCAGATCGAGGACAAGATCAACAACACCTTCCGCGACGTGGACCACCTGGTCACGTCCTACCGCGACGGCACTCTGGACCAGCTGCCGGGGCGCTCCCTAGAGGAGACCCTCGAGGTCGAGGCCATGAAGAAGCTGGGTGAGGCCAGGGATGAAGCGGGTCGGATCGCCGGGAAGCACCTGGGGCTGGAGAACGCTGCGGTGCAGATGGCCAAGTCCGGTGCCCGTGGTTCCATGCTGAACCTGTCTCAGATGGCCGGCTGCATCGGGCAGCAGGCCGTGCGTGGAGAGCGCCTGTCCAGAGGTTACTGGAACAGGACGCTGCCCCACTTCCAGAAGGGAGACCTGGGCGCCCAGGCCAAGGGGTTCGTCAAGAACTCCTACAAGAGCGGACTGACGCCGACGGAGTTCTTCTTCCACTCCATGGGTGGGCGCGAAGGACTGGTGGATACCGCCGTCCGTACCTCCCGTTCCGGTTACATGCAGCGCCGGCTGATCAACGCCCTGGAGGACCTGAAGCTGAAGCAGGACGGAACGGTGCGCAACACCGCCGACAGCATCATCCAGTTCGAATACGGCGAGGACGGAATCGACCCCACCCGCAGCGTTCAGGGAGAGGCCATCGACCTCGACGACGTGCTGCGCGAGGTACTGGGCGAGCACTACGCCGATCTGCTGAGCCGCTCGGACGAGCGTAAGATCGGTGGGTACGCCACCGTGGAGAAGGACCTCCTGGAGACCGCTACCGACGAGGAAGAGGAGCTTGAGGAGACCGACTACGAGGGCGGAGGTGAGGAATAATGGCCCAGAAGGATTTCATCAAAGGTCTGGAGAACAAGGGCGTTCCGGCGGAGACGATCGACATCGTCAAGGACAATTTCAGTAGCCAGGACGCGCTCAAGAAGGCCTCGGTCAAGGAACTGGAAGAAGCTGGGTTGAGCAAGGGCGCGGCCGAGGAGCTGCAGACGAAACTGGGAAAGAGGCCCGCCGCCGCGGCGCCCGCCAAGAAGAAGGCTCCGGCCAAGAAGGGCAAGGAGAAGGAAGCGCCGGCTCCGGAGAGGGTGTTCGTCTACGAGATACCGGACAAGTCCAAGGAATACTCCACCTTCGAGGAGCAGCTTTTCAAGAAGTGCGCAGAGCTCAAGCTGTTGCTGCCCCGCCGGGTCATACTGGACATAGCCCACCGCCTGGAGGGCAACGACATTAGCAAGGACAACATGGTCAAGATCCTCAAGGCCGCGAACCAGAAGTTCAAGAGCCACGTGATGGACCCTAACGAGAGCGCGGGCATATTGGCCGCGCAGAGCATCGGGGAGCCAGGCACGCAGATGACCATGCGTACCTTCCACTACGCCGGTGTGGCCGAGATCAACGTCACCTTGGGGCTGCCGCGTCTCATTGAGATCGTGGACGCCCGTCGCGTGCCCAGCACGCCCATGATGACCATCTACGTGGACAGGTCGCTGTCCAATGACGTGGAGAAGGTCAAGTCCATCGCCTCCAACATCGAGATAACCACCGTCCTGGACCTGGCGGACATCGAGACCGACCTGCACAACATGCGCCTTTTCATCATACCGGACCCGCGCAAGTGCGTGCAGAAAGGTCTTACCGACCCGCTGGACCTCATCCAGGATAAGGTGTCCCGTCTGAGGGGCATCGTGATGGTCTCTGACATCACCTCCGAGAGCGTTCCAGTGAAGGCGGCCAACGGGGACCTGGGCTACATATGCCTGGAGCCCAAGGAGCATTCCTTCAAGAACCTGCAGAAGGCTCTGGAACTGGTAAAGGCCAGCAAAGTGAAGGGAGTGGAGGGCATCACCCGGGCCATATTGAGGAAGAAGGACGACCAGTGGATAATATACACCGAGGGCAGCAACCTGCGCGAGGTGCTGAAGATCGACGGGCTGGACCATTCCCAGGTGTACACCAACTCCATACAGGAGATATACGAGGTGTTGGGAGTGGAGGCGGCCCGCAACTCCATAATCAAGGAAGCGTCCAATACCCTGGACGAACAGGGTCTGTCCGTGGACATACGCCACATCATGCTGGTGGGCGACCTGATGACCAACGACGGCGACGTCAAGGCCATCGGCCGGCACGGTATATCCGGAAGGAAATCGTCGGTGCTGGCCAGGGCGGCCTTCGAAATCACCGCCGCCCACCTGCTGACGGCGGCCATGACCGGAGAGGAGGACCACCTGGACGGGGTGGCAGAAAACATTATAGTAGGGCAGCCGGTTACACTCGGGACCGGGGCTGTCAATCTGATATACGCACCTGCAAAAAAGGGGGCAGTTGAATGATCGATTTGGGAAGAGCTTTAAAATCGGCCATGACCACCGGAAAGGTGGTCTTCGGCGTGCAACAGTCGGAGAAGATGATCAAGAGCGGGGAGGCCAAGCTGATAATCGTGGCCAGTAACTGCCCCAGCGACTATCTGGTATCCAAGGACCACAGCGTCCCGGTGTACCAGTTCGAGGGGACCAACATGGAGCTCGGCGCTCTGTGCGGAAAGCCTTTCTCGGTGTCCTCCATTGCCATCATTGACAAGGGAGCCTCCAACATACTTTCGCTGGTCTGAACATGACATCCGAGATCACTTTCACCGAAGAGACCCTGCGCTACATCAGCCTGTTCGAGAAGGTCACCAAGGCCAGGGTGCGCGACTGCATGGAGACCGAGGAGAAACTGGTATACGTCGTCGACCCGGGCCAGGCCAACCGCGCCGTGGGCAAGGGCGGGGAGAACGTAATCAAGCTCAAGAACACCACCGGGAAGAACATCCAGGTGATCGAGTTCTCCGACGATGCCGAGACGTTCATCAAGAACGTGTTCTACAACTACGGGCCGGAGAAGGTGGAGATCGAGACCAGGGGCACCATAGTGCACGCCACGGTCACCGTCGATCCCGCCGTCAAGGGACGCGCCATCGGCAAGAACGGTAAGAACCTGAAGATAGCCCGCGACATGGTGGCCCGCCACCACAACGTCCAGAGCATATCGGTGGCCTGATCAGTTCAAGGGGTCCCGCTCCACTTCCAGGCGGTCCGCGGTGGGGTACTCCTCCACCAGGTAGCACTTGAAGGGGAGCGATGGGGCCAGGTCCTCCAGCACCCAGGAGGCTACCTCCAACCTTTTCCTTTTCTCATCCAGGTGCATCAGGTCGTCAGGGACCTCGAACTCCTCGCTCAATATGAGCATGGCCTTCTCCGGCTCGTCCAGCACCAACCCCAGCAAAATCATTCCCTCCGAGGTCACCAGGTCCATCGGTCGCGCGACGTGCTTAGCCCGGCGCTTCAGCCTTTCCCGCAGCTGCACCTGGTCCTTGAAGCTGGAAGAGCAGAAGTGGATCGGCAGGGCCTCGCCCATCTCCCGTACCACCTCCTCGGCCAGCTCCTGGCTGCCGGACATGGCGCTGGACACGTCCGAACGGACGGTAAATCCACGTTCCATCAGGGCCTGGCAGTTGGTCTCCGAGACCTCCAGCTCGTTCAGGTTGACGAAATCCAGGTGGTTGTCGGCGGCGTAACGGCACAGGGCCACCAGTCCCTCCTTCTCCCCCGGTACCGCTGGCACCTCGAAGCCCACCTTCATATCCAGCCCCTTCACGCTCTCGGCGATCCTCAGGGAGCTCAGGTCCTTCCACCGGTCGATGGGGGGATGGATCCTCAGCTCGTCCAGTCCGGCCTCCTGCAGCCGCAGGTAGCTCTCCCGGTCTATGGTGGCCGTGTAAAGATGGATGTGATGGGCGACCCCGAACCTCTCCTTCAGCATCCTTATGTATCGCACCGTCCGGTCCATGACCATCAAAGGGTCCCCCCCGGTGATGCCAGTCCCCCGGGCGCCTATGGCCTCGGCCTCGCTGATGACGTCTTCGTCCTTCTCGACCAGCAGTTCGTTGGCGTAGGTCACGTCCCGGTTCTTCTTCGCCTCGGATAGAGGGCAGTAATAGCAGGACAAGGCGCACCTTCCCGTGACCAGCAATACCATCTTGGACCCCTTCCGGCATAGCCGGCAGCCCCGGGGCAGGCTCTTGGTGCGGAAGGAAGACGACTCCATGGGGATGACGCGCATGGACCCCCCTACCCGTCCCGGCGGACTTAACGCTTGCCCATGGCAAAATCCTAAATCGAGACGGGGCGTTAGGAGGGAGGAGAACATGAGGAAGGAGAGCAGGATCATACTGGCGCTGGACGAGGTGCGGGAAGAACGAGCCCTCTGGGTGGCCGACCAGGTGGCCGACATAGTGGATGCCATCAAGATCAACTGGCCCTTGGTCCTGTCTACATCCCCGGAGATCATCACCACACTATCAAAGAAGGCTCCGGTCATCTGCGACTTCAAGGTGGCTGACATACCCAATACCGTCTCCCTCATCGTTTCCCAGGCGGTGAAGCGCGGGGCGGATGGGGTCATCGTCCACGGCTTTACCGGCAGTGACTCGGTCAAGGCGGCCGTGCAGGCCGCTGACGGACGGATGATATTCGTGGTCACCGAGATGAGCCATCCCGGTGGTGCCGAGTTCACCGCCCCGGCGGCGGAATCGCTGGCTCGAATGGCCGTGATGTACGACGCCTCGGGCATAATCGCCCCGGCCACCCGTCCCGAGAGGGTGGCGGCGATGCGTCGAATCGTGGGGGACCTGCTGATACTCTCCCCCGGGGTCGGCGCCCAGGGCGGAAGCGCCTCGGCCACCATAGGCAAGGGGGCGGACTATGTCATTGTCGGCCGCAGCATATACGAGGCTAAGAACCCCCGCGAAGCCGCCCTGCAGGTCGCAGGAGAGGTAAAAACCATCCTTCAGCATTGACGCGCGGCAGGGGCGTTTGCGACGAATGCCAGACATAGGTTTTTGTCAGTATAAAATGGACCAACGTTTTTATACGGGGTCTCACATCAGTTGCTAATTATCCCCAAGGAGATAAACTGATGGCAACGAAACAGGAGGGGTCCAGTCTCCCCACTGAAAAGCGACGCTTAGCCTCGTTGTCCAATTTCTCCCAGAATCTATCGAATTCTTGGATCGGAAGGAATTGGCAGACGGTGCTGGTGTTGGCAATGTTGGTCTTTCTGGCCTTGTTCGTCAGAAGCTACTTTGCCTACTCCACCTCCGTAGATAACGGCTACCTGGTCTCAGGCGGCTCCGACTCTTACTATCACATGAGGGTCATCGATCACGCGGTGGCAACTGGGGACCACCTGGTGTTCGATGATATGTTGAACTATCCCGGAGGGATGAGGAACCCGCGTCCTCCACTATATGACTGGTCAGTGGCAGTGTTCGGCATGTTCCTCAGTACCATAACTGGCATGGTCATAACCGATGCCGTAGGATTGTCCTTGGTGTTCTCCACCGCTGTGTGGGGCGCTCTGACCGTAATTCCAGTCTACATGCTGGGAAAGGCCGCCTTCGGTAAGAAGGCGGGCTTGCTGGGGGCATTCATCTTCGCCCTCATGGCCGGTCATATCGAACGAACGGTCCTATCTAACGCAGACCACGACGCCATGGTGCTTTTCTTCGTGACGTTCGCGTTCTATTTCCTGCTACGCTCCTTGCAGTCGATCAACGGAACGAAATGGGTATCTAAATGGAAGGATGGAAAAGAGATACTGGCTGGATTGAAAGGATATATCGGAACGAACCAGGTCTCTCTTATCTACGCCGGCCTAGGCGGTCTGAGCATGGCCGCCGTAGGCCTGATCTGGACCGGTTATACCTACCTCCTGATCGTCATCATGGTCTTCTTCTTGGTCCAGCTCCTGGTCGACCGTTTCCGGAACGCGGATTCCATGGGTGTGCTATTCACCATCATAGCGTTCTTTGGAATAGCGTTCCTACTGATGGCCCCGACCTATGTCTCCCTTAACCTGGTGGCTAACTGGTTCGACACGCCCATATTCCTGTTCATAGGAGCGGTGGCCATAGGGCTGCTGTTCGTACTGACTCGCGATTATCCCTGGACCTTGGTATTGCCGATCTTCACCGGTCTGGCCATAGCTGGGCTGGTCATAATTTGGGCGTTCGTCCCAACCCTGTTCGATTCCATCATCACCGGACAGGGATACCTGGTGCAGAGCAAGCTGTACAGCACCATATCCGAGGCCCAAGCCCCAGGCTTCTCCAGTTTAGCCATGTCCTTCGGGATGGTCACATTCTGGCTATCCTTGATCGGCATAGCATGGGCCGCGTACAAGATCCCGAAGAACGTCAACCCCTACTTCTTATTCGTGGTCATCTGGGTGGGTATATCCATCTACATGGCCTCGGCCGCGGCCAGGTTCGTGTTCAACGCCTCCCCGGCCTTCGCCGTCTCGGCCGGCTGGGTCCTGGCCATGATCATCGACCGTATAAGGTTCGATGAGATGGTGCGCAACCTGCGGGCCGACCACGGTGGGCTATACAAGACCATTCGCCAGTCCATAAAGCTCAAGCACGTGCTGGGCGCGCTCTTCATCGTATTGATGATACTAGTGCCCAACGTGTGGTACGCCATGGATGCCAGCATTCCGTCCAACACCAAGACCGACTACGACCTGCAGATATACTCGGCCTTCCCGGATTTCATGCGACCGTCCGACTACGATGCGGTGAACGGCTCCTATTGGTACCTGGGGGCGTTCACCTACGGAATGACGGAGACCAATGAATATTGGCCAGTGGCCTGGAATTGGTTCTCCGAAAGGGATTCCAACATCACTTCGGCCATAGACCGTCCGGCCTTCCTGTCGTGGTGGGACTACGGGTTCGAGGCCATCGAAGAGGGCGCCCATCCGTCCGTGGCCGATAACTTCCAGAACGGTTACGCCTTTGCCGGCAGCTTCCTAATGTGCCAGACCGAGGACGGGGCCATTGCTCTGTTCATTGTCCGCTGCATCGAGAACGAGGTCAGCAACGACCGCGTGATCAGCGCCCTGCAATCCTATGGCGTCGATACCGAACGGTTCATCGACATAATGAACAATCCCTCAAATTACATAGATGAGGTGCTGGCCAACCCGGATGTTTACGGTGATTACGATTCCGAACTGAGCGCCAGCAACGCCAAGTACGCCGCGGCCCGGGTGGAGCTGTGCAATCTGGACCACGACACCCTGGTCGATCTGTACAACGATGTGCGCGAGATAACCGGGAACGACATCGGCTACGTGGCCGTGGACAGCCGGCTGTTCCCCTTCACGGCCACCTCGTCCAACATCTTCTACGCTCCGGCCAAACTGTCCGACCAGCGCCTTGACGCCAGCGGATATCCCTACGATTATTACACCATATACGCCGTGGACTACTACGGCAACCAGATCCCGATAGACGAGGTCACATCGTCCGATTACATCGTGGACTATGAGATCGAGTTCACCGAGGCCTTCTACGACAGCATGCTCTACCGCACCTTCATGGGCTATGGGCCTTCCGATGTGGGAGAGACCGAGCAGGGCATACCGGGCATATCTGGCAGCCTGTCAGATTACTCTCCCATGCAAGGCTGGAACATGAGCAACTTCCGTATGGTGTACCGCACGGCTTACTACAACCCCTACTCCAGCGATGACGTGGCCAACCACTCAGATGCCTGGAGGGCGGTGTCCTACGAAGAGGCCATAAAACTATACTACCAGATATATTCCGGTGAGATCGAAGGGACCGTCGATCTGTCCGCATCCAGCCTGTATTCGGGAGTAGTGTTCTTACAATATTACGACGGCGCTATTATCGAAGGGACGGCCGTCTCTAAGACCGGGGAGCCCATGTCCGACCTGTGGGTCACGGTGTTCGACGAGTACGGCATACCCCATCAGGTGGTCAAGACCGATGAGAACGGACATTACAGTCTGATCGCCCCCTTCGGTGAGACGACCGTGGTCTTCTCCTACGGGGACTTGGACGCCACGCAGCTGGTCGGCACCGAGCTCTACTCGGAGACCATAACCATCACCTACGACCAGGCCATGCGCCTGGAGATCGATTCGGACAAGGACGGACAGCTCGATTACCTGATCGACCTGGACGCGGTCATAACCGCCGCCACCCTGGATGGAGCGGTCTTCCTGGACATCGATGGCAACGACAAGTACAGCGCCACCACCGACCAGGTCCTGGTCGGAGCGACCGTGATATTCGAGAACGAGACCGTCGGCTACAGCGTTGAAACGACCACCACCGAGGACGGGTACGAGCTCCTGGGCGTGACGCCCATGACCGGCACCTTGCGGGTGGAGTACAACGGGCACGTGTTCGGTTCGAAAACGGTGACCGCGGTAGCGGACGACACCGTCACCACCAACCTTTACGTGGAACCGGCGGACGTGGCTGGCGTGATCTACCTGAGCGACGGCTCTGTGGCCAACGGGGTCAAAATAACCCTGGTGGACCAGATCAGCGGCGAAGAGGCGAACGACACGACCGACGCCACCGGTGCCTACTCCTTCGGGAACCTGTTGCCGGGCAACTACACCATACAGGTGCCGGACGGCACCGTGGTGGACGATGCCGATCTGGTTCTGGAGGCCGGAGAGGACCTGGAACTGAACCTCGTCCTGTACGACTCCATGCGTATTACCGGTGTGGTCAGCTATGATGGTCATGTCGTATCCAACGCCATAGTGGGCCTCACCGGCGATACCGGCGTGGTCTGGGTGAGAAGCGACTCTCGCGGCCGCTACTCGGCCGTGGTCCCCCAGGGCGACTTGACCGTGTACGCCACGGCCACCGTGAACGGGATTGAGGTCGTTTACCTGGACCTGGTCCAGGCCACCGACAGCCTGACGCTCAATCCGCAGTTGGGTCCCGCGGCGATCCTCGAAGGCACCTTGCTGTTCAGCGGTTCCGTCGTATCCGGAGCCACGGTGCATATAGAGTCCAGCGCCACCGGTGCGGTCTACAATGCCGTGACCAACACCAGCGGCGGCTTCCGGGCCGTCCTGCCCAGCGACAATTACTTCGGATACATGTACTACCTGACCAGGTCCTACTGGGGCGACATCAACCTCAACTCCTCCGTCACCTCGACCTTCAACCTGATCTCCTCGGCCACCATATCAGGCACCGCCTGGTATGACGAGGACGCCAACGGGGCGGTGACCTCGGGTGAGGAGCTAGTGAACGTCAAGGTCACCATCGAGGACAACAGCGGCCGCCAGGTTTCGGTGTTCACCGATTCCGATGGCCAATATTCCTTCGTGCTGCCCACGGGAAAGAGCTATGCCCTGACGGCGGCCAAGGATGGTTATGACATTGCGACCAAGAGCTACAGCTCCCTGATCGTCAGCGTTTCCACCGACCTCAGTATGGTGGCGACGGAAAGGCTGGTAACTGGCAGCATCTCCGAGTCCATGTCCGGGATGATGATAACCTTCATCGCCGACAGCGCTTCTGCCGTCAACAAGACCGCGGTGACCGCGGCCGACGGCAGCTTCTCCGTCAGCCTTGCTCCCGGAAAATATATCGTCTATGTGGACCAGAACGTCACCGCCGGTGACGACTCGGTGAGGTACCAATCGTTCGAGCCTCTGGACCTGAACGTTACCATCGGTACGGACCCCGAGCCCCTCAACGTAGATATCGTGGTGAGGTACCTGGTGACCGGGACGGTAAGCCCCAGCGGCACGGTCAGCATGGTGTTCGATGGAACGGACGTCACGTCCATCTCAATCACCAGCGCCTACTCCGTCTACCTGCAGGAAGGTAATTACTCATTATACGTCCGCGTGGACAAATCCACCCAGCGCTCGGCCTATCTGGGCCGTTTCCTGGTGAACGGGGCGATGACCCTTGACGTGGCGGCCGAGACCGCCTATCAGGCGGTAATAAACGTCAACCTGAACATAGCCGACGCCTCCGACGTAATGGTGACCCTGGACCTGGGCGGAGCGTACTATAACGTGACCACCTCGTCCACCGGAAGGGTCACCGTGTTGCTGGCCCCGGGAGATTACCTGGCCCAGGTGGAGCACCATACCACGACCACCGTAAACTCGGTGGAGACCTATGTGGTGTACACGGGACAGTCCAACTTCACCGTGACCAATTCCGTGAAGAGCGTCTCCTTGACCACTACCATGGCCTTGGACAACGCCACCGTCGCTGGGACGGTGCTCAGCTCCGGGTCGGCCATCGCCGCCTCCATACAGTTCCAGGCCAGCTCCGCGACGGCCGTGGACCTGACCGTGGACGCGCCGCTGGGAACCTATTCGGCACTGCTCGCCCCCGGCAACTACAGCGTGTACGCCCTGAGCGCGGACAGCACCAAGGCCTTCCTGGGAACGCTGATGATCGACGAGCCTGGCACCTACAGCTACGACATGACCCTGGTGGAGGCGCTGCGCCTGTCCGGCGTGACCTTCGCCAACGACATGGGGAAGGACGCGGACATGGTCGCCTCCGGCGAGAGCGTTTACAGCTTCAGCAGCGACACCAGCGGTAACTACGAGGTATACCTGCCCGCTGGGACATACAACCTAACGGCCCAGACCGACATCTTCGATAATGCGGTCTTATCCGCATACTTCGGTCAGGCCAGCGTCGAACTCGGTGACGTCACTACCAAGGGGATCACCATGGTTAAGGTCGTCTCCAGGGACGTCGATCTGACATGGAACAGCTCTCAGAAGGCCACCTTGAGCGCCGGCGAGACCGCCACGTACACCATCAGATTGGTCAACGAGGGCAACACGGAGGACACCTTCACCCTCACCTCATCCAGCAGCGGCTGGACCGTGGTGCTCTCGGAGACCGAGGTCACCCTGGGTTACGGCACGGCCAACAGTCAGATGATCACCGTGCAGATAACCCCATCCAGCACCGTCAAGGTGAGCCACAGTTCGATAACGATCAAGGCCACGTCCACCAACAACGCCTCCATCTCCGATTCGGCCAGCATCGACGCTATCATACGCCCGGTTTACGCTGCCTCGCTCGCTTACGTAAACGCGCAGGACACAGACGGCAGCGATTATCTTTACACCGTGGAACTGACCAACGACGGCAACGTCAAGGACACCTACACCGTCACCATCGGCAACCAGGCCGCGTTGGAGGAACTAGGCTGGAGGGCCAAGCTGGTGAACGGAACCGGCCTGGCTGATTCGTTGTCCGTCAACGTGTCCGCCGATAACATCGAGGAGGTCGTGATCTCGCTGGTGCCCATCAGGGAGAACCCCAGCGCCTTGATCACCTTGCAGATCGTGGCGGTATCGCAGGCCGACAGCTCTTCCATCGCCACGCTGGAAATGGAACCGGAGTTCGCCGGTCTCAGCTCCAGTGGCGGCTTGATCATCAGCGGTGACGGGGTCTCCGACAGCGCGCCGGCGCCGGGTCAGGACACTATCGTCCTCATCGGAGCGATGGTGACCCTCCTGGTGCTGCTGGTCGTCCTCAGCGTTCAGAAGGGGGTGTTCTCACGAAGAAAGCGCTGATGCTCCTATTGGTGGCCTGCCTGCTCCTAAGCGCTGTGCCTACGGTGCAGGCCACCGATGATTACAACCCGTTGCACGCCCAGCTGACCGGCCCCATGGTCGTCAGCGCCGGCGGGGAACAGATGTACGTGCTCACCATGGTCGGCGGGCCGGCAGAGGCTGGCATCGGGAACTACTCCTACACGGCCCAGGTGACCGGAGACGCGGTCCTATCGCCATCTAGCGGGACCCCTAAGACCACTGGCAGGTTCTACATGAACCTGACCGCACCCGAGGAGACCGGCACGGTCACCATAACCGTCACCTGCAAGTCGGCTGGTTCCCAGCAGAGCGTGACCAACGTCATCGTGTACAAAGTGAAAGTTGTGGAGCCGGTGGTCATCAAGGCTACCATACAGAACACCGGCAACGTGAACGTGACCGACGTGCCCGTGACGCTGCAGCTCTATGATGACGATGCCTGGACGACATTCTATGAGACCACGATCGATGTGGACGCCGGGAAATCCATGACCTTCTTGTACAACTGGACGGCATTGGACCTGGGCTCCGGGGAGCACAAGGTGCGCCTGCTGCTGGATGCCAACGATACCATCGTGACCTTCGAGGGCGGCTCCTCGGTGTACGAGACCACCATATACAACGACATGTCCGGTTACGGGACGATCAACACCCTGCTATGGGTGCTTATCATCGCCTTGGTGGTCGTGATATTCTTCGTATGGCGCCGGCCGGTCAAGGGCAGAAAGAAACGCTGAAACCCCTTATTTCAATCTCTTTTCCAGTTCGGACATCTTGCCCTGCAGCCTTTCCACGGACACCGATACGGAAACGTCGCCGCGGGTCTTCTCTAGGACCGAACGGGCGATGTCCTGCTTGCGCCTTATCGAGACGATGGCGTCGGGGTAATCGAAGCCCATTATGACCAGGAACATCTCTTCCATGAGGTCCAGATACCTCTCCGCCGCCGGCGTGTCCCCGCGTCGCAGCGCCTCCAGGGCGAACCGCCTCAGCTCACCGATGGTGTCGGCCATACCCATCAGATAAGCGGTACCGGGCATGCCCAGATGCTCAGGGTCCGGCAGTTCCTGTCCTTTAACGATGGCGTTTAGGATGGCGGCCTCGGCCACCTCTTGTAAGGCGTCCTGGACGATGCCTGAATGCCAGATGTCGATATGCTCGGAAAGGATGCTCTTCAGCTTGTGGGCCTCATCAATGGCCTCGGAGAGGAGCGGCTCGCCATCCACACCCTTGTGCATTCCGTGGACCACCCCGGAGGACATGCGGATGATGGCTCGTGAGGACTTGATGGCTATCTCCCTGACGGTATCCTTCTCTTCCAGGGAGTCCTGTATCCTTTGAGCGATCTGCTCCAGGTTCTGCATGAGAGGAGATTGGGGCCGGGATATAAGAAAGCTCAGCCCCGGACCTGGCGCATGTGCTCCACGCGTCTGCGCACCAGCTCCCTCTTCCCGATATCGTGACGCACGAACACATCTCCCCGGACGTGGGACAGTCCGGCCTCGCAGATGATTTCAGCCTCCTCAATGGTGTCGGCCATTCCCACCAGCCCCAATGACCTGGAGGACGTCGTCATGACCTTGCCGTCCTTCTCGTCCACCGCCGCGTAGTACAACGTGGCTCCCGCCTCAGCTATCTTTTTCTCGTCCACCAAGACCTTGGCTCCAGCCTTGGGTTCAGTTCCGTAACCGGCGGGAACGACATACTTGCAAACCGTGGCCTTAGGCAGGAAGGGGACCTTTCCCCCCAGCCGGCCATCGGCCACCGCCTGACAGACGTCCAGGAAACCGTTCTCCAGGAGCGTGAGCACGTTCATGGCCTCCGGGTCGCCGAAGCGGGCGTTGAACTCTATGACCTTCGGCCCGTCCTTGGTCAGCATGAACTGGCCGTAGAGCACGCCTCGATAGGGCGATCCCTCCTCGCGCATGGCCGCGATGGTGCGCTGTATGATGTCCTCGGCCGCCTCCCGGTCCTTCTCGCCGACGAACGGCAGAAGATGATCGGCATCAGTGTAGGATCCCATGCCGCCAGTGTTCGGGCCGATGTCTCCGTCGTAAGCACGCTTGTGGTCCTGTACCAGAGGCATGCCTCGAACGGTGCGTCCGTCGCAGAAGGCCTGCAGGGTGAACTCCTCTCCCACCAGGCGCTCTTCGAGGACGACACCCGCGCCGCCTATCTTGTGGTCCAGGACCTCCATGACGTAATCGAGCACCTCCTTCTTACCGTTAAGGTGCTCCCCCTCGACCTTGACGCCCTTGCCCCCGGTAAGCCCTTCTGGCTTCACCACCAGCTCGTTAGGGAAGTCGTTGACGAAGGTTCGGGCCGACTCAAAATCCTGAAATGTTCCGAATTCCACGTTCCCCGGGATGCGGTGCTTTTTAAGTAAACGACGGGAGAAGCGCTTGGAGGTCTCCAGGCGGGCCGCGGCCTGACTGGGACCGACGCAGCCGATGCCCTTGCTTATCAGCGAATCGGCCAATCCGACCTCCAAAGGCGCCTCGGGGCCGATGACAGCCAGCTCGACGCCATTAGCCAGAGCGAAATCCGTGACCTTGGGGACATCCGTCTCCTTCATTAGCTTGGTCTCCGCGGCAGCTCGGGCGATCCCCGGGTTCTGGTTCTTCATGGCCGAGTACACGGCCGCGCCGTCCCTGAGCAAAGCTTCGACGATGGCATGCTCCCGGCCTCCGCCGCCCACCACCAGCACCTTGGTCTTCATGTGAGCGGGGGATTGGTCCGGTCGCTAATAAACAATTGGAGCTTAGCCAAAAAGCCGATCCACTATGTCGTCCAAGCCCTCGCCGGTGCGCACGCTCACCGGTAGCAGCTCCTTGCCCCCGGACAGCTTGCGGTAGTCGGCCTTGACCCGCGGCACGTCGATCTCCATGTAGTCGGCCAGGTCCATCTTGTTGATGACGGCCAGGTCCGCTCCCTGGAATATCATGGGGTGCTTGCGCACCATATCATCGCCCTCGGTGACCGATATGACGACCATGCGCTGATCGGTACCTAAGGGAAAGTCGGCCGGGCAGACCAGATTGCCAACGTTCTCCACGAAGAGGAAATCCACGCCGGTCAGGTCGATGTCGTCCAGGGCGTGGTCCAGCAGGTTGGCGTCCAGGTGGCATTCCTTGCCGGTGTTGAGGTTGAAGGCCTTAACGCCCGCGGCCTCAAAGCGGTCGTAGTCGTCCTGTCCAGTGACGTCACCGGCGATAGCGGCCACGCGCAGCCCGCGGCCCATGATCATTTGAGCCAACTTGATGATCAGTGCGGTCTTGCCCGCCCCGGTGGTGCCCATGACGTCCACAGAGCGTACGCCCAAGCCCCGAAGCTTCTGCAGGTTGTGCTCGGCCAGATGCCGGTTCTCGGCCAATACGTCCGTCTCCATGCTGATGTGGGTGATCTTGTGCACGGGAGCGAATTTTACCTCTTCCCTTAATAACTTTCCCTAAAATCATCGAGCGCCCAAAGCAGTCCTAATCCTGCGAAGAAAGCGTCCGTCTTGGTCTGACACTATATGGACGAGGTATTTTTTAAACAATTTATCGAATAACTTATAAGTAATGTCACGCAAATATGATGCTTCAATCAGCTACAGGTCCCGATAGGTGGAATGGGCCTGATAGGGGGATTCTAATGGACGATCAAAGTAATGCGCTAAGTAATAATTTGACTACCAGCGTTGCTAAAAGGGCGGCCTTGCTCATAGGTGTCTTGGCCTTCGCCCTGGTCCTGCTCCTGTTCTTGGGGGCTGGGCAGGCTAGCGCTGATGATGTCTCAGGTGATATCACTACAGATACGACCTGGACGTCTGGTAGCACCTATAACATGACTGGTTATGTGAATGTCTATGCAAATCTGACGATCGAGGAGAACGTCACCGTGAACATGGACGGTTATGACATATATGTCTACGGATCCATGGTCGTGGATGGTTCGGCGGATAACTGGACCACCATCATGGGAGGCAGCATCTACTAATACGATGGCTCTTCCGGTTCTCTGAACTATGTCAACCTCGGGAACGCCTATTATGGCGTGTATATGTCTTCTCCAGACGTTGTCGTCTCTAATCTTAATATTAATTATACAGAGTACGGGTTGTTTTATTATTTTAGCGGCTCTGAAAGGGACATAGAACTGACGATATCTGATGTTTACATTTACTATGCCGAATATGGTGCAATATATGCAACGAACTACAACGGTAGCTTAGATCTGACTCTGGAAGGGGTCATCACCAACTATACATGGCAACCCCTTATTACCGGTGCCTGGGACCCGAACTCCACGGGAAGGCTGGATCTGACCATAACCGACTGCGCGTTCATAGATTTCTATTATTATATGGATATTGAAGCGGACGTAGTTGGTGATATCGAGATCAGCGGCACCAACTTCGACGGGGTCTATTATTCCGGAGCCTTGTATATATATGATAACTATGGCGACATGAGCCTGGTCATCGACGGAGCGGTCTTCGAGGACATCTATGGCGATGCCATATATGTCTATTCTGACGCGCTCGTTGATTTCCAGGTCACGAACTCGGTCTTCACCAACATCGGTGGATACGGGATCGAGCTGTACTCCGATGATAAGGACATGAACTTCGTCATGAACAATGTGACGATGGTGAATGTCGATAATGGAGGATTCTATGTCACTACCTACAATGGTAGCATCGATGCAAGCATGACCGATGTCCACACCGACAACATCTGGTGGATCGGAGGATGGTACGCGTCCTCGATCGACGGGATCGCCAGGGTCGACTTCTCGATCGCCGACTCCAGCTTCAACAACTCCGTCTATGGGGTTTGGTATGAGGAAGAGGTCTGTGGCGATATCGTAGTCACCAACACTGAGTTCACTGGTGTCTGGAACTGGGCGGCATTGCAATTGAGCCCCTATATCACCACCCCCTCCGGAGACCTGAGCATGGTCTTGGAGGACGTCCTGATGGACGATGTCTACTATGGCATCGACCCCCAGGTGAACGGGAATATCACGCTAAGCATGGAATCCGTTGTGATCAACAACACCAATGAGCTAGGCTGGTTTACGGCTTCCAACGTTGATGGAACCGCGGTCATCGATGTGATGATAAACAACTGCAGCTTCAGCAACGCCACCTACGGTTTCGAGTTCATCGCCGACACTGTCGGTGACTACTCGATGACCAACACCGTGTTCAACAACATCGAATACTACGCGGTCTCCATGACCTTCGACCACGCCGACATGCTCGTCCCCATCGAGAACGTGCAGTCGACCAACGTCGGATCGTTCCTGGACCTGCACATCACCTTCGGTAACATCGAACTGGTGATGGCCGACTCGCTGCTATCTGGAAACAACGACAGCGGAATATTCCTGGTAGACCTGTCCGTAAACTCCAACACCCTGACGAACGGGTTCATAACCCTGACCGTCACCAACAGCACCCTGATGAACGCAGGCGGCGGTATCCGGACCTGGTCCGAGAAACTGAACCCGTTAGGCATGACCACCACCGTCTTCGAGAACATAATCGGTGAGTGCATGCACTTCGACGTCCGCAGCGGGGACCAGACCTTCACCTTTGTTGATGACGACGTTACCGTGATCAACTCTGGTACTGGACTGTGGGTCTACGCCAACGACGGCGACATAAACCTGAACTTCACTGGAGTGAACTTCAACACCAATGAGTTCGGGGTCTTCGTGGAGGTCAGCTCCCTTGATCTCGACAACATGACCATGATCAACATGGAGATAATCGACTCCGTGTTCGAGGGCGGCGCCTACGGTGTATACGCCATGTCCTTGAACGGCGGAACAGTGCTGATCGACGGATCTCAGTTCCTCGGACATTCCGAGGCTGGATACTGGTTCGACTCCCTGTTCGGCGAGATGGACGTGACGATAACCGACAGCGTCTTCGACGGCAGCGTCGCCGCGGACGAGACCGTGTACATGGTCGAGGAAGTGGAGAACACCTTCCAGCTGATCGGTCGCAACTACTGGGAGATGGGTGTGGACGCCTGGAACAGCGGAGGGGTATGGATTGACCTGCCCTTCGCCTTCAACTACAACGGCGTCGAGTACACCTCCGTCTACCTGCACGAGGATGGAAGTCTCGGGTTCGCCATGGGCGAGGAGATCCTGCCGGTGGGCGATACCAACCTCATATACAACTATGAGCAGTTCTTCGGCTACAAGGTGGCCGCGGACAATATGTCGGTGATGTTCCACTGGTACGCATCCGAGGCGTTCTCCGGGTACGGAACCAGCCTGGCCTTCCAGGTCGTTCTGTTCGCGGACGGGACCATCCAGTTCAACTATGCGGACATGGAGGCCTACTCCTCCGATGTCCCGTACGGACTGCTGACCGACAACTCAATGATCTACGACCTCAACAGCCTATATAACGTGCCCAAGTGGGAAGCCGACTGGATGGCCTACCTCTTCACCCCGCTGCCCATCTCCTACGGGATGGGTGTGCTGCTGACCATGGAAGAAGGCAACCTCAGTGCGGTCATCACCAACAACACCGTGACCGGTTACTACAAAGGCGGTGTGGCGGTGCTGTCCCTCGACGGCAACCTGGGCCTGGAGGTCACTGGAAACGATTTCAGCAAGATAGTCGGCGATGAGTTCGCCTCCTTGCACATCTATGACTTCAATGGCGCCTCGGAAGTGGTCATGTCCAACAACTCCTTCGAGCGCATATGGGGCCTCGCCATCTACCTGTACCTGTCTAGCACCGAGGGTGGCGAGAAGATCGTGGACATGTCCGACTCCGTGTTCAACAAGGTCGGCTATGTACTCTACTCAATCATAGAGGTGTACGATGACACCGGCCGCACGGGGAACGACACACTGGACGTGACTGTGAACTTCCAGAACAACGTGATGACCGATGCGTACGGATTGGTCTGCTGGATCGACATGTACCTGTACGACCCGGTCGACTGGACCGTTACCGTCAATCAGACCATGACCGACAACGTCATGATCCAAGAGAACTACATGGGTTCCTGGCCGTTCCCAGCCATGTACCCGACCAGCTCTGCCCTGGGTTCCGCAGTCTACATCGAGCAATACGGTGAGGACGAGAACAGCGTGACCCTGGAGCAGACCGCGACCGTGACTGACAACTACATCGAGTGCCCCGGTCCAGTCGGTATCGACGTAGGCAACGTGATATACAATTACTACGGCGACACCATTAGGAACGCGGTCATCGATGTGTCCGACAACCTGCTGAACATCAGCGGATCCTATGGCATCGACGTATGGTCAGATATGTACACCGGCTTTGGCAACGTAGCCGATGATTCGAGCATCACCGTCGAGAACAACGAGATAAACGACGGTGCTCAAAGCATAAGTGGCATCATTGTCTACGCCAGCGTGGAGAGCTATACTGGTATAAGCCTCGATCAGTCCGGCGATGCTGATGTCACCACCTACGTCTCGGTCTGCGACAACCTGGTGGAGGGCGCCTATCTCGGTATCTACTCCGAGATCTGGTTCTACCAGAACAACGTCATTGGGGACTGGAACGTGTCGCTGACCTCCCACATGGATAGGAACCATCTGCTGAACGTCAGCTACGCCATCGAGTCCTACTTGTATGCTGGTCCGTACTTCTCTGGTAACTACTGGCCTCCGGAGAACGAGACCGCCGTGGCCAACTTCGTCATGGACTACCTGTATACGGTGGATGACAACGTGGTTGTCTGCCCGTACAACATGGACTTCAATGGCGAGATGATCTACGTTGAGATCGAGTACTGGGCATGGATCGAGACCGGTACCCTTTCCCTGGCCGCTGAATCCTACGCCTGGATCACTGGAACGGTTTCCATCAGCGGCAACGACTTAACCCAGATCGACGGAGATCTGAGCGGAATCAGCCTGTATCACTGGTTGGGCGCCCAGAAGAACTCCTGGATATGGGTCGATGTGGACGTGGCCATAGAGGACAACGTGCTCCTGGTTACCTGGGAGAACGACGGTCCCGGTCCGCGGCCTCCCGCAGCCATCACGGTGGAAAACGAGATGGAGGTGCGGAGCAACGACTACGCGATAACCCCGGTCGGAGCGACCGTAGATATGTCCTGGTCCATCACTGGCAACGAGGTCAACAGTGGCTTCCGGTACGGTGTGGAGGTCTTGGAGAATATCTACGTGGTCGATGGTATGTCCAGCACGGACTACGCCATCACCTGGGACATATCCGGTAACACCCTGACCGACGTCAAGGAATACGGAATATACTACGAGCTCTATCGCAATGAGGAAACCAGCGGTGCCATCGAGATGAACGTGGCCGTGGACATAATGAACAACATCATCTCCCTGGTCGACGGTCCGGATAACGCGGCGGGCATATACCTGGACAGCTGTGAAAACATAGACAGCTGGCAGTACTGGGACTCTCAGATCGGAAACCACACCTTCGTGGCCACCATTAGCGGTAACACCGTGAGCGGGGCTTACTATGGTCTGGAGATCTACGGCACCCTGTTCTTCGCTGCCCCGGCCGACGAGGAGGCCCTCTACACCTACGTCAACGACATAGTGGTGGAGAACAACTACGTCAACGACTCCTGGTACGGCATGTACCTCTACGACGCCATGACCGTTCGCAACAACAACGTGGAGTGCGACATCGGTGACGAGATCTACGGCATCTACTGGTACGAGGCCGAGGGCCAGCTGGTAGACAACACCATCACCGCCGAGATAGGCGTATATGTAGACTACCTCCACCACTGGCTGGTCCAGGGCAACCTGATCCAGTTCGGCGCGACTGGTATGTACATCTACACCTACGACGACGAGGAGGATGCGGACGGAATGATAGTGGACAACACCATCACCGCCCTGGAGAACCCGTTCCTGCCGGGGTCCAGCTACGGTATCGAGGTCTATGAGACAGGCAACGTTCTGATAAGCGGAAACGTGATCAGCGGCGCTGACTACAACGTGTACCTCGATGATGTCTGGAACATAACCGTGGAGGGCAACGAGATCTCCGATTCCTACTCGTCCGGAGTGTACGTCTACGATGCCCAGTTCGTGTGGGTCGAGTCCAACACCATAACCGACTGCAACAACGGTGTGTACATCTCCTCCGACGTGGAGGACCTGGTGATAGGCAACAACACCTTCATCGCGAACTACTACGGCATCTATCTGTGGGAGGAAGAGGTCCACCGGATGGTCCTGTGGAACAACATATTCATAGACAACGAGTACGGGGTCGAGATAGACTCGGACCTGTACATGGAGGTCTTATGGTATGTTGACGCACAGTGCCAGGCATCCCGCAGCGACATCTACTTCGACGGGCCGATATACGTCCTGGCGGGTGGAAGCATGGTCCTGGAGGACATGGAGGCGGAAGTGGAGGGAGGCTTTACCGTCGATGAGGGCGGTCTGCTGTCCCTCAGCAACGTCTACGTGGACGAGTGCTGGAACATCGATGTGGCCGGCACCTTCTGGGCTACCTTGAGCGTCTTCGAGGAGACCGACATATACGTCGGACCGGGCGCCATGGCGGAGATAAGGACCAGCGCGTTCTACGACAGCTCCCTGGTGATCGAGGGCAGCGCCCCGTCCATCACTGACAACCTGTTCGTCGGCTTCGGTTACGACTACGGCATCGTGGTCCTGAACGGAGCCGCCCCGGTCATAGTCAGCAACATAATCGCCGGGTACACCGTGGGCATATACGCCAACGGCATGGACATGGGCGGTATCTACGACAACCTCATAGTGGCCAACTCCAACGCTGGCCTGCTGACGGAGAACTGCACGGGAGGCATACACGACAACATCTTCCTCCTCAACAGGGTCGAGATACTGCTGCGCAACAGCGATGTCAGCGTGGAGGACAACGAGATCGGTTACACCGACCTGTTCCAGGTCATTGCCAACTATGCACCGATCCTCGGTCAACTCACGCTCTTAACCGGAAGCACCGAGGAAGAAACTAGCGAAACCTCGTCCGATCCCCTGGCCGCCCTGGATGCCATATTGGCCCCCAGCGGCTTCAGCATCGAGATGCTCGGTACCTGGTTGAAGGCGCACAACGGTATATGGGCTGAAAGTTCCACCGTGAGGACCAGCGGCAACCTGTATGGGCTGCTCAACTATGCCCTGTATGCTGTGGACAGCGATGTGACGTTCACCGATGACGTGAGGACGATCGAATTGATCATACCCCAGTCCAACGAAGGCGAGACCTACAACTACTCGCTGAACGTCTACACCCTGAACGGCATATTCGCGGCCAGGTCCACCGTGCATGTCAGTGACTGCACCATCGAGGTCCTGGACGACGCCCTGATGCTGGAAGCTTCCCAGGCCTGGATCGAAGGCGTCACCCTGATGGCAGGCGACTTCGACTACTTCATCTACGGCGGTTCCGAGGTCTACAACATCGGTTCCACCTACTCGAAGGCCAAGGTCGAGGACTCCCACAGCCTCAACGAGGGCACCAGGCTCACCCTGTACGCAGTGGACAAGGGCGACCCGGCAGTGAACGTGACCATAACCATCAGGAACGCCAAGGGAGACATCGTCTTCACTGGTGTGACTGACGCGGACGGAAAGGTCGAGGCGCTGCTGATACAGTACGCCATCACCTCGATGGGCAAGGATGACGGGTTCAACCCCTACACCATCAACGCCACCTTCGAATCCGGTGAGAAGTCCATGGAACTGACCCTAAACCAGTCATACCAGGAGGCTACCATCGTCGGTGAGGAGGAGAGCGACTTCGGTGCGCTGCTGGCAGTGATCGGTGTATTGGTCATCATCCTGCTGATCGTGGCCGCGGTCGTGATCATGAGGCGCCGGAAGTAAGGCCTGCAAACCCTTTAGTCACAAACCTTTTCCCTATTTTCCATTTTTAGGATACTTTGTTAAAGAGGGAGTTCCATCTCCAGCCGAGTCCAATGTCCTATTCCGAACTTGCCCGTCGACTTTTGACCAGCAGCACGGCCTCCGAGGGCGACACGGTCCGCCTCAAGGCCCGGGGAAAGGAGCACGCCGGGATTCTGATGCCTCACCACGAGTTCAGCCACCCTGACGTCATGGTGATCAAGATGAAGAGCGGCTACAACATCGGGATAATGATCGACGAAGGTTCCGATCTTACATTGGTATCCAAAGCCCCGGAACGCCCTCCCAAGCACAAGGGCATGCATGAGGACAAGGGGCTGCCGACCGTAGCCTTCCTGGGCACCGGAGGCACCATCGCCAGCTACGTGGATTACCGGACAGGCGCGGTGCACCCGGCGCTGAAGGCCGAGGATCTGGTGGCCACCGTTCCCGAGCTCTCGGAGATCTGCCGCATGCGTTCCCGGGTGGTCTTCTCCATATTCAGCGAGAACATGAACGCGGAGAACTGGCGATCTCTGGCCACCGCCGTCGCCGACGAGCTGAATGGCGGGGCGGAAGGGGTCATCGTTCCCCATGGCACGGACACTCTGGGGTTCACGTCGGCGGCGCTGTCCTTCATGCTGGGAGATGTTCCAAAACCCGTTATCCTGGTGGGAGCCCAGCGTTCTTCCGACCGTCCCTCCTCCGATTCCTACATCAATCTGCTGTCGGCCGCCCGCTTCTGTGTGAGCGCTGACGTGGCCGAGGTGGTCGTGCTGATGCACGGAGAGTCTTCGGACGATCACGTCCACGTGCACCGGGGCACCAAGGTACGCAAGATGCACACCAGCCGCCGGGACGCCTTCCAAAGCGTGAACGAGGGGCCGGTGGCCCGCCTGGACCTTCAAGGGAATATCGAGGTCATGGGCGAACATCGGGCCAAGAGCGCCATCAAGGTGACGCCGGACACGCGCATGGAGAAGGACGTGGCCTTGCTGCAGTTCTATCCGGGGATGAGCCCAGAGATGGTGCGCAGGGTCATGCAGGACCACCAAGGCCTGGTGGTGGCCGGAACCGGCCTAGGGCATGTGTCCAAGGACCTGGTCCAGGCGTTGAAGGGAATCGTGGCCGAGGGCAAGCCGGTGGTCATGACCTCGCAATGCCTGGGCGGCCGCGTCAACCTGAACGTCTACGACACCGGGCGGGATCTGCTCAGCGCCGGGGTGATACCTGGTGAGGACATGCTGCCGGAGACGGCCCTGGTCAAGCTCATGTGGGTCCTGGGACGGACCGATGATATAGGTAAGATAGAGGAGCTCATGCGCCGTAACCTGCGCGGTGAGATCACCGAGAGGAGGGCCATCTGATGCACCCGGTCACCGTTGGCATCGAGATACATCAGCAGTTGGACACCTGCAAGCTGTTCTGCTCCTGCCGCTCCCAGCTGGTGGAGGAAGAGGGAGCGCTCCTGCACCGCCGCCTGCGCCCGACGCAGAGCGAGATGGGAGAGATCGACCGGGCCGTACTGGCCCAGGCCGAGCGCAAGATGCATTTCACCTATCAGGCCCCCAGAGGAGTCACCTGCCTGGTGGAGGCGGACGAGGAGCCGCCCCATGACGCCGACGAAGAAGCGACGCAGACCGCGCTCGTCGTCTCCTGCATGCTCCACGCCCAGGTCATGGACGAGGTGCACTTCATGCGCAAGATCGTCATAGACGGTTCTAACACCAGCGGTTTCCAGAGGACGGCGCTGGTAGCCATGGACGGGGCCATGGACCTGAACGGTCAGAAGATCGGCATCCTGTCCGTGTGCCTGGAGGAGGACGCCGCCCGCAAGGTGGAGACCAAGGACCGCGAGGTGACCTACCGCCTGGACCGTCTGGGAATTCCGCTGATCGAGATAGCTACGGCTCCGGACATGCACGAGCCCGAGGAGGTAAAGGAGGTGGCGCAGCGCCTCGGTTCGATACTGCGCTCCACGCGCAAGGTGAAGCGAGGATTGGGCACGATCCGCGAGGACCTGAACATATCCATTCCTAACGGAGCTAGGGTGGAGATCAAGGGCGCTCAGGACCTCGGCCTGCTGCCTACGTACGTGCGCAACGAGATGGAGCGGCAGCGCTCGCTCATCGAGATAAAAGGTCTGCTGGAAGGCCGCAAGGCCAAACAAGTGGTCGTATCCGCGGAGGACATAACCTCCCTTTTGAAGGGAAGCAGGTCCAAGGTCATCGTGTCCGCCTTGTCCAAGGGGGGCAAGGTGTTCGCCGCGCCATTGCCGCTGTTCGCCGGCACCCTGCGCAGCGGCGACGCCAAGCTGCGCCTGGGCGCGGAGATGGCCCAGTACGCCCGCTCCCACGGAGTGGCCGGGATCTTCCATTCCGACGAGCTTCCCGCCTACGGCATCACCGCCGAAGAGGTGCAGGCCATCAAGGAGCACTTCCGATCAGGTGACATGGACGCTTTCGCCCTGTGCGCAGATCAGGCCGACCGGGCCGAACCGGCCTTGCTGGCCGCTTTAGCTCGGGCCAATCAGGCTTTGGTCGGCGTACCGGAGGAGACCCGCGATCCGCTGCCCGACGGCACCTCCGTGTACAGCCGCCCGCTTCCTGGTGCGGGACGCATGTACCCGGAGACGGACGTACGACCGATACTGATAGAGCCGAAGCGCTTGCGGGACATCCAGGAGAATCTGCCCGAGCTTCCCGAGATAAGAACGGCACGTCTGGTCCGCGATTACGGGATAAACGAGCAGCAGGCCCGGCAACTTGTCCGGGAAGGGCATGACGACCTCTTCGAGGAGATAGGTCATGATCGTTCATTGATCCCCATGGCCGCCCGCACCTTCCTCAGCACATACCCGGAGCTGGAAAAGGAGGGCGTGAACGTCAACGCCCTTACGGACGATGGGATCAAGGAGGCCTTCTCCGCCCTCTCCTCAGCCAGGTTCGCCAAGGAAGCCCTGCCATCTGTTCTCAAGGAGATGGCCAAAGGGTTCGGAGTGAACGAATCCGTAGCCTCGCTGGGGCTGGCCACCATGGACCGGGGAGAGGCGGAAGGGATAATCGACGGCATAATCTCCCAGAGGGCGGATTTCGTGCGCGAGAAGAAACAGGGCGCCGTGGGGCCGCTGATGGGCGTGGCCATGAAGGAGCTGCGAGGCAAGGTGGACGGCAAGGAGGCCGCCGAGCTGCTCCAGCGCCGCATTGAGATCTTCCTCAAAGGGTAAGCTTCAGCACCGTCAACCGCTCGAAGAAGAACGCCCCGGAGGTTAGCTCTTCCTGGGCCCAACCTTCCGTCGCCCGACGCCACAGATCACCATCCACGTCGCTGGAGATCAGCAGCAGGACCCGGCCGTTGAGGGACAAATGCTCCCTAACGCCTTTCAGGAACTCCGAGGTCACTTCCAGCCCGGTCCTCCCGCCGGCCCAGCACAGGTCCTCCCTCCCTTTCACCTCCCCGCGCAGATAGGGCGGGTTGAACACGATCAGATCGAACGATCCGTTCACGTTCTGGAAAAGGTCGCTCTGGGAGACCAGCACGTTCGATCCATTGCGCCTGACGTTCTCCTCGGTGTTACGTACGGCTTGGGGGTCCACATCGACCGCCGTCACTGAGGCTCCGGCCTTGGCCATATGCAACGACAAATAACCGCTGCCGCAGCCCATCTCCAGCGCCTTTTCCCCTTTCACAATTTCCAGGGCGGACAGCATGAGAAAGGTGTCCTCGGCCGGAGTGTACACATCGGGAAAAACATCCAGATGGATGTCGGGATCGCGCCGCACGATAGCTCAGTGGCGCACCGCATTATAACCTTTCCCGAAGAGTTTAAACGGGGACGGTCTATCGGAGTGAGGTGGACCCGTTCAGCCTGCTCAGCATAGCCGTCATCGTTCTGGGACTGGCCATCGCTTATTACAAGCGATATCCCCTAGCCCAGTCGCTGGTGCTGATCAACCTGGCGATCTTCCTCTTCACCGTCATGGCCGCCTGGGACATCTCCTGGGCGCTTTCCCCGGTCCAGACCGACCTAGGATTTCGCCCCATCTACATAGGGGAACCGGAGCGCCTGTTCACCGTCTTCACCCAGATGTTCGTGCATGGCAGCCTGACGCACGTGCTGTTCAACATGCTCTTCCTTTTCCTGGTCGGTCTGCCGTTGGAGGAGAGGGTGGGGCGCAAGGCTTTCGCCCTGTGCTACTTCGTGCCCGGACTTATGGCCTTGCTGATCGAAACGTCCATCCGGGGTGTGGACTCCAGCATATTGATGTTGGGGGCCTCAGGCGCCATCTCCGGGGTCATGGGGGCGCTGCTCTTCCTCTACCCCAAGGACGAGATCCCCATGTTCCTGGGACCCCTGTTCCTGCCTCGCGTACCCGTATGGCTCTCCGTGGGCGCCTGGTTCGCCATGCAGGTGGTCACGGTGTTCACCCTGCCCGCGGGACTGGCCTCCGGCGGGGTAGCCTACGGCGCCCACATCGGCGGGTTCGTGGCCGGAATGGCCATAGCCCAGTTCCTGCCCTCTGAAAAAAAGAGGGCGGAGAAGCCGGTCGCTGACCTCAGCGACTTGGCCACTACCGAGGAGCTGAAGCAGATGCAGCAGCGCATCGAGGGCGAGAGCGAGCCCCAGGTGAGAATGGCCTGGACGGAGCATTTTGCCAGCAAGGCCAAATGTCCAAAGTGCGGCTCCGGCCTGACGCTGGAGGGAAACCGTATTAAGTGCGCATGCGGATGGGAGAGAGCGGTGAGATGACGGACAACAGGGTGGAGGTGCTCTGCCCAGGGATGATCCGCCGTGACGGAGCGGTCGTCCTGGAAGCCCGGTCCTCCGTGAGCTTGATCAGCCGGGGAGAGCGGCATATGCTGGTGGACACCAGCGGGCCTCAGAACCGCGACCTGCTCCTGCAGGCGCTGAGGTCCAGAGGTCTGAGCCCCGACGACATAGAGCTGGTCATAATGACCCATATGCACCATGATCACGACGGGAACATGGACCTGTTCCCCCGAGCTGAACGCTACGCGCACCGTCTGGAATCCCCCGGGCCGGCCTATCACGCCGTCGACGGGGACGAGGAGATCTGGAACGGAGTGCGAACAATGCACACCCCCGGGCACACCCCGGGGAGCATGAGCGTGCTGGTGCAGGCCGAGGTGATATATGGGCTGGTCGGCGACGCCATACCCACCGAGGACAACGCGCGCAAACGGGTGCCCCCCGGGCACCATTACGATCGGGACAAGGCCATGGAGAGCATGGCCCGTTTGATCGCGGCCGCGGACATCATCGTCCCCGGCCACGGACCGTCGTTCCGAACGGCGAATTACAGGAGGTAATTTGGATGAGCGTACCCAATGCGATATACGCGGAATGCCCCGAATGTGGGGAGGAGACCTTGCACGAAGTGCTCAAGGGGCGGCTGGGCAAGGACGGGGACACCTTCGAGGGCACCCTGAAATGCCAGGAATGCGGGCGGGTGCACACCGCGGTGGTGCGCGAGGCCAAGATGGTCAAGGTTCCGGTCATCATCAGCGACCAGGGGGAATCGAAGAAGACCGAGATGGAGCTGCCGGAGGACGAGGAGCTCCGGGTGGAGGACGAACTGCTCCTGGGCGATCTTCCGATAATCATCAGCGCCATTGAGAAGGGCGAGTCGCGGGTGAACCGGGCTCTGGTAAAGGACGTGTCGGCCATATGGGCCAAGCGCTTCGACAAGGTGCACGTGAAGATATCCATCAACGATGTGCACAAGACCATTCCCACCGAGGTCTTGGCCCTCCCCGAGGAGGAGTTCTTCATCGGCGACCTCATGAACGTCAACCGCTACGAGGTGGTCATCACCCAGATCAAGACCAGGGACTCCACGGTCCGCCGCGGTTCGGTCATGGCCCGGGACATAGTGAGGATATACGCCAGGAAGGCCAGGACCACCCGTACGTGATCATATGATGGAGGAGAGGGCCCGGATGGTCAGGGGCCTGAAGGACCGGGGCCTCATCGTCACCGCGGAGGTGGAACAAGCCTTGCTCCACGTTCCACGTCATCTCTTCCTGCCTGTAGATCTACAGCGCGCCGCCTACCGGGACACGCCGCTCCCCATCGGTGAAGGTCAGACCATATCCGCCCCGCACATGGTGGCGGTGATGGCCGAGGCCTTGCAGTTGTTGCCAGGGCACAAGGTGTTGGAGATCGGTACCGGCTCGGGATACAACGCGGCGGTGATGGCCGAACTGGTCGGAGAGAAGGGGCAGGTCATCACCGTAGAGAGGCATCCCGTTCTGGCGGAGAGGGCCGGACGCGCCCTGTCCGAGAGCGGCTACGGCAACGCGAAGGTGGTGGTGGGGGACGGTTCCATGGGATACCAGGCCGAGGCTCCTTATGACCGGATATGTGTCACCTGCGGCGCGCCGGAGGTCCCCGGGCCACTGATGGAACAGCTCAAGGAGGGCGGCTTCATGGTCATACCAGTGGGTCGGCTGGACGTCCAGACCCTGGTCCGGGGAAAAAAGGTCCACGGAAAATTGGTCATGGAGGACCTGGGCTCGGTGGTATTCGTCCCGCTTTTAGGGGAGAAGGGTCACCGCTCAGATTAGATAGGGCAGGACCGCGCTGAGGTCGGCGGCACGCACCACGTGATGGGCGCCTTTCACTACGTCGTCATCGATGGGGTTGAAGGCGATCCCCAGGGACGAACCCTGGAACATGGACACGTCGATGCTGCTGTTACCCACGCTGGCGGTCCTCTCCTGAGGGACGCCGAAGAGCTCCTGGGCTTCCCGCAGCGCCTTCTTCTTGTTGCACAGCTCCACGCGCAGCACCCCTTCCCCGGTCAATCGTCCGTCGTCGTCGGCGGCCAGCCCGTTGGACCACTGTCCGTCGAAGCCATACTTCCTGGCCAGCTTCCCGGCGATCAGGTCCAGACCGCCACTGATGATGACCGTGCGCACGCCCCGTCCGCGCAAGGTCTCCACGGTCCAACCGATGCCTGGATTGATGGGCAGGCGCAACAGCTCGGTCTCCACGTCCGGCAGCCGCAGACCCGGCCGATGCTTCAGCCACAGAGCGATGTCCCGCCGCATGAACTCCAGGTCGTCGATCTCCCCGTCCATGAAGGAGATGACCGACTCCTCGTTGCTCACCCCGAAACGGTCGTGGACCCAGGTCCAGGAGGACAGGTAGTCCACCAGCACCCCGTCCATGTCGAAGGCGACCAGATCGAACTTGCGGCCATTGCTGGGCATCGCAGGTTGCCAGGAGGGAATCATTATAAGAAGGTTGCTGCAAATGGACGTTCATGATCATATTGGTGGGGGTGGCCCACATACTGGACGTGGCCAAACCGCTGGACGTCCTGGTGAGCCATTACTCCCCCGGGGCGGTAGGGATCGAGCTGGACCCGGGGCGCTATCAGGCGCTTCTCGACAAGGGCTCGAAACGCCACGTCCCCCTGCCCTACCGGCTGCTGGCCCTCATGCAGAGCCGCATGGCCGAGCAGTTCGGCGGTGAGGTGGGCGCGGAGATGCTGGCAGCCATTGAATCCGCCAAAAGGAACGGGGCGCGGGTGGTGTTCGTGGACATGGACGCCGCCCGTCTCTTCGACTCCATGCTGCGCCAGATGACCTTCAAGGAAAAGGTGCTGATGTTCTTCTCCTCCTTCGCCGGCCTGTTCATGAGCCGCAGGAAGGTGGAGAAGGAGCTGGAGCAGTTCCAGGAGAACGAGGAAAAGTACATGGAGGCTCTGAGCCAGAGCTACCCCACGATCAAGCGCGTGCTCATCGACGAACGCAACGAGTTCATGTCCAAGGCGATACTCCAGGCGGAGGGGGAGCACGGCAGCGTGCTGGCCGTGATCGGCGACGGGCACGTGGAAGGCCTCCGAAAGCTGATCGGGCGAGAGGACCTGGTGCACTACCGTCTGAAGGATCTAAAGGACTTGAAGTTCAAGACCCCGGCCTCCACGTCCGAGGCCTCCTTCACCTTCGTGGCACAGGCCTGAGGCAAACCCTTTTTCCCTAGAGCGCATACACGTTCCGATGAAGGTCGTCCTGCTCTCCTATACCAAGGACGCGGAGCGCTTATGCGCCGCTGCCGCCCACTCCTGCTATTCCCCCGACCCGGCCAGTGAAATACTGGAAGGGGTGACAGAGGACAAGGCTGGAGGGTTCATCGACAAGGTCGTGGGCATGGGCCATCATTCCGTCATCGAGCACGCCTCCTATACCTTCTCCCTGGAAGGCGTCTCCCGTTCGTTAACTCACCAACTGGTGCGTCACCGCATCGCCAGCTATTCCCAGCAGAGCCAAAGGTACGTATCTTTGCTCGAGCCGGACTATGTGACCCCCGTAACGGTGCTATCGGACCCGGAAGCGAACCGCATATTCGAGGGGGCCATGCAGAAGGCCTGGGAGGCCTACCAGCAGCTGGTGGCCATGGTCCCGGTGGAGGACGCCCGCTACGTGCTTCCGAACGCCTGCGCCACGAACATCGTGGTCACCATGGACGCCCGGGAGCTTTGGCACTTCTTCACCTTGCGAACGTGTCGGAGGGCACAGCAGGAGATCCGCACCGCCGCCGAGCTCATGCTCAAGGAGGTTAGGCGCGTATCGCCCAGCATATTCAGGGATGCTGGCCCGGCCTGCCTGCGGGGCAAATGCCCCGAAGGGAAGCTGAGCTGCGGCAAGCCCCGGGTTGAGCTAAAATTTATATAATGTTACGGCTTTGGCCGGACTTATCTGGGAAGATTGCTATGGGCAACGTCAGACCAACTTACATTAAGAGAGTGGCCGTCGAACTGGTCGAGAAGTACCCCCGGGCCTTCAGCGCCGACTTCGAGAACAACAAGGTACTGGTCCAGCGGCTCACCAATGTGGATTCCATCATGATGAGGAACCGCATCGCTGGGTACATCAGTCGGTACTGGCAGACCAAAGAGTTCTAAAACCCCAAACGGTCGCCGGCCGCGGTCGGCGATTGAACGTGAATTATTTTAAAACAGTCCTTTTCAACGGACATTTGCCCCTTCGGGCCCATTTTATAGGACATTTAACGACTGGCACGACCTTGTCCCGAGCCCGCTCACCCGGTCGTCAGTAATAACGCTTTAGTAATTGGAGCATATTGTCCACAAATTAAGCCCGGGTGGGGTAGCTTGGATATCCTAAGAGGCTGCGAACCTCTAGACCCGGATTCAAATTCCGGCCCGGGCGCTTATTCTCACTCCAAGTTCAGACCCCGAATCTCCTTTATGGACATGTCCCCGGGGGGCATTATCCGGCTGATCTCCTCCTCGGGGACCTGGAAGGCGCGGGCCAATCTGGCCGAGGTCTTGCCCCGCAGCTCCTTGCCCGGGACCAGGACCACGTATCTCTCCGTTTTCCCGGCCACGCTCTCCCGGGGGGCGCAGGTGATCTTCCTGGAGCCCTCGACCGTGATCTCGGCCAATAACATCTCCAGAGGCAGATGGTGCAGGTAGTTCCTCTTCCCCCGGATGATGAAGGCCCCACGGGGGGCGAACTCCCCGGCCTCCGGCCGCTTGGACACCTGGTCCGGCAGGACCCAGTAGGCCGTGCCCTCGGCCGTCCCGGCGTTCCAGGCCTTGGAATGACATAGGGCGAACTGGCACACCTCGCGCATCTCCTCGTCCGAAGCATCCGCCCCCTCCTTCAGGACTATCGAGGGCGCCCCGTGCAGGTCGGCGTGCGCGTACCGCTCGCGGTCCCCCAGATGCTTCTTGACCACCTGATCGTTGCTCTTGACGTCCCGACCCCCGACCACCAGATGCCCGCCCGAGGTCAGGAACCACTTGTAGCTCTCGAACCAGAAGCGCTTGGTGGGGGCCACCTTCCCCCGGTCCAATAGCGCTTCCTTCTGGCCCTTGGCCACCCTCTTGCCGATGGCCGTCCGGGTCTCGTCCAGGGCCGTGCGGGCGCCGGCGGCCTTCTCCCTCATCTCCTTGGCCTGGGAATACAACCTATTGGCGTTCTCATCGATGCTCACCGTGTAGTCCAACTGCAGGTCCCCCTCCCCCACCTTCATGTGGAAGCTCTTCTCCTGCGGGTCCACGGATGTGACCAGGGGAACCTTGACGCCCTGCTCCTTCAGCTGCTCCCAATTATTGGACCGGGACAAGGTCTTCATGCGGGCCAATGTCTGACTGATCTCGTTGTAACTGGTGTAGACGAGGTCCCCCCGAGCCTGCAGGGCCGCGGCCTCGCTCTCCGTGGCCTCAATCCCCTTCAGCTGCTGTTCCAGCTGTCTCTGCAGACGTTCCAGCTCGGCGTCCTTTTTCTCTACGACCTCCTTCCTCTGGGACAGGAATATCTCCAGCGCCAGGGACAGGCTGGGCATCTCCTGGCATGCCCGTCCAGCATTGACCACGAGGGGCACGGGCGTGGCGTCCACCACTTCCTCCCCGTCCCGCAACAGGCAGGTCCTGGGAGAGCTCATCTCCTGGAACAGGGCGCCAACGGCGGCGTGCAATCTTGTCACTTCATCCGGAGCGAGCGATGCGGCTTTGCGGTCCTTGTCCAGCCCGGTGCGCAAGCATATCTCCTCCCCGTACTGACCCCCCAAGTTGGCCGATGTGGCCAGGGTCCGGACCAGGTCCGACTTTGACGAGAGCACGGCCTTGCTGAAGTCCTCCAGCGAAGCGGTGCGGGGATCGAACCTTGAAGGTGGATAGGAATAATCGGCGCCGATGAGTACGTCCCGGTGGCGCCACTTCTTCTGCTCCAGGGCGTTGATTATCTTGCCCTCGTGCACCAGGATCAGGTTGCCGTCTCCGATCAGCTCGAAGATGATCTTGTAGCTGCCTTCCTTGTTGGCCAGATCTATGGTGACGATCCGGTCGAACTCCTGTTGGTAAACGGACAGGATGCGGGCGTTGCTCAGGACCTTCCTCAGATGCACGGCGAACCCCGAGGGAGTGTCGGGCGTGTCCGGCCGCTCGGCCACCAGGTGAAGCCACCGGCCGTCCTTCAGCACCAGCTCCTTCTTTCCCTCGCTCTGCACGTTCACTCTTATCAGAACATTGCGGCCTTCCCAGTGGAACACCTTGTCCAGGAAGCCGCCGCACAGCGCCTGAAGCTCCGACGTGATGGTCGCCACGTCGAAGGCCGTCATCTCCTTCTTCATCGGCCACCTCTAGCACCGCGCTAATCAAAAGGATTTTGCCTTGTTCCAGTAACAAAAGGTTTATGAACGACAAGCCGTTTGTGGGTGGAGCAGGCCACTGTGGCTTAGAGGTATAGCGACGCCTTGGTAAGGCGTAGGTCGGGGGTTCAATTCCCTCCAGTGGCTCCATCTTTCTCAACAAAAATTGATTATCCCTCATCACCATGGACGGACCCATGGCCGGTACGGGTGCTCGCATATGCTTGGTGATGATGATAGCGGCGTTCCTAACGCTCCCCATCATCTCATTTCCGACCGAAGGGGCCTACACCAGCACTCCCATCGTGGTCGAGGGGGACGGCGGTTTCGCGGCCGCCGAGTTGTTCACCGGCAGTGGGACCTGGAGCGATCCCTACGTCCTTAGCGACGTTACCGTCAACGCCTATCAGAAGTATCATGGAATAATGGTGGCCAACACCACCATGCACTTTCGCATCGTGGACTGCACGGTCACTGACGCCTTTACGCCGGACCGGGACCGTCTCAACGTCTCGGCCAGCGGTTCAGGCATCTTCCTTTACAATGTAACCAACGGAGCCGTGGTCGATTTCCTCGGGCAGTCCAACGCCCGCGGTGTCACCGTGGCTTACAGTCGCAACGTGACGGTCTCCGATTCCCAATTCGTCGACAATATCGCCGCCGGTGTCTACTTCTCAAATTGTGTGGACGGTACATGCCAGGTGGTCAACTGCACCTTCTCAAGGATCGAGGATGTGGTCATGCCCTGCGGAGTGTTAGTGGAGGACAGCCAGGGCGTGACGGTCAAGGACAACATCATCGAGGATTGTGTTACCGGTATCCACCTGGCTGCCATCACTGGCAGCTGCTCCGGCAATCTGGTCATTAGCAACGTGGTCCGTGACCATACGGATAACGGTATCCTGCTCGATGGCAATTATCTGACCAGCGATAACATCGTCCAAGGCAACTCCGTCCAAGGTGTGACTTCCGGTTCCGGAATATGCGTGGGATTCGGGACACGGGAGAACATCACCGGGAACCAGGTCTCCGGCTGCCTGTACGGCATCAGATCGATGTGGGACGACAACACCGTCTCCGGGAACATACTGTCCAACAACACCCGCGGGATCTTGATAGACGAGGGCGCCGATCGCAACTTGGTATCAGATAATTCAGTGAAGGATGGGTCGTTCGGCATACACATCTCGCCCAGCCAGGGCAATCAGGTCCGTAACAACACCGTTCTGAGGATGGACCAGGGTAACTCCTCCGTGGGCGTTTATCTGGGCATCGGGACGGTGCGGGACACGGTCATCGATAACAACACCATCGCCGATTGCATCGTAGGTCTAAGGGCGGCCACCACGGCCGGGGAGGGAATGACGGGTTTGTCCTTTACTAACAACTCCGTGAACGGATCCGTCAAAGAGGGCGCTTACCTGCTGTACGTGAGCGATTCCCTGATCTCGAACAACATTCTCCGATCCAATGGATACAGCGGAATCTATCTGGGGGCGCAGTGCCACGATCTACTAGTCCAAGGCAACACCGTGGGCGACAATCACCGTTACGGGCTAGAGATCTGGGACGCCGACAATAACGACGTGAAAGGCAACATCTTCGACAGCAACGTTATGGAAGGCATCTATCTTGACAGCGGGTCTGGGAACGTCATCTACGCCAACGCCCTACTGTTCAACAAGGATTCTGGAAGACAATATTCGTCCCTGCGGGTGCAGGCCTATTGCGGCGAGGATGGGAACGAATGGTATCTGGGAAGCGGCAACCTCTGGGCCGACTGGCTGTCACCGGACCTGAATCACGACGGCATCGTGGACCAGCCTTACTCCATACCTGACGGTTTACAGGACCCTTTCCCTCTGACCGAGATCGTCGGTCTGGAGATCCCGGCGGACCTATCTGCGCCAGAGATCGTCGCCTATGATCCTATGGGCATGTCGGCCGAACACGACAGCGCCATCGACCTCACCTTCTCCGAGGACATGAACATTAGTTCGGTCCAGGTCACGGTCAACAACGAAACCAGCAGCGGGGTCTGGTCCGACCGCACCTTCACGGTGAACCTGACCTTGGCGTTCCAGACCGATTATCAGGTCAGGGTCATCGGGCAGGACCTGGCCGGCAACAATCTGACCGAGTTCCAATGGACCTTCCGAACCGAAGGCCCTAACGCCACGGTGAGCGGACGGGTGCTGGCCAGTTCCACGCCCCTATCCGGGGTTATGGTGGTCCTGGGCGAACAGACCGTCTACACCAACGCCACCGGACATTTCTCCCTGGTGCTTCAGCCAGGCGATCACATCCTGAACCTCACCCTGGACGGCTACTTGGACAAAATGGTGATGGCCCACGTGGAACCCGGGGAGGATGTGGACCTGGGCGACCTGCTCATGGAACCGGTGGAGGACACGGACGAATTTCCCGGGGAGATCGCCATGTACGCTGGCATCGCCATCATATCTGTCCTATTGCTTACCGTCGGATTCTGGTTCCGGCGCAGAAGGAAGTGAGGTTCACTTCATGCGGTAGTAGACGAACCCGGACCACATCTTGGGCCAGAAGTAGGTGGACTTCTTAGGCATGCGGCGGTCCTGCCGGGCCAGCTCCCATATCTTGTCCACCGATGGCGGCCTGAGCAGCACCAGCAGCTGGTAGCCTTCCTTAACCCGGCCCAAGGCCTTCTCCGTGTCGTGTTCGTACACGACGGACGGTTCGGAAGGCCAGGCCTCCCCTTTCAACACCCGTTCCTGGCACACGTACGAGTCCAGCTCCCACATGGGGTCGTCTGGCAAGCCCTTCGGGGCGGCCAGGTATGCTTTCCCTTTAACGATCACCCCGAGATCTGAGGGGTCGCGACCTTCCAAGCCGGCGATCAGGGACGGCGCGTCCTTCATCTCGGTAAGCTCGAATCGCTGACCTAAAAGGCTTAGGAAGCGCTCCGCCGCCACCGGCAGCTCCTTCACCAGTCGGTGGGTGGGAAAGACCTGCAGGCCAGGGTCGTTGGACGGCACCAGGGTGGTCAGGACATAGCCTTTCTTGACGTCCCCAGCGTTCTCCTGGGCGTAACGGGAAGAGGTCTCGAAGCGATGGTGCCCGTCGGCGATGAGCACGGTCTTATCCTTCAGCATATCGGAGATGGCCTTCACCGTCTCCGGGTCGCACACCCGGAACAGGCAATGTCTTACCGCCTGAGGGTCGGTGAACTCCAGGACCTTGGTCTCCTGGTCATCGATGCGGTCCTTGAGCTGGGACGGCATCTGGTCGAAAATGCCGAAGATCGATTCGCAGTGGGTCTCCGTACCCCGCAGCAGGTTGAGCCGGTCCTCCTTGACCTGGGGGAAGGTCTCCTCGTGAGGCACCACTCCCTCGGCGTACCCTTTGGCGGCCAGAACGCCGATGAGGCCGGAACGCTGCCAGCAATGCTCCCCCTGACAGAAGGTCTGCTTGTAGATGTAGAAGCTCTCCCTCCTGTCCTGCGACAACGCTCCCTGGTCCATCCAGGATTGCAGTATCAGGCCGGCGGCGGTGTAATCCCCGTCCACTCCGCCCAAGGTGATGTTGGCCACGTTGAAGCGATTATTGCGTAGCCGCGCCAGCTCCTCCGGGGATATGATGTCGTATGGAGGGGAGACGCGCTCGATCATGGCCTCGCCATTGCTCAGAATGGGGATGAAAGGTCGGAAAGGACGGAAATCGACCATAGCTGGTTAACGGAATCCCTGATAATATCTTTTACAATCACTTCAGCCGGACCAGCTCGTACTCCTTCTTACCCAAGCCGATCTTCTGGGCGTGGTCCATGCCGGTCATCCAGTCCGTGTTGGGGTGGGTGGCTTTGAACTTATCGCCTTTCTTTGCTCCTTTTACATCCAGCACGCTGCCGCTGTTCACTGCCGCCTGGTTGATCAGATCGGCACAGGCTACGTCCAGGGCTACTGGGTCCTTGGACGCCGCCAGGCCGATGTCCGGAACTATGGGGATATCGTTGAAGGGCCAGCAATCGCAGTTGGGGGAGACGTCCATCATGACGCTGATGTGCAAGCTCGGTTTTCCGTGGATGACCGCGTAGGCGTATTCGGCGATCTTCTTGTTCACGATCTCCGAAGATTCCTCCCACTCCACTTCCGGGGCGCCGAAACGGCATACGGCCACGCACTGCCCGCATCCCACGCACTTCTGGTGGTCTATGACCGCCTTGCGCTTAGGGTCCAGTGCGATGGCCTTCTCCGGGCAGTTCTTGACGCATTGACCGCAACCGACGCACTTCTTGGCGTCCACCGTCGGCTGGGAGGAGGCGTGCATCTCCAACTTCCCGCAGCGGCTCCCGCTGCCCATGCCCAAGTTCTTCAGGGCCCCGCCGAAACCGGTGAGCTCATGTCCTTTGAAATGTGACAGGGATATGATCACGTCGGCATCGGCGATGGCGCTGCCGATCTTGGCCGTCCGGCACAGCTCCAGGTCGATCGGGACCTCCCGGTGCTCGTTGCCTCGAAGCCCATCGGCGATGATGACATCGCAGCCCACGGCGATGCGGTTGAAGCCGTTCTCCATGGCGCTGTTCAGATGGTCGACGGCATTGGACCTCTTGCCCAGGTACAAGGTGTTGCAGTCGGTAAGAAATGGCTTTCCACCCTTTTCCTTAATCTTGCGTACGAGCACGGCGGCGAAATTAGGGCGCAAGTAGGCCAGGTTCCCCGGCTCCCCCATATGCATCTTGATGGCCACAAGTTTCCCGTCCAGGTCCATGCGGTCCAGCCCCACCTTGCGGAGCACTTCCTCCATCTTGTCCAGCAGGCTGTTTCCCTGGCAGGTGTGCATATCACTGAAATAGACCTTGGACGGCATGCTTGTAAATCGTTCCCGTGATAGATAACCCTGTTCATCGGTGGCGCTCGGCCGGTTCCTGCTGGGTCACGCAGTGGATCCCGCCGTAACCGTAGACCAGCTCCCTGGCCACTATGGGCACGATCTCCCTTCTCGGGAAGTGCGAGCGCATTATCTCGATGGCGCGGCGATCCTGGGGATCGTCGAAGATGGGGAGCAGGACCACCTTGTTGCCAATATAGAAGTTGGCGTAGCTGGCCGGTAAATTCCTTTCCTCCTCTTCCAGATACAACGGCTCTGGCATGGGCAGGCGCTGCAGCTCCAAGCCTAAGCGGTCCCTGTGTTCCTCAAGTATCTTCCAGTTCTTGGCCAGCACCGGGGCGTTCTCGCCCCGCTCGGCATGGGCGCACAGGACGGATGAGCGAGAAGAGAACCGGGCGAAGTCGTCGATATGTCCGTCGGTATCATCGCCCTCGATGCCTGAAGAGAGCCAGATCACCTCGGACGCAGAAATGAGATCGTTCAGCCTTCGCTCGATGTCCTGACGGCTTAGCTCAGGGTTTCGGTTCTTGTTTAGAAGGCACTGCTCGGTGGTGAGCACCAACCCTTCGCCGTTGACGTCGATGGAGCCACCCTCCAGGACCATTCCCGGTTTGAAATAGTCCACTCCGGCGGCCTCCACCACCTCCTGCCCGGCGACGTCGTCATAGAGCAGATCGTCATATTTACCGCCCCAGGCGTTGAAGTCCCACTTCACCGCCGCCTTCTTCCCGCTGTCCTTGTGCAGAAGGAACGTGGGGCCGTAGTCCCGGATCCAGACGTCGGCGCTCCTGATCCGCACGAATAGAACGTGGCGCAGGTCGGCCCCCGCCTTTTCCACGATGCCCCTGGCGCGCTCTTCCGTCTTGGCATCGTTGATCAATATCTTGACGGTCTCCCCCTCGCTCAGGGCGGCGGTCATCTGGGCGAACACGCCCTCGACCTCTTCGATGACCTCCGGCGGGAAGGTCAGGGGGTTCTTGGGCCATGACAGCCATGTGGCCTCGTGCCTGGCCCATTCGGCTGGCATGTAATATCCAAGGGAACGCGGGGTCTCGTCCTTCATGTTTTCACCTCAGGCGATGCGGCCCTTTTCGGTCAATATGCCGTAGCATTCCGGGCGGCGGTTGCGGAAGAACCTCCATCCTTCCCTTACCTGCGGTCCGTGCTCGAGATCGACCTCCGCTAGCACGATCTCCTCGTCCTTCCCTCCTCGCGCCAGGGTCTTGCCGAAGGCGTCACAGACGAAGGAACCGCCGAAGAACTCGGTATCACCTTCCGTTCCCACACGGTTCACCGCGGCCACCGGCATGGCATTGGCGATCGCATGACCGCGCATGACGTTCTCCCAGGCCTGCTGCCAATCCCCCTCGGCCTGACCTATGCCCCGCACGGTTCCGATGGCCGTGGGATAGAAGACCATCTCCGTCCCCAGCAAGGCCACGGAACGGGCGGCCTCCGGGAACCACTGATCGTAGCAGATGAGCGGTGATATCCTTCCCACCGAGGTCTGGAACACCTGAAAACCTGTGTTGCCCGGGGAAAAGTAATGCTTCTCGTAGAACCCCTCATCATGGGGGATGTGGGTCTTGCGATAGATGCCCGCGAGCCGCCCGTCCTGATCGAACACAGTGGACGTGTTGAACAGCTCCTCGCCGGCCGCCTCGTAGATGGACCCGCCGATGACGACCATGCCGGTCCTCAAGGCCAATGCGGACAGCTCTTCGGTCACCTGTCCGGGAATGGTGTTGAGCAATCCTCCCCGCTCGCCCTTCGCCTCGGGGTCCTCCTCTCTGGGGAAGTACGGGGTGGTGAAAAGCTCGGGTAAGCATACGACGCGCGCGCCAAGGGCTGCCGCCTCCTCGGACATGCGAACGGCCTGGCGCAGATTGGATTCGACGTCGGGGGACATGGCCATCTGGACCAGTCCCACTTTCAGCGTTCTTTCGGAGGACATCTGGTAGCGAATTAGGGGTGGTACGATTTAACCGTGTCGCTGAGATCAGTGCGGCCTTATACGCTCTATGCGTTCCAAAGCCCATTCAGCTCCCTTGCGCAGGTACTCGCTCTTCTCCAGGAGCATGACCTTCAAAAGAGGCACGGACGAGGGTGAGGTCACCCGCATCTTGTCGGCCATTCTCCCCAGGGCCCAGGCGGCCATGCCCTTGGTCTCCTTGTCGGGATCGGTCAGAAGGATGTTAAGCGCCTCGATGGAGATCGTGTCGCCGATGTTCTGTCCCGCCAACTCCCCCAAGGCCCAGGCGGCGTTGGAGCGCACCTCCGGGTCTAAATCGGTGGTCAGGGACAGTAGCGCCTCGACGGAACGCGGGTCGCCGATCTTCATCAAGGCCAATTTCCCGATGCACCAGGAGGCGTCCCGGCGCACTTGATCGTCCTGGGCCGAGGTCAATGGTATTAGGAACAACAAAAGCCTGCGGTCGGCCAGACCGTCCATGAGCAGCTCCCTGGTCTCTTCCAGCGCTGCGCGGCACTCCTCCACATCCAGGGAGCGCAGCCCTTTCAACATCCCGTCCAGATCGATGTCCACCAAAGCAATTACCCTCAAGAGATCGGAGCTTTAGGCTTTCGGAACCGGCTTCTCCTTGTAGAACTCGCAGGTGGAATAGTCGATCTGGCCACGGCATTCCCCGTAAATGTCCTTCATGCCCAACGCATCAAGACGATAGCGTCTCGCCTTGCAGCTTGCGCATCTGCCATCCGGAGCGTGCCACAGGCACGGTTTCTTGTCCGCCTGCTCATCTGCCATGATACCTTAATCGTAATGATTGTTCGTATATTTACGAATAATCGATTGATAAGCCCTAATAACAAGGATTTGGGATGGGCCCAGCCGGGACCACTACTACAAAAGCCAGGTAATGAAAAATGAAATTCAATTTTCGAACATTTCTCAGAGGCCAGTCGTTAAAACCATTTTCACCTATTTTTTATATTAAAATATTAGCGCCAGTAGTGCTCCCGCTAGGATTTGCCCTTATTTTTCACCAGCAAATAACCTGTTTGAATGCTTAAGCCAGCTTAAACTTAACAGGATTTAAACATTATTGTACTTAATGCGACATATGAATACATTATTAACTGTTAAATTATTCGACGATCTCATATAATATTAGAAGATAAATGAAGAAATGGTTAGCCGTTTGAAGGTGGCTGTATAATGAATTTAATTTGAACCAATAATTATTAATCTGGACGGAAAGAAAAAGGCAAGGGGAATTGATAGCTCGAAGATATGGTGCATTTTCGAATTCGCCCTTACTACGACAGATATATATAAAAACGGACGCCGATGAAGACATATGTTGCCTGAGGATTATGCCATCGTGAAGGACCAAGTGGCCTGGTGCGGATTGCGATGTGGCGAATGTAACCTAGGGAATGGTAGCGTTGCTGAAACTGCAATTAACATGAAGAAGTTCATTCAACTGTATGATCTACCAAGTTGGGCCAACGAATTGCCAGGAGGGAGTGAGGTCGACTTCAAGCGGCTCGATCAGAACCTCATCTGGCTCGGCAAGTCGCTGAAATGTCCTGGCTGCCTAAGGGGAGGTGGCAACCCAGACTGCCCCATTCGCCTATGCTCCAAAGAGAGAGGTCTCTCCTCCTGCGCTCAATGTGCTGACTTGATGGCATGTGCTAAATTCAATTGGTTGGGCGAGAACGGGGAGCGGTTGAAGAGCCAGCTTGCTAAAGGTCTCTGATAGAGGATATTTACTCGTATGACTTCCATAGATGGGACCAAATCACCTTATTGATCAGCCTTGGCTAGAATGGAGATATTGCCGGTCAGGTGGGATTTAACTTGGCCACACGAAAGGAAAAAAGGTTTTGTCGTTCAAAGACAAAATGCATGTCATTGGACAGACGTTTACCACAGAACCTGCAGAACATATCACCAACGTCGACCGAAAAACGGGTCGTTGAACGATTGGTGGTTCATATTTCTCTGGAGCAATCGATTGAATCGAGATCTAAGATTGCGATGATGTAGGTTTACTCTTCTTTTTAATCATTTTCAAACTTAAACTTGAATGGACGGACAATATGAACCCCGCCGCGTTCAGTATAATCCCTGGCACGATAATGAACTGATACGCAGTGTTAGATACGTAAAACGAGTGGAAATAAGTGGATATTTTAGAGGGATAATGTAGTAATCCGTTTCAGTCATAAAGCTGATCGCCAGCGGAATCGTCGCGAAAAAACTGATCAAGAAGCCGTACATGACATTCTTCTTTACATTTTCAAAAAAAGTGAGGAAGTGGACCTTCCTCGTGTCCGATCTTAAAGGCAAGGATTCATATGGCGAGGTTCGCCGCCTGCAGATACCGGACATCCTGAAGCCCTTCGCGCTCGAATATCTCAGCGCGAGAGAAGAGATGCTCGGGTCCAAAGGGATCGCGTTCGCGGAGCCGCTGATACCGGCCGTTTCCTGCAATGGCGTAAGCTATTACACACAGCAGGCGTTCGGGCGGTTGAAGAACGACGTCGTGAAGCGTACGGGCATCGCCTTCAAGTGGAAGGACTTCCGACCGACCGGGGGGCAGCTGGCGTTGGACGGCGGCGTTTCTATAGATCAGGTATCGTTGAGCATGAGGCACACATCGACGAAGACCACGGAGCGGTACTATTGCCGCGCCAAGGCTGACCTTGCGTTCGCCCGGGTCAATGAAACATACAACAGCATGTTTCGGACCGAGCCAGCTATAAAGGCTGAAAACGATTGAATTGAATTCAAAAAATAATTGTCTGGATATAAGTAGTGGTGGGCTCAGCCGGATTCGAACCGGCGACCTACTCCGTGTAAGGGAGTCGTCATGACCGCTAGACCATGAGCCCTTCGGCAATGGTCATCGCTCAAGGATTATAAAAAGAGAAAGGGGAAAAGGGTTTGTTGGGGTTTTTTACCACTACGCGATCATGTTAGAGCCGCGGTAATTGATGCTGATGTAGTAGTCAGCCGGTCCCTCATTCGGCGAGATCAGGATGTACATCTCGTCGTAATAGAACATGATGGTGCTCATCAGCTTGCTCGCGGTCTCATCGAGGTCATTGACTGGGACGTCGATGATCATGGCGTCACGACCATTATACTCCGGGACGTAGATGGTCAGGATGAAGTCGACCTCGGGAACGATCGGGGCTAGGTCTTCCACGTCCACGGCCAGTCCGTCGACCGCGACGTCCTTTATTAACCATCCTTCGTAATGGAGGGACGTGTCGGTCATGTAACGGAAGCCGACCAGGATCTCCTGTCCATCATACGCGGACAGGTCGAAGCTCATCTCGTTCCAACTGTAATTCCAGGAGGTCAGGCCAGGCAGGTTGGCGACAATGCTCTCCATGGCGCCTGGGTCGTGCTCCTCGGTGAAGAAATCACCGGTGTCGTTCAGGGAGGTCCAGGTCAGTCCGCCATCGGTGGAGACCTGTACGAACCCATAGTCCCAGTAGTCCTCCATGTCCCATATGGTGGTGATGTTCAGCCAGTGTAGGTAATCTCCGTCCTCTCCCGCAGGAGCGGTCAGATCTACATCCATAGCCAACAGGTAATCAGCCTCATCACCCGTGTTGGAATACCAGGTCAATGCATCTTCGTACTCAATCAGTTCCCAGCCTGGGACGGTTGCCTCGTCGTTACCGTCGAAGACGAACTTGAGGTACGAAGGGTCCAAAGAGGGGTCGTACGAGGGAGGCATTAATGTAGTCGCCATATAGTCGTCGATGTAGCCGAAGTTCAGGTGGATGTAGTCCGTACCGAAGGCGCTCAGAAGAGATACACCGGTGTCGATATGTCCTAACCAAGGCTGTGAATCGTTTATGTATTCGATGGTCTTGGTCGTTCCGAATCCGAGACCCGCCATCAGACCGTCACCATCCCATTCCAGGACATTTACTTCCTGCTCGATGTCAGCGAGGGATATGCTGTTGTAGTTGTACAGCCCGCCTCCGACATCATCGGACCATATCAGGTTGGCCAATCTCCAATCGTGGTATACCCGGTCAAAGCTCATGCGGTTGAATCCGAGGGACCATAGGGAGTCGGTTATGCTCTCCTGACCATGCAGTTGGTTCTGCATGATGGCAGATATTAATTCAGACCCGCCATAGTGGTCGTTCAGATATATCATGAAAATCAGCGACGCACCGTAGTCGGCCAGTATGTTGATGTCCCCCTGGTCTCCCCACTCAGTGAGGGAGTTGTCCGGGGTGTAGAAGAAGGCGGCAATGTGGGAGTAGCTGTACCCGTATCCACACAGGGCTTCAGCGTACATCGAGCATCCCTCATTGAGCCAGGTGTCCTCTCCAGAGTCCACGTAATCATGCAGCAGGTGCTGGTACTCGTGGGCTATGGTCGACTCGTACACGTATGAGTAATGCTTCGGTATGGACTCATCCTGAATGCCAGTTCTGTTGTTCCAGTCCCAGCAGTCGATGTTGATGATGTTCCTGTCGTAATAGTATGGCGTGTTGCCGGTGTAGAAACCGACAATGTAGTAGGGATAGGTCGGGTCGTCGTAACCTTCATCCACGATGTTGAACACCATGATCATGAGCTTGCCATCATGGGTGGTGTTGTAATAGTCAGCCGGATCTTCAGTGATCTGAGGGAGAATAGCGTTAGTACCGTTCAGGGGAGGCGCCTCAGAGAAGTAGTCGCTCTCGACTGGTAGAATGTCCACATCGAACGCATCCACCATGTCCTGGGCCTGCTGGTCGGTGATAACTATCCTACCATCATTCCGTGGGTCTCCCATAGGGAAGGACAGGTTGTTCGCCACCCAAACCTCGCTGGTGTTGCTCTCTGCCCTCTTGGTGAACTCCAGCCATTGGCTCTCACCCTCATGAGCACCATATCCCCAGGTGTTGTACCAGTTGGTGTCGTTCACTTCGTAAGTGTCGGCCATGGTGGACTCCAGGGATATTCCCCTCTGAGCTGCGCTGGCCGCAATATCGTCCGCATCAAAGGTCTGAGCCCTTATGCTCGGACCTATGTCCATGCCGATAGGGTCTGCGATCTTCTGTGCAACTGCTTCCGAAGAAGCACTATATGGAAGAACCGCAAAGGCACCGACCAACATGGTAAGTGCAATCATTACTGCTATAGTCCTTGACAAACCTTTTATCAAATGTATCTCCTCCCGCCCCCCTCACGACTGATAGTCCCAAAGGGCGATTTAAAACGAATATTTGCTTGTGGGTTATATAATGTTTCGATAGGTCAGTATCAAAAATCGTCATTTTGTATTAATACTGCCGAATTTCGATAAAAAAATGCGCGCTATTCTACGTTCAGAGGTCATCCCCCGAAAAGGATTTAGTCGCCCTCCTGCATGGGAGAAAGCATCTGATGGTGATCATCTAGTGGCCAAGAAAGACCGCAACGGCTCCTGGTTCAAGGAGGCCATGAGCCTTCCGGAGACCGGTCCGGCGCTCCGGAGATACTTTGTCAATACCATGTTCGACAGCACCTTTGCCGTGCTGGGCATCATAATAGGTACGGCGCTGACGGCCGATGCGGACAAGGGGTTGGTCATCGCCACTATAATCACCAGCTGTGTCGCCCTGGCCATATCTACGGGTAGCAGCGTCTACGAGGCAGAGAGCCTGGAACAGTCCCGACGCCTGGACGAGATAGGTAGGGCCATGTTGCGCCCGGTTGAGGAGACCAACCTCGGGAAGGCGTCCAAGGCCAGCGCCGCCATAATAGCCCTGTCCAATTCCATGGCGCCGTTGATGACAGGGACGATAATCCTATCGCCCTTCCTGCTCATGAGCGAGGGGACGATAGTAGCGGCGGCCGAGGCCGCCATAGTGCTGGCCATAGTCCTGCTCTTCATCACCGGCTTCATCATGGGGCGCCTCAGCGATAGGAACCCATGGTGGAAGGGACTGAGGATGTCCCTGGTTGGCTTGGTCGCCTTCGTTATATGCTACCTTATCGGCGGCGCGGTGTGATCACGGTTTGCGCAGCAGGACCTCGTACAGTTTCTTGGTGAAGGGCGGCGACGGGTCGTCGAACTCCCTTATGTGGACGATATCGTAACCGCCAGCCAACCGTCTGACCTTCTCCTCCGGGAAGTAGTGCACCACGAACCCTATGGGGTTCTGCCACATGTCCTCGCCTTTATGCGGCCCCTTGCCAAAATGAGGGTCGTGGTCGTTCCGCACGGAGTAGAGGTTAAGGCCGCCGGGCCGGAGCACCCTCCGGCACTCGTCCAAAATGAATTGGATCTCCTTCTCCCAAAGCTCCATGGTGAAGAGCATATGCGAGTAAATGGCATCCACCGAGGCGTCGGGGAGAGGTATCCCGACCCGCACGTCCTGGCACAGCAGCTCGACCTTGGAATCCAAACACATCTCCTTGGCCTTGTCCTTCATCTGGCAGATGCCCGATTCGGAGTAGTCCAAGGCGATGACCTGAAAACCTTCCTTGGCGAAAAGGCAGGTGTCTCGCCCCTGCCCGCATCCCAGCTCCAGTACCTTTTTGCACCCATGTTTTCGGAAGATATCCACTGCCCTTTCTCCCAATGAGCTGGGATGATTTCCGAAATAATCGGCCTTGTTATTATAAGTCGAGTTCCACTGCTTTCGCTGGCCGCTCTCTTCCATGCTCTTCGCCATCCTTTATGATTTGACCCTTGATTTGGGTATGGCCCCAGCACCCAAGGTTTTTACGGCCTTCACAACGCCCTCGAAGTTCTTGAAGGGAATGCCCACGAGCATCTCCTCCGCCATTATGTCCGTGGTCTTGCGGCATCCAAAGCATCCCAGGGAGATGTTGGTCTTGCCCTTCACAATAGGTATGATAGTGGCATCTACGCAGCTGGCCTGGACGGCGGCCATTTCCACGGCGACCCGCCCTCCTTCCTCGAAGGTGGCTGCTGCAGGAATGAGCCAGAAGGCCTGCTCCGGAAGCAATGTGAACACAACCACATCAGGCACCAGCGTGGCCTTTCCGAGCGGCGCGGCGGCGACCCCGATGACGCTTCCTAGGGGGAACGACGTTCGCAGCTCCAAGGTGTTCTTCGCCGCGGTCGGGTCCTTGTACATGCCCATGTTGTGGTGGAACTCTCCCGAGGCGACCTTTTCCGGCACGGGGACCATGCCCAGGGCAGAGGCGCCAACTGGACAGGCCTCCTTTTCGGGAGTGACCAACAGTTTCTCACCTTTTCGAGCCCTCATTATCGTCCCGCAATGCCTGACTGGGGTCTCAGTGACAGGATAATCGGATGGCATCTCGCCACCTTTCTTGATCAGCGTGATAGCCACCGGTTCGTGCTTCAAGCCCAGGATCTGTTTCAGATCATTCGCCATGGCGGAATAATCGGACATGTTATCTCCAAAATGAGACTCCAGTTAATCACATATAATATTAATTATATCTGTAAATAAATATTATTTATTGTTAAGACGCCCCGATCACTCAGCAGATGCGAGGCACCGGATCTCCTACTGGGGGTTCCAATATGCGTCTTCCGCCTACCTCAGTGCGCATGATGACATGCTTCACGCTCTTGCTGGCGCGACCGACGATGGCCGCGTTCCGGCCATGCTCATCCGCGTGAAGGGCCTTCAGGACCGCTTCGGCCATCTCCGGGACGCAGGCGATGATGACCTTGCCTTCGTTGCCTATGGTCAGTGGATCGAGGCCGAGCATCTCGCTGGCGTTGCGCACCGCCTCCGCCACGGGAATATCCTTCTCCACCAGCTCCATTCCCACTTTTGACTTGGAGCTCCATTCGTTGATGGCGTTGGCGAAGCCACCGCGGGTGGCGTCCTTCATGGATGTTATCCCGCCTACCTCCAGCAGCTTTCCGATCATGTGGTTCAGGGGGGCGCAGTCGCTCTGTACCTTGCTCTCGAAGCCGTACCCTTCCCGGAACGATAGCAGGGCTATGCCATGGTCCCCCAAGGTCCCGGAGGCCAGGATCACATCGCCATCTCTTACATTGTCATCTGTTAGCCACCGCGAGTCTATTTTACGATAACCGGAAGCGACCTGAACGTTGTGGTCCATGGCCGGATGACGCTTGCCCACGGCCGCCGCGGATATGATCATCCTGTCGATGGCCCCTTTCTCCATGACCTTGGTATCGCCGGTCACCACAGGCACTCCAGCTATCTCCGAATAGCGGCCCACGCTCTTGACCACCCGCTCCAGGACATCGATCTCCAGCCCTTCCTCTAAGATCATGGACATGGACAACGCCAGGGGCTTTCCGCCCATTACCGCGATGTCGTTGACCGTGCCGCTGACCGCCAGGGAACCTATGTCCCCCCCGGGGAAGAACAGTGGTTTGACCGTGTGGCCATCGGTGGTGAAGACGATGTCATCGACCACGGCCGAGTCATCCAGGGAGTCCAGGGAGACCTCGGTCCTTATCTTGGGGTAGAAGGGCGCGATCGATTTGGCGATGAGCTCCTGCATCATCTCCCCACCAGCCCCGTGGCCCATGGTGACCCGTTTCATGTGCCTCGGAAGAAAGGAGGCAGATGAAAAAGGTTGCCCAAGAAACGCTTACAGCGCTGAAGGAAGTGATGGTTACGCACCGCGATGGTTCAGCAATAATCTTATCAACCTTCGCACTTTACCTACAGTCAGGGCTCGTAGGGTAGCCTGGATATCCTTTTGGCCTTCGAAGCCGACGACTGGGGTTCAAATCCCCACGAGCCCGCCATCATCATTTCGACCGCGGAAGCGCGGTATGAACCGTTAGCGATAAATGCGCGGTGCCGGATACGGTGTCGGTCAAGAACGGGGACGATGGGTCATTGGGGCCCGTCGACCGCGAAAAGGAGAGAAATCACATGGACGGAATGATACTGATAGTCGCGCCATTTCTGCCAACCATAGTCCTACTGGCCTTGGTCTTCATGGTATTACGGAAGAGGAAAAAGAAAGAAATGGCCGCTAAAAAGTAGGTCTCCCACAGAGGCCACTTTTCTTTATTTTAAAACGCGAACCTAAGACCAGCTCAGCGACCGCATGCGTACGTGGTTAAAAAGGCAGGTGATGCCCGGTCCGGCCGCACGGCAAGGTTAGGAATATGGACCTGGCCTCCCAGGTGTGTGAGCTCTCGGAAACCATGACCGGGCTGGATCTCTCAACCCGCCTGGGGGGGGGTACAGGTCCGCAGTGATCAAATTGGTGGAAAAAGGTCATTAGCGTTCACGGCTCTGCCGGTCCATGGATCATTTGACCCTCATAGGGCTCTTGGCCGGCCTTGTAACAACCTCCGGCTTCATCCCCCAGGTCATCAAGGGATACCGCAGCGGATGCATGGATGACGTGTCATTGTTCATGCCCGTGGTGCTCATGGTGGGAACGACCCTCTGGCTGATATACGGCGTATTCCTGGGCGATCTTCCTATCGTCCTCTGGAACGGGGTCTCCATAGGCCTGAACGCAGCCCTGGTCGCCCTGAAGGTGCGTGCGGACGGAAAGAAAAAGAAGGGGGCGAACCCCCGGATCACTCGCTGACCTTCGAGAACGGACAGACCGAGATGCACCTTCCGCAGGCCATCTCCGGCTTGCTGCCGTCACCGATGAGCTTAGCCTCATACACCCCGCACTTGGCCCAGTCGATGACCAGGTCGCGCGACTCCGGGTGATGCTTGAAGTCGGTGTTCTTTAGCACCTTCATGGCGCAGCGGTCGATGCAGGCGGTGCAGTCCCCGCACTTGTTGTCGATCATCTTGGCTTTGCGGCCCACCGGCATGTCCGTAAGGACCGCACCCATGCGTTGCCTTGGACCGTATTCCTCGGTTATCAATAGTCCGTTCTTGCCGATCCATCCCATGCCCGACAGGGAGGCGATGGCCTTCTGGGAGATCGGTCCGAGGAGCTTCTCCGGGTTGACCCTTTGAGCGGGGTCAATGAACCTGGCCTTATAACCTTCCGCCGCCAGCATCTCGACGATCTTCTCTCCCGCGGCCTTTAGCTTCTTGTTGCACATCTTGTAGGCCGAGCGCATCTCCTCGCTGGGCTTGTTCAAGGACGCCAGGACAGCTTCCTTAGGGATCTCCACCGCGAAGGTGACCGCATAGGGGAACTCGAATGTGGTGGCGTCCTCGGCCAGCATTCCTTTCAGGGGCGACAGGTCCGCAAAGCCGACCAGGCCAGAACCGGCCTCACGGGCGGCCGCTTCGATCTTCTTGTAGAGAGGGTCCAAAGAACCAGAAATAGTCATGTGCCGTCGATGAGTGCAGCCCTATCTTAAACATTATCCCTGAACGGACGGGATATCAGATGGTCTTCCCATCGAGATATGACCGGCCCAGGCCGGTCAAGCGGTACACTCGCCAATTCTTGTTCTGGCGCCATTCCGCCATACCAGCCTTTTCCAGAATGCTCAGGTGATAGGAAAGCTTGGAGTCGCTCAATCCAGTGAGGTCCTTGAGCACGCAGGGGCAGAGATCGCTACCTCGCAGATAGAAAAGGATCGATATTCGGACCTGATCGGAAAGCGCCTGATGCCTTTCGGCAAGGGTCCTAATGGTCGATTCATCCGGCAAGCTAGCCTGGATCTTTTCCAGACCTCCGGCCTCCTCCAGCCCCGTGACCACCTCAGGAGGCAAGGACCCGTTCCGATTCCTCGCCCGGTTCTCATAAGGACTCGCCATCGGCTCTTTCACCTTGGGACAACAACCGTTATCGACCATTATTATTTTACGCCGTTGAATCGGCCGTCGCCCGAACGGATCACTCGATCAGTAGAAGTCCCACGGAAATAAAATCGAATCTGACCACCTTGCCGTACTGCATGTTCTGGCAGGGAATGGTCCTCAGCTCCCACCCGACCTTCCTGGCAGTGGCGAAGACGTCGATCCCCGCGGCCTCCATGCTGGGCCTCACCAGGTCCATGTGACGGCATTTGCGACGGAAGCTCTCGTCCACCGCGCCCTCCGATTCCTCGGCCACGCAGTGCTCGCAATATGCGCACGGATAGGCCCCCAAGGCGAAGGCCTTGTAGAATCCGTCATAGAACGCCATCTTCTCCAACATGTGCATGGTTCGATTGACCCAGATGATCAGGTCCTTGTACCAAGGATGAAAGTCCGCAGGGACGTCCTCGGGGCGGGCGCCCTTCCTGCCTGGAACCCCGTCGAACCTTATGAGCACGGCCTGCCCGTACTCACCCAGCATCCGGCGGGTCTCCTCGGGTGTCGGAGCGTATGGCGGGCAGGATAGATGCTTAGCGTAGCCTTTGCATCCATACCTACATTTGAAACGGACCCAATCAGATACCACGACATCACTGGCATCGATGTTGGCGGGCACAGCCCCAACAGACCTGGCAGCATCTCCTATCCTTGTTATCTCCGATGATAGACTCATCACCTATCTCACATGACAAATACAGGACTCCCGGGGCAATAAACATGCCGTAAAAAGCCATTCGATCGTCCTGCTCAAAATATGTCCAGTACCCTGACGTACCTATATAGAAGGTAGATCACCAGTCCGTAGGCTACTATCCGGATGGCGGCCAACACCACGCCCAGATCGTCAGACAGGCCCAGGAGGACCATGGCATGGGAGATGCCGAACAGGGCGAAGATGATGGCTATCACGATAGGAAAGGTATGCTTGCTCCTGCGGTAACCCAGCAGTCCCATAGAGACAATGACCAGGCATAGCAACAGATTAACTAGCGTGACCAGGTCGCCGTTCATTTTCCGTAACTTCCCCCATGAAATATGGGACTTATTGGTATTAAAAGACCTATCACCGCAATTTTGAGGCGCCCATCTGGCAGACCGGGCAATAGATAGATGTACGGCCACCCACCACGCTCGATACCAGCACGCCGTCGCCTCTCGGGCAGGCGCAACCGACCTCTCGGTGCCTCAGCAGATATCCCGCGGGCATGAGCTCGAAATCGGTCTCCAGTCTGATGGATTCCTGCAACACCTGGACGACCCGATCTCGCATCATCTCCAATCTGCCAGCGGGTATCATCTTGGCTGGAACGAAAGGAGATAGCCTTTCCTGGAAAAGCACCTCGTCCGCGTATAAGTTCCCGATTCCCGCCACCACGGTCTGGTCCAAGAGCACGGACTTAATGGCCCTCCCGCCCCGGCCCACCCTGGCGCGGAAATCATCCCGGCCTATGGATAGGGCATCAGGCCCTAATCCCCTCTCGGCCACGAACGTCGGGACGTCCGGGACCAAGTGGAACCGTCCGAAGCGACGGGGATCGTCAAGAACGAATCTACCGCGGTCCATTTCGAAGACCAACCTCTGATGGAGTGTGCTCTCCCTTCCGCTAAAAAAGTGCAAGCTACCGCTCATGCCCAGATGGATACGCAAAGCTCCCTCGTCGAGCAACAGGAAAAGGTGCTTGCCATGACGGTCGGTGCCGGTTATGCGCCTTCCTTCAAGGAAAGACGCGAACTCCTCGGGGGTGTTCCCTTCCAGCATCTTTACGTCCATGGCCTCGACGCGGACGATCCTGCGGCCGATCAGCCGTCTATGGGCCGATCGCCGGGCGGTCTCCACCTCCGGAAGTTCGGGCATCCTCTACCACATGGCTAAGGAGGTGTCGTTGACCGCTGCGGTCAGGACCTCCTTGAGCTTGTCCATGCTCGGCAATCCGCCATAGATCTTCAGATGCTCGTTGATGAAAAGGGCGGGAGCCACGGCCGCTCCGTACTTTTTATACATGGGCATGATCTCCCCGACGAAGTAATAACGGACGCTCAGGCGGGACTCGGTGGCGGTGACCATGTCCATGTCCGCCTCGATCCCAGTTTCCGCCAGGGCCTTCTTGACCAGATCAATGTACTTCCGGTCGTATACCGCGGTCTCTGGATGACAGCAGGCCACGGAGAAGATGGTCAGGCGGAGCTTATTCGCCATACAGCTCCCTGCCGACCCGTCTGAGGGTCTCCATGCCGTAGATATCCGTCTCGAAGAGCGGTATCTGCTTGTTCGGGATGGCGGAGAAGCGCTGATCGATCTCCTTCAGATACTTGTCCTGAGTGGCCCGTCGTCTCTCCAGGAACCAGTTGCCCTTCAAGACCTCCCGGGGTATGACCTCGTTAATTATGAGGGACTTGACCTTGATGCCGAACCCGCCCAGGTCCTCAATGGCTCTGGCAGTTTCCTCGATCGGCAGTTTCTCAGGGAGGAGGACCAAATTGAAGGCGGACACGGTATCATCGGAAAGCCCCTTCACCGATCTATCGTAACGCCCCTTCTCTTTTTCCAGATCGGCCACCATGGCCTCGTCATAGACAAAGCCCAGCACTTCCGATAGTTCCCGGCGGTTCTTGATCTGGTTGGCGATGTACCCGGACCAGTCGAAAGGCATGGACAGCTCCCGCAGGGTGTGCCCGGTGGGGGCAGTGTCGAACACCACCTTGTCGTGGGTGGTGTCCCCGAAGTAGCTGACGAATTGGTCGAAGGCCGCTATCTCTTCGGTGCACGGGGTGGACAGAAGTTCACTGCCGAACATCGAGGAAAAACCTTCCATCATGCCTTCCAGCCTGGTTTGGAAAACGCCCATGGCCTTCTTGGGGTTTATGTTCAATCCGCACAGGTTCCGTTCCGTGCCTATCTTGGTGACTTCCGTGGCGCTGATCTCCTGTCCGTAGATGGCGGAAAGGCTGACCGTGGGGTCCGTGGCCACGATGAGCGTCTTGTAACCGTGGTCGGACAACCAGGTGGCGGTGGTGGCGGCCATGGTGGTCTTCCCCACGCCTCCCTTGCCGCCGAAGAACAGGAACTTCCTCTTCTCGATGATATCTTTCATGCTGTCTTGGTTCATGTCAATCGGAGGGAGAAGGACCGAAGGCCGGATATAATCATTGCCTTTTTAATTGTCCGACCATTACGATGGCAACGACAAAAAACGATTAATAATCCATGCTTGTTTTTTCTTTGGGGGTTTCTCTTTGGTTGATTCAACCGCAGATGATATCAAGTTTAAGAAATTGAGGAGATTCAATGCCATAATGGGCTTGTTCCACTTCATCCAGGCGGCCGTCATGCTGGCCATAGCCAACTACGACGTGCAGATGAGGTTCACCACTTCATACATTGACGCTTCTGGTGGCTTCCCGCCCACTGGACCAGGAACGGCGGTGGAACTCTTCTCCGTGCCTCTGGGTCCCATGGTAGCCATATTCCTGCTGATGTCGGCCATAGCCCACTTCTCCGTATCCACCTTCGGGTACGACTGGTACGTCAAGAATCTGAAGATGAACATGAACAAGGCTCGCTGGTTCGAGTACGCGCTCTCCTCCTCGTTCATGTTGGTGGTAATCGCCTGGCTGTGCGGAATGTTCGACTTCGTCTCGATCATCCTTCTGTTCAGCGTCAACGCGTGCATGAACCTGTTCGGGTACATGATGGAGCTGCACAACCAGACCACCAAGAGGACCGATTGGACATCCTTCATCTTCGGCTGCTTCGCCGGACTGATCCCCTGGGTGGCCCTGTTCATGTACTTCACCGGGGTCACTGGCGGCAGCCCGCCGGGATTCGTCTACGGCATCATGATCTCCATCGCCTTCTTCTTCAACGTGTTCGCCATAAACATGTTGCTCCAGTATAGGAAGAAAGGGAAGTACCAGGACTACCTGTACGGGGAGAAGATGTTCATCGTGCTCAGCCTGGTGGCCAAGAGCGCCCTGGCCTGGCAGGTGTTCTCCGGGACCATGGTGGGCAGCTAATCCCACAAACCCTTTTTTTCATTTTATTATGGGCATCTTCTGACCGGTCCTTTGCTAAATAACTTGCCATCCTGGAGAACGGAGATGGCCCCATGCCCGCCGCAGACCAGGCACTTGCGACCGGAACCACTTGTCGACTCCAGGTCCACGATCAACCTTAGAAGGCCATCGCGCTCCTTCCTGGCCTTGCCGCTGTCCACGTTAACCGTGGTCATGAGATTCTTGGCCAGGGTGGCGAAGTCCCTCCGGTCATCGCTCAAACTGTCGAAGTTGATCAGGCTGTCGCCGGTGAACAGCACCATCTCCTCAGGCAGGAGGTAGAAGACCTGGCCCTGGGTATGACCACCGAACCCCTCCAGGACCTCGCATCCCATCCCGGCCACCTCGGTGCGGGCGATCACGCTGAAATCACCCCTTCGACCCAGTTCCTCGATCGGGAACACCTTGGGCCGTTCGGCCACCGAGAACCCGGAAAAGAGGTTGATGAGCTTCGTGTAGATCTCCGCCAACACCGAGCCGGCGCTCTCCGAGCCGTAGGCTCGGTTCGATTGGTGAATGACCTCCACCGTTTGGGGGTGCATCCAAACCTCGGCGTTCAGCAGGCCGGCGGAGCCGGAGTGGTCTGCGTCCCCGTGGGTGATCAGTGCCTTCCGTACCATGCCCACGCCGCCCCAGCCCTCCCTCTCCATAAGGCGGTCCAGGTCTCGGAAGTAGATGCCGAACCCGGTGTCGATCATGGTGATCTCCGCCCCCCTCCTCAGCAGGTACGAGCTGCCTCCGCAAGGCAGCTGCACGCAAAGCAGGTCCACATCGCCCAGGCTTACCTCCTGCAGGTCGGCGAAGAAACCTTCCCCCGACGTACCCTTCAGCTCCTGCCCGCTGCGCAGCACGTCCGAGAAGGCCTGCTTGGGATCGCTTCCACGGTTCATGAGCTCCTGCGCCACGTGGTTCACGTCGGAAAGGAGGCGAAGGAGGAAGGCGTCCTCGGCCTCGCCCAGCAATCCGCGCAGGTCCTGGGCGAATCGAATGTAAAATACCGTTTCATCCAAGTGCTGTCCGGTGGTGTCGTACTCCAATATCTCCAACGGATAGCGGGTCTTGAGGTCCTCCAGCAGCCGGTCCACCGCCCCGGCCTTCTCCACGGTGAGGGAGACGGTCAGTCGCTCCGGGTGCTTTCCCCGGTCATCGAAGTCCAGGAAGTCGATGTTGCACTTGGCGGCCGTGGTGTAGTTCAGGAAATCGAAGAGGGCGCCGCTGCGGTTGGGCAGCAACACCTGGAACTTTAAGAAGCTGGGCAGGATCATCTGTCCCTGAAGATAACCTATCGCCTCCAGCTCTGAGCGCATGGCCAGATACTGATCGTCCGAGCAGCGGGCCTCGAAGAACACGGTGTATGGGTCTATCCTCTTGTCGTATTGGATGCGATCGATGTTCCCCCCGTGCCGCTTGACGATCTCCGCGGCCCGGTGCAACGCACCTGGCTCGTCCGGCATCTTGGCGATGAAATAGTGGCGCTGCATCGAGGGGGAAGAATCAACCATGCCCCTTATACCTTGGTCTTTTACTCGCTCGTTCGGTCGTTGACCGACAGGTCAACAAAAAGCCGCTGTTCATATACCCTCCGAACAATCGATATCTTATGGTCGGGACCTCGGTCATAAAACAGGCGCTCGCACTGGTCATAGTGGCCGTGCTAGTGGCTACCAGCCTGGTGATGATATTCACTCCCTCGGTCGAAGAATTGCCCGAAGGTGATCTGCCCACTTTCCTGAGCGAGGCCCAGCTACGAAATTTCCTGAACGATCGCGATAAGGGAAATTACAACAATTCTAACACGGAAGGCGCCATCGGGGCGGACTATCACTCCCAGACCAACGTCCAAGTGTCCGGCGTGGACGAGCTGGACATGATCAAGACCGATGGCGAGCTCTTGTATTTAGCCAGCTCATCAGGCGTCAGCATAATCAAGGCCACACCGGCGGAATCGATGTCCAACGTTTCGACCCTGAGCATCGCCGACCTCATAGGCTCTGATAATGCGTATGGATATGTACAAGGGCTATTCATCAACGGTGATATGCTGGCAGTCGTGGTGAGTGTTTATGACACGAGCGATTTACCCGACTACGTTCCATTCAACTTTTCATATTATTGGATCACCTACGAGAGCGTGACCTGCTGCCTTATCGATATGTCCGATCCTTATTCGCCCTTAATCGCGGACAGATACTCGATCAGCGGCTATTACATCGGAGCCAGGATGATCGGCGATAACGTGTACATCCTCGGACAGGAGAATGTCTGGGTCATGGGAGAGATATCCCTGCCCCAGGTTGGTGTCGATGGCGACATGGAGGACGTTGAGGCGACCAGCATCCACTTCGACCCGCAAACCGAGGACCCGGGCAGCTTCTTGAACATACTATCAGTGGACCTTGGAACGTTCGAGAACAACTTTACTTCCATCCTCACCGGCTACTCCAGCGTTCTATATGTTTCCCAGGCGAACATATATATCACCTACACCAGCAATGCCAACGCGCTCTCGGACGTCGTGAACTTGGCAGATGACGCGATAGTTACCACCGTTTTCCGCCTAAGCATTGACGGCATCGAGGTCACCCCTCGAGCCAGGGGCCATGTCGAAGGCTATCCCATCAACCAGTTCTCATTGGACGAGTTCGATGGGATCCTGCGCATGGCCGTGAACACTGGCTGGTCCGATGGTGATAATCGGGTCTACACCTTGGACCAGGACCTGAAAGTGATCGGGTCCCTCACTGGCATCGCCCCGGGAGAGACCCTGCAATCGTCAAGGTTCATGGGAACGACGCTGTACATGGTCACTTTCCTCGTGACCGATCCGCTGTTCGTCATCGATCTGAGCGATCCGACCTCACCGGAGATCGTAGGAGAGCTGCTGGTCCCGGGATTCTCATCCTATCTGCACCCCTGTTCCGACGACCTCATAGCCGGCATCGGCCAAGACAACTGGACGCTGAAGATTTCCCTTTTCAACGTTAGCGACCCTGGGTCACCCGCCGAGGTCGACACGATCATGGCCCCGCTGTACGCTTGGTCCGCGGCCCTCTGGGACCACAAGGCGGTCCTGTTCGATGAAAGGGACAATACGTTGTTCATTCCAGTCTTTGGGTGGGACGCGGAAACCTACACTTCCCGGCAAGAGGTCTATATCATCCAGATCGGTGAGGAAGGTTTGACCCTAAAGGCCAATCTGAGCATCGAAGAAAGCAATGGACAGGTACGATGCTCGATAATAGGTGATGTGCTATACACCATCACCTCCTCGGAAGTGACCGCCTGGGACCTTGGGACATTAAATGAATTGGGCAGGTTGACATATTGTTCCACCGAGATGCCTGGTGTGATTGAGAGTGGGGTAAGGATATAGGGGGAGGTAGATTCCCTGAAGGTCGAACTGGACAAGACCGCGCTGTTCGCCCTGGCCTCGGACACGCGCCTGAAGCTGCTTAAGGCTCTGCAGGGAGAACGCCGGACCTTGTCGCAATTGGCCGAAATTCTCGAAGTGGACAAGGCGGCGGTGCATCGCCATCTGAAAAAACTGGAGGATGGTGGGCTGGTCAAGAAAGACGATGACCACGGTTTCATCTATTACTCTCTCACATGGAAGGCCAGGGACCTGGTCTCACCAGGGGAGAACACGCGCATCGTAGTGTTGCTTTCCACTACCATCGTCCTTCTGGTAATTTTCTCCGTTCTCATCGCGATTGCTTCAACGGGAGTGCCAAGCGTAGGCGAGGCCACCGATTCCAACTATACGAAGGGGAACAGCCTGCTGTCCGAAAGGGTCCACGAGGTGCAATACGCCGTCTATGCCGCCGCATTCGTGGTGATCATCGTCGCAGTTACGGCTGGATATGTGGTCATGAGCCTCATTCGGCCTCCCAGACAGTCATCGCCGGGAAAGGCTGAGGACTGGGAACCGGTCGGAACGAAGGGTGAGGGGCAGGAAACGGAGCAGGACTGAACCGCGCATCACTTCATCTTGGCGGCCATGCTGACCGCCACCTTGAACTGGTTAAGCATGCAAGGTTCCACATAATACCCTTTCATGGTCCGCAGCTCACCGTACATGTCCTCCGGGGACTTACCGACCAGCTCTTTGATCGATCTTATTCCCAGCAGGTAAAGTGGCTCGGCGACCTTCTCTCCCACGATGGGGATGGTCCGCAGCTCCTTCATGACCTCTTCCTTGTCGTCCATGTCCATCAGCGTTGTTCATGGCAGCGGCTCGAATATAATCCTTTCCAGTCCTGGAAACCTTCACGGACGCAGGTTGGAGGCCTTACGTAGTATGCCACGGACCGAGTCGGACACCTGACCCTCTTCCAACCCACCGATGATCAGGTACGCGAAGGTGAAGGCGAAATAGGGCGCGAGGTAATACCAGTCGTACGGTGTCACGATGATGAGCACCACCAATGCGATATCGCTGAAGGGCCGGTAGTGGAGGATGAAGTTCGTCAATCTGCCGAAGTCCTTTCCATGAGCGTAACCGTCGGCCAGCTCGTCTACCGCTCCCGCCACCAGGAAGACCATTATGGCCAGGGGCGCCAGTTCAGCACCCCATATGATGGCCCCGACGATGAAAGTGAGCAGACCGATGGCGGTTCCGGAAAGGAAGGCCACGTTGTCGATCTTTTTAGTGAGCACCAAACTGATCAGCATGGCCAGGAAGAAAGCCGTTGAGAACTCGCCGTCCATTAACATGCAGGCGCCCATCAGGACGCCGGAGACGACGGCCAATATCTTGGCCAAAGTTATGGACCCGATGCCCTCGTCGTAGGCTTGATCGATATACTTTATGGCTCCACCCAGGAAGGCATAGGAAGCGACCAAGAAGGCAAAATGAGGGACGTTCAGCTCTCCCCCCGCAGCGATCATCTCGAACGTGTTGATACTCCCCTGACATGAACCGATTGGGAAAGCAACAGTAATATCGGGTTAGATAAGCGTTTTCCCTGCGACGCCCCTCCTAACCGTTGATTTTCGGCAATCGACGATTTTAATCAACGATAAAACACTGTTGAAAGGTCATTTTCGATTCTTAAAATAAAAATTGTCGATTTATGCCTTCTCCTAAAACCCGGGAGCTCGAGTTAACGGCCTAAAAGTTTGATTCTAGTCTATTAATATATAAAGCGTGATAATTGGTGCCTGGGACTCAAAAAGTACTTATATACTTCAATACTATAAAAAACTCCAGCCCTCTTAGGGAGTGGAGGTGTTTTTACCATGGCAAAAAAGCCGGAGAAGAAGGCGGAGCCCAAGAAGAAGAAGTAAACTTTCTTCTTTGCAGTAAGACCAACCTCGCCAGGGTTTTCACCCTGGCGTCCTTTCATTTTTATTTATGTCCTAATATCGCTTAAATACTGATTCTCTGTGAACCGTAGCGTGAAATGGTGCTCCCACCTCTCCATCGGTAAAGCCATAGCGGACCTGGCAGCTTTGTCCACGGGGGAAAGGAAGGCCTTCCTGGACGGTATCGTCGAACCGGATCGCCACCATGAAAGGATCGGTCGGGGCGTCAGCTCACGTCGTCTCAGTCACCATCGGGCGTCCGAACGGCTGATCATGCTCCACGTTTGGATGGCCAGGCGGTCCTTTCTAAGGAATGATGATTACGAAGGCTATCGACACTTAGGCATGGCCCTCCATTATCTGCAGGACCGGTCCGTATCCAAAGGTTTTCTCGGGTTCACCCACGATGCTCGTGAAGCACGGCTGGCCAAACAACGGGTTCCCATGGCCGCGATCGAGGACGGGATGCGAAGGTACATGGCCACACCGGATTTCGTCCGAAGGTCCATTTCCCGAACCAGGCCCCTCAAGGACCCATCCAAGATAATGTTCCAGGCATCCTTTAGCTCCGCGGCCGTGGCCGCCGCGGTCCTGGACGCCAGGGGGGCCAAAGAGGCTGGGCGGGAGCATCGGCGATTGCGTAAACGGCACGCCCTCATCCTATTTCCATTGGCATTGGGGTCCCTGGCGGTGGGCGTGTCGCTCTCCTTGGTCTGGATGTCACCCTTTCCCCTGCTGATCTCCGTACCTTTCACGATATTCGCCGTTCATCTAGACATGCCCTATCGCCGCTCGGCACGCTTGGCCGAATGGAACGGCATAAGCAGGCATTAAGTCCAGATAAGGGGATGAACGGTACGTATGCTCCCATCCCTGCCCGGCCATGAGACCCGTTGGCGAACCCTCCGAAAACCCTCAGGGAACGGGCCGATCGTGTATTGGATGAGCCGGGACCAGAGATTGAGGGACAATTGGGCCCTGTTCCACACCTGGTTTCGAGCCAGGGAGGCAGGCCGGCCTTTCGGGGTGATGTTCTGCCTCTCTCCCAGCTATTCACTGGCTGGACCACGGCACTACCGGTTCATGCTGCAGGGACTGAAAGAGATCATCCAAGCTGCCGCAAAGGCCAACATACCTTTTTTCCTCCTGCAAGGCGAACCGAAGGAGAAAGTGCCCCATTTCCTTGAGGAATGGCAGATCTCGCAGGTCGTGACCGACCTCGACCCCCTGCGAGAGAAGGTGGTCTGGAGGAGCGAGGTCCTCGACCGATGCGAGTGCGGCTTTGAAGAGGTGGACGCCCACAACATCGTTCCCTGCTGGACCGCCTCGCCCAAGCTGGAGTTCGCCGCCTACACCTTCCGGCCTAAGGTTCACCTTCATCTTCCGGACCATTTGGAGCGGCCTCCACAATTCTCTGATCATCCGATCCCCTGGCCCGGAGAGGTTCCCGAGGTGGACATGGAGGCCGCCGTGATCCGCCAAGGGAATTATCCAGAAGATCGCTGGCAAGGGGGAGAGGTTGCTGCCGGCCGGTCCCTGTCCCAATTCCTGAGCTCCCGTTTGAACGGCTACGCGGAAAAACGGAACGACCCCAACCTTTCATGGCAATCGGACCTTTCTCCCTACCTGCATTTCGGCATGATATCCGCCCGATCGGTGGCGATAGCGGTCAACGGCTCCTCGGCTCCCGTTGTCGACAAGGGAGCCTTCTTGGAGGAGCTCATCGTGCGGCGCGAGCTCTCGGACAACTTCTGCTTCTACAATCGAAAATACGACCAGGTGGACGGATTCCCCTCCTGGGCCAAGGAGACGCTCAGGGAGCACCTCCGCGATCAGCGGGACTACGTCTATAGCGAGGACGACCTGGAGCGGTCTCGGACGCACGACCCTTTGTGGAACGCTGCCCAGGCGCAGATGGTCAGGGAGGGCAAGATGCACGGCTGGCTGCGCATGTACTGGGCCAAGAAGATATTGGAATGGTCGCAGACGCCGGAGGAAGCCCTGCGCATCGCTTTGAACCTTAACGACCGGTACGAGATGGACGGTCGGGACCCCAACGGCTACGTTGGCGCTGCCTGGAGCATCGGTGGTGTTCACGATAGGGCCTGGAGTGAACGCCCCATATTCGGAAAGGTCCGTTACATGAACCTGAACGGCGCCCGCAGGAAGTTCGACGTGGACCAGTTCGTTAGCCGATACGCCGAGGTCAAAGTTCGATAGGCTGGCCTTTGATCGGCACCACCGTTCTGATCGGGCAAAGATCGGCGAACTTCTCCGGATAGGAGCAATGCACGGGGATAACCACATCGGGGGATATCCTCTCAACCACGCGCCATAGGTCGTTCAAGGAAAGGTGCCCGGAGCTGTGGAACCCCTCCTCGAAGTCCAATTCCCCGTCGACCATGGCCAGACCCCGGCATTTGAACCCAAAGAGGTCGATCCAGTTCATCAGCTTCTGCAGGTTGTCCACCTGCTTCAGGTCGTAAGCCATGCTGTTCGAGTAAACGTACGTGCCACCCTTCCAGTCCAGGTCCAGCAATTTGGTCATGTCCCAGAAGGAGAAGCACAGCATGTATTCGTCCGGGCTCTTGGCGATGTCGTCAGGGTCGGCCACCTGCCATCCTTTGTCCCGTAAGGTCTCCACATCGTCCACGTCGTCGGGACTGAGGGACCGGTACACCCAGAGCGCATCCTTGCGCACGTTGCCATCCACCTTGGCGATGCTCTCCAGGAAGGCCACGTCCTTGTGGGTCACCACCATGCGCTTCCCTGTCTCCTTCGCTATGCCAATGAACGTGTCCAAACGCTCGAAGTTGTTGGCCGAGAAATCAGCGATGGTCAGTCCGTCGCCTTCCTCCACCGCCGTTAGGCAGTTCTCCCGCACCACAGCCTCGGTGATCTCCTGGCCCGTGCTCGGCCGGCCAAGGCGCGTCCCTTCGACGATCAGCACCTTTGGGGCAAGCTCCCGCACGCTCTCAGCGAAACGGGAGGTCGTTTCGCCGTTCGTTCCATGCATCCTCAGATCACCAGAGTATACCAGCCAGTCGCCTTCTTCTCGGCGGACGGCGTAGGCGGTGGCCCCGTACACCGAATGGTCGACGGGATAAGCGCGATACTCGATGCCGTTGAGTTTTCCGTCCCCCTCCGACACCTGGCAGACCGACCCTTTCTTCCATTCCGGCTCGTCCTCGATCACCTTTCCGGTCAGCACCCAGCGACGGCCATGGACCTGCTTGTCCTTGGTGCGCGGGGAGACCAGCACCCGAGGTTCCCCCTCCTTCTCCATCCTGACCACGTGGTCGAAGAGCTCCGTGGACGCTCCCGCCCTTCCCAGCTCGCTGGAGGCGCGCAGGATGGCATAGGTCATGGGACTGGCCACTATGGGAATGTCGTGACGCAGGAAACCCACGTTACCGTAATGGTCGAAATGGGCGTGGGACAGGAATAAGGCGTCCACCCGCACCGGGGTCATATCGGACGGAGGTAGGTCTCCCGGATACAGATCGGGGCGATAGCAATCCAAAGGAGGGAGCATGCCCAACCTGATGAAGTCACGGAGTCCTCGGCTGGCTCGAGGTCTGATGAACTCGGCGCAGTACTTCTTTCCCACATCGAACGGCTCGCCGAAATCAAAGAAGAGACCGCGGTCGCCCAGGTCCACATGGACCTTGTTGCCGCCGATGACCCCCGCTCCGCCGTAGACCGTGATCTTCATGTCAATCGTTCCATGAAGGCCTGGATGGGATTTATCGGTATTCCCTTCCATGGATCGCTTGTTTGGTACTGCCTCGAAATGAATATATCAAGAGAGCTTGTTAGTGAAACCATGGCAGCCAAGACCTTCGCTCAGAAGGTGCTATCTCGGGCCAGTGGTAAAGATGCGTACCCCGGTGACATCGTCTCGGCCAAGATAGACCTGGCCATGTCCCACGAGAACGCCGCCCTGGTGCTCCGGTCCTTCAAGGAGATGGGAGCCAAGCAGATATGGGACCCGGAAAAGATCGTTCTTCTGTTCGATCACCGCATCCCGGCCAACACCACCAAGGCCGCCGAGGGTCACCGTTCGGTGCGCCAATTCGTCCAAGAGGAGGGTCTGCCCAATTTCTACGATCTCCGGGAGGGCATCTGCCATCAGGTGCTGCCGGAGAAGGGACACGCGCTGCCTGGTACGCTGATCGTCGGCACGGACTCCCACACCACCACCTACGGCGCCTTCGGCGCCTTCTCCACCGGAATCGGGGCCACGGAGATGGCCGCGGTCTGGGCCACCGGCGAGCTGTGGATGAAGGTGCCGCAGACGCTGCGCTTCCACCTGAACGGCAATCTGGATGGACCGGTCTCGGCCAAGGACGTCATCCTGCATCTCATCGGTAAGATGGGGGCGGACGGCTGCGATTACCGCTGCGTGGAGTTTACCGGTCCAGCGGTCGATGACATGACCATTTCCGGCCGCATGACCATGTGCAACATGAGCATGGAGATGGGGGCTAAGGCCGGGGTGACCTTCCCAGACGAGAGAACTAAGGAATATCTGAAAGGAAGGACGAAGGTGCCCTGGCAACCCGTGCTTACCGACGAAGGGGCGGAAGTGGAAAAGGACATCGATGTCGACCTAAACGGTCTCTCTCCTCAAGTGGCCTACCCTCATTCCGTAGATAACGTGAAGGACGTCGAGGAGATGGCCGGGATCCCCGTAGACCAAGCGGTCATCGGCTCTTGCACCAATGGTAGGGCGGAGGACCTGCTGGCGGCGGAGAAGGTGCTGCGCGGTCGCAAGATACCGAACTCCGTTCGGTTGATAGTCGTCCCAGCCTCCCGCGAGGTGTACCTATGGGCGGCGGACAGCGGGATTCTGTCCTCGCTCGTCAGATCGGGCGCTATCGTCACCAATCCTGGTTGCGGGCCGTGCCTGGGGGCGCATCAGGGGCTGTTGGCCGCTGGTGAACGCTGCATAGCCACCACCAACCGTAATTTCAAGGGTAGGATGGGTTCCCCGGACTCCGAGGTCTACCTGGCCTCACCAGCCACCGTGGCCGCCTCGGCCTTGAAGGGTGCCATAGCCGACCCCCGGGAGGTGTGGAGATGAGAGGTAAGGTCTGGAGGTACGGCGACCACGTGAACACCGACGTCATCATCCCCGGAAGATACCTGGATGATTACGACCCCAAGAACATGGCCAAGCACGCCCTGGAGGATCTCGACATCACTTTCGCCAAGAGTGTGTCTTACGGCGACATTATCGTGGCCGGTAGGAACTTCGGCTGCGGTTCCAGCCGGGAACAGGCTCCCCTGGCGCTGAAATACGCCGGCGTGGGGGCGGTGGTCGCTCCCAGCTTCGCCCGCATCTTCTACCGCAACGCCATCAATGTCAGCCTTCCCGTCATAGAATGCGACGCTACCGGCATGTTCGTCAAAGGCGACACGGCCCTCATAAATCTGGAAAAGGGGATCATCGTCAACGAGTCCAATGGCCGCACGGCCAAGTTCGAACCGTTGCCGGATTTCCTACTGTCAATATTAAAGGAAGGCGGCTTGGTCCCCTATACCGCCAAGAGGTTGAGATAGGGCAAGGTATATAAGTGGGGAAGGATTGCGGAAAAGTAGGTGCGTGCCAACAACCATCAAAAAGACGCTATAAAAGGTGTCTGGCATGCCTTAATCAGGTCGTGAAAAAATTTATAAGCCCCTCGATAATATGGGGACACTCCCCCTTATGGTGAATTCATGAAGTATACAAGGTTTGAGAAGGCGCGGATAATCGGTGCCAGGGCACTCCAGATATCCCTGGGCGCGCCTGTGCTTCTAGAGATCCCCGAAGGGATGATCGACCCGATCACCATTTCTCAACTGGAGTTCGACAAGGGTGTAATCCCGATCACGGTAAAACGCGACATATGAGGTTATTAAAATGAGCGACGAGTCCAAGACCGAGCTTCTCGTACCGGAGGACGTGTATTTGACCTCCGGTGTCCACATTGGCACCCAGCAAAAGAGTGCTGACATGAAGGATTTCATCTTCAAGGTCAGGACCGACGGCCTGTACGTCATGGACGTAAAGCAGACCGACGTCCGTATCCGCGCCGCGGCCAAGTTCCTAGCCCGCTTCAAGACCGACCGCATCCTGGTCGTTTCGGCCAGGCAGTACGGGCAGAAGCCGGTCCGGATCATGTCCAAGGCCATCGGGGCCATGTACTTCGAGGAGAGGCTCATACCCGGTTCCTTGACCAACCCAGTCCTGAACCGCTTCATCGAGCCGGACGTCATCTTGGTCACCGACCCCGCTGCCGACCAGCAGGCGGTCGCTGAGGCCCTCAACGTCGGAATTCCGATCGTGGCCCTGTGCGACGCCAACAACGAGACGAGGAACGTCGACCTGGTCATTCCGACCAACAACAAGGGTCGCCGCTCCCTGGCTTGCGTCTACTGGCTGCTTACCCGCGAGATCCTGAAGGAACAGGGGAAGCTGACCCGGAACGAGGATTTCAAGCTGGGCATCGACGATTTCGAAGCCAGCCTGTAAACCCCAACTCTTTTTAAACTCCCTTCCCCTTATTTTCATTCATGGTGCGCCGCGCAGCCGTATCCGGACAGTTCTATTCCTCGTCCAGAGGGGCTTTGATCAAGGAATTGGAGGGTTGTTTCCTCTCACCCTTGGGTCCTGGGCACCTGCCTCAGGTCGCGGACAGAGGGGAGCGCCGGATCGTAGGCGCGATGGTACCCCACGCCGGACTGGTCTACTCCGGCCCGGTGGCTGCGCACGTCTACACGGAGATGGCGAATGATGGCATGCCTGAAACCGTGGTCATTATCGGGCCCAATCACACTGGTTATGGACGGGCGGTATCGGCCAGCAGTGAGGACTTCGAGACGCCGTTGGGAATCGTGAAGGTCGATCGGGAGATAGTGGCCAGGCTGAGAGGCGTGGTGGAGATCGATCGCACAGCGCACATGTACGAGCACAGCCTGGAGGTGCAGCTGCCATTCCTGCAATACCTATCGCCGAAGGTGAAGATAGTCCCGGTGGTCATGGGGCAGCAGGACATGGTCATGGTAAGAGAGACGGCCAAGATATTGAAGGAGGCATGTCAGGGAAAGGACGTGCTGTTCCTGGCTTCGTCGGACCTCTCTCATTACGTTTCGTCAGAGACCGCGAAGGAGAAGGATGGGCGGGTCCTGCGACGGGTGATGGAACTTGATGCGGAAGGGGTATTGGAGGAAGTGGACAAAAATAATATCAGCATGTGCGGTCCTGGGCCGGTGGCCACCATGATGCTGGCTTCCGGCGGCGTCAAGGCGCGGCTTCTCCATTACGGCAATTCCGGGGACGTGCGCTCCATGGACCAGGTCGTTGGCTACGCCGCTGTCATCATTGAAAAATAAGAGACATTCGTTCCTCAAATTGTAAATATATACTGGAAAGCATATTGGCATCAACCCCTCAAAATAGGGATGATGGAGACGATTGGAATGGATGGAACCAAGACTTGCCCTTACTGTGGAAAGTTGGCCGCGGCCGATGCCCAGTTCTGTCAAGGCTGCGGTCGAAGCATAAGCTCGCCTCAGCAGGGAGGTTATGAACAGCCTCCTCAGAACTATCAACAGCAGCCTCAGCAGGGAGGTTATGAACAGCCTCCTCAGAACTATCAACAGCAGCCTCAGCAGGGAGGGTGGCAGCAGCCTCCTCAGCAGAACTACCAGGCACCTCCGCCTTATGGTGTGCCCGCCTATGGAGCACCGGGCCAGGCACCTTATGGATACGGCGGCGGAGCTAAAGGACAGATAGCAGGGGCGATCCAGAATCGCAATATGTCCGACGAGATTATGAGCGGTATCTGGATACTATGGCCGATACTAGCCATCGTGATAGCTATCATCATCGGAGTAGTATTGCTGGTTCTAATAGGTTGGATCGGATTCATAATCGCCATCCCTATTGGCATAGTTCTCTACGCTGTACTCAACTATAAGCTGCTCAAGAGAATGGATGAGCATCGTAAGCGTGAGATGGCCTTGCGCATGGCAATAATATCCTATCTCAAGGACAAAGGTGCAGAGACCCAGAGGGCTCAGTTGATCTCCAACGAGATTTCCGCCCTGGAGAGTATAAACCAGGAGGCCATGTACAAGGAGAAGGAAAGGACTCCAGTCCTCTGGACCATCATCAGCCTGATCCCGCTCCTAAACTACTTGGTTATGTACATAATGGGCGAGTTCCCGTTCGACCACGATAAGAGGTGGCACGCCTTTACCCAGTACACCCAGGCCGCCTGCCAGAAATTGGGCATCAACGTCATGACCCCCTCTTGGAGCACCCTGAAGGAGAGGTCGAACATTCTGTGGCTACTATTGACGCTGCTGTTCTCGTTCCCGATCTTAATATGGTACTATTTCATCATTAAAGATCTGAACGAGCACTTTCAGGCGCAGTGGCAGTTCGAGGACCAGCTGATGGCCCAGCTGCGTTAAAAAAGAAAAACTCGTGGGGATCCTCCCCACTTTTTAATTTTTTTTATATCTTTCTCATCCGACCTAGCACCGGTTCGTATACGAACCCCTTGTCCAGGAGGGAATTGGCGATGTTGTCCAGCTCCTCGCGCTCGATGCCGGACTCCTTGGCCTTCTTGACCACCTCGTCCCAGGCCGCACCGCGTCCGGAATCCAGACTTTCGATCATGGACAGGACCAGCGCCTCTTTGTCCACATCATCCTCTTCCTCCGCCACCTCGACCTCCTCTGGTGCAGCAGAATCGCCCGGCATGTCCGGTCCGGTCTGATATTCAGGCAGCAGGAACTTGAGGGCGTCGGCCACCATGTTGCGGTAGTTGGTAAGGTCCTCGGGATGATAGTTGCGCATGCTGAGCGCCGCGCCTTCGGCCAGGGGGCGACTGAAACCGATCTGCATGAGCTTATCGGCGTCCGGTTCGCCCAGTTTCATAGCCTCGGTCATAGCCGATATGCGGTCCGTGGTGGCCTGGCAGGTCTCCAGCACCCATCCGTCGCGTATGGCCGCCTCTACCTTGCCGATCTTCTCCGGGCGTATGGACACGTACAGCTTGCCTTCTTCGGGGGAATAGGTGCGGAACTTGCCCACCACGGCCACGAAGCAGGGTGGCTGAAGTTTCGCCAAAACCATGCTAGCTTCGGGCTGGTACTGCCCGGCGGTCAGGTAGAACGTCCCGGTAGGGTCGGTGATCTTCGCCCGCCAAACAGGTTCGTTCTCATTGCCCACGTTCTCATTGTCGGTCAGCACGCCTACCACGAAGATGCGGTTGATCTTGGCCCCCAGGGGGGATATCAGATATGAGGGGGCCTTCTCCCCCTCGCCCTTTATCTCGTAGCTCGAGGAGTTGAACTCGGCCGCGAAGATACGCCAGGCCACTTCCCTGGAGATCAATTGAATCCCTCCATCTCGGTAAGGAGCTTGGCGCCTTCCTCCCTCACATCCTTGGTGAACAGCTCAACCTCTTTGGCTATCATCATCGGTCCGAAGTCGTCACTGCGCACCATGCCCCGTATTTCCAAGGTCCGGGCGAACAGCTTCTCATCGGCCATCTCCTTGATGAGCTCCGTGTTCCTCTCTTCCATGGTGAGCTTGATCGCTTCCTCCATGTTGAGGCCGAGGAGCTGCTCGGTCAGCTCCTTCCCGAAGACCACGTTGAGAGAGGACGTTCCGTCGTCCAGTATGGCCTTTATCCTGAGATCGTCAACGCCTTTCACCTTGCCGTGTATGCGGCAGGCGCCCTTCTGTAGCACCCGGCGGCAGTCGGGGCAGCGCATGATCAGGCCGCTGCCCTCGCGCACGTCCACCAGGGTCCCGCGCACAAGGGCATCCATGGCCCCTCCGGCCATCTCGATGTCCTCCAACGTCCGGACCTTGGGCACACTGGATGAAATGTCTCCCAAAGCTCCTTTGGCCAGCACTTGGACCTCAGCGCGGTCGCCCAGATTCAGCTTAGGCACTCCCCTCCAGCTCTTGACGTAGGCGCCCACGATCCGCACCTCTGCCCCATCGATCAGCTTGGCGTCGCCCCATACGGTGAACTCCGCGCTGCCAGTGTCGTCCGTGAGCATTCCGGTGATGATGTTCTTCTTCTCGCCGGAGGCGGTTATCTCCTTGCTCTCCAGCCGGCTGACCTTTCCCGAGACGATGACGAAGTTCATCCCCTCGACCAGCTCGGACACCTTAGCTTCCCTGGAACCGCCGCTCCCGGAGGGCATGCTGGCCACGTCCAAGGCCTCTTCGGACATCTCCACTGCCGCCCGGTTGCCCAGGTTGAGCTGCGGGGCGCCCTTGTACTCCTTGGTGTACGCATTATGGATGAGGACGGTGGCGCCTTCCGGCATTTGCACGGCCTCAGTCTCCCATATGGTATAGGGCACCTTGCCCGTCTCGTCGGCCACCAGGCCGTAGATGATGTTCTTGCTGACCCCGCCCACCTCAATGGTCTTGGGGTTGACGGTCAGGACCTTCACCAGCAGGTCGACCGATTGCTCCGACCCTGTGAGGGTGGCCACGGTCTTGCGTCCACCTCCGCCCGATAGGGCGTTGGGGTCCCCTCCCATCTTCTTCACGATGTTCCTCTTGGCCCAGTCCAGAGTGACCCGGTACTGGTTCAAGTAGGTCTCCAGGTCCTTCAATATCTCATCCTTGTCTGCCTTTTCCCCGAGCACCCGGGCAACTTCCTCTACGTGGGGTGCGAGTTCTTCTCTGTCCATTTTAACGTCTCCTTTCCTTCGAATAAGGCATCACAACATGCCCCTTTCGTTTAATAGCATTATTCACCGTCGATTGAAAATGAATGCCGATTTGACGAACCTGGCGGTAGGCCAGTAAAGAATTCCTTATCGCGAGCCGATTGAAAATGGCTCACTCGGTGAAGGTCTCGCCGCGCTCGTACTTCTCCTTCAGGTGGGAGATCAAGATATCCCGGTTGTTGCGCAGGTGGGACTCGTACCAGGCCAGAACGACATCGGCCAGCTTCTCGTGGTACCGGTCCATGTCCAATTTGGACAGGGGGGAGTCGTAGACCACGAACTGACCGAATATCCGCTTCCAGCCGGCGTATTTGTAGTAGTGTTCGCCCTCGCAATAGTCGAATACCATGCGCATGCAGGGGGTGGAGTCAACGGCGTAGTACATGACCTTCAGGGAATCGCCCATGCGGCCCTGGGTCTGGGTGCGGTCGACCAATTGGACCTTGGTCACCGCTTCAAAATCATACTCGGTCTTGAACCGCCACTTGGTCGGGAACTCCTCGAACTGGGCGAACTCGCTATATGTGGGTTCCATGTTCAACTGCACGTTGATCCTGGAGAATCTGTTCAGGACGTTCCAGAAATCACCGATGATGGTGCGGTTGATGGTGGTCTTTTGGAAGTTTATCTCTTCCTTGTCTTTGGAAATGGCGTCAGTGCGGGCCGAGAGTTCGGCGTCGAGCTTGGCGAACCAATCTTCGTCCTTAGCCTTTCCAACTTTCTTGTCTGGAACCATTTGACTCTCCCCTGGCATAATTGCCATACGAACATAAAAAGATATCCCATTCCAATAATAACCCAGCTTATCCACTGGCGGATCATGATACCAAGATAACCTTTTCTAATCGTATGTTATTGCTCGCGCAATGGGTTTCGTCGAAGGGCTGACCGTTTTTCTAGAACAGGTTCAGGGCGACCCTTTGACCTATTCCATCGTCTTCTTCATCTACATCATCGCCGCCACCCTCTTCCTGCCCATCCCGGTGGAGCTGATGCTCTTCCTGAGCCCGGCGACGCCTTTCGTCCTCAAGGCCATCCTGCTGGGCGTTGGAAAGGCGGTGGGCAGCATAATCGTGTTCTACATCGGGGTGAACGTGGAGGGACCGATCGTCAGGCTGACCGAGAGGTGGGCGTTCTTCCGGATGGTGGTGTCGACCTGCAAGTGGTTCGTCGACAAGCTCGGTTATGTAGGGCTCTACCTCATCTTGAGCGTGCCCGTCATGGTGGACACCGTACCCGTGTACCTGTTCTCCATTTTCAAGAAGGAAAGGACGGACCGGGACCTTCAGATGTTCGCCTTGACCAACCTGGCCGCGGGATTGACCCGGGCGGCCATCGTCTACTTCGTCATCACCGAGCTCGGTTGGAACATTTTTTAGGTGGTTCGAAAGGTTTATATCTCTCAGGAAAATTTTGAGGTAATGGTCCCGAAAGACAAAATTCTCAAGATCCTCGACGAGTACGACAAGGACAAGCTCACGGTGGCCACTCTCTGTTCCCACTCCTCTCTGCAGATTTTCAACGGGGCCAAGAAGGAAGGGTTCAGGACCTTAGGGCTGACGGTGAAGGACAACTTCCGCTATTACGACGCCTTCCCCCTGGGCCGCCCGGACGAGTTCATGAAGCTTGATAGCTACGCAGACCTGTTGGACAACGTCGATGAGCTGCTGGCCCGCAACGTCATCGTCGTTCCGCACGGCTCGTTCGTAGAGTACATGGGCACTGACAAGTTCGAAAAGATGCCCGTGCCGACCTTCGGCAACCGCAACGTTCTCAGGTGGGAGTCCCACCGGGACAAGATGAGGGAATGGCTGGAGACCGCGGGCATAATCATGCCCACGGTCATCGAGGATCCCAAGACCATTGACCGGCCGGTGCTGGTGAAGTACAACGGGGCCAAGGGCGGCCGGGGCTTCTTCATCGCCAAGGACTATAACGAGTTCAAGATGGGTCTGGACACGGAGCAGGACTATACCATACAGGAGTACATTCTGGGAACCAGGTACTACCTGCACTACTTCTACTCGCCCATCAAGCAGGACGGGTTCCGCGTGGGCAACGGATCACTGGAGCTCATGTCCATGGACCGACGCGACGAGAGCAACATCGATGAGTTGTACAAACTGGGAGCGTCCGAGGAGCTGAAGAAACTGGGGCTGTTCCCCAGCTTCGTGGTCACCGGCAACGTCCCAGTGGTCATCCGTGAGAGCCTGCTGCCTCGGGTGTTCGACATGGGCGAGGAGGTGGTCAAGCGGTCCTACGAGCTGTTCGGCGGTATGATCGGGCCGTTCTGCCTGGAGGGGATCGTCACGGACAAGCTGGAGTTCAAGGTCTTTGAGATATCCTCGCGCATCGTGGCCGGTTCCAACCCCTTCATCTCCGGTTCTCCCTACTCCGACCTGACGGAGGAGAACATGAGCACCGGACGCCGCATCTCGCGTGAAATAAAGAACGCGGTCCAGGCTAACTGCATGGACAAGGTAATATCGTAGGATGTTCAGGGATTAAAAAAGGATATGGGGCGCGGCGATTTACCAGCCGCGCTCCTGCATCCGCTGTTCCTTGGCTAAGGTGGATATCTCGATGCCGTGCATGGCCTCTCCCAGTCCCCTGGACACCTCGGCGATGACCTTGGGGTCGTCGAAGTGCGTGACCGCCTCCACGATGGCCTTGGCCCTGACGGCCGGGTCATTGCTCTTGAATATGCCGGAGCCGACGAACACTCCATCGCTTCCCAGCTGCATCATGAGAGCCGCGTCCGCTGGTGTGGCGATGCCTCCAGCGGCAAAATTGATGACCGGCAGCCTCTGCAGCCCGGCCACCTCCTTGACCAAATAGAAGGGCGCCTCGATCTGCCTGGCGATCACCGCCAGTTCGGCGTCGTCCTTGCCCTTGAGCTCACGCACCTTGCCCATGATGATACGCTGGTGACGTACCGCCTCGACGATGTTGCCGGTGCCCGGCTCTCCCTTGGTCCTGACCATGGCGGCGCCTTCGTCAATGCGCCTGAGCGCCTCGCCCAGGTCCTTGGCCCCGCACACGAACGGCACGGTAAAGCCCTTCTTGACCACGTGCATGAATGGATCTGCGGGGGTCAGAACCTCCGACTCGTCTATCATGTCCACTCCCAGAGATTCCAACACCTGGGCCTCCACGAAATGACCTATGCGGCACTTGGCCATGACCGGTATGGTGACCGTATCCATGATCTCCAAAATCTTGACCGGGTCGGCCATGCGGGCCACCCCGCCCTCCGCCCTAATGTCGGCGGGCACCCTCTCCAGAGCCATAACGGCCACGGCGCCTGCTTCCTCGGCTATCATGGCCTGTTCGGCGTTGGTTACGTCCATGACCACTCCGCCCTGCTGCATCTTGGCGAAACCGCGCTTTACCAATTCAGTTCCGTGACGCAGTCCGGATAGGTCCAACATGAACACCATTTTGCTCACCAAAGCGGCTTACCTGCAGGGCTTTATTTAGTATTTACCCTGAACGACCCCATAAAAGTCGGCATTCAGGTGGTCAGAAAAGCATAAAGACATAGTGCTCGTTCTTCGGCTCGATGTTCGCCAAGCGGATGGAGGGTGTTCCCGAATCGGGCACAGTCAAGATCGCCAACCTGGTCAGCAAACTGAAGTCTGAGGGAGTGAACATCATATCTTTCTCCATGGGTGAACCAGATTTCCACACGCCCGACAACATCAAGGAGGCCTGCGTGCGCTCCTTAGGGCACGATTTCACCTATTACACCCCATCCGCTGGCATTCCCGAGCTCAGGAAGGCCGTGGCGGAAAGGAGTCGTAATGACAACAAGATACCATGTGAGTCCTCCAACGTGCTCATCACCCCCACCAAGCAGGCCATATTCATGACCATGCTGGCTATGGTGGATCAAGACGACGAGGTCATCGTTCCAGACATCGCCTGGGGCACGTTCGAGGCCTGCGCCAAATTGGCCGGTGGGAGGATCCGTCACGCCAAGCTCTCCTCGGAGAAGGCCTTCCGCATGACCCCAGAGAGCCTGGCCGAACAGATCACCAAGAAGACCAAGCTGGTCGTGCTCAATTCACCTTCCAACCCCTGCGGGGCCGTGCTCACCAAGGAGGACGTCAGGGGCGTGGCCGACCTGGCCAAGGACCACGACTTCTTCGTTCTGGCCGATGAGATCTACGACCATCTGGTGTTCGAGGGGGAGCACACGTCCATTTCTTCGCTGGACGGCATGTTCGAAAGGACCATCACCGTCAACGGTTTCTCCAAGACCTACGCCATGACCGGCTGGCGGGCGGGGTGGGCCATAGCGCCTAAGCATATCTTCAAAGAGCTGAACAAGCTGCAGACCCAGTCCATCACCTGTGTCACCTCCTTTGTGCAGGAGGCTTGCCTGGAGGCACTGCGCGGACCGCAGGAGTCCGTCGCCAAGATGAAACAGGAGTTCAAGGCCCGCCGGGACCTAGTGCACTCGCTGATCAAGGCCATACCTGGATTGGAATGCCCCATGCCCAGCGGAGCCTTCTACATGATGCCGTCCTACGATTTCGATATGTCCTCGGAAGAGATGGCCACCTATCTGCTGGAGAAGGCGCATGTCGCTGTCACTCCTGGTTCGGCCTTCGGTCCGGCGGGCGAGGGGCGTTTCCGCCTCTCCTACGCTGCCAGTCGCGAGGACATCAAAGAAGGGATGGCCCGTATCGAAAAGGCACTGGCATCGTTGTGATCAATCGGGTGGCAGAAGGTTAGGGATGCCGTCCTCGATAGCGTAAGAGACCTGGCATTTCACGCAGACCAGTCGTCCCTCGACCACCTCGCCGTCGATCTCCCTCTCCACGGTCATTTCCAGGGGATGGTGCTTGCATTTAGGGCAGGCCAGTATGTCCAATAGGTCTTTCTTCATCGTTATAGGCCATCGTCGCTGGCGCATATCTATCTTTCATTCCCTGTTCGGTCGCTAACTATTTATCTGATTTTCCGCATCGAGCGGCCAGGAGTGATGATAATGCGCCGTTTGGACCTGAGGAGCGACACCTTCACCTTGCCGACGAAGGAGATGCTGGACAGTATACCCATTGCTGATCTGGGGGACGATGTGGAAGGGGAGGACCCCACGGTCAACCAGCTGCAGGACATGGCGGCGAACATGTTCGGGACCGAGGCCGCCCTGCTGGTGGCCAGCGGGACCATGGGCAACCTTGTCTCCTTGATGTCCCATTGCCAAAGAGGTGACGAGATCATCCTGGAGGAGGACGCGCACATCTACTATTACGAGCTGGGCGGAATGTCTGCCATAGTGGGGGCGATCCCCCGCCTCATCAAAGGCAAGAGAGGCAAGTTCACCCCAGAACAGCTGGAGGCCAGCATCCGCCATCAGGACCTTCATTACCCCATCACCAGGCTGGTGTGCATCGAGAACACCCACAACCGCGGGGGCGGCGCGGTCTGGACGCCGGCCGAGGTAGCGGCGGTGGCCAAGGTGGCGCACGATTACGGTCTGAAGGTGCATTGCGACGGAGCGCGCATATTCAACGCCGCGGTGGCCTTGGACGTCGACGTCAAAGAGTACATGAGGCACTTGGACAGCTTGAGCTTCTGCCTTTCCAAGGGGCTCTCCTGCCCGGTGGGATCGGTGGTCGTGGGCAACAGGGAGTTCATAGAGGAGGTCCGCCGGAACCGCAAGATGGTGGGCGGAGGCATGCGCCAGTCAGGTATCATCGCCGCCCCTGGCATCATCGGGCTGCAGAAGATGATCGGCCGGCTCAAGGTAGATCACCAGAACGCCAAGCGGCTGGCCCAGGAGCTGGCCACCCTGCCCGGGGTCAAGGTCGACCTGGACGCGGTGGAGACCAATATCGTGCTGGCGGACATCACCGGTACCGGTTGGGACGTGGACTATTTCGTGAACCGGGCTGGCAAGATCGGCGTGCAGGTGTTCGAGTTCGGCAGCACCAAGGCCCGATTCGTCACCCATTACGGAATCGAACCGGAGGACATCGACGAGGTCGTCTCCCGACTTCGGCGCCTGTTGGAACATTGAGGGCATGGAAATCTATTTCAGCCCGGGGTTTTTACCCTCTCAGGCCGGACATACTTCGGGGTACGCCGAGCGGACCGGCGGGGAATACATATCTTCCGACAAGCATTGACGATGAGGGGATTCACTTGAGCAGAAGACTTTTCACGGTCGGTCCGGTTGAGGTTTTTCCGGACACGCTAGATTCGATGAACCGGGGCATGATGGTGCACCGGGGCAAGGAATACCAGGACCTGCAGCACGGGGTGGTGGAGAAGCTGCACAAGGTGCTGGACACGGATATGGAGATCTACCTGGCCCCGGCCTCGGCCTCAGGGTTCTTGGAAGGTTGCGTGCGCAGCGCCGTGGACACTAAATTATGTGGTCTCTCGAACGGTTCCTTCGGGGACCGCTGGCAATTGATTGGCCAGGAGAACGGCAAACAAGTGCAGAAGATCAACGGGGAGTGGGGCAAAGCCCTGCGCAGATCGCATATAGCCGGCAAGTTGGAGAAGGACGTGGAGGCGGTGACCGTCGTCTCGAACGAGTCCTCCACCGGCGTTCTGAACCCCATCGCCGAGATCGTGGAAGGGGTTAGGGAGCAGAGCGATGCCCTGATGATGGTGGATGGCGTGACGTCCGTGGGCGCCGTGGACCTAAAGCTACGCCAGCTCAATCTGGACGCGTTAGTGTTCGGCAGTCAGAAGGCTTTAGCGCTTCCGCCGGGATTGGCCATGGTCTGTGTCTCCCCCCGCCTGATGGAGAAGGCCGCCAAGGTCAAGAACCGCGGCTATTACCTGGACCTGATCCAGTACAAGAAGCTGGCCGACAAGGACCTGCCCTTGACCACGCCGCCGGTGTCATTGATGTACGGACTAGATTACCAGCTGGACAAGATCCTCAAGGAGGGGGTGCAGGACCGCTACGCCCGCCATCAGCGCATGGCCGACATGGTGCGAAAATGGGCCTTGCAGCACCTGGGGCTATACGCCGAGGAATGTTTCCGTTCCAACACCATCACCGTAGTGAAGCTGAACGGGATGGATTTCAAGGAGTTCGACAAGCGCCTCCGGCAAAAGGGATTTGAGGTATCGCCGGGATATGGTAACGTCAAGGACGAGACGTTCCGGGTCGGGCACATGGGCGACCTGGCCGAGAAGGACATCCAGGACCTCCTGGACGTAATGGACGAGGTTATGGAGGAGATGAAATGAAGCTTTTAGTCACCGATGAACTATCCAAGGAAGGCCTGGAGATGTTGACCAAGGACTCCGGGGTCGAGGTCGATGTCAAGCCTAAGTTGCCGCACGATGAACTGCTTAAGATCATAGGCCAGTACGACGGTTTGATCGTCCGCAGCGGCACCAAGGTCACCGCCGAGGTCGTGGAAGCGGGAAGGAAGCTGAAGGTCATCGGGCGCGCCGGGGTGGGCGTGGACAACGTGGACGTGGAGGCGGCGACTCGCCGGGGGGTACTGGTCATGAACACCCCGTCCGCCAACATCATATCCGCCGCGGAGCACACCATGGCCATGATGCTGACTTTGGCTCGGAACATACCCCGAGCCGACGCCTCGGTCAAGGCCGGGAAATGGGAAAGGAGCAAGTTCACTGGCGTGGAGCTTCTGGGAAAGACCCTGGGCATCGTGGGCATAGGCCGCGTCGGAGGAGAAGTGGCCAAGCGGGCCAAGTCCTTCCAGATGAAGCTAGTGGGCTACGATCCCTACATATCACAAGAGCTGGCGGTCAAATTGGGCGTGCGCATCCTGTCATTGGAGCAGGTGCTGGCCGAAGCGGACTTCATCACCATACACACCCCTCTAACGCCTACCACGCACCATCTGATCGGAAAGGCCCAGCTGGAGATGCTCAAGCCCTCCGCGCTCATCGTCAATTGCGCCCGTGGCGGCATCATCGACGAGGAAGCCCTCTACGAGGCGCTGAAGAACGGGATCATAGCCGGGGCGGCGCTGGACGTGTTCGAGGACGAACCGCCCAAGGGCTCCAAGCTGCTGACCCTGGACAATTTGGTGGCCACACCTCATCTGGGCGCTTCCACCAAGGAGGCCCAGGAGAAAGTGTCCATCGAGATGGCCGAGCATGTGAAGATGTTCCTGGTGGACAACAAGATCACCAACGCGGTGAACGTGCCCATCAGCCGGGTGGACCCTAAAGTAGCGCCGTACATTGGACTGGCCGAGCGGCTTGGTTCATTCTGTGTGCAGCTTTCCGACGGACCGGTGAAGAAGATCGAGGTGGAATGCCACGGGGAGATCGCCAACCTGGACACCCGCATGGTCACCGTTTCCGCGGTGGTCGGTGTGCTCTCCATCGTCGTGGGCGAGAACACCAACATCATCAACGCCAGCAGCATCGCCCGGGAGAAAGGCATTCAGGTCGTGGAGGCCAAGGTGGACGAGAGCAGCCACTACACCAACATGATGGTGGTCCGCATATCCTCCGACATTCACAAGGTGGAGGTGCGCGGCACGGTGTTCCCCTCGGACCAGTTCCGCATAATCGGCGTGGACGAGTTCGACCTCGACATGCCGTTGGAAGGGGACTTCTTGCTCACCAAGCATCACGACATGCCGGGGATGATCGGCAAGATCGGCACCCTTCTGGGCAAGCGGGAAATAAACATCGCCCGCATGGGAGTGGGCCGGGCAGACAAGGGCGGGAACGCCTTGATGCTGATCGCCGTGGACCAGGAGGTCGGAAAGGCGGTGGTGGCGGAGTTCCGTGCCCTACCGAACTTCCATGAGGCTCGTTCCATCGTGCTCAGCCACATGAAGACCCGGGAATACATGAACATCTGAGGGGACGACCCCTTTTTTTTATTTTTTTCTTAAAGCTTCTCCTCCACGCTTCGCACCTTGCTGGCCATTCCGCCATGCCAGTTGCGTCGGTCATCGATCTTTATGCTGGTCACGACCCTTTCGCTCATCTGCATGACGCGTTCATGGCAGCGCATGACCACCGGAATGACCTCGTCCCCCTCGCCCTCGAGCACGGTGCCCATGGGCGTGAGCTCATATTTCAGTCCGCTGTCCCTGACCAAGCGCACGCACTCGGCCACGTACGGGCTAAGACTGATGCCAACACCTATAGGTACCACGGAAAATTCCACTATCATGGGGCTCACCTTCTGTGCTTCTATCTTGAGGTCGAAAGTATTGAGCTTTTCCGACACAAATAATAAATAATGAATAATTTATAAAATAACATAGTTTTAAATAATAAACCTCTGCGATGACCATCGCTATTCCCAAAAGTATTTATATAGTATAATAGGTGTAAAAAAGCTATAACACTTCAAACCCGATTCAAACTGAGGGATTTCTAGATGAAGAGCGCTATTAAGGACAAGTCACGTGCTTTTCCATTGGAGACGAAGGGAGCCCGCAAGTCGGTGCCCTTTGCCATCGTGGACGATGTGAATGCCAGCAGTTTGGATGTTTTGGGTGGTAAAGGGAGATCGGACATGGAAGCTTCTTTTGAGATTTGCTATGAAGGAAATTGCACGACCCTCACGGTCGAAGACCTTATGCATGCCATCAAGAACGGCATTGACCGCGACGGTATGCCGGAGGAACAGGCCCGTTCCATGGCTCAGCACGTTCTGAACTTCTTTGGCTATAGTGAGAGGATCATAGACAACATATTGGAGCCCGAGGACCGCGACGCCTTCTATCAGCTCGAGGACACCGGCATCCTGACCACCGAGCGCGAGGAGACCACCCTCTACGACGGGAGGGAGTGGCGCATCCATTATTGGCTCTTTAGAAAAGAGAGGATATTCCAGCTCATCAACGCCAACAACATCATGGCCAACATCGAGGACGATGCCCTGGCCTGCTACAACGACCCCGAGAACTGGCACCGGACCAATTAGGTGGGTTCCGGGCTCACTTTCGGTGAGCCCAAGGCAATCATATTTATCATCGGCGCGTTCAGAGCGAGCGTGGACCTTTTTCCTTATCCTCCGCGCCCCAATCAGACCGATTTCGTCCGCGCCGTGGAACGGACCATGCTGGACCATGGCCATCTGGTAGTGGAGAGCGGTACTGGCAGTGGCAAGACCGTCTGCGCCTTGTCCGGCGCTCTGCAGGCGGCGCTGGCCCGGGGCAAGAAGGTCCTTTACCTGACGCGGACGAACTCCCAGGAGAAGCAGGTGATCATGGAGCTCCGCCGCATAAATGAGAAGATGCCATTGTTCGGCGTGGCCCTTCAGGGAAGGCAGGGGACCTGTCCGCTGGTCCGTCGGGACAAGGAGCTAGGCGCCGGAACCCCCGAGGAGCTTTCCAAGATCTGCCAGGACAAGCGCAGGAGGGTCCTGGAGGGCCGGTCCGGGGGATGCCGTTTCTTCAAGGGGCTGCAGGACCTGAACTGGGAAGAGCTCCTGCAGCATTGCCAAAAAACGCTGCCCACCGCTGAGGAGCTCATCGACCACTGCGATTCCCTGAACATCTGCCCTCACGAGGTCATGAAGGAGCTGGTCAAGGAGGCCAGGGTGGTGGCCGCTCCCTACGCCTACTTCTTCATGCCCTTCATTCGCAATTCGCTACTTGACTGGATGGACTGCCCCATGGAGGACGTCCTGATAATCGTGGACGAGGCCCACAACCTTCCCGATTACACCCGGGAGATCGAGAGCTTCCAGCTATCGAAGTTCATGCTGGAGGCGGTGTCCAGTGAGGTGCTGGAGTATGGCGACCCCGAGATCGGGAAAGGGGTCAGCCTCAACGATGTGCGCGAGCAGTGCAGCCGCATGCTGGACGAGGCCGTGCGGGATTACCTGATCGAGGAGGACGGTTTGATACCACCATCGTTCCTGGAAGAAGGGCTCATGTCGGCCTTCACCGCTTCATCCCATTCCCTTATGGCCATGGCCAAATTGATCATGGAGCAGGGGGAGATCATTCGGGAATCGCGTTTCGCCCAGGGAAGGTTGCCGCGATCGTACACCCATTCATTGGGAGCCTTCCTGAGCTACTGGTTCACGGTCGATGAGGAATGCTTCGTCAAGCTGGTGGTAGGCGGGGAGAATCCCTGCCTCAAAGCCTACTGCATAGACCCGGTGGTGACCACCTCCGCCCTCCTGGGCTGCGGCGGTAGCCTGCACATGTCCGGGACGCTGGTGCCGTTGAACGAATACCGGGACTCCATCGGGCTGCCCTCGAACAGCGCCCTGGTGACCTTTCCCTCCCCCTTCCCTAAAGAGAACCGCAGGGTGTTCTACGTGGAGGACGTCTCCACGAAGTACGAGGAACTGCAATCCTGCCCGGAGATGGTGGAAGCTATCGAAGACCACGTGGTCCAGGTGTGCAACGGCGTTCACCGCAACACCGTGGTCTTCTTTCCATCCTATTCGCTCATGGACCGCTTCGTTGCCGACGGCGTGTCCCGTCGCATCTCGCGCAAGGTGCATCTTGAGGAACGGGGCATGGCCCAGCTGGAGCTCATGGACGTGGTCACTCGCTTCAAGAAGGGCACGGAGGACGGGCAGGTGCTCTTCGCGGTGATGGGCGGCCGGATCAGCGAGGGCATCGACTTTCCGGAGGACGAGCTGGAGCTGGCCATAGTCGTGGGCATTCCCTTTCCCCGACCGACCGCCAAGCAGCGGGCACTCCTGCACTATTATGAGCTAAAGTTCCGCAAGGGCTGGGAGTACACGGTGAAAGGGCCGGCCATACGTAAGCTGCAGCAGGCCATCGGCCGCCTCATCCGTACGGAAAGGGACGTAGGCGCGGCCCTGGTGCTGGACCGGCGCATATGTCAGTTCGCCGACCGCCTGGAGGTGGTGGCCACGGACCACCCGCTGCAGGACATCCAGCAGTTCTTCCGTGACCGGGGCAAGTAGAAAGGTTCTTAACCGCACCCGTCTGACTGGCTCGACCTCTCGGGACATTTTTTTGCTAATCTTGACAGTACGTCGGACTGCTCCTCTTCCATCGCTCCGATGTAGTGTCGGAACGACATCCCGGGCTTGGAATGCCTCGCCATCCTCGCCGTGAGCCACTCGTCCTTCGTTTCCCGGTAGACCATGTTGAGGAACGTCTTCCGGAGGTCCTTCGCGGACGCCTTGATCCCCGCCGAGCGAAGGACGTCCTTCATCCACCGGGCCATAGTGTCCACGGGGATCGGGACGGTCTCCTTCCTCGGGAGGTACACCAGGAGCGTTTCCATCGCACCCGCACCGGGGTAGGTCCTCCGGAGTGCGAGATACTCCTGCAGGGGCTTCCGCGTCAGCGGTGATAGGATCAGCAATCCCTTCTTCCCCTCTCCGCGGCCCTTCCCGAGGATCACTGACTTCCCAGCCATCAGCAGCTCCTTGGCGTTCCGCATGGTCAGACGGGAGGCGTCTATCGGCCTCAGCCCATTGTCCCCCATGAGCGAGTAGATCAGCTCGTGGGTGACGGAGATCGAGCGCGCCCTCATCCTTCCATCGGCCAATTGCTCTTCTGTCAGCCAAACGGGGTGCTGATCGGGCTGAGGGCTGCACAGCTTCTCGTACTCCTCCACCCGCGAGTTCTTGGCCTTCTTGAGCATGGCGACCAGTGCGTCCATGTAGTTCGAGACCGAGGTCTCGGCGTATCCCATTTCCAACAACCGCGATTCCAGCTCTTCCAGGTCGCGCATGGTGATGTTCTTGGGGTGCTTCCACTCCAGCAGCTCCCCGCAGGTCTTCAGCCAAGCCCGGTACGTCTCGCGTGAGACGTCCTTCAATCTCCGTCTCGTCGTGTACACCCTCATCTGCCTGGCAAACGCGGTGTTGTTCGCATAGGGCATTGGATCTTAACCTCGGTGCTTCGGGTAAGACGTTTGATGAATGGGAGGCCGCCCGGGATGGAAACCGAACAAACAAGGGATCTCTTGGGAGGAAGACCCGGGCGGCGGTCATTGTGAATGGTGATGCGATCGCGCAGAGCTCGCGCGACCGCTGGCGATCGGGGTTTGATCCGGCAGGTAAGGTGTTTTGGCGTCGTTCATGGTGGGATGGTCCCTGCCGGGTACGTGCCACGCCCTCAACCAGCTGGCGGGGGCCATATTGAACGAGTGCGCGGCTTGTACTGGAATTCATGATCTCACGCACTGCCCTTGCTCTTGAGCGACTGAGGGCATCTGATCAGCACGCACCAGCCGCAAGGCTTGAAGCTCGCGGGGTCGGCGCATTTCTCGGTGCCGTCCTTCACGCACATGATCAGGCCTCGACCTTGGCGATCTTGAAGGTCCCGTCGTCGTTCCTGACAATCTGGACGATGTCGCCTTCCTGCGCGCTCATGGCCTGGACCGCCCTCCCGAGGGAGATGCGGCCGTTCCTGGTGATCTTCGTCACTTGGAGTTGGGTGGGCATTGATTCACCTTACTAATTGGTAATTGGTTATCGGGGTACTTAAGGTTACCGATTGGTAATCGGTTACAATATCTATTAGATGCCAGTAATAAATTAACTTCGGATTAGTAATGAGTAACGCAAAGGAATATGACTCGATCCTAGGAAACGCTCATGCAGTGGATATTCTCGTATTCCTCTACGATGTAAAAACAGCTGTCGCCACGGAAATGAGAGCTGTCACCAGTAACTATCATACGATAGTGAAGGTAGCGAAAATCCTTGAAGAGGCGGATTTGCTCGAAATCTCAATAATCAGCAGTCCCAGGGTGACCCATACATATCGCCTCACTGAGAAAGGGAAGCTGGTGGCGGAGAGGTTGAGTGAGATCGAGGTTATCATAAATGAATGATCAACGATTGGACGAAATAGAAAAGAAAATACTGGATCATTTGATAGTTATTGAAAACAATCAGAAAAAATCTGCTTATCTCCCACTTTCAATATTCATCTTCAGTATGGCAATCACAATGTCAATTTTTTCTGCGACATTGAGTGGAGATAATCTTATAAGGTATATTTCGGTGGTTTTTGTAGTAATAGCATTAACCACTGGGTTTTGGTCGATTCACCAATGGAAAAAGTCATAAGTGGATAATATTATTCATTCGTTGATAATTAATAATAGATACGATAATTACTAAATATAGGGTGAATATGCCAACTGTATTGGTTTAATTACCAATAAATCAATATTGATTGAGGGGCGGGGTATGGAACACCAAGTTAAAGAAGAGCAATTGGTGGAAGCAATACTCTTGGCCATCTCCGAGAATTTTAATGAAGTTAATTTCGAAGACAGCTCCTTTGGCGATACAAAAATTACTAAAATTGTATATGATGTATCAAATAATTTAAACCTCCCAATAACTCGTTCTTGGTACAAATTTGGCACTTATGTATGGGCTCCAAATTGCAGAAAAAGCGTACTCGAACAGTTTTTTCAAAAAAAAATTGGTCAAACAGAAATAAAAGGGATTATTGAGTACCCAAAAAAGGCGGTCGATGTATCATATTCAGATATTCTCAACGAAGTTGAGAAACACGATCTCATTCACAATAAGCCACTAAATGATTTTTTAAATGAATTATATTCAACATGGGCTCCAAAAGGAACGAGAAATTTATATAAAAGTCATAAAAAATTTATAGATAGAGTTCACCACATATGCATCGATCTTCCCAATGATCTGTATCCAGTTCCTCAATATCTATTAGCATCTGGTGAATTAACAGAATTACACAGAGAAATAATCAAATTTTCAGATGATATAATTTCTGACATAGTGATTGATTATACTTCCCATATTGAAGAAATAATTATGAAAATCGACTCTTCATTGGATGACGGAGTTAATTTATCTAAAATTTGCGACTATTTACAACAAGTCTACACTAAATATCTTGATGAAATTTGGACATTACCAGCTTCGCAGATTGCAGCAACGACCTTAGAGGGTCCTAAGGCTGATGTAAAGAAAATCGAATTTAACGACATTGTTAAAAATGCGTGTACAAAAATAAATATTATTAACGATGTTCGAAAAATTACTATTTCGAATGGGCATTTTCCAACAACAAAAGAAATCATTAATTGCCAGAATAGAATAAAGAATAATTTATTAAATGAAAAGTCATTGATTAACGACCTCTATCTCTCATACATTCGGTAGGTGGTCCGATAGCTGAATTTTTTTTAGACACCAATATTTTTATGAGCGGCGCAATCAATGATGCCCACTTAGAGCCTTGTCATTGTTTCTGCTCATCATTGTTTAATAATTGTGACTGCACAAAGTTTTCGAGTAAAACAGTAGTGGATGAACTGGACAAAAAAATTAGAGATCGGGATAAATTATATAAAAAAATATTAAAATATTTATCTAATAATCAACTGCTCGATAGTTTTTGCCCGCCATTAAATGATAATGATAAAAGACATCTGGAAAAAATCAAATCTGGATATCAATCTGGAAGCTATGATGTTGCATATATTCGAAGTCTAGGGTCGTTATTATTTTCTGGCATAACCGATGAACTCAATAAAATCCAACAGCCATTAATTGATTCTCATCAAGATTGTGCGTTGGTTGCGCAAATAGAAGCTATAGGAATCCACTTTCCAGATAGTCAAATCATTACTGATTATTTCCACTGGGTTTACAAGAGGAATGTTGGCTATTTTATTTCTACTGATGGAATGATCCTTCAAAAAAATATCAGAAACGAAATCATGGGCATTTTTATTTATGAAAAATATATGGATCCATCAAGGAAAGGGTTCCATCATGTAAATCAACATCACATGTTGAGATGAGCGCACAGACAAAATTCCCCATCCCCTCAGATCTCGCGCGCCCTTGAATTCTTAGTAATTGCAGCACCCATCCCCCAGCCCCTCAAAGACCTCCACAACGCTCCCTGCCATCATCGCCATGATCATCCTGTCCTTCACGACCAGGACGTCCGCACGGCCGCACTCGACGCCGGCGCCGTTCTCATCGACGCGGTAGATCGGAAGGGGATGCCATCCCCCTCCAATAACCACAATCGGTGGATTCATGGTGTATAAGATGTATAATATCTATGTTGATGTAAATAAAGTATAATTAGTAGAAAAACAATACTGGTTTCATGCCTCGAAAGATGATCGCCATTGATGAGGAAGAGTATCGAGAACTTGTCAAGGCGAAAGGAAAGATGGAGATGGAATCTGGCCGGGATATTACGCTCGGAGAAGCGGTAGCAATTGCTGCAGCAGGCATTCTAACTGGGTGGGCTCTTTCGAAGCTAATGGAAGAATTAGATGACGAAAGTGAGTGAGTCGATGACGGAAGAGAGATTAATAGATAAACCATGGTTTCGCGCAATGGTCGGAATCATCGCTGGGGCGGCCATGGGAGAATATGCAAACAAATTATTTGACGAGTGCACGCCACAAGAGAAACAAGCCTGGAAAGAAAACAGGATCATGCACCACGGTGAATTTGGAGCTCTTACCACCGTTGCAGGGGCTGGAACCAATAGCCCTCTGTGGACAGGTATTGGACTTGGGCTGATGATCTCAGACCTGGGAGATAAAGACGAATGGTTCCAACCCCGTAAAAATAAAAAGTAAAAAACATTCATTTGAAGGGTATTATTCTCTCTCCGCACGGGCACTTCCACCCTCCGTTCCTAACCAACCCCAGTTGCAATGCCAGCTCCTCGTTGTTGCTCTCCTTGATCATGATCAGCAGCTCCCCGAGGTCCCTGAGCGACGGGCAGGCGTCTCTGAGCTCGCAGTCCAGGTTCGCCCTCATGTGATCGTAGAACATCTCGATGAACTTCTCTAACTTCACTCCGTCCAACATGTTTTTCCCCACCTTTAGAAGTGGTGGGTTGGTTAACGGGGATAAATAGGTAAGGGGAAGGGGTGGGTGAAAGTGTGAGTGGCCAGAATAAACAGATGGACGAGAAAATTATATCTATAGACTATTCAAAATTATTAAAATAATAGATTATTATATATGGTTCTGGTAAAATAACCACACTTAATAAGTAGAAAGTTCGGCAATCAAGAAGATTTGAGGGTCGGGACACTAGTTGAGTGGGGTGGTTGGATAGACGATAAGACATATTCGGAAATGACCCGGGGGTTCAAACCCGAATCTGTTAATCTCATGGATTGTCAGCTCGTATGCACCTTCAACATCTGTCATTATATGTACTTGAGATCTGAAAAGAAATTTCCCAACATCACCCTGGCTAACATCAAGGATTATGCGCTCTATAATCTGAATGGGAGTCCTGGATTTTACAGCACTAACTCATTAAGAACGCAATTGGCGGAACGTTTGAAGACTGTTCCATACGAATATCATCAGGAAAACAAATCGACAGGGATGGATGTCTCTGGGTTACTGGAAGAGTTAGCTAATGTAAAAAATTCCCCAGTCATCATCAGCGTAAGAGCCGAATATTTATATGAACAGATGAATCATAAACCCGATTCCAAATCACCAAGGGATCACGCAATAATTATACTCGATGTAGATCAGACGACCCAAATCGCAACATTCTTCGATCCTATGGAAACGTTTATATTGAGAAAGGGCAGACACAATTTTAAGAGGGAAATAAGCTTACCTACACTCGCGGACCATTGGAAGGGTTCTAGGGACGAACCGAATTGGGCTGCGTGGCTGGAATCTAAATCTGTTCAAACAAGGTTGGAGGTGGACTGATGGCAATGTCAAGCATCATGCGGATCTCATTGGGGCAGCCGGATGATCTTAAAGGAAAGGTGGAGAGTTATCTCAGGCGCAATACCAGCCCAGGCTGTTTTATCAGCGGGGATCACACGAATGGCAATCAGACCTATTTCGACATCAGTACATCGGTAAGAGAGTTCATTCTAGATAGTGAGGGTGCTCACCCATTCATCTATGATCGGGATATTGAATCCTTATTCACCATACAGGTTCTACAGGATGGCGACAGCTGCATGATGCTCATGCCTAGTTCGGAAACGATCATTGAAGCGTTCAATAAAAAAGTAAACATACCAGCTGCAAGGTCAGAGATTGTTTTCGTAGGTACGGCATACGATCGTTTTATCAAAATTCCGGATGTCAAGGTGGCGCTTCGACCGATTACAAAAATAATCGACGCGGTCTGTTTAAAAGAAACGATTACCGAGAAGGACGTGTATCATCATCGGGGTAGTTCCAAAGTAAGACAGTATCTGGACTTCCTTGCTTTTAGCGGTTTCCTAAACAAAGAGGATGGTTCATACGTGCGTGGAAACAAATTCAAGATGGATCCGGAAGAAGATGAGGAAGAGCGACTGAACAAGATATTAACCTCGGTGCTCGAAAGTGGTGGCGATTATCTCCAGAGCTTCTTTAATTTGACGATGCTAACCCCATTTATCCGTTTGTCAAACAGTTACTATTATCCGTCTGGCATAAGCAAAGAAATGTTGCTGATGAAACCGGACCTATTAAAAAAATATCAGCAAAGATATTACAACAGCTCGAAGCCATTGAAACAGATCGAGGGGCAGGTTTCGGATATGAGGCGTGCCAAAATATTTGGGCGTAACAATGAGTTCATTGTCGGCGATGGAGTACTTTTCGAGCGATATTGTGAAGGGATAGGGTGCTAACTAATAATGCCCATGTTCTGCATTGCGTCCATCTAACGCCTTACCTCGCATTGTGAAATTATCAAATTTCACGAATGCTGCCCCTTTTCTGCAGAATATTGCGCAATTGCACGATCTGAGCTATATAGAGGCCGCTAGGAACGCCGTTCACGGCGTCAATACGACGCACTCGGGCGGAGCCTTAGAATCTACCCTTACTTCCTTTCATATCACCAATTAGGATGCGAACTCTCAGAAAAGACATCGTCCAGATCCGCGGTATACACTTTGCGTTTTCAAGCTATTATCGATTTCGATATTTATATACACTACAAAAAATTTATTACTTATGGCAATCATGGTAATACTGTGGGGGGAATTAAAGCGTATGTCGCTATGAGCAGCCAGTGTCGCTTTTCTCGCCCACAATGGAGAATGTAGATATGAAAAAGAAGAACAATCACGAGGGAAAACCACTGAAATATTCGATGGTAGGATTGTTCGCACTCACAATTACAATGATGTTGATCATGACATCAGGTGTTGTCAGTGCTTACATGCCAGGCGCCCCTGGGGAAAACACAGTAATAGAAACCGCCGGTGCTGATTTTGACGTTGATTCTAATTCCTGGTCATCCAGTATGCAAAGAAATTCATTCTATGCATATGCCTGTGCATTCGGGCAAGGTGATGACATGGCCTGCGCCATGGGCAGTCTCTATGCGAAAGGCTATCAGACATTCACTATCACTTCTGCAGGTACGTATTACATCAATGTCGATTATTATGTGAATGTCTACGATCATACCTCCTACTCGGATTCCGACGGTCCCGGACAAATTTTCCAAGACATGTACATGGACCTGAAGAATAGCGCTGGCGTCAGAGTGATGCAAGACTGGGACAACATAATTACTCACATGATGAATTCGAATCAAGCAACGCACTATGTTCTTTCGCCCACTCACACCAAGTCAGTTTATTTACCAACTGGCACATACACGATCTATGTGGGAATTATCACTTCCATGAATTGCTGGGCCTGGGGGGAACCGGAATACGCAATGGCTTGGTCTTGGGGTTATTGGGATGTAGACGGTCTATCAATCACCTGACGAAACCACATTTAATGACCTTTCGAGGTCATTTTATTTTTTTTAACTTCAACTCGACATTTTAGGGAATAAGTCGAATCCCAGTCTATTATCAAGGTCCCTCAATCTTTTCGGGACCTCATAATCCAGCTCCATCGCGTGACTTTTGACATGATACGCTTTCGAGTACTCGTCCAAGATCTGCCTGGCCGAGTACCTCGAGACCAAATCCTTCTCGCGGAGCTGCTGCTCCAGACGGGCGAGGATGTCCGGCTGCCCGTTGCCGCCGCGCCTGCGGACCGTCAGGCCGGCCGCCTTGAGTCATCGTTCAAGGAACGTGCCTTCATTCATGATAGTATTCCCTGAGATCCCACTGATTGTCACTGTTCCGATACAGGATCGGGTCAGGGTCAACTTTGATCTTTATCAGGTACACCCAGGGGACTCCTTTCTTTTTTTTCGTTGAGGCCACCCTCAAATACTCTCTCATCGTTTTGATGGGAATATCGACATATCCAAATTCATCGATCAGGAAAATAAAATCGTCTACCTCTTCGGTAACGCATCGATTCCATGTGCTGACCGTCATGCCATATAGACAATAATTATTATCATGCTTCTGTGAATATTTCCCAATCATCTTATGTCCGGTGGCCAACCTGTATTTTTTCAACGGATCCGATTCATCGATCAGTTCTCCTCCGAGATTCGCGATAATCTCCTGTAATCTATTTTCCAACTTTTCCTGTTTGCTGAGCACTTCCGTTCCCCGCATTAAATCAATTAAGACGGAATTTATACATTTGCTCCAGTTTTTCACATAAGTTCAGGCATTACAATTATCTGAATCCGGTCATCACTCCCCCCGTTTTTCGATGCGGATCAAAATTCAAAGGAACTCTTCCGGCCCTCGGATCCCGACTGTAATATTTGACTTCTAACTACATTATCAAACCTCAGTAATTACGCCGGATTCTCCGGGCGAGGGGGCATTTCGGAGGTCCTTCAGACCTCCTGATGCGGGGTAACAGGGGCCATCTGTCAAGGACGTAGTTCGAGCGTCGCGGGCGGGTTCTTCGGATCTATGGTGATCTCCTTCTCGGAGCCGTGCGCCATATCGAACACCGACAGGACGAGCACGCGTCCGGAGCGCTGCGCCTCCAGGAGCTCCGGGCGGATCTCGCTTATCGGCTCCCTGACCAGCCGGTGCAGCGTGAGAGCCTTGCACGCGTACACGTACGAGGCCCCGGTCTCCTTGTGATCGGCGAGTATGTCCGGCTGCCCCCGGCCGCCGAGGTGTCTCACCTCGAAGCCGGCCGCCTCCAACTGCCTCGCCTTCCAGGCCTCGTAGCTCTCCCCGGCCAGGCGGGACACCTCACCCTGGAACTTCGCTATCATGTCGTGCACGGCCCTGGTGGACCCCTTGCCGAGCTCGTCCATGATCCGTTGCTGCGTCCACCCCTCCACATGGAACAGGCGGTAGGCCTCGGCGTGATGGCGCCATTCCGGCTTGGACGCGTACTTCTTTATGATCGACAGCACGTCGAAGGAGAACGCGCCGACCGTCGCGGAGGCCTCCGCCCTCCTCTCGTCCAGGAAGTGCAGCACCTTCGGGCGGAGCTCGTGCCTGTAGATGCCGGTGGCGTCGCTGAAAGGGAATATCACCACGCTCTCCGACTTCGCCTCGTCGTCCGTCTCCTCGTAGATCCGCGCGGAGATCCTCTGCAGCCGCTCGTACGCCGAGCTCCCGACGTAGCGGTAGATCAGCTTGTTGTCATCCGGGTCGGCGCCCACGGACTTGAAGATGATCACGTGCGCGTTCCTGAACGCCAGGTCCAAAGCCTTGAACCTCTGCGCCGCCCAGACGGTGATGACCACGCCGTTCATCCTCTCGGCCTTCCTCTCGAACTCGTGCCGCACCTCGTAGAAGTCCGCCACGTCGTCGGCGTTGGCCATGCTCTTCCTGGAGTTCGCGAACCGCACCGCATCGTCAACGATGCAGAGCTGCACAGGGCGCGCATCGATCCGGCCCAGCGCGTCGGTGATCTTCTTCACCCCGATGATGTTCACGCGCTGCGCCCCGTACCTCCTCATGGCATCCCATGACAAGGAGTTGAGGAGCTGCGTCTTCCCCGCCTCGGGAAGGCCGAACACCACCAAGTGCCTGTGCCTCACCGCCTCCTTCTCCGGAATGACCGGCATGAGGACCTTCTTCGTCTTCTCGGTCAGGTTCTTCAGCGAATAGTGGTAGATTACGTCCTCGGTCCTCAGCAGCTCTCCGGACATGCCCAGGCGCAGCAGCTCTCCGTCCATCAACGGCGCTCCTGGAGGGCCGCCGCCGTAAGCATGTCGTTCTCCAGGAGGCGCAAGCGCACCTCGTCGATCCCGACCTTGTTGGCGTGGTTCTCCTCCCAGCCCATGAGCTCCCTGACCTGCTCCCGGCCCTTGCGGACGGCCACAAGCTGCCAGCCGGCCTGCATAAGCTCGCGCAGAAGGTCCAGGTCGTCCAGGAACGCCTGCGTGTCCTCCCTGAAGGGAATGGTCACCTCATCCTCCTTGATCTCGAAGTTGCGCGGCATGCCGTTCAGCTTCTCGAGCTTCTTACTGGCCTCTTCCTCCCTGGAATCAAGGTCCTTCAGCACGCCCTTGTAGAACTGCGCCGCGGACTTGGACCTCTTGTATTCGCTCCCGGTCGGCACGGCCTCCTTGACCTCACGGCCGAGCTTGATCGCCTCCAGCAACCCCTTCTTCTCATCGCTCATTCTTTTTCACCCCTCTTTGCGTCTTCGTCCTACCCCTGCGTTCGTTCTTCTGGCCATCCTTCTTCGGCGGCTCCTGCTCCTCCACCGCCTGCAGCTCCTCCTGCTCCGCATCCTCCGAAACATCGGTGGCGGCGTCCTCGATGACGTTGAGCTCGTGCTCGTTGAGCTCGATCTCCTCCGGCGTCCGCAGGTCCTGCGAGAACAGGCTGATGGCCTCGTGATGGCTGACGCCCTGGCTGTGCGTGATCAGATCGCTGGCCTTCGCCGTGGTCTCGGCCGCCCTGGTCAACCGCTCCTTCACCCGGGCGTTCTCGCTGTACTCCAGGCGGTCCGTGAGCTCGTAGAAGGCCTTGGTGGACTGCAGCCATAGATAATAGGGCATGCGCGAGGCGTTGGCCAGAACGTATCGGGTGCGCAGCTTGGCCCACTTCATCCAGATCCGCTCCACCGTCTCCTGCTCGGTGACGGACTTCTGGATCCACATCCCCGGCCCGCGGACCTTCGGCAGGTACGGCTTCTTGACGTGCATCGACCAGTCCGGGGCGATGGGGCCGTCGGTGCGCAGCTCGTGATGTATGCCCAGGAACCGGGCGATGAGCGCCCGGTTCGTTTGGGCTTGGATGCAGGGCTTGTTCTTGTCCTCCGGATAGTAGATCACCTGCGGCCGGACGGTGAGGGTCTTGCTCTCCGAGTCCACCATCATCGGCATGATGTACGGCACGTGCCAGATGAAGAAGCCCATGACGTAGCCGGTCAGGAACGGCAGGTACCAGAGGCGGTCCCACTCCCCGGTGAAGGCGAAGAGGAAGTCCAGGACGATGAAGGCGTAGAGCGCATAGGACGCCACGTCCATCGGCACCAGGAATTTCGTCCAGGCCTTGATGCCGCAGCCCAGGCAGATGCCGGCGGTGACCACCAAGGTGGTTATGGCGAGCACCTCCAGGGTGATGCTGGCCAGCATGTTCGACCAGTCCCATTCGGTGTAGACCTTGGGGTCCTGCAGCGACTCCGGAGGCTTCCAGGTCCAGGCGTCATCAGGGGGCGGCAGCAGGTAGCTCCCCCGGCTGAGCATCTTCTGGAACACGACCTGCCCGGAGAGCTCCAGGGAGACCATGTAGTTCGTCTCCACGTCCGGGAACTGCACCTCCACCAGCTGCGAGCTGTGCGCCGGCAGCACCATCGTCAGGTAGGTGGTGCTGCCGCCGACGGTGTAATGCTCCCCGGTGATGCTCAGGATCATGCTGCTGTCCGCGTAGTTGACGATGATCAGCAGTTCGTTCGGCTGCGGCTCCCCCGGGGGAAGCCAAATGTCGTACCCGTCCCCGCTGTGCTTGTCCAGGTAGATGTCCGCGGCGGAAACGCCGTGGGACAGTATCGGCATTACCACCAGGGCCAGCGCCAGGGCTATGAGAAGGACGTGAAGGGGTTTCATGGCTACCTCAGGTTCTGCAGCCAGGCCTTGAGGTTCGAAGGCTCCATGCTCAGCCAGCTCAGGAGGCTGTGGTCGCCGGCCAGGTACCAGCCGATGGCGCCGGCGGCGATCAGGATCAGCCCCGCGGCAAGTATGGGCATGTTGCGCGTGGCCATCGCCCCGAGCAAGCAGACCACGCCGCCCAGGATGGAGATGTAGTACCAGTGCTGCAAGATCCATTCCATATCGGTCAGGCTCTGGGGGCCGGTTATGTTGCCATTTGGTGCGTATATGGTGAAGTTCAGGGTGGTGATGGTCAGCGTGTACTCATCCACGGCCTGCCCCAGGTGGGTCATCTCCATTATGGAGAGGTTATAGCCAGCGTGTAACGGGACATAATCCATCTTGGTGTAGTTCAGTGGCGATAGTCCCTCCAGCGTTTCGGCGTGGTCCATCCAGACGATGGCGAACCCGGGCTGGGTCATGGTGTTGTTTCCAACCGTCAGCGTCATGTCATCCAGCGATATGACCGGGGTGAACACGCAATCGGGGCCGTACAGCATGGTCTCATTGGCGTCGTATATCCCGCCCAGGCAGGCCAGGTCGAGCGAGGCGGCGCTTATGTTGATGTTGGTATCCCGCATAACTGAATGGGTCTCGAACCATTCATCCATATTATCCAGGTACGCCATGTATATCAGGTAGATCTGTTCCCAGCTGTAGCCCCTGTCTAGAAGGTCTTGCGGATCGGGGAACAGTATATCAGGCATGGGCAGATAATCGCCGCCTCCGTTCAATTTGATAGCGTTATAGTACGATTGGGCGAAGTTGTTGGCACTGATCTGCATCTGGGAGGTGCGGCCTATGATCGTTTCCAGGTCCGTGAATATCGAGGTCAGGTCGATCTCTTTGGCGCCTGCACAGCCCCCATATGCCTGGGACGCGGGACAGAAATAGATGTACGGGGCATATTCCGCCTGTCTGAAGTACGGGTCTTGCGTCTGTACCATGTATTGCGCGCCCATTTTGTAACAGGCAAAATCCACTATCGCGTTCTCGCCATCCTTATAGAACGAGATCATAGCCGGATAAACGGTCCTGGCGTTGCTGATCGCCTTGCCGAACATACCGAATATCTCGGTATAATGGGCGGCCTCATAGCTGGCATCGATGGAATACTCACCGGAAGCCAGGCCGTAATCGTCCAGCATGAAGTCGATAACGCCATTGCTGGGGGTCATGGTCTCGTTTATCACAGCTTCTCCGGCGGCGTTCTTGACAAGGACCGGTATGTCCGAGGTGCCGCAATTCAGTATGTAGATGGAGTTATTGGCGCAGACGGTGACCAGTTTCGCGGGATCGTCGCCAGGATAGAGCGCGGTCATGAACTCGGTCTCCCTGGTCGCGTGGGTGCTGATGCTGGAGTCTGCCATTACCGACTCAGTGGCATATCCGTAATATCCCCAGTGCATATCGGCGTAATCGCCGACGAAGCGCTGGGCCAGGTCTGAGTGTAGATTCATAACGGCGGAATATTGCGCGGCTACCGACCATATGTAAGCAATGGAACCATCGCCCACGCCGGACCTGTCCAGGACATAATGCGAGTCGTAAACGTACGGTTCCTCGTTCGCGGTCTGCTCATCATATAGGGCTTTCGCAGCATACTCGGCCTTTCTAGCGAAATAATACGCGGAGGTGTTCCATAACTGGCCAGTGTTGTGATTGGCGCTCTCGGCCATGCCTAAAAGGTCCATGGTCTGATTTTTCAGGTTCATGGCCATTATCGCGGGGGCGTCACCGTAAACATCGCCGCCATTCAGTACTCCGAAGACCAATAGCGCGCCTATGACAGCCCCCGCCCCGGCTCCTAAGGCCGTACCAATGGGGCCAAATGTGGAACCGGCGAGGGCCATTACTCCGGCATTTGCTCCGATTATACCGGCCTCCTCCCAGGTCAGCGCCTGCGCGTCCTGCGTTGGGGGAGAGATCACGGCCAGGCAGATAAAGGCCAGGGTGACCAGGATGGTGAGGGTGAGAGTGAAGTGGGAAAGAAGGCGCCGGGAGCGTCCCGGCTTGTCGGGTTTGGGGGTGCTGGATTCCATCGGATCGCCTCAGAGGTATTCCATGACCGCCAGGATGATCAGCAGCGCAGCGGTGATGAGGAGGATCCTGAAGTCCTTCATCAGCACGAACGTCACCAGGGTGAGCAGGCCCGCGGCCGCGATCACCCACTGCACGACGGAGAGTCCGAAGTAGACCCCGCTGGTGGTGTTGTTCGTTACGGTCGCCAAGGTGGTCGGTACCTCGATCAGTACTTCCTCGGCGGCCGCGTTCCCCACGCCACCGCACATGAACATGGCGATGGCGATCGCAGCGAAGACCGCGGCCAAGGCCATGAGGCGGTGGCTTAGGGTCAGGGCGGATTTGAGTGCTCCCATGCCCGCCCTTATGACGCGTGCGGGATATTAATACGCTAAAATGTACAAAAGGGAATTTATATATAGTGGCCAGATGGAAGGTTTTGTTACCATTTGACTCTCAATAGATCGCCTGCTTACCTGGAGGCATGAACCGTTTTGGCCACCGGCGGCGAGCGCGCCTCCCATGCCGGCCCCAGCCGATCCATGAGATCGAAGGTCTTCATGTCCATTATCATAGCCATCAGTTCGTGCGCCGCCATATCGAAATCGGGATCCTTTCCAGGCCTGACCCGCTGAGTTAGCAGCAATATCGTATCCAGCATCCCATTGAGATATTCCCCCGACGGCTGATCTTGAAAGGTCATTGAATCCACAACCATGTAAGTTTATTCCTTACATTTGTATGTATTTCATTACACATTATTATAGGTTCGTATAAGTTAACGTCATACATGGCGAGAAAGCGCGAACAACTGACCATCACACTCCCCCAGGATTTGATAGAGTGGATGGATGAACAAATCGATAGGAGACGGTTCGCCAACAAATCCCATGCAATTGAACTAGCACTTTTCGAATTGAAAAAGAGGGACACCCAGAAGCAATGAATTATCCGTTCATGCGGGTATGTGTCGGGCATGGTACGCCGTGAGCGAGAAAAGCTATCATTGACCATTCCTCCTGAATTGATCGCCTGGCTCGATGAGATGGTGGAAAAACGTACCTTCTCAAGCCGCTCTCATGGGGTGGAGCTCTGCATCATGAAGTTTGAGGAAGAGGTGGAGCGGGGGAAAAAATAGATTGATATGCCAACTCTGGTTAATTCATTAATCGTCGATCGGTAAATGCAAGGGGGATGTTGGGGTTGAAAAACCAGAACCAGTCTTATAACGATGTTAAAAACATTACGACGTATTCAAAAATGTGAAACCCAAAATGCAGACATTAAAACTGGCCATAATTAATGGGGAGCAGGACCTGCTGAGGATTACTCCTATTGACAATGGAAATACAATTGATTTTAAAATATCCACTTTGGGAAATGATTACGCGCTTAATTATTGGTCACTGGGGCTTGAAAAACCCGAATGCTATCACACAAATGACGAAATCACCTATCACAGTTCGAAGATGGATGGAGACCGGCTACTGCGCGGCACTGTCCACGTGAAGAACCCAATACGCATTGATTACCGATATTCTTTCCCCCATGTCGTAGACCTGAGAGTCGATACGGAGTTCCCTATACCGTTATTAAAATTGTCGATAATTAAAAAATGCGATAGAAGATACGAACCAAAGAAAAACCATGCGGTTTTTAATTGCATGGATAAAACAAATCCTAAGATCAACACAATCGAAATATACATCACCTCTAAGGAATTCGGAGAAGCTTTTTTACATAAATGGCCCTTTTTCCATCTATTGTGGACCGTCTCTACGATTGATTATCTGGTGAAGGGCCCGGAACTAAGCCCTCAGTTCATTAGGGCGTTAAATAACGGTTCACCCGCAGATATTGCTACAACATATACCGGGTTCGATAATTTTAATATTCACACCAGGTATTATTATCAAAACAATGTCAGTGAGAACACGTTGTCGTTCTACGAAAATTTCGACTACATCTCGATGCTGTCATCAACGCGGATCCAATTAATTGACGGAGTTACTAAGGTGCCTCTTTCAAAGATTCATCCAGCATTTATCTTTGATCTTAAAGGACAGAGGGACAAAGGTTTACCGAATCCAGAGATAAAAAAGTGGAGCAAAATTTTCAGGGAATCACTTAACAGGATTGACCGATTGAAAATCATCAGAGTGGGTTTCCATATTCCTCAATACGATGAATGATGGTGTTTGATAATCGACGTCCTGAATTTGATCGGGGGCGGTCCCTCGTTTCATTATAACAATGTCATCTGCCCATAACCTACAGTTTACGGTCATCTGAATTTTTTCGTGCTTCAAAAGGATCGTGATTCGGACCTCACGTTAGATGCCGTGGGATTCAAGAACTGAACGTCGACGTCAGATCGTCAACGCGAGATTATAGCTGTTACCGTTCGAAACCATCAACGATTCAGTATCTGTCTGGGTCCCCAGTTCTCCACCAGTGCTCGTCGCCGAGATAATGATCTCCTTATATTTCGGGAATAATGCAATGTTATAGACTACCGACCATGGAAAGGACTGACCGGCGGCCAGGATCCCGGTCCCTTTCATCTCTCCGTCCACATATATTTCATAATGGACGGTGGATAATGAATCACCAGATGTTACTGTGATATTAATCACGCACTGACCGATGGGCAAGATCAGAGCTAGTAGGATAAACAAGATAGGTACAATGATCACGCCGACGAGCATCATCTTCGTGATCGGCTTGTGATTTCGCTGTACGAAATATTTCGACCTCTGTCGTTGATTCTGGGGTGACGGGATGGAATGAGTTGGGACGCCGTTCAAGATCATCATATCCCTTCCACACGATTCGCAGAATTGGCTCTCATCAAGGTTGCTTGCACCGCAATATGGACAGGATCTCAATCCATCACCAAGAGCATCGATTATCGTGGGTTAATTAAAGGGTTGTGGGGGGTTTCTAAATTCCGAACCAACATAATTGCACATGGACAATTATCAGGCGCCCCATGATCCGGATTTTCAAGATAATGGGGATCGGCTCGGCCGTGATAGTGATGAATTTTCTGAATGCCGACTAAGATATCGAACCAATCATTCGATTCGTTGGAACTGGAAGATGAGGCATTAATGATCATCAAACTCATTATCGATCAAGCGCGTTGCATTCCCGATCTCATATGTACAAAAGGGAATTTATATATAGTGGCCAGATGGAAGGTTTTGTTACCATTTGACTCTCAATAGATCGCTTGCTTACCTGGAGGCATGAACCGTTTTGGCCACCGGCGGCGAGCACGCCTCCCACGCCAGCCCCATCCGGTCCATCAGTTCGAAGGTCTTCAGGTCCATTATCATGGCCATCAGTTCATGCGCCGCCGTATCGAAATCGGGATCCTTTCCAGGCCTGACCCGGTGAGTAAGTAAAAGAATCGTATCCAGCATTCCATTGAGATATTCCCCCGACGGCTGATCTTGAAAGGTCATTGAGTCCACCACTGCAAGATATTGACTTGCATTGCTGTATTGTGTCTTAATTGCATTTATAACTTTGTGCCTCATTATGTCTTGCATGGTAAGACGAACCCGAGAGAGCATGACGGTTACGATTCCTCCCGAACTTATCGCCTGGCTCGACGAGATGGTGGAAAAGCGTACCTTCTCCAACCGTTCCCATGGGGTGGAACTCTGCATTTTAGAGTATAAAAAAGGGGTGGAACGAGAAAATAAATAGGGCTCATTTCCGAGAAATTATCTTACCTGAAGAATAACCCAATTGCTGCGATTATTGCTGCAGAAGCGGACAATAGTAACGCCCAAAATGCGAAAATCTCTTGCCATCGATGAACCCAGAAGGTGTGTAAAGGATCAGTATTGACATGATTCCACGTTGTTCCCGATCCTTCATCAGCACGACTTGACGGAGTTAATGTAGACCAACCATACGGGATGGTGACATAAAACGGTTGCACCATCTTATCGAATTCAAAACGTGCAATGACAATAGCCAAACCTTCTGATAAACATTTCAATTCAAATGAGCGGTTAGTTGATTCGTTGGGTTTAATCTTCCCTTCTTCAATAATGAATTCAAAACCAGAATTTAAATCTGGATATGATTTGACAAAGAAGTAGAGGTGTAAATATTTTTCCGGGAACGGTTTACTGCCTTTATTTTTTATATGAATAATTAAGTTGTATTTCTCACCCATAATCATTTTTTTTAATCTTATATACCTTAAAAAACGGGCTTTGGATTCTATTCGGCACTCAATGTGTATCTCATAATCCCCGCCGAAGAAAGGCTCTTTGATAATATCATCAATGGTTTTCTCATCCATGGTTTCCTGATTAATTTCCTATAACCTACAGTTTACGGTCATTCTAATTTATCTACCCTTTCTAAAAAAATCTCAGTCATTCCCTGATTTCGGACACGTCCGGTTAAGATTTCTTATTCGGACGGGCTTTTTGGGGGGTTTTATATTTAAACCGGGAGGACCCCTTATCCGATTTTTTCCGATTTAATAAAAGAATGCAAAGTTTAATCCTGAGTCCGATTTGTAATGTTCCTTCATGAAATGGAAGAAAAAATCTCAATTCCTTCTGACAGGTGGAATTACCGTAATTATCGGTTTTCTCATATCCATTTACGGATTGAGCATAACTGGTTACTACACTTCCGGATATCATGAAACGTATTGGCCATCATCGATGCAAATATTGGGCCTGATCTTGATGGTTCTGGGTGCGATCATCATCATTGTCGGGCACTTGAGAGAGGAATGATCATACCGGGTTCGATCCAACAATCTATGTTGATGGGTCGATTCGTGGTTCGTGGAATTCAATGATCATACCCTGTCCATCAAGTTCGTCACGTTCCCGATCTCATGCCGATCCTCCAATGAAAGTCGTGAGTACCACTTGATCAGCGTGGCCACGGAGTCCCCGGTCTGCTGTGAGATCCAGTCCCAATCCCGGCCGGCGCGGCGGGACTGCACCACGTGCGTATGCCTCATCATGTGCCATCGCACCCTGCGCTTAATCCCGGCCGCCTTCGCCCAGTCCTTGATCCATCGGTTCGCGGTCTTCTCGGAGATCCCGAACACCCAAGCCTCCTTACGGAGGTCCACCAGGTTCCGGAAGGTCCTCAGCTCCTCCCATAGCTTATCGGGCATGGTGCAGCTGCGCTCCACGTCCTTCTTCTGATCATACACGGTAACGATCTTCCGGTCCCAATCGAAGGAGGAGCTGATCGCCCACCGCAAATGGACGATCTCGGACACCCTGGCCCCCAGCTCTAAGCCCATCATGAACATGAGCCGCTGCCGCTTGATCATGATCAAACGGGGGCGATAGCGTCCATGTCCGTTGAGGTCGCGTTTCATCATGTCCAGTACCTCATTCTCCCGTTGGGAGAAAACGGACATTATCGCCGATATCTCCGAGGATGAAAAGTAGGAGATGGTGCTGGCACTCGGTTTTGTCTGATTCCTGTAGGAAACGGACATTTTGCCCTTCCCCTTCCGTTTCACGGGTTGCCGGTGCATTCCGCCCCCTCCTTGGAGCCCGCGGCCTTCGCGGGATAGCTGCCGATCGGCGCAGTGATAAACCGGATCAGCGCCTCGGTCGCCAGGTCACTCTGCGTCCTGTGCTCGGTGATGCACTTGGCCTTGAGCGCCGTCCGCACCGATTCAGGAACCTCGATGGCTATGCGCGTCTTCGGTCCCTCTGTGGTGATCCGGATCACAATCGTTCCGTCGCTCACGCCCTCACCTCCTTCGAGCTCGCGGAGGCCTCCGCCGGGGCCAGGGAGCGCACCTTTTCCTTCAGGAAGAGGGCGATGCAGTCGGGGCACTGCGAGGCTCGGCGGAGCTCCGGGGTGGCCCCGCAGGGTAGCGCGTCCGCCCCCTTCCCCTTGAACGGGCAGTTCATGCCATGCCCCCGAAGATGCAGACAAGGACGGCGGCGAGCACTTCCCCGGCCCATACGGCCGAGAAGATACAGATTAGGCGGCCCACACAGCTCTCGGTCATGCCTCGGCCTCCAGGACCTTGCGGAACCGCCTGATGATCTGCCGCAGCTCCGGGGTGGCCTTCAGCTTGAGCTCGTCCCTCTTAGCCTCCAGGGAATTGATGTAGGAGCTGCGGCGCAGTGCCAGGAACTCCTGGGGCGACTCGGACAGGTCCATGAGGAAGCTGGCCGGCTGAGAGCACCCGGGGCAGAACAGGCGCGTACCATCGGGATCCCGGCGGAGCTCGCGCGGCTGCCCCTGCCAGCCGCACAGCAGGCAGATGTAGATCGAGGGGTGGTCACGCATGGTCCTGCACCTCCCCCACGTACTGCACGTAGGTGCGGCACATCCTGCTCGTCCGTTCGAGCACGATCACCCTGGCCCTGCACCTCTCGCTCTCCCGGGCGTGGAAGTAGCAGTCCTTCCTCTCGCACCTCGAAGGCGGGAAGGCGATCTCCTTGGAGATCATCGCACCGCCCCCTCGGCGTCTTTGACCGTGAGCTCCACCTTAAGCCCGGTCTGCTGCTCGATCAGGGCCGCGGTGTTGATCAGCACGTCCGGGGAGATCTCCACAGGACGCACGGCCGCGCTGTCGACGATGACGTTGGCGCTCAGCAGCGGCCGCTTGAACAGCCGCTCCGGGAGCTGTATCCCGAGGCGGATGGCGATCTCATCGCTTTCCAGGGCCGGCTTGGACTTCATGGTCCTCACCTTCCCGGTTGATGACACGATGAGGTAGCAGGTGGTCGCTATCGCCCTTTCCTCGACCATCATTCCACCTCCCCGTTCAGCCAGTTGGACGGCCGTTTCTTCCAGGCGTCGCAGGGGACCGACGGAGATCGTCCTGACCATCTCCTCGAGCACTTCCCTTTCACCATCGAATAATGAGCGCACCGCTGCCGCTTCGAGATCTCCTCGACGCACTCCTCCAGGAGCTTGTCGGAGTATGGGATGCGCTTCACAGGAACCCCTCCTGCAGCTGCTCGGTGAAGGTCTTCTGCTGCTGTGGCAGCCTGGCCATCTTCTGTGCATTGGACGTGCGCGAGTAGGCGCGGATGATGTCGCATACGGCGTTGATCTCGCCCCGTTTCAGGCCGGCACGTTGGAGCTTGTCGAAGCACTCGTCCGCCAGCTGGATGAGGACGTTCATGGGAGCGGCCTCCAATACTCGATCTCCGCCGGGTCGAAATTGCGGCAGATCTCGCAGACGGAACTCATGATGGCATGCCCCCGCAGGAGGCAGAGGCCATCCATGCGCGTCCGGAATCCCTTGTCGTCCTCCCGGGGGCCACGGAAGTGCCGGCATTCGCTCTGGACCATCCATCCGCCCTTCCGGGCCTCGCCGTCCATCGTCATAGCGCGGCCTCCTCTTCATGGACCGGCTGCCCGGCCGGTCCCGGCGCCGAACCCTCGGGCCCGCAACGCTGCATCAGGGTGAACATGGTGTCATGGTCCACCCGCCACGTCGTGCCGTTGACCGGCCGCAGCACCTTGAGCGTGTTAAGTATCTCCCAGTAGTGCGACGCCTGTCTGCGGCTGGTCGTTACCAGCAGTGCGCAGATGGCATTCCAATCCCTCCTGTTGATCGTGTCCCGGTCCTCCAAGGACGGCTGAAGCGCCTTGAGGATCTCCCACATCGTTGGCATTCTTGCTTTCCTCCGGTACGTTCTCGGGTTTTCCAGTGGAAACACACACACCGACACACCGACGCACCGACACCACACCAACACACACCATGCGGCTTGGGGTGTCGCGCTCTCCCCCCTTCCACCCCCCTCTTGCCTCCCCAGTGCCAGCATGTCCACTGGACCGGGTCCTCCCCCCGGAAGGGGTGAAGGAAGAGGTGAAGCCGGGGTGAATTTCGGGCTCAAGTCGCCCGAGCGAACGTCAAGGCGCCGCCGGCCAGCAGCGCCGCGTTCTCATGCATTTATCAGGGGTTTCCGCGCGACAGACCCTCGCCCCGTGGTGTGTAGCGGTGGTGTGTTGGTGGTGTAGGTGTGTGTCGGTGTGTGTTTCCGATGGAAACGACTTGGTGAGCGGCCGCTGACCGACAGCTGCGCCGCCCCGCTGTCCTTGTGCATCCCATCCCTGACCGCTCCCGATCGGGAGGTCCGGGCTGATCCGTTGTGAATTAAGGACTGTGAAAAATGAGGCGCTCAAGATCGCGCCTCCGCATGATCGAGGCTCGGAGCATATCCGCCCTTCAGAGCAGAGAAGGCCTGTCTGAGGGGGCAGTAGGCCTTCCTCATAGCGTCTCCTCCCCGGAGCTCTCACTGATAATACTAGTGGAATACACGCTGCGGGCAATTTTGATCTGGCTAGCAAGGGCGATTTTTTGCGCCAAAATCGTGTCCCTGACCCCTCGTCCAGTAGTTGACCCTAACAGAAAGGTTCATAACCGGCCGGGGGGATTCGCGCCTATGGACCTCCTCTTGCTAGTTCTGGTAGGATTCTGGCTGATGCTGCCGTCCTTCCTGCCCAATTCGGCGGCTGTGATCTTCGGGGGCGGCAGGCCGGTAGATGGAGGGAGGTCTTGGAAAGGCAAGCGGCTGCTGGGCGACGGCAAGACCTGGCGCGGGCTCATCGGCGGCATATGCGCCGGCATATCCCTGGGCATCATCCAGCTGTACATCGCCTTCCCCTTCGACCAGCTTACCTTCTTCGGGTTCGGGGGATTCCCGGAGAACCTGGGAGTGGTGGTGTTGCTGGCCACCGGATCGCTCCTGGGGGACATGGCCGGTTCCTTCGTCAAGAGGCGGCTGGACATAGGGCGGGGCGGAAAGGCGCCGGTGATGGACCAGTATACCTTCCTACTCTTCTCGCTCATCCTGACCACCGCGGCCTTCCCAGAATGGTTCCTGGACAATTTCTGGCGGGACTACGGTTGGGTCTCATTGCTCGCCGTACTTATCGTCACCCCGGTCCTGCATCGGGGCATCAACATCATCGGCTACAAACTGGGACTGAAGAAGGTCCCCTGGTGATCATATGAGCGACAAACTCAAGAAAGCGCTGGTGGACTGCGGGGCCATACTCTACGGGGATTTCACCCTGGCCTCGGGAAAGAAGAGCAAGTACTACATCGACATCAAGAAGGCGACCACCGACCCTAAGGTGCTGGGGCTGACCGCGGACCTCATGGCCCAGGAGATGGGAGCAGGTCACGGCGTGCAGCTCATCGCCGGGGTGGCCTTGGGCTCCGTACCTCTGGCCGTGGCCCTGTCGCTGCGGACGGGCATACCCTTCGTCATGGTGCGCAAGGAGAAGAAGGACCATGGCACCGGCAAGCTGATCGAGGGGCAGCTCGTGGCGGGCGAGAAGGTGCTGGTCGTAGAGGACGTAATAACCTCGGCCGGCTCGGCCGTCTATGCGGTGGAGACGCTGCGCCAGGCCGGAGCGCTCGTGGACACGGTCATGTCCGTGGTCGACCGTGAGGAAGGCGGGAAGGAAGTCTTGAAAGGACTAGGCGTGGAAATGAGATCGCTCATCACCGCCAGCAAGATACTGGGGAACTGAATGCCATACGATCCCGAATGCCGCCGGTGCTCCCTATGCCAAGGGCGCGCCCGGGTGGTCCCCCCGACCGGCGATCTCCGTTCAAAGGTAGCCCTGGTGGGCGAGGCGCCGGGGGCCAAGGAGGATGAGATTGGTCAGCCGTTCGTCGGTCGGGCCGGAAAGATACTGAATGGGCTCATGAGCGAGGCCGGCCTGGACCGGGATTCGGTGATGATCACCAACACCGTGAAGTGCCGCCCTCCCGGGAACCGCCGCCCCACCGCGGAAGAGATGATGGCCTGCCGCCCCTATATCGAGGAGGAGCTTGAGGGCAAGGAGTTCGTGCTGGCATTAGGGCTCAGCGCCGCCGAGGACCTTCTGGGCAGGAAGATGGTCATGAAGGACGCGGCCAACAAGGTGTACGACATGGAGGTCGGCGGAAGGCCGCTGAAGGTCATGGTCACGTATCATCCCTCGGCTTGCATATATCGGCCGCCAGCCCGGGACGTCCTGCGCCAAGCGCTCAGGGACGCTTCCGCCTACTTGTGAGAGCGGTGGAAACGCTTCTTGAAAAGGAACTTCATGTTCTTCCAGCCGTCCTTCCAGCTGGATAATTTCACCTCGCCCACCCGCCGGCGGTAGGTGATGGGGACCTCCAGGCTGCGGACCTTGCGGAAGGCCTCGATCTTGATCTCCTCGGACATGGGCATGCCGTCATCGCTCAGCATCAACCGGTCCAGTATGTCCCGTCGGAACACCCACATCCCGCTCTGCGAGTCCTTGATCCTCACGCCGAAGAACAGGTTCAACGTGAACGTCAGAGCGAAGTTGCCCAGTCGATGCTTGGAGCTCATGGCCCCCTCCTCCAGCTTGGCGAAGCGGTTGGTGGTGATGAACTCCAGGTCCTGGTCGAGCAGCAATCTATAGAGCGCGGGTATGTCCTCGGCCGGATAGGTGCAATCGGCGTCCAAGGTGGCGATCACCTTGCCTTGGGCCTTTGCAAAACCGGTCTTGTAAGCCCGCCCATAGCCGCGCCGGGGCTCCTCGATGACCACCGCCCCCTTCTCCGCGGCGATCTCCCTGGTGCGGTCCTTGGAGCTCGTGTCCACGACCAGCACCTCGTGCTCTATTCCCTTCAAGGCCTGGTGCACGCTGTCTATGACCTGCCCGATGGATTCCTCCTCGTTCATGGTGGGTATGATCACACTGACGTCCATTTTGAAAAGGCCTCGGGGTAATAACAAGATGTGGCTAATAATGCTTTCAGGCGGCATTCTTCCGCGCCCCACCAAAGAGCTTGAAGGCGATGTAGCCCATCCATGCGAATCCCAGTCGAAGGAAGGCCCAAAAGGTCATGCGCTGACGGAACATTCGCAGGGGATCGTACTTTGCCCAAAGGTTCCCGTGCTTCATGGTCAACTGCTTTCTTCCCGCTCCGTTCCAGAAGGCCTGGTTGAAGAACCCATAGACCGTGCCGCGGGTGCGATTGTAGATTATGGCCTTGGGATTGTGCACGATGTTGAAGCCGGCGTTGGTGGCTCGAATATTGAAGTCGATGTCTTCGGCGGTTATGAACCAGGGGTCCACTCCGCCTATGGTCTCGAATACCTTCCGTCGAAAGGCCAAATTGCATCCTGGCCAGGTGCAGTCAAAGCCCTTGTTGTACAGCTCAACTCGGTCCAAGGATTCCCAGGCGCTCAGGCCGATGTTGATGGACCGACCGGCCACTACGTCCGCCCCTTTTTCCACCAAACAGCGACGGATCTCCTTCACCCAGTTGGGGTTGGCGATACAGTCTCCGTCCGTTAGAGCGATGATGTCCGCCGCAACCTTGGACAGGCCGAAGTTAAGACTGTCCCCCCTGGTGCCTCCAGCCACGAACAGATGAACGAACGGGTAACGAGCCTCGTACTCCTTGACGATGTCCTGAGTTCGGTCGGTGCTGCGGCCGTCGACCAGGACTATCTCGATAGGCCCCTCTTGCACGACCAAGGAGTCCAAGGCATCCGCTATGTTGTCCTCCTCGTTCCTGATCTTGAGGACTATGGACACCAACATCCGTCCCTCATCCGCGTCGAACGTATATTTACCCTGGCCCAAACGTCCAAAGGACCCCGATAATGGTAGAGGACGAACGCCTCTATCAAGATCTTATGACATGATCTGAAGGCTGTTCCGTGAACTGTAGGCCGGATGTCGATAACATCGAGGACGCGGTAACTTCTATCCCTCTATCGACCGTTGTCTGACGCTTCGTCACATCGTAAGTTCAAAAAGACCCTAATATGCTGGCTAATATACTCGCCCTATAAGGGCGAGACAATAACAAGGGTATTCGCTCCCCCCTTCTTGCTAAAAAAATGGTCGCTGGACAGTCTTTTTGGCTCAACAAATTATATATACGCAACATAATATACATTATATGTCCGACACATGTCGGACTCGTGATGGGATGCACTCGAGCGAAGGCGAGCAAGATAGAGCACCTTCGCACTTCGTAGGGGGACTGGCATGTACCTTAAGCAGATCGAGGTCGAGAACTTCAAGTCGTTCGGCAAGAAGCTGACCATACCGATGCTCAGCGGCTTCACTGCGGTCACCGGCCCCAACGGATCGGGCAAATCCAACATCTCAGACGCCATACTTTTCGTCCTAGGCCCCAAGAGCTCCAAGGCCATACGCGCCGGCAAGCTCTCCGATCTGATATTCAACGGCGGCAACGCCAAGGCGCCAGCCAACCACACCCGCGTCTCCCTGGTCTTCGATAACGCTGACCGCACCATTCCCCTGGATGAGGACATCGTCAAGCTGACCAGGTACGTCAAGCTCTCCGATGTCGGAGACGGTTACAACTCCTATTTCTACGTCAACGAGCGCAAGTCCACCCTGGCCGAGTTCGATTATCTGCTCTCCAGCGCCCGCATCAGCGCCGAAGGCTATAACCTGGTCCAGCAGGGTGACGTCACCCGCATCGTGGAGATGTCCACCCTGGACCGCCGACGGGTTCTGGACGAGATATCCGGCATCGCCAAGTTCGACGAGGAGATACTGAAGGCCGAGGTGGAAAAACACTCGGCCCAGGACAACATTGATCGCATAGCCATCATACTTGGAGAACTGGACAAGCAGATCCGGCAGTTGGAGCAGGAGCGCGGCGCAGCCCTCAAATACCTGGAGATGAGGGACAGGTTCGCTCTTGCCAAGGCACGCATGGCCCACAAGCGCAAGGAAGGGGCTGAAGCGGAGATCCGGGGCGTCGACGAGCAGATCAATTCCTACACCAGGGAGATCGAATCCCATAAGGTGCGCAAGGCCGAACTGGAGGCCCAGATAAGGTCCATCGAGGAGCTGTACCAGAAGAAGGAGAAGGAGCTGCAGGCCAAGGGTGGCGCGGAGTTCCAGCAGCTCAAGGAAAGGATGGACACGCTGCGTGTGGATGTGGCCAGGGCGTCCGACCTGCGCGAAAGGTCGGCCGAGCAGATGACCGAGGTGAGCGACGAGGTGAAGGTCCTGACCGAGGAAAGGGACGGGCTGCTAAAGGAAAAGGTGGGACAGGAGTCGATCCTGGCCACGGTCAGCGCCGAACTTAGGTCCCTGGGCGACAAGGTCAAGAAACTGCAGCGCGACGAGGCCAAGCTGAAAGGTGAGCTCAGCTCATTTGACAGCGAACTGTCAGCGCTGGAGAAGGTCATCAAGGAGAAGGACCAGCACATCCGCGAGAGGTCGGAGGCCCTGCACGCCAAGAAGCTGGAGAAGGAACGCCTGGAAAGGCTGGCCCAGGACCTGGCCGACGAGCTGGAGGCGCTTCACGCCGAACAGGAGTCCGCCGAGTTCGAGGTCAAGGACCTGGATTGGAGGGTCAAGGAGATCGGCAAGCAGGGAAAGGACACCAGCGGATCGCTCAAGTCCCTGCAGGAACAGTTCTATTCCAAGAAGAACCGGGAGACGCAGCTGACCAAGATGGCCGCCGAGCTGGAGCAGGCGGTGCGCAACCTGACCCGGGAATACAATCACCTTAAGGCCGAAGAGGAGGCGGCAGTTAACGTCGCCCGCGGTTACAATCGCGCGGTGAAAGCCATACTGGAAGCCAGGGACCGCAGCCAGATGAAGGGCATTCACGGTACCATCGCCGAGCTGGCCGATGTCGACCCCAAATACGAAGTCGCTCTGAACGTCGCCGCTGGCGGGCGCATGCAGTCCATAATCGTCGAGGATGATGAGGTGGCCTCCGAAGCCATCAACTACCTGAAGCGCGGCGACCTGGGAAGGGCAACTTTCCTGCCTCTCAACAAGATGCTCGATGGCAAGCCGCGCGGCAAGGCCCAGATGGCCGAGAAGGAGGCCGCCGGGTTCGCCATCGATCTCATTCGGTTCGACGAACAGTACCGCGCCGCGTTCTGGTACGTGTTCGGAGATACGGTCGTCGTGGACTCCTTGCAGAAGGCCAGGCAGCTCATGGGCGGCGTGCGGCTGGTCACTGTGGGAGGCGAGCTGATCGAGGCCTCCGGAGCCATGGTCGGCGGTACCGTCGAAGGAAGCAAGCTCAAGTTCGGTTCCGGTAAGGGCAAGGCCGATGAGGTGGCCGAGGAGCTGCGCAAGGCCACGGAACAGGCCGACAAGGTCTCCACGGAACTGACGACGCTCCGGCAGGAGGTCATCGAACTGGAGTCGAAGATCCGTGAGATCGGCGGCTCCGACCGGGGCAAGGGCATCGAACTGGAAGGGCTGCAAAAGCAGCTCACCGAGCAGAAGGCCCGCCTGAAGAGGGTGACCGAGGCCTCCGTGACCAAGCAGACCGAGAAGGAGAGGGCGCTGTCCCAAGCGGCCGAGCTGGGGTTGCAGATCACCAAGATGGACGGTGAGCTGGCCGAGATGAAGGCCGAGCGCGAAGTGAGCGCCAAGCGCCAGATGGAGATCGCCCCCACCGAACTGTCACAGAATCTGAGGACGGCCCAGTCGGCCCTTCTCAGCGAATCCCAATCACTTTCGGAGAAGCGCACCGAGCACGAATCCCTGAAGCTCAACGCCGAAGCCCGGGAGAGACGCCTGGCCGAGATGTCCGGGCAAGAAGGGCAATTCAAAGAGAAGCTGCGCCTGCTGGATGCCCAGGGCAAAGAGGCCGGGGAAAAGGAGAACCGGTACAAGGTCGACCTGGCGGCGCTGAAGAGGATCGAGGACTCCATGGGCAAGGAGATAACCGCTCTGCGGGACGAGAAGGAGAAGCTCCTGGGGCAAAAGGGACAGGCCCAGGCCGACCGCGAGAAGGTGGCGGTGAAGCTGGAGACATCCAACGATTTCCTCATAGGGTTGAACACCAAGAAGGTTCTGGCCGAGGAGAAGCTCAGGGAGCTGTGCCAGGAAATAGCCCAGCACAATCTGGCGGTAAGCTTCCCGCTGCCGTCCCTTGACGACATCCGTTCAGAGATGGTGCTGTGCGAGAACTCCCTCAACGGCATGGGCGCGGTCAACCTGCGTTCCATCGAAGATTACGATGAGAAGAAGGCCCGGCACGTGGAGCTGCGGGGCGAGACCAAGAGGCTGGAAGACCAGAGGGACCAGCTAATGGACCTCACCGACCAGTTGAACGAGAAGAAGAAGGTCAACCTGGTACAGGTGTTCGACGCCGTCAACGCCAACTTCCGCCGGGTGTACGCCGAGCTTTCCGGGGGCGGAGAGGCCGAGCTCCTGCTGGAGAATCCTCAGGACCCCTTCCAGGGTGGCCTGGTAATCAAGGCCCGACCACGCAATGGCAAGGTGCTGAGGCTGGAGGCGCTGAGCGGAGGGGAGAAGAGCCTGACCGCGCTGGCCTTCATATTCGCCCTGCAGGAATGGCAGCCATCGCCGTTCTACCTGCTGGACGAGGTGGACATGTTCCTGGACGCGGTGAACGCCGAGATGGTGGCCAACCGCGTCAAGAAGAGCAGCACCACCGCTCAGTTCGTGCAGATATCCCTGAGGAAGGTCACCCTGAACAAGGCCGACCACATCATCGGGGTGACCAAGCCGGCGGGCGGGATTTCCAACGTCATATTCAAGCCGAACATCGGCGACCTGAGCGAGCTGGAGAAGGACATACAACTGCCTGAGGAAAAAATCAAGAGGGATGGGTAATGATAGAGGTTGCGAGCTTGGACAACGTGCTGGGACATCTGATGTTCCACAAGGCATTGATCGACGAGGGGAAGGGCGCGGAGAAGATCGACCGCTATCTGGGGCTGCTGCGCTCGGCCGAGGACGAACACCAGTTATCTGGCCGGGAACCGCTCGACCGCTCCCTGCAGTTGGTGTTCGAGCTGGTGCTCAGCAACGAACTGGACCCCTGGGACGTGGACCTGATGAAGTTCGCCAAGTTGTACGGGCAGAAGATGCGCTCCGAGGAGGTGGACTTCATCGTGGCCGGCAAGCTCATGCATATGGCCTGGAGCATACTGCACATGCAGTCCCGCGAGGTGCTCGTGCTCAACGATCGCCGTGATGAGCTGTTCTGCGCCGAGTGGGACATGGACGCCATGGGCCAGTTCGTGGAGCACCCCCTGCCCGATGTGGACCTGGCCGTCCCCGAGAACGTGGAGCTGACCGAGGTCGTGCGGCACCACTGCACCCGCCCAGTGTCCCTCATTGACCTGCTGGACGCCTTCGACACCGCCCAGCAGGAAGTGGAGATAGCTATCAACCGCCAGAGGGTCCGCGAGCAGCTGCTCAAGGTCCAGGTGAAGTTCGACGGCAAGAGCCACAGCGACGACCAGGAGAAGGACGTGGCCGAAACGTGGGCGAGGATCATGCGCTGCGGCAATGGGCCGATGGCGCTGGAGGACCTGTTCGAGGGTGACAAGGAGGACTGTATCAAGGTGTTCGTGTCCTTGCTCTTCCTGGCCCGCAGCGGCAAGATATCGCTGTGGCAGGACGAGCTGCCCTACGGTCAGATATTCCTGGAGATCAAGCTGCCCTGGGAGATCGGCCAGCTGGTGGACGGTCAGATGGCCGATGTCCCCGTGGCCCACGCGCAGATGGTGATGTGAGGTGGAGAGGGCAGCGGTCGAGGCCGTACTGTTCGCGGCGTCGCAGCCTCTCAGGGCCAGTGACATATCCGACATGTGCGGGCTCGGCCCCGACGCCGTGCGCAAGGAGCTCAGGCGCCTGGAGAAGGAGTATGACGAGCGCGGGTCAGCGATAGCGATGGTCAAGGTAGGCCAGAGGTATTCCCTGCAACTGCGCCCCGAGTACAATCATTACGCCCTGCCTTTCGCCGAACAGGAGATCTCGGCCGAGGTCCTCAAGACCGCGGCCATAATCGCCTACAACCAACCGATAATGCAGAGCGACCTGGCCAAGATGCTCGGTTCCGGCGTGTACGAGCGGGTGAAGAAGCTGAGGCAGATGGGCCTGGTCACCGGCAAGCACGTAGGGCAGTCGTGGCTGCTCAGCACCACCCGGGAGTTCTCGGAGAAGTTCGGCCTGGGGACCAAGAAGGAAGAGATAAAGGAGTGGATGGAATCAAAGTTCAAACAGTGAACCCAGCGGCCTTAAACGGATGGGCCATAACCCGGATCCCCCCGGAAACATCATCCCTGACCTGGTCGGTCAAAGGGACGATGAGCATAGTGGGCGTGTCTAATGTCGTACTGGAAGAGGACAACGTGGAATTTGCGCGCTACGACGCCTCGGAAGCCTGGATCCCAGCGCTGAAACTGTGATGGCCGCATGCGAAAAGGTTTAATGCAAGGGCACGAATGCCTACGGAAGTGATGAAATGGTAATGCCTCTAGCGCTCATGGAAAAGACCCTGAACAAGAAGGTATCCCTCCTGCTCAAGGACAGCCGAGTCTTGGAAGGGAAGCTCACCGGTTACGATGAGTACATGAACATGGTCCTAGAGGAGACCGAAGAGCGCACCGCGGAGCAGGTCCGGCGGCTGGGCGTCGTCATCCTGCGGGGCAACAACGTCGTCAGCATCGCCCCCCTCTGATCACTTTTCATGAAAGCGTTGATCCTGGCCGGGGGCATGGGCACCCGGCTGAGGCCTCTGACATATTCTATTCCCAAGCCCATCGTACCTTTGCTCGGCAAGCCGCTGGTCATGCACATAATCGATTCCTTGCCGGCCGAGGTGGACACCGTCGTGCTGGCCGTCAGCTACATGAGAGAGGTCTTGGACGAGTATTTCCAGGAACATGACTGCGGTCGGCAGATCGTCCTGGTGAACGAGGAGGAACCTCTGGGCACCGGAGGGGCTATACGCAACGTCCGAAAACATTTGGACGAGGAGTTCCTGTGCTTCAACGGGGACATAATCAGCTCTCTGGGCATAGACGACTTCCTGAAGTTCCACCGGAGGAACAAGGGCCTAGGCACTCTGGCGTTATGGCAGGTGCCGAACCCCCACGCCTATGGGGTGGTGAGGCTGGACGGCGATCGGATCACCGAGTTCCAGGAGAAACCGGCGCCGGGGACGGCCGTCTCCGATCTCATAAATGCCGGCGTCTACATGTTCGAACCCGAACTGCTGGACCATATCCCCGCCGGGGTGGTCTCCCTGGAAAGAACGGTGTTCCCCCGCATATTGGACCGCGGGCTGTTCGGAAGAAGGTTTCAGGGATACTGGGTGGACTGCGGGACCCCGGAGAGCTACCTGCGGGCGCAGAGCGCCCTTCTGGAGCACGGCCATGAGAAGGTCGTATCATGGACCGGGGAAGGGGCAGAGCTGCGAGGAACGAACTACCTGGACGGAGCTCATCTCTCGCATTGTCGTATCGGACCTCATGTCTGCGCTTTGAAAGGCGCGCAGGTGCTCGACGGTTCGACGGTCGAACGCAGCGTGCTCATGGAAGGCGCCAAGGTCGGCCGCCAATGTCAGGTCCGGGACTGTTTGCTGGGACCAGGGGCGATCGTGGAGAATGGCCAGTCTTTGGAAGGCCAGATAATTGTCGCCGATTCTGACCGTTTGCACTAGATATATATTCCCTCACACGATGACCATTAATCCATACTGCCACAAGTGATAGCATGACCAGACTGTTCGGTACCAACGGCGTGAGAGGCGTCATCAATGAGAGCATGACCGTAGAGCTGGCCCTGGACGTAGGACGGGCCATCGGCACATTCATGCAGGGAAAGGTGGCCCTCGCCACCGATTCCCGCACCTCGGGCGACATGTTGCGATCGGCCGTCTCCGCTGGCGTGGTCTCCGCCGGCAGCAGCGTGGTGGAGCTGGGCATGCTGCCCACTCCCGCTCTGCAATATTACGTAAAAAACTCTGGAGCCAAGGGGGGCATCATGATCACCGCCTCCCACAACCCTCCTGAGTTCAACGGTATCAAGTGCGTCGACCACGACGGGACGGAAATGCCCAGGAGGAAGGAGGAGGTCATCGAGCGCATCTACACCGAGAGGAGCTTCTCCCTGCCCAGCTGGAGAGAAATAGGTTCCATATCCCGCCTGGAAGGCATCGGTGCTTCCTATGTCAACGCCGTGCGCCGTTCCGTGGACCGGGAGAAGATATCCGAGGCCAAGCTCAATGTGGTACTGGACTGCGCCAACGGCGCCGGTTCCGTCACCTCCCCTAACCTGCTAGACTCCCTGGGCGTCAGAGCGATCACCCTGAACGGCAATCCCCAGGGGACCTTCCCCGGGCATCCCAGTGAGCCCACGCCCGACAACCTGAAGGACCTGGTGGCGGTGGTCAAGGCCACCGGGGCCGATCTGGGCATTGCGCACGACGGGGACGCCGACCGCACCATATTCGTGGACGACCATGGCAACTATGTTTACGGTGACCAGTCGCTGACGATCGTGGCATCGCACATGGTGCAGGAGAACGGAGGCGGCATCGTGGTCACCCCGGTGAGCACATCGTCCTGCCTGGAGGATGTGGTCAAGAGGCACAACGGCCAGGTCATCTACACCAAGGTGGGCGCGCCCATAGTGGCCCGCAAGATGATGGAGGTCAAGGCCCTCTTCGGCGGAGAGGAGAACGGCGGGCTGATATTCCCTGAGCACCAGTACTGCCGGGACGCGGCCATGACCATGGCCAAGATGCTGGAGATCATCGCCAAGAAGGGGCCGCTCTCCGAACTGCTGAAAGAGGTTCCCCGATACAGTCTGGACAAGCGCAAGATGGAATGCCCCGACGACAAGAAGGAATGGGTCCTGGAGCAGGTGGAGGCTCACTTCGCCGACCAGCGCACCGACCTCACCGACGGGATCAAGATCTATTTTGACGGCGGCTGGAGCCTGGTGCGTCCTTCCGGGACAGAACAGATATTCCGCATCTACTCCGAAGGAAAGGATGAGAGCACGGCCAAGAGATGCGGCGACGAGTGCGAAAAGGTGCTGCGTGAACTGCTCGAAGAGTGATCACAGCAATTGCTGAGCCAGGAATATTATCCCGAAGATGATGAAGACCAGACCACTAATCTTTCTTATGTAGTCCTTGGGGACCCTTTCCCCAATGGCCTTGCCCACGGTGACCTCCAAAGCCACCAGCCACAGGAATCCCAGGGCCGCGCCGATGAAGACCATCAAGGCGGCCCCAGATTCGGCGGAGAGGGTGATGACCGATAGCTGGGTCTTATCTCCCAGCTCCATCAAGGCAACGAAACCGAAGGCGGTCAAGAGCCCGCCCCAGCGCCCCTTGTCCTGAACCTCCTCCTCTTCCTCCATCTCCGGGCGGATTAGGGTGAGCACCCCGAAGAGAACGAAGACCACGCCGGCGGTCAGGCCGACGATCCAGGCCGGAACGAACTGGAACAACACCTCGCCGATGAGCACGCCCACCGCCGTGACAGTGGCCAATCCCAGGAAGGCGCCTAAGAAGACGGTACGTTTAGGGTATTTCGAAGAAAGGGTGATGACCGCGATCATGGTCTTGTCGCCCAGTTCGGTGATCGAGATGAGTATGAAAGCGGAGATCAGCGGAGCTAGGTCCAACTACTTCTCACCCCGGCGGGTGTGCACTATGGCCACAACCTCCATGATGATGCGTGCGGCCAGGGCGGCGGTGGCCCCGGGATCGTGGGACGGCAGCACTTCGGAGATGTCGAATCCCACCAAGCGGTCGCCCACCATGTCTATGCAACGTTTGACCTCGTAAGCGGTGAGGCCGAAGGGCTCAGGGCGGGAGGTACCTGGGGCGAACCCCGGATCGATGCCGTCCATGTCCAGGCTGAGCAGCACGCTCTCCCGGCGCATCATGTTCATGGCCTTCTTCCAGGAATTGTCCAGGCCCATCTCCCTTATCTGGTAAGCGTCCACGTAGTTGGGCATCTCTCCCGCCAGCTCGTCCTTGGAAATGGAGCGAACGCCGAAAGGCACTATGTTCTCGATGCCCACCACCTCGGCCACCTTCCTCATGGTGCAGGAATGATCGAACTTCATGTCACAGTCCGGTCGGTAGTCCAAGTGGGCATCGATGCTGATGACCCCCACTTCGCCGAAGGCCTTGACAAACGGGTAGGTGATGCTGCGCTCCCCGCCCATGAGAATGGGGAACTTGCCCGCGGCGATGACCTTCTTGGCCGCCTTCTCCACCGCCTTGAACATATCCTCGCAGGAGGAACCGCAATCCAGGTCCCCGAGGTCATGGACCTTGACCGTGGACAGGTCGAGCTTGTGCTCGAAGACGTAAGGGTCGAAAAGCTTGGAGGCCTTGCGTATGGCCGACGGCGCCTTCCTGGTGCCGGAGCGGAAACGGGTGGTGCCATCATAGGGCACGCCCATGATGACGAACTTCGCCTCGTCAAAATTGGAATTAGCGAGGGAGAACAGGTCGTTGCGGGCCATGAGGCCTCGGTACCGGGATCACACCTTGGTGATCATGCGGCGGTCCATGGCGATCATGTACATGATCTCCTCGCCGGAGGTCAGCTGGCCCTTGTACTCCTCGGGGATGGGTAGCTGGAACGTCTCGTAGTTGTCAAGGTCCATAAGCTGGACCTCGTCGCCAGAGATGGACAGGATCTGCGCCTTGCGCTTATCGATCATCGGGACCTGGACCCTGTGCTTGACCGGGTGCACGATGTTACGTTTCTTCTTGTCGAAGATGCCAACGGCGTCGATGTTCGATTTGGCCTCTCCGTGCTTCCCAGGTTTGGAGGTGGAGATGTTAATGATCTTGCAGGGCTCGCCATCAATAAGCATGTAACGGCCTTCTTTCAGCTCCCTGACTTCCTGTTGAGTCCACGACATAGCAACCTCTGAAGGGAATTGATGGGGGATTTAAATAGTTTGCTTATCTCCGGCGGTCTTGGCCATAGCGTTGGCCTTTGCCCTGCCGCTGCTGCTGGCGGTTCTGGGAGAGCGGTTGCCGCTGCGGAGGGTTGGGATACTTCTCCTTGATCTCGGCCACCCTCTTCTCCATCTGCTCCTTCAACTGGTCGGCGATGAACTCGCCCTTGTAATAGTCCACCTTGGCGGCGATGCTTATCTTACCCCCGAGGCTGCGGGCCACCTTGCCCCTCTGCCAGAAGGGCGACCGGTTGATCGAGGGATGCTGGAATATGACCCCGTGCTTGGGCGGGCTCTTTCCGGAACGCAGATGCAGGAACAAGGCCTTCTCCGCTCCCAGCAGCTGAACCGTGCTGGACGGTAATTTCGCCAGGCGCTGCAGTCCCCCGGCCAGGGATATCAGGCGTGCGGCCAGGTTGGGGTTCAGTAGCGAGGTGAGGTTCGGTGCCACCCGGTTCATCCCTTCCAGTATGAACGCGTCCAAGGCCTCCTTGCGTTTGTACTGTTCGTACAACGTATGCCCCAGTCCGCGGATGACCTCCAGGTCCCGTTCCACCAGGTCCGTCCCCACCGATTCCAGGGACACGCCCAGGTGTTCCATGATGGCCTCTCTGTTCCCTATCTCCGCCACCAGACGGGCGTACTCCGCCTCCACCGCGTAGTCGCCCAGCTCCGGGAAGTATACCCCATACCACTCGTGCAATCGTTCGCTCAGCAGATTGATCTCCTCGATGAGGTCGTCCGTGGCCCTAATGGCCTGGGCTATGGAACGGTCCTCGCTCAGGGGCTCGCGCACCCTGATCTTGCCCAGCTCTACCATGACCTTCTGCATGAGGTCGGGCGTGAGCCCGTAGGCCTCTGGCTTAATGAATGATGAATCGAACACCATCGGCTTGCCCAGAGGTTTCAGCCGGGGGTCGGCCACCTTCATGCGCCTGACAGATAGCTCTCTCTCCTCCGGCAGTATCTCCCCGCGCTGTACCGCCGCCAGCTTCATTGCGACCAGCTTAGGCTCCTTCTCGAACAGTTTGAATCGGCGGACCTCGGTGTCCTCGCACAGGAACACCCCGAACCATTTGGTTATCAGTATCATGGGATCACTCTTTCAGTATGCGCCCGATCTCCGCTTCTGGAAGCGGTACTCCTTTTCCGAGCTGCGTCAGGCGGTACTGCAGCTCGGCGTGGAACTCCAGGGTCTCCAGGCGATGATAGGCGTCCTTGAGGTCCTTCCCCACGGCTATGGCTCCGTGGCTCTCCAGCAGGAAAGCGTCGGCGCTTCGTACCTCCCTTCTCAACCCCTCAGCAAGCTCCAGCGATCCCGGTGTCGCGTAAGGCACCAGCGGGACCTTCCGCCCCAGCACCATCAGCCCTTCCGGCGTCAGTCCGGGGGTCACCTCAATCCCGGCGCAGGCCAGGGCGGTGCAGTAGCGGGGATGGACGTGCACCACGCCGTTGACGTCCTCCCTCTCACGATATACCGTTAGATGGAAAGGGGTCTCCATGGACGGCCTTCCGCCCGTGGCCTTTCCGGTAGCTATGTCCACGGTGACCATCTCGGTGGGGTCCAGCATCCCCTTGCAGGTTCCGGATGGAGTTATTATCATGACGTCCCCGACCCGGGCGCTGATGTTGCCCCCGGTCCCGGTGGTCAACCCTCTCTCGTAAAGCAATCGTCCGTAACGCACGACGTCCATACCGGTCTGCATCATAATCTGGCCCCCTTCAATCTATTACCGATCTCGTTCGGGCTCAGAACGCCCGATTCGGTGATTATGCCCGTTAGATACTTCCCCGGGGTGACATCGAACCCGGGGTTCAAGGCCTGGCAGCCCAAGGGTGCGATGCGCACCCCGTCGATCACCGTGACCTCCTCCTGGCCGCGGTACTCGATAGGTATATCCTCCCCTTTGGTGATTGACAGGTCGAACGTGGAAAGAGGAGCTGCGGTGTAAAATGGAACGCCGAGCTCCCTGGCCAGCACGGCCTTCTCGTACGTTCCTATCTTGTTGGCGAAATCACCGTTCGCGGCGATGCGGTCCGCCCCCACGATTATCAAGTCCACGCCCTCCCGCATGAAATGGCCAGAGGCTCCGTCGGGAATGATGGCATGAGGTATGCCTTCATTAAGCAGCTCGAACGCCGTCAACTTCATGCCCTGCAGCCGGGGCCGGGTCTCCGATACGTAGACGAAGATATCCTTGCCCTTGCGCCAGGCTTCGCGTATCGGCGCCAGCGCGGTGCCATGGTCCACTGTGGCCAGAGCCCCAGCGTTGCAGTGGGTCATTATGCGCGCCCCGTTCTTGATCAAAGGCTCTCCGTGCACGCCGATCATGCGGCAGCGCTCCACGATAGTGTCAGCGTAATCCTCCGCGGCCTTGACCGGGTCCACCCCGGCGTCCAGACGGGATAACATGTGGTCTACGGCGAAGAACAGGTCGAAGGCCGTCGGCCTCGTGCCCTTCAGCTCCTTGGCCGCCGAACGCAGGTCCTGATGATCGTTAGCGGCCAACAACATTCCGTAGGCCGCGGCCACGCCTATGGCCGGGGCGCCTCTGACGGTCATGTCGCGGATGGCCTCAGCCACCTGATGATGGTCGTGAAGGTCGACGATGGCCAAGCGATGCGGCAGGACCTTCTGGTCCAGCATGTGGACCATCCCCTGGTCGTACCAGACCGCCCGCATATCCCTGGCCTCACCGTCGATGATCAGCTTCATCTGTCCTCATTCACTGGAGGGTCGCCAATCTAATTAACTTATCTCGGACCCGATGGTTCGTAATTGTACGATAGATTTAATAGCACAGACCTTTAATCAGTACACTGGCGATGCTTCTGCAGGAAAAGATATCGGATTTTGATGTTTATTCCACGACCACTGGTCTCAGGCAGATATCCAACCCTGTCCGGCAGAAGATATTGAGCGAGCTCCAACGTCGTGACCTCAGTCTCAGCGAGATAGCCGTTCTCACTGGAAAGGCGCAAAGCACACTGTCCGTTCATTTAGACAAGATGGTCAAGGAAGGCCTGATCGGCTACCATGACGACCCTCAGGACAATCGCCGCAAGATATTCTACGTGATATCAAAACCGGTCGGGAGTTCCGTGGTCCCTCGAGAGGAGCTTAAAAAGGCCGTGGCCTTGACCATCGGCCGTTCCATCGGTTCCACCAGCACGTTCCTCAAGGGAACGATCCGTTCCATCGTCATCGGGATGGAGGCTATAGGGTTCAACATGGACCCGGTCCTGAAGGACATCGGCCGGCAGATAGGGGCCGAGGTCTCCACCCGCATGAAGTGCGACGAGGTGGAGGGCCTGATCCGGGAAGTTAAGGATTTCTACGCGCTGCACGAGCTGGGCGAGGTCGTGGTCTACTCACTGCACCCGGTGACCCTGATCATCAAGGACGAGTACGATTGCTCCAAGGCCCCGGACGTGGGGAAGACGCTCTGCCTGCTCAACGAAGGTATACTGGAAGCGATTTTCGAGGAGAAGCTGAACATGCCCCTGCGCGTGGTGGAGAAGGACACGTTCGGAGCCGGTTTCAACATGTGCAAGTACGTGATAGAGCCGTCCCTTTGAAGTAGGTCAGCGGTCCGCGTATACTTGTGATACGATCTGAGCAGACCATTCGATTATATGCATCCCATGATCTTTATCCGCAATGATGGCAAATTCATCCGTTGTAATAATTTCTAAATAGTCATCATAGTGATGGCCTCCCGTTTCCGACTGGAATATGGGTGTGAGATATTGGCCCTTGCTTGGCTCATTCCGCAAGAGAAGAAGTTTTTTGACATGCTAGTTGAGCAGAGCGCCAACGTGATGGAAGGCGTAAAGAATCTCAATTCGATGATGAGCGACTTCACCGATCTCGAACAGAAGGCGCTCGACCTGAACAGGTTGGAGAACAAGGGAGATGGGATGGTCCACAACATCCACGATGAATTGAACCGGACGTTCATCACCCCCATCGACCGTGAGGACATCGTGGCGCTCACCTCGTCCCTCGACGACATACTCGATTGTGTGGATGACGTGGCCGATAAGATCGTGATGTTCAAGATAACAGAGCCCACGAGATCGATGATCGAGCTGGTGCGCAATCTTAACATGGCCATGGAGGAAGTGGACACGGCTGTGCACACCCTCAAAGGCCATAAAAACCCCAAGAACACGAAGGCCTGCTGCGTCGAGATAAACCGCCTCGAGCATGAGGGCGACGTGCTTTACAGAAAAGCTATCGCCAATCTGTTCGATACTGAGGACGCAAAGGACATCATAAAGCTCAAAGATCTATACACCAACATCGAGAACGCGGCGGACAAATGCGAGGACGTGGCCGACGTTATTAATGGCATCCTTATCAAATACGCCTGATCAGGTGAACAATGGCCGTCGAACAGTTCCTGCTCCTGGGTTCCGCGGTCATCGTCATCGCCCTGCTGTTCGACTTTACTAATGGTTTCCATGATTCGGCCAATGCCATAGCCACCGTCGTTTCGACGAAGGTCCTGTCGCCCGGGAAAGCGGTGATCATGGCGGCCTTACTAAATTTCCTCGCCGCCTTGGTCGGTATCGTAGGCAGCGTATCCGTCGCGGCAACTATGACCAAGATACTGCATCTGGAAAATTTCGGCTATGCCCATGCGCATACGGTACTGATCGTCATGATGGCCGCGGTGCTGGCGGCCATAATATGGAACATCATCACATGGATATTGGGATTGCCAACCTCCTCGTCACACGCGCTTATCGGAGGGATCATGGGCGCGGGATTGGTGGCCGCGGGTGTGGGTGCCGTACAGTGGCAGACCATTCTCCAAATAGTGATATTCATGGTCGCATCGCCCATGCTGGGAATGCTCTGCGGCTACCTGCTGATGACGGGTCTGCTATGGATAGTGCGCAAGAAGACCCCTCGTTCCGTCAACCAATGTTTCAAGAAGCTTCAGTTGCTGAGCGCGGGGCTCTTCAGCTTCAGCCACGGCCTAAATGATGCCCAGAAGACGATGGGGGTGATCGCCACCGCCCTATGGTGCATGGGATGGTACAGTGCGACGGCGGACCCTACGCACCTCAAGATAGACATCTTCGTCATATTGGCGGCTCATATGGCAATAGCGTTAGGCACATTGATGGGCGGCTGGAGGATAGTCAAGACCATGGGCAGTAAGATCACCCGTCTCGACCCAATACACGGCTTTGCTGCGGAGACCGCAGGTGCCGGGGCCATAATAGGGACATCGCTCATTGGCATTCCCATAAGCACGACGCACGTCATATCCACGTCCATCATCGGTGTCGGGGCGACCAGGCGGATGAGTGCAGTACGGTGGGGGGTGGCCAGAAGCATCATGTGGGCATGGTTGCTAACGATCCCGTGTGCAGCGGGGGTCGGAGCCTTGATCTATTTCGGGGCGGCAGCGGTCCTGTGAAATCGAATCTCATACTATCTGAGCAGACAACTAGAAAGAACATATTGTTCCTCATGATCGGCGCGGCCACGATGGGATTGGAGTCTAAGAAAAGGCTACCAATAGGTCACGATCGAACCCCTGTGGTCGTTCCCCGGTGCTAAAAACCAAGAAAGTCCTCCAATATTAATATCTGTCGGAAAATATTAAATATTGTTAAGGTCGATTTCAAAAAAACCATCGATAATAAACCCCCCAGAAAAAAATATTCCACGGCTGGCTCACATATCCGCATTTTAAATGGTGTAGAACAACGCATCGTAATCCATCCCCTTTCAACCGATTGATTATTAATAGGCGGACCAAGCAATTATCTCTTAGGGGTATTTATGGCAAAAGTAGCAATAATTGTAAACAGCACGGAGCCGAGATGCGTTTACCCGCCTTTTCTTCTGGGGTCAAGCGCTCAGGCGATTGGAGACGAAGTGATATTGTTCTTCACACCAGGCGGATCCCTGATCCTGAAGACGGGCGAACTGGAAAAGCTGAAGGCCAAAGGACTTCCGGACATGGAGGACCTCGTCAAGAAGTTCCACATGTTGGGCGGGAAGGTCTACATCTGCGCACTAGCCTTGGAAGCCAAGGACATCAAGAAAGAGGAGCTCAGGAAAGATGTAATGATCATCGGAGCTACCGAATTCATGACCATGGCCAGCGGATGCACAGTCACTTTCTCGTTTTGATTGATCGGGGCGTACAAAATGGCAACGGTGTACCTTGATACGCTGGGCAAGAAATGCCCTCAACCCATACTGGAAGTGGCAGTCAAGTCTAGGCAGATGAAGCCCGGCGATGTGCTGGAGGTAATCTCGGATTGCGAATCCTTCCACGGGGACGTCGGGCCCTGGTGCAAGAAGACTGGCAAGACCTTACTGTTCGTAGGTGAAATGGGCGGAGGTAAGTGGAAAGCTCAGATCCAATTCTGAGCCCCATCTTTTTTTATTTATCCTGCCAGGCAGCGACGATGAGCGATACATTCCAGCCACGTATAGTTGGTTTTCTATGCAATTGGTGCTCCTACGCCGGGGCCGACCTGGCCGGAGCGAACCGCCTTATTGTGCCCTCCAGCATAACGCCCATAAGGATCATGTGCTCCAGCCGTCTGGATCCAACCCTGATACTGAACGCCCTCCTCAGAGGGGCGGACGGCGTTCTGGTAGCCGGATGCCACCCTGGAGACTGCCATTACGGGGAAGGCAACTACTACGCCCGCCGCCGCCTGTATCTGCTCAAGGAAGTCCTGGCATCCCTGGGCTTAGAAGAGGACCGGTTCAGGCTGGAATGGGTCTCGGCCTCGGAGGGGAAACGCTTCTCCGAGGTGGCTATCGACTTCGACCGACGCATCCGGGAGCTGGGACCTAATCCCATACGCCATGGGGCGTACACCTGAGGCGATGACATGCCCAAGCTCGACGTGGTAGTGATCGGCGCCGGCATCGGTGGTCTACAGGCTAGCCGATTGCTCAGCAAGGCCGGACATCAGGTGCATCTGGTGGAAAGGACGGCGCATATCGGCGGGACCAGCGTGAAGTTCGAAGACGTGTTCCCCCACCTGGAATGTGCCACCTGCATGCTTTCCCCGTTGGAACAGGAATTGCTCCAGGACCCGAGCGTACATCTTCACGCGTTGACCGAAGTGATAGGTCTGGAAGGTAGCCCTGGAGACCTTACGGTCAAGCTGCGGCAGAAGGCTAGGTACGTCAACATGGACAACTGCATCGGTTGCGGGGCCTGCTTTGATGTCTGTCCCGTATCAGCTATCAATGAGTTCGAGGAAGGGCTATCGCAGCGCAAGGCCATCTACCTCCCCTGCGCCGGAGCCCTGCCCAACATTCCCAGGATCGACCCGAACGTCTGCCTGCGCTTCAAGGGGCAAGAGTGTTCCGCATGCCAGGAGGCCTGCGTCTTCGAGGCTGTGGAATACGGGCAGGAGGACCGAGAACTGGAACTGAAGGTGGGAGCGGTCCTGGTGGCCGTAGGGTCCGGGACCATGGACCTTCGTAAGCTTCCTCACCTGTCGTACGGCGCTCATCCGGGGGTATTCAGTGCCCTGGAGTTCGAGCGTCTATACGCTTCCAACGGTCCCACGGCCGGACAATTGCAATTACGCGATGGCGGCGTGCCGGCCAGGATCGCGCTGGTGCACTGCGTGGGCAGGAACGAGGAAAAGATGTGTTCAGGCGTGTGCTGCCGCTATCTCCTCAAGTTCAGGCATTATCTGCGGGTCAAGCTTCCCGACACCGAGGTGCTGGAGTTCCACAACGACCTCTGCCTGCCCAACAAGGGCGATCAGCGGTTCATGTCAGAGATGGTCCCTGTCGCTCAGGGGATGATCAGGGCCGAGGTCATTAGGATCGAGGGCGACGGGGATTCGCTCAAGGTGTTCCACCGGTCACCGAATGGCGAGGTGTGCGAAAAAGTGGACATGGTGGTTCTGGCTCCGGCCCTATCTCCCCCTGCGGGAATGAAAGATCTGGCGAAGGCATTAGGCCTGGAATTGGCCTCGGACGGATACCTGGCGGGCTTCGGCGTCGATTCCAGCCGTCCTGGGGTGTTCGTCCTGGGCGGCGCCCGAGGGCCTAAGGACATTCGGGAAACCGTGGCCGAGGCCTTGGCCGCAGCTGGGAAGGCCATGCGATGCACCGAGTCGGAGGGGCTGGAATGACCGCCAGGATCGGTGTGTATGTCTGCGAATGCGGTAACAACATCTCCGACCAGGTGGACATGGTCAAGCTGCTCGGACAACTCACGCTGCCCGGAGTGGTCAAGGTCATGCCCCACCGCCTGATGTGCTCTAAAGAGGGGCAGGATTTCCTGGAGATGGAGATCCGTAATGAAGGGCTGACCCATCTCGTTGTGGCAGCCTGTTCGCCCCGGCAGCACATGACCACCTTCATGGACGTCTGTCAAAGGGCTGGACTCAACCCTCATCTCATGCAGATGGCCAACATTAGGGAGCAATGCGCTTGGATAACTCCGGACCGCGAGGAGGCCACGGAGAAGGCCGCCCGGATGATCAAGGCAGCCATCAGGAGGATCACATGGCAATCCCCTCTCTCTGAAAGGGATGTATCGACAAACCCTGACGTGCTGATCGTGGGAGCCGGATGTTCGGGCATGAGCGTTGCCATCGGAATGTCCTCCCCGGAACGCAGGGTGTACCTTGTCGAGAGGAAAACGTCATTGGATGGAACGGTCCGCTTTCCAAGCTCAAAAAGGTCCCTGGCGGAGACGGTGAACGATGATCCCCAGGTGATCAAGCATTTAGGGACCGAGGTGCAGGCTGTCCGCGGCTTTTTCGGCAATTACGAGGCGGACCTGTTGCAAGGGAGCACGAGAACAGAATTGAAGGTCGGGGCCATCGTGCTATGCACCGGTTCCCGGCCCTTGACCAATGAGGAGATGGGATATCCAGGCTCGGACAGCTCCAAGGTCATGACCCTCACGAATGAGCTGGGCGACCTGGTTGAGCGCCTAAGGGGGATCAAGGGCAGCTCACCGAGGATCGCCTTCGTCCATTGCGCTGGGCGGGACAAGGTGGGCTACTGCTCTGGGAACTGTTGCCTTTGGTCGTTCCAGGCCATGCGCCATCTGATGAAGGAGGTGCCCCATGCCCAGGTGATCGGTCTATACCAGGACATCTGCGTTCCCGGCCGAGAAGGTCAAAAATACTTCGAGGAGACGATCAATAGCAAGGTCACGATGGTCCACGGTCGGCTCATCGGACTGGAGGCCAAGGGCGATGGATGTCTGCTGCGTTACGCCGCCGGGGACGGATATGAGGGGGCGATCACGGCCGACATGACGGTCCTGGTACCAGCCACCATTCCTGCTGACGGCAACCAGAAGCTGGCCGAGGTCGTCGGGGTGACCATAGGTATTCAAGGTTTCATCTCAGAAGGGCACGAGAAGATCGAGCCAGTGGCCACATCCGCTATGGGCATATACGTGGCTGGAAGCGCCTCCGGACCGCGGGACGAACGGTCGACCGACATATTATCGATGGCCGCTGTCGCCCAAGTGAAGGCCGAGCTGGTCCCGGGGAGAAAGCTGCATCTGGAGCCCAAGACCTCCCAGGTGTGCGAGACCCTCTGCACCGGTTGCCGCAACTGCATGTCGGTGTGCACCTATGGGGCTATAATCTACGATCCCGTGACCCAGGTATGCAAGGTCAACGAGTCCATATGTCGTGGCTGCGGTAACTGCGTAGCCGCTTGTCCCTCTGGAGCGATCTCCGTCAAAGGGGCCACCTACGATCAGATAGTTCAGGAGATACGGGAGGCAGTACGATGAACGGTCCGAGGAAGGGAGCGAGGCTGACGGGACAAGGCCCTAACGCCTTACTGCCGCATCTGGCGCGGTCCTTAGAGGAGAAGGTCATCGATGCCGTGCTCATTCCCCTCCGCACTCCTGGTCAAGACTCGTTCGCCTACGTACTGGTCAAGGACCCCGCCCTCCTGGACATCGCCGATCCGGTCCCTCCAGTTCAGACCACCACCGGTGGCAAGGCCCTATCTAACCTCACCAAGCACGGCGGGGGACGGCTCAGGATCGCCGCGGTCATGAGGCCGTGCGAGGCCCGGGGGGCCATCGAACTGACAAAGCTGAGCCAGGTGGACCTGACCAACGTCACCCTGATCACCATGGACTGTCCAGGGACCGTACCGCTTCAAACATACTTCCGCGGCGGGGAAAGAACGATCCGCTCGGGATTCGTTTCGAGCGGCGTCAGGCCGATCTGCCAGATGTGCGACCGCTCCTTCACACCGGTGGGGGACCTGCATCTGGGATGGTGCGTCGAGGGCGAATCCCCGATCCTTATGTCCACTGGTAAAAAGGGGGCGCAGGCTTTGGAGTCTCTAAGGCTGACGGACGGTGATGACATCTCCTATTGGGAGGCCACCTCGAAGAAACTGTCTGAGGTCAAGGGAAAGGAACGAGCTCAGGGCCTGGGCGAGATGGCGCTGAGGACCGCTGGCCTGAACAACCTCATGGAGGTGCTGGGGCCTTGCATCGACTGTCATAACTGCATGAGGGTCTGTCCGGTCTGCTATTGCCGCGTCTGCACCTTCGACCTGAAGAGGCAAGGCCACACCCCGGATGACGTATTAGAACTGGCCCGGGCTCGCGGGCGCCTCCGATTGCCCTTGGACACCCTGATGTTCCACCTGGGAAGGATGAACCACATGAGCCTTAACTGCGTCTCCTGCGGCGCCTGTGAGGACGCATGTCCAACTGGCATCCCCATCGCCCAGATTTTCTCTGCGGTGGCAGACCGGACCCAGAAGGCCTTCGGCTACCAGGCGGGACTGGACCTGGAACAGAAGCCGCCGCTCGTAACCTTCCTAAAAGATGAGCTGGAGGATGACCATGTCCAAGACCATTGATCTCGAACCGAATCCGCAGGAAGGCCTCAAGGACGCCTTGGACCGCCTGATGGACGCTGGCGGGTTCGCCGGTGTGGTGTCGCTCGGCTCTACCTCCGGAGGGGCGGTGGACTACCTGCTGGTGATGAAAGGCCAGGACATCTCCGACCTGCGCCCCCTGCATCCAGTGATCCCCAATCAGGTGGGGAGGCTGCTTCGGGAATTGACCTTGCGGGGGCCGCTCAAAGAAAGGCTGTTGGTCATCGCCAGGCCCTGTGAGCTGCGGGGGTTCGTGGAAATGGTCAAGAGGCAGCAAGGCGACCTGACCAATATGGTGTTCATGAGCATGGTGTGCAGCGGGGCCTATTCTCTGTCAATGGCTGCCTCCGGAAAGGTCGAAGGTCGTTCGAAGGAATACTGGTCATCCTTAGGGAAAGGGTCACTGCCGGACCTACGTCCGGCCTGCCGGGTCTGCACTGAGTTCGTCCCGTACACCGCCGACCTGATGGTGGCCCCCATGGAAGAGGGAGGATGGTCTCTAACGGCTAGGAGCGAGGAAGGCTCCAGGATCATAGAGGCGGCCTTTCCCGAGACCCGGGAGGGGAACGTGGACCAGGCCGTATCGCCGCCATGGCCGAAGGACGGAAGGCCAATCGCCCAGACGTCATGGGAAAGGAGGCGGATGTGCACGGGCTCGCAGACCTGGTCAAGGTATTCGGACGCTGCATCGGCTGCCACGCCTGCAGCAAGGCCTGCCCCATCTGTTACTGCACGATGTGCACCTTTGAATCTGCTCGCATGGAGGCCAAGATGGAGCAGGTGGAGGCGCAGCTGGATGTCAAGGGAGGGGTGAGGGTTCCCACCGGCACGGTGCTGTTCCACATCGGGCGCATGGGGCACATGGCCGTGTCATGCGTGGCCTGCGGCAGCTGTCAGGACGTGTGCCCGACGAACATACCGGTGGCGTTGCTCTTCAAGAAGGTCGGCGAGGCCGTCCAGGCCCGCTTCAATTACGTGCCGGGCCGGGACGTCAAGGAACGGCAGCCGATCAACACCTTCCAGCCGATAGAGTTCAAGGAGATGGGCAAGTGAGCGATGACTACGAACCGAGGATGCTGGGGTTCCTGTGCAACTGGTGCTCCTACGCCGGGGCCGACCTGGCCGGAGTGTCCCGTCTGCAGATGCCTACCAACTTCCGCATCATCCGCACCATGTGCTCGGCCCGTGTGGAACCGCTGTTCATCTTCAAGGCACTGCTGGGGGGAATGGACGGGGTGTTGGTGGCCGGCTGCCACCCCATGGACTGCCACTATCAGCGGGGTAACTTTTTCACTCGGCGTCGATTGGTGATGGTTCAGGCGATATTGGAAGAACTGGACCTCGAGACGGATCGGGTGAAGCTATCGTGGGTGTCGGCCTCTGAGTGCGGCAGGTACCAACAGGTCATCACCGACTTCAACGAGAAGCTTAAGGAGATGGGCGAGAGTCCGGCCAGGGACGAGGTGTTCCTGTAATTAGTTAGCCGTGGCGGGCAAACCCCCTGATCTGAGCGAGGTTCGTCCTCCGTCACTTCAATACATCGTACTTCAACCACACCAATCCATTCGCCACCCTTTTCGCGTTCTTGAGCTTCAGCTTGATCGGCTTGGTAAGCCCTAGCAACTTCGGGTTGACGATCGGAACGTCAGAAAGATCCCCGACCAAGCAGGGACTGACTATCACGCTGATCTCATCGATCAAACCCTCCTTCAGCAATGCCGCGGAGAGGGTTCCCCCACTATCCACGCGCACGGTCCTGACGCCATATCGTTCGTGAAGTTCGGTCAATGCCTTTTCTAGGTCCACCCTGTCCTCACCGGTGACTATGCAATCCACGCCTTCCTTGGCCAAATGATCGAGGTATTCCTGTGGCGTTGAGCGGGAGCAGAGGGCCAAGGGTGTCTTCCAGAAGGGCTGCTTCTTGATCGCGCTCCAGTTGCGCACCCTCCCCCGGCTGTCCACGATGGCCATGACGGAGCGGGAGCAGCTGGGAAAGTTCTTGGCCACCTCGTATGACCACTCGGGGACCTCGTCCGGTATCGGCGCGGCTAAAAATGTGTCCGCCCCGGAGATGATGGCGTCCGGATCGAACGTCTCCGCAAGCTGATAGTACGTTCCCATATCGATCTCGAAACCGGTGGCCTGGGCGTCCAGGCTGGTCTGGATGTGTAGAACCACTCGAAGGTCCTTCATGATGATACCATTGCCGAGAACGGTATAATAAAACGATATCCGGATAGATGAAAATGCACAGATAAGAAACGGTCTGGTGGCTTATCCGTAAGAACGCATGGACACCAAATGGATGCGCGTGAAATGGTATCAACTCTGTCGTATCCGACGGGAAAGAAAATTGATAACTCGTAGTAACCCGATTCCTATAACATGTCATCCCGGATCGTGAGCATCATAACCCTGGGCGTGAGGGACCTAAAGAGATCAGCCACATTCTACGAGGGGCTAGGGTTTGCCAAGTCCGCGAAAAGCGATGATGATATTGTTTGGTTCAAAACGGGAGGGACGGTGCTGGGGCTATATCCCTGGGACGCCATGGCCGAGGACGCGGGTGTATCTCCGGAGGGATCAGGGTTCCGAGGGGTCACCCTGGCCATCAATCTGCGGAGCGAAAAGGATGTGGACGAGTTCGTGGCCAAGGCGATACAGCTAGGAGCAAAAGTGATCAAGCCGCCTCAGAAGGTCTTCTGGGGAGGGTACTCGTCCAAATTCCAGGACTTCGACGGGCATCTTTGGGAGGTCGCCTACAATCCGTTCACATCTGTGGACGACCGGGGGAGATTGGCCATCGAGAAGTGAACGATGGAACTTAGAAAATTAAGTGGGCTCATCCGGATTTGAACCGGAGACCTCCTCCGTTCCGCCCCCTTTTAAAGAGGGGTTGTCAGGGAGACGTCATAACCGCTAGACCATGAGCCCTTGGAATTGGCCGTAAGTTGTTCTAATGTATATGCCTTTCGTAAATGAGCACAACACAAATCCATAGTCTGGTGGCATGCGTCCCCACGCAAATTTTATTAGTAACTGCTTCTTGCATGCATTGAACTAAATGACCGAGATCATCCTCTTCACCAAACCCGATTGCCAGAAATGCGAGTATGTGAAGTCGCACATGCCGGAAGGCCTGGACATGCGCCTGGTCAACACTACCGAGGCTGAGGGACTGGCCGAGGCGGCGTATTACGAGCTGCTCAACCGGAACCTTCCCATTCTGGTCGTGGACGATGAGGTCTTCGAGGGGTCCATCATCATACTGAACAAGCTCAAGGAACTGGCCTAAGGCCACAGGTAGAAGATGTACTGTCTGGGGATCGAAGGTACCGCCCATACCGTGGGCGTCGGTATCGTGGACCAGGAAGGGAACGTCCTGGCCAACGAACTGGAGATGTACCGGCCCATCGAAGGCGGCATACATCCCCGGGAGGCGGCCAACCATCACGCCGAGCGCCTCGTTCCTCTGGTCCGACAGGCCATCGATAGGTCCGGATTAAAGTTCAAGGACATCGGCCTGATCTGCTTCTCCAAAGGTCCCGGCCTCGGGCCCTGTCTGCGCACCGTGGCCACCGGCGCCCGGGCGCTATCGCTCAGCCTGGGGGTCCCCATCATCGGCGTCAACCATTGCCTCTCCCATCTGGAGATCGGACGGATAAAGACGGAAGCCCAGGACCCCGTCCTGCTCTACGCCTCCGGCGGCAACACCCAGGTCATCGCCTTCGCCAACGGCCGCTACCGCATTTTCGGAGAAACTCTGGACATCGGCATCGGCAATATGCTGGACAAGCTAGGGCGGGAGATCGGTCTAGGCTACTACGCCGGGCCGATGATCGAGAAGGCCGCCGCCCAGGGCAGCAAGCTCCTGGACCTGCCATACTCGGTCAAGGGCATGGACATGGCCTTCTCCGGGATATTGACGGCCGCGGTGGCCCACCGCAACAAGGGGGAGAGCGTGGAGGACATCTGCTTCAGCGTGCAGGAGACCTGTTTCGCCATGCTCACCGAGGTGACGGAGCGGGCCATGGCCCACGTGGAGAAGTGCGAGGTGCTGCTGGGCGGGGGCGTGGTCCAGAACAAGCGCCTGCAGTGCATGGTCCAGGAGATGGCCGAGGCCCGCAATGCCCGCATGTTCGTCCCTGACAGAACGCTGTGCATGGACAACGGGGCCATGATCGCCTGGACCGGCCTTATCATGCATCAGGCGGGCGTGGAGCACAAGTTGGAATCCACCGTGGTCGACCAGCGGTTCCGCACCGACCAGGTCGAGGTCACTTGGCGATAGTCCGCTTCATCTGCTTGGAGACGATCTCGTCCAGCGCCTGAATGAAATCGATGTCCTTTCCCAGGGGCACCGTGGCGCCACTGGCAATGTTGTGACCGCCGCCCACCCCGCCCACGGAGGCCGCGGCGTCCCTCATGGCCACGGAGAGATCCAGACCGTCCTGGTCCACCAGCTTCCGGGTGCCCCTGGAGGAGACCTTGAACTCCTTGTCCATGCGGGTCAGGCAGATGGTGGCCTTGTCATGGTCCCCCACCCACTGCATTATTATTCCGCAAAGCTCGCTGGACACCTCCTTCTGCGGCGATTCGAAGTACTGTATGCCGTTCCCCTTGGACAGGCCGCGCTCGGCGGTGCGCCTGGCCGCGGTCAAAAGCATGTCATCGTAGTCCCGAACCAAGGATTCGGCCTTCTTGCGGGCCTCTTCCATCCCAAGCAACATGGCCAGTCCTATCGACGTCTCCTCGACGCGTCCGCAGGCGTTCACCAGCCTGGTGAGCTGTCCAGCCCGGGCGTTATCCTTAGGGAAGAAGTAGTCCGGCGCCAGGGCGTCCTCCAGGCTGCTCATGGGACATCCCTGTTCCAGCAGCCTCAGGGAGATCAGGGAGGAAAGCCGGCGTCGCCCGCCTTCGTCCAGGGCATCCCAGGTGGATTCCGGCCGCACGTTCGCCTCCCGCAGGAGCACGGCCGTACCCTCGGCGTCCCCGCTCACTCCGCGAACGAAGGGATGAGAGGAGCGCATCAGCCCCTCGCCCACCGGGCCAGGTTGCAGGAGCGAACCCTTGCGCTCCTGTACCAGTTCCCTCTTAGCTCCCTCGGAGAACAGATGAGCGTTCACGCCCATGAGCCCAGAGAGGTGCTGCCGATCCCCCACCATGCCAGCGAAGGCTATCGGGAGCAGGTCCCAGTTCTTCTCATCCACCGCCACCGCCAGCATCATCGACAATGTGCTGGCGCAGGCGTACCTGGCCCCGTCCACCTTGAACACGGACGGATTGAGATGGAACAGCTTCTCGGAGTCACGTTCCGGGCGGTGATGGTCCAGGACGATGACCTTGACGCCCAGGGATTCCAGGAGGCTGAGGTTGGCCGACCCCATGTCGGCGACTATGATCAGGTCCACGCCGGTGGAGGCCCCCGTCTTCACGGCCTCCTGATCGAAGCTCTTGAGCATGGTGGTCTGCGAGCCCTTGCCCTGTCTGATCATCATGGCCGTCAGTACGCTGGCGGCCGATATGCCGTCGGCGTCGTTATGAGAAAATATCCGGGCCTCGGTGCACGACCGCACCGCGGCTGCGGCGTTAGAAAAACGAGTTAAGAGGTTTTCGGGCAGCTGGACGTTCACGTCCATATCACCCTCACTCGATGAGCAGCTCAGCGTTCTTCAGGGAATAGTTCCAGTCGCTGGGCAGTATGTCCAGGCGCTTGTAGTACTTCACCAGGCGCCTGATCTTGGACTCCACCAGCTGCAGGCCCCGGCGGTTGGAATGATCGCCACGGTTCCCGTTCTGAACGTGCAGGTTGAGGTTGATGGCCTTCCTCATCAGCGCCATCAGGTCCTCTGGCAGCTTGGGGGACAGATCGTTCTCGTTAAGGATCTCCAACACGGTCTTGCCGGTGGAAAGCCTGACGCCGGGCACGGCGTGCTGGTCCCTCAGGACCATGCCGATCTTAGAGCTGGTCATGCCCTCCTTTCCCAGCTTGACCACCATATCCATTACTTCGTCCTTCGACAGGGGAACCCACTCGGGGTTCTCGGTCAGTAGAGGCCTCCTCGAACGGGAGGACCCCCTTCTCCTGGCGTGCATTCTTGCCATATGAACATCATCCTTTTGATCTTAGTAACAGGTTTGACTTCGTTTGGTGGCGGCGAAGTGACCGTCTATTTCACTCCTACTATTTAACATTTCGATTCTTGCCCAGCTTGGTCAGCACCGCTTCCCTGGCCCAGGCGATCTGCTCCCGGTACTCGCACTCCGGAAAGGCCAGGTTGTCCGGGAGCGATTCCATGAGCTCCCATCCCATCTCCCCCTCGCCCTTCTCCTCTCCCAAGGTCCCGGCGAAGACCACCTCCGGCCCCATCGGCCGGCAGTCCAGGACATTGAACTCGAAACCGCACTCCTCCATGAACTCCCTGACCATACCTTCCAGCGGGGTCTCCATCGCTTCCAGCTTCCCTCCGGGCATCTCCCACCCTTTACGCTTGGGGTTGTAGACCATGAGATAGCGGTCGCCCTTGAATGCTATACCATACACATTTGGCAGTTGTATCACCGATTCATTGCGAACGGCCAACTACATGGATTATCGCTATTTATCCGATTCTCGTTAACCTTAACATGGGCACCCTCGAAATTTCTGAGGACCAAAGGCGGTTCACGATATCCGCCGTCGATCCCAGGTGCAAGGAGTCCATCGATCTCCAATGGGAGATGCGCCGCGAGCTGGACCTGATGTACGACGAGACGACCATCGACCCTCCGCCGATAGAGCAGTTCCTGACGTCCAGGGCGGTTTTCCTGGTGGCCTGGTCCAACGGGGTGGGCATGGGGTGCGGAGCCATCAAGACCATGGACGAGCGGACCGCCCACATTAAAAGGGTATTCGTGACCCCAAGGATGAGACGCAAAGGGTTAGGACGCCTGATCATGAAGAGCTTGGAGGCTAAAGCGGTCGAACTAGGCTATTCCATCATCTTCCTGGAGACCGCTGACAAACAATTGGAAGCGCTGGAGATGTACAGCTCGCTCGGGTATCAGCGGGTTCCCTGCGCCGGACGGGTACCCGGCACGGGATCGAGCATATGCTTCGAGAAGAGGCTCTGAGCCATCTCATTCCCTTTCCACCACGATCATGGCGTGGTCCTTCTCGAACGGTTCCAGCTCCAGGACCTCCCGGACTGTGAGGCCCTCCTTTCTCAGTAGTTCGGCGCTCTCCCTGAAGATGTCCCTCGGCTCCCGGGTGACGTCCTCGGAGCGCGCCTTGACCGCCAGCATGCCCCACCGGGCCGGGAAGCGCTTCAGCGCCTTGGCGAAGATGCCCGCCTGATGTTTCTGCGCCACGTCCTGATAGACCACGTCCGCTCTCTCCACCAGGAAGGCCAGGTCGTCCGGTCTGGTGGCGTCGCCCAGTATGGGCATCATGTTCGGCCGGGACTCACAAACACCGACCAGGTCGCGGAACATACGGGGGGCTATCTCCACGCAGTACACCCGCCCCTCGGTGACCAGGTCGGAGACGTGGCTGGGAGTGGTGCCGCTGGAAGCTCCCAGATAGAGGACGTGGGAGTCCGGTCGCATGGGGCAGTACTTCCCGCCCTTCCTGATGTAGGCCGACAATTTGCTCCTCTCCGGGACCCATTCCCGATATTCCACCTCGTCCTGGGTGAAGAGCCTCTCGCCGTACACGCGTCGTCCAGGCGTCAGATTCCGGGTGAGCAGCATCTCGCCGGAACGGAAAACGCCAGGGAAGACCGTACCCTCCACCCGAAACTTAGCCTCGCTCATGCAACAGCCATCTCTGACAAATTATTAATCGTTTCAGTGGGAATTATGCACCGTGGCGGGGACGGACGAGGCCAAACGGATAGAGGAGCTGACCGAGCGCATAGCTCAGCTCGAGGCCGCCTTCCGTCAGGTTTCCGTCCCCTACTCCGAGCTGGTCACCCAGCTGGCCAACTTTCAGGAGACGGTGGGCAAGTACTTCCGGCTCATGGACCTCTATCAGCGGTACGGCGTGGTATCGGTCGACACCATATTGCCGGGGGTCAAGGACCCCATCTCCAAGGACATATTGCGCATACTGCTGGACCATCCTGGACTGAACATATCGCAGCTGACCGAGGAACTAAAATCCCGGAGGGGGACCTCCTCGCGCCGCATCGTGCGGGAAAAGCTGAACGATCTGTCCGAGCAGAGGCTGGTCATCGAGGACGCTGGAAAGAACGAGAAGGCGTACCGCCTATCGGAAGAGGTGGTCAAGAGGTGGTCACAGGTGCTCGGTCTATCCAAGTAGGGTGACCACACGTACATAGGTCCATGAACCCCTGGATCTCAAGAGAGAAGGTAAAGGCCGAAGGACAGAAGCAAGTGCAGATCGCTATGATGATGAGGTGAGGACAATGACGAACGATGAAATGCCAGATGCGGAACAGCTCCGAGAAATATTCAGCGTGCTGACGGATAGCGTGCCGAAACTGCTTGACAGCGTGACCAAGGTGCTCTACGGGGCTCAGGAAGGGACCAAGTTCGGAGAGTCAGTGGCCGCCTTCTATAAGGCGCTCAAGGACGCTGGGATGAGCAATGAACAGGCTTTCGAGCTGACCAAGGACTATATGTCCAACCTAAGCCTGGGAGGCATGATAAAGAACGTGGTGAGCGGGGCCAGCAAGCACGATGGATGAGGATCAATAGATGAGTGAAAGAAAGGGCGCGGACCGGGACGGCCGCGAAGCGATAATATACGTGGCCGCGGCGGTGCCGTTCCTGCTATGGCGTTTATCCCTCTCCTACCTGCGCATGAGGCGTAAGGCCAACAAGGAGGGCCATGAGTTCTACACGACACTGATCCGAAATGGCGTGCCCCGGGGGCAGGCTAGGGAGCTGGCGGAAATCTATTCCACCAGCATCTCCCTGACCCAAATGATCAGGGAGATGGGCCCGTTCACTTCCTGAACAGGTACTCGGCGATGCCGAAGCCTACTTCATCCGTGTCGTCGTCGATGCGGTAGCGGGCCAGGTTCTCGAACATAATGGAGCCGCGGTTGTCATCGCCCTTGAACTCCATGATGGCCTTCTTCTTGACCTCGCCCTTGACGCCGTAGACCACGCCGTCCTTGTCGTACATGGCCATGTACAGGGTGTTGGGGCTGCCATCGGCATCGTACTCGGTGACCATGTCCACTTTTACCAGCGGAAGGGTCTCCCCGTCGATGAAGATGAAGCCGGCGTCGATGTCGCCCTTGTCCATATAGAGCTTGGTGACATTGAAGCCGTAACCCTCGTTGAACTGACAGGTGAGCCAGACCCAAGCGCGGGGGGCGGTCCAGTCCCTCTCTCCCCAGGAGTGGTCCCTCTCGCCCAGTCCCTTTATGTACAGGTCCCGCTCGCCGACCTTCAGCGGTCCCAGGACCTTGACCATCTGCTCCAGGTGCTCGGAGGCGACGGCCGCGGCCATGGCCTCCTTGTCCCCGGTCACGCAGTCGTGGTAGTTGAACATGGGGTTCAAGCCCTCGAAGCGCAGGTCGAACTTGACCTTGACGACGCTGTCCTCACCCTTCGTGTGCATAGGAAGATCGCCATCGAACCTCAGGTTCCAGACCTTCTCGTCCTCGACCTTCTCGAAGGTCATTCCCTTGACGGTAAGGTCGTTGCCATCGAACTCCACAGCTTCCTTCGTCCCCACCATGGAGCCGTCGGGCATCATGAAGAAGCAGAACAGCATCTTCTCGTTCTTGTTAGGTTTCAGGCCAAGGCGCATGAATCCGCAGATATCGTTCCCGCGGTCATAGAAGCTGAAATAGAAACTTTCGTTCCAGTTCTTCTGTTCGCCATGCTCGTGAATTACATCGGTTTCCACTGAAATCATCCTTCCCTGATATAGATCAAGCCTTCGTTGCCGTCAAGGGTTATCAACTGACCCGTTATGAAGATTTTCGTTGCTCCCTTGACCGCGGTGACCGCCGGGATGCCGTATTCCCTAGAAACCACCGCCCCGTGCGACAGTATCCCGCCAGTCTCGGTTATCAGCCCTCCGATCTTGGAGAAGACCGCCGTCCATCCCGGGTCGGTGTTGGAGGTCACCAATATCTCCCCCTCCCGGACATCGGGCAGCTGCTCGATGGAGCCGACCACCCGGACCCTTCCGGTGGCCACGCCCGGGCTGGCCGAGGTTCCGGTCAAGCGGGCGGTCCCGGCCTCTACCCGGACCGCGTCGTCAAACTCCACGCCTCCTTTCAGGAACTTGGGCGGAAGCTCACCTCTCCAGTCCACGAACTCCTTGCGCCGTTCGGGTATCTTCTCCAAAACCTCTTGTCCTTCGCCTTTGGCCAGGGCGAAGATCTCCTCCTTGGAGAGGAAGAATATCTCCTCTTCCTTGGCGATGATCCCCTGAGCCAGGAACCGACGGGCGTACTCCACGTACACCCGGCGCTGCCGATACAGTATATGGTCCAGGTAATAGCGCTGGTTCTCCCTGAACATCAGGTAGGTCTGGGCAAAGCCCATGATCATCTTGAACATGCGGACCTTGAGCCATCCCCGCTTGATCTTCCGGACCTTGCCGAGGATCTCCTTCTCCACTTCCTCCCTTTCTCTGATCTTGCGCCTCTCCAGCTCCTCCAGGTCGACCGGAGGGGAGGATAGTAGGGAGCGAACGATGTCCGCCACCAATCGGGGGTCCTCGCCCCAACGGGGGAAGTACACCTCGCGGGTATGGGAGCGGTGTCCGAACTCCTTGAGGAAGGAATGGAACTCCTTGGCGTAGGCGGAGAACTTTTCATCGGAGCGCATTTGGGCGAGAACGTCCGCCGAGCTCAGTCCCAACACCTTGTTCCGCACGTACTCGTCCCCCCGGGCGGCGTTGGCCAGCCGGTTCAGGGCGATGTTGGTCTCGATGGTCTTGTTGCCCTTCAGCCCGCTGATGACCCTGGAGTAGAGGACGCCCTTGTCGTCCCCGATCCAGTCCTGCAGCCAGCGCTTCATGATCATGTTCATGCCGATGGAATGACCCACCATCCCGTAGCGGATGAGCCGGTAATGCTTCACCAGATGGTCCTCCATCTCCCAGACGACGTCCTCCAGCTTGTCGTCAGGTATCGCTGTCAGATCCCGGGCGTCGAACTCCTCCGCCCATCTCATGAACCGGGCGGCCCACCTCTTGTAGGCCTTGTCCGTTCGGAGGATGTTCCCATCCCAGTCAAGGACGGCCGTACGCAGCATGGCCAGCACCCGCTTTCCTGTCCGGAAGTCGGCGTTGGCGATGCGCTGATGGTCCTTCTCCGGGAAGTAGTTCAGCAGCTCCTTGGTGCGGGAGAACTTAGGGTTGTAGTTCAGCATTCCCTCGAGGACCTCGGCGTTGAAGTACACGTGCCCCTTGTGAATGCGCAGCAGCGGCTTGTCCGTGAGCTCGCGGTAGCCCATGATGGCGCTGCCCTCCCAGTTGACGTACTCGGTCAGCCACGGACCGAGGATGGAAAAGAACAGGGGGGAGGTGACGTCCGCCCAGTACTCGTCCCCGTAACCCCGGGTCCACAGCGTACGGTCTCCTCCTATGGTGGTGATTGGCCGCGATTGCAGGAGGTATATCTTATCGCCCTCGGCCGCCCACTCGATGTCCTGCGGCCCTTTCATGTGCTGATGCAGCTTCATGCCTATCTTGGCCACCAGCTCCACTTTGGCCCTGGTGAGGGACGGCCGCCCCCGCTCGGCCTCCGGGACGTCCACCACCTTCTCCCCTTCGGGCGAAAGGAATATGGCTCGAGGCTTCACGCTTATGCTGGATTCCTTCAATTCCCCGCTGTGCGGGTCGCAGATGAAGCGGTCGGGCGTGACCAGTCCGGAAGCGATGGACTCGCCCAGCCCCCAGCTCGACTCGATGATTATGCGCTCCTCCCCGCTTATGGGGTCGGAGGTGAACATTATTCCTGAGGAATCGGCGTTGACCATGCGCTGGACGATGACGGCCATGCCCGTGTCCAGGTGGCCTATCTTCTTGTCATGCCGGTAACTGATGGCCCTCTCGTTCCAGTAGGAGGCCCAGCATCTCCTCGCATGCTCCGCGACCTTGTCCTTGGCCACGTTCAGGAATGTGTCCTGCTGCCCGGCGAAGGAGGCCTGCTCCAGGTCCTCGGCGATGGCCGAAGAGCGCACCGCCCAGAGGCTTTCCGAGCCTAGGGCGGCCATGCCCAGGTCCAACTGCTGCGAAAGTTCCCGGTCCATAGGCGATGCCAGGACCCAGGACCGAATAGACTCGGCGCAGCAGGCCATCTTGAGGGCGTCCCCATACTCCAGGGTCTCCAGTGAATCCCGGATGCGAGCCCGCAGACCGTTGGCGTCCAGGAAGCGTTCGTAGGCCGCGGTGGTTATGACCACTCCCTCCGGGACCGGGAACCCGGCCTTCATCAGGTCTGTAAGGTTGCGAGCCTTCCCGCCTATCTCCTTCTTGTCCCCGTCGCCCGACAGTGAGATGACATCCCCGTTCAATAGATCCCTCGAGCCTTTCTGAGGCGATGAAGGAACGCCATGCGGTCTATAAACCATTTCCACTGGCGCAATTATGAATAATCCCCCGTCAATATCCAGGACGATGAGGGAAACATTGGAATGGCTGGCCAGCAAAGTGGCCGGCGAGATCGGCATGACCTGCTCGTTCAGCGATATGGCCGCGGAGGTTGGAATGGGTGCAGACGGCACCCCGACCTGTCGCATCGACCAGGTGGCCGAGGAGGCGCTCCTGAGGTTGATGGACGAGCGCGAGGTCCCGCTGAACGTGCTAAGCGAGGAGGCCGGGATCATCGACCGGGGCTACGAGCGGACCCTGGTCATGGACCCGGTGGACGGGACCTACAACGCCCTGATGGGCATACCTTTCTACAGTGTTTCGCTGGCCGTGTGCACCCGGTCCATGAACGATGCCACCCACGCCATCGTGCGCAACCTGGTGACCGATGACACGTTCTACGCCGAGAAGGGCCATGGTGCCACCTGGAACGGGCGCCCCATCCACGTGCGAGCGTTCGATCAGGCCAACTCGGTGCTCCTGGTCTACCTGGGCAAGTTCTGCGCCGCGGCCTCGAACGTCGTGGTGCACAAGGCCAGAAGGACGAGGTCCATGGGCTGCTCCTCCCTGGAGATGTGCCTGGTGGCCGCCGGCCTGGCCGACGGATATTACATGAACTCTTCCATACGCAAGAGATCGCTGCGGGTGGTGGATATCGCCGCCAGCGCCCTCGTCCTGCGCGAGGCCGGAGGCCAGCTCTACGATCTGGACGGCAACGTTCTGGACATGGCCCTGGACCTGGACGACCGGGCCAACTGCCTGGCCGTGGGCGACGCGGCCGTACTGGAGTGGATAAAATGAAGTTCGGGATGAGCGTCAACATGAACATACCCGACGCCCCCCGCCTGGCCAAGAAGACCATGGAACTGCTGGAGGGACACGAGGTATTGATGGAGAGCGAGATGGCCAGCCGGTTCAAGGAGAAAGGTCACCACATTGAGGACATGGACGTGGACATGATGGTGACCGTGGGCGGCGACGGGACCATACTGCGGGCGCTGCAGCACAGCAAAGCGCCCATATTCGGCATCAACGCCGGGGACCTGGGGTTCCTCACGGTGGTCTCCGAGGAAGAGCTGGAGGAAGGCATCGACAACCTGCTCCAAGGGCACTATGAGCTGGAATCCCGAACGAAGCTCCAGACCACGGTGGGAGGGCAGCGCATGCCCGACGCCATGAACGAGGCGGTGGTGCACACCGCGCACGTGGCCAAGATACGCCACTTCCAGGTCTCCGTGGATGGGGAGATCGCCTTGAACGTCCGCGCTGACGGCATCGTGGTGGCCACGCCCACGGGCTCCACCTGCTACGCCATGAGCCTGGGCGGACCGTTGGTGGACCCCCGGGTCGAGGCGCTGGTCATCGCCCCCATGGCCCCCTTCAAGTTCGCCGCCCGACCGGTGGTGGTCCCGGCCACCAGCCGCATCACCCTTAAGGTGGTCCGGCCCAAGGAGTGCGTGGTGGTGGTCGACGGGCAGCAGGAGCTGCCCATGGCCGGCAATGAGACGGTGGAGTTCCAGGTCGCCCAGGAGAAGGCCTGCTTCGTCAGTTTCGGCAAGGGATTCTACGCCCGCACCAGGGAGAAGCTGATGGGAACCCTATGCTGAGCAAATTGAAGGGCATCGACCGTTCCTTGCTGGAGATGATCAACGAGGCCGCCCGGGACAGCCTTCCCAACGAGTTCATAGCCCTGCTCCGGGCCGAGGATGGGGTCATCCATGAGCTCATCCTCCTTCCAGGCACACTGCAGGGGGAGGACTCGGCGCAGATAATGCTGAACATGATGCCCATCGATTATACGGTCGTAGGCACCGTCCACTCCCATCCGGGCTATTCCAACCGACCATCTGTCCAGGACCTCTCCTTCTTCCGACATTACGGCGGGGTGCACATAATCACCTGCCAACCTTTCGATGAGAGGAGCTGGCGTTCGTACGATTCCCAGGGTGGCAGGAAAACACTGCCGATTGTGGACCTCTAAAAGACCCGGCTCTTCGGACGCACGTTACCTCGGGCCCGGGCTCCCATGCCTATCATGGACCCTTCCCAGATGATCGTTCCCGGCTCGATCATGGCGTTGATGCCCGTCTTGACGTCATCTCCCATGATGACGCCTAGTTTGCGCCGGCCGGTGCTTATGAGCTGCCCCTTCGTCGATACCCTGACCGGTCTGTCGTCGAAGCGCAAGTTTGCCACCTTGGTACCGGCGCCGAAGTTGCACCTCTCCCCGATGACGCTGTCCCCCACGTAATTCTGATGAGGCACGTGCGTCCCCTTCATTATGATGGAGTTCTTGATCTCCACCGCGCTGCCCACCCTGACCCCCTCGCCCAGGCACGTGCTGGGGCGGATGTAGCAATTCGGTCCGATGTCGCAGCCTTTGGAGATGTAGGCCGGCCCCTCGATGTAGCTGCCGCTGCGGACGATCGCCCCTTCCTCCACGACCACATTGCCCTTGAGGACCGCCCCTTCCTCCACCGTCCCCCTGATGTCACGCTTCAGGCGCCCCATGAGGAACTCGTTGGCCCGGAGCAGCTCCCAGGGATACCCCACGTCCATCCATTCCCCCTTGATGCGCCGGACGAGCACGTCGCCATCCGCGGCCATCATGTTCAGGGTGTCGGTGAACTCGAACTCCCCTCTCGGGGACCGTTCCGTACGGTGGATAAAGCTGAACACCTCCGGGGTCAGGCCGAAGATGCCCCCATTGATAAGGTTGGAGGTGGGCACCGCCGGCTTCTCCACGATCCGGACCATCTTCTTGCCCTTGTGCTCCACCACCCCGTAATGCTGGGGCTCGGCCACCTCCACCGTTCCCATGAAGGGGGTGCGGTCCTTCATAAAAGCCGCCACCAGCTCCCCCATAGACTCCGGGGCCATGACCACGTCCCCGTTGACGCAGATGAAGTCCCCATCGATGACCCCTTCGGCCACCCCGATGGCATGGGCCGTCCCCAACCTCTCCTTCTGCTCCAGGTAGGTGAGCTCCACGCCCATCTGCTGCCCATCGCCAAAGAACTCCTTTACCCGATTGCTCTTCCAGCCTACCAGGAGGTACTGGTCTTTAATCCCCGCATCCTTCAAAGCCTCAACTAGATGGACCAGGTAGGGCCTTCCAGCCAGGGTGATGAGAGGTTTAGGTATGTTGCTGGTGAGCGGTCTCAGGCGAGTGCCTTCTCCGGCGGCGAGGATAAGTGCTTTCATTTATCTCAGTCCAAAGGTATGGGTGTCTCCCGTTAATATTATGTTCAGCCCAGAGCGCGCTTCACCAGGGATCGACCCAGCTGCATTATGTCATCCAGATCCTTCGTCTCTCTGGCCTCGGCGGTCAGTCGGACCTTGGGTTCGGTGCCGGATAGCCTGGCCAGCAGCCATCCGCGGTCCATATCGACCCGGAAGCCGTCCACCGTGGTCAGCCGGCCCTCGAGGGACGCCATCTCCTCTTCCAGCCTGGCCCGCACCTTCTCGCGGTCCTTGGCCGCGAACTTGAACGAGTCCCGAGCGGACGGATAGCTGGGCAGACCGTCCACTGTCTCCCACAGCGGCCGGCCCTCCAGCAGTCGCACGAGATGCGCTCCGGCCAGCATCCCGTCCGGACAATAGTTAACGCGGGGGAAGATGAACGTGCCCGAAGGCTCTCCGCCAAAGGGAAGCCCCTTCTTCTTCAGGGCGTCGGAGACGAAGGCGTCGCCCACCCGGGTGCGCACAATAGGCCTTCCGACGATGTCGTCCAGGACCATGGAGGCGTCCACCGGGGCGGCCATGTCTTTCACTCTTAGGAGCGAGGCGAACAGCGCCAGAAGGCGGTCCCCGCTGACATACCTACCCTTCTCGTCCACGGCCACCACGCGGTCCCCGTCCCCGTCGTGCGCCAGGCCCATGACGCCCCGCGCCCGACACAAGCCCTTCAGCTCCTTCAGGTTCTCTTCCGAAGGTTCGGAAGGGCGGCTGGGGAAGAGCCCGTCCGGTTTGGCGTTCAAGGAGACGACGCGACAGCCCAGCTCTCCGAACAGACGGGGGCTCACCGGTCCGGTGGCTCCGCAGCCGCAGTCGATGATCAAGGAACGTTCCACCGAGCCTACGTCCTTCACCATCCTGGCGATGTGCTCGTCTATCGCTCCCTCCCAAGGCTGCTCCTGATATAAGGCGCTCCAGTCGGCGACCCCGCTACCGACGGTTATCAGTTCCTCTACGGTCTCCTCCTGCCTCTGGTCGAAGGCGCTGCCATCGGGGTTCCACATCTTCACCCCATTGTATTCCGGCGGGTTGTGGGAGGCGGTCACCATCAGGCCGCAATCGAAGTGGGAGGCGGTGCAGGCCAGCGTTGGCGTAGGCACCATTCCAGCCCTGAACGGTTCCGCGCCGGCCTCGATAAGCCCGGCCATCAGCGCGTTCACCAGAAGGTCTCCGCTGGTCCTAGGGTCCTTGCCTATCACCACCCTGCTGGCCATGTTGCCTACTGCCCGACCGATCCTGACGCAAAGCGCGGCGTCTATGTCCTTGCCAACCACGCCCCGGATGCCGGAGGAACCGAACAGACCCATGGCAGGATAATCCCGGCCGGCGGATATAACCTTACCCTCCCAGCTACAGCCAGCGTTCCGTCCAGCATCATATTTGATCAAGGAACCGGGGGGCGATTACCTGGATATGAAAAGGCTTAACAGGGTATGCTATATAAACAAAATAAGCGCTGGAAATCGTCCTTTATACGATAAATATTATATATAGAATATTTACATTACTAACTGGATAACAGGCCAGATTGGTCAATTATCTTGGAGGTCGTTCCATGGTGATGGAGAAGATTAGCTTAGACAAGGCCAAGGACATCGCGAAGAAGAAGGGTCTCAAGCCCGGCCGCGTAAAGGGCACCAACGGGATACAGTTCACAAAGGGTAGCAACGCGAGGCTGGAGATCGTTTCCTGGGAAGAGTTCGAGAAGACCCTGGGAAAGAGAAACCTCGCGGTGTTCGAAAGCGGCGGTTGGATGAAGATAATGAAGAAGACCAAGTAAGGTCTACTTCTGAAACACCGTCAAACCTCTTAATTCCCTTTCTATCATTCGATCTTGTTCAGCATCAGTGTCAGGTCCCTGCCGAACGCTTTCTTGAAGACCTTCCGGTCCTCCTCCAGGCGCCACATCTCCAACTGGGGGTCACCGCTGGCGGTGATGATCAGGCGCACCGAACTTTTAGTCACCTTGCTGAAACGCACGCTCTGCACCAGGTTGGAATGTGATCGGTCCAGGCTCTCGGCCATGCGCAGAAAGGTGGACAGGCGCAACACCATCTGCTGGTCCGCATCGCTTAGACCCTTCAGGTCTACCGATCTTTCCTTGGGGGAGCGCTTGCGGTGGTACTTGGCCAGGTTGGCCATGATCTGCACCTCCCGGCTGGAAAAGCCCAGCAGCTCGGCGTGGCTTATGATGTAATGGGAGTGCAGGTGGTGGTCGTTGAAGGAAATGAAGTCCCCCACGTCGTGCAGGAAGGCGGCGTGGCGCAGCAGCTCTCTCTCCCCCTTCCCTAACCCGTTCAAGCCCTTCTTGGCCGCGCTGTCGTAAAGCTCCAGGGCGATGGTGGCCACCCTTCGGGCATGTTCCTCGTCCACCGAGCAGGCCCGTCCCAGCTGTATGACGCTCCTCTCCCTGACGGACAGCTCGCGGAAGCCGGGGAACTCCTCCAGGCGACCAATGTAATCCATGAGCATGCCGTCCCTCAAGCTCCGTCCGCTGACATTGATATCGTTCAGCTTCAGCTCGTCCATCACCGTATCCAAGATGACCGCTCCGGCCACTATGATGTCGGCCCTCTCCGGGTTGATCCCGGGCACCTTCCGCCGGCTAGCCAGGTCCAGTGACGCCAGGTGGGCGGTCAGCTTCTTCAGCTGGGCGTGGCGGATCACCCCCGGTCGAACGCCGTCCTGCCTGAACAGGATCTCCCCCAAATTCATCACGGTGCCCGAGCTGCCGTAGGCCAGACCGACCTTGTTCTCCAATATCGTCTTCTTGGCCCTGACCAGGGCGCTCCTCACATACTTGCGCATCTTTCCTATCACTTCGTCCGAGACCGGCCCTTCCGGTCTCTTGACGAACATGGTGGTCAGACGGATGGCCCCCACCTTCGTGCTCTCCAGATATGTGTATTCCCGTTGATCGCCCAGTATCAGCTCGGTGCTTCCGCCGCCGATGTCGACGAACAGGGCGGTCTTCTGGCCGAGGTCATGACCGCTAGACACGCCCAGATAGATCAGCCGCGCCTCCTCCAGGCCGGAGATGATCTTGAGCTCTACGCCAGTGGCCTCCTTGAACCGGTCAATGAGATCTCCCCGGTTGGAGGCCTCGCGGGTGGCCGAGGTGGCCATGGCCACGAACTCCGTGGCTCCGAACGTCCGGGACAGGTCGCAGAAGTTCTTCAGCACCCTGACCGCTCGCTCTATGGCTTCCTCCCTGAGCAGCCCGTCCTGGAACTCGGTCTCCCCCAGGCGCACCATCTCCTTCTGCTCGCTTATCACGGTGTAGGAACGGTTGGGGTTGATGCGGACGACCAGGAGGCGGACGGAATTGGTGCCCACGTCCAGAAAGGCCACGACCTTCCCTTTGTCACCTTCATTGGGCAAGGCGAACCCTCCTCTTGAACACCGACTCGAACTGCCCCTTCTTGCGGCCGATCCATTCCCTTTCCAGATCGAACGGCCCAAAGCCCTTCAGGCGCAATCTGACCTCCTCGGTCTTCATTACCACGGAGATGCCGGCCACCCGGGAATCATGCCCTCTGTCCAGGGCGTCGGCCAGGGACAGCAGGGCGGACAGCTTCCTCACCAGCTTTTTGTCCTTGACCTTCAGGTCCTTGAACACCCGGTCGCATTCCCGTGGCCCTTTCATGCCATGATATCGGGCCACGCAGGCCACGATCATCCTGTCCCGACGGTCCAGGGGCAGGTCGGCCTTCATGATCAGGTCCAGGGCGCGACGCTGATGGCCTTCCCCGCCTTGGCTCCAACCCACATCGTGGGCCAAGGCGGCCATCTCCAACAGCTCGCGGGAGTCGTCCTTCAATCTGTGCGCTCCGGAGGTCAGGTCGAACAACAGCATGGACAGGTTCCTCACCTGTTCGGCGTGCCCCTGGTCCGGGTGCAGGGACATGGCCCAGCCGCTGACCGCTCCGGTCCGATCGTCCCGCTTTCCCCGAGCCACATCCCCGGCCGTCGCTTCGAATCCCAGGGCCAACAGTTCCCCGGCGACCGCTGAGGCATCATAATCCACCAAGTGATGCTGCAGTTCCAGGTCGGGGAAGGTCAAGGTGGCGTAGGAAGCCTTGGGGCTCTCCCGGGGACGGCCCACGCTTCCGGGGTTCACGAACAAGGTCCGTGCCACCTTCCTCTCCATGGGGATATGGGAATGACCGGTCACCACCACGTCCGCCTTGACCTCCTGGGCGATGTCTTTGAGGCGCGTTTCCGGCGTCGCGGGCAGCAGCTTTTCATGCTCGTCGTCCGGGGTGGCGTGGGTCATGAACAAAGTGCGGCCGCATATGTCTAAACGAACCTCGTTAGGGAGAGAGGTCAGCCAATCCCACCCCCGGTCGTTAAGCTTGGCGACCACCAGGTCGAGCTGCGAGTCTCCGGTCGTTCTCCCATGGCGAGCCTCCAACGCCGCCCGGTCCATGTTGCCGGAGACGCTCATCACGTCCGCCCCCCGCAGCATGTCTATGACCTCGTTCGGTGCTGGCAGTCCTACGGCGTCGCCGGCATGCAGTATGGCCGAGATCCCGCGGTCCCGGGCATGGGCCAGCACCGCTCGCAGCGCCGCCTCGTTCCCGTGCACATCAGATATCAAGGCCACCTTGACCGGACATACCTCCCCGGTCCCGTGCCCCTTGAGCTTGTCCAGGATGCGATAGAAGAAGCGCTCCTGGATCAACGCGTACCAGGTCTCCATCAGGCGCCCATGCAGTTTTCGCCGCCGCTCTTCCAACTGTCCTTTCAATCGGTCCATGGCGGCCTCGGCCGCAGGAACGTCCCTCCTCAGTTCGGGGATCCTTTGCAACCAGACGTCACAGTCATGAAGCTCGCCAACCACGTCCTGCAGACCTTTCAACTGACGCAGCTCTTCGTCCAGACCGTCGTCGTAGGCCTTCCGGAAGGCCTCCAGGGCGTACCTCAACCTCTTGGCGGCGATCCTCAGGGCGTGATGCCCTTGCCAGTCACTGTAGACCGGGACCGAATTGGCGTGTTCGAACAGCTCCTCCACGGCCACGGCCGCGTGGGCGTAGGCGTATGGATGCAGGGTGGTAGCGGAACCGTTCCACCCCTCCGCGCCTTCCAGTTCTGCGCTCAGGTCCAGGAGGGGGCTGCTGCCCGATAGCTCGTCCATGAGGGCGCAGATCCCCGGTTGCAGGGTTCTCCTGCTATACTTGAGGTGAGCGATCAGGGGCTCGAGCCCCACCGCGTCAGTTTTTCCCAAGAACTCAATCTGCACGTCGAGGTCGCGGGCTTGGCCCAAAGATCTGGTCACCTCCCTGACCGCCTGCCTCCAGCGCTTGCCCTTCTTGCCCTTGAAACAATCCCCGAAGATCGTCAGGGCGGAACGAAGGCGGCGGGAGGCCACGCGCATGCGGTGCACATGCTCCAGGTCCTCTCCCTGACGCACTCCGTCTATCTCCTCTTTCAGGGCGTCAAGACGTTCCTTGACCGCCGATCGTCCGAACTGGCAGATATCGTTCCGTGCCAAGGTCAAACCTCCTTGTGCCAGCTTCCTCGGTTCTGGATGAGCCATTCCTGTGAGTCGACCTTCGGTTCGCCCTTCTTGGCCATACGCTTGACGTAAGTGCCGTCCGGGAGCATGTCCCGGGACTTCACGTTGTCCTTCATATGGAGGGGCAGAATGACATCCACCAGCATCCGTTTGTAGCTCTCGTCCAGCACCGGGAACAGGACCTCCACCCGCTTGTGCAGGTTTCGGGGCATGAGGTCCGAACTTCCCAGAAAGACCTCCTCCTGCCCTCCGTTCCGGAAGTAATAGATGCGAGCGTGCTCGAGGAAGCGGCTTACGATGCTGCTCTCCCGGATGTTCTCGCTCAGCCCTTTGACTCCTGGCCTCAGGGCGCACAGCCCGCGAACGTTGAGGTCTATGCGCACCCCGGCGTTGGAAGCCCGGTACAAGGCCTGGATGACCTCCTTGTCAAGCAACCCATTAAGCTTGAAGGCCAGATAGCCATCCCCATATTCTTTTTGCCTCTGGGTCTCGCGGTCTATCCTAACTATCATCTCCCTCTTCAAGGTGACCGGGGCCACCAGCAGCTTCCGGTAGCTGACCTTGTGGGCGTACCCGGTCAGATAGTTAAAAAGGTCGGCCACATCCGCACCGATGTCTGGGTCGCTGGTAAGGTATCCGATGTCCCCGTAGATCCGGGACGTCTGGGCGTTGTAGTTGCCGGAGCTCATGTGGCTATAGCGCACGATATCGTCTCCCTTGCGCTTGACCACCAGGAGGAGCTTGGCGTGCACCTTGAGGTCCAGCAGCCCGTACACCACATGCACCCCGGCCCGCTCCAGGGCTCGCGCCCAGGTGATGTTGTTCTCCTCGTCGAAGCGCGCTTTGAGCTCCACCACCGCAGCCACGGCCTTGCCGTTCTCCCGCGCCTCCATCAAGGCCTCGATGATGGGTGAATGCTTATCAATGCGATACAGAGTGATCTTGATGGCCAGTACCTGCGGGTCATTGGCCGCCTGCTTCAAGAAGTCGACCAGGGGAACGAAGCTGTCATAGGGGTGATAGAACAACCGGTCCCGGTGGTCCACCGCGGCCATGAGGTCCTTCCCCGGCACCAGTTCAGGAGGCACGTACGGCAGGAACGGTGCATCCTTCAGGTCGGGGCGGTTCAAGGATATCAGGTCCCAGAAGCTGGTGAGAGCTAGCGGGGCATGGGAGCGGAACACGGCCAGTGGGTGCAGGCCAAGTTTGTTGGCGAACAGTTCGACCATCTTCTCCGGCATGTCGACGTCCACCTCCAGGCGGGTGGGGGAGCCTATCCTCCTGGTCTCCACGCTCTCCTCGATGGCCGTGAGCAGGTCCTCCGCCTCGTCCGTGGTGATCTCGATGTCCGCGTCCCGGGTGATCCGGAAGGTATGCACTTCCTTGATGCTCATGCCCTGGAACAACAGGTCCAGATTATCCGACACCAGGTCCTCCAGGAGGACGAATTCCTGCGCCCGGCCGGGTCCGCTTCCCGGCAACGGAACGAAACGGGGGAACAGGTCCAGCGGGACCTTGACCCGGGCGTAGCGCTCGCCTCGCTGCGGGTGGCGTACCACCACGGCCAGGTTGATGCTCAGATTAGATATGAACGGGAATGGCTGATTGAAATCCAAGGCCAAAGGCGTCAGCGCCGGGAATATCATGCGTTCGAAGAAGTCCCGTAACCCTTCTCGGCGGCCCCGGTCCAGGTTCCCTAAGCGATGCACGGTGATCCCCTGGGCCTTAAGCTTGGGCAGTAGGTCGTCGTACCAGCAACTGCCGTGTGCCTCCAGCAGGGGTAGCAGTTCCCGGTTTATGACCTCCATCTGCTCCAACGGCGTCAGGCCGTCCGGCGGGGCTTCCAAGGCGCCCTTCTTCAGCTGTCTCTTCAGTCCGGAGACGCGGACCATGAAGAACTCGTCCAGGTTGCTGCCGCATATGGCCAGGAACTTGACCCTTTCTAAAAGAGGGTGCCCTTTGTCCAAAGCCTCTTCCAGTATGCGACGGTGGAAACCGATCCAGCTTATCTCCCGGTTCAGGAAGGAGGAGGGAGAATCCAGCGCTGAGGCGGGTGCTTCGACGCTAGTCACGGACTTTTCCTTCTTTTTCTCCTTGCGCTTGCGAGAGGCCATATCGATCCACATAACATCTGACCTCAACTATATATGAAATTACTGGCCGGTTTCAATCGTTCTGATTATCAAAATATCGTATCAAAGTTGGTCATTTTTTATAGGCCGCAGCGGCATCCCCGCGGCCATGGACCATCCGATACGACCCGGAGATACGGACCAGGACCGCCTGGACCGGACCCGCCGCATCGGTTGGATACACCTGGAGAAGATACAGGGGTCCAAGGTACTGGTGGTAGGCGCCGGGGCCTTGGGCAACGAAGCGGTCAAGGACCTGGTGCTCTTCGGCTTCAGGCGCGTGGACGTAATGGACATGGACCGCGTAGTACGTTCCAACCTCAACCGCTGCGTGCTCTTCCGAGAGGGGGACCAGTCCTCGAACAGGGGCAAGTCCGAACTAGTGGCGGAGAGGGCCGGCCAGCTCGATCCCCAGGCGGAGGTGCGACCGCTGTTCGGAAAGGTTCAGTCCTTGAGCACCGAGGACATGGCCGCCTACGACATCATATTAGGCTGCCTGGACAACGTGGCCGCAAGGTTGCATCTGAACGCTAATTCCTATCACGCCTGCGTGCCCTACATAGACGGGGGTACGGACGGATTTAGGGGCAAGGTCCAGGTAGTGGTCCCGCCCTCGACCCCCTGTCTGCAGTGTTCCATGAACAGAAGCCATTTCAAGGTCATGGAGCGGAGGTTCAGCTGCACCGGTCAGGACACCGTCTTCTATCAACCCAAGATGGCCGCGGAGATAACCACCACCAGCATCATCGCCGCCATGCAGGTCCGGGAGGCGGTGAAGCTGCTATCGGGCAAGGATGTCATCAGGCATATCGTGTATTACGACGGACTGCTCGGGACCTGTGAGACGCTCACGATGGACCAGGACCCGGATTGCCCCAACCATCCGTCTGGGACATTATCATAATGTTGATTCTAATGGAAAGGATTATACACTGTCCCCCAAGATTGCCAGCAGATCACAATGGTGGTAAGAGCAAGGGTTAGGAACGCGGAGACCGGAGCCACGGTGGATATGGAACTGGAGATGGAGAACACCGTGGAGGAGATCATAGAAGGCGTGTCGGCGTTCTGGGAGAAGGACCCCGGCGCCTATGTCATCCGCAAGGGGCGACGGCTTCTTCGGGGGCAGCAGAAGGTCCAGGACCTCGACCTGCAGTCCAACGAGGAATTGGAGCTTATCCCCGACCCCGAGGGCGGGAACAGATGACCCTGCCCCTGGAGATACTCTACATAAGATTGCGAAACGAACTTGAGGCCTGCCAAGGGTATCTCCCGGAAGACTTCGATATGAACGAGGGACATCTGATAGCATTCCCTCTAAAGGTGGACATCACCCTGGAGCACAGTCCCGGACCTACCATGGACAACGGGAAGATGTCCTACCGTTACCATCACCAGCTGCAACTGATAATCACTCGCGAATACCCGTTCGAGAAACCCCTGGTCATCTGGAAGACCCCCATATTCCATCCCAACATCATGATGCCCGAGGACGGCGGCCACGTTTGCATAAAGCTGCTCTCGGATTGGTCCTTTAATTCCACGCTTTCCGCGTTCATCAAAGGCCTGGAGTCCCTGCTCCTCTCGCCCAACGGGAGCAGCCCTTTCGGTACCGACACCTGCACGGCCGCGGCTCAATACTTCAACACCGGTACCAAGCGCCAGCTGCCGATAGTGCTGGCGACCTCTCCTAAGGTGGTGCGCCGCTGAAACGCGGTCCGGTGATCATCGGGGGAATGGACATGGAAGTGGAGGACATGCCCCCACCGGCGTCCGAAAGGACGCTCGTTCACAAGTGGCTGCCCAAGGAGGCCCGCCCCCTGTACGTGGACAAAGGAGGGGCGGAGATGTACCTGTTCAGAACGGCCGAGGAGAAGGTGCGCAATCACGCCCTCAGCAAGGTCAAGGAAGGCCTGGAGGTGATGGGATTCCTCCTGGGAGAGGTGTTCACCTTCGAAGGCCGCGAGTACACGGTGATCCGGGACGTAGCCACCACCGATCTGGAAGCCACCTCGGTCAGCGTGAGGTTCGATCCCGAAGGCTTCGAGTCGCTCTTCGCCTCGCTGGAGTGCGCCCGATTCCGTTACGTGCTGGTGGGCTGGTATCATTCCCATCCCGGTCACGGGTGCTTCCTCTCCTCGACGGACATCGCCACCCAGAAAGGTATGTTCGATCGTCCCTACCACACCGCCCTGGTGGTGGACCCGGTGAGAAAGGAGATGGACGCCTTCTGCCTGAGCAAGGGGGAGGTGCGGCGACGGAAATTCGTGGTCTACTGGGATGATTTCCAGAACCCCTATTACGGGGAGAGCGTACAGCCCCGCCGGCTCAACGGGTAGCTCAGACCCATATGGCGTGTCGTCGCCTCAGCGAGGTCTCGTCCTGTTTCAAGCGGGTCATGAGAAGGGGGACCATGGAATCGAGCATGACCATGCTAGACAGCTCGAAAATGGTCCCCAGGGGGGCCAGGCGCTTCTTGTTATCGTCCCGGGGCTGAACCAGCTCTAGCACGATGTTGCTGGCGATGCCCAGCTTGGAATGGGTGCTTCCTGTGACCGAGATCACCACGGCGCCGATGCGGCGCACGATGTTGGCGGTCTGCACCGCGGACATGGTCTCTCCGGTATTGGAGATGATGAAGACCAGGTCGTTCGCCTCAACTATGGGTGTGGTGGTGTCCCCGACGAAATGAACGTCCAAGCCCATCTGCACCAGGCGCACGGCGAAGGACTTGCCCACCAGTCCCGACCGGCCCACCCCGTAGATGAATATCTTGGGAGAGGTGGCCAATGCCTCAACCATCTGCGATATGATGCTCTCGTCCACCTTCTCGATGGTCCGCTTGACCTCATCCAGAATGTAGGTGGTACTATCTTTCAATCCTCATCCTCGTCCTTGGCACCCTTGGGCTTCTTGACCTTGGTGTCCTTGGATATCTTCTTGGTCAGGACACGCTCATAGATGACCTTCATGTACATGGCGTCGTGCTCCAGCAAGGGGGAGCTGGATATTATCACCGCATTGGGGTTCGCATCCGCCAGATACTCGGCCATCGGTTCGAAGCGCAGATCGCCCTTCTTTATGGGGGTTACCCGGCGCTCGTTGCCGCCATCGTGCTCAACGCCGGAGAAGTGGGTGTAGTGCAGATCGCCGACATAGCCCTTGACCTGGTCGAAGACCTCGGCGAAGTCCTCCGGCTCCCTGAGCATGCCGTTGGAACGGGCGTGCAGATGAGCGAAGTTGACCACCGGGACCACGTGGTCCAGCTTGTCGCATATTTCCAGGATCTCGTCCAGACCGCCGAACACTTCCTTGCGCCCGGAGGTCTCCAGTCCCAGTTTGGGGGTGATCTTGTTCTTGTCCCACCAGGCCACGATCTCTTCCAGCCGATCGGTGATGGCCGAAGTGGCCTCCCGATGGCTGAGGTTTCCGTAAAGCCCCATGTGGGTGACGACCATGTTGCCGCCCATCTCCTGGGTCATCAAGCCAGCCCATCGGATGGAGTCCATGCTCTTACGGGTGAGGTCGCCGTCCGTGGCCATGTCAATGTAATATGGAGTGTGCATAGAAAGCTGCACGTCCAGCTCGCTGCCCATCAGACCCAGGGCGGCAAGCTCGTGATAGTTCTGCACCAGCCCGGAGGAGAGGCTAATAAGGGTATCGTCCTCCTTGATCTTCTCATCAAGATTGGTGATCTGCACCGCCTTCTTGCCCTTCTTGCGGTGGATCTCCACGACCATGTCGTTCTCCAGATCTCTCAAGGACTTACCTACCTCCTCATCATCAGGAGATCTGGGCATGATGTTGATCCGGACCATTTGGACCTCCATGGCGTTGAGACCGAGTCCATGCACGTCCTCGATACCATCCTTTAAAGTACGACCCTTACATGATAGCGGAATACCAGCTGGACCAAAACGAATCATCTAAAACCCCGAGCAAACTAAACGATATGTCAAACGACATATATAAGAGCTATCAAAATTAAATTTATAAGCGTTAATATTATGTGCTGCCGCCTATCACAGCCGATAAAAAATGCCCGTTCGCGCCTATCTCGCGACTGCACGATTCGAGGTCGCATTTGACACGAGGACGATGATGTGCCAGCATCATTTATTCTTTGACATTATCAGATGCTTTGGATGGCAAAGGTATATAACACCCCTCCATATTAGAGGGCTTCACAATGTCGGGAGAGTCAGAATAATGATACACGCAAAGACTGACCCTAACCTCGTGACCCTAATAGCCTCCCTTAAGGCGGAGACAAGGTCCAGCGGGGCAGGGATCTGGCGAGACATTGCTCTAAAGTTGGAAAAGGCCAAGGCCAACTGGGCCGAGGTCAACTTGAGCAAGTTGGAGCGATACGCCTCCGAGGGCGACGTGGTCGTCGTGGCCGGTAAGGTGTTGGGGTCGGGAACGTTGAACAAGAAGTTGACCGTAGCCGCCTACGGCTTCTCCGAGTCCGCCAAGATGAAGATCGAAGCAGCCGGAGGCAGGGACCTTACCATAATGGAACTGGTAAAGGAAATGCCTCAGGGGACCGGGGTCAAGGTAATGAGGTGATCTCATGGCCATAATCGACGCCAAGAACCACATCGCAGGAAGGCTGGCCTCCGTAGTAGCCAAGAGGTTACTGAAGGGTGAGGAGATAGTCATCGTCAACGCTGAGATGATAGTCATCACCGGTGACCGCGACTCAGTACTAGCATCCTACAAGCAGAAGAAGGACTGCGGGAACGTCAAGAGCGGACCGTTCTTCCCCCGCCGCGCCGACCTCATGATGAAGAGGACCGTCAGGGGCATGCTCCCCTGGAAGGAGACCTCTGGCAAAGAAGCCTACAGAAGACTGAAGGTCTACGTAGGCGTGCCGAAGGAGTTCACCGACCAAAAGAAAGAGAAGGTGGACGTCGCCATCAAGACCGGGCTGACCCAATACGTCACGTTCAGTCAGATCGCAGAATTCCTGGGCTCGAGGGTGAAGTGATATGTCCGAAGTTGTCAATACCAGTGGAAAGAGGAAGGAAGCGGTGGCCCGCGCTGTGGCCCGCGAAGGTACCGGCAAGGTGCGCATTAACAGCGTACCCCTGGAGATAGTCACCCCTGAGCTGGCCCGGCTGAAGATGGCCGAGCCTTTGACCTTGGTGCCGGAGAAGGCGGCCAAGATCGACATCGACGTCAGCGTGGCTGGCGGAGGCGTAATGGGTCAGGCCGAGGCCACCCGGACCGCCATCGCCCAGGCCATCGTGGAGTACTACAAGGATGAGGAACTGAAGCTGGCCTTCAAGCACTTTGACAGGTCCCTGCTGATCAGCGACATCCGCCGCAAGCTCCCGAAGAAGCCGCTGGGTCGTGGTGCCAGGAAGAAGAGGCAAAAATCGTACAGGTGAGCAGAAATGATAATACCAGTTAGATGCTTCACGTGTGGCAAGGTGGTAGGGAGCTCCTATCAGACCTTCGTCAAGAGAGTGCAGATGGGGGAAGACCCCCAGGAAGTGCTCGACGACCTGGGCATCAAACGGTACTGCTGCCGTCGTATGATCATATCCCACTCGGACCTGCTCGGTGAGCTGATCCCCCTGGGTTAAACCACTTATAACCCCTTTACAATGGGCCCGTGGGGTAGCTTGGAATCCTTCCTGCTTGGGGTGCAGGTGACTCCGATTCAAATTCGGACGGGCCCACCACTCTTCTATATTCATTTCTTGGAGATGACCATCAATTGTCTTACAAGGAAGATATCAAGGGTTATCTGAATGTCGGCAAGGGCGAACTGCCTGGATTGGCGGTATGCCTGCTGGTGGCCCTGATCGTCTTCATCGTCACCCGCGGCACCATCATGGACGGCGGCCCCCGCGTTCTATCCGTCGAACTGTTCCATGACAATATCCTCTTCTCAACATTGTACAAGGTCGGTCCCATCGTTCTATCCCTGGTCGTCGGCCTGGTCATCAACCTAACCCCGCTCAACCAGGGCAGCGCCTATGCCGGGAAATACATACTGCGCCTGGCCATAATGCTCATGGGGGCCAGGGTCACGGCCGACGTTCTCTCCCAAGCATCACTGGCAGGCGTGATCGTGATCATCGTGGTCATGGCCTTCACCGTATGGTTATCGTTGTTCCTCGGAAGGAAACTGGCCTTGGATAAGGACGCGGCCGCCCTCATCGGGACGGGCAACGCCATCTGCGGAGTGTCCGCCTGCTTGAGCGTAGCCCCGGCCATCAAGGCTCGGTCCCACAATGTCTTTGCTGTGATAGGGGTCATCAGCCTTCTGGGTCTGGTCGGGGTCTTCTTCGTGCCCTGGATGGCCTCCGCCCTTGGTTTGTCCACCGCTCAGGCCGAGGTGCTCATTGGTGGGTCATTGCACGAGATCGGCAACGTGCTGCCGGCAGCAGACCTCTATCACGTGGCCTTCGGCGGAGACGACGTGTCATCCCTGGTCCTGGCCTACAAAATGGTGCGCGTGGCTATGCTGGTGCTGGTGGCCTATGTCCTTTCCCGGGCGTTCGCGGAAAAAAACGATGTCGATGGATCGAAGGTTGGCGTCCAAGGATTTCTGCTGGTGTTCGTGATCATAGCCATCCTCATGTCCATGCTCATTTTCGTACTACCGTCAGAAGGGAAGGAAATTCGTTCCGCGATCGTTTCGCTCTCATCATCCTTCCTCACCGTAGCCATGGCCGGTGTCGGTTTATCCATGAACCTTAAGGAAACGCTGCGCGTGGGTCGACAGTTATTACCTATGGCCGGATTGATATGGATCGCCCAGCTCGGTTTACTTCTCGGGCTCGTCCTGCTGTTCGTGTAAGCAATGTCTAGCCTCGCTTCTATGCAGGCGTTGATCGAGGCGCAGGCCATTGAAAGCACTGTTTGCTGCTTCTGATCGGGAAGGCGGAGTTATCGTTCCCACATCTCCACGCTGAACCCTGCATGATGGCAATACCTTCTTTATTCAGTATACCATTCTCTTCTAATTTAGGGCATATATCGATCATTTGGGGCGTTGACGAATGCACGTAATTGTGGTCGGGGCGGGCAATGTCGGCTTTACTATCGCCAGAATGCTTTCCAAACAGCATTCGGTCATGATCATCGAAGACGACATCAAGCGTTATGATTACGTGGTCAATCACCTCAACGTGGGGGCGCTCAACGGCAACGGGGCTAGCCCCAAGGTGCTCAAAGGCGTGATCGATGAGGACACCAACCTCATCCTGGCCGTTACGGAACGGGACGAGACCAACATCTTCACCTGCATGATGGCCAAGCAGATCAACCCCAAGGTCATCACGGTGGCCAGGGTAAGGAACCCTGACTACATCGAGGGCGCCATGGTCTCCAAGTTCCTGAACGTCGACCATATAATTTCCCCTGAGTACCTCACCGCCGTCAAGCTCAATCGCATCGCCATGATGGAGAACGCCGTCGGATGCGAGAGCATCCCCTCGCTGGGCATCGAACTGGCCATGTTCCGCGTGGCCGGAAAGAACGATAAGGTGATAATGGTCCCGCTTAGAGAGCTGATGCTACCCGACGACTGCAAGATACTCATCATCCACCGCGGCAAGCAGGTCATAGTGCCGTCTGGCAACGACGTGATGATGAAGGGTGACGAGGTGACCGTGGTAGGTAAAGAAGGGGCCATCGAGGAGTTCAACCGCATGCTGGGCATCGTCCGCGAGCCGAGGGACGTGGTCATCGTGGGCGGCGGCATCGTGGGTGAGCACCTGGCCTCCATGCTGGAAAAAAGGCTCTCCGTCAAACTGATCGAGAAGGACGAGGACCGCTGCCGGATATTGGCCAAGAAGCTGAACCGCACCGTCATAATCAATGACAACGGCTCCGATCCATCCGTCCTGCGCAACGAGAACGTCAGCATGGCCGACGTGCTCATATGCGCCACGGAGAACGAGGAGGAAAATCTTCTGGCCTCCTTGATAGGCAAGCACCTGGGGGTCTCCAAGGTAATATCCAGGTATTCCAAGAGGGAGTATGAGGAGATCTTCAACATGACCGGCATCGACGCCGCCGTGGGTTACTATCACGTAGTGGCCAACGAGATAATCAAGGAGACGGTGCACAATTATGAGGTCATGCTCCTGCTGGAGAAGTTCTCCGAGGAGTTCTTCGATCTCAAGGTCATGCCAGGGTGCCGTATCATCGGCAAGAAGATCAGCGAGATCGACATGCCCAAGATGTCCTCCATCGCCCTGGTGGTCAAGGACAAGAAGGCTATCATACCCACGTCCGAGACGATTATCGATGAAGGGGACAAGGTCTTCATCTACGCCATGCAGTCCGCCATAGCCAAATTGGAATGGATGTTCAAGGCCAACATACCCATGGGACTTTAAGGGAAGAGCTATGACCAGCAACTACGAGAAGCTTCGTCGGGGGTTCGGGCGGTTAGCCTACGCCTTCGATCTCCTCAACGTGGACGTCGCCGCTCTCTTCAACAGGTTCGCCCGCAAGGAGAGCGCCATACCGCATATTTTCGGTATGCTCATGCTATACATGTCCATCGCGTTGTTCTTCCCTTACATCATATCGGTGATCTACCACGAGGACCCCCGTCCCTGGATATTCCCGATGCTCCTCTGTCTCATTTCCGGGATATTGTTGATGATGCGCTATCGGTCGCCGGAGACGACCCGGCCAACCGAGGCCATGTTCGTGGTGTCAACTGGATGGCTGGTCATCACCGTCATGGGGGCGATACCCTTCGTTCTGCACGGCATGGGTATCATCGATGCTATCTTCGAGACCATGAGCGGTTTTACAACGACTGGCGCTTCTATCATGACGGATATCGAATCCTGGCCCAAGAGCATCCTGTTCTGGAGAAGCTTCACCAATTGGCTGGGAGGCGCCGGGATCATCATGATATTCGTTACCATCCTTCCAATGTTGGGGATAGGTGGTCGAAATCTCTTTAAAAATGAATTTCCAGGACTTGATGTGCAGAACTTTTCCATGCGCATACAGGAAGAGGCGCGCAAGTTCCACTACATCTACATATTCCTCTCTGGGTTCATGTTCATTCTATTGCTTATCACTGGTATCGGGGCATTTGAATCGCTGTGCGTGATGTTCTCGACCTTGCCCACGGGCGGTTTCTCCACACAAAATCTCAGCATCGCCGGATACAACTCGCCCGAAGTTGAGTGGATAGTCACAATATTCATGTTCCTTGCCGGGACGAATTTCTATCTTCATTTTCAGGCCATCGTCACCAGAAATCCTAACACATACTGGAAGAGCACCGAGTTTCGGATATACACACTTCTGGTTGTGGCATCCACCGCCGCCGTTATTTTCGTAATGTGGGGTCGCGCCTTCGATAATATTGACGATGCATTGCGTCTTTCCGCCTTCCAGGTCGTGAACGTGCTCACCTGCACCGGCTTCGCCACCGCCAATTACATAACCTGGGACAAGGCCGTAATATTCCTTTTCATGGCCCTAATGATCATCGGTGGATGTACTGGCTCGACAGCCGGAGGCATCAAAACCGCCCGGTTCTACCTGTCCAAAGAGTTCATCGCCTCCGCTCTTCATAAAACGGTCCATCCGCGTTCGATTTTCACCGTTAAATTTGATGGGCGCCCGATGAGCCAAGAAGCCATTTCCTCGGTCATCGCCATGGTCATGTGCTATTTCGCCACAGCCTTAGTGGCGGTGGTGGCTCTCATTCTCTTAGGGATCGACCCGGCTACCTCAGCGAGCGCGGCCATTGCCACTCAATCAAATGCCGGGCCGGGCATAGGGGTCCTCGGACCATATGGGACCTACGCGGGCCTTCCAGACGCGGCCAAGCTCATATTGACATTTACTATGTGGGCCGGCCGGCTGGAGTTCATCACCGTGCTGGTTCTTCTTACCCCAGTGTTCTGGAAGGAGCTGCTCCGCTACCGCGAGAAGTACGTGAGATAAGGCGCCGAGGATCATGATCGATCGTTGGCGCTAGCTACGGTCTTCTTAAAGCCATCCTTCGTTACTTGACGGTGCCGAGAGGCAAAGACCATAAACAAGCAGTTCGAATCGTAGCTCGCCATGTCAAAGGTCAAGCGTAAGATCATCAAGATCGACGAGGAGAAGTGCACCGGTTGCGGACAGTGCGTGCTGTCATGCGCGGAGGGTGCCATTATCATCGAGAACGGCAAGGCCAAAGTGGTCAAGGACATGTACTGCGACGGTTTGGGGGCCTGCCTGGGCCATTGTCCAGAAAATGCCCTGACCATCGAGGAAAGGGAGGCGGAACCGTTCGATGAGGAGGCGGCCAAGGAGCACGTGGCCTCGGCTATGAAGAAAGAACCGCGTTCCTGCAGCAGCTCCCGTCCCATGATGATCATGCCCGCAGCGCCCGCTGCTGGCGGGGACAATCCCTCTCAGTTAAGGAATTGGCCGATACAGCTGGCCTTAGCCCCGGAGATCACTCCGGCCTACAAGGGGGCATCATTGCTAATAGCCGCCGACTGCACCGGCTTCTCCCTGGGGAACGTGCAGAGGGACTTCATCGCCGGCCGGGTGGCCATAATCGGTTGTCCCAAGCTGGACGACTTTCAGGCCTACGTGGAGAAATTGGCCCGCATATTCAAGGGCAACGACATCAAGGACCTGACCCTGATACGCATGGACGTCCCCTGCTGCGGCGGATTGCAGCACCTGGTGCACGAGGCGCTGAAGCGCAGCGGGAAGGAGCTGTCTCTCCATGAGTTCATCGTGGAACGCTACGGTGGAAAAGTGGTGAAGGTCACCGCTTAGAGCGTTTGCAGGTCATCCGCTCCACGTCCACCCGGATGACCGCGGTCAGTGATAGCGAGCGGGGATCGAAGTCGTGAGCTCCGGGGGCGTAATGGTCCATGATGACCTTCAATCCCTCTTTAACCCCTTCCTCATCCATTAATATCGTGGCCTCCCCCCAGCCGATGACGCTGCGGAAGCTGCTGGACCATTGACAGGCCTTCTCGCCCCGGATCAGATGTACATCGCTCTCCAGTTCAAAGCAGACCCCAGGGTTCCTGCGGAGGATGTCCAATTTCCTCCCTTCTCGGGCGCAGTGAAAATAGAACGTACCGCGCTGATACCCGAAGTTCAGGGGCACGATGTAAGGCTCTCCCTCATCGATCACCGCTAACCTGCAGACCTCGGCCTTCATGATGACATCGTCGATCTCATCCTTGTCCATTATCTCTCGCTCGGCGTGCCTCAATCTCTCCCCTCGACGTACGCTCAGGGCCGCCGGAGAATAAAAAACAATGTCACCATTTACGCCCAGGGATGTGAAGTTCATATCAATTATATAGTTGGATGATATATCCAACATCCTCTAAGGTGTGCGGATGAAGGCGGCCCAAATCTGTTCCCCCGGCATACTGGAGGTCACCGATGTGGCCGACCCGGTCCGCCCGTCTGGCGGTGTCTTATTGAAGGTCCTGGCCTGCGCTGTCTGCGGCACGGACGTGAAGATGCTGGAACATGGGCATCGCGCCCTTTCGTATCCGCGGATCCCCGGGCACGAGGTCACGGCCGAGGTCCTGGAGATGGACGACCCGAGATCGTCTCTGAAAGTGGGGGACAAGGTCCAGGTCTGGCCGGGGAAGGCTTGCGGGAAATGCCGCCATTGTCTCACTGACCGCGACCACCTGTGCCCGGACATCGGTATCATGGGGTTCAACATGGACGGTGGCATGGCCGAGATGATGGTTATGAAAGACGCGTCCCGGTTGACATCCATTGGCGATGCCGATCCGTGCCTTTTGACCCTGGCGGAACCTTTATCCTGTTGCATAAACGCCCAGGACAAGCTTCACGTTTCACCGAGGGACGTGGTCCTCATAATGGGAGGGGGGCCCATGGGCTGCATGAACGCCCTCCTGGCCAAGCGCCGGGGGGCTCATAAGGTGATAGTGACCGAAACTCTGCCGGACCGGCTGGGTCAGGCGCCAACAGGGCTATTCGACCGCGTTGCGAAGCCCCCCGACGTCCGAACGATGGTGGAGGAGGAGACCGCGGGAGAAGGGGTGGATGTCATCATCCCGTGCACACCCGAGGTCCGATTGGACCAGGGAACGTTATCCCTATTGGCCCGCGGGGGGAGGCTGTGTGTGTTCTCCGGTCCTCGAAAGGAGGATTCGCCGCTGCCCGTGGACATCCGGGACATGCATTACCGGGAATTGACCATGGTAGGCAGCTATGGCAACTCCAGCCAACACGATCGGCTGGCCGTGGAGATGCTACGCCGGGGCGATATCGACGCTGGCTGGCTCATCACGGGCAAATTCCCGTTGGACCAGGCCAGGCAGGCCTTCGAACACGCCTCGTCCCGTAAGGGCATGAAGGCCGTAATAACGATCTGAAGAACGGTGAACATCATGGAAGATGAGCTGAAGGATTTCGGAGCCAAGGTCGACGCACTGATCAGGGGAGAGCACATCGGACGAGCCCATGTCAGGGACATGTTCCGGGAGGTTCTGCTCAACCGGCAGCCCGACCTGCAGCAGGGGGCCTTCCTGGCCGCTTTGACAGCCGTGGGCGCTTCTCCAGAAGAGATCGCCGGCAGCTGGGAGGCCATCTACGAGATCGACACAGTCAAGGTCAGGCCGGAGGTACCCGCCCCTCTGGTGGAGAACTGCGGCACCGGCATGGACCGCATCAAGACCTTCAACGTCAGCACTTTGGCCTCGGTGGTGGCCGCCGCCGACGGCGTCTACATGGCCAAGCACGGCGCGAGAGCTATAACATCACGATGTGGCATCGTGGACATCGCCGAGACACTGGGCGTGGATGTGGAGTGCGAACCGTCTGTAGTCAAGCGCTCCATCGAGACGGCCGGCATCGGGCTGTTCAACGGCATGAGCGCCCAGGTGCACCCGCGGGCCCTGTACCGCATACTGTCCCAGATCCGCTTCGGCACCATACTCAACGTGGCCGGTTCCCTGGCTAACCCGGCCTCACCGGAAATCGGCGTGCGCGGCGTATACTCCGCAGACCTGGTACTTCCTCTGGCCCGGACCATGAGAGAGATCGGTTACCGGCACGGCATCGTGGCCCACGGCCTGGACTCCAGCGGGGCGCGGGGAATGGACGAGCTCTCCACGCTCGGACGCAGCATCATGGCCGAATTCCATGCCGACGGTGAGGTGACCAGCTATGAGATCACCCCCCGGCAACTAGGTCTGCCCGTGGGCGAGGAGAAGGCGATACTGAGCAGCCTGGACCGGGAGGAGGAGGCGCTTCGTTTCATCAGGGTTCTCTCCGGGGAGGAGAAGGGCGCCCGTCGGGACATGGTGGCCTTGAACGCCGCTCCCATACTCTATCTGAACGGCAACTGCACCTCGCTCAGCGAGGGCGTAGCTCGGGCTCTGGACCTCATGGAGTCCGGCAAGGGGTTGAACAAGTTGAAGGACTGGGTGAAGGCGCAGAACTCTACTGAGTCCGGACTGAAATTGGAAAAGCTGGAAAAGATGGTGGGGACGGCTCTGACCGTCTGATTCAGACCCGGCCAGCCTTCTTATCCTCTTCGATCTTCCTCTTGTACCATTCGGACCTGCATTCTCGATGATCGTCCGAGGGGTCCTCGGCGGTGATTATGAGGGCGGCCTTCTGCTCCTCGTCATCAAATTCCACCATGTGATATTCCACGCTTTTTATGATACTCTGTATGAAGGTCTTTAGGAACTCCACGTCCTCGGCTGTGCAGCTGTCGGGCAATCTCATCTTGAAGACATGCAACGCCTGATGGATGTCCAGGTAATAACTGATGTCGGCCTGGTCCAACAGCGCCAGGAAGCGCTCCCGGTCCCGGCGTCTCTTGGAAAGGTCCTTCATCCTCTCCATCCACACAACACCGAACTGGACCATCACGGCCTCTTCGCCGAAAACCTTCCACATACCCCCTAAAAACCGCTAAGTGGGAATTAAACCTTGTCATGCCCGTCGAGGCGTGGTTGGTGACGGAAAAAATATATCAATCAAATGGCGGCTCCCTTTTTACCATGCAAGTATTTGACACGGTCGAACGATGCCGCCTGCTTACCTCCGCTCCATTGTACAGATGGAGGGAAGACTCCAGCGTGGCCACGAAGGTGGTCGCTGCGGCGTTCTTCGCCCTGCTGACCGCCCTGGCTGCCCAAGTTCGGTTCGTACTTCCGTTCACCCCCGTGCCCTTCACCGGGCAAATACTGATAGTGCTGTTGGGCGCGGTCGTGCTCGGCCGCTACGGCGTTCTGAGCCAGGGGATGTACCTGGGAATGGGAGCCTCCTTCGGCTGGTTCAGCGGAATGGCCGGCGCGGCCGCCTTGGTCGGGGTGACCGGAGGCTACCTGATCGGCTTTGTCATAGCCTCGTTCATCCTGGGCGAACTGGTGGAAAGACGAAGAGAATGGAGCGGCTGGCAGGTAGCCTTTACCATGTCATTGGGCGTTCTGGTGATATATGCCGCGGGCACGCTGCAGCTGGCCCTGGTACTGGGGCTCGATCCCTGGGAAGCTGTTGTCATGGGCGCGGCACCGTTCGTAGTGGTGGACGCCCTGAAGGTGGTCATGGCCACCGGCGCGGCCTCGCTGTTCCTGCGCCCGCGCTCCGCCTAAACCCTTATCATCCACCTTTTCCTTCTTACAAGGGGAAAGGAAGATGGACCTTCTACCGGAACACTCTCACTGCCTGAGCTGCGAGGAGCCTATCGACGAAGGTCAGGAATACTGCTCCGAGGCCTGCCGACAGAAGGCCGAGGGCGAGGCCAGGAAGGAACGTAACAAGAACATGATATTCCTGGGCCTAGCCGCGGTGGCGCTGATCGTCCTGACCACCATGATGTTCTAACGCTTTCCTTTCATGGCCTGTACGGCCTGAAGCGTTCTCACCGTTTCCTTCACATCGTGCACCCTGAACATGTTCACACCTTGCCAGCAGGCCACGGCGGCCGCGGCCAAGCTTCCTTCCAGGCGCTCGTTCGCTTCTCTGCCCAGGAACGATTTCCGCGAGGCGCCGATGAGCACCGGGCGCCCCAATGAGCGGTACTCATCCAATCGGGACACGATCTGCAGGTTGCCGTCGAGGTCCTTTCCGAAGCCCAGCCCGGGGTCCACGGCCAGTCTCTCCCTGGATATTCCGATGGACACCGCCGCCTCCACCCTTTTCTCCAGGAAGGCGTAGGTATCCCCGACCACATCCGCGTAGCGCGTGTCCTTCTGCATGGTCTGCGGCTCGCCCCGCATGTGCATGATCACCGCTCCAGCACCAGCGTCCCGAACCACCTCGGCCATCCTCTCCTCCAGGCCGGATATGTCGTTCACGATCACTGCACCGGCGGCCAATGCTTTTTTCGCCACTTCCGGCCGCCGGGTGTCAACGGATACGGGAAGACCGACCTCCTGGCTGACCCTGCGCACGACCGGAGCGATCCTGGTCCATTCCTCCTCCGCGGAGGTCGGGAGGGAGCCCGGCCGGGTAGATTCCCCGCCGATGTCGATGATGTCCGCTCCCTCGGCTTTCATCTGCCCCGCCCGTTCAACCGCCGCTTCCTCGTCCAGATGCTTGCCGCCATCGGAGAAGGAGTCCGGCGTGACGTTCAATATGCCCATGACCCTAGGCTTGGACAGGTCCAAAGAGCCTCCGGACCAGGCGAACCGGGGCGGTTCGTCTTGGGAGCGGCGCCCGAACGCCAGCATCAGTTTTTCCGCCAGTTCTATGGGACCATCCATCATCATGCCCTCCAGCGACAGGGGGGCGATGGCGATGAGCACGCGCTCCCCTTTGCAGAAGAATCCCCGACCACCCTTCTGGACGATCGAACCGATCATTGGTGCGGCCTCTTCCCGGGAAACGCCGTCGATGTAGAAGAACTGCCGGGTGACCAGGTCCAACCGTCCTAACGCTCCCTCCGGCACGCCCAGGTGCCGCCATTCCCATACGGCCTCGGAGAAATCACGGTAGACACGTACTCTGGCCATGATCACCTCACAGCAGCCGGTCCACCAGCTGGACCAGGTCCACTATCTCCGGCGCCCTCTTTCCCTCGGCCCCGGCCTTGAGGTTGTTCACGCAGAATGGGCAGGTAGTGACCAGCAGGTCGGCGAACGCCGCCTCCTCCACTCTCCGGGCGGCGATGGCCTTGGACAGGTCTGGATAGGCCGAGCGAACTCCGCCCCCGCCGCCGCAGCAGGCCGCCGTCTCTCGGTTCCTGGGCATCTCCTTGAGTTCCATGCCAGGTATCATGGATATGACCTTGCGCGGAGCGTCATAGACCTGGCAGTGCCTTCCCAGGTGGCACGGGTCATGATAGGTGACCACGCCCTTCATCTCCTTCAGCTTCAGGTCCTTTCCCGCCAGGTACTCGGTCACGTGCTGAACCTCGAAGCCCAGTTCGAATCTCTTAGGATACTCCTCCTTGAACATGCGGTAGCAGCCGGCGCAGGAGAAGATGACCTTCTCCACGCCCAGGGAACGGATGCTCTCCACGTTCCTCTCCCACAGCCTCTCCACTTCCTCTTCTGCCACGCCGATGCGCTGCAGGACGCTTCCGCAGCACACCTCGTCGATGAGGGTGAAATCCTCTCCCAGCTTCTTCAATATGGACAAAGTGGAATCGGCCAGGACCTTGTCGCGATACGTGGCGGTGCAGCCCACGAAGTAACCGACCTTGGCCTTATGCGGCCGGGAGCTTAGGGTCTCCGGCACGCCCCTATCCTCGCCGTAGACGTTGCCAGTCCTTTCCACCTTCTCCACGATGGCCCGGTGCCTGGGCAGGATGTGTCCAGCGGCCACCAGGTCGCGGCGGGCGCTCTCCACCACGTCCACCACGGAGATCTTGGACGGGCATCGTCGCTCGCAATCCTTGCAGGTGGTGCATTGGTAAAGGTACTCCATGACGGAGGGGTCGGCCGGTATCTCCTTCTGCAGAAGACCGTAGGCTAATATCATCCGGCCTCGAGCGACGCTGGGATCCCAGCCCACCATCTGGAAGGTGGGGCAGACGCTCTTGCAGAACCCGCAGTAGGTGCAGGTCATCAGCTCTTTCTTCACCTTACGCAGGTTCTTGGCGTCTATCGTCTCACTCATCGATTTGCACCTTCGGCACGGTCACGCTGCCGTCCAACAGAACGAGGAACTGGGTTTTGGGCTTTTCCTTCAGCAGGGTGTCCACCGCCTCCTGCAGGGAGGTGAACGGTACGATGCCCATGTCGTCCAGGGCTTGCGGGGGCAGATCGGTGACGGCCCAAAGGTCGGCATGGCACATCACGTCGGCCACTTTTGCCGCCTTGTGGTAACCGAGCCGGTACTCCTTCTGCATGGCCTCCAGCACAGCCCGTTTGTCCTTGGATAGGCAGAGCTGTTTTACGAACGTCAGGTCGCCCAGCCCCTCGCGGCACTTGGCCACTAGGATTATGGTCCCTCCATCCTTCACCGCCCACTTGGCGTTGTCGATGGCCTTCTGCGATTGGTAAAGATCGATGTCCATGGGATAGGGGGCGACGGTTACTACGGCGTCGTACCTTTCCGGAACGGAGATGGAGAACACCTGGTCCGACCATTCCACCGCCTGCTTGAACGCCAGATGCAGGTCCCCGGCCGCCGCCCTATAGATGTCCTGGTGGTGGTCGAGCACCACCTGGATGGAGAAGATGTCCTTTTTGACTATGGACAAGGCGTCCATCATGTCCTCGTGGACCGGATTTCCCTCCAGGACCATGGTCTGGGCCTCCGGCCTCATGGCCAGGTGGTGATTCTGCTCGATCGTTCGAAACGCCGCCACCCCTGGTAGGAACGATTTTCTACCGCCCGTATAACCGGCGAAGTAATGTGGCTCTACGCTGGTTATTATGACCAACCGGTCAGCATAGACCGCCACCTCGTTGACGTCCATGTCCGTGCCGTTCTGGGATACGCCTAGATGGATGCATGGGGACGTTCGGGCGTCATGCACCAAGATGCGGTCGCGCAGTTCCTCTAGGTGACCTCCGAAGATGTATTGCAGCTCTTCTTCAGTAGGTCCACGGTGAGCGCCGGTGGCGATCAGGTATCGGGGCGAACGCAGGTCCATGCGTTCGGCCAAGGAATCGAGGACCCGTGCCGTTGGCGTGGGGCGAGTGCCGTCGTTGACGATGAAGACCACATCGTTCCCGCCTTCCAGGAACGCTTCCAGGGAGCGCCCTCCGAATGGTTGGGAGAGCGCTTTTTCGATCTCACCTGGGAGGCAGTGTACCTCGTGCGGCTCGACCGTTCCAACTAAATTGATGTCTGGAACATCCGCCTCGATGGTCTCTTTCTCCCCATATGGCAACTGTAAACGCATGTGTTCCACCGTTGGCTAAATGAGTATTAAATCATTACCTCGGAAAGATAGGACTGACGACCAATTATAATTATTATATATCGATATATATTATAAGATCTTCAAATAATCTTAGGCGAAAATCGAGAACGTCATGATCATTGTCGAAGGATCCATCTGCATGGGGATACGACCTTGGTTGGCATATATCATGACGGCATGGGTTCGGAAAATACCCTCTTGATGATCATCGCCATAGTGGTCGTGATCATCATGATCGCGGAGGTCGTATCGTTCTATTCGAAAAAGAAGAAATGACTGTGCCAGATCAAACATTTTCTCCGATCCTCTTTTGCCCTGTCTCAGGCAAAGAGTTATTCGCCCTTTCCGCTCTCTACCGTCCATGTCCCGCCTGAGCGACGTGGGGGAGAAGGCCCTGGTGCGCAACCTATCCTCGATGCTCCACACCTCGGCCAAGCTCGGTCCGGGGGATGACGCAGCCGCCGTGGAAATAGGGGACCGTTACCTGGTAGTAAGTACGGACATGCTCTGGGAGGGCACGCATTTTCATTCCGTTATGTCATGGCGGGACAAGGGTTGGACGGCGGCGGCTGTCAACCTCAGTGATATCGCGGCCATGGGAGCGCAGCCTCTGGGGTTCCTGATGGCCATGGGGCTGCCGGCCGACCTTGACGAGAAGGACGCCACGGAGATGGTGCAGGGAGCGGCGGACTGCTGCGATCAATACGGAACGGAATATCTGGGCGGGGACACCAAGGAATGCTCGGAACTGGTCCTCACCGGAACCTCGCTGGGGCTGGTGCCCAAGGAAGGGCTGCTGGCTCGAAAAGGCGCCAGGCCGGGGGACCTGTTGTTGATGACCGGGACCGCCGGGTTGGCCGCGGCCGGGCTCAAGGCACTGGAGATTGGAATGGAAGCGCCCAAGGCCATCAAGGCGTTGTTCGAACCGCTTCCCCGCATCAAGGAGGGGACGTTGCTTTCTTCCAGCGGCGTGGTCACCTCCTGCATGGACACCTCCGACGGACTATCCAGCTCGCTTCACGAGCTGGGGGAGGCCAGCGATGTTGCCTTCGAAGTGGACGTTGAAAAGGTCCCTATCGATCACGAGGTCAGGACGATCGCCAAGGCCTGCCACGTCGGCGTTGATGAGCTGGCCTTGCACGGCGGAGGGGACTATCAGCTGCTCTTCACAATACGACCGGACGGACTATCGGTCATCAGTGACCTGTTGGGCAGCGATGTAACGGTGATAGGCCGATGTCTGGAAGGGAAAGTAAATACTCTTAAGCGTGGACGTTCCAATGTAACACTGGAGCCCCGTGGTTATGAGCACTTCCGGCACTGAACCGAAGGAAGCACTTTTCTGGGACAAGGAGGGTGAGGCCATACGCTGCCGTCTGTGCCCCCACTCCTGCCTGATCTCCGATGGCAAGCGAGGAATATGCCGGGTGCGGGAGAACCGCGGCGGCAAGCTCTACGCTCTCAGCTACGGCCAGATCTCCTCCGTGCACCTGGACCCCATGGAGAAGAAACCATTGTTTCATTTCAAACCGGGCCAGCCGGTACTCTCCTTCGGCGGTGTCAGCTGCAACCTGCGCTGCCAGCATTGCCAGAATTTTACCATCGCCCAGGCGGGCATTGGCGAACTGAAGCTCCAATACGTTCCGCCCAAGGACATACCCAGATTATGCCGCCAGCACGACTCCAATGGAGTGGCCTGGACCTACAACGAACCGACCATCTGGCACGAGTACGTGCTGGACGCCTGTCGCCTATGCAAGGACGAGGGGCTGTTCACCGTCTCGGTGACCAACGGTTACATCCAGGAGGAGCCGCTGCGCTCGCTTAAAGGGCTGGTCGACGCCATGAACATCGACGTCAAAGGGTTCACCGAGTCCTTCTACCGAAGTGTATGCCAGGGCCAGCTGGCGCCGGTTCTTAGGACCTGCCAGACGGCCAAGGAGATCGGGGTGCACTTGGAGCTGACCTATCTTATCATCCCCACCAAGAACGACGGTCAGGAGGAGATCGAGGGATTTTGCCAGTGGGTCCGGGACAGCCTGGGCGTGGACACCCCGGTGCACTTCTCCCGCTTCCATCCCGATTACCAGCTGGAGGACCTGCCCTACACTCCCCGTTCCACCATGGAGATGGCCCTGAACGCGGCCAGGGCCAAGGGTCTGGAATATGTCTATGTGGGGAACATTACCACGGATAGGGGTGAGAACACCTATTGTCCCGGTTGCGGTTCGCTGCTGATAAAAAGGACCGGGTTCGAGGCCGAGACGAACGGCGTGAAGCAGGGCCTCTGCGCCAAATGCGGACGCCAGACGGATGTCATCTGGTGAACGGACCTCAAGCGCCCATGATATAGAGCAGCAGGTTCCCCGCCAGCAGCGAGAAGGGAATGGCCAGCGTCATGGGGATGAGGAATGGTACCTTGGGCGTGACCCAGGGGCGTTCCACACCGGCCGCGCGCAGCGATTCCCAATCCCCCTCGTCGTCGGCCCGGGGGAACAGCGCGGTCCTTATCTGCCCATCGACCACCTTCTCCATGGGCCACACGTGCTTGCTCTTGGCCTCTTCGACGTCCATGCGCACCCCGAACAGCATGAGGGGGAATCGCAGGTCCCGACGGGCCAGGTTCATTATGATGAAACCGATGGGCACTAGCAGTGTCAGTATGGCGCCGTTGAACAGCACCAGTATAGGGAAGGGCAGCACCTCCAGCATGGCCGGTTCGTTCAGCGCCAGCAGCGGCAACCCTTCCAATGTAGGATATATGGGGAAACAGAGGGAGAGGGCCATCAACGCCTTGGCGTCCGCGCCTCCCTTTATGACATCGAACTGATAGAGGATGAAGAAGAAGACTATCAGCAGCGGAACGGTCATCAACGTCCAATAGTGCTCTCCGTTGAAATGCTCCAGGCCGAGGTAGGCGAAGGCGGCGAACGTCAGCGCGTACAGGACCAACGGCAGCGGGTGGAAACCATCCTCGAAAATGCCCGGCCGGTCCCGAAGAAGGTCTACGAACACCAAGACCATCAGTACCAGGCAGACCAAATGCACCCAGCTGACCCCGTCCGACCACAGTTGGGCCCCGATGAGCAGAGCGCCTCCCAGACCCAGAACGTACCAGTGAGAGTCGGAGGCCTCGCGGGTGCGCCAGTCGGAGACGGCTGCCACGGCCATGATCACCATCGCCAGGCCAAGTCGGGCCCAGGTTAGCTCATCCATGCTCACGCCATGGGTGAATGATGATTAATGGTTTACCACCGTCCCAGAACAAGAAATCCTTAAAATATGACTAAGGTTCTCGCCGCTCGAGGATTATAGGATGAGGCTGAAGGTTAAGGTCGCGAGCCATGTCGCACTGATGCTTTTTAGTGTCATTCTCATAGCGGCCATGCTGCCCGCCACCTCGGCGGCTCCGGTGAACATCTTCGCCTTGGACGACACTTATATGGAGGTCGCCGCCGGCAGCTCCGTCACTTTCGAATGGGTGCTTTACAACAATGACACCGTCCCTTACGTCATAATGCCGTCCTCGGTCCCGGAAGGCTACACCGACGTGGCGGTGAATTTCGATAAGAACTACATCGTCATCTATCCAGGAGGGTCCAAGTCCATAAACATGACCGTGACCCCAGCCGCGGAGATGTCTTCAGCCGTGTTGCCTTTCGAGGTGCAGTTCAACGTCACCCAGCTCAACTTGGTGAACAACACTTACATCGTGAACAGCACCGTTCATGTGGAGATAGATCCTATATATGGGGCCAAGGCCGGGGACAACAAGATCCTGGGCATGTGGGACAATGATCTCCCCTACCCCTTGGACGGGAACGCCGGGGCCTTCGTGGTCAGTGTAGGCATCTGGGCAGGCATCGCCCTGTTCGTCCTCCTCATCGCCGACCCTCTCCTGCACCGGATGACCTCCAAGACGCAGACGGATCTGGACGACATAATTCTCAAGATCATTCGGGGGCCAGTGCTGCTGATCATGGTCCTCTACGGCGCGGTAAGCTCCCTGGAAATATTGAACCTGAACCGGGGGCTGATAGCTCAGCTGGAGCTCCTGTACCGCATGGCCTTCGTTATGATAATGGCCTGGCTGGTCTACAAGATATACGCTGGCGTCATCATCTACTACGGTCACAAGCTGGCGGCCCGGACCGACTCCGAGGTGGACGATGTCCTGGTGCCCATCCTGGAGAAGTTAGGCGCCATAGTCATACCGGTCGTAGCCTTCAGCATAATCCTGAGCCTGTTCGGTTACGACCTTACGGTCATTTTGGCCGGCCTAGGATTCATGGGTATAGTCATCGGTTACGCCGCGCAGTCCACCCTGGCCAACTTCTTCGCCGGGCTGCAGATGATGTTCGACCGCCCCTTCAAGACCGGGGACCTCCTGCGCCTGGACAACGGCGACATATGCGAGGTGCGCAACATCGGCATGCGCTCCACCTGCCTGTACAACACCTTCACCAACGAGCTGGTGATCGTGCCCAACAATGACATCGCCAACAAGAGGATCGTGAACATGGTGAAGCCCGACCGCCTGCTCAAGATCGCCGTGGATGTCGGCGTGGCCTACGGCAGCGACGTGGAGCTGGTCAAGAAGATCATGCTGGATTCGGCCTATGCCGTTCCGCACGTGCTCACGGACCCGGACCATCCCACCGTGGTGCGCTTCATCGACTTCGCCGATTCCTCGCTTAACTTCACCGCCTTCATATGGATAGACGATCTGGAAAAGCAGTTCAAGGTAGGTTCCGACTACCGCACCGAGCTACTGCGGCGGTTCGACGAGAACAAGATCGAGATCCCCTTCCCCCAGACGGTGGTCTGGCTGAAGAACGCCGGTCAAGAACAGGGCCAGTGAGCATAGCAAAAAATAATGCCCGTGCAACGCCTACTACCTTCATAGGAGGATCGTGATTTGGAGGTCAAAGGCGCGATAAAGGACCGCAGGAGCATCCGCAAGTACAAGCGCAAGGAACTGTCGAACGAGGCTCTGGACCATCTTTTGGATATGGCCCGGGCGGCCCCGTCCGGGGCCAATCGCCAACCTTGGGAGATAGTGGTGATAACCGACCGGCAGAGGCTCAAGGGGCTGGTGCCGATCTGCAAGGAGCAGGCCTTCATAGCCGACTGCGCTGCTTTCATCATCGGCGTCGACGATCCGCAGCAAAAATGGGCCAAGGTCGATATGGCCATAGCCTTGGACCACCTCAGTTTGGCGGCGGTGGAGGAAGGCATGGGCACCTGCTGGATAGGGGCCTTCGACGCGACCAAGATGTCCGAGTACGTGGGGTTGCCCGCCGATCGGACGGTCACCGTCTGCATGGCGTTGGGCTTCCCGGACGAGTCCCCGGGGGCCCGCAGCCGCAAGAAGGCCGAGGACCTGGTGAACTGGGACAAGTACGGGGTACGCGACCGACCATGAGCTTCGATCGCGATTTCCATCTGCAGGACCATGACCTATATCTCAAGGTCTTCGAGCTGACGGTACAGATCCCCAGGGGGAGGGTCAGCACCTATGGGGCCATCGCCAGGGCCTTGGGCGATAAAGCTGCCTCCCGGGCCGTGGGCCGGATGCTCTCGGCGGACCGTGACCGACCGTTCAAAGTGCCATGTCACCGGGTGGTCTATTCAGATGGGCGGACCGGCTGGTACACGGGGATGGGAAGGGGCGAGGCTCAGAAACAGGAGCTGCTGCGCGACGAGGGCGTGCCCATCTCGGAAGGGAAGGTCCAGGACTTCGAGAAGGTCCGTTTTGAGGATTTCCATGGCGGCGGTCTCCTGGAAACGATGGCCAAGGCCCAGGTGGGTCTGGCCGCCCTGGTGGACCAACAGGGGGACGCCACCAGCTTCAAGCGCATCGCCGGACTGGACGTGGCCTACGAGGGCGACAAGGCCTACGCGGCCATGGTCGTCGTGGACCGACAAGGGAAGATATTGGAACATGAGCGATCAAAGTGCCAGGTCAATTTCCCCTATGTGCCTGGCTATCTGGGCTTCCGCGAGATGCGGCCTTTCTCCCGGTTGCTGAAAGACCCCCGGGACGACACCCTTTATCTCATAGACGGTCACGGCCGGGCCCACCCGCGCCGGGCTGGGATAGCCTCGCAGTTCGGGGTGGTTCACAACGTAGCCTCCGCCGGGGTGGCCAAGAGCATGCTCGCCGGCCTTATGGAGCGCGGATCGCTCTCCCTGGATGGTGAGGAGGTGGGAAGGTTGGTCAAGAACGTCAGAGGTCAGGCCAGGTTCCTCTCCATCGGTCACAAGGTGGGACTAAGTTCGTTGTGCCAGCTTTACCTATCGCTTCCGGTCGACCCCATCGACCTGGCGCACGTGGCCTGCGACGAAGACAAGCGCGGCGATAGGCCATGAGCGAGTATGACTGTAAGAAGGACTGCCTGACCGCCGAAGAGAGGAAGAAGATCCTGTCCCGCTTCCATTCGCTCCTGTTCTGGGTGGGGGAGTTCGTTCCCGAACTGGAAGAGGTCGAAGGCCGGGAAATGCCTCTGAGGGACGTGGTGTTCCGCTTCATCACCGAGCGGTACCCGGACGATGGGACGGTGAGGAAGGCTCAGGATTTGGCCAAGGTCCTGGAGCGCAAGGCCAAGGAACTGGAGAGGGACCTGGAGGTGCAGAATATGGAAAGGCCTACGGCGCACAAGGTGATGCACGAGGCCCTGGGATTGCTCCGGGCGGTGGACGAGCTGAGGAACATCAGGCCGGAGGACCAAGAGGTCCGGGCAAGGGCGCTGATGGCCACAGTGAACGATGAGAAGCGTTGGCTCGATTTCGTCAAGCGGACCAAATCAAATTAGCGGCCGAAACACGCTTCATTATAAAATCAACACGCTTTTTCGGAATATATTAATAATATTTTACTATTAACTCATATTTAGATACGAAATCATGGAATTTCGCAGTATAAGGAGGCAGTTACGTGATCGATCACCTTGACGACAAGATCATAGAGATACTGAAGAAGGACTCTCGGAAACCGTTCGTGGAGATAGCCAACGAGCTGGAGGTATCGGAAGGGACCATCCGGTCCCGGGTCAAGAAGTTGTTCGAGGAAGGTATCATTCAGGCCTTCACCATCAAGACCAGCAGCAAGAACGTGAAGGCTCTGGTGGAGGTCAAGATAGACGTAAACGTGAACACTTCCGACATCGCGGACCAGATAGCCAGCTTCGAAGGCGTCTCCGAGGTCTATGAGGTCACCGGGGAGGAGGATATCGTGGCGATAATCGATGTCACCTCCTCGCCGCAGCTGAACGAGATAATCGAGCGCATACGCCGGTTCGACAACGTGGACTCCACCCGGACCAGGCTGATCCTCAAAGAGCATTTCGGAGCTGATTAATATGTTCAAGGGATGCGCCACGGCCATCATCACCCCCTTCCGCGAGGACGGAGAGGTGGACGAGGACGGGCTGCGAGAGCTGGTGGCCATGCAGGAGAAGGCCGGCATCGACGCCATCGTTCCCTGCGGGACCACCGGTGAATCGGCCACACTGACCCACAAGGAGCACATCAAGGTCATCAGCATCGTTCGGGAGGAGGCCAAGAGGGCCAAGGTCATCGCCGGGGCTGGCAGCAACGCCACGCACGAGGCCATACACCTATCCAAAGGGGCCAAGGACCTGGGCGTGGACGGCGTGCTGTTGATCTCGCCCTATTACAACAAGCCCAATCAGAAGGGGATATTCCGTCATTACGAGGCGATAGCCAATGCGGTGGACATACCCATAGTGGTCTACAATGTTCCCGGGCGAACAAGCTCCAACATCACCGCGGGGACCATCAAGAAGCTCTCGGAGATCCCGAACATAGTGGCCGTCAAGGAGGCCAGCGGGAACATGTCGCAGATAATGAGCATACTGTCGTCCGTTCCTTCTGATTTCAGCGTGTTCTCTGGGGACGACCTGCTGACCTATCCCATGATGACCCTGGGAGCGCCAGGCGTGATATCCGTGACGTCCAACATCGTCCCCAAGATGATGGTGGACATGACCCACGCCATTCTGGAGGGGGACTGGAAGAAGGCCCGGGAGCTGCATTTCAGGATGCTGCCGCTGTTCAACGACCTGTTCCTGGACACCAATCCCATACCGGTCAAGACGGCGCTGAGGATGATGAAGCTGCCCTCGGGGGTCTTCCGTTTGCCGCTGTGCGACATGGAACCACAGTTGGCCGAGACGCTGAAGAAGACGCTGACGGACTTCAAGTTGCTGTAGAGGACGAGGAGGCTCCTAGACATGATAGACGTTGCAGTAGCCGGGGCCACAGGCAAACTGGGCTCCATGGTATGCTCGCTCATCCAAGAGCAGAAGGACATGAGACTGGTCGGCGCCGTGGTGTCGGCGGAAGGCGGCAAGGCCGGGAAGGAACTCTATCCTGGCGTGGTCGCCGTGGGACCGGACGGGATAGAGGCGTTGTGTCGTCGCTGTACGGTGCTGGTGGACGCCACCACCGCGGCCGCGGCCGAACGGAACCTTCCATTGGCGGTCAGGTCCGGGACCAATGTGGTAATGGGGACGACCGGGCTGTCACCGGCGTTCCTCGAGGGCTTCCGCTCCACCGTGGCCGAGAGCGGGCGCTCCGCCCTGATCACCCCCAACTTCTCCATCGGTGTGAACGTGTTCTGGAAGACATGCCAGATGTTGGCGGGAGCGCTGCCGGACTACGAGGTGGAGATAATCGAGGTCCACCATGACAAGAAGAAGGACGCCCCGTCAGGGACGGCGGTCAAGGCCGCGCAGCTTATCGCGGCGGAGACCGGCGTGACCAAGACGGTCTGCGGACGCGAGGGCCTGGTGGGCGCCAGGGGGCGGGAGATCGGAATTCATTCCGTAAGGGCCGGGGACGTGGTAGGCGAACATACGGTCATATTCGCCGGCAACCGGGAAAGGATAGAGCTGACGCACCGGGCGCATTCACGCATGGCCTTCGCCGAAGGGTGCGTGGCCGCGGTGCGATGGGTAGCCCCGTTACATGACGGAAAGGTGCACGGCATGGAAGAGGTGCTCGGTCTTTGAGGAAGGTCATGAAGTTCGGCGGAACCAGCGTGGGCAGCAACGAGGCCATGCGCCGCACCGCCGACATAATAATTGCTGACGATTGCCAGAGGGCCGTCGTGGTCTCCGCCATGTCCGGCGTGACCAACTCCCTCTTGGCCATGATGGCCGACGAGAACAAGGAGGTGCCGGAATACATCAATTGGCTCCGAGGGAAGCATCTCGACGCCGCCCGCGGCAACATATCCCAAGAGATCCTGCCGGAGTACCTGGAGGAGCTGGAGCGACGATTGTCCGGTCTGGGCCATCTCATCCATCTATACCGTCAGGACGAGGACCGCATCATGTACCAGGACGCCTTCTCCAGCTGGGGAGAACGCTTATCGTCGCTCACCCTCGCTTTCATCCTGCGCAGCCGGGGCGTGGACTCCCTGGCCCTGACCTCCGAAGAGGTCGGGATCGTGGCCAGCGGGCCGCCGGGGAACGGTGGTGCGGATCTAATCGCCACCGAGACCAACCTGCGACGGACGCTGGTCCCCCTGTTGCAGGCGGGCAAGGTGCCTATCATCACCGGTTACTACGGTTGCGACGGCCGGGGAAGACCGTTGACCTTCGGCCGAGGCGGTTCCGACTATTCCGGAGCGGTCATCGGACACGGAGTGGACGCCGACGAGGTGGAGATATGGACGGACGTGGACGGTTTCATGTCCGCCGATCCCCGGGTGGTCAAGGATGCCCGGACCATCTCGGAAATGGACTACGGAGAAGCGGCCGAGCTGGCCTACTTCGGGGCCAAGGTGCTGCACCCCCGGACCATCGAGCCAGCGAAGCGCAAGGGGCTGGCGGTGCTGGTCAAGAACACCTTCAATCCCCAAGGGAACGGCACCAGGATACACAGACAGAGCCAGGGCGGGCAGGGGCTGCTTAGGGGCGTGGCCCTGAAGACCGGTCTGTCCATAGTCAAAGTGTACTCCTCAGAGCTGGTCTACCGGCCGGAGCTGGTGGCCAGAATGCTGGAGTCGGTCAGCTCCAACGGCGCCACCATCTTCGCCGTGTCCACCTCGCTATCGACGCTGGCCGTGGTGGTGCCGTCCGAATCGGTGCCTGAGGCCTGCGAGCGCCTCCGCGCTTTCCGCGAGGCCGTGGAGGAAGTGAAGGTCAAGGACGACGCCGCGATCATCTGCGCGGTGGGGGACGGCATGCTGGAGAGCTGCGGCGTTTCCGCCAAGATATTCACGGCCGTGGCGGACGTGGGGGCCAACGTGGAGCTGATATCCGAGGGAGCCTCGGACATCGCCCTGAACTTCATGGTGGGCAGCGACAAGGCTGCGGACGTGGTCAGAAGATTGCATGAACTTTACATAGGTGCTTGAATGAGAGAATTCCAGAACAAGAAAGGGGTCATGTTCATCGGCGGCATGCCCACCACCAAGATCGCCGAGCGCTTCGGCACTCCAGTGATGGTGACGGACGAAGAAGCATTGAGGCAAAACTACCGCGCGATATACAAGGCCTTCAACGACAGGTTCCCGACCCGGGTCAACTACGCCTGCAAGGCCAATACCAACCTCAGCCTACTAAGGATACTGGAGCAGGAAGGCTCCTGCATCGATGCAGTCTCAATTGGCGAGGTCGAGGCCTGCCTGCGAGCCGGCTTCGTGCCCGAGAGGATCATGTACACTGGCGTCAGCGTCTCCCCGGGAGAGATGAAGGCCGTGGCCGATAAGAAGGTCCCCATCAACGTGGACTCCGTGAACGGGATGCGGCGCCTGGCAGGCATCAGCCCCAAGCACCCCATATCTCTGCGCGTGAACCCCGATATCGGCTCGGGGCATTCGGCCAAGGTGGTCACCGGGGTCAAAGGCGCCAAGTTCGGCATCCCCAAGGAAGAGATAGTGGCGGCGTACTCCGAAGCGCTGAAGATGGGGTTCCTGCCTCGGGGGTTGCACGCCCACACAGGTTCTGGAGGAAGCGACCCTGCCGTCTTCGGCAAGGTCACCGAGGTGCTGGTGGAGATATCCGAGAAGGTGCGCTCCGAGCTGGGTCTGCAGCTGGAGTTCATTGATATCGGCGGGGGCATCGGCATACCATACCGGCCTGAGGAAAAGCCGACCGACCTGGACGCCGTAGCCGAGGAGGTCACCTCCAAGCTCAAGGGCAGCCACGTACGGACTCTGATCATAGAGCCCGGCCGCTACATCGTGGCCGACACCACCGTATTACTGACCAGGGTCAACGACGTCAAGTCCACCCCCGTAAAGGACTACGCCCTGGTGGACGCTGGGTTCAACACCCTCATCCGCCCGGCCTTCTACGATTCCTATCATCACGTGGCCGTGGCCAACAAGTTTGGGAATGAGGCCGTGGTCACATACGACGTGGCCGGGCCCATCTGCGAGAGCGGGGACTACCTGGCCAAGGAGCGCAAGCTGCCCCCGGTGGACGTGGGCGACCTGCTGTGCGTGTACGATGTGGGAGCCTATGGCTTCACCATGTCCTCCAACTACAATACCAGGCCGCGCTGCGCCGAGGTTCTGGTGCAAGATGGAAGGGCCTTCCTGATCCGTGAGAGGGAGAACATCGAGGACCTGTTCCGCCATCAGAAGGTGCCAGCGAGGCTGAGGGCATGAGGTTCTGGAAGTACCACGGGATCGGCAACGATTTCGTCCTGGTGGAGAACTTCGACGGCAGCGCGTCCAAGGACCCGGAGTTCGTCAAGGCCGTGTGCCACCGCCGCTTCGGCGTGGGCGCGGACGGCGTGCTCTATCTGGAAAATAGCCAGAAGGCCGACTTCGCCATGCGGGTCATGAACTCCGACGGCAGCGAGGCGGAGATGTGCGGCAACGGCATCCGCTGCCTGGCCAAGCATGTGTACGACCAAGGCCACAGCCGCTCACAGGATATGACCGTGGAAACCCTGGCCGGCGTCAAGCCCATCCACGTGGACGTGCGGGACGGCCATGTGGTGACCGTCACCGTGGACATGGGACGGCCGATACTGGAGCGTCGATCCATACCCATGGGCGGGGAGGGGCGGTTCATCGATCAAAGCTTGAGTTGCGGCGGCCGGGAGTTTCACGGCAGCGCCGTCTCCATGGGCAATCCCCATCTGATAATATTCGATCCGTTCACAGAAGAGGAGATGGACCGGCTGGGGCCGGTCATCCACGCCCACGAGATGTTCCCCCGCCGGACCAATGTAGAATTCGTTAAATCGTTGGATGGGATATTGCAGGTACGGGTCTACGAAAGAGGGGCCGGATGGACCATGGCCTGCGGCACTGGGGCCTGCGCCACAGCGGTGGCCGCCGCCCTGCTCGGCAAGGCCAAGTTCGACGAGGAAGTGCAGGTCAGCCTTCCCGGCGGCAGCCTCTGGATAAAGGTCTGGAAGGACCTTTCCAAGGTAACGATGCGTGGCCCGGCGGAACTGGTGTTCGAAGGTCAGATTTGAGGTGTGAAGATGGGGTTCGATTACGCTAACAGGCTGAAGACCATCCCTCCGTATCTCTTCGCCGAGATCGAGGAGAAGGTCAACAAGAAGAAGGCAGAGGGTGTGGACATAATCGATTTCGGCATCGGCGATCCCGACCTGCCAACCCCGAGCCCCGTGGTGGAGTTCATTCAGAAGGAATTGGAGAACCCGGCCAATCATCGCTACCCGTCCAGCGCCGGTGAGGCGGAAACGCGCCAGGCCATCGCCGCCTGGTTCAAGCAGCGCTTCGGCGTGGAGCTGGACCCCAACGGCGAGGTGGCAGTGCTCATCGGTTCCAAGGAAGGGCTGGCCAACATCTGCCGGGCCTTCGTGAACCCCGGGGAAAAGGTGCTATGTCCCGATCCCGCCTATCCCGTCTACGCCCAGGGCGCCGCCCTTCTCTGCGACGCCGTGCCAGTGCGTTTCCCCCTGGACCCGAAGAAAGGCTTCCTGCCCAACATGGAATCCCTGCCCACCGACGCCCGCATGATCTACCTGAACTATCCCAATAACCCCACTGGGGCCGTCGCGGACGAGGAGTTCCTGCTGGGAGCATCGCGCTGGTGCGTGGAGACCGACACCATACTCTGCTACGACAACGCCTATTCGGAGATGACCTTCGATGATTACGTGGCGCCTTCGGCCTTGCAGGTGGCCCAAGGCGACGGAACCATCGAATTCCATTCGTTATCGAAGACTTTCAACATGACCGGTTACCGCATAGGCTTCGCCGTGGGCGATTCCGACCTCATCGCCGGTCTGAAGAAGGTCAAGTCCCAGGTCGATTCCGGCGCCCCTAAGTTCCTGCAGAACGCCGTCGTTAAGACGCTGGGAATGTACCACGGCGCGGAAAGGCCGCAGATGGTCAAGGACAACATCGCCGTCTACCAGAAGCGCCGGGACGTGCTGGTCAACGGACTGCGCAAGCTGGGCTTCAAGGTGGACCGGCCCCAGGGGACGTTCTATCTGTGGATGAAGGTGGACGGATCCTCGCTGAAGTTCGCCGAGAAGATGCTCCAGGCCGGCATCGTGGTCACGCCAGGCACCGGGTTCGGGTTCAACGGCGAAGGCTACGTGCGGCTGGCGACGACCCAATCGGTCGAGAGGATCGAACAAGCCCTGGAACGAATGGCCAAGGCCCTCTGAAAACTACTTCCCCTTTCCTCTTTTATACGCTGCCTTGAGCGCCTCGACCACTGGCAGCGGCTTTCCCAAGATGTACGTCTCCAGCGCTCCGCCACCGGTGCTCACGTATGAGAAACCGTCGCAGCAGCGGTACTTCTGCGCGGCGCTGACAGTGTGCCCGCCGCCGATGACCGAGAATGCTTGGCCGGACACCGCCGCCTCCATCAGCTTTCTGGTACCCAGAGAGAACTCCTCCCTCTCTATGACCCCGGCCGGCCCGGACATGAACACCGTGCAGGCTTCTGAGATGATCTTCGAGAACCGCTCCGCGGTCTCCCTGCCGATGTCCATTATCTGTAGGTCGGAGGGCAGCGAGCTCAGCGGCACGTCCTTGCGCATACCTCCGTCGTCCAGGGCCACGTCCACCGGCAGCTCGATGCGATCGCCGTACATGTCCAAGATCACCTTGGCCGTGCGCAGGTTCTCCTCGGTGAACTCCTCCATGAGTATCTTCTCGCTCTTCGGTCCCAGGACCACGCCGCGGGCCTTCAGGAAGGCGTTGCCCGCCAATCCCACCAACAATATCTTGTCAGCTATGTTCTTGCCCAGGACCCGGTCGACCACCTTGATGGCGTCGGAGAACTTGGAGCCGCCCAGTATGAACACGCAAGGGTGGGACGGTGCGTCGAAGACCTGGGATAGCGCCTCTAGCTCCTTCTGCATCAACAGCCCGGCCGCTGAAGGCAATACGGCCTGGAAACCTACCAGAGAGCATTGGGAACGGTGGGCGGCGCCGAAGGCGTCGGAGATGTAGATGTCGGCCAGGGAGGACAGTTCCCGGACCAGCTTGGACTGGGCGTGCTGGTCCATGCCCATTTTGTCCGTCTCCCCCTGTTCGTCCCGGACGTTGCGCAGCATTATGGCCTCTCCGGGTCTCATTCGGGAGATTACCTTCCGGGCCTTCTCCCCGTAGAGGTCGTTCACATAGGGCACGTCCACGCCGAGCAGCTCGGAGGTACGTTGAGCGTGCTGTTCCAACGGTATGTAATCCCACTCACCCGGCCGGCTCTGGTGGGCCAAGATGATCACCTTGGCGTTCCTCTTAAGAAGCTCACGAAGGGTGGGCAGCATCTCGCGGATGCGGTTGTCGTTGGCCAGCTCCAGCGTGTCCTTCTGCAGGGGACAGTTGATGTCCACGCGGTAGATGACGGTCTTGCCCTCCATGTTCAGGTCGTCTATGGTGAAGTATTCCTTCATGTCAAATTCCCCTGGCGGCCTTTTCGGACCCGGCAGTGGTTTCTCTACAGCATACGCATGGCGATGCAATAAAAAATGATTTGCCTGGGAACGTCATTGACACGCAGTAGCTCGCCAGAGATCCCAGGTAGGCCATGGGTATGCCATACCGAAAGGACCAGACATACCATTATATCGAACGCGCGCTCATGGCAACCGGCTGGTGGTAGGGATGTCCGCAATAGAGGCCAAAGGTCTGTGCAAGCGTTTCGGGGATTTCCAGGCGGTGGACGACGTGAGCTTCGAGGTCCCCGAGAAACAGTTCTTCGGCCTACTGGGACCTAACGGCGCTGGCAAGACCACCACCATCAGAATGCTCACTGGTGTTCTGGGACCGGACTCCGGTACGATCAACATAATGGGTCTGGACATGGCGCGGGACCCGCTCCTGGCCAAGGAAAAGCTGGGGGTCATCCCCGAGGTCGGGAACGTCTACCCAGACCTCACTGCCAGAGAGAACCTGGAGCTGTTCGGCAGATTCTATGGGCTGTCCAAGCATACCCGGCAGGAAAGGGCCTCGACCTTGCTGGAAGAGCTCGGTCTGGGGAGCCGGGCCGACGAGCGGATCAAACGATTCTCCAAGGGCATGAAGCAAAGGGTCAGCATCGGCTGCGCCATCATCCATCAACCGGAACTGCTCTTCCTGGACGAACCCACCGAGGGCTTGGACGTGCAGAGCCGTCGCATGATATTGGACAAGGTCGGCCGGATGAACAGGTCCGGGAGCACTATCGTACTGACCACGCACAACATCGAGGAGGCCAGCCGGCTTTGCAACCGGGTGTGCATCATAAACCACGGGAAGGTCGTAGCCCTGGACACCCCTGAGCGACTCCGAGCCGCCTTCGAGGGCGCGCAATCGGTGGAGGTGACCTTCGACCATGTGGTGGACTGCGGACTGTTCGCCTCTCAATGCATAACCAGGTCCGAAGGTCAGGGCAACGTGCTGAAGTTCTATACCTCCGACCCTGATGCGGCCATCCTGAAGATAATGCAGGTACGCGACGAGCTCGGTCTGACCATCACCTCTCTGAACACCCTGGCGCCCTCCCTGGAGGATGTCTTCGTCAAGCTAACGGAGATGAGCGCGTGAACCTCAATATCATAGCCCGCGGGGTGCTGGCCACCACGGTCAAGGACATGAAGATCTATTACAAGAAGCCCCCGGTGTTCATCTTCGGGCTAATCTTGCCGACCTTCCTGTTCTTCGCCTTCTTTGTAGGACGGCAGCTGGACCTGACCACGTACTACCCCGGTTTCCTGGGCATGGCCCTGTTCTTCACCGCCTCCTCGGTCGGCCCTCTGATCATACCGTGGGAGAAGCAGGCTGGCACTTTCGAACGGCTGCTGACGCTGCCCGTAAGCATACCCATCATTGTGCTGGGGGACACCCTGGCCGGAGCCGGTTTCGGATTGATCATCAGTCTGGTGATGTTCGCCGCTGGAGCGCTGTTGATGCCCTTCTCCATCACTCTGACCGCGGTGATAGCCCTGCCCCTCCTGTTCATCATCGGCAACCTGTGCTTCGCCGCCCTGGGGGTGCTGCTGTCATCCCCTGCAGGGCCAGTACCTAGCAACATCATGATGTTGGCAGCCCTGGTCCGTTTCCCCCTCATCTTCATCAGCGGGATATTCATTCCCCTGGCTGATATGACCGGAGCCGCTCGGACGGTCACCATGTTCTCACCGCTCACCTACTTGGTCGATGGGTTCAACCACACCATCGGCAACGGGGGGACCTTGCCATTGGCCTTGGACCTGGCAGTGCTTCTGGCGTTCACCATCGCCTTCTTGATGGCGGCCAATTATATACTGAAAAGAAAAGCATTGAAAGGGTTATGAGGAGGGCCTCCCCGACCCTCCGGAAGAAAGATCAGCGCAGTCCAACGGCCTTGTCGGTGCGCTCGATGGAGGCCAGATTGTCCTTCTCCAGCTTCATCATGGAGCGTATGCAGTCCACGTTCTCCGGGACCACGTCGCTCTCCTGGTGTATGGCCTGATAGTAGTATAGCGTAGAGTCGACCATCTTCACCCCGTCCTTCCAGACGGCGATGTCCATGAGATCGCCGCGCGGCCGGCCCATGTCCTTGGCCAGTTCCATGACCTGCCCGGTGTTCTTGACCCCGTCCTTACCTGAGATCAGATTGATGCGCGGCGATGCCGCCCAGGCGTCCAGAACGTCCTTCTCGGTCACTTTCTTTTTCAGGTCCACGACTATGCAATGCAGATGCATCAGGGTGGTCGGCGTCACTACGGCCATGGTCTGGATGTCCAGCCCGTGCATGACGGTCTTGACGTCCGGTCCGTGGTGCGTCGGCAGTTTAAGGGAAGGCTCGATGGCGTTCAGAGCTGCCCCCTTCTTGTCCGCCGGATCCGCGCCGCGCCGTATGAGAGAGGCGAACACCTTCTGGATGCCAAAAGCCTGCTGCAGCGGGAACAGGGTGCGCACCAGGCCGGTGGTGTTGCACGATACCACTCTTGCCGAAGGCGCTCCCCAGGCCTCCTGGTAGTTGGCCAGGGCGTTGAAGGAGATGCCGGTGAGGGCGTGCCCCTCTCCGCCTTGGAATATGCTCTTTACCCCGGCCTTTTCGTATAGCGGCTTGTTCTTCTCACCGAAACCGCCGGGGGTGCAATCCACGATTATGTCAATCCTCTTCAACAGGTCGTCCAGAGTGCCCTGGGTCTTGACCCCGGCCTTGTCGAAGCCTTCCACGTCCTCGCCGTGCGCCGCGTATAACGGATGGCCCTCTCGCAGGGCGGTAGAGGACTCATAGGACGGTCTGGTCTTGGTGACCCCCACGACCTCCATGTCTTCCTGCCTGTTCACAGCCCAAGCCACTCTCTTCCCGATCGTGCCGTAGCCGTTGATGCCGACCTTAACCTTCATGAGATCGCCTCGTTACATTTTCAGGATAGCCACCGGCGGTTATCATCGTTTTGGTCTGACGATAGAAGTTGTGGATAAAAAAGATGATGAAAATGAGATATGAAAAGGGTTTAGGGAGGGGCGTTTACTTTCCCTCTTCCTTGGCTTTGATCTTGCCATACATCCTGGAGATCAGGACAATGGCGATCACAGCGACCACGGTGATGATGATAGCGTATATGAGCAGGCCTATGGTCGCGTCGCCTGAGGCGCCCAGCCAATCTATCATGAGCGCGGATATAGCTTCATTCCAGGCCAACGCAGCGACCATACCGAAGGCCGCGGTCATTAGCGCCACGATCTTGTCCATTATCTCAAGTTTCAAACTCATTGAATTCCTCCCAAATAATTGGATTAGTTTCCAAATCCAGATGGGTGGTATATAATGTTTATCAAAAAATGGAACATCCATTCATGGGAATATTTTCTGAACTGGATAACGGATTATTGTCTTCAATTTTTTTTAAGGTCCACCCGGTTTGAGCCGCTGATATGGACCTCGTGATGAGGACCGTTCGGTTTCAAGCCTCTGGATTCCATGAACTGCCACAATATGGCGATGCTGGTCATCAAATCATCGTATCGTCCTACGTGCAGCATATGGGTGATAGGCCAGTCCGCTATCCTCATCAGTTCCACATTGTCCAATTGCGAAACATCGCCTTACCTCGCTCTCACATCCTACATCGAACGCTCGACCTCCGCCTTCTTGACGAAGTCCAGGACCATGAGCATCGACGCCCAATCCATGTTGGTCCGGTCTTGGCTTGAAAAGGTTAGGGTGTACCTTCCGCAGCTATCATCTCCATGGATGGGCAACTATCCGCGCTCTGTTCAAAGTGACGCCGGGCACATTTGAAATATTTGGGCGAGGATGAGGGAGACATGGGCGTGCTGAGGTCGATGGGCCAGACCGCTTATTATGGGGTCTGGTTCTTCAAGGGGCTGTTGGGTTTCAGGAAGCCTCTGGTCAACACCATGATAATCACCTACCAATGCAATCTCAAGTGCCAGCACTGCCACATCGCCGAGAACCTTCCTCTGATACCTCTGCCCCACAAGATGTCGTACCAGGTGGCGGTGGAGGAGATGAAGGCCTCTTTCGAGCGCGGCACTAGGGTCCTGTTCTTCGAGGGTGGCGAACCCACCTACTGGAGCGACGGCGACCGCACTCTTCTGGACCTCATCAAGGCCGGAAAGGAGATAGGCTACTACGTCACCGGGTACACCACCAACGGCACCAACGTCTTCCATCTGGAGAGCGATACCATATCCGTTTCCCTGGACGGACCCAGGGAGGTGCATGACAAGATCAGGTGCGAGGGCGTCTACGACAAGCTCATGGCCAACATGAAGAAGGTGGACCATCCCAACGTCTTCGCCAACATGGTGGTCATGCCGGACAACCAGCATCTGATACGGGAGACGGTCCAGATAGTGAAGGACAACCCGCACCTGAACGGCCTGATGATAAATTTCCTCACCCCCCCGCCGGAGTCAAAGACCTTGACCCTGGAGGAGAAGCGAAAGGCGGTGGATGAGATCCTCGCCCTTAAGAAAGAGGGCTATCCCATCCTCAACTCCAAGAAGGCCCTCAAGGAGCTGCTCATGGAGGACTATTCCGAGAGATGCCCCTTATGGGCCTCGGAGTTCGTCATGCCCGACCGCAGCAAGCACTACGGCTGCCCGATGAGGGGCGAATCGTGCAAGAAGTGCGGCTTCAACGCCGTGCGCGAGTACTCCCTGGTGACCCGCGGAAGTCCCTCTACCATATTGTCCATGGCAGGGCGTTTTGCACTATCAACGAAATGATGATCAGCAGCTCGCTGGTGATGACCATCTTGACCACCTTTGGGGCGGGCCTGATGAACCGCAGGTCGTCATCCTTGTGGTGCAGACCTATGACGATGCCCCGGCCTATGGGGACGGTGAGAAGCAGGAGCAGGAACACCGGGTGGAAGTAGGCCAAGGTCAAATGCAGAGCGAATATGACCACCATTATTATGCCCACGGCGTTCACGGCCCTCTCCAGCCCCAACCTCACACACCAGTCCTTCTCCCCGCCTTTGACGTGCGCTTCGTATCCTGACATCTGGTCCACGAAGCGCATGAGCATTACGGATGTTCCCACGATCAAGGCTATGAGGAACATCTGCCAGGACCATTCCGGTCTGATGACATAATAGGCGAAGAAGGCCATCATGAAGAACGAGGCGGCCACGTCCAGCTCCCCCAGACCACGCGAGCCCAGGTTGAGGGGCGGCGCGGTGTAGAAGTAGGCCAGGAAGAGGCCAGCGGCTCCCAGTACGATGACCGTCCAACCACCGTGGAGGATGATCGGTATGGCCACCAGCAGGGCGAAGGCCAGTATTAAGGCCAGGACCGCCTTTCCCGCCCGTTCGCTTACCTCTCCCTTGTCGAATATGTTCCCGTCCCAGTACACCCTCTCGTCGTACAGTTCCTTGATCGCCGCTTGGCGCTCAGAGGTCATGAAATCGAAGCGGTTGATGTCCGCGCCGCTCTTGTGGTCGAAGTAATCGTTGCTCAGATTGGCGAAGATGGCGAAGAAGAATATGTCCAATGGTATCAGGACGGCCAGGAGCCATTCGTCGCAGACCGTGAGCGCGAAAGCCGCTCCGGTCACCGAGGCCATCACGAATGGAAGGGTGTAGCTGATCCTCAGTAAGTTAAGCAGCGTGCGGTACAGTCCCTTTTCCAATATAGCACCAAGCGGATAATCGGGAGAAGGGATTTAACGCTTGCTTCAGAGGTAGCCGTTCTCCTTGTACCAGGCCACGGTCTCGGCCATGCCTTCTGGCAGATCGTACCGTGGTACGTAGCCCAGGTCCCGGCGGGCCCTTTCGATGCTGAAGACCCGGTCGCTGGTCACGCTCCTGACCGTCTCTCGACGGTAGAGGAAGTTCTTCCGACCGATCAGGGCGCTGAATCCCTCTATGGGCAGCATCATCAGTATGTCCGAGGGAATGGCCATCTTGGCCACGTCCTGCAAGGTCGCTTTGGCCGGATCGATGTCCAGGCGCTCGAAGAGATCGGAGTAGTAAGGGCTGTGCCGGGCGAAATACTGTAATGAATCCCGGCGCAACGATTCACGCAGTGAGGCCAGATCGCTCTGGCTCATCTTGAATAGCGAGTCGCCGTTGATGAGGTCCCACACCCTCTTCACGTGCGGATCCTTCAGAAGTCGGCTCTGAGCCCCGCGATCCATTATCTCCTTTGCGTTCGTAGTACCTATCCCCCATTGTAGTCAAGGAACGAATCCTGGCAATATATGATTTTTAAAGAACGATTTCTCAAGGACAAGGCCATAAGAGATCCGGGATAGTTCCCTATATCACCGATTTTCGTCCGGGTGTTATTTTTTTAAAAAAAGTATTAATAACCCGTTCCAGTATTCAGGACACTGATCGAATCGCTCTTTGAATTCGACCTTAAAAAGACCGATTCTGAATGAGAGGGATCAAATGGAAAAAAATAAAATATTTGCCATTGCAGCCGTATTGATCGTTGTGATCGCCGCAGTTGGAGTTGCTTTATTTCTCACCAAGGACGACGGTGGTAACGACGCCGCAATCACGGTCACCGATTCCATGGGGAGGGAAGTTGTGATTCCAGAGGAGATAGACTCCATCTTTTGCATCGGTGCTTGCTCACTAAGGCTCGTCTCGTATTTCGATGCCGTTGACAAGGTCACAGCCATGGAGACCTATGGCACGTTCAACACTCGGGACGACCAGACATACTACCTCGTCAACAAGGCCCAGTTCTCTGCGCTGCCTCAGGTGGGAACCGATGCGGAAAGTATCATAGCAGCGAACTTCAGCATCGTAATAACATCCACGGCTGTGGACGCGGCGGCCGCGGACACCTTGCAGAACCAGACGGGCATTCCCGTCTTTACGATCAATGCCAACCTCGAATTTGGACAGGTTTTCTATGATCAAATAATCTCTATGGGAACGTTGTTGGGAGAAGAGAATAGGGCCGCGGAGCTGAATGATGGAATAGCCGGCTTGATCAATGATGTCAAATCAGCTGCTCCGAGCAATAGTACCGCCAGCGCCTATGCCTGCGGGATGTTCTATTACGGAGGGGCTTCATTCCTGAAGGCGTCGGGCAACTATCTCCCCTTCGATTATTCCAATGTCACGAACGCCATCGACCCAGCGACCAACGGTCAGCCCTACGTCATTACGCTGGAAACTCTTATAGCGGCCGATCCCGACTACATATTCGTTGACGGCATCGGACTGAGCGGCTGCGTAGCCTCCATCAACGGATACATCGACGATGACACTGGATTGGAGGACGTGTCGGCGATCGAGAACAATCATACATACTCCACCATGATCTACAAGTGCTACGGTACCAACTGGGAGAACCAATTGGTAAATGTGTACTTCGTGGCTGACACGATCAACGGTGGTATGTACTCCTGGAGCTTCGAGGACAAGGCGAACGAAATAATCCAGCTGTTCTATCCCAGCACCACGATGACCTATTCGGACATTATGGGTGGCCAGACCGGCAACGGGTGCGGCTCGGTCACGCTGTAAACCCTTTCCCTAACCCTTTTTATAAATTTATTTATTGGATGACGGTGATGGAAACGGCGAACAACCATATTTCCGAGGATCACGAAGGGAAGGAGGCGTTCGACATCTATGAGGATGCCGAGGAAGAGGGCGCCAGGACCTCGAAGATGTATCGCGGCTATGTGCGCCGAAAGCGCCTTTTCATCGGCATCGGGCTCCTCGCACTAGTGCTGTGCGTGATCATCGCCGCTCTGAACGGCCCCATTGACATTTCGTTCTTCGACGTCATAAAGTATATTTTCACCTTCGATGCAAGCGGAAATGGGAGAATAATTTGGAACATTCGGATGGTCCGTATCTTCGGGGCGATTCTTGCCGGCGCGGGTCTCGCCGTCGCCGGGGTGATCATGCAATGCATCCTGCGCAATCCTCTGGCATCCCCATTCACCCTGGGCATTTCCAGTGCCGCGGCGTTCGGAGCCTCCTTCGCCATCATATTCCTCAATGCTGGCTCCAGCATCAACTCCCTGGTCACCATTAATGACCCTTACATAACGACCATATGCGCTTTCCTGTTCTCACTTTTGGCCACGGGTTCGATACTGATACTTACCAAGGTCACCCGGATCAGTTCCGAGACCATGGTCCTGGCCGGGGTGGCCATCAGCGCCATGTTCTCCGCCGGTCTCTCGTTCATGCAGTACATCGCCACCGATTCGCAATTGGGCAACATCGTCTCATGGACGTTTGGTGATCTGGGCAAAGCCACCTGGTCCTGGAACTATCTGATATTCATCGTTCTTCTTCCCATCGCCTTGTACTTCTATTATAAAAGATGGGACTACAACGCTATGGAGGCTGGCGAGGAAAGCGCCCGGGGATTGGGCATACACACGGAAAGAGAGAGGATGGTAGGCATGGTACTCGCTTCCGTCCTTAGTGCCGTCATCGTCTCGTTCTTTGGCATCATCGCCTTCATCGGCCTTCTCGGTCCGCACATCGCCCGCATGCTCATCGGAAGCGATCATAGGCACCTCATTCCGCTGTCCATAATCCTGGGCGCTGCTATTCTGATCGTCGCGGACGGAGTCGGACAGGTGATACTTTACCCATCGACCATCCCGGTCGGGATCATCACCTCGATGCTGGGGGGGCCGCTGTTCATCTACCTGCTGATCAGGAGGTACAGAAGGTGATTTTCTTCGAGGTGAACGGTATCAATTTTTCATACAGGAGCAGACCTGTTCTTCATGACATATCGTTCAGCATAGAAAAGGACGACTTCGTGTCCATATTAGGGCCTAACGGGGTCGGCAAGACCACCTTGATGAAATGCATCAACAAGATCCTGGTCCCAGACGTGGGTTCTGTATTCATGGAAGGCTTGGATCTGCATCGCATGGGAAAGAAGGAGATCGCCAAGAACGTCGGATATGTGGCGCAGAGAGGCGAGACATCAAGGATAACGGTATTCGATTCCGTCCTCCTCGGAAGGAGGCCGCACTTCGAGTGGGACGTCACAGATAAGGACATCAGGCTCGCGGGGAGGGTGATCCACCTCATGGGCCTTGATGACCTCGCGCTGAAATATGTCGACGAGATAAGCGGAGGAGAATATCAGCTAGTGCAGATCGCCAGGGTCCTGGTCCAACAACCCAAGGTGTTACTTCTGGACGAACCCACCAATAGCCTGGACCTGTCCAATCAACATATGATCATGCACCTGATCCGGAACATCGTGAAAAAGAATCATATGGCCGCCATAATGACCATCCACGATCTCAACCTGGCGTTCCGCCATTCCGATAAATTTGTCCTAATGAAGGACGGGATGATATTTGCCGCAGGCGATCACCGGATCATAACCCCTGAGAACATACGTGCCGTCTACAACATCGATGCATATGTGGAGACCATAAAAGGAATTCCAGTGGTCGTTCCTATCTGATCGGAGGTAATGAGTTGAGCTCAAAAAGGATCAATCCAAAACAAAAAGGCTTCTTCAACGAGAAGGCTGGAATATGGGACGAGATCACCATTCATAATATGGAAAAAGTAGAATATATTACCAAGAAATTGAACATCCACGGCGATGAAAGGATATTGGATATCGGCACTGGAACCGGCATCATGATCCCGTTCTACGAAAAATACCTGTCAAACGGGAGCGTCGTAGCCGTGGACTATTCCGAGAAGATGATCGAGATGGCCCGTTCCAAGTATCCTGAGAGGGAGCACCCCCACGTCTCCTACCTCGTCTCCGACCTATACGATCTCGATTTCGATTCGGATTTCGACCTGGTGGTGTGCTATTCCTGCTTCCCCCACTTTGTGGACCAGCCTCTGGCCATAGATATCTGTTCCAGGGCGTTGAAGGAGGGAGGGCGCCTTGCTGTTGCCCATTCCGATTCGGCCAAGAAGATCAACAGCGTACATATGGAAGGTGGTGTGGAGATCTCGAACGATTTTCTGCCGTCAATGGAAGGGTTAAGGAAGATGATGACCGACCGCGGTCTTGCGGTAAAGTTCGAAAGGGACGATGACACCTATTTCATCTGCATCGCCAGTAAAAATTGAATCGAAACGTAGCAGGCATTTTCGATGTTCGGTTCCCGGTTCCTTTCAAACTTCGACGCGGTCAATAAGGCAATTTTGGTTGAATATCTCGTCGGGACGTAGTAGAGAATACATATTTCGGATGTTTTGAACTAGTTTCGGAAATTAATTCGGGTAAAAAATGTCCTTTTTTCAGTGCGAATTCAATTGTCAGTCTGTTCATTGTCTCGACCATAGTCAAATGTTAACAGTTACACCATGTGAAGATTTATTCAAATTATCTGACACATGATTGATCGGTTCGTAGTAAGATTGTTGATGTTTTCAATGATGGACACGTAAGCGTCCAGCTAATTTGGAAGAAAAAAAGGCCATAGATCCTGCTTTTTGTGAAAACTTGGTCCGGGCTGAGGAAGACTCAACTTTGTTTGTTATTTGACAATTCAGGTATAAGTTGAGGACACTATGATTATGTCTATTGCCTTTGGAGGCGTCCGTGATCGCTTTAGCGGTATCGTACGGCATGAGAATGGGACACCTCTAAGTTCCTACCTTTGATTTGCCAGCGCAATTGATCCGACCGTTTATCGTCCTGGGACCGGTATCCCGTTCACCAGGAAGTCCACAGCATCGACGAAGGAGTTGAGAACGGTCTCTTGCCGGCCGACTGGCCTGTTCCCGGTCAGAGAGTTCTGGATGCCTAAACATCCTACTGACCGTTTATTCGATTATAGAATTACGACCATCGATCCTCAACCTGCCATTTCCTTTATAGGCCTCCATGATCGCCTCGGCGACCTCAAATGGCATGAAGAAGGGATATCTCTGGAACCTGACCTTCATCTTGCCACCCCTGTTTATTTTATACATTATCGAATTGGGTTCCAGATCGGATCGGGACACCCATTCGATCATATCCCATGTGACGTAGGTAGGTTTCCTGAAATGATAGAACAGAATGACGCCTGGCTCATCTATCTGAATTTTGATTGGTCTTAATAATATAAAAATAATTAATTGGAATAACGCTATACCTTCGATGAACATTAGCACGAGAATGGTTAAGATCAATTCAACAAAACCCATACCATCAAGGAACCACCATAATCCAAAAGACATACCGATGATGAATAATGATGCGAATCCAATTGTTAAAAACCAATCGGGCGGATTGACATGATAGCGTGATGAGGATCCCATATTATCCACACACCGTGTCCTTTATTGATGTTATTGTAAATCCAAGAGATATAACACTTAATAATTCTGCGAAGACGGCAAATCCTTTATTGCCAGAGACTTTCGCTTTAGTTATATCCAAGAGCCCGTATATCAGCCCAAATCCCCCTAGGATCGCCCCTATGACAGATATCACCAAGGATGCAATGATCTCATTCACTCCCGTCGCCACGAACGACGCGAACCCCAGCACGGCGCTGAGGAACCCGCAGACTATCCCTAATGCGGCGTATCCCAACGTCTTTTGAACTTTTTCTCCACCACTGCTTCCGCTCACGTAATCGACGCCGCTGAAGAACACTCCGAACATTCCGAACAGGAAGGATGTCACACCAACGACAACATCCCACCTTGAGCCTGTCTCATTATCCTTTTGCTCGACCCAATCGGTCAGCGATTTTATCAATTGGCTCAAGAAAATGGATACATCTTCGATCGCCCCATTCGCTATCGATATGATATTCAACAGCAGATTGTCACTCTCATCCTCCATTGACACTATTGCTCCGAAGGCCTGTTCTATTAGTATCGTGGCCCCCAGACCTATGGCGATCTGAACAAGGAACCCGAGACCTGCGGTCATGGCTGAGATGACCATCAAAGCGATCTGTATCACTATGATCAAACCGAAGCATACCCAGAACAGGTCAGAAACTATCGCCTTGAACAGTATGGCAATCGTTCCTGGAGAGATATATCCATTTGCATCATATTCGTTGACGGCCAATACCACCGCCGATCTGACATCGTTTTGATAGTCCTCGATGAGGTCTCGGAGACCATTGATAATGGGGGCGAACAGTGTTGTGAACGTGCTCTTGATGAACTCGATCGCCCAGTCCACGAACGCCAGGAACGCGTCGACCATGACGCTGACGACCTCACGGACGGTATCGGCGGCCGCTTGCGCCAGCTCCGTCAGGAAGGCCAGACCGGCCTTGGCTATGGTGACGTACAGGTCGAGCATGAACGTCGCCAGCGCGACGATGCCGTTCACCAGGAAGTCCACCGCGGACATGACCGTGCCGACGATGACGCCTAACAGCTCCACCGGGGCGTCCCCGGTCGGAGAGTTCGCCATGCCCGAGAGCGGAACGTAGTTCAAAACGTCCAACGGCAGGTGCATGAGCAGCAGCTGCGCCGATGTGACGGTCAGCGCGTTCCCGACCGCCTCGCCGCCGGTGTCATGCGTCAGCATGCGTAATATCGTGTTAGCGTCCGAGGCGGTGACGTTCTTGGAGATGACCGCAATGATGTGCGAGGACGCCTGCTCCGCGTTGGCATCGGTGACAGAGAGGGAAGCGCCGTTCAAGGCGTGACCGCTCCCTACCGTTTCCAGGTGGAAGAGGGTGTGGTTGAGCGACGATCCTAGCAGCACCGCTCTCGGTACGATGATGGCGTTCAGGCCTTGGACGAAAGCGCCTCCGGCGTTGCTGCAGTTCAGGTAGAACATGTACACCTGCTCGTCCGCCGAGTAGCGGTAGTCTGAGCCGTAGGCGTCGAGACCGTAGTCCGTGCCGTTGACCACGATGGTGTTCACGCGCGGAAGGGTGACCATTTGGACGGAGAGATACAGGTAACCGTCCCTGCCGTCGCCTCCATCACCGCTGGCCTTGCCGTCGCAATAATAAGGAGTTGGATCCTTGCTCACCGCGTCGTAGACGATCCGGTAGTCCCAGCCGTTGCCGCCAGAGGTGCCGATGTCCAGATGCAGATCGCCAGAGCCCCAGTCCACGTTGTCCGCCCAGGCCTGGACATCGATGGTGATGGACGATGCGCTATCGCTGACATCGAAGTAGTACTGCAGGTTCGGGTCGCGCCACTGGCCCTTCTGCGCCTCGAACCGGTCGGTGAAGTATGTCACATTCCCAGATCCCAGCACGAAGAAGGTCATCGGGCTGCTACTCCCACCCATGCCACCGATCTGGCACAGGGTGTCGTACAATTTGAAGTTCAGCAGGTCGATCTTTACCACCGCATCCCCAAGGGGACAAATGTCCATATTATCGGAGACCCCGTCCCCGTCGGTGTCCGCCCTGGTGGGATCGGTCTTGATCTTTTCTACGCCTTTCCAGAATCCCTTGATCTCAAGGCTATCGAGAAGGCCGTCCCCGTCCGAGTCCACGGACATCGGGTTGGTGATCCAGCCGTCGGTCCCCAGATCGACCTCTTCGCCGTCCAGGATGCCGTCCCTGTCCGAGTCCGCTTTGAGGGGATCGGTGTTCCCTTCCACCATGATCTTGAGGTATTCGATCCTACCCGAGCTTCCGGAACGCAGGTCGTCGACCCTCAACGTCCATGTCGTGGTCTTCTCGAAGTCCGAATCGGTGAAACCCATGGTGAGAAGGTCCCAGCTATCAAAGTACGCGCCCTTCGTTCCTTCTGGTTGAGAGGCCAGAGTCTTTCTTACGGAAGAGTCCTTCTGTAAACTAACCGTCAGTTCCGTGCAGCTCGGGTGAACGATGCCGACCTGGACCCAAACGTGTTCGATATCTCCGAGCATTGCCGGCAGGGAGAGGATGGCGGTGGCCGGATCCCCTGCGGCACCATCATCCGGAATCTGATAGAAGACCTCGGTAGACCATGATTGCGAGTATTTCTCGCCGCCGTCCATCAGACCGTCATTATCAGTGTCAGCGTTCAGCGGGTCCGTTCTCAATACCAGTTCGATGCCGTCATGGAGATTATCGTTGTCGGAATCGGCTGAATTGATGTTCGTCCCGATATTGGCCTCGATCTCATCAATCAGACCATCGATATCGGAATCGACCGACATGTTGATCCAATCGACATACACGCCGGTCTGCGTGACCTCCAGCTTCACGTTCAACGCGCCCTCGGATGCGAAATCATCATAGTATTGAGAATTGAGACGGAAGGTGGCCTCATGCCAAACACCATCTCCGATGAGCGAGCAGAGAATGAGGTATTGCGCCCCATCAAAACATTGCCTGATGCTGGCCTGGTTCGATGTCTTATATTTGACGCTGATCTCATAGACCATTTCCGATCGGACCCCGTTGATGTAGATGTCGGCATTGTTCGAGTTGGAATATCTGGTCGTTCGACCATCAACGGTGGTTATTGAACTCCACTCTGTCGTGCTGGCGAGATTCACCCCGGGGGTATGCGAGGATTGAACGTTGTCCCCGGTAGCCCCGACGTTCGTATAGTATGCGTTGGAGGTCAGACGCAGCATCGTCACATTGACCAGCGCTTGATTCAGAGTTATCCGGACCTGAGTTCCGGGATTGGTGCTATCGACGTCGTAATACTGCTGGTCCAACTGCACATAACCGATGGCCCCCCATGCGGCTAAATCCCCGATGACGGAGATCTGGGTCGATGAGATCGTCTGCCTGATTTCACAACCATCGATATCGCTGTTCGCATGGATCTCGAGTTGATAGGCCACATCCGCCCGTGGTATGGATGCGATTATCGTTGCGGAGGTCGATCCATTGGCGACGCCGTTCCCGAAGGTCCAACCGTTCTCGAACCTCACCCCGGAGTTGTGAAGTTGCCCGGATGTGTCAAGGAGATTGACGTAAGAGTTGGCGGAAGCATGTATCGAGAAGAGGACCACTTCTGCCTTCACGCGCATCATTACGTTCACCCCAAGCGAGTTCGGCAGATAATCATAGTATTTGGAACAGTCCAGGACGAAAGAGAAAGTGGTCATCTCCATACTGTTGCCAGGCAGGATGGCGATCTCCGTCCAGTTGTTACCGTCGAACATCTCGATCGGGACGAGCTGGGACGCGCTGTAGGAGAAGGTCACCAGATAATCGGTGCTCTGTTGGTATGTCGTATTATAGATACTGATGAATAGCTCTGCATTCGGATCGGCCTCCCTGGTCGAACTGACCGCCCCGCCCCATCCATCTCCATAGATGCAAAATCCTGGCAGGTTGTTTATCAGGACGTTATCGCCTGTTGCCCCTACATCCAGGGAGAATTGATCGAATCCGCCCATGAGGATCACGCTGAAGTGATAGAACCCGTTCCCTGTACCGACTAAGTACCTGGATATCCTGAATTTCCAAAGTCCGTCCTCGTTTATATTGTATGATATCGTCTCGGTGCCACCGGTTCCACCCGATGATGATGTTGCCTTCAAAGTTGATGAGGGAGAGTAAAGATCCAGATTCATGTTGTAATTTGAAGGTACGTAAAGCGTTATGACGATCCTCTGCCCGTTCTTGGCATTGATGCTATAGAAATCGTAGACGTCCGTGGGATAGTTCAGACTGCCTGCGAACTCCCCGGTGACGATGCGCAAAGGTGAGGTCAGTAAATTTCCAGCATCAACTCCCTGCCCCGTATCATTATAGAGCGGAGGTGTGAACGAATATCTGTCCGAAAAAACGATGTTGGCGCTGTTCGACTGAGATTGACATTTGACCTTGAAATAATACGTCGTACCGAACGTCAGACCGGTCAGCGTTGCCTGATGATTCTTATGATCGCTGGTCTGAGAGGCGACTGTAGTATATGTTCCGAAGTTCGGATCTGTCGAATATAGCAGCCAACCGGACGAAGCAGAGCTTGTCTTCCAGCTCAAAACAAATTTGGAAGGCAGATTTTCTACCACAACGATATTACTGATCGATATGCTGTTCGTCCTGATCGTCCCGAGGGTAACGTTCACCCCACCCAAATCATCGGCGGATCCGACCTTGACATAGTAATCTGTTAAGGTTTTTAAATTGCTAATCGTCACGGAGTGCGTCAGACCGAATGATGTGCTCACTGATGATGAATACGACTGGTCTTGACTGTAATACACCGTGGAACTGCAATACATGTTGGTTTGCCATGAGACAGTTATGGACGTATCGGTTTTCGTATAATGTATATTCGAGATCACCAGCGCGGTGGTGAAATTGCTGAAAGGAGTGGTGTTGGTGAAAGATGTGACGCGCACCCAATCCGATTCGATCTTGAAGCAATATTCCGTATCAATGCTAAGGGATGACAATACCACGACGTGCATGGTACCATTGCCATCGAACTGGGATGAATATCCGGATTGGGCCCAGACGAATGGGGCGTTCGCCAGGGAGCATGCTGCGAATTGAACTTCACCGGTACTCTCTAGGCTCGTTTTCCAACTGATTATCGCCGCGGTTCTGTTTGTGTCGATCGCTACATTGCTGATCCTCAGGAAGAAATCGAAACTACTGGCTGAACTTACGCATATCGTACCTGTCCAGTTCGAGGATGTTTTGAAATAATAGGTAGCCCCGAGCGTAAGTCCGGTTAAGATCACAGAATGGGACATCGTATCATTGGAGCTAGCGAATATCGATTGACTGGCAAAGGTCGAACTGGTGGAAAGATATACCTTGCTGGACGACAGATGGTTCGTAGTCCAAGAAACGAGGGCCGATGTGGAACTGATCGGTTCGAATGTAGCGTTCGATACTTCCAGAATTATTTCGAACATATCGGTTGGGGACGTTTCTTCGTAAGGACCCGAGGCGGATTCAACTCTGTAAAAATATGTGTTGTTGGCGGTCAGATCATTGACCGTGATATAATGCGAATAACCTCCCTCACCGGTCTGCACATCACTTTGCCAGGTCAATCCCTCGAGGTCATAACGCACCAGGCTGGAACTGTTGAAATTGGTGGTCCATGTGAACATGACGCTCTTGCCGTCGCCGCCGTAGGGATTATAATCCAGCACGGTCGCGACAATATTGGTGATAGATGGGGAGGTGGTATTCAACGTCATGTTCATAGTGCTGACGTTATTCTCATCCAGCATCATCGTCGAGTTCAGCCGGAAACGGTATTCCGTATTAGGCTCTAGACATGATATCCTGGTAAAATGCCAGGTCCCGTTCTGGCATTGAGCTGTATTGGAAAGATTGGTTGAATCGCTACCATACACTATTACACCGGTGGAGGCATGACTGGTGTTCCATCCGATCTCAATGAAGTCGGATCCGATTGTTATGCAGGAATTGCTCATTATGCCGAATGCCTGTGTTGAAGTGCTCCCGACCAGTTGATCGAAATATTCTGAATTACCGGCATAATATGAATTCAATCTGAAGTGATAATTCGTATCTCCATTCAACCCATCAATGAACACAGTATGGTACCGTCCACTTTGACTGGTGGTCGCGGTCCCGCCCTGGCCGAGATCTGGAGTTGCCCCATATTCAATGGAAGATGTACAAGCCATGTTGGTCCGCCAACTGACGGAGAGCCAGTCATATCCCCTTTCTATGACCTGGGATGATATCTCTACATTGGTTACAAAATCATTGGTCGAGCTTGTCGTATATTGATCGATGATCTTGAAATAATAATGAGAATTTGCCAATAAACCCCCACGATCAAACCGATCTGCCTTTAGATCGGCATAGAAGTAAGTACCATTTGGCGCTCTGTATGTGTACTGCTTATTGTAGTTGATGCCATTCTGAGCCCAATATCGCACCGTTCCGCTACTTGATGAGAGCGTAGTGCACCAGTATACCCTTGCCTCCGTTGGAGAAATGACATCGACACGTATTCCAAAGATAGATGTTATCTCCACGGGAGACGATGATAGGAATTCGACTGAATATGAATCGTTCAATTCACAATTTGACAGTATTTTATAATAATAGTTCTGGTTGACCGCCAGACCGGAGATCATGACCACGTGGGTTAATCCAGATTCGACATCGACATGAGATGTCATGCTTTGTGGGTTTGTTCCATAATATACCGTTCCATTGCTGGGCAGGTTCGTCTCCCATGAAACCTCCAGGTAACCGGGGGACGGCGATCTTCCCATGATCGATGAACTGATGATCCCGAACTCGAGGGTGGAAAACGTACCTTCAATGACGGTAAAATATCTGGATTGCAGGTATTGACCATATGCGTTAATTCTATACCAATAACTGGAATCGCCTGTTAAATTGGTTATAGTTACTGAGTGCGATGTCGACAGACCGGTTGATATACTATCGGAGAATTCAGAATCACCATAATAAATTACACAAGTCCCCTTCATACCAGTGGTCCAATTGATCGTTACCGATTCAAAATCCCTGTCAATGTCGATGCTTTCGACGGTCATGTTGGTGATGAAGGTCATTATGTCCGTCTGATATGCGGTGCCACTGACTATCTTAAATTGATAGGTGCGGTTAGGCAGTAATGAATCCTCCTCGTGCGGCGATAGATCTGGTAAATTTACATAATAGTAATTGTTGGAATGATCCCAATCTGCATGAACAGTGTTCTCATTGATCGACGAGATACCATAATACAGATCGAATGATACGGAAACATCGCTTTCCCATTGAACGATGGCCTGAATAGTATCCGTACCGTGATATGGGTCTGGGTCATATTCTACCAATAATTTTACCACGATGTTGGATATCGGGTTACAAATGATCGACCCGTCCACCCAATCGTACATGTCAGGGTTATCAAAAGACTCGCTGTAAATGCGATAATATTTGGTCCCACTCCCATCGACATCGCTCACTTCGACCCTGTGAAAAAATCCTTCCGATCCGAAACCGGTTTTATCCATGTTCCCTGGTGAATTCCCATAATAGAGCACGCTAGAACCATTGAAATTAGTCTCCCATTCGATGATCATCGTTCCCTTGATCGGGGATGCTTCAGATATCGACGATACGATGATCCCGTATTCATCGGTGGTGAACGAACCGTATGCGATATCGTAATATGTCGACCCAGAATATCCAGTCCAATTTGCCCTGGTTCGACAATAATAGGTCGTGTTGCCACATAATCCGGTCAGAGAGACTGAATGCGCCTTACCGCTGACCGTGGTCACAGTGGCGCTGCTTCCATAGGATTGTGTGAGGCCGTAGGAGAATTGGCAGTTCGCATTCGTTGAGGTTTGCCATTCGATCGTGGTTTCATTGAGGTCGGTCTCATTTCCAATGCTGATGATATTGACGGTGGCGATGAACGTAGCCTGTTCGGTCACGTATTCGGCGTCTTCGAAAGTTGACTTGACAAAAAATTTGTATGCTGTCAAAGAAGATACTGTCAGCGTCGCGTAATGATATGTGCTCGTCCCTAAAATATTTGTTACAGTTTGAGTTGGCGCTGATGTCCCATAATATATGGCGTTTTCAATGTGATCGTGTTCCCCCAATACCAATGACGTGTACCAGGAAATTTTAACATGGGTTGGGTCCAGTGGCTCAGCAACGACGCCGTAGATGCAGTTGGCCGTTATCGACCCCGCAACCTGGTCTGCTTTCGTTTGATCGTAAGTTCCGATGGAAATGACATTATAACAATATTGAACGCTCGGATCCAATCCTGTCAGTTGGATCATGTGATGGAACCCGTGGTCACCGGTGACTTGAATGAGGTCGCCCCCTGCGGACGGACTGTACGATACCACGGAAGATGAAGATAAGTCCGTGGACCATTCGAATTCTATAACCCCAGACAGCGGAGATAGGACGCTGAGATCGTATATCCCATATTCAGGTGTGGTGACATCGCCTTCCCTGATGTCGTAATATATCGAGCCCGAATATCCTGTCCAGTTTGCCCGAATCTTGAAGAAGTATTGCGTATCGTTTTCCAGGTCCTTAATCTCGACCGAATGCATCAGGCCATTGGTGGAAGTTACCGTGGCAATTGACCCCAGGGGCGTGGTGTTCCCATAGAAGAATTGGCATGCGGCATTGACGTTCGTTCTCCAGCTTAATATCATTTCATGAGGGTTCGTATCTATCGAGACCTCGGCGATCGATACGTTCGTCCTGAATATTTTTTCTTCGCTCCTATAGGTATCCCCTATCATCACCGATTCGACCAGGAATTTATAGTCGGTCAGAGAATTGACAGTTATCGTCTTGTAGTGGTAAGTTGTCGTCCCCGATGCGAGCGTTGAATGTTCGTTGATCGATATTATTCCATAATAGACATGATTTGCGGAGGAACCATAAGCCGTGTGCCAGGATATGGTCACTGATGTCGGCGTAGTTATCTGAACGGAGATATCGAAGATGGGCGAGGTTTCGACCGAACCTGTGACATTGCATTCATCTGACGTGTCAATAAGTAAAGCGGAAGATATCCGGTAATAATAGGTTATACCGCCAACGATATCGGTGAGATGGATAGAGTGGTTCGTGCCAACATCACCGCTGACACTGGATGTCAATGCACCCGGGGATGTACCGTAGTGGACAATGGTGGTCGCTACCAAATTGGTCTTCCAGGTGAAATCGATATAATCGTCGAATGTGACGTTCGATAACCCAGTCTCTACGCTTGCGTCAAATATACCGAAGCGGGCAGTATCTACTTCACCAGTCTCGATATCGTAATAAACAGCACCTGATTGCCCTGTCCAGTTCGCCCTGATCCGATAATAGAATGTGGTGTCACCGGTTAGATCTGTGACCGTTACTGAATGTTGCGTCCCTGTCCCATCCGTGATGACAGAGTTCGATAGCCCAAGCTGTTCAGTCGTGCCATAGAAGAAAGTGCAGGTGGCATTGGCGTTAGTGGTCCAGTTCACGTTGATGGTCGTCAGGTTGCTAGACTCGAATATATCTGATATCACAATGTTCGTCTTGAAGGTCATCAACGAACTGGAATACTGGGTATGGAAGATAAACAACAATACTTCGCATGATTTCACGATGAATTGATATTCCGTGTCTAATTGAACGCTCAACGTCTTTTCATGATAGTATCCATTCTGATCGACATCATATTCGGTGTCATATGGACTGCCGACCCCGATCGATATCCTATTATGCTGGGCATAAAAGTTGGTGGACCATGATATCTTGACAGATGTGGGTGTGAGAAGTGTCGCCTCGACGTCATAAACATAGTTTCCGGACAACAATGCCTCTGATCTATCCCCTTCGAGGAGCGTGTCCGCATCCTCTCCTTCCTCGATCCTGGCCTCCAACGATTCCAGGTTACTCGATACCTTGGACCTTACGATCGACGCCTGCATTAGGACGTCTGAATCACTGTTAAGGATCGATTCTTGCTTAACATAGGATGACAGGTTTTTAGATAATGCCGATATCTGATCAGTGGCGGAGCTGAGGTTATCGGCCGACACGTTCTCGACTATGCTGGATATCTCGGAGATTAGGGTCGAACGACCTGCCTCCCCCTCTACGAATACCTCAGCATCCTGCGCCCCAAGCCACTTTGACAAACGGTTGATGTTCGGTAATTCGAATGACACATCGGTGCAGAGGCACAGTTCGGTGGAGTTCCCATATTCTTCTGACCAAATCAGATCGAACGAGCCTTCGGCACCTTCGCATATCGAAGGATCGGATGCATTGAAACCGTAGGAGGATACCCGGCTGCTTTCCTTGGAGGTCGTAATACCGTTGACCGCTCCGAAGACGTTTGAAACTCCATTTTCCGCACTTATCCATCCGATGTACAATCCCTTATTGGTACCGAATGAAAATATTTTCGAGCAATTGTCCGTTGATTCGGACAAAGAGGTGGAGCTCCAATACTGATCGTTTAGCCTCGGTATGGCCATTTTCAGAGATGACCCCTGATACCTCTCCTCCACCCAAACGATGGTCGGCGTTCCCCGATCTGAAACCAGATCGAAATCCTTGATGTTCTTCTCCGTCTTCAACACGAGCGATGGCCCAGACAGTCGGTTGCCGAGCTGGTCGATCTGACCATAGACGAACGCTCCAGACTTACTGTCAATGACCGAAACGTAATTAATGATGCCATCGATGATCAGCATACGGCTCTTACATGTGCCTACAACGAAGGATATCAGCCCCGTTCCTCCTTCCAATGTGTTATCGAGTATAGACGTTTTCAAAATGGAGAACGTGGTCTCCGAACCGATCTTCGTTGTTAATGAAACGAAGATGTCATAATCATCGACGGCGATCGTAGGATCGCAGCCCTCTCCCAAATAATACAATTGGCTCCACGATCTGTGATCGTCGAAGGAGAAGATCAGATATATCCCGAAGGCGTCCTTTTCATTCTTCTGGCCTTCGAACGCGATGCAAACGCCATCCAGAGATCCTATGGAAGCGATCGTGAGGTTCTTTATTGATTGGAATTCGGAAGTGATGGCCAGATCGGGAGTGAAGGTCCTGGCCTTATCCTGGGAATATTTCCAACATACCTCCTCCCCATTTTCCGTGAGATCGACCCAAGCTAGATGCATATTCCCAGCCTCATCCGTGGTCGTCACGGGCTCTTTGGCACCCGTATCGGAGATGGTCAACCTTCTTTGCTGGTGATATCGTTCGATGCTGCTTGCCGACGTATCGTCATCGGTGCTCTGTCCGACCACGTTTTCCACTGAGGTGAGCACATGGAATGCCGTAAGTACCATTATGCAGACGCAAGCTACGCTGATCAATTTCTTCGTTGAAGAATTCGTCCAATCCTCCACACGACTTCCCGAGAAAAAAAGGCATATTTTGATTATATAAAACTAATGCATCATGTTATTTTATGTAGAATGATTAATATAATATTCGATTTCCCTAGTAATTCTTGATGTCGTTCCTTAAATTTGAACAAAATATTTATATTGAATATAAATATATTTAGTAATGTAGTATTAGAATGTTGTTAATTTAGTAAACACCGTTGATAAAATACTGGCATTAAAAAATACCGGAAGTTTTACCGGTAAATATGGGGTAGGAATCCGTTCCGGACGCCGTTTCGGTGTGGTTCCACCGCGCTCAATGCGGTTTTTTATTATAATGACTGAGATTAATCCCGCCTGGACGGGTCTCTGATCAATATTCCCATAATGAAAGCCTCCTTACCTTTGGTGTAAGCTTCCCGGTCGTCCCGAAAGCGCTGAGCCAGTCCTTCTTTTAGAGCGGCGTATTCCTCAGCCTCCTCAGGGTTGGCGATCAGGCGGTCCCGAAATAAAATGTGCTTCCGGAACTCCTCGCTCCCGTCCAGGACCAAGTGTAGATGATAGGTGCGGGGCATGCCCTTGCGGAAGAACAGACGATCCTCCGCGTCTATGGGCACGTAGACGTAATCCAGGGTGGATAGGCGCCCCGCGAAGAAATCAAGCTCCAATCTCTCCACCGAGACCATGATGTCAATGATGGGCTTCGCCCGTAGCCCGGGCACGGCGGTGCTGCCGACGTGATCGATGCGCAGGGCATCAGCGCCGAGGGTCGAGGTCAGGTGCTCCCTCTCTCTAAGGAACTTCTCCCTCCAGGATGGATCGTGATCTCTCAGCTCCACGATGTCGACGGGGTGGTTCGTTCCGCTCAACTGGTGAGCTTCATCGTCTGCGTCCATGGTCGAACCTCAATGTCAGATATTCTTATATATCATGCTTGGCATGAAGTTCAACCGTGTCAAACGACAACACGGGTGAGAAAAGATCGATGCTTTTACCATTGCTCACTTTGATTGTCGTCTTGTGATAGAGGACGTTCCATCTGGACGTCCTCTCCGATTGAAAAAAGAGGGATCAGCGTATGAAAGGTGCGAAGGCTATTCTGGAGCTGCTCGAAAGGCAGGGTGTGGACGTCATGTTCGGTTACCCCGGCGGGGTCACCATACCCATATACGATGAACTAATCGACTCTAGCATCCACCACGTCTTGGTCCGCCACGAGCAGTGCGCCGCCCACATGGCCGATGGCTATTCCCGGACGACCAACAAGACCGGGGTGTGCATAGCCACCTCCGGCCCGGGGGCTACTAACCTGGTGACGGGGGTGGCGACGGCCTATGCGGATTCCTCGCCCATGATGGTGCTGACCGGACAGGTGTCCACCAATATGATTGGCAACAACGCCTTCCAGGAAGCGGACATCTTCAGCCTGATGATGCCTATCACCAAGCACAACTACCGGGTGCTCAGGCCCAACGACCTGCCCGAGGCCATCAAAAGGGGCATGGGCATCGCCAACACCGGACGCAAAGGCCCGGTGCACATCGACCTCCCGGTGGACGTGCAGAACAAGGAAATAGACCCTGCCCGCCTGAACGAGGAGTTCCCCGTTCCCGCCCCCTTCGAAGACTTCTCGGCCATCCTGGAGGCGGTAAAGATACTGAGGGACGCTGAGAGGCCGGTGCTGCTCGTGGGCGGCGGAGCCAGATGGTCCAACGCCTCCAACGAGGTTCTGAGGCTGGCAGAGATGCTGTTCGCCCCGGTGGTCACGACGATAATGGCCAAGGCCATAATTCCTGAGGACCACCCCATGTCCTTCGGCATGATAGGCATGCACGGTCGGGAGTGCTCTCGCCGGGCGCTGCTCGAGGCCGATGTCATCTTCGCCATAGGTGCCCGGTTCTCCGACCGCACCATAGGGTACGACCAGGAGATACCCGAGGTGAGCAAGATCATACATCTGGACATCGATCCCATGGAAGCGGGGAAGAACCCCCGCACCAAGGTCCGGCTAGTGGGCGACGCCCGCAAGGGCCTGCAGATGGTGATCAAAGGGTTGGGGAAGGCCAAAGGGGAGAGCGCCTGGAGCGAGAGGGTGAAGGAGCTGTACGACAGCTGCATCTGCAACATCGACATCGACGAGGACCCGGTAAAGCCGCAGAAGGTCATCTGCGAACTGCGCAAGGCCCTGAGCCCGGACGCCTACGTGGCCACGGAGGTGGGGCAGAACCAGATGTGGGCCGCCCACTTCATGCGCCTGAATCACCCCAGCCAGTTCATAACATCTGGCGGGATGGGCACCATGGGCTTCGGCTTCCCCGCCTCCCTGGGAGTTAAGTACGCCCATCGCGACAAGCAAGTGGTGGACGTGGCCGGTGACGGCAGCTTCCAGATGGTGTTCCAGGAGCTGGCCACGGCCATGAGCGAGGACCTGCCGGTGGTGGTGTGCCTGCTCAACAACGGTTGGCTGGGCATGGTGAAGCAGTGGCAGAAGCTGCAGTGGAACCGCCGCTACAGCGGCACGGAGCTGCGCTGCAATCCGGACTTCGTGAAGCTGGCCGAGTCCTTCGGTGCCGCCGGGGTCACGGTGACCAGGTCCAGCGAGCTGGCGGAAGCGTTCAAGACGGCCTTCGCCTCCGACGTCCCCTTCGTGGTGGACGTGCGCACGGACGCCGAGGAGGACATGCTGCCCATGCTGCCAGGCGGTATAAACAGCAGCACCGGGACCATTCGAAACCGCTGCCGATGGAACCAAGCCCGATGATAGGGTAGAACATTGTAAATAATGATGAAAAAATGCGTGAAAGCATCTAATGGTGATCAAATGGTGAAGATATATCATGAGTCGGACGCGGACCTCGGTGTCCTGAAGGGCAAGAAGGTCGCGGTCATCGGTTTCGGGAACCAGGGCAAGGCTCAGGCCCTTTGCATGCACGACAGCGGACTGGACGTGACCGTCGGCGCTCGCCAGGACGGCAAGTCCTGGAAAGAGGCCAAGAAGAACGGCCTCAAGGTGGACACCGTGGCCGGCGCCGTAAAGGGCGCCGACGTGATCATGGTCCTCATCCCCGACGAGGTCCAGGGAGAGGTCTACAAGAAGGAGATCGAGTCAAACCTGAAAAAGGGCGCCGCTCTGGAGTTCGCCCACGGTTTCGCCATCACCTTCAAGACCATCGCCCCACCTAAGACCGTGGACGTCATTATGATGGCCCCGAAAGCACCCGGCTCCATGGAACGGAAGGTCTACCTCGAAGGGTTCGGCGTTCCCGCTCTCATCGCCGTGGAGCAGGACTTCTCCGGCAAGGCCAAGTCCATCGCCTTGGCTCTGGCCAAGGGACTAGGTTCGACCAAGGCCGGCGTGCTGGAGACCACCTTCCGTGAGGAGGCCACCTCCGACCTGTTCGGGGAGCAGGCCGTTCTATGCGGCGGAGTGACCGCTCTCATCGAGGCCGGCTTCCAGACCCTGGTCAGGAGAGGCTACCAGCCGGAGATCGCCTACTTCGAGTGCCTGCACGAGGTCAAGTTGATCGTCGACCTGATCCAGTCCGGCGGTATGATGAACATGTGGTCCAACGTGTCCAACACCGCCGAGTACGGCGGGCTGACCACCAGGAACCAGGTCATCAACGAGCAGAGCCGCGAGGCCATGGAGAAGATCCTGGACCGCATCTGCTCCGGGGAGTTCGCCCAGGAGTGGCTGGCGGACGCCAAGGCCGGCATGCCCCGCATGAAGGCCCTGGAGAAGGCCGAGTCCGAGACCCAGGTGGAAAAGGTAGGCACGGAGATCCGCGCCCTCTTCGAGACCAAGAAGTAACGAAACCCTTTTCACCATTCCACCCTTTCCCTTTTTATGGGGAAGGGCATGGACCGTATATTGCTGCGCACCAGGTACGAACAGTGGGAGATAGAGCTGAACGACACGCTCGCCGCCTGGAAGATCAACGAATCATTGCCCCTGGAACGGGAGATAAACGTCTGGGGCGGGGAGTTCTTCTTCGATGTCCCTGTCGATAGCCCGTTGGAGAACGGCAAGAAGATAATGGAAGAGGGCGAAGTGGCCTTCTGGCCGGAGGGAAGCGCCCTGTGCTTCTTCTTCGGAAGGACGCCCGTGTCCACTACAGACAAGCCCGAGGCCTATTCCCCGGTCACACCCGTCGGTCGCGTCCTGGGCAACATCAGCGCCTTGGCCGATCTTCCGGACAAGACCAGGGTGACGTTGGAACGGGCGGAATGATCACTCGCTGCCCACGATCTCCAGGTCGTCGAATCGTACCGACGGTATGATGCAGTTGCGGTGCACCGTGGCGTCGTTCCCGACCGCGCCCACGCGTTTCAGCGCCTGGTAGAAGTTCCCTACCAGCAGGCACTGGTCGATGTGACTGGCCACCTGCCCGTCGCGCACCAGCTTGGCGGAGCGCACCTCGAGCGCGAAGCCTCCGGTGACGCTGTTCACGTTCGGGGCGGCCAGCTTCTCGATCACGACTCCCTCCTTCATCTCCGAGACCATGTCCTCCACGCTCTTCGTTCCCGCCCGCCACACCAGGTTCATGGGCAATGTGACCATGCCCCGGCGGTACAGGTTCAAGGCGTCCGAGGGGTCCCGGCGAATGCTGTTGCCGGTGGCGGCCACGTTGCCCATTTGGGCGTGATAGTTGTCGTACAGCAGCCCCCTCAGCACCCCCTTTTCCACCAGGGGCTTCTCCCGGGTGGCCGTGCCCTCGTCATCGAACTTGCAGGATATGGAGGAGCGCGGGTCCCAGGGCTGGTCACGCAGGTCCACCAGCTTGTTCCCGACCTCCTGGCCGACCAGCTCTCCCCAGGGGGAGCGATGCCTCAGGGCGTTCTCCCCATCGAGCGAGTAACCTACAGAGTCCAGCAGCATATCGGCCAGCTCCTCCGGCGGAAGTATGACCGAACAGGTCATCTTACCCTTGAAGTGCTGGGCGCTGTGGGCGTTCAGGGCCTTCTCCCGCAGTCTCTCACCCATCCTCTGGGTGTCCAGGGTCGTCAATCCCGAGGAGTAGTAGCATTCGTTCCCTTCCCCGGGGTCGGCCCCGGTGGTCATGCAGGTGAAGTGGGCGTAGGCCATGGTGCCTTTCTCCCGGAAGGTGGCGCCGTTGGAGTTGGCCAAAGCCCTTTCGACGATGGCCACGCGCAGCTGTCCCCGCGGGACCTTTATTCCTTCCCCGACCGCCCCCACGATCTCCATCACCTTGTCCCGCAGCATCTCCTGAGAGGCGGTCAGGACCTCCTCCTGGGCGATGTCCACGGAACCGACTGGCTGCGAGAAACCAGGAAATTTCTTGAAATGAGGATCTGGCTTGGATAGACGGGCCAGGGACACGGCCTTGGCTCCGCATTCCTCCAGGTCCCTCACGGTATACATGGTGGAGCTGGACTGTCCCAGGCGCCCGTTCATGGACACCCTTATGGATATCCCCTGGTCCAACTTCTCCTCCAGGTTCTTGACCTTATCGTCATCTATGTAGGCGGCCAGGGAACGGACCCGTACCAGGTAGGCCTCGGCCTCCTTAGCCCCTTCCTCCAGCAACTTGTGCACGGACTTCTTGGTCATTCTCTCCAGGTCCATTCAATCGCCTCCCAGCACTATTCTGAAGCGGCAATGCGGGCCTCCGGACGATACGGGCACCCAATCCTCGATGCCCTTGCCGCAGGACCCTCCGTCCAATTCGACCTTCTTGCCTACGGCGTCGGCCGTGCTCAGTATCTCCAGGGCGTTGCCGGTGAGCGTGAACGAGCGCAGCATGCTGGTCAATCTCCCGTTCTCGATGAGGAAGCCGCGCAGGGCCTTGGCCTCGAAGCCACCGCCCACCGGGTCCTCCATGCCGCTGATCATGCGGTCGGTCAACACTCCCAGCTTGACATCGGCTATCATCTCTTCCAGGTCCTGGTCTCCCTTACCGAAGAAGGTGTTGGTCATGCGCACCCACACCCGGTGGTCGTAGGCCTGCGCCCTGCCGTTTCCGGTAGGTTCCACACCCATCTCCGCCGCGGTCTCCAGGGAATGCATGTACCCGCGGTACACGCCGTCCTGGATGATCACCGTGCGCGAGGAGGGCGAGCCTTCGTCGTCAAAGGGGATGCTTCCCCGGGCGCCCGGTACCGTCCCGTCGTCCACCATGGTGATGAGCGGCGAGGCCACCTTCTTTCCCACCATGTCCGTCAGGAACGAGCGTCTTTTCACGATCTCGTCCGCCTCGGAGGCGTGCCCCATGACCTCGTGGGCCAGCAGCCCGGAGATGGCTGGATCGGTGATGCAGGTGACCAGGCCCGAGGGGGCCTTGATGGCCGAGAGCATCTTGATGGCCTCGTTCCCCACGTCCCTCCCGAAGGCCTCCAGGTCGGTGTCCTTCACCACCTCGAAGCCCATCGATCCGCCCCGTATGTCGTAGAAGAACTCGGTGCGCCCAGCCTCGTGGGCGATGGACTGCACCATGATGGTGGACCGCACCTCCTCCCAGCTCAGGTGCTTGTCGTGGCTGTTGACCAGCATGTTCTCGCGCACGTCCTCGCGGAGCACGGCGTTGGTGTTGACGATGCGGGGGTCGACGCGTTGCGCCCGGTCCATGTCCAGGACCGCCTGGGCCTTCTGGTCCATGCCCACCTTGGAGGGGTGGAGCTGAACCTGGGCCTTGAGGTCCGCCTTGGCCCCGCCCCGGTCTGGCAGTAACTTACCCTGGGCGGTCCCGGCCAGAGCGTTGCGCACGGCCTTGGCCGCCGCCTCCATCATAGCCTCCTTGGACACGTCCACCGTGGTGGCGTAGCCCCAGGAGCCCCGCTTCCTCGCTCTTAAGCAGGCGCCCCGCAGACGGTCCTCGGACACGCGCCTGACGGCCGCGTCCACCACCGCCACGCCGGTGCTGGTAACGACCTGATAGCGGGCGTCGCAGAAGTCCGCGCCCTCGGCCCGCATGCGCTCCACGGCCAGCTCCAGCTCGTCCATCACTGTACCACCTTCATTTCCTTGTTGGCGTCGGTGAGCATCTCGTACCCGTCCTCGGTGATCAGCACGTCGTCCTCGATGCGCACCCCGCCCTGTCCACGGACGTAGACGCCAGGTTCCACCGTAAGCACCATGCCCGCCTTGAGGATGAGGTCATGGTTCGGCGCCATCCGTCCTCCATCATGCACCGACAGTCCCAGCCCATGCCCGGTGGAATGGATCATGAGGTCCCTGAACTCGCTGGCGTCGATTACCTGGCGGGCGGCGGTGTCCACGTCCTTGCCATTGGCCCCGGCCTTGATGACCTTGAGGGCGGCGGTCTGCGCCTCCAGCACCACCTGGTACATGCGCTTCTGCCAGTCCTTGGCCTCCTTGAAGAAGAACGTTCGGGTGATGTCGGAGCAGTATCCCTCCACCTTGCAGCCGAAGTCGAACAGGGCGGTGTCCCCGCGCTGGATCTTAATGTCTTCGGCCCCATGATGCGGCTCTGCCGAACTAGGTCCGAACGAGGCGTTGGTGCCGAAGGCCGATCCGGTGGCTCCCATGCGCATCATGCGGTAGTCCAGCTCCGCCGCGGCCTCGAACTCCGTCAGGCCGTCCTTGAGGATGCGGGGTATCTCGTCCGCCACGCGGGAGGCTATGCGGCAGGCCTTCCTCATGCGCTCCTGTTCGTCCCTGTCCTTGATGAAGCGGGCGGCGGACAGGCCGGAGCTGATGTCCACCAGTTCCGCCGAAGGCGCCATTCGCTTGAGGTCCTGATAATTGTTGTAGGTGATCCCCCAGCCGTGTATCCCGATCTTGCGGAAGTTGCTTAGGCAACCAGAGCCGACCAGGTCCCGGTCCTTCTGGGTACGATACGTCAACACCTCGGCCTTGCCCGCGCGGGCGGAGGTCTCCTCCAGCTGGGAGCTGATCAAGGTGGAACGTCCGTCCGGGGTTATGATGCCCAGGCAGCCCTCGAAGAGCCCGAACCTGGTACCGGTGACGTAGGGGAAGGCCACATCCAGCATGGGCTCCTCCCCGTTGACCAAAACAATGGCGTCCAACCCTTCCTGGCAATTGGAGAATATCCACTTGACACGGTCCTTCATCCCTATCACGAGGGCGAAAAGGGTTTTTCCATATTTAGGGCTGACCTATATGCCTATCCAAACGTTGCCGGCGATGCGCCTTATGGCGGCAATGGCCGAGAGCGCCGCCAAATAGCTGGTGGCCGGGTTGGATGGGAAGGGCAGATTGTCCGTCTCGCAAACGATATGACCGAACTCTCCCCTGACCTCCAAGCGGTGGGTGTTGCAGTCGCACATGGGGTCGCACACCAGCTTGACCTTGGTCTTGTCCAGGCCGATGCCGATGAGGGAAATGGTGGCGGAAACGTTCACGTTCTTGGGGAAATGGGCCACGGCGTCGCGGGCCGAGCCCTCGAAAAGTACGGTCTTCTGTTTAAGTGAGTTGACGTCCACGCCCTTCGAGATCAGGTAGGCGTTGTCATGGAAGCTCTTGGGCCCCTTCGTGGATACCAGCTCCACGCTGTCGATGACGTCGGAGGAGGCGGAATGCAGTCCGTCCGTGCCGCAGATGGCGCCGGAGGGCACGTACAGGCGCCCGCCCTTGCGCTTGGCCACGTTGAAGCAGCGCTCCCTCGTCTCATCGTCGGCGAAGGCGCCCACGCTCATGACCAGCACGTCCACGCCCATGCCCAGCACTATCGGCACGTAGTGCTGCACGGCATCCTGGGAAGCGGCCTCCACCACCAGGTCGACGTTCTTCAGGTGAGCTTTGATGCTCTCGTCGGTGGGGGAGATGAACTTGGCCTTCTTGCACTCCTTGGCGATCTTCTTGGCCCTATCCTGGTTCTTGTCCGTGATGTAGAATATATCGAATTCATCCATCTTCTGGATGGCCTCAGCCAGTGTAGCGCCGATGGCCCCGCTGCCGATGATTAGGAGTCGCATCGGCGCATAATCGCCTAACCCCGATATAACCTTGTCCCTCTCCCACCAGCACCTGTGGGCCGTGTGCCAGGCGTGTCATCGGGTCTCAAGGGATGGGTTATTAATCCGTTCTTCCATGCACCGCCCATGAGGTATCGCACCCTGGAGCATACCGCGGACGTCATGGTGGAGGCCTACGGGGCCACGCTGGAGGAATGCTTCGGGAACGCCGCCTACGCCCTCACCGACCAGATCCTGGACGCCTCCAAGGTCCGGCCCAAGGCGGAACGGGAGATCGTCGTCGAGGGGCATGACCAGGAATCGATGCTGTACAACTTCCTGTCGGAGCTGCTCTTCGTGTTCGACGTCACCGGCATGGTCTTCTCCAAGTTCACCGTGCGCTTCGAAGGGAACAAGGTCGTCTGCCTGGCCCAGGGCGAGCTCTACGACGCCAAACGGCACCGGCCTAAAAAGGAGGTCAAGGCCATCACCTATCACATGATGGCCATCGAGCCGGCCACCCCCGCGGTGCGCGTGGTCTTCGACATCTGAACGTTTCGAATGGAAGAATACGAGGCGCATTTTAATAAGGAAACCTTCTGTTATGCCACACGCCGCAGGAAATTGGTAGAGGTTGACCGATGGAGTTCGACATGATGGACGAGGCCATGCCGTTCGAGGGCAAGATATTCATTACCGACCTGCAAGGCCCGGTCATGGCCAACGACAATGCCTTCGAGATGACCTCCCGGGTGGTGGAGAACGGCGACCGGCTCTATCGGGCCCTGAGCCGCTACGAGGACGTACTGGCCAACGTGGTGCGCAAGGACGGCATCAAGGCCGGGGACACCCTGCGCCTCATACTGCCTTTCCTCAAGGCCTACGGAGCTACCGATTCTTCCCTGCTACGCATGTCGCGTGAAGGTCTGAAGGTGGTGCCGGGGGCGGACAAGACCATGCGCTTCGTTCAGGAGCTCATGTCCAGCTTCATGGTCAGCACCAGCTACGAGCACTTCATGGGGGCGGCCTGCGACGAGATCGGATTTCCTTTCGAGAACGCCTTCTGCACCCGCCTGAGCATGGACATGTACGAAGTGGAGGAATGGGAGGTGCAGACCCTGTGCAACCTGGCGCAGGAGATCGTCCGCATGCCCCTGATCAGCGTACCTGATGGTGCCCGCAACGTGCGCGACCTGAGCCCCGACGACCGCATGCTGGTCCGCCGGATGGAAGAGATATTCTGGACCGAGATGACCGACCTCACCTCCTACCAGTTCATCTCGCAGGTAAACCCGGTGGGCGGGGATGAGAAGGCTACGTCGGTAGTGGAGATATGCAAGCGTCTCAGCGTACCCCTGGAGGACTGCATGTATGTAGGCGATGGGGTAACCGACGCCCGGGCGCTGCAGGTGGTGCGTCGCAGCGGCGGCCTCGCCCTGGCCTTCAACGGTAACATACATGCTCTGCGGGAGGCCGAGGTGGCCGTCGCTGCCGACAACACCATAATCACCTCCATGCTGGCCGAGATCTTCAACCGTTCCGGGCGGGACGGGGTCCTGGAGGTCTTGGAGGACTGGAATTACGATTCCCTGCGCCGTTCTGGCCTGGTGCACGATTATCTGCTTCGCGAATGCTTCCGCCTGTTCCCTGAAAGGCTGCCCGAGGTGCGCCGGGTGAGCAAGGACGACCTCCAGGAACTGTTGGGTTCCAGTTCTAAGACGAGGGAGAAGGTCCGGGGAGAGGTCAAATTGTGACCTCATCCGATTAAAAACCATCCGTCCCTATTGACCTTCAAGCTTGATGATGGATCAAGTTGACGCTATCTCCTCCGGTCCGACACCGAGATCAAGTTCTGACCTCGCTCCGATCCAGAAGATAGCGGAACGGAAGCGCGATCAGATCCCCTATCACGAACATGGCGAAGATCCCAATGGTCATCCACGCATATTCTGGCAGTTCATCGGTCAACACCAAAGGCAATATGACCGCGATGAACCAGGTCGATTTGTACACGAGCTGGAGCATCAGGACCGGGCAGAACTTCAGCGGTGCCATCAGTCCCAATACCGACAGCAGGCCAAAGGCCAGGAAAACGCTCGCCGCCACGCCCACCATGATGGGTTCCGGCTCTGGAAACCCCATCATGTCCATGGCTTGATCTGGGGCGATCAAAAACATGGCCCCGAACCCCCCGGCCACCAATATGGTCAGGAGATACATCACCTTCATGAGGCGGATCTTCTTCCCTATTTGGTCAGACGTGATATCACCAAATAAAAAATATTCTTCTGACGAATATTTAAGGTAAGTATTTGAGAAAATCGGATGGCCGGCCGTTCAATCGGCGGACTGGCGACGGGCAGGTCAAACGCTGGGCGATACGTTGAAATACGCACGGTTGTGTCCCATGAGGGATGACCTCGAAGCTGGTTCTCCGCATCACGCGTCCCCGTCACTGGAACGTGCGCGATTCCATCGTGCCCGACCCGGACATGCTGGACTATTACTTCGAGGAATATCAGCTGGGTGGGGTGACCCGCAGCCTGATCCGAGCCGACCCGCCGTCCAAGGGCATCAGCCAAAAGCTGCCCCTGGGGACCGAGGGGCCTAAGAAGCAGGACGGGCTGGTCGGTCCGCTCGATTTCTGGTTAGTTCACGATCTGCTCAACGACATGATGAACTGAGCGCGGTCATGCACAGTTCTTCGTCGGCCAGTTCTGAATATCAATAAAGATAACCAAACCTAAAACGGTTTAATAGGCTGAAGCGATGAAGAACCATCTTTCTCATGAGCGATAACGAGCGCGCCGATCATCACGACCAGCTTTTCATGGACCTGTTGCGCACCCTGCAGAACGCCGAGGACAACGAATCGGCGCTGCATGCGGTGATGGACATGGTGGCCGGCCTTTTCTCTGCGGAGCGCGTATGCTTCGTCCCCGAGGAGCGCAGCGGGCTCAAGGCCATGGGCGATTGCGGACCCTGGACCGCCGAGGCTCGCCTGCTCCCGGACCAGATGATCAAGCTGCTGCCCTCCAAGAAGGGATTCACCGTGGCTCTCAAGAACCGGGGAAAGCGCGCCGGTCTCCTCATCGTGGACGGGGTGAGGCAACCACGGGATATAGATTGCGCCGTCTCGTTCATCCTGGCCATACCGGACGCTTTGGAAATGGCCCTATCCAACATCCGTTATCTGCAGGAACTGAACGATTCCCGGGACAGCTTCTCACACCTGTCCGAATCCCTCAGCGTGGCCAATAAGATCCTGAGGCATGACATAGCCAATGAGCTTCTGGTCATCAGTTCCTCCTTGGACCTCTACAAGCTGAACAACCGGGAGAGGGACCTGCTTCGGGCCCAGGGCTCGTTGCTGCGCATGCAGAGCATCATCACGCAGATGAGGGACTTGGACAACTTCCTGCTGACCCGCAGCGACATGACCGTCAACGACCTGGCCCAGGTCATCAACGCCACGCTGCCTCCGCTGGAGATGCCCTTCACGGTGAGCGGCAACGCCCAGGTACTGGCCGACCCCGCCCTCAAGGTCATCATCGAGAACTTGGTGCGCAACGCCAAGAAGCACGGCCTGGCCACAAACATGGAGTTCGTCATCCGCAAGAAGGAAGGGAAAGTGATAATGACAGTGCGTGACGACGGCAAAGGCCTACCGGACGACCAGATAGGACGCATATTCCAAGAGGGAGTGGCCTTCGGCGAGTCCAAAGGCACTGGATTGGGCCTGTACCTGGTCAAGCGCACTATGGAGCGCTACGGCGGCAGCATTACCGCCGGCAACGACCCCCGCGGAGGGGCGCGCTTCGAGCTGACCTTCCTATCCGCGTAGGTCTGGCATCAGATGCTTCAGCGGTCGTGTCTGATCATTTCGCATGAACGATCTCGTTTATCCACTGCACCAGCTTGCGATATGATTCTCGTCCTTCCTCGGTCAGCTCCACCTTCTGGTGGCCGTCCTCCTCCACTAAGGATAGCAACCCTCGGCCGACCATCCACTCCAAATATTTACTGAAAACGTCGTAGTTGGTACCGATGGCCGTCTGCAGGCGGGTCTTGAGCATCGGTGATCGTTCACGCCACAGCCTCTCCAGGATCCTGGCCACGACGTAGAGGTCTGGACGCTCCATGAGCTTCAACGCTGATCCTCCAGACCTAGGACTTTTTTCAACCCGGACATCCTGGATTCCCAATCCCTCTCGATATCCTTGCCCTCTGCCCTCTGCTTCACGTGCTCGTCGATCACAATGAGCGCACCCAATAAAATGAGGACGCCACCGACACCAGGCACGAACTCCTCCACTCCGCTGTTGTAAGACATTATGCCCGTCGCGCCCGAGCTCATCAAGGCAAATACCAGTAATGCTTTGAGCGGTTTCCGGTTCCAGACCCCTTTTCGCTTAAGCTTGAGCCAACGAGGCATCTCTGCGCAAGCTTCCAACAGGAGGACCACCGTCGATCCTTCATCCGCCCTGTCCTCAATGCCTTGAAGGTGTATGGCGGACAGCAATCTCTCCGCATAATCCATATCCTTCTTCACTTTCTGCTCCAACCTCCTTCTCATCAGGAGCATACCCAGGAAAGCAATGGCAACAAGGGCCAAGGTCCCCAGACCGATCGCATATAGAAAGGCGTTCCGATCATTCATTAGAGGAACAGACAATATTAGGAGGATGACCCAACCTACCATGGCCAAGATAAAAAGGATAACGGCATGGTCCTTATGCTCCGATCGGCGGATCTCTACGGATTCCACTGCCAGGCCGTATGCTTTCCTTAAGCTTCCCTGTAGCAGGTCTTGAACATCCGCCTCCTCCATAGTCGATGATGAGGGGTCAGGAACGAGTTCAAGCTTACTCCTCGATGATGAGTAGGAGAACAGGAAAACGGTCACTGATGGAACACGATGTTGCAATGATCGACGACGGAACCGTTGTGGACCTTCCCCTTGCCCTTCTTCTCCTTCTCGCAGGCGGCCTTGAGATGCATGATCTCCCCGGCCGGGAAGTTCACCACCCCTTTGGCGAAGGTGCCGATACGCACCACGTCGCCTTCCTTGAAACGCCCCTCCACACCGGTGATGCCGCAGGGCAGCAGACTGCCGCCGTCCTTCAGCGCCTCCTCGGCGCCGGAGTCCACGGTCAACTTCCCTCGAGGGCTGGCGTATAGGATCCAGCGCTCCCTGTTGGTGTATAGCGCGTTGGCGGAGAACAACGTCCCTATCTTCTCGCCGCGGACCAGGCGCAATATGACATCCTTCTCCCGGCCGTTGGCGATCACGGTGTTGCATCCCGCGCCCATGGCGATGCGGGCGGCGTTGATCTTGGTCTTCATGCCGCCCTTGGAACGCCCGCTGGTCCCGCTCCCAGCCATCAGCTCGATGTCCTTGGTGATCTCGTCCACCGTGTCGATGAAGCGGGCGTCCTTGTCGGTCTCCGGGTTGCGGTCATAGAGACCGTCCACGTCCGTGAGCAGGATCAACAGGTCGGCGTCGACCTTGCTGGCGACCAGCGCCGACAGCTTGTCGTTGTCACCGAAGGTGTCCCCGATCTCGTCCGTGGAGATGACGTCGTTCTCGTTGACCACCGGGACGACTCCCAAAGCGAACAGGGCGTCCACGGTCTTGCGCAGGTTCAGGTACACCTTTCGATCGGAGAAGGCGTTGTACGTCAGCAGCAACTGCCCCACGGACCGGCCGTGGCGGGCGAACACCTCCCGATAATGGAGCATGAGGGCCGCCTGGCCGACGGCGGCGCAGGCCTGCTTGTGGGCCATGTCCTTCTGCATGTCGTCCAGGCCGAGCTCGCTGCTGCCGGAGCCGATGGCGCCGGAGGTGACGATCAGGGATTGGACGCCCATCTTCTCCAGCTCCAGCACCTGCCGGGCGATGCCGTCCAGGTAGGCGGAGTCCACCTTGCCGTCCTCCCCGCATATGGTGTTGGTGCCGATCTTGATGACCGTGCGCGTGACCTTGAGGTCCCTCATAGCATCTTCCTGTGAGCGAATTTCTTGGCGTTATCCCCGACGTAGTCGGCCACGACCTGTCCGGAGCCGATCAGGCGATATTTGTAGATGGTCAGCCCCTCCAGGCCTACGGGGCCGCGGGCATGGGTCTTGTTGGTGCTTATGCCCACCTCCGCCCCCAGCCCGTAACGGTAGCCGTCAGCGAAGCGCGTGGAGCAGTTCCACATGACCGATGAGGAATCGACATCGACCATGAAGTGCCTGGCCGCCCGCTCGTCGCTGGTGATTATGGCGTCAGTATGGTGCGACCCGTACTGGTTGATGTGGATGATGGCATCCTCTAAAGAGGAAACTACCTTGATGGACAAGATGAGGTCGTTGTATTCGGTGGACCAATCGTCCTCCGTGGCCTCCTTCATGTCCACGATGCCCCTGGCCGACGCGTCGCCTCTCAGCTCTACGTTAGCGCGTTGGTATATCTCGGCCATGGCCGGCAGGAAGGATAGAGCGACGTTCTCATGCACCAGAAGCGTCTCCATGGCGTTGCAGACCGCCGGATACTGGACCTTGGCGTCGTAGCACACGCGCAAAGCCATCTCCAGGTCCGCCTTCTCGTCCACGTAGGTGTGGCATATGCCGTCGGCGTGACCCAGCACCGGTATCTTGGTGTGGGACTGGATGAACTTGACCAGTTGATTGGAGCCGCGGGGGATTATGAGGTCGACATACTCGTCCATGGATAGGAGCTTGTTTATCTCCTCCCGGGTGGAGAGCATCTGCACCGCTCCCTCGAACCGCTGGTCCACGTTGGCGGCCGCTTCCATGATGACCCCGGCCAAAGCTTCGTTAGTATGATGCGCCTCGGACCCGCCCTTAAGGATCACGGCGTTGCCTGACTTGAGGCACAGCGCGGATATCTGGACCAAGGCCTCCGGCCGGGATTCGAATATCACTCCGATGACGCCTATGGGGCAGGTGACCTTCTCCAGCACCAATCCGGCGTCCAGTTCGGTTCGCGATACCACCTTCCCGATGGGATCCTCCTGCTTGATCAGCGAACGCAGGGATTCCACCGACTCATTTATCTTTCCCAGGTCATAGCGCAGGCGCTTGACCAAGGGCTTGGGCAGTCCGGCCTTCTCCGCTTCCTTAAGGTCGGCCTCGTTGGCCTTGATTATCGAACCGGCTTGTTCCTGCAACGCCGAGGCTATCTCCTCCAGCGCTTCGTTCCTGACCGCCTGGGTCAGGCTTTGCAGGCGATAGGACGCCTCCTTGGCGTCCTCAGCTGCCCTCTCGACCGCGTCCATACGAGCTATGGCATGTCGGAAGAAATCATAATCCTTTCGTTATTAATCCATCGAAAGGGTTGATAAGAATGGAGAACGAACGGAAAAGGGCCTTCGGGGGCATCCCGAGGGATGCCAGGCATCCCCGGATGCGTTCAAAGGGACGTTTTTACCAGGTAATAATAGACGGAGTTGTTGTTCTTCTTGTCCTTGAGGGCGCCCAGCTTCTTCAGCTCCTGAAGGGCGTTCATGCACTGGGCCTTGGGCAGCTTGGACAGGGCGGTGGCCTTCTCGGCGCTGATGGCCTTGTCCTCGGCGGTTACTCCGGCCTTGACCAACGAACTGAACAGTTTCTCAACTTGAGGGGATACCATGAGTCCGGGAGATTTTTTACTCTTTATTATAGATTGCGGTCCGGGTAAATATTTATTACAAATTCAAATTATTTGCACGACCCTTGCCTGGATGGACCGATATCATTTCTCAAATGACCAATACGCTCAATTGTCGGTAAGAGATGATGGATCGAGCTCGTTCGTCCATTAAATTTCCTAAAACAGGATAAAGCTAACGCTGTATTTGATCAAGGAACGTTCGACCAGGGTCTTAAACGGTGCCCGCCCCCGATTCCACTCTTACCTTGTTCACGTCCAATAGCTCGTGGCGGCTCACCAACGAGAGTCCGGTGTTCCGACCCAGTATCTCTACGGCCAGTATCCTGTCCGGGTCCTTTAGGTCCACCCGCCCCAGGTTCAACGGGGTGGTCAGCTGGGCGATGAGGTCGTCGTGATGCTCCTCGAAGTGCCGCTTGTGCAGATGCATCTTCCAGGTCTCGTTCTCACCCACGCCTCTCCCGAGTTCGATGACGGCGTCCGTTATCTCCCGCAGGTTCGATGGCACCCAACGCTCTATCGGCACCCAGTGGTGGGTGTACAGGAACTGCGCCGGGTCCTCGTGGCACACGCGCTTTAGCTGGGAGACCAGCACCTTGGCGTCGCCTCCCACCTGCGCCAGGAACACGCCTTCCACCTCGCAGAGCTCCAGCTTCTCAACGTAGACACCCAGGTCCTTCATCCGTTCCATGATCTCTTGTTCAGCGTGACCTCTCTGATTGCCGTGAAAGGTCACCAATAGATTGTAGGCGTGCAATTTTCACACCTCGAGAATACTTGCGCATGCTCGCTAAAAATAACTTGCCCCCGTCGTCTCAGCCGCCCAGAACGACTATCACCAGGAGCATTAACATGCCCAGCCCCACCATTATCAGGCCAGTGCGCAGACCCCCGCCACCCTGCTTGCTTTCCAGGGACCGGCCTAAAAAGAACAAAAATATCGCACCGGTGATGTTGGCCATGAACGTCACCAGGTTCAGATCGATCAACGGGGCCAGCTGATATATCAGAACGAAGGGCAGGGCCGCCGCCAGGTTCAGCAGCAAACACCAGAGCGCGGCTATCCACTGGGACCGTACCAGGGTAGGCCGTACGAGATCGTTCTTCTTTATGGCCTTGATGGCCGCATCGGCCATGTGTCGGCGCGTCTCCTCGTCCAGCACGTCCTCCTGCAGTTCCGTGAGCGCTTCTGTCAGCACCTCCACGGCCAGGTCCCGGGAGGCCTGATGGTCGTTCCCGTCCTTGATCTCCTTGATCTTTCGGTAATAGTAGACGTTCTGATAATGGGAGGTCATCATGTTGACGGCGCCGTCGGCGATGCCCCAGGCGGTGTTGCATCCTATTATGGTCACCGAGACCACGAAGGCGATCTCCTCCACTGGCTCTCCCAGCAGCGCCAGGCGCAGGGTGTTGCTCAGAGCCATGGCCATCAACAACCCGTAGAAGCACTCCACGGTGGCCTGAGAAGGGCTGATATGGTCGAACATCACGCGGTCCATGAAACCGTCGCGCCGTGCCGTTTCGCTCATCGACAACCCTCAGGGACGATAATGCCCTCAGGGGGTCAAGATTCTTTTCGCCTCAGATGTCGTCGTCCACGGCCTCCTCCCCGGCCGATCTGACCGAGGCGGGCTCTATCTTTCGATAGATCTTGCACGGTTCCACGTTCCGTCCGTCCACCTTGAGCAGGAATCCCTCGACCGGGACGCCGAACAGCCGCTCGTTCTCCCTCAGGTAAGGCAGGATGGTCTCCCAGTCCTTGTCGGTCATCCGGCCGAAGCGGCCACCGTTCAGCTGGTCCGCGGTTACCTTCCGCTGGGGATCGCGCACGTAGATGGCGCCTCCCGAGGCCAATGAGAACAGGTTTCCTCCCGGATATGGCGTAGGCAGCTCCTTGGGATTCCCGCGGGTATCGAAGGCCACTCCGTTCAAGATGACGAAGCCTCCTCCGTTCAGAGGGTCTCCGGCCATGAACGATTCCGCCAGGTAGTCCAGGCAGGTGCCGTTGATGACCACGCGGGGCTTGCCCACGGCGTTGATGAGCGGGCGCCCGGCGGCGTTGCCCATGACATAGGCCTCCCCACCCTTGGCCCCGTACATGAACGTCTGACCGACGTCCCCGTGCACCACGAGCTTCCCGGAGGCGAATATCTGTCCCAGCTGGTCCTGGGCGTTGCCGTGGACCTCCACCTCGGCCCCGGAAAGGCCGGACGCCAGATAGTCGCCCGAGGTGCCGAAGGCTTCCAACCTCATGCCCTGGGACCTGGGTCCCAGCCCGCAACCGAAGAATCGCTGCCCGTGGGCGTCGAAGGCGATGACGTGCCTCCAGCCTTTGGCGTAGGCGTCCCGAATGACGAAGGACGGTCCTTCCTCCCCCTCCATGGGGAAGCCGCGGCAGTCCACGACCAGCGTTGAGCCGTTGGCCACGGGCGGCAAACGATCCCGATTCTCGCGGTCCACCAGGGTGAAGCCCTGGCCGACCTGCGGCGCCCGGGGCACGGACCTCAATGACAGGTTCACTGCCTCCAGAGCTTTCTCGGTCACGCGGCTGCGCCTCAGTTTGCCAGCGGGATAGCGCCGGTCGATCATCTTGGTGAGGAACGACAGTACGCTGCGCAGGTCGGCCTCGCTGTTCGAGGCCCTCCGCACCGCCGCCTGCAGCAGAGAACGGAACGCGTTGGCGTCCATCCCCGGCAGGGCGGCCAGGAACCTCTGGAACATCTCCTCGCCGCTTCCCTCGTTCACGACATCATGAGAACCGTGGGAGACCAGCGGCGACGACAGGGACAGATCGCCCTGTCGGTCGTACGAGAGCTCCAGCTGGACGGGAGCGCGGAACTTGTTGGTCACGCTCAATTTTCGTCCTTTTCCGTCCTTATCCAGGGTGAAGACGAAAGCGCCGCCGTCGGTATGGCTCCCGCCGCGGGCGTTCCAGTAGGCGTCAGCCTGCCGGGGCACCGAGGGGTGGTCATGAGCGATGGAGCGCAGGGCCGAATCGATGGCCTGCTTCTCCGAACCGATCAGTCCGATCTGTACCTCCCCATCCACCAGGGCGAACACCTGCGGACGCAGCATGGCGGTGTCGGTGATGCCGATCAGCTGGAACCGGTCCTCGTAGAACTGGTTGCGGGCGATGATGAAGAACCACGGACCGTCCGGCGAGCCGTGGACGTGGGTGCGCTGTATGGCCTGGTACAGAGGCTTCTTGTCCTCCGGCAGATTGTGGAAGTCCCTCTCCGTGGTCGGCGCCAGAGCTTCGATTATATGCTCCAGCGGGTACCCGTAGGTGCGGTTGAGCAGGTCGAACAGCAGCACCGATACCTCGGTGTCCGTGAGGAAAAGCGGCACGACGTTCTTCTGCGCCAGATACTCGCTCACCGAGTGATAGTTGGCGAAGTCGCCGTTGTGCACCAACCCCTCATCCAATCCCATGAACGGATGCGCCCCGCCCGGATGCCACACGTGGCCTTTGGTGGGATAGCGCTGATGCCCGATCCACACGTGGGCGGTGACATCTTCCAGGCGGTAGAAGCGTATGACGTCCTCGGCGTAACCGACCACCTTCATGATGATCATGTTGCGGCCGTGGGACATGACGAAGGCCTTCATGCCCTTCTGCACGTAGTACTGGTGGTTGATGGCGAAGCTGGTCTGGTACACGAACTCGTCCTCGGCCTGGCGGGCCTCCATGCCCTGCAGCTGGCGGTCGTTGACGAAATCGTTCAGCTTGTCCGGCCGAGCCCGGCAGAAGTAGCGCCAGACCTGAGGGGGCCGCACCGGAAGGGCGGAAAGGACGAGCGGGTCGTCGCTCTCCTCCACCTGGTAGCGGGCATGAACCTGGTTAAGCTCGTCGATGAACTGCCTCTCCAGCTCCTCGCGGAAGGACGGGTCGACATAGGCTACCTGCACCAGATAGTGGTCCTCCAGGACGTCCTGGGGAACCCTCATCTGCCTGGCGTCGAGCCCCACGGCGGCGATGCCGCCGCCTTTGCCGTTGCCGCGGTTGTGCATCTGCAGCAGCGGCTCCAGTATATGCTTGCCTGGCAGTCCCACGGAGGCGGCCAATCCTACCACGCCGCATCCCCCCTCCGCTTCCATCTCCAGGCGGCTCAGCTTAGGCCGGCACCCCCGCATCCATTCCCTCGATCTGAATATGACATTAGGGTCCATCTTCACTCCCCCGCCTTCTTTCCGTCGTCGTAGCGCAGCAGATCGGTGCGCCCCCTCAGCTCGTTGATGTCCTTCATGCCGAAAGAGGCCAGAATATGGCACCATTGCTTGCGCCACGCGGAGAACAGATTGATAAGGCGCTGCGAGCCCCAGTCGGTGTCCATCTGCAGGAACAGCACTGGGTCGGTGGTGGCTATGCCCCTCGGGCAGCCCCGTCCCGACTCGCAGTTGCCACAGCGCACGCAGCCTAAGGCCACCAGCTCCGCCGTGCCTATGACCACGCCATCCGCCCCTAAGGCGATGGCCTTGGCCACGTCCATGGCCGTGCGCATACCTCCGCTGGCGATCAGGGTGACGCTGTCGCGCACCCCCTCGTTGGTAAGGAACCTGTGCACCTTGGGAATGGCGTACTCGATGGGCATGGCGATGTTCTTCTTGGCTATCTCCGGGGCCGCCCCCGTGCCTCCATACCCGCCGTCCAGGTGGACGATATGAGCGCCAGCGTAGTACGAGCCGATGGCCACCATCTCCACGTCGTTGGGCGTGGACACCTTGACCGACAGCAACGCCCGGGGGTTGATGGAGGCGATCCAGTCCAAATGCTTCTTGTGGTCTTCCACGGAGTACACGCTGTGGAACGGGAAGGGGGAGAACAGCGACGTCCCCGGCACGGCCTCCCTCATCTTGGCCACTAAAGGCGTGTTCTTATCCCCCAGCAGGTGCCCGCCCAGACCAGGCTTGGCCCCCTGGGCGTACTTGAACTCCACCATGGGTGCACGCATTATGGTCTCCTCTTTCACCCCGAACAGCCCGGTGGCTATCTGGGTTATGACGTTATCTTGATAAGGGATCAGCTCCACGGGGTAACCGCCCTCGCCAGTGCAAGTGTACGTGCCCCAAGCCTTGGCCGCCCTGGCCCGCGCCACCATGGTATGCAGTGAGACGGAACCATAGGACATGCCGCCGCCGTATACTGGTAGCGCGATGCGCCGCTTCTCCCCGCCCCGCCGGTTGAGATCGATGGCCATGCTGAACTCGCTGTAATCTACCTTCTCCGGGACGTCACCGAACTTGAAATGCAGGTGATCGAACCCGCCTCCGGCGGTCCCGGTGTTGCCAGGGTGGTCCAGCGGCAGCGGTTCGCCCGTCTCGGCCATCTGCCAGGTGGCCAGGATCATGTCCGTGGTCCATCGCACGTCGCCCAAGGCGCTGAAGGTCTCGCTGGCCCGCACGCTCAGGGAGTGCGTGGGGCAGTGGGACACGCAATAGAAATCGTTGCTCTGGCAGGACGGTCCGATGCACCTCTGGTTATAGGGCGGGAGCACCTTGGCGTGCCCCTCCATCCGCTTGTGCACCCCGTACGGACATAAGGTCTCGCACAGCCCGCAGGAGATGCAGGCGTCCTTCCGTTCCACGATGAAGCGGTTGACGAACTTCAGCCTCTCGGACGGTATCCAGGAAGCCTCCGGCACGCGATCGTATTGTTCAGTCAATCTTGGCACCCCCTTCGATATCGGAGAAGGCGTCGCGATGCGCGTCCTCCTGGAATATGGCCCGCCCGGTCTCGCCCCGCAGGCGCCGCACCTCGCGGATGCCCATGGCTCCCAACATCTCCAGCATCTGGTCCCGCCAGGCGCTGCACAGATTGGTCACCCTCTGCTCGACGAACTCCTTGGGGGCGTTCTTGATGTCGGAGGTGCAGCTGGCGCCGCATTCCGCGCAGGCATGACAGCCCAGTGCCACCATCAGCGCCGTTTCCAGAGTGACGGCGTCCGCCCCGCAGATGATGCTCTTGGGCACCATCTCGGCCGCGGCCAGCCCTCCGGATGATATGATCGTCACGCCGTCCCTGAGACCAACGGCCACCAGGTGCCGGTGCAGCTTGCGCATGGCGTCCCGAGCGTACGCTCCGGAGGCGTCCATGCCGTTCTCCTCGAAGAGCACGTGCAGCACGTCGGCCTCACGAGCCATATCATCAATGTTGGCCGGAAGGTCGGGCGAAGATCTGATGCGCACCCCGACAAGCATCCCTGGGCGCTGGTCCTTGAGGTCCTTCAATAAAGACCTCCAGCTGTCCGACGCCTCTATCTCCACCATGCGCACGTGCGGTGACAAGCGGTCCAGGTCGGACGTCTTGGATAATATAGGCACGATCATCGCAGGCAGGATCTCGCCGCATAATTTGTTGACCTGGTCGATCGGCAATACCAGCAGGGTCCCCAGCTCGCTGGCGGCCCCGGCGATGCCTCTCAGCATGGCCTCGGTGACCTCCAGGCGGGAGATGTCCAGGAGGAAGGGCACGGGCAGGTCGATGATCGTGCCCAGGGGCGAGGTCAATCTCCCTTCCTTGTCGAAAGTAAGATACGACGGCTTGCGCCCCAGGTCCACGGCGGTGGAGATGAACTCCCGGCCGTGGATGCCGTCTCTGGTGGGGCGGACGATCTCGGACATGTCCGTCCACATGGCGTCGAAGCCCGGTCCGGAGAACAGGCCGCGGTAGCCAGCGCCCAGCACCGGGATCTTGGCGTTCTCGGCCTCGCCCCACATGGTGGTCACGCGCACCGGGGTCCAGAGTCCGTGGCCCAGCGCCTTGAACTCCTCGTTGACCTTGATGGAAAGCGCTCTCTGCGGGCACTCCACCACGCAGCGGAAGCAGTTCTTGCACAGCATGCTGTCAGGCTCGGCCATCTTCCTAAGGTCGTTGGCGTCGCGCTTGTGGGCGCTGTAGACGCAGGCCCGCTCGCATTTCCCGCAGTTGATGCAGTTATCTGCCCGGCGCACCAGGAACTTGGGCACCGGCTTGTGGCGCCCGGGCGTCACCTCCGTGTGGATGTGATAGCGCTCATACACGGCGCTCACCCCCCATGGCGTTCTTGGGAGCGCCCAGCACCAACCCGCGGGAGACCATCTCCTCGTAGTGCGGGCTGACCTCGGCCAGGCGAACGAAGTGCTCGATCTCTGCATCGTCCTTGCCGTAGGCCTTTTCCAGGCGGGCTTCCAGATCCTCGTAGGCCGGGATCAGTTCCAGCTTGGATTGGCATACCTGTTCGCAGGCCTTGCACCTCATGCACAGGAAGGCGCGGTGGGCGTGCTCCCGGGTGATCTCCTTGCCCTCGGACATGGCCTTGGCCAAGAGCAGCTTGCCCCGGGCGGTGACCCTCTCGTCGTTGGTCAGGGCGTACGCCGGACAGACGCTCACGCAGGCGCCGCACATGGCGCACTGGTTGGCCATCTCCACCAGCACGTCCCGCTTGCTCGGTCCCATGACCTTGCGGGACACGGACGACAGCGAACGGAAGGCCACCCCTAGGGGGGCGTGCAGCTGGGCCAATACCTTGAATCCCAGGCCCGAGCCCAAGGGGCTGAAGACCATTCCAGCGGCCCCGAACATACGACCCTTCAAGGCAAAGTACTTGCCAGGGTTCATGACGGCGGTGGGGTCCAGCCTGTCCTTGATCCTCCTCAAGCGTTCCCTCTCCTCCTCCGGCCAGTGGTCGGCGAAGGAGTTGTTCCATACGCCCAGGGAGTACGGTCTCGCCCCGATGCCTATCAGCGAAGAGGTCACGATCATGGACTTGGCGGCGTCCAGGGTGTAAGCGGACTGGTTGACCTGATCGGTCACGTAGTAGCAGAGCAACAAAGCCTCCTTCCCCTGCAGGAAGTGCACTTCGGACAGGGGGTCCAGGTCGAACTCCTGGCAGAGGTCCTCGGCACGGTGCAGGATGGCCTTGAGGTTGGACATGGGAGCCAACACCTCCGCGCCAAGCATGCCAGGTCCCAGGCGGCGCAGCTTCATGGGGAAGTAGCGCTCGTGCCACAGCAACCGGGCCTGGTAGTCCGGCTCTTCCTTGGCGTTCAGGGAGGAAAGCAGGTCTTTCACGATCTTTTCCGAGGCGGCGTCGGCCGAGGTGACCAACAACGCGTGTCCATCTCCGAAGTGCTCACCGTGCAGCAGCTTGTTGGCGTAGCGCAGCTTGGCCGGCGAGAAATAGATGAGGTCCTCAGGCAGGGGCGACAGGCGGCGCAGCCTATCGGCCATTTCGATGGCCGCGTCCAGATCCTGGAACAATAGGAGGTGTGGTCTGGAATGATGGTCTATCTCCTTGACCTTCAGGGTGGCCTCCACGACCAGGCCCAGCTGCCCTTCGCTGCCGAACACCGATAGGAAGTCCTCATTGGGCGAATGCAAGGTTATGAGTCCGTTGGGGGTGGCCAGCATGACCGAGGTGACGATATTGCTGAGGTGACCCCCGCCTAAAGAGCCCACGCCGTAACCGCCGCCGCATATCCATCCGGCCACGGTGGAAAATCGGCTGGAGGGACAGGAGATGATGCGCAGACCATACTGAGACAAAGCATGATCGACCTCGGCCCAGCGGCAGCCGCCCTGCACGCGGACGCTCTTGTTCTTCACATCTACGTCAAGGACCCGGTCCAGATTGCCGGTGTCTATGACAATGCCCCCGTTCACCGGGATGGAACCTCCGAAGGGGGAGGAGCCGGAACCGCGGGGGATGACCGCCAGGCCGCGGGCCTTGGCGAACTCCAGGACGGTTAGGGCCGCTTCCGGGGTGAAGGGTTGGACCACAGCGTCTGGGGTGTAATGTATGAGAACGTCCTTCAGCATCTGCGGCACGTCGGCCTGGTCCCTGGAATAGAGGTCCCTCTCACCGTCGCCGACCACGACTCGCAGGTCGGGGATCCCAAGCAGATCCAACTCTTTAGCCAGTCCTGAAGACGTCTCGACCTTCGGGTTGAAACGGTCAGGCGTTGCGGCAGCGCCGCTAACGTTTGCTTCCATGATGATCTCACCTAGACTACGACTGAAGGGGACAATGTAGATGCATGTTGTTTTTAAATAAATTTGTTAGTCAAATGTCGAGTAATTTTTAATTTACTGTACATTTGCCTAAAAAATTACTATTTTATGAAAGATCGTGGTATAAAATTAACTTTGGTTTTGGGATCGCTGGACGCCTATCCAGATAATGTAACGTCGTCCCTTGTTCCGGAAGGTCAGATGATCTTCAGTTCCTTTCCGATCTTTTCGAACTTGCTTATGGCGAAATCAAGGTCCTTCTCGCTCAGGGCGGCGTTCATTATCGTGCGTATACGGGCCTTGTCCTTGGCCACCATGGGGAAGACGATAGGCAGGGCGAACACGTCCTCCTGATACAGCCTCTGACTGAGCTGCTTGGCCTTGGCGCTGTCTCCCACCATCACCGGGATGATGGGCGTCACGGACCTACCAGTGTCGAAGCCCAGGTCCTGCATGGCCTTGCGGAAATGATCCGTCCGGGCCCACAGGTTCCTGACGTGCTGCGGCTCCGTCTCCAGGACATCTATCGCTCCAATACACGCGGCCACCACCGCCGGGGGGTGCGAACCGCTCAGTAACCAGGTGCGGGACCTGTTCAGGGCGAAGTTCTTGAGGTCCAGGGAACCGGAGACGTGCCCGCCTACGACCCCGAAGGCCTTCGAGAAGGTGCCCATCTCCACCTGCACGCTCTCGTGGTCCAGGTGGAAGTGGGAGACGATGCCGCGGCCGCCTTCTCCGAGCACGCCCTCGCCGTGGGCGTCGTCCACGTAGAGCATGGCCCCGTGCTGCTTGGCCAGCTTCGCTATATGGTCCACAGGCGCCATGTCCCCGTCCATGGAGAACACGCCGTCGGTAATGATGAGGATGCGGCGATAGGCCGGGCGCTTCAGCTCCGCCTCCTCGAGCTTCAGGGCCAGGTCGTTCACGTCACAGTGCTTGTAAATGGCCCTTTCCGCGGACGACAATCGCACACCGTCGATTATGCTGCCATGGTTCAGCTCGTCGGAGATTATGAGGTCGCCCTTGCCCACCAGCTGAGGTATCAGTCCGGAGTTGGCGGCGAAGCCGGTCTGGTACACCAGGGACGCCGGCCGGTTCTTGAACTTCGCCAAACGCTCCTCTAGCTCCAGATGCAGGTCCATAGTTCCGGCGATCGATCTGACCGAACCTGAACCGACGCCATGCGTGTCCACGGCCTTCTTGGCCAGCTCCTTCATGTGGGGGTGGTTGCTGAGGCTGAGATAGTTGTTGGAGCAGAACATCAGCACCTTCTTCCCATCGACATTGCACCAGGGGGTGCTGGCCCCCTGCAGCTTGGCAATGTGCCAGTCCAGCGATTGGTCGACCAGGTCCTGATACTCCTGTCTGAGAAAAGAAGTAGGGTCTCTCATGTGCTATCTCCTGAGGACCGAGAGACCAGTGACCGATTAAAATTTACTCTCAAAGCCTTCCCTCGGCCTTCCGCTGCCGCAGGCGGGCGAACATGTCGTCGGCCAGCCGGTCCAGGCTCCATTCCGCCTTCCAGCCCCAGTCCTTCGTAGCCCGCGAATCGTCCATGGAGTCCGGCCAGGAGTCGGCGATGGCCTGACGGAAATCAGGCTGATAATCTATCTTAAAGCCGGGGCTGCGCCTCTCCACGATCTGGGCCAGCTCCGCGGCGGAGAAATTGAGACCATTCAGGTTATAGCCCAAGCGGGTGGTGAGGCGTTCGGCCGGAGCCTCCATGATGCTGATGGCGGCGTTGATGCAGTCGGGCATGTACATCATTGGCAGCACGGTCCTCTCGTTCACGAAGCAGGTGTAGCGGTTGTTCCGCACCGCATCATAGAATATGGCTACGGCGTAATCGGTAGTGCCTCCGCCAGGCAGCGTCTCGGCGCTGATGATCCCGGCGTATCGCACGCTGCGCACATCCACGCCGTACTTGCGGTGGTAGTAGTCGAGGAGCAGCTCCCCGGCCACCTTCGTCACGCCATACATGGTGGTCGGCTGCAGCACTGCGTCCTGGGGGGTTTTCAAGCGCGGGCAGTTATTGCCGAAGACAGCGATGGAACTAGGCCAGAAGACCTTGATGCTCCGCTGGCGAGCTATCTCGAGAACGTTGATGAGCCCGTTCATATTGAGGTCCCAGGCGAACTGCGGGTCCTTCTCGCCCACCCCGGACAGGACGGCCGCCAGATGATAGATGGTACCAATGTCGTACTCCTGGCACAGGGCGCCGATCCCTTCCCTGTCCAGGATGTCGGCCTTCTCGTAAGGTCCAGATCCCTCGATCTCCTTGGAGGGGGCGCGGCTGTGCCCCACGCCCAGGACATTGTCGTTGCCGTACCTCTTCCTGAGCTCGAGGATGAGCTCAGAGCCGATCTGCCCGGTCGTGCCAGCTACCATTATCTTGCCGTTCAAGTGAACACCTGCAACCGTAAGAGAATCCCCTTAGCGCTCGGTCCGAATTTAAATCCTATCAAAAAAGGAAAGAAAAGGGTGGCCGGCCCGGCCACTTTATCTAAGGTTTCAGGCCCTTCTTGGCCTTCTTCTCCGCCTTCAACCTCATCTTCTCCTCGCGGCCTTCTCTCTGTAGCCGACCAGGAGCCCACCAGGCAGCCTTGCCCATCACGGCGAGGCCGGCCGGGACGATGTAGGTCCTGACCACCATGGCGTCAAGCAGCACGGCCACGGTAAGGGCGAAACCGAACTCCTGCAGCATGGCGTTGCTAGACAGCATCATGGACCCGAAGGCGCCCACCATTATGAGCGCCAGGGCGGTGATTATGCCGCCGGTCCAATCCACCGCGTCCACCACGGCCTCCTTGGTGGCCTTGCCCTTGTGGTACTCCTCCCTGATGCGGGTCAGGATGAACACGTTGTAGTCGATACCTATGCCCATAAGCATGACGAACAGGATGAGCGGGATGAGCCACAGGACCGGCAGTCCCATCAAGTTCCCGAACACGAAGTTCGTCAGGGCGAAGGCCCAGGTGATGCTCATGGCAATGGAGATAACGGCGAAGGCCGGCAGCAGTATGGAACCGAGCACGATCATCAGCACCACGAAGATGCCTATGACCACCAGTATCTCGATGTTGGTGAACTGGGTGGCCGTGCTCTGACTGGTGTCGTATAGCGCGGCGGTCGTCCCGCCCACCAGTATCTGTGAGTCAGCCAACAACGGTTCACTATCCTTTGCGTCGGCCATCTCGTTCCTCAGTTCGTGCATGAACTCCACCGACCCGGCGCTCTGCGGCTGGTCGACCAGAATCACCGTCAGCAGCATGCTCTTGTTGTCCTTGCCCATGCAGGATAGCATGCTGTTCATGACCTGGACCCTCTCCTCGTCAGGCATGGAGGTCAAGTTCCGGTAGTCGATCGGTTCGCCGTAGGGGTAGGTGATGCCCGTCACCTTCTGCACCTCGGACTGCGCGGCGATGGTCGCTGTGACGTTGTTCAAAGCGTCCAGATAGGCGAAGTTGAAGGTCGTGCCGTCATAGATCACCGTTTCACCGGTGACCACGATCTGAGTGGGCGTGATGGAACCGGCCCCGAAGTCATCGGTCAAGGACCTCATGCCATCTATGCTCTCCGAGTCGCCCATGGCCCCGATGAAATCGAAGGAGGTCTCCGTGGTCACGAACAGGTAGGTGGAGGGAACGGTGACCAGTATGGCCGCTATCAGCACCACCTTGGCGTGGTTCACCGAGAACGTGGCTGCCTTGTGGAAGTAGCCATGGTTCCCGGCCTTCTTCTTCTCCATGAACTTGGTGGCGAAGTTATCCCACCTCTTCCCGGTCGTAGGCCAGAATATCCTGTTGCCCACGAGCATCAGTATCGAGGGGATCAGGGTCAGGGCCACGAGCAAGGCGATGACGATGGCGCCGCTGATGATCAGGCCCATGGTCTGCACGAAGGCGAAGTCCGCGGTGGCCATGGCCATGAAGGCGATTATGACCGTGGAGGCGCTGGTAGCCACCGATTCTCCGGCCCAGGTCAGGGCGGTGTGCACGGCCTCTTCCCGGTTGGCGCCTCTTATGCGCTCCTCCCGGTAGCGCGTGACCATGAATATGGAGTAGTCCGTTCCCACGCCCATAAGCACGGCGAACAGCATGGTGGAGATCATGTAGTCGACGTCTAGCACCGTGGACGCCAGGATGAACACCATGGCCTGGCTCACTCCTATGGCCACGCCCACGGCGCCAAGAGGCAGGAACTGCCCGACCACGGTACGGAACAGGTAACCCATCAGGACCAATATCACGATGATGGTGATGGGCTCGATGAGGGCCATGTCCTTGTCGGAACCCTCCTTCATATCAGCGGATATGGCCGCCTCGCCCGTGACGTAGGTGGTCACATCGTAGCCGGTGTCCTCCTTCGTCTCATCGATCATGTCTCGAACATCGATCACCACGTCGGTCGTGGAGAAGCTGCCGTCATCGGAGATGAAGTCCGCCGTGACGCTGAAGGACAGCATCATCAGCATGGTCCGGTTGCTGGGGGATATGAATCCGCTGATCAGCCTTTCAGGCATGGCCACCGGGTAGGTGTCCAGGGTGCCAGTGTTGATCAACGAGCGTGCGTACAGGTACACATCGAGCGAATCGTAGGCGGAGCCCAGATCGTATACCTCCTGCAGGAAGGTCGTGTTGCTGATGCCGGCCATGCTGGAGATCATGCCCATGGTGAAGGCGTGCACGGCCGTCTGGTTGTTGAAGTTCCCTATGTTGAAAGAGCCCAGCACGGAGGTCATGAACAGCTTGCTGGAGGCCTCCGACGGCAGGTTTTCGATGAAGGTGGGAGCGACCGCGTTCACGCAGTACTCGCCGCGGGCTGCCGGATCGGTTACCAAGGCGGTATTGTTAGCGGTATAGTTCCAAGTGGACGCGAAGGCGTCATAGTATCCGTATACCATGGCCGAGGTGTTGGCGTCCATGCTGGCCAAGTAGGAGTTCAGCATGGAGGTGGTGGCCGAGTAGGCGTAGGCGGAGGCGTTGGTCTCGTTAGAGTCAGAGGCGTAATATCCCGCCCAGTTCTGAACATGGATGGCTGGTACGCCCCAGAATAGGAAAGCGCTCTGGTTGACCAGCTCCTCAGTGGTGTAGATCTGAGGTCCAAGCTCGGTCACGGTCAAGTATACGACCTGTTGCGCATAGGAGTAGATCGAGGTGACGCTTTCTAGGTAAGGCAGGTCGGCGCTCTCCAGGTCCTGTTGCAGCTCGATGGCATAGTTTCGGGCGTCCGCCTCGGTCATATCGTCTGACTGCAGCACGATGATGAGGGTGCTATTGGAAACGGAGCTTTGAAAGTTCTCCGCGATGATCTGGGCGGCGCGACCCGACTCGCTGGTGTCCTCTCCGGATGCCATGTCAGAGCTGTAACTGACCACATCGTCCAGCATCAACATGGCGGGAACGCTGAACAACAGCGCGACCACCCAGATCGCGATGATGAGCTTGTATCTTTTCGTGACTATGTTGGCCAACTTATCGAACACCATTGGTAAGCCTCATTTTTTGGGAATGTCCCGGCTATATTGATTATATTTATAGAGTTGTTGTCACTACGGAAGTGACATGTCGGACATACTCGACCATCTCCAAAAGCTGGGACTGAGCGAATACGAAGCCAAGGCCTACGTGGCCGCGGTGGCCTTGGGGGAGGGTACGATCAAGGAGATCAGTGAGGAGAGCAAGGTGCCTCGTTCTAGAGCGTACGACATCATGGAGCGTCTCCTGGAGAAGGGGTTCGTGGAGGTGGGGAACACCGTGCCACGCTGCTACAGAGCCAACGACCCCGCGGAGGCCTTCGACCATCTCATCAAGGAGATCGAGAGCTCCCGGGACGAGGTGGTGAAGGCCCTGGACGAGATCGGCAGCCGAGCGGAGAAGCGCGACAACCCCATATGGACCATCAAAGGGGAATGGGCTATCGACCATAAGGTCAGTGAGATGATGGAGTCGGCTCAGAAGGACGTAGTGATAATCTTCCTGCACAACGGCTATCTGCGAAGATACGCCAAACAGATATCTAAGCTGTCCATGGAGAAGGACATCACGGTGATGATGGTCAAGCAGGCTGAGGACTTCGTCGGTCTGATGGGCAAGACCAAGGTGCTTGGTTTGAGCGAGAGGATGATCAGCCCTCCGCAACCGTTCATGGCCGGGACCATGGAGTTCACGCCCCAGGACGCCGAGTACGACGTGGAATTGCTGATGGTATGCGACCGCGGCGACTCCCTGGTGTTGTCCAAGGAGGGCAGCGGTCATCGAGCCATCATCAGCAGCGGAACGGTAGTGGACTACTTCATCAACAGGATAATGGACATGGCCCTGGCGGAAGCGGGGAATGACATTTAAGTGGCTATCGCAATAATATCTCCGATCCTTTTCGGAACTCACATTTTCGTTCATAACATTGAAATTATTTTATCAAGTACTGAACGTCCTCATTTAGCCTCAAGAAAACATTTCTATTTTTTTTGCAATAGTTTTATGCCAGAGTGAATACCATTCCCCAACAACATTCGGAAGGGATGAATTCATGACTTCGAAGGTACGGGTCAATATGTTCCCATGCAAGAACACCTCGGAGATCGAGGTCAGGATGACGGATGATGGGGATTTCATCGTTAAAGTAAGCAGCTCCTGCAGAAAGGTCACTAATTTCGTTGAGGGATTGGGTCCCCTGTCCATGACCGACCTGACCGACAAGAAGGAGAGCAAGGTCTTCCGCAACTTCATCAATTCGGACATGAGCGCCAACTGCCTGACCTTGTCCGGGGTCATAACTGCTGCATGGATGGAGGCGGGTATGATCGCCAAGTCCTACGCCAAACTGGGCGTTCCGCTCAACATCGAGCTGATCGGTTGATTGGGTCCATATTGATCGTCATCCCTGCCATGGCCGTCTTTCACCCTGATATTTTTGACCTCTTTGGTCAATCCCATCCTGGTCTGTAAACGGCTGGAAACGACCGCCAAAAAGAAAAGTGGTCATACCGTGGAGGATCGCCCCCTTCAACCTCCTCTCAACGATTTGACGTCGAAACTATTTTAAGAAAATTTGATATAGTCGGCTGTAAATCATTTCAAATATAATTGAAATTGGGTCGTGATGCTGACGTCAAATATCGTGTTAGATGCTCTGAACGGGGGACTAGTGGCGGTCCTCGAATATCTCGCCCAGCATGTGTTGACCTGCCTGGTCCCCGCCTTCTTCATCGCCGGGGCCATCGCCGCCCTGGTTAAGAAGGACGCCATCCTCAATAATTTCGGGCCCAAGGTGGCGAAATATAAGTCGTATACCGTGGCCTCGGTATCGGGAACGATACTTGCCGTCTGCAGTTGTACCATATTGCCGTTGTTCGCTGGCATCTATAAAAAAGGCGCCGGCCTCGGACCGGCCGTGACCTTCCTCTTCGCCGGTCCGGCCATAAACGTTCTTGCCATCATATATACGGCACAGGTGCTGGGATTCGACCTAGGCCTGGCCAGGGCGATATTCGCTATCGCCATGTCCATCATCATCGGTCTGATCATGGCCTTCCTGTTCAGGAAGGACGAAAATACCAACCAATCCCCTGTCAAGTCCATGCCCAGGCAAAAGGAAGAGGTGAAGAAGCCGAGATGGGTGATGCCCGTCTTCTTTGCCCTAATGGTGGGCATACTGGTCTTCGGCGCCTCGACGCTGGACTGGATGGTCAAGATGCCCATCGTGTACGTCCTGACCTTGGCGGTCGCGTTCGTGCTAATCTATTATTTCAAGAAGGAGGAGGTCACCGACTGGGGTCTGGAGACCTGGGACCTGACCAAGAAGATCTTCCCTATACTCGTGATAGGAACGTTCTTCGTAGGTGTTTTCGCCTTCTTCGTTCCGCCGGAAACCTTCCAGCCCTATCTGGGCGACAACAGCGTAGGGTCCACCTTGCTGGCAGCCTTGATAGGAGCGGTGCTGTACATGCCGACCCTATTGGAGGTCCCGATCATCGGGACCACCTTTGGATATTCCAGCGGAATGATGGCATCCGGTCCAGCCTTGGCCTTATTGCTTACGGGACCGACCACCAGCCTGCCATCCATCGCAGTACTGTATAAGATCATAGGGATCAAGAAGACCATGGTCTACTGGGTGCTCGTTATCGTAATGGCAACATTGGCCGGTCTGACCTTCGGTTACGTCGTAGGGTGAGGAGAGCCATGCGAAACACGAGATTGAACAAGATGATAGATCAGAGGTTATTCAATGAAGATCGAAATATTGGGCACCGGGTGTGCCAAGTGCAAAAAGCTCTACCAGCTGGCCACCGAGACGGTGAAGGAGATGGGGATACAGGCGGAAGTGGTCAAGGTCGAGGACCTGCAGGCCATGATGGACCGGGGAGTGATGATAACCCCCGCCCTTTACATCAACGGAGAGGCGGTCTCTGCTGGGCGAATCCCCAACAAGGAGGAGATCAAGAAGATGCTGACAGCTGCGGAAAAGTGATCATTGAAAAACCTAAGTGTTCTTGCGACGACGGTGCTTAGGGGTTGATGATGGTGCTCTCGCTGGGATTCCTACTCAATATTTACCGTTATTTTTGCCTGTAAAATATTAAAGCCAGCATGATAAATTAACAGCGTTACATACTTTTTTCATATATTTGTACTTTTTGAAAAAAACGGGTTGTTGATATTTAATGATTTTAAATAATCTTGAGTCTGTTGAGGATTCTAAGTTGAGTCTATTTTAAGGTAGAAAAAGGAGGAAAGACTCAATACATGATATATGCAGTTTGAATTTACTTAAACATTCATGTGAGAAAATTAGACCTAATAATTATTCTCAGATGAATGAAGATTATTACGCTAAATTGGTATCGTTTTCGAATTAAGCATAACCATCATTAGATGTCAAACTCATAAAATTCATCCTGTTCTTATCCATTTCAAATTAGTCGTTGGTTCAAATCCGAAAGAGCTCTTCTCGGACGTTAACGTGGCAACAAGATAAAATAAAATGGGAATTTAAAGAACTTTACAATCTTTGAAGATGATGCAAAAGGCGTTAGGCGAATTACTCTATTGATTTATAATTTGATATATGCCAGATCTTAGCATCGGTTCTTACGCTTCCCTCTTTATTAACCGGACACGTTGAAAAAGGGCACTATCCTGGGTAAATGACCGTTTTTATCTGTATTTGATGAACGTGATGCTTAGTAGGTCTTCTTTGTTGGACCGTCCCGGTGATATGATCACAATTAGAAGCGACGCACTCAATATCGGGAACTCGCGCAAGATGCATGGAAAGCCACACAAAGTGGATTGTGGAGTATACCGAACTCAGGCCATGGCTTGGCATTTTTTGGTCGAAAAGGCGAGCCTCAATTTCCAGGACCCCATGCCAGGAGAGACTCAATGAAGACAGGTTTGATAGTAAGACCGAGATTGGTCCTGTGGTCATCGAACCCACTAAGCACCGCTTTGTCATGGTGGTCTGGACGTGTATGGAGTGACGGTGAATGATACCGAACGCTCTGTTAATACAAAAGGTGCTCCAGCATCAAAGGCTTGTGGAAAAGACAATGTTCCATAATGATCTGCAAGCCGATTGCGAGCGAAAGTCCATGTTCGGAAGGCGGCAGAAGAAGAGTGCAAGGGGGGAGAGGGTCGATCGTTCTCCCCGCCCTGCCGAGCATCCCAAGAAGACCGATCAATGATTCAGGGTCGCTCCCATCCATATCGCCCCAAGTATCTCGTTCTTCCATTTCGGTCATTATATTATTTAATAATACTAATATAAAAATGCTATGTTTTAAATTGATGGGGCAAGCAATTCAGTAGTTCCAATAATAAAAAATCTGGTAATATTATCGACGTGGATGATGATGACCTATCTGCTTTTTTCTTATCATTTTCTGATGTGGATTCCCGGAAGTTTGAAGGATGATGTCACCTTTATATTGAGCGCATTGTAAATGGACGAGACCGACTTTCGATTGTGTCAACTATTGATGCTGGACCCAAGGATGCAATATAGGGAGATAGCGGATAGGCTGAGCGTATCAATCCAAGCCGTACATCGCAGGACTCGGAGTTTGATCGAAGAGGGTAATCTGGCCGGGTTCACGGTTGATATATCGCAGGAGTGTCTCCAGGCTTTTCGCGCCTGTGTATGGGGCATATCGAAATCCCAGTCGATCGAAAAAGTGGTGGAACCTCTTTCCGCTAATGATCTGACCCTCGAGATCTTCATAGGGTCTGGTAATTTTATATATGTCATCGGAATATTGAAAAACCTCTCTGACCTGGAACCGTTCGTTGAGTACGTAAAAAAGACAGGTATGATCCAAGATGTTCAAGCAGGCATCGAGGGTTTCGGGTTCGTATCAGGACTTAAGATTATGAGGGGCGGGACGACTCAGGGTGAGATCACCCTTCTCGACCGCCGGATAATCAATGCACTGCACCGCGATGCCAGGAAGTCGATAACGGACGTTTCCGAAGAACTTGGCATCACTATCAAGACCGTTAGGAAGAGGTTGTCCAAGCTCATCGATGACAGACTGATCGAATTTTCCCTGGATTGGCGAACAGGAGAGTCCGGAGGTCTGTTCAGCATGATGATGATCGAGCTAAGAGACGAGGCCAGTAAGGAGGAGGTAAGCCGGAGGATGACCTTGTCCAATAGTAATTACTTCCTCGTTGGTACGTTTAGCAATTTACCGAACATCATTGTTTTATTGGTCTGGGCAAGGTCGATCCAGGAGATGGGTCGTCTATCCGACGATGTGGTGAACGCGGAGGGCGTGCAATCAGTCATGCCCTATGTCCTGACCAGGAAATACCGCTCTTACAACACTTGGAGGGACCAAATGTTGGTCAGCAGTCCCTCTGGGATGAGAAAGAGCTGATCGATCTTACTGGACTATTTTTCATCTGGGTCAAATGGCTCGAACCAGATGATAACAAAAAAGTTCATCTCATGTTTATAAAGTAGTACTGAAAAGAGGGGGACAACCCCCAATACCGTCGGGTTGTGTGAACCAGGGGATATCTACCCTGCGTCGTTAGGTATTTACGTGAATGGAGGACCTCGAGCGCCTCGTTCGTATGAGTGGAATTACAATGAAAACGACAAAAACATTAGTGAACGGTCTTGTGACCGGTGGAATCTTGGCAGTGATCAGCATCGCTTTTATAGTCGGTGCCTGGGATGTGATCGAACAACGGGCACTGGAGGTTAATTATATGGATGATTTAAATATTAATGATTGGGCGATTAGATGGGCCGTGATCGCCCTGGTTTTAGCGTCGGTATTGTCTCTAGCATTCTCATGGATATCAGCAAATTGGAATTGGACGAATGTTCAATACTTTATTCTGTCCATCATCGTGATGATCACCCTTGATGTGTTGGCATTTCTCCCAATCTACGATAGCTCGGTAAGGGTTTATCCCATCGCCTATCTGGGGCTTAATGCCATCTTCTGTATCGGTCTAGGCACGCTAATCCCGTTTTTTAATGAAAGGAGCTATCTTGGGAGGGCGGTCCATTGGTGAAAGCAGCAGTAGTGTATGATTCCAAGTTCGGCAACACTGAGCAAGTGGCCCTACGGCTCGCCATACTGCTTGAAGACCGAGGCATCGCAACAAAATGCATGAAGGTTGGTGATGTTAACCTCGACCTGCTGGCCGATGTTGACATCCTTGCCGTGGGCGGACCCACCCACACATTCGGGATGTCAAAACCTATGGACGCGTTCATGAAACGGATGAACGGGGTGAGCTTGAAAGGAAAGGTAGCTTTCGCTTTCGATACTCGTTTTGAAAGTTACCTTAGCGGAAGCGCGGCGAAACGCATCGAGGCCAGACTTATCCGCCTCGGCGCAAGGATGCCTGAACAGCGATTCTCTGCTTTCGTTACCAAGAATGGGGTTCTCAAACAAGACCAGATAGAAGAACGATTGAACACGACAGTAAAAAACCTTGCCAGGTCTGTATGATCTGACCTATGGAAGTGAGAATTTTGTCAAGAGAATCCATATTAATCATAGGAGCGGGAGTGTCTGGCCTATCAGCGGGTTGTTATGCTCTCATGAACGGTTACAGAACAACTATTTTCGAGATGCATGACAAGCCGGGGGGATTATGCACAGCGTGGCAGCGCAGGGGCTTTACACTAGACTATTCTATCCACAATCTTGCTGGAACGACCAAATGGTCCGATATGCACCACATATGGGATGAACTCGGCGCTCTACGAAATATCCAGATCATCGACCATAAAGAATTAGTTCAGGTAGAGTCACCGGACGGTCGGACGTTCACTGTGTACTCGAAACTTGATAGGTTGACCGAGGAGATGAAAAGGATCTCCCCGAAGGACGCGAGTGTCGTTGATGAATATGCGAAGGCTGTTCGAAGCATTGCCAGCATAGATGTTTTCAGCATGCCACTGGGGGGTTTGAAGAGGCAGTTTAATATGCTTCTTCACCTGGGAGCGATGTCGAAATGGAGTAAAATATCCATGGACGAATTCGCAGAAAGATTTGATGATCCTTTCCTCAGAAAGGCGTTTCCGATCATACAGTACGATAGCCCAGAGATGCCAATCATGGTGAACATGGCCTTCATCGCAGGACTGGACCGCGGGGATCTGGGGTGGCCTGCTGGCGGCTCCCTCAGGTTCACCCAAAACCTTGAAAAGCGCTTCCTCGAACTCGGTGGGGTAGTGCACTATAGGACGCAGGTCTTAAAAATATTGAGGGACAACAATAAAGCGGTAGGGGTCCGTTTGATCGATGGCTCTGAGCGTTTCGCCGATATTGTGATCTCCGCCGCCGATGGTTATGAGACCATCTATAAGATGCTCGATGGTATGTACTCGAACGATCAAATAAGCGCATATTATGAGAAAGACTGGCCATTGTCCCAAGAGTTCGGACTGCAAGTCGCCTTTGGCATCAAACGTGATCTGACTAGTGAGCCTCATGTCATAGCCCTCATTCTTGATCACCCGATCATCATCGAAGGTAGTGAGAGGGCTGTTCTCGACCTCGAACTATTCTCTGAAGACAGCGGTCTGGTTCCTACTGGAAAAGGAATTATCAAGGTAGTGTTGAGATCGAGCTATGATTATTGGAGGGAGCTGATGGCTGAAGGCCATTATTCAGATAAAAAAATGGAAATCGCTAGATCGATCTTGGAGAGATTGGAGGAACGATTCCCGGGGTTAAACGGAGAGATCGAAGTTATTGACGTCTCTACACCTTTAACGACCGAACGATATATTGGTAGTTATAGAGGCCTTCAGGCATGGATGCCTAAAGAGGGTGTAACTAAGGTCTTGCGTAAAGGATTGAGCAGGACATTGCCCGGGCTGGATAACTTTTACATGGTCGGTCAGTGGTCAATGGCTACGATTGGCCTTAATACCGCGGCAGTATCAGGCAGAAGGACCGTTCAGAGTATCTGCAAGAAAGACCATAGGAGGTTTATTACATCAACCACCACGTGATTACCGCATCACATAATCCTTTTTACATATTATAGGACGAAATGAACGGTATATCCAGTTCCTTAAATGTTGAGGGGTCCTCGTGTGGTGAGGATTCCCACTCCATTTTTTCGGTTATTTTCGCCAGTAATTGATTAAAGCCATCATTTAAAATTAACGGCGTTATCAATATTTTTCTAATATTTTTCCATCTTCTTGAGCCATATAAAGATTCTGAATTGAGTATATTCTGTTATCAAGGAGGAGGCTCTTACCGATATCTGAAGTTACCCGGAGATTGAATGGTCACACTTTTTTATCCTCAAAGAAGACCACGAGTTAATACTCCCGGATACGGCATTATGCACACTTTCACCGACCTCCCGCCTTACCGTTCATATAGAGCTGAGTTCAATGATACTTACCCAGGGTGAATCATGATCATCATGAAGCAGATGAGTAACTACCGTTTGGTCGAGGTCTCAGGACAGTAGCTGAAAATGGAGGCGAGATGAAGGATGAAGGGCAGCAGGAATAAATGTCGCCTTTGAGCATGTAAATGACATATAATTAAGTAGAATGAAATATATATCTGGGATGGATGGGGGGGATGCATTCTTTGGGGGGTATTGATTGAGGATTCTTTTAGATACCAACATTTATATTTACAGAGAGGACAACCACACCGTTCGTTCTGACCTCCAAGACATGTTAAGAAGGATGGAGGAAAATGGAGATACCCTGCTTTATCATCCTTCATCCAAGGTAGATATACAGAATGATAGGGATGAAGAACGAAAGAAAATATTACTATCGAAGATAGCTGCATACGTCGAACTGAATTCTCCGCCAAAAGTAGAGGATGATGAACAATTCAGGAAGAATGTCGGAGAGACAGTTTACATTCGGAATCCAGTAGACGTATCGATTTTATACTCAGTATTCCGAAATTGTGTGGATTTTCTCATCACAGAGGATAGCGATCTCCGCGGTCTCGCCAAGAAGATCAATCTCGAAGGCCGAGTCCTTTCAATAAAGGAATTTTTAGAGTTATTTCCTAAAAAAGGGGAGTTAAAACAGACCAGAGCACCATCTGTTGTTGCTGAACATGCATATAATCTCAATCTCTCAGATCCAATTTTCAACGATTTAAAGCATGATTATCCCGAATTCGAGTGGTGGTGGACCGAAAAGGTATGTAAAAAGGACAGGATGGCTTGGATAAGCAGATTATCCGGCGGAGGATTGGGTTCGATATTGATGTACAAGATCGAAGAAAATGAGCCCTTAACTGGTATTCCAAGCTCACCTAAGAAGAAAAGAGTGAAGATCACCACTTTTAAGGTCGTTGACGTAGGCCAGAAGTTAGGTGATATGTTATTGGATCTGGCCATCAAATTTGCTATGAAAAATAATGTAGAAGAGATATATGTTACGCATTTTACGAAGGAAGATGACCATCTAATACCCAGATTACTCGAGTTCGGTTTCCAATTAAATGGGAAAAACGAGCGCGGAGAAGAGGTCTATGTTAAACCGATGGTCATTGGTTCCGATCAATGGAGAGGATTAACCCCGATAGAGATTTCGAAGCAATTATACCCTCACTATTTCGACGGGAATGCGGTCGGTAAGTATATCGTCCCTATAAAACCGGAATTCCATGAACGACTTTTTACAGACCTTCCAAGACAATCCCAGATAGGAGAATTCGATGGTGAGTTCATAGTCGAAGGAAATGCTGTAAAAAAGGCATATCTATGCAGATCCCCAATCAGGAAGATTATTCCAGGGGACGTCCTGATATTCTACAGGTCGAATGATTGGATGGGTGTAAGGGCGATCGGTGTCGTTGATGAGATCTATTATGAACAGAACGATGTGAAGGCAATCTACGGGCTCGTGAAAAGAAGAACGGTGTATTCGAGGGATGAGATCCAGAGCATGCTCGGCTCGGGGCCGTTGACCGTCATTCTTTTCAGGTATCATGGATATCTTCAGAGGACCATTGGTCTACCTGATTTGATTAAGCATAAGATTTTACGGGGAGCGCCTCAAGCTATTTCAACGCTGGAGGATGCAGAATATTCGAAGATAATGGAGGTTGGGGGATTTGACAGGCGTCTTAATATCCATTAAACCGAAGTTCGTCGAAGCGATGATGAGGAAAGAGAAGCACTACGAATTTCGAAAATCGATGTTCACTGATAAGAACGTCAATCGCGTGTATATCTATACGACCGCTCCAGTCAAGATGATCACGGCTTCATTCAGGATAGGTAAGATCGAGAAAGCTCCTCCGGAAGTTCTATGGAAGAGATTCGGGCACGTCGCGGGCATTTCTGAAGAGGAGTTCTTTGGATATTATAGGAACACCGCTGTTGGATATGCTATCAAGATCGAAGACCTTCAGACCTTCGATGAGCCAATCGATCCATATTCAGCGTATCCGAACTTCACACCGCCCCAATCGTTTCAGTATATACACTCGGAGAATGCCATTCAGGAACGACTATGCTGAGATAGATATGGGAATTATAACCTATATGTCAAAGACGCCTTTTTCGATCAAGATGCGCAGTTGAAGCATCGCTCCATCGATTCTTTTCAGAAGGTCTGCAAATTGTACTCTTAAATCCCCCTTCGGAATGCTCTTGCCAGCATGGGCTACACATTTTGATCGAATGTCATTCAATTCCACAATTGGTTTCAATATTGATTCAACGACAATTTGGTCAACCGCTCTTGCCTGAAGATTCACTCCTAGTAGCTTTATAGAACCAAATTTGGGGTCGTCGCACTTTAAATGTTGAGCCAGGCCACGTAGGGAAGCGACGTTTAATCCATCGACGATTATTCTACTAAGTTCCAAAATCTGAGTTTCCCACTCTTTGGGCGACTCGGTAATGACATAATGCAATTGAGAAGTTTTTCGTTTTGCTTGATCTCCTCTGAACTCCCATATTGTGACCTTGTTTCCAGAATGGGTAGCTAAGGGATATTCTAAAAGATTATGGCTCAGTGAGATTAACGCATCGTATTCATCAGAGAATTCGCCCTTAAAATCTTGGGTGATCGATTTACTGGATATGCCCGCCCGTGGTTGTTCGTTAAAACACTTCCAATATTGTTGCTCTTTGTATGGCAGTAGGGAAAGATCGCAGAGAAACACATCAATCTGACCCTTCGGATTTACATCGTACCTTTTCAGAGTCCAAGCGCCACGACATTGGATCGACTCAGGAGTGACCACATACTTTTCAGGATGCTGTTTATATTTCGTTAGAACATCGGCATTGAAAAATGCAGGAGTGGTCTGAAATGGCTTTCCGGTGTCAGTATAATGGCTGTCTAATTCCTTTGGATCGCAAGAGCAATCGTGTACCTTTTTTTTCTTAAAATCGTGCGATATAAATGATTCGTACTTCCCCTCATAGAACTCTCTATCAGCTCTTTTTTTTAAGATTTCGAGCGGTTCAGAGATGGTGATGGTTTGAAAACCCCTGATGTTCGATCCATTCTTTTCTCCATCTCCATTAGACCAAAATCCGCGTCGTCCAAAAATTTGGGTGCTCTGTTGTGAGCCGGCCTTTAGTACATCATAATCGGAATAATCACCCATATGGTATCTATCCACGATTCTTGTGAAATCATATACTCTAACGAGGGTACTATCTGTAATTAACATTAAAAGGTCCAAATCAGATTTTTTAATTGTACACAGATTATTTTCATCATCTAAGATTATGACATCTTCATAATCGCCGTTCTCATCAAATCTACAAAAAGCACTACGTTCCTCGACAAAATGAACGTCTAGAATTTGCGTAATCTTTTGGTTGACCTCAAGATAGGATGACTTCTCATGGCCCTCAAAAAAACGGTGGAAAACTATTGGTTCAGATCCATCTAAAACATCACTTCCAGTATGACCAAGTGGCGGACAAATTGAATATACTTTTTCACCCTCCGATCGTAGCCGCGAGTATCCCCAGGAGTAATCGCATGAAAAATTCCACTTCATAATATCATTGATAAAATCTCCCACGAGTCGATTATTTGAAACCAGTACAGATAAAAGAAAGCAATCGGTTTCAACAAAGGAGTGGTTCAAATATACGGGAACATCGTCGTTTGTTGAATTGAGGAGTAGATTTGCAAGGTCCCTCTCATACAACCAATCCTCTCTAAAACCTGACTCAGGAGTAGGAATTGGACCGTGTGAACTGATGAACCTTTTTACTTCCTCAAATTCCAAACTTCCACCGAGTCTTTAATAGAATAAAGACTATAAATAATTCCACAAGCTGCTCTAATACGTCCTTTATAAGCTAACCTGGGTCCTCTATCTCGACATATAGCAAATACTTCTTTTAATGACAGTATACCGGATTGAGGCTGAACCGATGGCATCTATCATATGGATCACCAACTTACCTATACCAACTTCGGCTCTATCAAATGTCAAATTCGGGTTGTATATACGACTTGGAAAAAAGGTTATATCCACTTCATCGGAACGGTCGCCATATCTGGAAAATATCTAAAGACAAAATTTTCCTGTAATATTTCTCATCAAACTCATCTTGCGAATGAATTGTAACCTGTAGAATATTAGACTTCGATGATGGAAGTGATCATACAGTCTTTATTGGAAAGTGTGAGAGACTGTCAAAATATTAAGTAAATTTGGTTAATAAAGTATCATTATTGTTCAGTCTTTTTAACTCTCCGAGATACGTTGGGCTAATAACATAGAATAAAGCTGAGAAGACTGTAGAATTGAGTCTTTTTTGTGTGTATTGTAACTATTATTCACAGTCACCCCACATGGTATGGATCACTCGCTTGAGAGAACCTTGATAGTTATCCTAGAAATAATAACGAATTATAGTCTCTAATTGTGAACACAATTTTCTTAGGCTCAGTCATTTGGGAGGGCTAACAAACAGGCGATTCATTATTGCCGTTGCACACTCGATTGTAAGGACAATTTGAATTGGATTACCAGCGATAACCCATGCACTGAACGATCACTTTCCCCTGGTTTTAGTCATAAGAGACCCCGCCTCGATATAGACCCTGCCCTCCTCCTTGAAGAATATGATGTAATCACCTTCCTCCGCGTTGAGGACCTCCCTGACGTCCTTGGGCAAGGTGATCTGACCCTTGGTGGTGACCCGCGACTCGCCAACTCGCTCCTTTGGCATAGTCAATTAGTATCCTGAATGTAAATTTATAGGAAGCCAAGGAATCACGGAAGTAAGGAAGTATTATATTGTTCCAAGTGTCTGCATTCCTGAAGGTCTATCATGCCAGAGAAGAACAATGTCGACACTGCTGCGCCGTCAGGTGCGGGTAAGAAGAGGAAAACGATTCTCATATTCGCTGGGGTCGCGATTGTGTTGGTGATCGCGGCGATCCTGCTGCTGATGATGCAGGGGAATGGCGAAAGTGAAAGCGCAGATCTGGAGATAGGGGCATTAACTATCGATCAGTCCGTATTAGGACCGACGACATTCACCGTTCAGGTATCGAACGAAGGGAGTGCATCCGGTTCTGAAACGCTATATTGCTACGTCAACATCGGTGTCGACTCATACGATAACTCACAGATGGTCATCTTGGCTCCAGGCGAATCGACGACCGTGACAATCGTCGTGGATACGCCCTACGGAACAACCGTGACCGAGGACATGTGCGGAGCATATTTCTAAATCCTTTTCCGTTCTCTTTTCATGAAAGCCCCTCGGGCATGGAATCACTAAAGGATGGACCGACAACGGCTGAAGATCATTCATTTTTATCTAATGTCACGATCTGTCAGCATCATCGACCGAGCTAGTCACTATGAAAATATTTTTTCATCTCTAGCAATTCCTCAATTTTTGATAAAAAGAAATCGTCATCTACGTTCACTACTTCTATTACTAAATTATTGAATGCCTCTCTCATCGGCTGATTTGAATATTCTACCAAGAATGTATCCATCAACCATTTAACCTCGTTAATGCTGTTAAAATTGCTAAGAATCAGTCTCTTGGCATACTCTTCATATTTTTTTACCTCCTCGGTTATGTTATTGTGAGGAAACTCATAGCTACGCCTGAAGACGAGCTTATCCGGGGTCCAAATAAGCATGCCAACCTTGTTGCTGCATTCGTTCTTTTTAAACGTATTAAATCTGGGTAAATATTCAACCGCATCAAGGTCTGATTCATAGTATGGAAATGATATGTAAAGTTCTGTTGAACATTGACAGCTTATAGCGCCTTTTTTATATTTATCATGTTTATGTCCAGGCCAGCAGTCACCAATCAATTGGTTCATGCCTTCATTAATAGCATTATTCTCACAGGATTCTGCCTCTATCAAGATAAAATCATTAACAACCACTTTTTCCAACTTCGATTTTACTGGCCATGATTTCTTTAAGAATCTGAGTTGTTCGATATAACATCCATATTCTATCATCTGATGTTCTCTCAATTTTTCAAGGAATGGCGATTTCCAAGCAGCGATATCATCCACTCCTTCATATGTTCTCAAAGGTGCTTGGACCGCATATCCCTTGGCTCTGAAATACAGCATAGTTAAAAGCGTTGGGAGCGCTTCCGAACTATGGATTGTAAAGCCCTGCAGTTCGAACGGGCTCTTTGATTGAATATAAAGCCTTTTAACATCTTTAAAACCGGGTTTGTTTAAAACCTCTTTCCTAGCATCCTTACGAACCATAATTGACTTGTTTATATTCCAGATCGAATCCGTTTCCGAAATGAAAAAATAGGGGAAATTCTGACAATCACACGATGGATCAATAGCAAGGAATTCATCTCCTGGGTTGGTTAAATGAAGACTGGAATACCCACAGTATTCACTATTCATAATCGAAGAAAATAGCAGTTTTGTCGAATCATCAATGGGTGATACCAACCCCGATTCATCTATCTGAATCACAGTTGTATCACCATGATTTTTTAAATCTTGAAAGACCCCGTCATATATTCGAAATAAACTGTCCAAATTCTCAATCATATGCCCCACTTTAAGATAATTAGTCTGGTATCAATATAAACATATGACTTGCTCTGAAGGATGTTTCCGAAGGTCGGATAGATATGCCACGGGGTGAGGTCCTAAAACTCAGATATTGGCTAAATGAAAACGTGTCATAATTTTAAGGAACGTTAAATTAACCAAATACAATATTAACCGACCATGACAAGTAATCGGGTCGATTCATAGCGATATCATATACATTTTCTATAATGAATCTTCCGGCATCCAGCAATGATAGATTATGTTAAGATAAATACTGGAGTTAATTAAAGAAGGCTCGATTCATATAATTTAACTTTAACTATTGTAAATAGAACTGATGATGAAGCTGGGGATTAGGCTTTCCGCATCCTTACTTCGTTATCGTAAGAACAGGTCGGATTGCTGATAGCTTATCGATTTCCATCATCAAATCATCTGGATGAGGGCACGAGGCGATGGAACACCATCTCGGCTGTGCAGGAATAGGCCGATACATCACCAGACACCGTAAGTACGAACTTTTCAGCTGCAAGGCCATTACTTCCTGCAGGTGAAGTCATTCTCATCTCGCCCTTGATCAATTCCCAATGCGGGCAGTTCATTGGACATTCAGAGGTTCCAGCGTCATGATGGTCGTAACAATTACGATCCTTAAAATCAGGGTGAGCTAAACAGAAGCATCTGACGAATTCCCAAATTGGGATGGCGTGAAAGATGCACAATTTTCCAGCATACCGCTTATCGCATTTGGGGCAATTTGTATAAGGTATGTTTTCGAGAGCCATCTTTCCATTGTCATTGACCGTTTTGATCAGCAACGTAAAATTCTGACGAAAAAGATGCGCGTCCTCATCCACCACAATCTCATCGCCTATAGCCTCCATCCATATGTAGAACGGCCACGAGACCATGGTGATCGTTACAGAATCGTCCGTTCTCAATGTATTCACCTCCCTTCCTGCGCTATGCAGCTTCAGGTATCCACGGCACATAGAGCAGCAGAGGGCGTCCTCTCCCGGCCCTCTCGAACGGTCAAACCCGGCTATCTCGTTCATCTCTTCTCCCCTGTTCAAGAAATACAATGAATCGTATCGTACATAAATATCACTCGTATTAACCATTAATTTATGGCATTTTTCACTCATATGAGCGAAGTGCTGGCTTACGATTTTCGAGGGTCAAGTTATTAATAATCAGAACAAGATAGTAATTATTGAATCCAACTTGCCGATCACGCGCTGCGTTATCCTAATTCGGATTCGGGGATCGATGTAGATGAGTAAAAAGAAGGAAAGAAAAGCTCACGATGATGATACAGTCTTCGACCGAGAGAAATCGAAGGTAGGAGATGTCGTTGAGATTCGATGGCGTGACGTTCACGCATATGAAAGGATTGAGATAGACGAAATCGACGAGCTCGACGAACCTGAACCGACCGTCTGCTGGGGGGCGATTGTGCGTAAGGGTGATAACTATCTCTTTATCGCATCTGAGGTAGGTGACAAGGATTCGGACGGTGTATGGATCGAAGCGATTCCTTACAATCTGATTGAATGTTGCAAGGTAATATCGATCCACAAGTTTGATAATTGACTAGTGAATTATCGTAAATATATTTAATAATCCGATATAATCAATAATTATCAATGAACGTTAGTTTGTTTTTCACTAATTTCGATTTGTGATGTTTGATCAATTTTTATCGATCCATATTCAATGCTGGATGAAATCCGTGCTTCGACAGAAATCCCCTTTGGCTCAAATCTCGTTGAAGCAACATCCAATAAGAACGCCAGGTGAACGACAGCTTTCAACGTCAACACTGCCTTTTCCAGATCAAAGGATCTGCTCTCTTCTACTGTGGATGACGGGAACCTCGAATAGGTCAACAGGAACGCCAACGCTTTATTCGAATTCTTAACGTAGAAGGTAGTTGCTTCCAAATTCGATTTCAGCATGATGATCTGCTCTTCATTCACTCCCAATTGCTTGCTCAAGTAACGGTAGATGTCAGCGGTGATGACCGAAGCACCAAAGTTGCTTTCTCGTACCATATCTAGGACACCTGGGCCCAGCCTGTTATGAATTTGAAAGAAAGTATCTAGATTGGGGGTGATGCTGTAATGTGGAGTCCCCTTTTTCCCTCGCTTCGGAGCTGACCTTACTTCCGATCTAAGGATTCCTGCCTCGATCAAACGTTCGCAGGCGCTCTTGATGCCCGGCTTGGTGGCTTCAACATTTCCGCCACGTATTGAAGATAATTGTGGAGGCAATTCGACTATCCTGGCCACATATGACGGGTCATTATTATTTCGGGCCAAAGTCACAACTGCTTTGACCTCGTTTAGAAACGCTCCCGCCCTGGGGTCATCACATGTTACCCGTTCAGTAATTTCGTCCATTATATTCATATTGAAATCTGATTGTCAGTATTAAGCCTTTACTTATTTTAAAAACAATCACTCAATTGAATGTCATCCATTTGGGAAAAAAATATTGGTAAAGGCAACAATTAAAATATTAGTAATAGCTTATTACTAATTAATGAACTACAAAGGAGGTGAAAACATAGACAGAAAAATAATCAAGGCGCTAGCCGAACTCGAAGAAGCCCTTGTGAGAGCTGGTCTCAGTGAGGAGGAAGCGAGCGATCTGGTCGACGAAATTGAGGAGCGAGTTGGCGAGGTGCTGGATGGTGAGAACGACGACCAGGAAAATGAATAAACGATAACCCTTAGGTCGGCCGATTTCTCGGCCGACCAATCTCTTTTTTCTCGAATTTTCTATAAACGAATAGGGCTTCTCGTGGGCACAATCCAAACTTGCCAGATTCGTCAAAGATGCTGAGTATCAGTTAGCTCCGAATTGATTTCCGAGTTTGACTATTTAGGATTGTATACTCTCGATGATAGTTTTATTATTTAATGTGGGGATGGTTTGGACATGATCGGTGGGCTTGCTGGCGGAGGGGGTTTAATCATCCTTGCTGGTATTATTATGACAATTCTAGGAATCGGGGGGAGGGCAACACTAAAGTTTCAAGGCTTCACTTTTATTGCCAGTGCGGGAGTAGTTGCCATAATTTTTGGGATAATCATATTGGCCTTTGGTATTACATTGTAAATTGGATTTGGAAAATATCTTATGAACAAACCAAGAGATACAAATTTGCGTTCTTTACTTACGGTATTTTCAAACCAGGTGAATTGGGCCATCACCAACTCAAGAAATTCATAGAAACAAGTACCAATTATTCAATTTCAGGAAAACTCAATATCAACAATTCGAATGATGGTATGAATAGATGACCGACAGAAAACGTTCTAATTTACACCTGACGATCGCTGACATTCCCCTCATATCGATGTATATCTCCCCAACCGTGTCAGGATTTACGATGGGGGTGCGATCTCTAGAGAGAAATGTGAAACTTACCTACTGCGTCAATCTTGCAGGGGAGGTTGACTGTCATATCAAGGATGACGGAGAAATCATCTGGCAGAAGACTTGTCCTCAAGAAGAAATGATGAAAAGAATGGAAAAGGCTTTCAGTAAAAGCATATATAAATGGAAACCTCGTCATAAAATAATAATCCTCGATCAAGAGATACTGGACTACTTTAATCAACCAAGTTCTGACGATAATAAAATAATTAATTACGAACTGGAAGGCTTTCTAAAAAACGCGGTTCAGATGGCCAAAGAAATAATCCATGGGGAGAACCGCATCGGTGACGTTGTCAAAGACCAGCCTGTTTTTGGGCTTCAGAAACGATGGTCTGGAATGTATATTGTAATCGCATCACCCGATGGATTTGGAATTAGATTCCCTCTAAGGACTGATAAAGGACTCCTTGGAGAAATGTACATGTTCCAAGCTCTGGAGATTTATTTCGATTATCTCGATGAGCAGGGGCTGCTCAAAAACCTGGGTTTTGATCCTGATTCGCCGGAAGGGATCAAGATATTGGAGAGCTTGGAAGTGTCGCTCTTGAATATCAAGAATGCCGACCCTTGGAATGTTGAATAGAATGGCATGTATTATCCAGGTTGACACCAACTTCCATTTTCATTGAATCGCTTTTTTCCTGCCGAATTCGAATTAATTTCCTGGAATGATGCGTCAGTCCATAAATACCTAAAACCTTATTCAAATCCAATCGGGGGAGAGTTGGAATTTGAAAGACGTGGTCATTGAAAATCCAGTCATTAACTCGCCTTACAATGAACCAAAGAAATATTTTGAATTCACCGATGAAGGGATCACCAATAGAATGATTGATGGTCGAAGGCCCAGCTCTTACTTCATCCCGATTGCAAAGCCGAGAAAACGGGACAAACAGACCGAATTTCAGACCGAATGGACGACAGACCGCATACAGTTCAATGAGTTCGTTAATGAGATTCGCCCCCGGGTTGAACAATGGCGCAAGATGAACTATCCTGGTGTGACCTCGATCACTAGGCAATTGCTAGATTATTGGAACGATGAGCAACGAGAGAAGGGGTTGTTCTTCTGCCAGAAGGAAGCCTTGGAGACGATCATATACATCACTGAGGCAGCAGAGAAGAGCGGTGACGTTTACATATCCAACAAATTAAAGATGGCGAACGAGGAGCTGAACGCATCCTTGCCCCGGATCGCCATGAAGATGGCCACCGGGTCCGGAAAGACCGTGGTCATGGCCATGCTCATTTCCTGGCAGGTATTGAACAAACAAGCCAATAATCAGGATCCCAGGTTCTCTGACGCGTTCCTGATCGTTACTCCGGGCATCACCATAAAAGATCGTTTGCGTGTTCTGTTCCCCACAGACCCAGAGAACTACTATCGCCAACGCGACATCGTACCCTCGGAATGGATGGAAAAACTGTGCCATGCCAAGATTATCATCACCAACTTCCAATCCCTCCAACTTCGGGAGAAGGTCGCAGCCAGTAAGATCACCAAATCGATATTGGGAAATCCTTCAGCCTTCACGGAAACACCTGACGAGATGGTACGTCGGGTTTGCCGAGAGCTTGGCAATAAGAAGAACATCATCGTTCTGAACGATGAGGCTCATCACTGTTACTTCCGCAGTAATAAGGCGGAAGGTGAGGAAGAGATAGAGGATAAGGACGAAGCCAAGCGTCGAGACGAGGACGCTCGTATCTGGATCAACGGTTTGGTTGCCGTGCAAAGCAAGTTAGGGATTCGAACAGTGTTCGACCTGTCCGCCACGCCTTTCTTCCTCTCTGGTTCCGGTCACCCCGAAGGAGAAATATTCCCCTGGGTAGTTTCCGATTTCTCGTTGATCGACGCCATTGAATCGGGCATAGTGAAGATCCCGCGCGTCCCGGTCAGCGATAACTCGATGACCGGAGAGCTGCCCACCTATCGTAACATCTGGCCGTTGATCAGGGATAAGCTGCCGCGCAAAGGCCGCAAGGACACCGAAGGCATGGAAGGGGAACCAAGGCTTCCTGCGATCCTTCAAGGCGCGTTGCACAGCCTTTACGGCAACTATGAGAAATCTTATCGGGACTGGGAGTCGTACGTCGAAACCCGCAAGTCCGTCCAGACCCCCCCAGTTCTCATCGTGGTGTGCAACAATACCAGCGTGTCTAAAATGGTCTTCGACTACATTTCAGGATGGGAGAGGCAGATCGATGGCCGCCCCATCGTCCAAGCCGGGGCTTTAGAAATATTCCGCAACGACGACGAGCAAGGGAATTGGTTATCCCGACCGAACACCATTCTGGTCGATAGCGAGCAGCTCGAATCCGGCGGGCAAATGAGCGATCAGTTCCGCAAGATGGCCGCTCGGGAGATCGAGGAGTTCAAGAACGAATATCGGATCCGTTTCCCTGGACGGGACATCGAGCAAATAACTTCTGAGGACATCCTTCGCGAGGTGATGAACACTGTCGGAAAAAAGGGCAAGCTCGGAGAGAACATCAAATGTGTCGTTTCCGTGTCGATGCTCACTGAAGGATGGGATGCACAGACAGTAACGCATGTATTGGGCGTTAGAGCATTTGGGACGCAACTACTGTGCGAGCAGGTGGTCGGTAGGGCATTAAGGCGAACGAGCTACGCTACGGACGACAACGGGCTGTTCTTGCCCGAATACGCTGAGGTCTACGGCGTCCCCTTCTCATTCATCCCCGCTAAGGGTGGACCGTCCCATCCTCGAGAGCAGAAAGAGGTCCACAGGGTCAGAGCGATGCCGGAACGATCGTCAGCCGAGATCCGTTATCCGAAGTTGCTAGGTTACCGGTACGAAATCGGTGAAGACCGCTTGACCGCCACCTTCAACAAGGCGTCAAGAATGGCACTATCCACGCACGATCTACCAACGATGACCGAGATGGACCCCATCGTGGGGAAGAGCGACGTGCACGACCTGGAAGACCTGAAAAAGCAGCGCCCCAACACAGTAGCGTTCTTCCTGGCCAAGAAACTACTGGAAACTAAGTTCCGCGATGAGGTTGACCAGCCAAAACCTTGGTTGTTCCCTCAATTGTTGGAGATCACCAAGAGATGGCTCAATGAATGTGTTGATTATAAATCGGACACGTTCCCCCAGATGCTTCTACTGGTCCAGTTCTCGCAGACGGCTGTGGATCGTTTGTACAATTCTATAGTAATGGGTAAGGTCGATAAGGCTACTATCAAACCCATATTCCGACCTTATGATTCTTGGGGATCCACCAAGGACGTAGATTTCGATACCATCAAATCGGTCTATGAGACAAGGCCAGAAAAATGTCATATCTCACACGTGGTCTGCGATACCAACTCCTGGGAGCAGAAGATGGCCCAAACGCTCGAAGATATGTCCGAGGTCTTCTCTTACGTCAAGAACCATAAGCTTGGGTTCTCCATTCCCTATACGATTGATGGGCAGGAACATCAATACCTTCCAGATTTCATTGCCGTTGTAGATTACGGTGAAGAGGAAATCCTTTACCTGGTCATCGAGGTAAGTGGGGAGGACCGGGTGGATAAGATGATCAAGGTCAACACTGCCAGGAACTTGTGGATTCCGGCGGTGAATAATCATAGCGGCTTCGGGCGGTGGGATTTCATTGAGATCACCGATCCGTGGAACGCTAAAACGCGGCTTCGAGAATATCTCGATTCGATTAAGGAGCGATGATCATGCCAAGGGGAAGAATTAAGGTCAAACAAAAGATCGATATCGATTCAATAAAGCATCAGGATACTCGGAAGAACATCCCCACCGAGGAACTGCGCAACTTCGTCAAGGAAGAGGGACCGAAGACCCTTCTATACCCTCGCGACCCCTCGCTCGATCCTCAGCTCGTGTGGAAGGGCAAGGACGAACAGGATAGCAAAGATCTGGCGGTACCTTCTACACCCATCTATATTCAGGAAAAGATACACCCTCAGGTTATCATTGAGGACCTCCTCAAAGAATATGAGAAATCTCACAATCTTCCTAAGAAAACCATTCAACTTGACCTGTTCGCGGACTTCAATGGCCTACCAAAAGAGTTCGATAAGCGCGTAGATTTCTACAAGCATGACCAGCATTGGTCTAATCGTATGATATTAGGCGATTCGCTGTTGGTGATGGCTTCTCTTGCAGAAAAAGAAGGACTAAAAGGCAAGGTCCAGATGATTTACATCGACCCACCGTATGGTATCAAGTTTGGATCAAATTGGCAGGTACGCTCAACGGATAGGGAAAATAAAGGTAAGAATTCTAACGATGTTACAAGAGAGCCAGAACAGATTAAGGCGTATCGAGATACCTGGTCCCTTGGAATTAATTCGTATTTAACATATTTAAGGGATAGATTTGTTTTAGCGAGAGAATTATTATCAGATAGTGGTTCAATTTTTGTTCAGATAGGAGAAGAAAATGTCCATCTGGTTAGGGCAATAATGGACGAAGTGTTCGGTAGTGATAATTATTGTTCAATAATTACTTATGCAAAGACGAAAGGTGCTACGGCTAAAGGCATAGCATGTGTTTGTGATTATATACTATGGTATTCAAAATCTAAGGAGTCCTATAAATTTAGGAGATGCATCGAATTAAAAAAATTAGGGGATGATGGCACTGAAAAATACTATCACGCTCAATCAAATAAAACTTTGGACTCGAGAATATTAACAACGGAGGAGAGAATGGGACTCAGGATACTATCCGACGAGTGGTCCCCCTATGTAATTGACAATCTCACTTCACAAAGTGGTGGGGAAAGCATCTCTTATGAGTACCCGTTTAACGGAAAAAAATATTTCCCAAGTACGAAACGAGGGTGGAGAACAAACAAACCCGGCATGGATAAATTAGCTAAATGTAATCGATTATCCAGTCATGAAAATACTTTAATGTTTAAAAGGTTCCTCAGTGACTACCCCGTTAATGAGGTTTCTAACCTCTGGGAAGATACGAGTTCTGGTGCAAGTACGGCAGATCCCAAAGTTTATGTCGTTCAAACAAGAACACTTATTGTTCAACGATGTATGTTAATGTCTACCGACCCGGGCGACCTCGTGTTAGATCCAACTTGTGGTAGTGGGACAACCGCCTTTGTTGCAGAACAATGGGGGCGCCGATGGATTACAATTGATACTAGTCGGGTCGCTTTAGCTCTAGCTCGTACTCGATTGATGTCTGCCCGTTTCCCATACTATTACCTTGCAGATTCTCCCGAAGGGATGAGGAAAACATCCGAAATATCGGGGATTTCATCTACTAACCAAACAACCCATGGAGATGTGCGGAAAGGTTTTGTATATCAGCAGGTGCCACATATCACCTTAAAGTCAATTGCTAATAACGGGGAAATCGAAAATATCTATTGCAAATATCAACAGAAAGTAGAGGATGTAATAAACAAAATAAACGCTCTGACCGGTACTAATTATGAGGAATGGCAGATACCTCATGTATCTGGAGGAGATAATAAAATTTCTATTTTTCTAAATGAATATTGGGAGATTCTTCGTCAAAGGCAGAAAGAGTTTGATGAAAGTATTAGTCGTCATGGAGATGCTGAAACCTTGTATGATAAACCATATGAGGATAATAATCGAGTCCGTGTTACTGGACCATTTACGGTTGAAAGTTTGTCTCCACATCGCGTTTTACCCGCCGATGAAGATCTAAATGGTGCCATTTCCGAAGAAGAGGGAGAAAAGGAACAACATTTCATCTCCTCTATCATAGGGAATCTACTCAAGGCGGGAGTTCAAAACACTAAGAAAAATGAGAAAGTGTCTTTCGACTCTCTCGATGTCTACGCCGGGGAATGGGTCCAAGCTGAAGGGCGCTATACAGATGCTGATGGTAAGCCTCGCCGAGTAGCAGTTACAATCGGTCCGCAGTTTGGTACGGTTGGCTCAGATCTTATCAGAAACGCTGTAATGGAGGCAGTCAAAGGAATAGGGTTCGACTTACTTCTGGTTTGTGGGTTCGCCTTCGATCCCCACGTATCTGAGGATGTTAAAAACTATGGCAAGATCACCGTTCTGCCAGTGAAAATGAATCCAGACCTTACGATGGGTGATGAACTCCTTAAGAAAACCGGAGCTGGAAATTTATTCATGGTCTTTGGCGAACCTGATTTGAAAATTGATATAAATCCAGACGATACAATCAGAGTCGAACTACGGGGTCTGGACATTTATGATCCGACAACTGGGGCAATTCGAAATTCATCTCCTAATGAAATTGCCTGTTGGTTCATCGATACCGATTACAATGGTGAGGCCTTCTTTGTTCGTCAAGCCTACTTTACAGGGGCGGACAGACCATATGAAGCATTGAAGAGAACCCTTAGAGCTGAGGTGGAGGAATCGGCCTGGGAAAGTATATATGGCACAATCAGTCGGCAGTTCCAGATACCGTTGAGCGGCAAGATTGCGGTTAAAGTAATCAATCACTATGGGGACGAGGTCTTAAAAGTTTATAATTTAAGGAAAGATTTACTCTCAATTAGAAATCCCGCCGAAACGCCTGCAATGTGATATAGATATCAGGCTATCTCATACTGCTGACTATATATTATTTGTATGGATAATAAATATAATGAACCATACCGTGCTACATTTTGTCAATGACAATTTTATCTACTATTAACTACCCCCATTTTTTAATGCGCGGGTAGTATACAATTATTAAAAATCTCACCCACCGATCCTCGTGACGCCAAACCTAATGATGCCCCAAATTCTCCCCAAGTTTATTTTAATTTATCGAAAATTTTCGAATTAATAAACAAACATATTTCGGCCATTTTTGTTACTTAATATTAATTCGATAAATCACAAACGCTAATAATCCAAGGCCGATAATAATAAAACCAACACTAATTAGATTCGCGTATTGTCCAGTTACCTCAAATTTACTTATTATGCCGAGCAATGTAATAATTGAACCGACTACACCTACAAGTTTATTTGAATTTTTTTGACCCAGTTTTATTATTCTGGATTTATGTCCTATTGTTACATTACCATCCGCTTTGACGGCTCCCTCAATGGTAATATTTTTATTAACGACGTCCCCTTTTGCCATAAAAATACCATTTACATATGTTATAGATTGAAAAATATTGAGCTGTTCAACGGGTACGGTTGAATCTTTATCTAGAATTATTATGGATTTGATTAATTCGTCAATTTTATATCCCAATGAACGAAGCATTGGTCTAAAAACCGCCTCATTATATCTCGCTACCATCGCATTGTAATTTGTTTCACCGAAGAAGGCCATACAAAATTTAACAAAATCAATTTTATTATCATTTATCGCGATACATATCCTGAATAGCAATGCGTCTCTCTTATCTTCATCGACGGGCAAAAGAAAAGGCGTACTCCCATTCATCGAACCACCTGTCTGTGATGTTTCGTCCCACCACTTTAATGCATCAGCGTCAATAGACATTATCTGGCTCCAGATTACTTTCATAACTGGATCGTTTTTACAGTGATCAATGAATATCTCAAGTCGGGTTCCAAAAGTGACTCTATCCGATTTGAGTATATCATTTGCATAATCTGTAAATTTTTGAAAACTAAGCCGAATATCCTTTGGTTTAAAAATTGGTTCCATATTGTTAACCTCCCCAATATATATTATAATTATTATATTATTAAAATTTAATTCCGTATCCGTTTTGTATTATTCTTCATATCGATTCTCGAAAGTATCAAAGTTCATTTTTATTAATCTTCTGAAACAATTTTTATCTCGAATGAACTTGGTAAAAATACGAATCCCTTCAACGATAATTTTTCAATGGCCAATTCAATTTTTTGTCTATCTAATTTATCCATCAATAATTCAATTATATCATTTACAAGGATTCTATCATTCTTATTATCATCAGACATATTCCGGATTTTTGACAGTACTATCATTTCATCTTTAGATAATTTTTCAGCCCAATTTTCCTTTTCCTTAATCCTCTTCTTTTCACCGTTTGGTAGATCGATAAAATCATATGAACTTTTCAGGTAATCAATATAATCATTGTATAACTCGCTACAGAGATGCCAGGATCTTTTCAAAATGGATTCGTCCAAATATTTTTTAAATTCCAATCTGCACAGGGCAAGACCTACTTTAGTTATCGAATTCGGGTCGATTTTAATATTATAATCAATAAAATCATTCAATCTCTCATTTTTTAGGTTTTCAATATAATCTCCTATCTTATTATCGATTCCAGGTTCAATAAGGGGATGATTGGTATGGGCCGTAAGAAGATAATCATAAAAATCCTCATCGAATGAAGAATTTGGCCCGATGGCAGTTGCGTTTTTAATCATCGTGGGAAAATTAATTTTTAACTCGACATTCAATTTCCTTATTGAAGGGGCGTAATTGTAGGAGATTTCTTTTGACGCCATCTTCTTTTTACGCGTTTCTAATTGATCGCTTTCCTGACTTGAACCGACGAATTGGAATTCAAAGTTACCATTCTCCCTTTTCATGCAGCTTGGCAATGCTTTACTAATTTCTTTCTGGAGACGATCCACCGGCCCTTTTAATCGATTATAATGAGCTGATTCGCTTCCGAGACCACCAATTGAAATATTCAATCCCGGGCAAGATAATATTTGAATTGCTATCGTTTCATTAAGATGATCAGATTCTGCGTCATTCCATCCATCACAGAGGGCGTTCAAGAAATCGATACTTTTTATATTTGGCACAGATAGTGGATTAGTTCTACGTTTCACACTAATAATTAGGCGAAAAATTTCCATTTCCTTCGCGATTAAATTTCGTCGATCCACATCGGTTACAACCGCCTCTGGACGTCCAACATCCAACTCTATAAAATCCCCCTCTTCGATCAAAATATCAGAAGGAATAATATATTTCTCTTTGAAAATAATATTATGGTTCCACGGATTAATTGATAATTGGCAGCAGTTGTGAGTAATTTTCTTAACCCATCCTACACGAACATTCTTAGATGATTCGGAAAAAATTCTTTTCTCAAAAAGAGACATATCTTTTGAGAACGAACCTTTCATGTCGTTTTGGGACATTTATAATATCAATAACGACACGAATATATAATTAATCCTCGACCTTTATCTTATTTCAAAAAAAGAGAATAACAGGAATTTAAGGGGTCACAATCAGTAAATAATATTTAGTAACGAATTATATTTGTTGTTACGATGGAAGATAGACCATACTTATTGCCCATATTAGATAGGGATGTGGATTATTTTCAGGCCAGTGCGAGACATTATAAAGTAATATTGATGAGTTTAATTGCTACTGGGATTACTTCGTTTATCGCGATACTCGCTTTATTGAATGGTGGTCAAATTTCTTTTACAAACGGGTTCGATGGTTGGCAAGTGATACCATTCTACTCAGCAACATTGTTATTTTCTTATGGTTTATATTCTTTTTTCATGTGGTATGATAAAAAAATGTATTTTCTTCAATATGGAGATACTTTTAAAAAAAGTCAGAAAGAAAATGTTAATGAAAATACCGGTGGGAAATCGGAAAAAAGTTCAATTGATCCATATATAATTTTAACACTGTTATTTTATTTGATTGGATTTCTTTCAATAATTTTCTCGATAATTGACATTATTCGATATGGGAATAATACTTCTAGAATAATTCTGGCAATCGTGTTGTTTTGTTTAGGAATAATTTTAATTCTATCTAGTTTCAGAAAAAACGAAACGGCCGAAAAACAAACCGTATTGACAGTTGTTTTTAAACATATGAACAAAGATTTATATTATTATCCGAGTGTACTTATTTATATATTATTAAGTTTCTACATCTTTTTTTCTATTCAAACTTCAGACTGGATAAATTATTTGATTATCGCGCTATATGTTGTTGAGATACAAATAGTACTAACACAAGGAATTCTGTTATACAAGAAATGTGTAATTAATCAAACGCTTTCTAATCGCCTTATGGCCTTGAGGTTTCAATATGTTCATTCAAAAATTACATACGATGAAACAAAACGAGAACATGAATTTATAATTAAATCGACGAAATTTTAATCGAATCTCATTTTCACTCGCTAATTTTAACACATTAATTTCCCACGCAAGTATGTATGGTAATTTTTTTCAGTTGTTTTACTTTCTGGGATATGATTCTTGTATATGTAGAACAAATTCGTGCCTATTCAGTCATTATTGCGTATACATCCACAAGCACCTGCACTTTACTATTAAATTCGGAACTTTTTCAAGAATTGTATCCTACCACCCCTCAATAATGAGGGGGGAGTAATTCGAATTTTATGTATAATCGAACTACTCACCACGCGATATCAACGATTGATGTTGTATTGATTCATTCAAGAGTCGATATCTCGATCACATATACCACCTTACGACCCTCGATTATTCTGCTAGGGGGGGCTAAAATCCACACACCGTCTGACTTCCAATCATTTTTTAACCAATGGGCAGAAATGTCTCCCCCTTGAGAACGACCGCCCTCCAGCATCGAGGGAATTCCGGCTCTTCGAGGTCATCGATCTCGATAGGCTTGATTCTCTCATACGCGTGAACGTCATACAATTCGATGACGAACACATCCCCATCCTCAATGTGTTCTGGGTCAGAGCTCACTATCTACCCATTCTTCCTGCTCCTGTCCATGACATTACCTCGTTGAACCCAGTCCCAACTTCGGTATGAACGCCAGATAGGCCAGCCGGAGGTCCTCCGGGTCGATGTGGTAGTAGATATCGATGGCGTCCGGACGGGAGTCTCCCCTCAGCTCTTGGATATGCTCTCGCTGCATACCCGCCCTTCTGAGGTGAGTAGTAAACCAGTGGCGGCAGCAATGCGGTGTGAAATGGTCTTCTAACTTGTCTGAGCTTGCATCGTGCAGGCCGACCAGTCCCGCATGCAGAACGACGATATCGTAAACATGATTCTTGTTCAGCCTTCCACCGCTCTGGCTGATGAAGAGCGCCTTGGAATCGGGACGGGCGTACAATCGGCGCATGTTCATCCACTCCAGCAACACCTGCTTTGTCTCTTCGTCAAAGAACACCAGCCGGTTGCTCCTCTTGGCCGTGGGCTTGAGCTTGATGGACATCTTCTGCCAATCGATGTCGTCCACATCCAAGCTGATGAGCTCGCCTCTTCTCACCCCGGTCTTGGCCAGGGTGACCACGATCGCCCGGTCGAGTAAACTGACGATCGACCTTACCAGCATGCCCATCTCCTCCACGGAGATCAGCTTGCGGCCTTCCTGCTGCATCCCCTCCCCGTTCTTGTACCGTTTAAGATACCGCTTCCGCACTGCCTGCACCGGATTCTCCTTTATCTTGTTCTCGAACAGCAGCCATTCGTAGAACGCCGCCAAAGCAGAAAAGTTATAGCTCAGCGTCCGGTAAGCGATCTTCCTCTGGTTGATCAGGTAGTCGATGTACGACTTGAGAACATCCTTGTCCACCTCGAAGACCGTCTTGCGCTTGGACATCAGGAAGAACATGAAGATGCGCATCGACGAAACGTAACTCGTCGTAGAGCTCTTGCTCATGCCCTGCAAGTTGCACTCGACCTTGAAATTGTCCAGCAGGTCGAACATTTCCGGGTCGAGAAGGACGCTGCTCATCATCTCCCGCTTTTCGCTCACTTCAGCGCGCATCCTTCCACCGCATGTTCCCCTGTGCATCCTTCACAACCAGTCCTACGTCCAGAAGGAAGTTCAGCCCGTCGCTCCACCTATTGATCATGTCGTTGTCGTTCTTGTCGAACTGCATCGATTCCATCAGGTCGATTATGTGCATGCCACCCTTCGGACATCTCTGCAATGCCTGGATCAAACTCCTGACCATGGTGACGTCCACGCTGCCTCCCTTGGCGCTCTGATAGGCACTGGACAGCCGGGACAACTCGACCTCCTGGTTATGGAACGCCAAATTGAGCGTGTCGAACCGCATCTGTAAGGCCGCCAGCTCCTTCTCCAGCTTATTGGCTTTCTCCTCCAGTAAAGCCGGGGGCATGGTGACCCTCACCGCACCCATGCGGTGCTGCTCCACCACCTCCAGGATGTATTTCGAAAGGGGCATGCCTGAAGCCTCCGCAGCATGCTTCCACTGCTGCATGAGCTCGACCGTAGGCAAATAAACATCAATTTTCCGCTGCCTTATCGTCTCGGTCTTGCCCTGATTAGGGCGGCCGGAAGCCCTCTTGTCCGACGGTTTGTCTGACGATTTTTTCAGGCCTTCCATGATAGGAAAAACACGTCTGGCTATATCAATTTTTTGACGGTAAAAAAGTGCTCCCGCCGGGATTTGAACCCGAGTCACCGCCTGCCCTCCAACGCCATTCGGCGGTGTTGAAAGGGCGGTATGATTGGCCGGACTACACTACGGGAGCGTTGTGCGCGTTGATATGGGAAAATATACTTAAACTTAGTGAATTGGAAATATCGAGGCAATCGTCAATGCCAGATTCTAATTTCAACCATCGGTCGAATTCAAATGACGAATCGAAATTTTCGGTTCAAACATCCCATCATATCAATGGATCGATCACGATATCAGATTGTTTTATCAATTATGCAGGGCATCCAATATCATCCATTTGAATATTTTATATGGTGAATAAATATGTCCAAGACCTTAAAGATCACGAACAAGGAGATCGGTGAAACGTTATCCGGCGATTCAGTCCAATTTACCAAGTATGTCTCCCCGATCATCAATCTTGCCAATCAGTACGCCGGCGGAACCAGGCCCAGCGTCGTGGGTCAGATGAGCGATCTCATCCGTCAGTTCCCCGGGGAGGGCTACCACGAATGGGCGCTGTGGTACGGAAAGAAGATGCCGAGCGGCGTCGAGGACGCCACCGACCGGATCTGGGCCAAGGTCCAGGAATTGAAGGAGGCGTTCGAATCGATCGACGAGGAGATCGTCCGTATGTGGGCCAAGGACCTGATATTGCTCAAGACCTATCAGGGATTCAAATTTCAAGACGCCATCATAATCAGGATCGCCCATGAGCTGGGGATGGATCATCGTCTCTCGACGCCGGATGAGGAATCCAAGGGCATTGACGGGTTCATCGGTGATACGCCAGTTTCGGTGAAGCCAATGAGCTACAAGGCAAAACAGAGCCTTCCGGAATCGATCACGGTCAAGATCATCTACTACGAGGAAAAGAAAGGCGAGGTGGTCGTTGAACACGACCTCTAGAACCGGGTCTGCTCCTGCTTCATCCTTTTTACATAGGTAGATGACAGGTCGGAGTAATTCACATGGACCTCGTCACCGATCGATTTGATTTCTTCTATCAGATCGAGCCTGATCCGCTCCTCCTGTCTGGTCACCACTGAAATATGGTAGGTCTCGTTCTCATGCTTCAGGTCGTCCTTCCGCTGACCGATGAAATCCTGATGTCCACGCAGCCTTGCCTTCACCAGCTCGTTCCCCTCGTCCTTGAACCCTGATACACTCTCCAGTATGGTCGAGCACAGGGCGGGGTCTATCTCATAGCCAACGCTGTTTCGGCCCGAAGCCATGCAGGCCATGGTCGTGGTACCCGTTCCGAGGAAGGGGTCGAGGGCCGTATCCTCCTTGATGGAGAACATATTGACCAGCCGGTAGGCCAGCTCCAACGGGTAGGCCGCGCTGCGCTTCCTCGACTGTGAGCTCTTCAGGTCCTGCTTCGTCCCCTTGAAGGTCCAGATGTCGGAGAACCATTCGTTCCTCTCCTCCCAGAAATAGGCGCTCTCATACCTTCTATCGTTCTCTTCCACGGAGAACGTCCGCTTCCCGCCCTTCCTGAAGATCAGGACGTATTCGTGCTCGAGCGTGACGTAGGCGCCGTTCGGAAGCATCCCTGAGCCCATGAACTTATTAGGGGCGTTGGTCTGCTTCCTCCAGATTATCTCCGGGAGCTCGGAGAAGCCCAGCTCCCTCATCTTGGATATGATCCTGGCGTGATTGGAGTACAGCTGGAAGTCGTTACCGATCTTTCGGGTGGCGTCCCCGATGTTGATGCACACCATCCCGCCCGGCCGGACCACCCGTGGTAGGTTCTCCCACACCCGGTCCAACTGTCTATGCATGAGCTCGAAAGCTCCGTTACCGTCGTTCTCCGACAGGCGAGCGCCGATCTGCGGATCGAACTTGGAGAATAGGCCGTCCCACATCTCTATCATGGGATAGGGCGGAGAGGTCACCATCAGATCGACGGAACTGCTCGGGAGGGCGCTCATGTCGCGCGAATCTCCCGCGATGATCCGATGGACCGTTGGTTCGACCATTGTCATCTGAGACAAGATTGCCCATACTAAATTATTTGCACATGATGATTTTATAAATATATTATACAAAATAATAATAATATATAATTAAACATATTAATTACGAATCGCCCATCCTATGCTCCAGGTCATTCTATCTCACCCGATATCCATCTGCGCAACCAAGAATCTTTTATATATCGAAAAAAAGGGTACCTTGGCGCGTGGCCAATTCCTACAAATGCTCCAAATGTGGCAAACCGTTCATCGAGCTGATGATCGTCAAAGCCTTCGCCATAATCTTTGCGGTCTATCTCTTCGCCATGTTTTCTTCAACATTCTGGTCGCTGGAGACGACTGGATGCTGGAGCAGCTTTCCTTCATGGAACCGATCATGCCTTTCGGGCTGGAATACATCGTCATATCCCTCGTTCTACTGATAATTTTCATGCCCATATTGATGGCCGGAGTACTTCCCGCCCTGGAGAAGCGGCACAAGAAGATCGGGGTGATGTCCTGTGACGGCTGCCAGAAGGTCATCGAGGCCGAGCGCCTGGACGCCGCCACCAAGGTCCGTCAGCAAGAGGAGGCAAGGCCTTCGCGTACATGAGCAGGGTCGAGCAGCTGGAGAGGAACGATCCCTGGGTCGGCAAGCTGGTCAACACCTGGAGACAGGGCCACCCCAATCAGCTCCCCAGCGAGGAGATGCTCAACGAGCTCACCATGGCCCACAACATGGAGCGCGCCGGGAACTTCGAGAAGGCGGCCGTACTCTTGGAGAAGTACCAGTTCTGGGAGGAGGCCGGGCGGGTGCGCAAGCTGGACGACGAGAAGGTAATAAAGCACATCACCGTGGACATGAACGCCCTCATCGACCAGGTAAGCACCAAGGGTCTGGCCATCCCTTACAAGTGCCATTCCTGCGGCGCTTCCATCACCATCGACAAGGACTCCAAGAAGGAGGGCCTGAAGTTCTGCTCGTATTGCGGGACCACGTACAACATCGAGGACATGACCAAGATGATCCAGAAAGCTCTGGAGTGATCCGTCCGGCCCGCTCCAGGCCCAACCCCTTCAAACCCCCCTTCACCAATGTTATTATATAGGGACGGGTTTAAAGGAAATCTACCATTGGAGGCTTCCATTGAGCAACGAACCTTTCACCCAGGGAAACCAAAGCGCTGATAGCGAGGAGATCCTTCGCTGCCCGTACCCGAACAAGAAGGAGGGCGAACTATTCGGGATAGCGGACCAGCTGCTGGGCGCTTCCCGCATCAAGATAATGTGCGCCGATGGCAAGTCCCGCATGGGCCGCATCCCCGGCAAGATCAAGAAGAGAATGTGGATACGCGAGGGCGACCTGGTCATCGTCCGACCCTGGGACTTCCAGGAGGACAAGTGCGACGTCCTTTACCGTTTCACCAAGACCCAGGCCAGCCACCTGAGCCGCAAGAAGGTCCTGCCGAAGAACCTGGACATATTCTGAGGATCAAATGCCAACCGAGGACGAGCACATCCTCAAGATCGACCGCCAGGTCGAGAAGCTGCGCCTGACACGCTCCTACGAGAGCTCGCAGGAGGGACGCAAGGTCATGGAGGAGGTCTTTGACAACCTCACCCTCGGCGTCATCTTCAAGCTCACCTGCGAGAAGCGCATCACCAGCGTCGATTTCCCCGTGTCCACCGGCAAGGAAGGCAACGTCTTCCGGGCCACGACTCCGGATGGCACCCTGGCGGCGCTCAAGATCTACCGCACCTCCAACGCCACCTTCAAGAACATCGCCAAGTACATCGAGGGCGACACCCGCTTCAAGGGGCTCACCGGAAACCCGCGCAAGCTGATCTACGCCTGGTGCACCAAGGAGTTCAGGAACCTCAACCGCCTGGAGCAGGCCGGGGTCCGCGTTCCCCACCCCAGGCGCTTCCTGAAGAACATCATCGTAATGGACTACATAGGCGACGCGGTCATGGCCGCCCCGCAGCTGCGCTCCGTCCATCTGGACGAGCCGCAGAAGATCTACCGCGAGGTCGTCAACTTCATGAAGCGAGCCTTCCAGAAGGCCAAGCTGGTGCACGGAGACCTCAGCGAATATAACATCCTCATGCACGAAGGAAAGCCTTACATAATCGACTGCGGTCAAGCCATGTTGACCGACCACCCCAACGCCATGGAGTTCCTGAAGCGGGACGTGAAGAACATCAACCGCTACTTCCGCAACATTGACGTCAAGGTGTGGAGCGACGAGACCGTCCTGAAATATATCCAGGGGGTCAGAAAGAAATGAAGATCGTAAAGGTTCCCAAGGAGCGCGTGGGCGCGCTCATCGGCCAAGGCGGCGAGACCAAGAAGTACTTGGAGCAGAGGACCGGCCTTAGGATATTCATCGACGCCGAGGAGGGCGAGGTGTCCTTCGATGAGACGCACACCGAGGACCCCCTTCTGCCCTTGAAGGTGATGGACATCGTCAAGGCCATAGGCCGGGGCTTCGCCCCTTACAAGGCGTTCCGATTGCTGGACGACGACGAGTACCTGGAGATAATAAATATCGACGACTACGTGGGAAAGGGCACCAACCAGCTGGTGCGCATGCGGGCCCGCGTCATCGGCGCCGGCGGAAAGACCCGCCGCATAATCGAGGACCTGGTCGGGGTGCATCTCTCCGTCTACGGCGACACCGTGGGCATCATCGGCAACTCCGTGCAGATGCCCGTGGCGCGCAACGCCGTGGACATGCTTCTCAGCGGCAGCGAGCACGCCACCGTCTACAAGTTCTTGGAAAGGAAGCGTGCGTTGTTGCACATCGCCGAGCTGGGCTTCGATCTCTGAATCAGCCCTTTCCCCCGTACAGCTCGGCGTTCTTGGCCCGGTAGTCGTCCAGCCCCCGCCGTTCCGTCCTTCCGTCCGGAAAGACGGTGATCCACTTCTTGGACGAGCCCCCCTTGGCCTCCTTAAGGCAGCTGCGGCTGCTGACGGTGTTCGCGTAATAGGTACGGGCGGCGTGGGCCGCCGACTCCAGCTCCTCTTCACTGGGGGTCCGGGACATGGGGAAGGGGCTCAGCTCCGTCCGGAAGGGACTGATTCGGTACTCCAGGTCCAGGGGGTGGCAGTCCGCCAGGAAGCGAGCTATGGCCGCCACTTCGTCCTCGTCCACCAGTCCGGGGATGAGCAAGGTGTTCACCACCATGCGGACCCTGGGGCAGGCATGGGTGATGTGGTCCAGGACCGGGATGTTCGAGGCCCCGGTGTACCATCGGTGCTTCTCATCGTCCATGGCCTTCACGTCCACCAGCAGCTCGTCCAGGCCCGCCCCCAGCAGCGCATCCAGGAGCGCGTGGGTCAGAAGGGAGGCGTTGGTCTGCACGGACACCTTTTTGGCCACTACCTTAAGGGACCGCACCAGGTCGACCAGGTATCCGCCGTCCAACGCCGGCTCGCCTCCGGTGATCAGGACCTCCTCCAAGCGCCGGCCTTCGTACCGCTTCCCGGCTGACAACGCCACCAGGAAGACCAGCTCCTCGACGGTCATATCCCATCCTACCTCCCTCTTGGCGATCGAGAAACAACCCCTGCAATGGAAGTTGCACCCAGAAATGGTGATCCAAGCCCGGGGCGCATATTCGGACAGGGTGATGAACGGTATACGGCGGGTCCCGTCCATAAAAAAACCTCACCTTTCCAGCAAGGCCTTCAGGTTGCGGGGGAACAAGCTAAGCTCCAGTCCCAGCGGTTCCAGGCGGGCGGATATGAGTTTGGCCTCGGGACCGCTGAAATCGCCTTTCATGAGATATTCGGTCTCCTTCTCCGTAAGAACGCTGCAGTGGACCATCCAGTCCTTGACGTTCTCGTTGGCAGGGCAGACCCTCTGGCATATCATGCAGCCTATCACGGCGTTGTGCATGCCCTCGGAGACATAATCGGGAAAGGGGGTCTCGGCCGGCATCTCGTTATGGTAGGTCAGGCAACGTTCGGCGTGCAATAGGAAGCGGTCGTCCGGAATGGCCTTGGTGGGGCAGGCCGCGGCGCAAGCGCCACAGTCCTTGCACCTCTCCATGGCCCGCATCTCCTGCCAATCGTCAGGCAGCTCTCTGTTGGTGAAGAAGCTGGTGAGGCGATAGAAGCTGCCGTACTTGGGAACGTAGGAAATGTTGTTCCGCCCGTACTCCACCAGTCCCGTCCGGGCGGCCAGGGTCTTGTGCGGCAATATGGCCCGCATGAGATGCACCCCGTTCCCGTCGCCCCTCTCGATCAGGTCCACGATCTCCATGTCCACATCGACGGCGTGGGCGTAGGTGGGCGGCACGATGGCCTTGACCTGCCTTCCCTCCCAGGTGAAGGTGACCTCGCAGGTGGGCTGCGGCACGGCCACGACGATAAGGCTCTTGGCCTCGGGGAACGATTCAGGCACCTGGTAGCGGAAGCGGAACAGATAGGAGTCATAGAGCGTCCGGTCCAGGGAACCGTCCTCGCGCCAGCGCTCCACGTCCCGCTTGACCTCGTCCAGATGGGACAGGGACATGGAACTGACCAGGTATCCCTTTTCCCGCAGGAGCCTCAAGATGTCCTTGTTCTCGACCATGGGTGCGTATCGGCAGATGTCATGACCTAAAGGGAATTAATCACTTTCCCCCGTTAATGCTTACAACGGTGCTCGTTACCCACGGTCTCTATATATCGATGACCGGTGCGTCTCGAAGTTCCGCGAATCTCGGTCTGTTCTCGGAATAATTGATCACTGAGAACATCCTCTGGATATTATCGGGAACATTAATCTCGCGTACCTTGATGTGAGATCTTGCCTTTCGTGATAGGTATTCATGGGCGAACGTGCGGGTTATCGATTCGACCCGTTCAAAATCGATGGTGATCTCCTCAATCTCAAACGATTCCAAGTTCTGCATGAACAAGGTGGCGATATCACGCAATGCCAAATCAGCTGACAGTTCATCAGCTATCATTATTCGGAATTCATCAGTAGTCATTTGCCCGAAAAGTGACAATGCCGTTCAAGATATTCAAGGAATCTAAATGGCGGATTAAATGGCATGTCGTCTCACTCATTTTCGGACAATGTTTAATTACGGGGAAGAGGTAGGCCGCTCGACCATGAAGGAAGTTCTCGAGCAAGCGCTGAAGGCGCAGGAACGCGACCTGTGCGACCATTGCCTCGGACGCCCGTTCGCCCATGTGGGCACCGGCACCACGGACGAGCGACGGGGAGCGGAGCTGCGCTCGCTCATCAACGAGGACCGGGCCGCCCGGGGACTGGGGCCGATGGTCCATAGCCGGTGCTCGGTCTGTGACGAGATCTTCGACCAGGTGCCTCGGTTCGCCGAGGCCGTGGCCCTGAAGCTGCAAGATGTGCAGTTCGACAGCTTCCTGGTCGGTACTCGAGTAGATCCGGTGGTCCAGGCCCGGGAGGAAGAGCTGTGGTCCGTGGTAGGCCAGGAGCACGCCGAGCCCATAAAGTCCGAGCTAAACCGGGAGATCGGCAAGGCGGTCTTCGAGCTCAACAAAAAGGACGTGGACTTCAAGAGCCCCCAAGTGGTGGCGCTCATCGACACCCGCTTCGCCCACGTGGAACTGGACGTGGCCCCGCTCTTCATATACGGCCGCTACCGGAAACTGTCCCGGGAGATCCCCCAGACCAAGTGGCCCTGCCGGGTCTGCCAGGGAAAAGGCTGCCCGCGCTGCGGCAATACTGGTAAGATGTACCAGACCAGCGTCCAGGAGCAGATTGGGGACATCATACTTCCTTACGCCAAAGCGAAGGAGCATTTCTTCCATGGCATGGGGCGGGAGGACATCGACGCCGTCATGATCGGCAACGGGCGGCCGTTCGTGATCGAGATAAGCACTCCCGTGATACGCTCGCTGGACCTGCCCGCCTTGGAGCGGGAGATCAACGGGAAGTGCCAGGGGATGGTGGAGGTGGAGGGATTACGTCCCTCTAGCCGCGAAGAGGTTCGCCAGGTAAAGGATGCCACACCCGATAAGGAATACCGCGTGCAGGTGTCCATTCACGGCAAAGTTAATAAGGAACGAGTTGATGAGGTCCTTCGCACGTTCAACCGAACCCGTATAGTCCAGCGGACGCCCATTAGGGTGGCCCACCGGCGTGCGGACTTGAAGCGTGAACGGTACATCGTCTACGTCGTCCTGGAAGAGTTCCAGGAGGACAGGATGACGCTGCGTTTGCGTACGGAATCCGGCACCTATGTGAAGGAGTTCGTACATGGGGACGAAGGCAGGACGGAACCCAATCTCTCGGAGATGCTGGGCGTGTCCTGCACCGTGGACTCCCTGGACGTCATCGGGATAATAGACAGCAAAGAGGTATAGATATGGTCAAAGCATCGCACGGATTGAGGCGGAGAGGCAGGAACGTTCTGAGGAGGACTCCCAGGGCTCGCGGGCTGTCCGCCATCACCCATGAGTTCGTTCAGTTCGAAGTAGGGGAGCAGGCCCACATACACCTGGACCCCAGCATTATAAAGGGCGCTCCGCACCTGCGCTTCCACGGCAAGACCGGCACGGTCACCGCCGCCCAGGGACGCGCCTACATACTGTCCGTCAAGGACGGCCACAAGTACAAGACCGTCATATCCCGACCTGAGCACATGCGCAAGGTCAAGAACTGACGGTGATAAAAATGACCGCTGATCGCTACGTCACCCTGGCCGAGGTCAAGGAGATGCTGGAGGCCGAAGCAGAGGGCCGGGATTTCACCCCCGAGCAGAAGCTGGCCCTGGAGCACGCCAGAGGAGCGAAGCTTAGCGCCAAGCTGGCCAAGGAGCTTAGGGCCAAGCTGCTGGAGCTTGAGTTCATAGGCGACATGAACACCTCCGAGCAGGTGGCGGTCAAGATAACCGACCTCATGCCCACCCACTTCGACGATGTGCGCCTGATCTTCGCCAAGGAGAGAAGGGTCATCGACAAGAAGCAGGGGGAGCAGATTCTTAAACTGGTGAACGATTATCTTTAGGCTGGTGCTGCTTTGGAGGATTACGCCCATATTCTCGATTTCTTACCGCAGGGGATGCCCTCGGACCGTGGTTTCCACAAGGAACCGGTAGCGTACGCCCTAGGCAGCACGGAGTTCAAGCTATTCGAGCTGGTGCCCAAGCCCGGGGTCATCATCAACCTGGGCGAGATAGTCTACATCGGCAAGGAGATGGAGAAGAGGGAAAAGATCCTCCACGTGAAGCGCCGGGTGGCCTTCGAGGAGCTCACCGCCGGAGGGCAGAGCGAACTGCCCTACGTCATACTGGAGGTCGTGAAGGAGAACGAGCCCAAGTTCGTGCAGTTCTTCAACGAGGCCCAGTCCATCACCACCCGCTATCACATGCTGGAGCTGCTGCCCGGTCTGGGCAAGAAGACCATGTGGGCCGTGATCGACGAGAGGAAGAAGGGACCGTTCAAATCGTTCGCGGACATCGCCACCAGGATACCTACCTTCAAGCACCCGGAGAAGGTGGTCTCCAAGCGCATCGAGTCCGAACTGGCGGACCCTACACAAAAATACCGCATATTCGTTTCTAGGTGAGATGATAAGCGTCGGGGAGCTGCGCTCCCTTCTTGAGCGGTATGGCGTCCGGCCGTCCAAATCCAAAGGGCAGAACTACCTGGTGGACCGCCGTGTGGCCGAGCGGGAGGTCGAGAATCTCGGCATCTCCCCTGACGACAGGGTGCTGGAGGTCGGCCCCGGCTTCGGCATCCTCACCGAGGCTCTGCTCAAGCGCACCTCCAACGTAACGGCCGTGGAGCTGGAGGAGGGTGCGGTCCAATTCCTCCGCGACGCTTACCCCCAGGTCAACGTCATCCAGGGCGATTTCCTGGAGACGGAGGTCCCAGAGTTCGATCTTTTCATTTCCAACGTCCCCTACAGCATCTCCTCGCCCCTGCTCTTCCACCTTCTGGACATGAAGTTCAAGAGGGCGGTGATCATGGTGCAGCGGGAGTTCGCCGAACGCATGGTCGCCAAGGCCGGAGAAACGGAATATTCCCGTCTCTCCGTCAACGTCTACTATCGCGCGGAGTGCAAGCTGCTGGAGAACGTGCCTCGCTCCCGCTTCTGGCCCGAGCCGGAGGTCGACTCCACCGTGGTGCTCCTGACGCCTCGGCCCGCTCCAATCCCCTTGAATGACGAGAAACGCTTCCTGAGACTGATCGACGTGCTCTTCCAGCAACGGCGGAAGAAGATCGGCACTATACTGAAGATGAAGAAGATGCTTCCAGAGGGCGGGCGGGGAACGCTGCCTTACATGGACGAGAGGGTGGAGAGGCTGACGCCGGAGCAGATAGCCGAGCTATCGGACCTATTGTTCGATTAAGGCCCGAACCCAGCTTTCCTATCGGCCATCACGCCAAGGGAACCATTTATTAGCGCATAGGGCTTACCAAGGGGAGAGAAGATGTTGATCGGAATTGTAGGCAAGCCGAACGTGGGCAAGTCCACGTTCTTTTCGGCGGCCACCATGGCCACGGCGGAGATAGCCAATTACCCATTCACCACCATAAAGCCCAACAAGGGCATGGGCTTCGTACGCGCCAAGTGCCCGCACCTGGAGTTCGAGGTCAAGTGCAATCCTCGCAACTCCGCCTGCGAGAACGGCGTGCGCCTGGTGCCCATCGAGCTATTGGACGTGGCCGGGCTGGTCCCCGACGCCAGCCAGGGCAAGGGCTTGGGCAACCAGTTCCTGGACGACCTGCGACAGGCCGACGCTTTCATCCACGTCGTTGACGCCAGCGGCTCCACCGACTGCGAGGGCAACGCTGTGAAACAGGGTTGCCACGACCCGGTGGAGGACCTGATCTTCCTGGAGAAGGAGATCGTGCAGTGGATAAAGGGCATCATGATGAAGGGCTTCGACAAGTTCGCCCGAGGCGCCCATCTGGAAGGGGCCAAGATCGAGGAGGTCATCCACGAGCGCCTCACTGGCCTGGGGGTCACGGAAGCCCAGGTCTCCGCCGCGTTGCGGGCATCCGACATGCCAGCCAAGATCATAGATTGGAAGGACGAGGACATGTTCCGCCTGGCGCAGCACATACGCCGGCAGAGCAAGCCCATGCTCATCGCCCTGAACAAGGCGGACGTGGCCGATCCCGCCCTGGTCAAGAGGCTCAGCGAACTGGAAGGGTATATGACCATCCCCACCTGCGCGGAGACCGAGCTGGCCCTGCGCCGGGCGGCCAAGGCCGGCCTGATCACCTACACCCCCGGTGACGAATCTTTCAAGATCAACGACCCCAGCAAGCTGAACGCCAACCAGAAGAAGGCCTTGGACTACATGGCACAGGTCATGAAGAGATATGGCGGTACCGGGGTGCAGAAGTGCCTGGAGATGGTGACCTATCAGATGCTGGACCAGATAGTGGTCTACCCGGTGGAGGACGAAGGTCATCTTACCGATCACGAAGGCCGGGTGCTCCCGGACGCCTTCCTGCTGAAGAACGGCAGCAACGCCCGGGACCTGGCCTACAAGGTGCACACCGACCTGGGCGACAATTTCATACGCGCCATAAACGCCCGCACCCACCGGGTGGTGGGACACGACCACCTGTTGGAGAACGGGGACGTGATGACCATAGTGGCCAAGAGGTAGATGATGGGCGAATGGGACGTACGGCTCCTCACCGCTTCGTATTCGAAGACGGACAACGACAACATCGTGGTGGAGCTGTACGGTAAGACCCGCGACGGGCGCTCCATCACCATGCGCCGCACCGGTTTCCGCCCCTACTTCCACGTGGCCGCAGCCCCCGAGGACGTGCTGCCTTACGTGCAGGGGAAGGACGACTTCCTGGCCATCGACCCCGTGAACCTGTTCCTGATCAACAAGGGTAAAGTACAAACTTGCTCCAAGGTGGTGATCAAGTTCCCCTGGGTGGTGCCGCAATACCGGGCCGAGCTGAAGCGGCAGGGGTTCGAGGTGTACGCCGCCGACATACCATTCCATCACCGCTTCATCTATGACAACGATCTTCCGGCCTGCTTCACCGCCAAGGGGGACGAGGTCGAGGACGACTACACCACCGACCTCACCATCAACCTGCGCGGTTTCACGGAGATACCGCCCTTCACGCCCAAACTGAAGGTTCTGAGCTTCGACATCGAGAACTCCATCAAGGATGAGACCATCTACACCGTCTGCTTCGTCATCAAGGACGAGGGCGGCATGAGGAACGGGGAACCGTGCACCGGCACGGAGAAGGAGATAATCGAGCGATTCACCCAGGTCATCCAGATGGAGGACCCGGACATCATCACCGGCTACAACATCGACGGCTACGACATCCCCTTCCTGATGGAACGGGCCAAGAAGCTGGGCCTGGAGGAGCTGAAGTGGGGTCGGGACCATTCCACGCCCCGCCGGGTCATGAACCGTTTCTGGCGCTGCACCGGCCGGTTGATAACCGACGCCTGGTGGGCGGTCAAGATCGAGATAAAGCCCAAGCAGGAGACGCTCAACGCCGTCTCCAAGCTTCTCCTGGGCGAGGAAAAGCTGGACGTGGACATGAAGATGAAGGTGGGCGAGGACTACGATCCCCGGGCCATCGATAAAGAGTGGACGAACAACCGGGACAAGGTGCTGGCCTACTGCCTGAGGGACGCCGAGCTGGCCTTGAAGATACTGGGCAAGGTCGGTCGGATCAGGAAGGGCATGGACCTGGCGGCGGTGTCGCGCATGCCGGTGGACGACGTTCTCAACAGTGGCTCCTCCCAGCTCATCGACTCCATCATGATACGCGCCGCCGATCGGCACACGCCCCAGGTGGCCGTGCCCCTCACCGGCAACTTCGATGACGATGAGGAGGCCATAGAGGGCGGGTACGTGCACGAGATATCCCCCGGCGTTTATCACTGGGTGTGCGTGCTGGACTTCAAGTCCATGTACCCCAGCCTCATCATCTCCCGCAATATCTGCTTCACTACGCGCGACGACAAAGGGGAGATAGTTTCTCCGCTGGGCGTGCACTTCCTGAGCAGGGAGCAGCGGCCAGGCATCCTGCCTTCCATACTGGCCGACCTGATGCGGCGCCGGGACGAGACCAAGGCGCTCATGAAGCAGGCCAAGGACCCCGAGGAGGCGCATTATTACGACGGATTGCAGGCGGCCATCAAGGTCCTCATGAACTCCTTCTACGGGGTCTTCGCCTCCTCCTTCTACCGCTTCACCGATCGCAGCATCGGCGGCAGCATCACCGCCTTCGCCAGGGAGACCACCAAGGGCATCATAAAATCCCTGGAGGACGAAGGCACCAAGGTCATCTACTCCGACACCGACTCGGTGTTCGTCCAATCACCGCACGAGAACCTCCCTGATTCTCTAACGTTCGGCAAGGACCTGGCGGTGCGCTTCTCCAAGGAGGGCGGGTCGCTGGAGTTCGAGAAGATCATGGAACCGCTCTTCTCCCACGGCAAGAAGAAGCGCTACGTCGGCCGCATGGTCTGGCCCAAGGAGGAGCTGGTCATACGCGGTTACGAGGTGCGCCGCACCGACGCCTTCGACCTGCAGTCCGAATCCCTGATGACCGTCTTCGAGTTCATCATGGACGGGAAGACCGAGGAGGCGGTAAAGGCCGCCCGGAGCTACGTGCAGGACACCCTTGCCGGCAAGGTGCCGCTGGAGAAGCTGATAATCTCCAAGGGCTGCCGGTCCTTCAAGGACTACACCAACCCGGACGCCCAGGCCACCGTGCAGACGGCCAAGAAGCTGATGGAGATGGGCTACGAATTCGTGCCGGGGATGAAGGTCTCCTGGGTGGTGACCAACTCCCGCAGAAAGCCGCAGGAGGTGCAGCCGTACATCTCCGGCCAGGAGTTCACCTACGCTCCGGACTTCCGCTACTACGCCGAACGCTTGGCGCAGACGTTGTCCCGAGCGACCGAGGTCTTCGGCTGGGGGGACAAGGACCTGATGAGCGGCAATCAGCAGGCCAATCTTTTCGACTATTCCCCCGATGAGGAGAAGAAGCCGGTCATCAGGTTGGAGCAGGTCAAGAAGACCGACAAGAAGCTCTCGCTGGACGATTTCATGTGATTTATTAATAATAAAATTAATAATCAAATAATGTGAAATTATCACAAAAGTTTAAATCAAACTAAGTCCTCATATATTTTCATGCTCCTCGAATTCACCGTGGAGAACTTTCGTTCATTTCGTGATGAGACCAATTTCAGCATGATGGCGACATCGGACAAGAACCTTGCCGACAACGTCACAAACGATCCAGCTCTGAAAGAAGGACGCGTCAATAACAGCGCCGTCCTGTACGGTGCTAACGCGTCCGGAAAAACCAATCTGATCTTGGCGATCACATTATTAAGAAATTTTGTGGTTAACTCTCATACGCATCAAAAAGGAACGACGCTGAACTACCAGCCATTCGCCTTTGATGATGAAAGCGCTAGAAGGCCAACAAGGTTATCGATCTCTTTCTTACATCAACAGATTAAATATCAATATTCAATGTCCTATAATAATAAGGGGATAGTGACAGAAGAATTAAGCCATTATCCGAATGGTAAGATCGCGCTGATCTTTTCAAGAAACAATCAAGATTTCAAGTTCAATCGGGACCAGACCGAACAGGAGGTGATATCCCGGAGGACCTTGGAAAACGTCCTGTATCTTTCCAGCTCGGTCCAGTTCAATTATTCGGCAACGCTTCCAGCGTTCGATTGGTTCCAGAACTACCTGATTGCGATCGACAACACGGACTCACCTGTTCTATTGGAACAGGCAATAGAATATATGAATCATAATAAAAAAGCGAAGAAAATGATGGTCAACGCGTTGCAGATCGCAGACCTGGGCATCACCGGAGTTGAGGGCAAGGTTCGAAAAATACCGATTCAAAGATTGTACGATAAAGTACCCCCGCAGATACTTGGCGTAATGACAATGATGGGGAACGAGGCAAAACAGACAGATCTTAAGTTCACCCACAGGGTCATCGATAAAACCGGTACGGAAGTTGAAAAAGAGCTCTATTACATCTTTGAATCAGAGGGAACCAGAAAATTGTTCAATATCATAGGCCCGATAATCAGCGTTCTTCAGAAGGGCGGGACCTTGGTGATCGACGAACTTGATACAAAACTACACCACGATATCGTGGACTGGCTGATATCCCTCTTTCATGACTCCGACCAGAACAGAAAGAAAGCTCAGCTGGTGTTCAACTCACACGATCAGCAGTTGCTCGAATTATCACGTTTCCGGAGGGACCAAATATGGTTCACCGAAAAATCTCCTAATACTGGGGCTTCCGAACTATACTCGCTAGTAGAGTTCAGGGAAAGGAGCGATCGCGACATTCTAAAGGCCTACCAAATGGGCAGATACGGTGCCATACCCTGCATCTCACCTAGCAAGGTGGTTTAGTGGGGGATCGATCGCAACGGCGAATATCCACCAGGACGCCTCGTAACACTGTCTTGGTGATCGCAGAAGGTCACACTGAAAGAATCTATTTCCGGGGACTGAGGCAATGGAAAAGCAGCGTTAAGATCGATGCGCCCAATTCTAGGCCGACGGACGCGCTCAATCTGGTCAAATTCTGCATAGGTCAAATGGATGCGAGAGATATCGATGTCGAAGGCGGGGACCTCGCGATCTGCGTCTTCGATATAGAAGGGAACGCGGAAAGCAACCTCAAAAGGGCTCTCAAACTCGCTAGTGAGAACCGTATTAATATCGCCATGACAAATCCATGCTTTGAACTATGGTATTATCTTCATTTTTCAGACATAACGCGTCAAGTCACAAGCAAAGATGTGCAGGACAAACTTGCTAAGTATATCCCCGATTATTCGAAGACCAAGGACTATTGTCAACTGCTAGAATCGAATCGGCCCAATGCCCTCCTTCGCGCAGAAAAACTGTCGGGTCCAAGATCATCAGATCGTAATGATGTTAAGATTCCAGCCAATCCTGGAACGAGCATGCATATCACTATTCATCGCATAGAAGAGCTTGTAAAACGAAATGATGCGATATAGGCACGATTCTGATCCTGAACCGAATGGTCATGGCTGCTATTTGCCAAGCGTTTAAATAGGGCTAATTTATCTGAGGGCACTGTAGCGAGATAAGTCTCGCCGGAGCTGTACCCCGAAAGGGGCGAATCCCGAAGCGCCGCCCTTGGCGGCACTGGTGATACAAATGGTAGACAAAAAGGTAGACGATAACGAGGAAGGACCGAGGCCCGTGAACGGTAAGAGCTTCTACTCTTACATCTCCAAGGCCTGGGACCGACCCGAGGCTTCTTACGTTAAGGCTCTGCAATGGGAACGGTACATCAAGTGGAGGCGGGAGAAGAACTTCTCCCGCATCGAGAGACCGACCCGTCTGGACCGCGCTCGGGCTTTGGGCTACAAGGCCAAGCAGGGAATAATCATGGTCCGCGGCCGCGTCCGAAAGGGCGGGCTGCACAAGCGCTTTGGGTATAAGGGACGCCGCTCCAAGCGCGAGGGTATGAAGAAGATCACCATGGGCAAGAGCATCAAGAGGATCGCCGAGGAGAGGGCGGCCAAGCGCTTCCCCAACATGGAGGTCCTCAACTCCTACTGGGTGGGCGAGGATGGTAAGAACGTATGGTTCGAGATCATCATGGTGGACAAGCACCACCCCTCGGTCATGGCCGACAAGAACCTGAACTGGTTGTGCGACAACGCCAACAAGGGCCGGGTATACCGCGGCAAGACCTCCGCCGGTCGCAAGGGACGCGGACTGCACTGGAAGGGCAAGGGAGCGGAGAAGGCTCGACCCTCGGTGCGCGCTCACGACCACAATATAAAGTAGGCGCACCGCGCCTACAAAGAAATCTCTTCCAAACGCCTTTCTATTTCTTCTTTTGACATCCCTACGAGAGGGTGGTATACCGGCACGTCCACATCCATGATCGGAGCTGACTCCACCTCTTCCAGGTCCCAGCCCACGACCACGCCCGAGGCCTTGCTGTTGCGGACCTCTTTTACCAGGTCCCCGCTGATCCTTCGGGGCTCGGGGTCCCATCTCGTCAAGATGCTCAGAGCTTCCCCGTCATCACCGAGCAGGAGCACCCGGCAGCCCCGCTTCATCATCATCCAGGCGGCCAAGGCATCCCTCCTCCTTTCGATGACGGCCACGACCTTCCCCTGGCTACCCATGGGCAGACCTCCCGGTCCATCCAGGTACTCGCTGAAGACGTAGGCTCTCCTGTCCCGCACCTCCACGTAGACCACCAGGTCGGGACGGTGCAGGTCGACGTGCACGCCGCGGGGCTTGAGGGCTTCGAATATCTCCTCCCCGGCTCGGGCCGCCAGCTGCATGCTGGTGTAGGGATGCGTGCCGTTCCGGCGGGCATCCACCTTGAAACTGCCTCCGTCCTTCAGCAGAGGCGCGGCGACCTCCAGGGACAGCTTTCGAATCTCTCCCTCGTCCGAAGTGCACTCGTTCACCACGCTCAGGGAAGAGATGCCGAACACCCGGCAGAGCACGGTCGCGGCCTCCTGGGGTTGACCGGTGGCCACGAACAGGCGGCCATACTGGCTCTCGATGAAGGCCTCCACGCGCTCTTGGGCCAATGCGGCCATCATGTTGTAGATGAGCACCCTCTCGAAATGGCGGCGGATGCCCGGCCCCTTCAATCCCATCTCGGCGTACCTGACCAGCAATAGGCCCATATCCCTTCCATATCAAGCCGGGTAATAAATCATTCTCCCGCTATCATTATGAGACAGGGCGGGAATGACCGTGGCATGGATGCGCTGGTCCTCCTGCTCGTTGCCGTGCTTTGCATGAGCGCCGGAATGGTCGGCGCGCTCATGGGGATCGGGGGAGGGCTGATAATAATCCCCCTGCTGACCCTGGGCTTCGGCATCCCCATGCAGGAGGCCATCGGCGCCAGCCTCATCGGGGTCATCGCTACCTCCACCGGGGCGGCCAGCAAGTACGTGAAGCAGGGGTTGACCAATGTGCGGCTGGCCCTCTTCCTGGAGATGTCCACCACCATAGGCTCGATAATCGGCGCCCTGATCGCCGTCTACACCAACCAAACGGTGCTCCTGCTGCTCTTCTCCCTCCTCCTGGTCTACGCCGGGTACACCATGTTCCGTCATTCCGAGAAATGCGTGTCCCCTGAGGAGATGGCCGCCGAAGGTCAGATGGTGGACCTGTCCTGCCAGTACGTCGACCCCAAGGACAGCTGCGAGGTGCGCTACGGGGTGAAGGGGCTAAGGAAAGGGCTTGGTTATAGCAGCGTGGCCGGGCTGCTGTCCGGTCTTCTGGGCGTGGGCGGCGGGTTGGTCAAGGTGCCGGTCATGAACGTGTGCATGTGCGTTCCCCTAAAGGCGGCCACGGCCACCAGCAACTTCATGATAGGCGTCACCGCTCTCACCGGAGCCATTATTTTCTACGGCCACGGACTCCTGGACGCCTACCTGTGCGCCGCCGTGGCCCTCGGCGTCTTCGCCGGGGCGTACTTGGGGACGAGGTTGATGGCCAAGCGCTCCTCGGAGCAGCTCCGGGGTTGGTTCGCCATACTGTTGTTCATCGTGGCCGTGACCATGGTGCTGAAGGCCTTCGGCATCTACGGGGGTGCCTGATGACCTCGCAGGTGAAACTCTGCCGTGTGGTCCAACCCATACTGCGCTGGGGCATGGTGCTTAGTCTCAGCCTGATGATCATCGGGCTGGCTTTAGGTGCGGTCGAGGGCACGGGCGCCACCGGCGTGCTCCCGTTGGACCGCATTCCCGCCGGGCTAACCGAATTGGACCCGCTGGCCTTCCTGACCCTGGGGCTGGTGCTGCTGATCGCCACGCCGCTGACCAGGGTCATCGCCGCTCTGATGGTGTTCCTCGTTGAAGGCGACCGCAAGTTCGTGCTCATCTCCGTCATCGTCCTTCTCGCGGTCACCGCCGCCGTCCTGCTCGGTGCGGCCTGAGCATCGACATCTGTGGGACCACAGAGTTTATCCGTCCGGTCTAACAATCCCCTCGGGACATGGCCAAGGACCGAGCCAAGGACAGCCGCTGGTACTATTCGTTCCTCCCCTACAACCTCTCCGGGGGGAGCACCAACGCCCTCATCCCCCTTTTCATAACCGAGGGATTGAAGGGCACGGTGGCCCAAGTGGGCATAGTCAGCGCAGCCACTTCCCTGGCGGCGGTGCCCGGGGCGGTGATATGGGGCAACCTCTCCGACACCACCAAGCGCCGGGTGCCCTTCGTGCTCCTGGGCTTCCTGGGCGTGGCCTTCTCTTTGCTGCTCATGGGCCTTTCCCAGGGGATTTCCGAGTACTACATAGCCAACTTCCTGTTCGGCTTCTTAGGGGCGGCCGTGGCCCCGGTGGGCACGGTCATGGTCTTGGAGAGCTTCAGCAAGGACCAGTGGGCCAAAAAGCTGGGGGAGTTCAGCCGCGTCGGCGGTCTCGGCTGGGTATTGGGGCTGCTCATAGGCACGATATGGCTCTTGATATTCCCTTCCGACGGGGACGCCTTCCCCCTGCGCGCCCTGTTCATCATCGCCGGAGTGCTGGGATTCCTATCGGTATTCCTTGGGTGGCACTATATGAAGGAACCGTCCCGGACCATCACCAGGGTGGAGATACAGCACATGGACCTCTACAAGGTGCCATCCTACATCATGGAAAAGCTGCGCTACCTGCCCATGCATCTGCTGGACATAGTGGAGATATCCAGCAAGAACCTTAGTCTGGGTAACTTCCCTTCCAATCTGAGGCGATATTACGTGGTGGTGTTCCTATCCTTCACCGGCTTCCTGTGCTTCTACGTGGCCCTGCCGGTCTACCTCAGCCAATACGTGGGCATCAGCAGCGCCCAGGTGTTCGCCGTTTATCTGGCCAGCTCTATCGTGTCCTTGGTGTTCTACACGGTGGCAGGCCGGTTCGTGGATCATCTGGGCGGAAGAAAGGTGCAGACGCTGGCCTTCGGGCTCAGGGTGCTGATCTTCCCGGCCTTCTTCGTGGTCACCATGTTCTCGTTCGACCTGACCACGCTGTTCCTGCTGATTTGCCTCCTGAACGGCCTGGCCGGAATGTGCTGGGCGCTCCTGGCCGTGGCCGGGGACACCCTGGTGGCCCGAATGGCCAAACGGGAGTTCCGCAGCCAGTCCATGGGCATGTACAACTCCATCCGCGGGATATCCTCCATAGCCGGTTCGCTGGTCGGCGGTCTGGTGGCCGAGTTCTATGGTTATCTGGCCCTGTTCGTATTGGCCTCGATCCTCATCCTATCGGCCATCGTCCTGCTGCTCAACACCGAGGTGGAGAAGGAGGCCGACGAGGTCTCGATAGAATCTTCCGCCATCTGAGATCAAAACAGGCCGGCGATGGTCCGGCCTATCTGTCGTGCCTTCTCTTCCTGGTCCTGACGCAGCTCGTCCCCGTCCATGACGAAATGCTCTGGCGGCAGGATCATTCTCAGCCCCTTTCTCGTTAGAAGCTTGCTCAACCGATCGGCCGCCCCCGAATGCATGTTCTCATAGCGGGTGTCGAACGTGACGAAAACATGGTCCTTTCCCGCCTCCTTGACGCCGTTCAGGACCAGGGTCTTGAAGCGGAAGGTGGGGCGGCCCCATCTGGTGGGGGAGCCGAGCACCCAGAGGTCCTTTCCCATGAAGTCCTCCTCCCCCGATTCGGACTGATGGCGGCACTCCACCTCAAGCCCTTTTTCTCGCAGTCCCTCTGAGATCAGCCGGGCCACGCGTTCCGTGTTGCCATAGATGGAGTCGTACATGACCAGGACCTTCATGGACCAGGCATCCCCTCCGGGATTTACATTCTTTTCCCATCCAACATCCCCGGCGCCCGGGCAAAATTTGATATAAGGCGTTCCTTGTCCTAATCCTGGCCAACGGGTCCTGAAAGTCTATCCTATGATAGGCAAGGTCCGTTCGGATACGGGATATGGATGGACCATGGGCAGGATAGGCCTTGGCACTAAGCTGAAGTTGGGCGTTTCCGTCGCCCTCATCGTACTGGTAGTGCTGGTCTCAGACCCCCGGGAGATGGGCGAGGCCTTGTCCGGCGTGAACCTTTGGCTCATCGGGCTGGTCGTCGTCCTCTACCTGATCAACATGGCCTTCAAAGCCTACCGCTGGGGGGTGCTCGTGGAGCACGTTGGGCACGATGTGTCGTTCCGCTCCACCTTCACCGCCTTTTCGCTTTCCCAGGCCATCAACAATCTCATACCCGGGCGCGTGGTCGGCGAAACATCGCGCATCGTGGACATCAACTCCCGCGAGGGCGTGAGCATGGGCAAGGGTTTGGCCACGGTGGTCACCGAACGCATAATGGACTTCGTGGTGCTGACCTTGCTCTCGGTCACCAGTCTGATCCTGCTCCTGGCCTCCATAATAGAAGGCCCGCGGGGCTATCTGATATTCATGGTCATGGCCATGGTCCTGGCCAACATATTCTTCATCTACGTCCTGGCCCGGCCGGCGCTGCTGGTCCGGCTGGGGGCTTGGGGGGTCAGTAAGGTCGATAAGGTGTTCAAGGGAGAGCGGGGCGCCAAGTACTCGGCCAAGATGATGGGTGCCATCGGCTCCTTCAACGAGGCTCTGACGTTCAAAGGCAACCGCAAGCTACTGGTATGGGCCGCGGTGCTGACCGTGTTCATCTGGGTGAACGAGATCGTCCGCCTATATATCATCATCATGGCCTTGGGTGCGGAGGTGACACTGGTAGCGGTGGTCGCCGCTTCCAGTCTGGCCTCGCTGAGCGGAGTGCTGCTCTCGGCCGGAAGCGGCAACGTGGTCATGTCCTCGGCCATCTTCAATGCCGCCAAAATGGACGTACACGTGGCGGCCACCGCGGGCGTTTTAAGTGCCCTGACGTCCATATGGCTCGCCGTACCGGTCAGCCTGGTGGCCATGCTGATCGACCACCAGCTGGGTCCGCCCTCGGACGCGGGCAAGTCCAGTAAGAATATAGACGACAAGAAGGGATTCAACTGAAGTGCACAACCGTTCTGATGCTCAAGAATGAAGAGGGGAACGTCGGACCGCTGACCGAGGACATATTGGAGGTGTACCAGGACCAGAAGATCGACGGCGAGGTTCTGCTGGTGGACGATGGCAGCACCGACAGGTCCAAGGAGATATGCGATCAGCTGGCCAAGGACCACCCCAACGTACGGGTCGTGCATCACGATAAGAACCTGGGACGGTCGTACGCCATCCGCACCGGCTTCCAGCAGGCCCAGGGCGATGTGGTCTTCATCATGGACGCCGACCGCCAGTACGAGCCCAAGCAGATCCCCATGTTCCTGGCCAAGATGGACGAGGGCTACGACGTGGTCACTGGCTGGAGGAAGGAGCGCACCGACTCCTTCATCCGCCGTTTCATCTCCCGAATGTACAACCGTTTCATCATCCGTAGCAAGTTCGGGCTGCAGATCAAGGACCAAAACAGCGGCTTCAAGGCCTTCCGCCGCGAGAAGGCCGTGGCCATGGGCTTCGACCCCGAGGGCTACCAGGGGCTGCACCGCTTCATTCTTCCTCTAGCCGCGCTCAAGGGCTTGAAGATCGCCGAGGTGCCCATCGTGCATTACGATCGCCCCAGCGGCAAATCGTACATCAAGTTCTACACGGTCCCCTTCATCACCCTGAAGGACTTCTCCAAGTTCAAGAAGGACCACCAGGCGGAGATCAAAGCTCTCAAGAAGAAAGGTTGAGCGGGGGGATGGATTGAAGGGCGGGTGGCGCGGTTCTTGGGATGGGGTGGTGGCCAAGCTACGCCCCCTCTCCATGGGGCGCAAGGTGGCCGTCTACCTGCTCATAACCCTGCTGCTCTACGGGTCCATGATCGTGGTGGACAACGTCTTCCTGGTCGATGCCATCGGGGGCGGGCTATCCCACCCGGACATGGATGTTTACCGCGATCGCACCCAGACCATACTGGACGGCGGCCTTCTCTACCGGGACGTGCACACCGAGACCCCGCCCATCATCAACTACCTGCTCATACCGCCGCAGCTGCTGGGAGGGGCGGAGCTGGACTGGGTCTGGAGCGCCTACTTCTCCTTCTTCGCCTTCCTCATAGCCGTCATGATGTACGTCACCCTGCGGCATCACGACGAATGGCTGGCCTTTTTGGCCGGGGGAGTGGTCCTGCTCTCCCCTTACACCTTCGTGGAGTCCGGGACCGGAGAGGACGAGTCCGTCACGGCCTTCGTCTTCATCTTGGCCGCGATATTGATGTTGATGGAACGGAAGAGGTCGGCCGGAGCCCTCATCGGCGCAGGCATCTGGACCAAGATGTTCCCCGTGCTCCTGTTCCCCGTCCATTTCCTGCAGCAGCGCAATTGGAAGGACCGGCTGTTGGTGACGGGCATCGTCCTGCTGGTCACGGCACTTGTGGCACTACCATTCGTGATGTTGTGCTGGAACGACTTTTCCTACTTCATTGACTTCTACTTCCTGGGAAACGATGGGCGGCCCACGGGCGGATCGAGCGTATGGCACTTTCTGAGGATGGGGGGTTGGGGCGTCCCCAGCATCGTCCAGCTGGGAATACTGGGTGCGGCCATGGCCTTCGCCTACCTGTACCCCTATTACAAAAAGATGCCCGTCTGGCAGAGCATCATCCTCATGTTAGTGGTGTTCTTCGCCTTCTACCCCAAGGTCCACGGGGGCTACTGGATAATGTTGGTGGCCCTGCTATCGGTATGGGCGGTGCAGAACCGTCAGATACTGCTGCGCATGACCCTGGCCTTCATCCCCATGATAATGGCCACGGCCTTCGCCGAAGGGGAGGGCACAGCGCCCCCGGTGGAGTTCTATGGCAGCTGGCTTTTTGGGCTCTTCCTGGCCCTCATCGGGCTGCTGATGTTCGTGGACGCCGTGCGACTGGCCTTGAAGGAGCGGCCGTTCATCGAACCCGCTTCGTCCCAATGACCTAAAGCAGCTTCTTGCCCGCCTCGGCGCCGGAGCGGCAGTCGCAGACCTCGGTGATCTTCATGACCACCAATCCCTTGCAATCGAGGTTGGGCTTCCTCTCCTTGACCATACCTTTCATCTTCTCGTAGTCCGCGCCGGACTCCAGCACCTTGACGTCACCTTTGACCTTCAGGCAGCCGGGCACGCCCGCGGTCCAGACCAACAAGGCGACGCGCGGGTTCTCCTTCAGGTTCTTCAGGGTCTGGTGGAAGAACTGGTTGCCTATCCAGACGGTCTCAGGGTCCATCAGTATGGCCATGCCGATGGGCACGACATTAGGATCTCCTTTCTTTGAGGCAGTGGCTATAGCGAAGTACTTGGTGGCCTTGAAGGCCTCTACCATTTCCGGGGTGAGCGCTACCATGTTCAAGGCATGGGCCTGTGTATTAATAATCAGTGCGTGGGAGCGAAGAGCTCAGACCGATCTGATGCTAGCCACGTTCCTGGCCTTAGTGAGTATCTGGAACTTGGACACCCCCCGAGGTATGACCAAGGTCTCTATGTTCTCTATGGACTGTATGTGGCTTTGGACCAAAGGCCAGTCCACATCCGGTTCTAAGGTCAGGCGCTCCACGTTGCTGATTATCACCACACCATCGAGGGACGCCAGGTCCTGGCGGCTTACGACGATGTCCTCCATGTTCCCAATACGGTACACCGGTCCTTGGTGTTTTTCCAGGTAGGCTTGCATGGCCTGAGTGGTCAGATCCCCGATGGATACGCCTTGGAGGGTGGCCTGGGCTGAGAACCTCAGGTACGTCTCATCATCTATGCCCCTGATGGTAACGTTGGTCATCTTATCTATCTCCCGGAGAACTCTTATCAACATGGTCGAGGGAGTTGATAAAAATGAGTTCTCCGATAAGGACCGCCCCCAGGGGCAGCAGGATCATGGTGTCGCCCTCGGCCGCCAGAACGCTTAAAAGAACTACGCCGAAGACCTGTAGCACTGCTCCCAATGCCGAAGGGCGTCCTGCCCGTACTGCCCGACGTGTCGGCATATACACCTTAGGGCTAGCTCCCATCGCTCGCACCCCGTTCTCGTTTTTAAGCCAGAAGTACTCTGCGTCCCACTTTGCTGGTGTTATTCTCACCTATATCACCAATATCACCATATGATTACATGTAATATTTGTATGTTTTGAATTACAACAGTATTGACCGCAGCACGGACCGCCCTAATATCCTATCATAATAGTCCGGGCTTTCGCCATCCGTCCGATGATCTGAGCATCCGAACGTATCAGATACCCCCCAGACCACCGTTTTGAACGAACGGTTTATATCCATTTCAAGCGCGTAGCGATTACAATACCCAGGGTATAGGTGGCTCCCAAGGATGGTCGGACGATCAAAGGTCAGTGTTCTCTCAACGGTCTTCGTGTCATTGTTACTGTTCGGTACCTTGTGCGTTGGCTTCGCCAACGTGGCATCCGCCGAGGAAGAGTTCATGGAAGCCGGTTACATCTATACCGTAAACACCTCTCTCACCGAGGCCACGATCAAAGAGTATGCCGGTCCGGGGGGAGATATCACCATCCCGGCCACCTTGGGAGGGTACGTTACGATCGGTATTGGGGCTGAGGCCTTCAACAACGTCCATGGGTACGCGGTCACCTCGGTGATCATTCCCGACAGCGTCAGGACCATCGGGGCCTATGCTTTCGCCAACGGCGACCTTATGACCTCAGCTTCTATCGGGAGCGGCGTCACATCGATAGGGGATCAGATATTCTCTGCCTGCGATTCCCTAACCTCCATCACCTTGGACGCTTCCAATCCGAGCTATAGGAGCATCGTGGGCGTATTGTACGACAAGAACCTGACCACCTTGATAAAATGTCCAGCAGCCAAGACCGGGGAGGTTATAATACCTCACGGGGTCACTTCAATTGAGTGGAACGCCTTCGATTCCTGCAGATACCTGGAACATCTGACCATTGGCAACGGAATCACCTCGATCAATGCCTACACGTTCGAAGAAAGCACCGACCTGGAATCGGTGACCTTCACTCCGAACAGCAACCTAATATCCATCGGGGTCCGGGCTTTCGCTTTCTGTACCTCGCTGAATGCGCTCGATCTGCCGGACAAGCTTGAGACCATTGGGGACGGCGCCTTCCGATCCTGCACCTCGTTGACCGCATTGAACATACCCGGAAATGTCACCTCCATCGAATCGGACGCGTTCTCAGATTGTACCTCGTTGACGAACGTTTCGATACCAGCCAGCGTCACATCCATCGAATTCTATGCCTTCGGCGGCTGCACCAACCTGACCGCCATCGACGTGGCTGAAGCGAACGCCAACTATTCCAGCATAGACGGGGTGTTGTACAACGAGAACCAGACCGTACTGATCCAATATCCGGCCGGCAAAGCAGGTGCGCTGATTATTCCCAGCAGCGTGACGGAAATAGAGAGGGGGGCGTGTGGCAATTCCTTCCACCTGACCTCGGTGACCATGGGAGATGACCTTGTGACCATCGACTGGGCGGCATTTTATGGTTGTAATAACCTGACCTCGGTGACCTTGGGTAAAGGCGTGAAAACGATCAGTTACCTGGCGTTCGATGGCTGCACAAAACTGAGCTCCATCGTCATACCGGCAGGTGTGACCACTATTGGAGACCAGGCCTTCTTCGGCTGCTATACCTTGACCAACATCACCTTCCTCGGGCTGGTCTCCCCCTTGTACGTCGGGCAGGACTGGGTAGGGAACACGCCTATGACCTTGCGGGGCCACGCGGACGCCGATTCCAATTTTCCCGTACCGGGGGCCACCTTCTACGGGCTGACCATGGGCTACAACATCGAGGCGCCCGAGCCCGAATCCAACGATAACACCATACTGATGATACTGGTCGTCATCGCGATCATGGCCGTGATAGTAGCTGTGATATTGATAATGCGGAAGCGAAAAGGAAAGGCGTGATCAGAGCACTGATGATCGTTCATCTAAAGTTAGGAAGTCAAGTGCAGGGGAAGGGATTTGAACCCTCGGACCGCTAGGGACTAGACTCTGAATCTAGCGCCGTTGGCCAAGCTTGGCTACCCCTGCCTAGGATTTAGCCGAAGGAAATCAATATACTAATACCTTATGCAACAGGTCCTTTTCGAGGGTGCATGGCGAACCATTCCTCAGAGAGTATGGACAGCATGAGGTCGTCCACGTTCCTACCGTTCTTGGTACGGTATTGGCGCATCAGGCCCTCCACAACGAAACCGCATTTCCTGTAGGCCTTCTGGGCCCGCAGGTTCTCGGAATCGGTGATGAGGTCGACGCGGCGCATGCCCAGCTCCTCGAAGCAGTATCGCAGCAAGGTCGTGATGGCGTCGCTGCCGTAGCCCTTGTCCCAGCGGTCCTTCTCCCCGATCATGATGCCCAGGGTGGCCCGCTTGAACTTCCAGGAGATATCCTCGATCCCCATGTTGCCGATGGGCTTTCCGTCCTTCGTCATTATGGTGAAGACCATCTTTCCGTCGCGCCTGTTCCGGTCCACCCAATCATGTTCCATCTGCAGACTGAGGGGCGGATCGGCCTTGAGCCAACGGGTGACCTCGGGATCGTTGATCCATTTGGCGTATAGGTGGGTGTAGCTGCGCTCCACCGCCACCAGGTCCACCTTTTCGCCCATCAGCATCGCTGCACCTCCGAGGAGAGCAGCGCCAGCAGCAGGGAATCGCGCCATTCCCCGCTGTTGAAATGGTCCTCGCGCATCACACCCTCCTTCAGAAAGCCCGCGTTCCCGAAGGCTTTGAAGACGGAGGCGTTCTCGCCCGGTACCCTGGTCCACAGGCGGTGTATTCCCTGACTGTCGAACATGTATCTTGTGGACAGGAGCAGCGCCTCTTTCATTCCATCCTCATTCTCGTCCTCACCCCATATCAGGGTTATCTGAGCCGAGTCGCTCATGGGGTGCAGATGCGTGATCTCCACCAATCCGAGCGGTATCTCCTGCGGCAGTCCTAAGACCAACAGATCGAATCGGGACGCTTGGGCCAGACGGTCCTTTATGATGTCCTGCACCTGCTCCAGGCTGTAGCAGGCCTTCCAGGTGGGCCGGCCAGCGGCTCGGCGGACCCGAGGGTCGTTCAGCCAGCGGAACACGGCGATCTCGTCGGTCGATTGCAGGGGCTCCAGGCCCACCAGCGCTCCTTTGAGCATGAGAGCATTATCACCGGAGGCGCTGATAACCCTATCCCCCGCAGCATACATCGTACATTCCCTCCGTTAAGGCGCAAAAATGATTTATGGGGAACGGCATGGCCGGGCATGGACCTGAAGATCGTGCTCTTAGGACCCCCGGGATCGGGCAAGGGAACGCAGACCGAGCGCCTGGTCGCTGAATTCGGCTTTACCAAGATATCCACCGGGGACCTGCTGCGCGAAGCGGTCCGCAACGCCACTCCGTTGGGGAAGGAGGCCAAGGGCTACATGGACGCCGGCAAGCTGGTCCCGGACGACCTGGTCATCGGTCTCATCAAAGAGAAGCTCAAAGGGCTGAAAGGTGGGATCCTTTTAGACGGCTTCCCTCGCTCCCTGGAGCAGGCTCAGGCCCTGGACAAGTTCTTCCATGTGGAGATGGCCGTGGACCTCGAGGTCGATCCAGAGGTCCTGATCAAGCGCCTGACCGAGAGAAGGTCCTGCAAGGCCTGCAACTCCGTTTTCCACCTGGAGTTCAACCCGCCCAAGAAGAAGGGCGTTTGCGATAAATGCGGCGGCGAGCTGATCCAGAGGAGCGACGACACCGAGAAGGTGGTCCGCGAGCGCTTCATCACCTACACGGAACGCACCGCCCCGCTCACCGAGTACTACCGAAAGAAAGGCGTGCTCAAATCGGTCGACGGCATGGGTTTCATCGACGATGTTTACAAGCAGATCGCCAAGGTAATTAAGGCCGCCTGAACCTGAACGAAAAGGTTATAGGCAGGTAGTAATTACCACCGTTCCGCACAGCCCCGTAGTGTAGCGGTCAATCATGCGGGACTCTGGATCCTGCGACGGCAGTTCGAATCTGCCCGGGGCTACCACTTATTCCCTCACGGCTCTTCCAGACGTTCTTCACCAAGGCACAGGTCCTGGAAATACTTCTCCGCGTCCGGCGGCCCTCGGGATATGACCACGTCCCCGACCTCCAGTTTGGCGTCCTTCTCCGGTCCGTAAAGATACTTGCGGCCCCTTTTAATGGCCACGACCCACATTCCGCTCTGGCTGGCCAGCCTCATGCTGCCCAACGTTCGTCCGACCAGGTCCGAACCTTCCTTGACCTCGGCCAGGGTGATGATGGTGTCAGCGTCCTTGATGCTCAGCCTGATCACCGGGTGCGGCTCGTCATCACGGATGGTGACCATGGCTATCTGCATGGCGGCGTCGGATATCTCCTCCACGGCCATGGCCAGCTTGATGATGGCGAAGGCTTTCCCCTCATCATGGTCCTGACCGGCCCGGGCGATGGCCTGGCGTTGAATGTCGTTGGCCAGCTCGTCCAGCATCTCCTCCATCAGCACCACTTCCTCGGCGATGTCCTTGTTGTTGTAGAGCAGCGAGGAATAGGCCAGGTCGATCATGAGCTCGGAAGTGTCCTTGAGCTCCAGAAGCATGTCCTCAAGCTGGTCCATCATTCTTCCTCCCCATCTTCGTCCGGATATACCGGCCATTTGTCATCGCCGTTGGCGTAGGTTTTCAGCAGCTCGAAGCCGTCGTCGGTGCCGCGGACGATCAAGGTGTCATCGGACTTGAGCTTCGTTCCCTCTTCCAGATCGTACAGCCAGCGCTTGCCGCGCTTGAGGGCGATGATGCGCATGCCCGTCTCGGACTCCACGCCCAGCTCCTCGATGGTGCGGCCGACCATATCCGACCTCTCGTTGAGCACCAAGCGCTTGATCTTCTCCTCCGCTTCACGTAGTATGAAGGTGAGGAAGGGACGCTTGTCCACCTCGCACTGCATGAGCTTGACAATGTCGCCGGCGGCGTTGGATATTCGCCTGGAAGCCGCGGCCACCTCCAGCAACGAGGATAGCTTGTTGGCGTCCTTGTGGGTGCGCGCGGAGAGCATGGCCTTTATCCTGATGTTCTTGCTCAGCTCCTCCATGTCCACTTCCATGTTCTGGACCTCGTCCGCGATCTCCTGGCTGTCGAACATGATGGAGGCGTAGGCCAGGTCCACCATGATCTCCGAGATGTCCTTCATCTCGGTGAGTATCTCCCGGACCGTGGCATGGGCCAGATCATACTTCTCTAAGCGTTGCTCCTTACCAAGCTCATTCATAAAAAGAACACCTGCACACGGTCACGGCACCAGGCCACCGGCTGGACCGGGGGTTGTTGGTCGGTATTACGCGTGACATCTTGATTGGCCTCACGGAGGTCGCCAGGCAGTAACCGCCTTAGCACCTCCGCCGTTCTTTCCCTATGTTTTTCTCTGTATATCATCATTACGAAAAGATTTGATCGTATTGTCAACCTGCTGGCACCTATATTTTCCCATCTGGTGGAATGACTTATTATTAATATCCTAAAATGTTACCTCTAACCGGGTGCTGACGTGAGCGGGGCAGTGAGGACTTTTTTCAGCAACAACAAAGCGGTCTTCACCCTGGGTTTTTCCGCCCTTCTCATATCTTCCATAGGCGACATCCTGGCCGGGATCACCTTGGGATCCATGAACTCTTATCTGGGCCTGCTCCCCGGTCTCATGATATTGATACCTCCGGCCATCGGCATGAGGGGCAACGTCTTCGGAGCCCTGGGCAGCCGGTTGGGCACGGCCATGCACATAGGCACGTTCGAACTGTCATTGAAGAAAGGGAGCATATTGAGGCAGAACATGGAGGCCTCGCTCATACTCACCATGACCATCTCCTTCCTCATGGGGATCCTGGCCAAGGTGGTGTCCTTCGCCCTGGGCGTGGAGAGCATCAGCCTGCAGAAGTTCATCTTCATCTCCGTCTTCGGCGGGGTGCTCGCTGGCCTTGTCCTTATAGTGGTCAATGTCGTCGTGGCCAACATCGGTTTCCGCCGAAACTGGGACATCGACAACATCAGCGCACCGCTGCTGACCGCCGCCGGAGATATTGTCACCCTTCCCATGCTGTTCATCGCCGCCATACTGGTCCTCGATTATCAAGCCGTCATAGGGGACTGGTTCTATGACATGATGATGTACTTCTTCCTGGCCATTACCGTGTTCCTGGTCTTTGACGCCCTATTGCGTCGGGATAAGGAGGCCAAGCGCATTTTCATGCAAAGCGCTCCTGTGCTGGTCATATGCACCATCCTGGATCTGGGCGCTGGGCTCACCATAGAGGAACAGTTGACGAACCTGGTGGCCTTCCCGGCTCTGCTTGTGCTGATACCGCTCTTCCTGCAGAACTGCAACGCCCTGGGGGGCATACTTACGTCGAGGATGTCCTCGCTGCTGCACATGGGTATTCTGGAGCCGAAGGTGACCCCGGGGAGGGTGAGCTACGAGAACTTCGTCATCATCTACATCTTCGCCATTTGGGTGTTCACACTGGCCAGCATCACCACGCACTTCGTTTCACTAGCCATGGGGCTGGCCTCGCCCGGTCTGATGGCCATGATCACCCTGGGGCTGGTGGCCGGCCTGATAACCGTCACCGTGCTCAACATATTGTCCTACTACGTGGCCGTGACCACCTTCATGTTCTCCTTGGACCCGGACGACCACAGCATCCCGGTGACCTCCTCGTCCATCGATTTCATCGGGGCCTTGGCGCTCATGGGCATGATAGTCCTGTTCGGTCTCTCGGCCTGAGTTGGCACAAATTAATATGCTATGGAACGTTCCCTAAGTATTCGGAGGGGCGCTGAATGATAGACAGGCAGAGCATACTGGCCAATTTGGAGAGATACGATCCCAAGAAGATAAAGATCGGAGTGTTGGCATCCCATTCCGCCCTGGACGTCTGCGACGGGGCGGTGGAGGAAGGTTTCCGCACCCTGGCCGTGTGTCAGGAGGGCCGGGACTCCGCCTACACCAAATACTTCAAGGCCTACCGGGAGAAGGACGGCAGGCTGCGCCGGGGCATGGTCGACGACGCTCTCATGCTGACCAAGTTCCAAGAGGCCACCACTCATAAGGTAACGGAGCGCTTGCTGAAAGAGAACGTGCTCTTCGTGCCCAACCGCTCCTTCACCTCCTACTGCGGCATTGACGCGGTGGAGAACGATTTCAACGTGCCACTGGTCGGCTCCCGCAACCTGCTCCGCTGCGAGGACCGCGGCGGGGAGAAGGACTACTACTGGCTGCTGGAACAGGCCGGCATGCCCTCGCCCCGAAAGGTGAAACGGCCGGAGGACATCCGCGCCCTGACCATAGTGAAACTGCATCACAAGCAGAAGAAGCTGGAGAGGGGTTTCTTCACCGCCTCCACCCCCGAGGAGTATCGGGAGAAGGCGGACAAATTGATCAGGGACGGGGTCATCGACGAGGGATCGCTGGCCGAGGCCCGCATGGAGGAGTACATCATCGGTCCGGTGTTCAATCTGGACTTCTTCTACTCCCCCCTCGAGGAGAAGGGCAGCCGCATCGAGCTGCTGGGCATAGACTGGAGGTTCGAATCGTCCTTGGACGGTTTCGTACGATTGCCGGCGGCGCAGCAGCTGGCGCTGAACGAGGCGCAGAGCATACCCGAGTATACCGTGTGCGGACACAACTCCTCCACCATGAGGGAATCCCTGTTGGACGGGGCGTTCGAATTGGCCGAGAAGTTCGTCAAGGCGGCCGAGAAGCACTTCCATCCGGGCATGATCGGGCCGTTCTGCCTGCAGACCTGCGTGGACAAGGACCTTCATTTCTTCATATACGACGTAGCGCCGCGCATCGGCGGGGGCACCAACGTGCACATGTCCGTGGGGCATCCCTACGGCAACTCCCTGTGGCGCCGCAGCATGAGCACCGGTCGCCGTCTGGCCATGGAGGTCAGGCGGGCGGTGGACGAGCAGAGGATCGAGGAGATCATCACTTAGGTGAAACATCGTAAACCTCTTCCCGTTAAGTTTTTTTCTTAATAGCCAGTAATTGTTTTTGGACCTAAGTAACCTTTATAAATGGCAACACTATTCCGAGTTAACCCTAGACTCAGTCAGTCCAATAGGTGCGCCTATCGTGAGGGAGGGAAATAATGCAAAGGAATAAAACCTGGAAGCTAGCGACCGGATTGATGGTCCTGATACTCCTGGCCACGCCATTGTTGGCGTTCGTGCCGGCCGATGTCAGTGCCGCCTCCGGAAACCAACTATCGATCAACGTGTTTGATAATAACTATGTACCGATCACTGGAGCCACTGCCTCCCTTACGGAAGTGCGCAAGCAGGCCACGACCAACACAGACAACTCCGACAGTGCCGGCCTGATCGAGTTCACCCCGGCCACTGGCTATTATCAGCTCAGAATATCCGCCACTGGGTATTATGACTACATCTACAGCGACGTGATACGCTTCGACGACCTCGCCCCGGTGAACCTGGGCAACGCCGTCATGACCGCCATGGCCACCGCCAACAAGAACGTCCAGTTCAACGTGACCTCCGGTTCCGTGGCTGTCTCGTCGGCCATCGTGACCGTAATGGAGACCCACAATGGTGTGACCCAAACGGTCGCCACCGGCAGCACGAACGCATCCGGTCTGCTGAACGTCACCCTGCACTCCGGCTCCTTCACCGCCGTGGTCAAGAAGAGCTACTTCGTCACCGAGACCGTCGCCCTGACCGTCGCGAGCGACATGATGCAGAACGTGGCCCTGGACGCCTCAGTGTCCTACAGCGGCACCGTGACCGTGACCGGATCCCCGGCCACCGGCGTGAAAGCCTACCTGGTCGACCAGAACACCCCGCTGTCCGCTCCGGACTCCAAGATACTGGCCGCTGCCACCATATCGTCCAACTTCTTCCGCTTCGACGCCTATCCGGGCACCTTCACTCTGCTGGTCGATGCCAGCGGTGCTCTGGCCCAGATATCGACCGTCATCATTAGCGGCAACGACATGACGAGCGTGGTCCTTGCGGCGCAGAACCTGCAGACCGAGGAGAACGCCTTCGTCTTCGCCGCCGACGACTGGAACACCGCAGTGATGACCAAGTCCCTGGATCTGGACTACGACTACACCGTTCCGGGACTGGCATTCTCTTACATACCCAGCGCCAGGATGCAGATCGACCTGGCCCTCGGCAACGGCGATGGAATCGTCAACGCTACCGAGATGGCGGCCTACGAGGTCAAGATGGCCTCCTTCGGGCCTTGGGACGTCACCACTGATGGGATGATAGCGGTTGGAATGAACACCGCGACGCCCTCGGTGGTCTTTGTATCCGAAGATGCCGACCCGACCTTCTCCGCCACTGGCCTGGACGCGGTCGTAAACAGCACCTCCGGCTTCCAGTTGGAGGTCGTGGCCAACTATGATTCCGCATCCGCCATAACCAACGGACTGGGCACGTACACGGCCAAGGTGTTCACCTCCGCCGCCACCTCGTCCATGGCCTACACCTATGTACTGGCATTGCCCAGCGGCGATGACATGTACGAGTTGGTGAAGAACGTCACCAGCCCGACCAGCATCAGCGTCACTGGTTATACCGACGTGACCGTCGTGGCTTCGTCCACCGCCGGATACGCCACCCTGACCATCGACCTGTCCGAGGCCCCGACGGCCTCCGCCGCCGTGGTCACTGGAATCACCGCGTATAAGGTCCTGAACGGCTCCAACCTGATGTACTACATCGTATCCAGCGGAGTCAACACCACCTTCACCGCCTCCGGCTCCAGCGACCCCAACGGAAACCCGCTGAGCTACACCTGGAACTTCGGCGACGCCAGCAGCACCACCGTCACCACCCTGACCACCAACCACATCTACGCCGTGGCCAAGGAGGTCACCGTGAACCTGACCGTCACCGACAAGGCTGGCATGGTTGCCTACAAGGACTTCATGGTCCGCGTGGACAGCGTCGCGCCTGTCGTGGTCATGACCGAGAACGGTACTGCTGTCGGCAACACCCTGACCGTCGATCAGAACAGCGCTGTGACCTTCACCAGCGAGGACAGCTACGATCGCCTGAACGCCACCGCGGACGGGCTCATCGCCAGCTATTCCTGGGTCTTTGGTGACGGGAACGCCAAGACCATCCTATTGGGCGAGAACCAGACCGTCAGCAACACCTGGACCACCCCGGGCACCTTCAACATGTACCTGAACGTTACCGACGTGGCCAACCACACCACCAGCAAGGCGGTCACCGTAACGGTCCTGGACACCAAGGCCCCTGTGGCCAAGTTCGTCGTGAAGCTCAACGGCACCACCGTGACCACCGCCAAGGAGAACCAGACCCTGGTCTTCAACTGCTCGACCTCTACGGACGACAGCGAGATCGTCGGTTACCTCTGGGACTTCGGCGACGGGACCAACAGCACCGAGCAGACCCCCAGCCACAACTTCACCAGCATCGCCACCTTCAAGGTGCAGCTGGTCCTGACCGACGACGCCGGGAACAAGGGCTACTACAACTACAGCCTGAAGATCACCTCATCCGCCCGCCCGGACATCCGGGTGAACGGAGTGACCTTCGACCCGACCAAGTTCACCGAGGGCGAGAAGGGCACCATATACGTCAACGTGACCAATGTGGGTACCGCCCAGGCTCAGGGATTGTTCGTCCAGCTGTTCAAGGTCGACCTTGACGGTGACACAACTCTGCTCTTCGACGGCGTTGGTACCGGATTGCTGTGGGTCAATGATTCCGAGGCCACCTACCTCAACATCGGCGAGACTGGCATCCTGAGGATCGATTATAGCTTCGATTCCAAGGGCGACTACACCTTGCAGGTGAACGTCACCGCCAACAACGAGGTCGCTTCGGTCATGGACGACAACACCGCTACCGTCTCCCTCGAGGTCCAAGAGGCTTCCTGGAAGGCCTGGTTGCTGTATGGTGGTATCTTCGCTGTGATAATCGTGGTCATCGTTCTCTTCCTGTTCAGGAAGAAGCTGCCCATGGTCTCTGGCAAGAAGGCCGCCCCGCCGACCAAGAAGAAGTAAGAGACTTCAGCCCAAAACCCTTTAACCTTCCTCTTTCTTTTTTATGTCAATGTTACGGCTCATCGATTCTGGTCTTTGCCATCCCCTCTACTCCGTGGCATTGGAGGAGGCCATCATGGAATCGTGCGCCCTGGGGCTGATGCCTCCCACCCTGCACCTTTACTCCCGGGACCGGCCCACCGTCTCCTTGGGCTACTTCGAGAGAGTGGCCGAGACCGTGGACCTGGAGGCGGTGATGCGGGAGGACATCTTCCTGGTCAGGCGCATGTCCGGCGGGTCGACCATATTCACCGACCAGGGGCAGTTGATATTCTCCCTCACCATCGATCAAGGCGCCCTGCCGCGGCCGGAGGAGGCCTACGCCCTCACCTGCCAAGTGCTGGTGACCGCCCTGCACACCTTGGGCCTGGAGGCCGAGCACAAGCCGCCCAACGACGTCCTGATCGCCGGGAGGAAGGTCTCTGGCAGCGCCCAGACCCGCAAGCGGGGCATGATCATGGTGCACGGAACGGTCCTGGTGGACACCGACCTCGACCGCATGATGCGCATCATCCGTCCCCGACAGGACAAGCACGCCCGGGGCAGGGCGGAGATGACCTGTCTGCGGGAGGAGCTGGGACGACCAGTGGACATGGCCCAGGTGAAGAACGCTTTGGTCCAGGCCTACGCCGAGGCTCTCGAGCAGAGGGCGGTGCCCATACCGGTCAACGAAAGGGAGAAGGGGCGGGTCAAGAAGCTGATAGAGGAAAAATACGGAAAGGAGGAGTACATCCTCCAGTTCTAGTTACTGAAAGTTCTCCAGATCCAGGAAGGCGAACTTTCTTCCGTCCATGAAGAATCCCACCTTCTTGTGCAGCATGACCGCGTCCTTGTTGTCGGGCATTATGACGCTCTGCACGGCCTTGGCACCCTTCTTCTTGGCGTCCAGCGAGGCCTTCCTGAGCAGCTTCAGACCCACGCCCTGGCGGCGGTGTTCAGGGTGCACGCCCAGGTTCTCGATCCAAAGGACCTTCTCGATGTTGTTTACGTGCTCCAACATCTGGGAGAAGAGGAAGCCGACCACCTGACCTTTTTCCATGGCCACATAGCTCATTCCGCTGTCGCGATAGAACTCGAAGGAGCCTTTCGCCGAGGAGCCCAATTGCTCCATCAGCTCCGACGGCAGATCGTCCCAGTCCTTTGACAGGGAGTTCTCCAGATACTCCCTTACGCAGAACAGTTCCAAGGTCCTCACGTTCGATCGGTCCTCGTCCTTGACCTTCCTTATGTCTACCATCACATCTCCTCCGGAGCGGCTATTCCCATGGTCACCAGGGTGTTATGCAGCGCCCATCGCGCCGCCTCCACCAGGCATAACCTGGCGTCCTGGTGCTCAGACCTCAGCACCGGCACGGTGCCGTAGAACTGGTTCAGGGTCGAGGCCAACTCGTGCCCGTAGGTGGGGAGCATGTTTATGCGTCGCTTGTCCCCCGCCTGCCTGACCACTTCTTGGAACTGCGCCAGTATCCATATGAGCTTGCGCTCATAGGGGTCTGTCAGAACCGATAAGTCGGCTCCTTTATTAAAATCTCCCGTCTTGCGCAGAATGGAGCAACAACGGGCGTGGGCGTACTGCACGAAGGGAGCGCTGTTGCCCTCGAAGTTTAACGCCTCCTCCCACTTGAATATGAGCTGCTTCTCCGCCTGCACACGGATGATGTTGTAGCGCACGGCGCCAACGCCGATGTCCTGAGCTATGCGCTTCTTACGCTCCTCGTCCAGGTCGGGGCGGCGATCACTGACTTCCTTGTAGGCCCTTTCCACCGCCTCATCGAGCAGGTCGTCCAGGTAGACGACCACGCCCTTACGGGTGGACATGCGCCCCTCAGGCAGGGAGACGAATGAATAGTAGATGCATTCCGGGGACCGGTCCAGGCCCAATATCTTCAGGGCCGAGGCCAGCTGCTTCTGTCCCAGTTTCTGGTCCTCGCCCAGGATGTTCATGAGCTGGTCCGCTCGGCGGAACTTGTCCATGTGGTAGGCCAGGTCCCTGGTGGTGTACAGCGTCGTCCCGTCCTTGCGGGTGAAGAAGAAGCGGGTATCGCGCCCATGCACGCCGAACTCCTCCAGATTGAGGAAGTAAGCGTCATCGTCGATCTCCGCGTAACTGGAGGCCTTTAGGCGGTCCACGACCTGCCGGGCGGTGCCGTCCAGTATGAACTGCGATTCGTAGGTGTAGCGGTCCAGGGTGACGTTGACGCTGCTCAAGCTCTCCTTGATCCCGTCGAGCATCATGTCTACGGTCCGGCGCACCTGGGCGATGACCTCGGGATCTCCAGCTTCGAACCCCTGGGTCATGCGGGCGATGTCCGCCGCCACTTCCGCGGACGATTCCATCATCTTGTTGGCCACCTGATAGTAGCCGACCAGACGATGGTCGTTCTTATCCCGGTCCGCCTTGGGCACCTCCTCTTCGGTGAGATGGGCCAGGGCCCAGGTCAGAAGCACGACCTGCTTGCCTACGTCGTTCACGTAATACTCGGTGTCGACCTCATGGCCGCACATGCGCAGGCATCTGGCCAACGTGTCACCGATCAAAGGGTTGCGGGCCCGGCCCACGTGAATAGGCCCGGTTGGATTGACCGAGGTATGCTCCAGTAGTATTTTACCCGGCCGGGGGTCCCCACGCCCGAAGTCCTCCTTCCGGTCCAAGGCGTCCCGTATGACCAGGGTGCCCAGCAGTGTTTCGTTCACGCGGAAGTTGAGGTATCCTCCCGCCTCCCAGACCTTACTGATGTCCTCGTCGACGGTCATCTGGGAGCAGAGGTCCTTGGCGATGACCTGGGGGGCCTTGCGCATCTGCTTGGCGAACTGGAAGCAAGGCAGGGCCAGATCGGCCATCTCGTGGTCCGGTCTCTCTAAAATGAAGGTTCCGGTGAATCCCATGGTGGCCAGTTCCCTGGCCACACGCTCCCTGATGCGCGATTCGATATGACCTAGCGCGTCCATTTAAGCACCTATGCTGAACCTGAGCAGGCCGGCCATGCCCCCGAAGGCTTTCAAGAGCATATCCCCCTCCTCCGACTCCGGGGATATGAGCTCGACCTTGGTGCCCATGAGCCCGGCCTGATCGAAAAGATCGTCCACTATGTCCACGTCCTTGGACACCGTGGCGTTGCCGCCGCACTTGGGGCAGGTGGTATTGGTGCCTTCAGGGGCCTTGTCCACGGTCATCTGCACCGTGCCGCAGGCCTGACACTCGAAGGTCACTCGGCGCTTACGCAACCCCTCGGACACCAGTAACGTATCTACCGCCCCGATCAAGATGGCGTTGCGTATCTGGTCCTCCCCGTAGACGGACAGGCCGTCGGACTTGCGTATCTCGTTGAGGAACTGCTGAAAGAAACGTTTCTCCCGCATCAGGTCCAGGTCGTAGAGCCTGTCCTTGGCCTTCTCCACCAGCTCCTTCAACCCGTACTCGTCGGTGTAACCGATATCGAAGGTATCGATGACCTTCTTGGCCAGCTCGTGATGGAGGAAACCCTCCTTGATGAAGAACTCCTTGCTGGGGCCCGGACCCCCCACGAGTATGCCCTCCAGACCATCCAGGTTAAGCAGGGATTCGGTCATGATGTCGCTGACCTTCTTGTAGTACTCGTTGGCCGATATCTCGATCAGGCGCTCGAATCGCTGGGCGGACTGTCCGCCCATCCGGTGCTTGCTGGGGACCAAGGAGTCCAGGTTGCGTATGACGTGGATGCTCTTGCCGCGCAGTATGCCGATGGTGGCCTCGCTTCGGTCAATGACCACCAGGCCGTAGACCTTCTTGTCCACCAGCATGCCCAGCAGGGGCTCTAGATAAAAATCGGAATCGCATCGGTAGAGGAAGGTGGTGATGGGGTCCGGAGGCTCCAGCACGTACTGCACCATCCTGGTCTGATCACCGGTGGTGGAGATCTCCCCCACGAAGAATATCACCCCGTTTGCGGGGGCGGCCTTGAAGTATTTTAGGCGGGCCAGGATCGAAGATATCGCCCCCTGCACGTTCTTGCGCGTGCCCTGGGACTTTATGTTCGATGATTGGGAGAACTCCTCGCGCAGATAGGCGGCGACATCGAAGATCTGCTTGGTGGGCGGCACGTACACTGAGATGAGCTCCGTTCCTCGCCCCTTGAGATCCTGTATCTCCTCCAAGGCCCGCTTGAAATCGTATTTCTGCCGGTCGGAGAGGGTCTCTCCCACTATTCCGTCCATATTCTGACGACCTATCCTTTTTTTTAGGAGAAAACGGTTCTAACTTATATCTGTTGGTATGCAAATGGACAAGGTAGTGGTCTCCCTCGGCGGCTCGGTCATCGTGCCAGATGATATGGACGATGTATTTTTGAGGCAGTTCTCCGAGATGATCGAAGGACTATGCGAACGCTATCAGATCTACCTGGTCTGCGGCGGTGGCAAGATCGCCCGATACTACATCAGCGTGGGGCGGTCACTAGGCCTATCCGAATTCCAGCTGGACGAGCTGGGGATAATGGCCACCCGCCTGAACGCCTCCCTGGTGACGCAAGCCCTAAGGGAGCGGTCGGTCGACAAGGTGCCCACAGAGGTCCTGGAGGCCCATCGCCTGGAGCGAAAAGGAAAAGTGGTCGTCATGGGAGGTACCGTCCCGGGACACACCACCGACGCGGTCTCGGCCATGCTGGCCATGGAAGTGCGCGCCGCGCGAATCATCAACGGCACCTCGGTGGACGCGGCCTACACCGCCGACCCGCGCAAGGACCCCCAAGCCGAGCGCCTTTCCAAAATATCCCATCAGCAGCTGTTCGAGCTGGTGAACGTGGGATTGCACGGCGCTGGGCCGTCCAACGTCTTTGACCGGCTGGGGGCGCAGATAGCCCGGGACAACTGCATCGACATCTATATCGTGAACGGAAGGAACCTGGAAGAGGTGCGGGCGGCCATCGAAGGAAGGCCGATCAAGGGGACGGTGGTTTCAGATTAGCCTGTTCCATAAGAATGGACCATCCAAGCAGTCGTCTAAGAAGAAGGAGGACCAGAGGCTCAAGGACGAGTGGGAGAGCTCGACGGAAAAGTCCCCGGCCAAGACCCGTAAGGCCTCGCCCCCGCACGCCCCCCAACAGGCCAAGGAACGCCCTAAGCAGACCTCAGGTCTCACCCAGGTACAGCACGATTCCATTTTGGCCGGAGGTTTCTTCTGCATGGTCAGCGGGATACTCCTGGCCGTCTCCCTGGTCCTGCCCTGGCTGACATTGAACGGGGCGGACCTCAGCACATTTGACATGCTGGACGAGGACATCTTCTTCATATCCGGACTGATCGTGCCCTTCCTTGGAGGGGCTTTGTTCGTCCTCTCCATCATCACTCTGATACGTGGTTTCCGATCCAGCCACGGTGCGGGACGGCTCCCGCTAACCCTGGCCATCATGGCCATGGCCATATCGCTGCTGGTCATCTGGGAGATACTGTTGCTGCAGCGGACCTACGATGGTCAGGACGCGCTCTACGGTGCAGGAGCCTTCCTTTGCGTGATCGGGGCCATATTGGCCATGGCCGGTGCCATGCTCATGCAAGTTCTACACTCAAAAAAGGCCAAGCCCACGGGGTTCAAGGCCCTCTCCCAGCGCAGCGAGGATACTGCCGGTAGAAAGGAATGGCAGCCCCCGGAACGTTCGGTGAAGGCGCCGCGCTGCCCCTCCTGCGGGGAAGAGGTTCAACCTGGCTGGAAGGCCTGCCCAGCCTGCGGGCATGCTTTCATCTCCGGTGGATCGGACGAGGACAAGCTCTAAAGGTCGGTCAGGTCCCCGCCTTCCAACACCTTGAACCCAGCTCCTTGGATCAGTTCCGTGAGCCGCCGGGCGTCAGGCCGGGAGAATGATTTTTTGTGAATGTAGGCGGCGTCCGTGCCGCTGGCCTTCAAAGCCTTGGTCACGACGGAGATGGCGTGATCGTCGTCGCCAGCCTCCAGTACGTGCTTGGCCACCATGTGCCCGAAGCTTACCTTCTTTACCAAAGTGACCTCGGAGAACCGAGGGGCATAATGCCCCCCCCCCCCCCCCCCCCCCCCCCCCCCCCCCCCCGCCGGGGAGCGGGGGCACAAAACCACCCCCACCACCACCGGACCGTCGCTGGGCGTGAAGTTGAGCAATGATCCGGCCAAGGCCTCGGCCGCCTCCTGATGCCCCCAATTGACCTCATCGCTCCCGATCTCCAGATAGCTGGTCGGAACGTTGAGGAAAGGCCCGTGGTGAGTGACCTCGTAGGATATCTGGAAGGGAAGTCCCTTCCCTCTGACGGACATCTCTCTCAGCATGCCGCTCAGGAATGTCGGCGCAGCCGGGACCAGCGAGCCGTCCCTCCCTCCGTACTCGGCCTTCCCGAAATTGCCTATGGGGTGAACGGTCAGCGTGGGTTTTCCCGAGGCCGCCCGATGCTTGGAAAGGAAAACCACCTCGTCGGCATGGACCCCGACCTCTTCCCTGACCAGCTCGTCGACGTGGTCCAGATGCAGATGCAGTACGTCGGTGCTCACCAGGGTCAGGTCCCTCCGACGATGGACGGTCTTTCCCTGGAACAGTCCATCCTCCTTCCAATCGGCCATCTCCAACAATCGGTCGCGAAGGTTGACGCTGGCCACATCGGAGGTGCAGCACACTATCAAACGCATGACCCACAAATCCGTTAAGGGGATATTACCGTTGTGGGTGCGGTTCCCGACATCTTTTCGGTCTGATTATCAGAAATGCTACATGTAATCGCATCAGGTTTAAATCGACCTGTCGTTGAACATTCAGATTGATATGGCGACGCCAATCACGGTCGGGGAAAGAATAGTACTGCATCTGGCTCAATTTACCAAGAACCAGAACGATTTCGACGCTCCCTTCGAGGTGAGCCAGGACGGCATCGGAGAGGCCTTGCGCATCTCTAGGGCACACGCGGCCATAGAACTGAAGAAGCTCAAGGAGGCCGGGACGGTCGCGGAGAGGATATCCCACATCAGGGCGGGAGCGGTCAAACGCAAGGTGTACTTCCTCACCCTGGTTGGGGAGGACAAGGCTCGGAACCTCAAGGACTTCGCCAATCGTCAGGGGATCGAGATAATGCCCCTGCTGGACCTCAAGAAATGCAAGGGTGAGGAACTGTGGGGCAGCTTGAACCCCGAACTACGGTCGCTGATGGCCAAGGCCGCGGTCTTCCGCAAGCCCTTCAAGCGCTCCGCGCTGCCCTCGTCCAATGTCAGTCTGTTGCCCGAGGACCGCGCGGGCATGGTGGAGATCCCGCCCGCATTGCGTTCCTCCATCCCTTCCTTGTTGGACAGGTCCGAACTGAGGGAGGCGCACAGCTTCGCCGCCGACTATTGGTTGGGGGAAGAGGACTACGCCGAAAGGTTGCACCATCTGCTGCAGGCCAATCGGTCCATGGAGGCGCAGATGCTCCTGGCCAACCGGGGATGGCAGATGGTTAGAACAGCAGGGGCCGACCCGTTGGGTTCGCTCAAGCTCATTGACCAGGTCCCGCCGCGCTACGCCCGCGAGGTCCGAAAGATCAAGGGGGAGGCAGCTAGAAGGAACGGTGACATCGCCTACGGGCTCAAGGTGTCCGAGGAGATGTTGCTGACGGGGGACCCCGGGGAGACCAGCGAAGGCCTGGCGCTCAAAGGCAGGATGCTTCTGGCGGACGGGAAGGTCAATGAGGCGTTGGATCACCTGAAACAGGCGCGAGAAGGGGACCATTCCCCCTTGATAGAATGCGATATCGCCATGTGCCACGGGCGATCGGGGCAGAAGGAGGAGGCCGTCAGACTGATAGAATCGATCGGCCGGAAAGGGGGCATAACCGACCCGGACCTGCTGGAGGAGGTGTACGCTCGAAAGGGTGAGGTGCTGTCGTTCCTGGGTCGACAGGAGGAGGCTATCGCCAACTACAGCAAGGCATTAGGTCTGGCCCGTCCGGGGGACAAGAGCGAGATATACAAGGCCATTTCCTCATGCTATTCGGCACTGGACATGAACGAGAAAGCTCGAGAGTACTCCCGCAAGGCCTCCCCTAAAAGATAGGGCTCTGGCGCAGCATGTCCAGGTCGGTGGCGTACAGCTCTCGTATATCCTTCAGGTTCCATTTGAGCATGGCCAGACGTTCAAAGCCCAATCCCCAGGCCAAGACCGGATATTTTATGCCCAGGGGTTCGGCGACCTCGGGACGGAACACCCCCGCCCCGCCCAGCTCCATCCAGGAACCGTTGTAATAGATGTCGACCTCGAGGGATGGCTCGGTGTAGGGGAACGGTCCCGGCCGCACCCTGACCTTATCGAAGCCCATGCGATGGTAGAAGTCCTTCAGCATGCTGACCAGCATGTCGAAGCTTGCCCCCTCTTCCATGATGATGCCCTCGATCTGCGTGAACTCCGGCAGGTGGGTCATGTCGATGCTCTCGTTGCGGAAGATGCGCGAGATGGAGAAGACCTTCAGTGGGGGTTCCGGGTGCTGTGACAGGTAGCGGATGGTATTGACGGTGGTGTGCGTTCTGAGCAGCGCCCTTTCCGCCTCTTCCCTGGACCAGGCGTAGCGCCATCCGGTGGAACCGGTGTCCCCGCCGTCCTCGTGGACGGCCTTGACGCGGCACACGACCTCTTCGTTGTCCAGGGGCAGTTTGCTGGGGCTCTTGAGATAGAATGTATCCTGCAGGTCCCGAGCCGGGTGGTCCTGAGGTGTGAACAGGGCGTCCATGTTCCAGAAGGCCGGCTGCACGTACTCATCATCGACCTCGGTGAACCCCATCTCGATGAATATGCGGCGAACCTCGTCGGCCACTCTGGTGAGGGGATGCTTCTTGGCCGGATAATTGCAGGGAGCGAACGTCCGTACATCGTACTTGCGGAAGTTGACGCTCTTCCATTTGTCTGTCTGCAGCAGCTCCGGCGTGAGCTGTGCCACCTCGTCCACCAGTTCCAGGCCCAGCGATACGATCTCCTTCCCCAGCTTGTTCAGGCAGAGGATTCTGGACACGATCAGCTTCTCCTGAAGGACACCCTTGCGGGCCTTGAGCAGCTCCAGCGCCGCCTTGTCCATCTCCTCTTCGAGAAGGTCCTTGTCCCCCAGCTTGGTCAACAAGGCCTCGTCAGGCATCTCGACGGACTGGAAGGTTCTGCCCTCATCACTGAGGTGCAGCATGGGTTCCGCGCCGGACTTGTCCAGGCGGGCCAGCTTCTTCTTCATAAGCCAGCCTATGGCCATGGAGGATTCCTCCTTGCCCATGGCGGCCTCCAGGTCCTTCACGCCCAGCGATCCGCCCTTCTGGGATATCATCGTCAATGCTCGCCTTTCCGGAACGCCCTTCTGTAAAAGGTTGCGGTCCTTCAAAGTATAGGCCTTGCGGGCGCTCTCCTCGATGTCCAAGGCGCCCTTGGACTGCAGCCACGAGGAGGCGTTCATGACCTCCACCAGTTGCTGGAACTCCCCCTCCTCGAATACCTTCTCTGGCGGCGCCCTGCCCTCAAGACTCTGCAGGGTCACCAGCACTTTCTTCTCGGAATGGCTGAGACCTTCCAACACTTCGGCGGCCTTCATGGAGGGAGGAGATTTTGTCTAACGTATTAGACACTTATGGACTCCTTCTCTCCGTTACCGGAGCCCGAAGGCCTCAGGGAGGACATCACCACGCCTATCAGGGAGATGACCGCAGAGACGATCAGGGAAGCGCGCATGCCGTCCATGAAGAGCTGAGGGTCCAATGTGCCGCTTCCCCCGTCGCCCAGGGCGGCCAGGGCCTCCGGTGAACCGAACACCGAGATGGCCATGGCCATGATCACCAAGCTGAGGGACATGCCCACGGTCCTCATCAGAGATATGGTGCCGCTGGCGAACCCCAGCTGGTCCCTTCTCACGCAGCCCATGACCGCGCTGGTGTTGGGCGTGGAGAACAGTCCCATGCCCACCCCCAGGAAGGCCATCAGGGGAACGATCTGCGCGGACCCGGAGTTCAAGTCCAAGGTGAGCATGGAAAGCATACCAAGGGTGATGATGAACATCCCGCTGGTGGCCAGGGCCCGGGAGCCCAAGCGGTCCGAGGCCCATCCGCTGATGGGGGACACCACGGCCATGGTCACTGGGGTCACCAGCAGAACCAAGCCAGTGTCCAGGATGGACATCCCCAGGACGCTCTGCATGTAGAAGGACATCATGAAGCTGACGTTGTAATAGGCCAAATAGTTCAGGAAAGCGGAGAGGTTGGCCGCCGCGAAAAGGCGGTTGCGCCGGATGAGGGCCAGGTCCAACATGGCCCAACCATGCCTCTTCCTCTCGATGTTCAGGAAAAGGGGCATGAGGACTATGGATGCGGCGAGCAGCGCGATGGACAGCAGGTCCCATCCCTGTCTTCCGCCCAGGGTCAAGGCCATCATCAGAGAAATCAAGGCCGCAGAGAACACCAGCGCCCCCAGAATATCGAAGGGCTTCCTTTCTCGGGTCTCCTCGGCCTCCTTCAGCCAGATCATGGATAGGGCCACGACCAGGACCCCTATCGGCAGGTTGACCAAGAATATGGAGCGCCAGCCGAAGGCATGGGTCAGCACGCCACCAAGCGCCGGACCCAGGGAAAGTCCGACGTAAACAGCCATGGTGTTGATGCCCAAAGCCCGCCCGCGTATGCTCGGGGGGACGGTGTGAGTGATGATGGCCGTGGAGGTGGTGGTGATGAAGGCGCCGCCCACGCCCTGCAAGGCGCGGCAGGCGATGAGCATGTCGCCACTGGTGGAAAAGCTGCAGAGAAGGGAGCCGAAGGTGAATATGGTGAACCCGGCCACGAACACCTTCTTCCGGCCGTGCATGTCCGAGTATCGGCCGACGGTGAGCAGCAGGACGGCCATGGTGACCAGGTAGGCCGCGGGCACCCAGATGGCCGAACTGCCTTCCATGCCCAGGTCCTTGGTTATGGTCGGCAGCGAAACGCTCACTATGGTGCTGTCCAGCGTGCCCATGAACGAGCCAATGCAGGCTACCCACATGACCCGGCCCAGGTATCCCTGGAACAGTCCGTTACGCTCCATTCCGCACCATCCCCGTCCTCCGCCAGTCGAAGTTCTTGCCCGGAACCGCCTTGATGTCCACTATGGGGGTAGATAAGAATGCGTCCAGTCCCCGCACGCGCAGGCGGTTCCCCTCCCTGGCGATGAGGCGGACCCTGGTGATTCCCAGGGGGTTCGGCCTCCGGGGGCTGCGGGTGGAAAAGACACCCCTCTTGGGATAGGATTCATCGCCGCGCGGATGGACCTTCAGGTCAAATCCCTCACTGCGGTCGAAGACGAATATGATGTCCAGTTCCTTCATCTGTTCGATGAGATGCAGTCCTTCGGCGTACTCAGGCAGCACCTCGAGGACCGAGATGCCGTTCTCCTCCAACGAGACCACGCTGCCGATGGACCTCAGCAGGTAGGGGGGATCAAGTACTCGTGGAGGCGCTCCTTGGCCTCCTCCCTCTTCCTCTGATGCTCTTCCAGGAACGCGTTGATCCTTTGGGTCAGCAGCTGCTTGCACTCTCCGCACAGAATCTCTCCCTTACGGCATTTCTCTGACAGGTCGTCCAGCGCCTTGTCGTCCTTCTCGAACAGGTAATACTCGTACTTGAAGACCGAGCAGACCTCGGGTCGTCCTCCTAGCTTGCGCTGCTCATCCACCGACACCTGCCCGCCGGTAAAGGCGCTGCCGATCTTCTTCTTGACCTCCTTGGGCTTGTCAGTGGTGAATATGGTGGTCTGCGGCTGGGAGGAGGACATCTTGTCCGTTCCAGCCAGTCCGGGGAACATCTTGTTATAGATCAGAGCGGGCTTGGGGTATCCCAGCAGTGGGGCTACGTCCCTGGCCACCCGGAAGTGAGCGTCCTGGTCGATACCGCAGGGTATGAGACAGGGTGTCTTCTTGCCGTACAGGGCGTCCTCAATGAAGCAGGGGGCGGCCTGGATGCTGGTGTAGAATATGCTGCCGATGTTGTGGCTGTTCTCGAAGCCGAACACGGCCTTGGCCGTGGAGAAGGTGACCCTCTTGGCCACTTTGAGCGCCAGAGGGTAGAGCAGCTTGATGTTGTCCGTGTCGATGATGATCTTGGTATCTTCCGGTTTGAAGCCCAAGGCGATGAAGTCCAGGATGTTATCGTAGGCCGCCTTCCTGGTGTCTTCCAGGCTCAGGTTCTCGTTGAAAAGGTACTTCTCGTCGTCGGTGATCTGAAAGTACATGTTGACCTTGAACAGGTCCTGAAGATAGCGGTTGAACATCCAGGGCATGAGATGGCCCAAATGGGTGCCTCCGGAGGGACCCCGGCCGGTGTAAAGGAAGAACTTTTGACCCTTGTCGTACTGGTCCAGCAGCCAGTCCATGTCCCGGTGCGAATACACCACGCCGCGGCGCAGCATGGGGTGCAGCTCGCCATAACCGGCCAGGCGGTCTAAGAGCTCCCGGTCGACCTTCTTGGTGCCGAAACGCACGATGAGCTGATCGTAATCGATGTCCCCGGTGACCTCCCATGGGGTGACCTTGAAATCGTCGTTCATCTTCTTCCGGCCGCAGGAACGGCTTACTGGTTCAAAAGGATTATTGACGTTCAGCAGCCCTGCTCCGGGCCAGCTCCCGGGCCCGGTTCAGGAACCTGGCCAGGTTGTTCGTGCCGCAAGGCCGGTTCACATGCTGCAGACCCAGTTCCTCGGCGAACTGACGCGAAAGGTCCTCGTACCTCTCCGCCTCGCCCACGTCCGTATCGACGAAAACGCACAGCTCGTAGTTCTCGAAGAGCATGTCCAGGAAGAACTTCGGCTCGTATCCCTGATCGACCATCGAGTCCAGGTGCAGTTCCTTGACCGCTCCCTCAATGCCACGTAATGCCCAGCCGGGGGTGTTGAACCACGTTCCCCCGCACTCGCGTTTCTGCCGCTCATATTCCACCGGACCCAATATGGCGGCGATGCAATCGTCCCCTTCCAACATGACGGTGGGCACCTTGAGCTTGGAGGTTATGCCCGACAGTGATTGGCAAACGGCGTATCCCAGAAAAACGGCGTCGGCCTGCCCCTGAAGCGCGTTGACCTTGTCCTGGACCTTGGCCCGCAGCTCATCGGCGTTGATATGCAGGGCGAACTCCAGGTACTCCTTGAACACCACATCGTCCCAACCGTCGGTGAGCTTCTCCAGCTCCGGTTTCAGTATTTCGCAGGCGATTATGGCCAGTCGGCCATTTCCAGTGGGGACGTCGACAGCCCCTTCCATCCTAATCCCTCTTGGGCAATCGGAACAGGCGTTCTAAATGTTCCGCCGTCATGGTCCAGTCCTGGCAATCGACGATGGAATCGAAGATGGGGTTGTCATCGTCCAGGGTCCACATGTGCTCAGGGGCGGGAGAATCGAAATGGATCACCATCATGCGATAGCCCCCCTTCTTCTTAACGTCTCCTTTGGGGCTAGAGACCACCGATGCCCCATAGTCATTGGGGAAGCGGTATATCTTGTGGAACCGGTCCCCTTCCATGCAGCCACAGGGGCATTTGGCGTTCAGGTCGATGACGTAGGGGTCGAAGTCCAAATCGCTACCTCACATGATATTTGAAACCTGCTTATGCCGGTCCGATCCGTGCGGTCCGGCGAATTAATTTTCCATTAAACGCATAACGACCTGATATGTCTTCCGAGGGTAACAATAATTTTATAAACTTATTAAAGTAGTAACGATTACTATTATGAATTCGTACCCTTCTCGGTGGACCAAACAGATGAAGGTCGTAGTGGACATCGTCTACGATGCCCAGGCACCCATCACCGCGGACCAGGTGTACGAAGAAGCCAGAAAGCTCCTTCCGCGAATCAGCTTGGGAACGGTATACCGCAACCTGAATCGGTTGGTCCAATCCGGTCTGATCTCCGAGTCCAAGGTGGGTACGGTGCAGTGTTTCTTCTCCCACCCGTATTCCAACACTCATCTGGAATGCAAGATGTGCAGGCAGCTTTTCAACATCGGCTACGAGCTGCAATTGGGCCATGTGGCTAAGGAGACCGGCCTGCGATTGGACGGGTATGAGCTACGTTTGAAAGGTTTATGCAAGGAGTGCGCGTCGAAATGCATATAATGGAAGGCTATCTGGATATTTACTGGTGCATCTTCTGGGCTCTACTGTCTATACCTTTCCTCATTTATGGGTTCTATTCCGTCAAGAAGGTCATGCGGGAGGACCCGAGGCAAAAGACGGTCATCGCGCTCTCCGGAGCGTTCATATTCGTCCTCTCCTCCCTGAAGCTGCCTTCGGTCACAGGTTCCTCGTCCCATCCCACCGGGACCGGTCTAGCTACAATGTTCTACGGTGTCGGCGTTACGGCCGTACTCTCCCTCATAGTGCTTATTTTCCAGGCTCTGCTACTGGCCCATGGCGGCCTTACCACCCTGGGAGCCAACGTCTTCTCCATGGGCATCGCCGGACCATTGGTGGCGTTCATAGCGTTCAAAGCCATGACCAAGGCCAAGGTCCCCACTCCGGCCAAGGTGTTCATTACCGTGTTCGTCGCCGACATCATGACCTACATGGTCACCTCCATCCAATTGGCGCTGGCCTTCGGTCCTTTCACCGAATCCCTGATCAGCTTCATGTCAATATTCGCCATCACCCAGGTGCCCCTGGGGATCGTGGAGGGCATACTCTTCACCATCTTCGTCGATTATATGGAAAGGGCCAGGCCTGACCTGACCGAGAAGATATTCCCAAAGAATCGGGGGGTTGAAGTTGAAACGTAGGAACTATTACGTCCTGGGGTTCGCTGTGATCGCGATCATACTGGTCGCAGCCATCCTAATGAACCCGTCCTCCGATTTCGGAGGGACCGATGACAGTGGAGGGGAGGTCATAGGCGAGATCGACCCGGACTACGAACCGTGGTTCCAAAGCCTTTGGGAGCCATCGGATGAAACGGCAACATTGCTGTTCTGCCTACAAACGGCCATTGGCGCCTTGGTCATCGGGTACTTCATCGGCGCCAACAGTCAAAAGGCAAAGGCGTCGGCTAATGGAAAGCAGAAGGAATGAAAGATGTTCGAACTGGACGAGCTGGCTTACAGGTCCGCGTGCCTTAAGTGGTCTCCCACTGGCAAGTTCGTCTTCGTTCTGACCTTATTGATATCATCTCTACTGGCCAAGTCCCTGCTGGTGCCTTTGGTAATCGCCATCCTGGGCGTCCTCCTGCTGGGTTATTCCATCCGTTTCAAGTTCCCCCGGATCATCGGCATCATACTGTTGGAAGCAGTGGGGATGATTATACTGGGGGCGATCATAATCGCCGCGGTCACCCCCGGAGAGACCGTGTTCACGTTGGATCTATTGCTGTTCCAGATAGATTTCTCTAACGCCGGTTTGTTCACCGCCTCACTGGTCACCCTGCGTGCGCTGGCCGGGATGAGCGTGATGCTGTTCTTTGCCACCTCCACGCCCATTCCCTATTTCGCGGACATGCTGATCAGGATGAAGGTGCCGAAGGAGTTCACCGAGCTCATGACCCTGGTATACCGCTACTCCTTCATGCTCTTCGACGAGGTCGAAAGGATGTATATAGCGGCCCAATGCCGCTTGGGCTTTAGGGGCAAGATGAACAGTCTCCGAACCTATGCCAGCATGCTTACCGGTGTGTTCATTCGGTCCATTGAGACGGCGGAGAGGCAGAACATCGGCATGCAGTGTCGCAACTACCAAAGCAATGTGGCCCTGCTGCGTCAGCCCAAGGGGATAACCTATACCTGGGGGATAGTGAGCGCAATAGCCTTCCTGGGACTTTTTCAGCTCAACCAGATGTGCTTGGACGTAGGAATTCTGTTGGGGTAGGACCATGGGCCGGACCTTAATTGAATGTCAGAACGTCAGTTACGAATATCCCAACCGTGGCCAGGCCCTGCGTGAAGTGACGCTCAGCATCGAGGAAGGGAAGAAGACGGCCATCATCGGTCCCAATGGAGCAGGCAAGTCCACTCTTTTTCTGCACTTCAACGGCGTGCTCAAGCCCAAGTATGGCCAGGTGCTGTTCCAAGGTGAACCGATCGTATACCGGAACAAGGAACTGAGCCAGCTTCGAAAGGAAGTGGCGGTCATACTACAAAACCCGGATGACCAGATCTTCTCGGCCACGGTTGAGGAGGACGTGGCCTTCGGCCCCCTGAACCTGGGGCTGCCCCGGGAGGAGGTGGAGGCCAGGGTGGACGAGGCCCTTTCGCTGGTGGACATGACTACCTTACGGGAACGTCCCTCGCAGCAGCTGTCCTTCGGCCAGAGGAAAAGGTTGGCCCTGGCCGGCGCTTTGGCCATGCGGCCCAAGGTGCTTATAATGGACGAGCCGACCGCCGGGCTCGACCCGCACATGGTCCAGGAAGTGTTGGAGCTGACCGAGGAGCTGCACATGAAGGGCATCACCCTGATCATGTCCACGCACGAGATGGAGGTGGCCTACTCCTGGGCCGAGGATTTCAAGGTGGTGCATCAGGGTCGGCTGCTGTTCTCCGGTGGCGCGGACGAACTGTTCGCCAATCGCTCCCTGCTAGAGCTTCTGGGATTCCAGGCTCCGCCGGTCTACCGCATGAACGAGGAGATGGTCCGGTCCGGACTGATGGTGACCGAACCCATACCAAAGAACATGACCGAATTGAGGCTGAAGATCAACCACATGAACCGCAGGCCGGTAGGTGGCATGCGCATTAAGGAGGTGGACCAGGAGCGCATCCCGACCATATTGGAGGTGCACGGGCTTATCGCCGAGGGAAAGGCGGTTGGGTATTACGGTTCCACGGCCAAACATCTCCTGGCCACGACCCTGCCCTCTGATGTGAGGTTGCCGGGATTGACCGAGTGCCTTGACAAGATGATCGACGGCCGGGAGGCGGTGCTCTACGCCGAATCCAAGCTGGTGCCCTCCATTGAGCATCATATTAATATTTTGGCTAAAAGGTACCTGACCTGCATCACAGTGACACGTGATTGAAGACGACTCAATAGTCACAACTCAACATTTTCGATTGCTTAACGATTGTCTTATAAACGTTCGATGGATTCAAAGCATAACACGTCTAAGATGGAGGGTCATTAAATGGGACTGGGATTGGGAATCGATACCGGTGGAACGTACACGGACGCAGCCTTGGTCGACCTCACCAATGGCAAGGTGGTCGTTAAGGCGAAGGCCTTGACCACCAGGAACGACCTGAGCATTGGGATCTCAGGCTCGATAAAGAACCTGGGCAAGATCCAGTTCAAGGAAATACGCCTGGTATCTCTCTCATCCACTCTGGCCACGAATTCCGTGGTGGAGGGAAAGGGATGCCGTGTGGCTCTCATAATCGCCGGTGAGGAGTACCGGGAGTGCGTGCCGGTCGAGCACGTCATACAGATCCAGGGCGGGCACACCATCCGAGGCAAGCCTAAAAGCGATCTGGATCTGGCGACGGCCAAGGAATTCATTCAAGGCATCGCCGGACAGATAGACGCGATCGCCGTATCCACGTTCTTCAGCGTCAGCAACCCGGAGCATGAGATCGCCCTGAAACAGATGATCTCCAGCAACTGGGACATACCCGTGGTGTGCGGCCACGAGCTTTCCACTCAATTGGGCTTCCATGAACGCACGTTGACGGCGGTGCTGAACGCCAAACTAATACCCATAATGGCCGACCTTCTTCAATCGGTCAGTAAGGTCCTCAAGGAGAACGCCATCGCCGCCCCGCTCATGATCGTCAAGGGCGACGGTTCATTGATGGGAGAGAAGATGGGCATCGAGCGCCCAGTGGAGACCATACTGTCCGGTCCTGCGGCCAGCTTGATAGGGGCCAGGAACCTTACCGGCGAGGATGATGGCGTTGTCGTGGACGTAGGTGGCACCACCACCGACATCGGCGTTCTGCGCGGAGGAAAGCCCCGCCTGGATTCCGAAGGGGCCATAATCGGCGGATGGCGCACCAGGGTCAAGGCGGCGGACATATCCACCTCCGGTATAGGCGGGGACAGCCGAGTTGTCATCGTCAACGGCAAGGTGGTCCTGGGGACGCTCAGGGTCATGCCACTGTGCATAGCCTCCAGCCAATACCCCCGGGTCAAGGAAGCTTTGCTCAAGTCCAGAGGGCTCAAGCAGACCCCCCAGGCCTCCCATATCGCCTTGGAGAACATGCTGCAGGCCGACGAGCTCTTCATCTTCTCCCGTTACGCCAAAGGGTATGAGCTCTCCGATAACGAGAAGGTGCTGGTCGACCTGATCAAGGAACAGCCCATGACCCTTGAGGAGATCTCTGATGTCTCCAAGGTCCACCCATACAGCTACAACGTGCGGAGGTTGGAAGAGCTGGGCATCATCACCCGCATCGGGTTCACGCCCACGGACGCGCTGCACGCCTCCGGCGAATACGTGGAATACGACGCCGAGGCCTCGAAGATCGCCGCGGAATACCGCGCAAGATTGTGCGACATGGAACCAATGCAGTTCTGCGCCGCGGTCAAGGAGGCGGTGATCCAGAAGATCGCCCGGGAGATAATCTATCGTCTGGTCTATGAGGACACCGGCAAGATGTCCCATTGCGAGGTCTGCGACTCCTTCTACGAGAAGATGATCACCCATCGTCCCGGCGTCGATTACTCGGCCGACATACGCGTGCATAAGAAGATAATCGGCATAGGGGCGCCCATAGCCGCCTACCTGCCCAGTGTTGCTGAGAGGCTGCACACCGAGCTGCTTATGCCCCTGAACTCCGATGTGGGCAACGCCGTGGGGGCCATCACCGGGAGCATCATGGAGTCCGTGGAGGTGCTGATCAAGCCCAAGCCCGGGCTCGGGGTGATGGAGGACCCGCCCTGCACCCTGCACTCCCAGGCGGAGATGAGGGAGTTCGAGACCGTGAGCGAGGCGGTCAGCTACGCCCAGTCCTGGGGCGGCAGCAAGGTGCGACGCATGGCCGCTCTGGCCGGAGCCGAAGAGATTGAGGTGGTCGTGGACAACAACCGCGTCATGGGGCAGATAGGGAAAACTTGGGGCGATGGTCTGCTGCTGGAGATACACCTTAAGGTGACGGCGGTCGGCAAGCCCCGCATGTACTTCGAGGTGAAGCATGAATCCGACGAGTTCGATTGACGTGGTCATCTGCAGCGGTTACAGTCCCGGAGCTCGTGTGCTGAGAGCCGCAGTGAGAGAACTGGCCAAAGAAGAAGGCATCCGTGTCGTCACCGTCGCTCCAGCCCTGGCCGGCCTTCCGAAGGCCGTGGAGGAAATGCGTGCATTGCAGAACCGCAAGGTCATCGTGGTGGATGGATGTGAAGGAGGGTGCGGGCTGCAGGTCCTGAACCGCCATGAGGTTCTCCCCTCCTCCATCGTCATGATCGAGAAGCATTTCAACGTCACCCGAAAGGGCATCGACAAGGCGAAGGAACATATTCGCCAGGCCATCAAGGAGGTGCGGGGATGAGAAAAGGGGTCATCGTCTGTGGGGCCAACGGTGAGAGGGGATATCTGCTGGAGAAGGTCACCGAGGCCTTCGCCAAGAATAACATGGATAAGGTCATTCAGTTTTCCGTTTGCACCGTAGGTCTGAGCCCGATAATGCTGGAGATGGGCGGGGTGGACATGGACACATTGGTCACGATCAATGGCTGCCGCAACCGCTGCTGCGACCGGCTGATGAACCAGAACGGTTTGAAGATAGGGAAGAGCGTCACCGTCGACGAAAACGTTTCAAGGCCGCTCGGGCCATGCCAGTTCACCTCGGAGTTCGATTTTCAGGAACCCACGAACGATGAAGTGACTGCCATGGTCAAGGCCATGGAAGAGGCCATACGCTGATCAGCGGTTCTTCTTCCAGCCCTGCTGATTATAGTAGTCGTTGACGACCGACGTGACGTGATGGGATATCTGGCGCTCCCGCATCTCCCCACGGATGTGCGGCGCTTCCCGGAAAAAGAACTCGTGATCGCATTTGGCGCAGCGGACCTTGGGGCAGTTGTTCATGACCTCGGCGCAGCCGCGGCAGGCGAACGTGCGGGCATAGGTTATGGAGAACTGGAAGCCACAGTTAGGGCATGTAAACTTACGCAATGAATCGACCGCGTTGGGAGAGAGCCCGTGGGCTCGCATGGCCTGATAATATCTGTCCATGCTCAACCCTCGTGATGCGCCGCGCTCTTCTCCTTATCGTAGGAGTCCTTGATGATCTGGAACTTTACGCCATGCTTCTTGGCCAGGTCGTTCAGCACTTCCAAGGTCTGTTCCCGTACCTCCGGGTCCCAGATGCCATGTACGATGACATGCACTATGATCTCGGCCTTCTCAATGGTATTCCCCTTGAGCTGCCTCGTGATATTGACCTTCATCTTCTGATGTATCAGCGAGAAACCGACGGTGGAACCATCATCGACCATCATGAACGCTTTCACATGACCGACAAGATCTGCACCGTGATGCAGACAGGCGTTCGTTACTTCGATCAAAAGCTGTTCCACGAACGAGATGGCCTTGTCCGCGGTCGCACCTTGACCAAAGCTGGTGTTCATGTGCAACGAGAACTTGCCCAGTTCGTCCACTGCCCGATGCATCTCCAAATGCAGGTCGTCGTCCTCATCCAGTTCCGTCATCAGGACTTCCCCCCGTAATCTCTTTTCAGCATCTCCTTCTCGTATGACTCATCATAACGAGGCGAGGTCCTGGTCTCGATAAGGTCGGCCGCTTCCTTGACCCCTTTGTTGTTCTTCCCCGAGCCAAACATGATCTCAGCGTTGGGGTTGATCGACTTGGAGAACTTGACCGACATGTCGATCTTTTCTTGGGTAGCGCTATCCACCTTGTTGATGAAGACAACGTCCGCCTCTCGTATCTGAGTCTCGACCAGACGCCGGACCGATTGGATCAGCTCCTCTATCCTGAGGGCATCAACCAATGTTATGACCGGAGCATGGACGATGACTTCCCCGTCCATCTCCTCCTCGGAATACTCCGCGGCGCGTTTCAATCCCCATGGGATGGCCACACCGGACGGCTCGACTATGATGAGGTCAGGATGGAACGTCTTTTGCAGGACAGCGATGGTGTTGGCGAAGTTACCGGCTATCTGGCAGCAAATGCATCCGCCGGATATCTCCTTGGCCTTGAGCCCATACATCTCCACTATCTTGACGTCGACGTTAATCTCACCCACGTCGTTGACGATTATGGCGATCTTATGGCCACGGTCCACAAGGATCTTGGCCAGTTCAATGAGGAAAGTGGTCTTGCCACTTCCCAAGAAACCCGCGACCTGAGCTATCTTCACCATAGGTACACCAGTATCATCTGGAATCGGGCTCTAAGTATGAATAGGTTATTAAAAGGTGAAAAAGGAAAGTGTTTGAAGAGGATGGCGAGCGCCATCGTTCAGCAGGTGACCTGACCATACTGCTTGACTGTATCCACGCACTCCTTGATGTTCTCCAGGCGGGTGGTGACCGACGGGGGCACCTCACATCCAGAAGCTACGCAGTAACGAGAGTGCAGTCCGCGGGCGCACAGTGCGGTCTTGACCTCTTGGCATAGGTTCATGGTGGTCTTCTGCATCTTCTCCTGGCTCCACCTGATGTAACCCTGCGGGTCGATCTGACCACCGATCAGGCAGTTATCCGCGTACCCCTTCTCGATGGTCTCCTTCGGCGAAGGGGATCCCGGTATCAGGGGGTAGTAGGCCATGGAGTAGATGACTGGTTTATACTGCTTGATCTGAGTGTCCAGATGGGGCAGGTCGGCGCAGTTGTGCACGCACAAGGCCATTCCTTCCTTGGTGGTCAGCGCGTTCAGTTCCGCGGCATACTTCCCGCCCTCGAACTCATCGTACTCCTTGTCACCGAGGCACGAATAGCTTCCCCACAGGTAGTCCCAGACCAGTCCGGCGGCCTTGGTGCCGGCCATGGCTTTGACCATGCCCTTGTTATACTCAGTTATCGAATGCAGTGCCTTATGGATCGCACTCCGGTTGTTGTACATGTCCATGAAGACCTTCTCCGCGCCGGCGGCCTGGGTCAGGGTCAGTAACGGTCCTTCCAGGAACCCGGCGGTGATGACCTGGCTACCCAGGGCGTCCACGAAGAGCTTGGTTCCATCCACTAGCACTTTGCTCCTGCCGTGCACCGCATCCGGAACGTGGATCTTTTCATAGTCTTCCACGGTCTTGAAGGCGGGCTCTGTGACGAACGGGGTGTTCTGTTCGTCCATGCGGACAGTTGCGCCCAGGTCGCCTGCGGCCACGGACAGGTCCATCAGCCCGATGGCGAAATCGAAATCGAAGTGCTTCTGTCCTTCAATGAAGGCGGCGGCGAACTTCTTAGGGTCGGACACCCACTCCTTGTAGGTCATCTTACCATCGCCGACCAACCTGCGGCAAACTCCCATGGCCAGGGGATAGGCTGTCAGCCTATCGACAGGCTTATCCTGAAGGCTGGCCACGGCCCTCTCTATGTGGTTCATTGTGTCAGCCATTTCACATCGCTCCTTTTACCTTTTTAACCGCTTCCTGCGCGTTGATGGCGTGCATGTCCGCCCCGATATCATCCGCGAAAGGCTGGGACGTCGGTGCACCGCCGATGATGATCTTCACCTTCGTGCGGTCCCCATTCTCGATCAGTCCGTCCACCACGGCCTTCATGCCGTCCATTGTAGGGGTCATCAAGGTGCTCATGGCGATCAGGTTAGCTCTATCGTTCTTGACCGAGTTCACGAAGTTCTCGATCGGCACATCCTTCCCAAAGTCATGCATGTCCAGACCGCCAGCGGTCAGCATGGTCTTGACGATGTTCTTGCCAATGTCGTGAACATCTCCCTCGATAACACCGATGACACCGATCACTTTCTTGTCAGCATCCGCCTTGGGTATGTGCGGGAGCAATACGTCCAAGCCTCCGTACATGGCGTTGGCAGCCAACAATACTTGGGGCAAGAAGAATTCGTGCTTGGCGTACTTGTCGCCTACGATGCTCATGCCCTTGACCAGTCCGTGGTCGATGGCGTCCAATGCCTTGACCCCCGCGGCCATGGCATCCTTGGCGTATTTTATAGAGTCAGCCTTATTGCCAGTTATGACGGCTTTCTCCAAGCCTGCCAAAATATCCTGTCCTTGCATTTTTTAAACACCTCTCCACTAACCATTTTATGGCGAAAGTTAAAAACACAAATTAGATTATAAACTATTGTTATGGATGATTCATCCATCCATTACTACTATTACATGTTAATAGATAAATTAGACATTTCAATGGAAAGAAATAGGAATAATTCCTATTACTGGATATAAGATGTAAACAATTAAATAATAAAAATAAATGCCGAAAAAGTTTTCGATTATCGTACGAAATTAATAAAAAATATTAAAATCCATCCATCCATTTTGACAGATGCGATCGCTTAGCTCTTCTCAATTTTAAGGTTGTATACCTTCCACGCTTCGATGCCGCCATCCAATATCAGGATGTCGTGAAAACCCATCTCGTTCAACTGATCCACGGCTCTGACGCAGCGCTTCCCTATTTTGCAATAAATAAGCAAGGGCGTGTCCCGGTCCATGCCATCAAGACCTACCTTAATTGTATCCACGGGAACGTTCCTGGACCCCTCGATCCGCTCGTAGCGATATTCTTCTGGGTTCCTTACATCTAGCAGAACGCAATCGCCGTTCTCGACCTTTTCAAGAAGCGGTATGAACTCCCGAGCGGAGATATGGGTCGCTTTACTACGTGCGTCATGCTCCATGGGACCGTATCTTGATGACGCGGTAAATTATTTTATCGTTCTCCGAGTAACGATTATCTATTCCCGGCTGCGTATCTCGCCTGAAATGAACCTCAATGAAACGCTGGTCAGAGAGATGACCTCCATCGTGGGCGAGGAGAACTGCTCCATCCGGATAGCGGACCTCTACACCTACGGTTTTGATTCTTCCATCCATCATCACACTCCCGACGTGGTCGTTCGTCCAAAGATCACGACGGAGGTTTCCGCACTGGTTAAATTGGCGAACAGGGAAGGGATCCCCATCGTACCCAGGGGCGGAGGCACCGGTCTATGCGGCGCGGCCGTGCCCATCGCCGGAGGTATGGTCATGGACCTCACCCGCATGAACGTAATTAAGGAGGTCCGGGTCAAGGACCTTTACTGCGTGGCCCAGGCTGGAGTGGTCTATGATCGGTTGAACGAGGCTCTATCCCCTTTCAAATTCTTCTTCCCTCCTACGCCTGGCAGCGGGGAGGCCTGCACCATCGGGGGCATGGTGGCCACCAACGCCTCGGGCATGAGGGCGGTCAAGTACGGAGCCACCCGCGATTACGTTCTCGGTCTGGAGGTAGTCCTGGCCGATGGTTCGGTCATGCACACCGGGACCAACACCATCAAGAACTCCTCCGGCTACCAGCTAGAGCGTCTGTTCGTAGGGAGCGAGGGGACGCTGGGCATCATCACCGAGGTCACATTGAAGGTGGCACCCAAGCCCAAGAAGGCGGCCATGGTGCTGGCGGCCTTCGATCGCCTGGAGGACGCTGGATCTTGTGTCTCCAATCTCATATCCGTTCCTCTCATCCCCTCGGCCACCGAGCTCATGGACGACATCTGCATACGGGCGGTCAACAAGGCCGTCAAGGCCGGATTGCCAGACGTAAAGGCCATATGCATGATCGAGGTCGACGGGGAACCGGAGATCGTGGCCAAGGAGCTGAAGGTGGTGGAGGAGGTGGCCCGTCGGAGCGGCGCCTCCACGGTGCAGGTCTCCGATGACCTGAAGCAGATGGCCAGGTGGACCAGCGCCCGCAAGTCGGTGATGTCCGCCCTCAGCCGCCTGGGCGACGATCTGGTATCCGTTTCCCTGGCCGACGACATGGCCGTCCCCATCTCCCGGATACCGGAAGCGGTGGTGGAGTTCCACCGCATAGCCGAGGAGAACCAGGTCATCGTCGGAACGTACGGTCACGCCGCCGACGGAAACCTGCACACCAAGATGCTGCTGGACCCCTGCTCGGAGGATGCCTGGAGGAGAGGAGAGAAAGCGGTCGGCCAGATATTCGACGCGGTCATAGCCCTGGGGGGCACGGTCACCGGGGAGCATGGCGTGGGCATGTCCAAGGCGCCCTATATGATGAAAGAAAGGCCAGACGCCTGGAGGACCATGCTGACTCTAAAAATGGCGTTGGACCCCAAAAACATACTGAACCCGGGCAAGATGATGCAGTGGAAGGGCGGGATAATACGCGATCTGCGCTACCCCTGCCGGGACCTCTGCGGATCTAAATAAAGCCCCATCCGATCAGCAGAGGGATGGCCGTAGCGATCACGGCCACGGCCCAGACCACCGGGTTCCATTGGAAGACCTTCCTTCCGTCCAAAGGTCCCAGCGGTATCAGGTTGAAACCGGCCAGGAAGAGGGATAGGACACCAATTAGATTGAAGGCAAAGCTCCAGATGCCCATGTTCTGGAACAGCAGCCACAGAGCTATGAACACGGTTCCGAACACGATGTTGGTGGTCGGTCCAGCTATGGAGATGAGGCCGTTCTGCTTGCGGTTTATCCGGCCCTGGATGTACACCGCCCCCGGGGCGGCGAACAGAAAGCCCAGGAAGGCGAAGATCACGGCGAAAAGTAACCCGGTGGGGTACATACGGAACTCCGCCCAAGCTCCATAATGCTGGGCCACGAACTTGTGGGCCAGCTCGTGCAATAGGAAGCCGGTGACGGAAACGACAGCCGACACACCTATGGCGAAGATCCAGTCCAGGGTGGTATATGCCCCGATGTCCCCGAACACACCTCCCATCAGTACGATGGTGAAGGCCACGGTCAGGGCGGCCACGCTGATCAATATCTGCGTGATCTCCACCTTGCTGAAGTGGATGCGCCCGTAGTTATGCGGGATGATGAGATTCCCGTACTCGTCGTACATCTCGACGGTCCACTGCACCCCCTCATAATTAAATATTGCCCGCCGACGCCGAGGACCAGGGCAAGGTTGAAGTACCTAGGCGAAGGATAGCTTGGGGAAATGAAAGTGTACCAGCACGGTAAGATCATATTCAGGTGGTGCGACACCTGCGGTACCCTCATCCTAGGCCCGGTGTGCGGCAAATGCGGCAATCCTGGTCGGGACTTCGAGGTCTCCGCTCCAGGCGACATCCGCCCCTGCTTCGGAAAGGGCGTCGATACGGTGGCGAACCTGTTCCTCAAGCACTTCGGTACTGCCGGCGTTCTGCGGACCAGGAACCTCTTCCTGAACAAGGTGGCCGGGGAGGACCGCACCGACGAGATCATACTGGACGGGCGGGTCATCGCCGTCCTTCGCTTCGAACTGATCAAGAACGACTTCTCCCTGGAGCTAAAAGCCGAAGGGGCCGCCCTGCTGGCCAAGGCTGCCAGGAAAGGAGTGGTCCGAGCCCGCAAACCTCCCGGACACCTCAAAGGCAAGAAGCTGGACGGGGCGGACATCATAGACGTGCTGGGCGAGTTCCAGGCCGGGGACCCGGTCGTGGTGGTCATGGGCAACAACGTAGCCGCCGGAGAGGCCCGGGCCGACTCCAGCAAGGTCCGGGAGGGTGAGAAGGTCATCCACCTCCGGGACTTGTGCAAGGCTGACATCCCATTCCCGCTGGTACAGGCCGACTGGGAGGACTTCGTCAAGGTCAACGAAAAGCATTTTCAGGCCTTGGAGTCCAGCGCCATAAGTGACATCCGCTCCTTCGCCAACAACACCAAGCTCCCCATAACCCTGTCCTTCTCCGGGGGAAAGGATTCCCTGGCCTGCTACGGCCTGGCTAAGAAGGCCTTGAAACGTTTCGACATGCTGTTCGTGGACACCGGGCTGGAGTTCCCGGAGACCATTGATTATGTGCGGACCTTCACCCATTCCCGCAAGGAAATGTTGAGGGTAGCTAGCGCTGGCAACGCCTTCTGGGAACAGGTCGACTCCTTCGGACCGCCGGCCAAGGACTTCCGCTGGTGCTGCAAGGTCTGCAAGCTGGGCCCCCTGACCTCCATGATCGAGGAGCATTATCATCAGGGAACGGTCACCATAGAAGGGAATCGAGCCTTGGAATCCTTCGCCCGCTCGGAGATCGGGTTCGTGGAACGCAACCCCTTCGTGCCCAACCAGACGGTGCTCAACCCCATAAGGTTCTGGATGGCCGTGGAGGTCTGGGGCTACATCTGGCTGGAGGGGCTGGAATACAATCCCCTTTACGAGAACGACTTCGAGCGCATCGGCTGCTACCTATGCGCCTCCTGCCTGGGCAGCGAGTGGAAGGCCACTGGTGAACTGCACCCTGACCTGCACTCGGAGTGGGAAGGCTTCCTCGACGAATGGGGGAAGCAGGTGGGTGTCCAGCCCGAGTTCGTCAAGCACGGGTTCTGGCGCTGGAAATCGCTGCCGCCCAAGATGAGGCTGGTGGCCGAGGAACTGCGCATGAAGGTGCCGCAAATGAGAAGCGATAGCATGGAACTAAGGATCTCCAAGGGAGCCAGCCCCTGCGTGGCCGGAGGCTTCTCCATGGAAGGCGTGTTGACCGTGCCGCACAAGCGGGACTTCTCCCAGGTGGCCGAGGTCCTGAAGACCGTGGGCCAGGTGAAATACTCCCCGGAGTTCGAGGTCGCGATGGTCAAGACCAAGAACGGGACGCTGAAGATGTTCGGCGGAGGCCATATATCCGCTATCGCCCCCACTCGGGAGGGGGCCGAGGAGCTTTTCCGCGCCGGAGCCGAAGCCTTCCTCAGGGGGCAGATGTGCACCAATTGCCGCATCTGCGAGCACAACTGCAAGTTCGGGTCCATAACCGCCGACGGGCAGCTCAAGGTGGATGAATACAAGTGCCGTCAATGCGGGAAATGCGCCGAGGCCTGCGTCGTGGCCCATTACTATGACAAGCTGGTGGACGCCGGAAAGGGAAGACCGGCCTACGCAGGCGTTAAATAATCGGACGATAGTGGAGCGACCCGGACATGAATTGGCAGATGATGATCGCCGCGGCCTTAGGCGTGGGGCCGGCCCTGGCACTGATGTTCTGGACCCTGAAGGACCACACCTATCCGGCAGTGGAGAGGCCGTTCTTCGACGACCGCAAGCTGTTCCTGATGCTGGCGGTGGGCATGGTCATCGGTGTCGTCGTTTACGTGGTCCAATCCTACTTCAATCTGGGCTACCTGCTCTTCGCCCTGCTCTTCGCCGTTCTCGAAGAACTGATCAAGCTCATCATACTCAACTCGCCGCGTTTCAGCCGGAAGCTGGACACCTCGTTCTACGGTTACGCCCTGGGCCTGGGCATCGGCAGCACCATGGGCTTCGGGGCGGTCTTCTACACCATGCAGCAGTCCGATAGCATGGACATCAGCGTCTGGGCCACGGTCTTCCTCTTGGCCATACAGATGGTGCTGCTGCACGCGGCTACCGGGGCCATGATCGGAGCCGGGGCCGCCCGAGGGGAGATGTGGGGGTACTTCGCCCAGGCTTGCCTGTTCCACATCGGTTTCAATCTGCTCATGGCCGTACCCCTCAATGTGGATAACATCTTCATCGCCTGGGCCGCGGTCATACTGGCCACTCTGCTGGCGGTATACTTCTATCTACAGGTCCACCGGCATGTGCTGCCGGCGATGGTGAAGGAAGCGCTTAAGAGCATGAAGAAGGCGAAAGCTTGAATAATCCCGTTATAGGTTGAACGTCCGTGGCGTTCAACAAGCGCAAGGCCGGAAAGGCGCTGCTGCTAATGGCCGTGATACTGACAGTCGTCTTTCTACTGCTGCTGCCTCCCACCCAGGACCTTCTGCGCAAGTACCTGGTGGACCCCTTCTCCTCCCAGTACCCTGAGGGCGTGCAGATGGAGGTGAGCCGAGTCATGACCATCGACGCCAACGGCGGGCACATCACCAGCTACCGCCTGGACGTCCCCGTTTACGTAGATCAGATAAGTGACGGAGATATCCTTCAGGACGTCACTTACACCACAATTTTACCAATTTTCAAGCTGGAGGAGGCCGGAGACCCCGACCTAATGATATGGGAAGGAGACGAAGTTCTGACGGAAAGGACCGTAACCATCACCATGACCTTGGTCCAGACCCTTCACGAATGGGAACTGGATGAAATTTCGGTCTTGGATAAGGACGAATTGCCCCAGGACCTGCAGGACCGCTACCTGGACGACGAGTGGCAGATTGTGGTCAGCGACCCTATCATCGCCGATCTGAGCCAGCAGATTGTGGGGAACGAGACGGACGTGTACGCCATAGCCCAGTCCATCTACGACTGGATGGTGGATAATGTGCAATATCCAGAACAGACCGTCAACGACATTCCGAAAACATCGGTGGAGACCCTCCAGGACCTGGAAGGGGATTGCGATGACCAGTCCATACTGTTCCGCGCCCTGGCCCGTTCCGCCGGCGTTCCGGCCTGGCTACAGCTGGGAGCCATCTACGACCGCTCCGCCGGGACCATGGGCGGCCACGGCTGGGTCCAGATGTGCCTGCCTACCGAGGAGGGGGACGTCAACGTCACCATCGACATCGTCAACCGCAATTTCCTGGTCTGGATGCCCAACCTGTTCTGCGAGTTCACCGACAACGGGAACGGGACGGCCTTGGAGGACTTCTACCACCCCATCAGCATCACCTACGACCCCAGCAGCTATGCCCCCGGGGAAACGCCTCAGTTCATCAGCTCCTGGGAGGTGTTGAGCTACGAGGAGAGCGAGGAGAAGGTCACACTGTCCACAGTGCTGATGGCCATGACGCGCGACTAGACCTTTTTAAAACGTCCCGGGGAGGATTCATACACCGATCCCTGCAGGAGCAGCCGCCGCAGGACCTCCTCGGCCTCCAGGTCCTTTCGCCCTACCAGGGCGCTTTCCAGATCGGACAACCCGAACTCGTCCAGGTCCTGGACCAGGCCCTCCATGAACTGAGACGAAAGCCCCGGCCTGGCCTTCTTCGGTTCCACCACGCCGTCGAAGGCCTTCAGGTCCCGCCCCTTGCGGTTGAGCTCGCCCACGGCCTTGGCGGTGAGGGAAGCTGAAGAAGAGGTGAAATGCGTTTTCATGCGGTTGACCTGGACCAGACGACCGCAGTGGGGGCAGGAGGATGTGCGCCGCTCCATGTCGATGGCGAAGCCTGTTCGACAGCGGGGGCACACCACTGCGCCGAACATCAGTATTCGACGAAGACCAAAGCGCCCAGGCAGGTCCCGTAGTGGTCCATGGGGACGGACAGCTCCTCCACGGCGTAGCTGATGCGCATCAGCTTTATGCCGCGCAGGGCCTCCATCTCGTTCATCTTCCACTCTAGAACTTCCTTCAGGGCTTTCTTGGTCCCATGCATATGCCCTTCGGCGACATAACCGCCCTTGCCGTCCTTGCGGAAGGCGTAGGCTATCCCGGCGGAGATCATCTCACCCTCGCCGCCCCTCATCTGGGCCAGCACGCAGTGGGTGATGGCCCCCATGGGCAGCTCGCGGACAGGCACCTTCTTGGCGCCGATGGGCAGGACGGACGAAACGGACACGAGGTTCTGCTCCCCGATCTGCGCCTTCTTCAAAGCCTCATCGAACGCGTTGAGGTCGGAGACCTTGCTCACGGCGGATCCCTGGGTGACGAAGAACTTCTTCGGGACTAGATTCATAATCTCGAAGTAAACCTGATAGTCGATTTAAGGTTTGCCTTCAGTCGACGTCGAGCACGCGCAGTTCGCGTTCCAGCATCTTGATGTCCTGAGGGTTCAAAGCCTCGGCCACCACCGGGATTATCAGTATGGACCCGGTCATGGAAACGTTGTCGTTGAGGAGCTGCAGCAATTTGAGGACCTTCAGGAAGTTGTTCTGACTGATGAGGTACTCCAATCCCGAGAGCAATATCACCGCCCGGTTGTTGGACTCGATGAAGTTCTTCATCTCGCTATATATCATGGGGATGTCCGTGGGCTCACGGGCGAAGCGCTTCCCCCTCTCGTAGGACAGCCACAATATGGCGCCCTCACTGATCCCATATGTCCGCTGTACCCTCTCCGGGTATTCCCGGGCCAGCACCATTCCGATGCAGCCGTCGTTCACCTGGTCGGTGTACATCTGGTAGGCGGAGTCGGGCGTGGCCGCCTCCACCAGGTAGGAGGTCCCCGATTCCAGCAGGTACTTCCGCTCCCTCTCCTCCTCGGCCTTCACCGAACCCCTTCCTTCCAGGTGATAGGTAGGGGAAGGCGTGAAGACATGGACGCATTTGGCCGCCCCGTCGGAGATGCAGGAGGCCTCGAAGGCGTCGTACCTCCGCTTCATCAAGGAAGATATGATGCCGCCAAGGTAGCCACGGGTGAAGTCGCAATGGTCGCCGTTATCTGCCTCCACCGATTCTTTGAAGGTGATGACGATCTCCGTCTCGTTGATGATCTCGATGTTCATGCGGCTAAGGCCGGTCTCGGTCCACACCTGGTCAATGATGGCTCGTGCTTCGGCGATATCCCCGCACTCCAGGCCCAGAGTTTTGACCAGGCCCACTCCGGCACGGAAGCCGTAACGCTCCATGGTCCGGGCCGAGTCCGTTCCGTTGATCAGCAGAAGCTCCTCCCTGAGGTCCTTCAATGCTGAACCAGGCATGACGAAGAAGGGCCGCATGTCCTTGCCCATCTTAACCCTCCATGACCCTTCCGCCCAGAACCTCGAAGGCCTCTTGGACCCTCTCTCCCGTGCGGGCGCTGGTGAGCATGGCCGGAGCCCCGATGCTCGAGGCGAAGCGCTGCAGCTCCGCTCTATCGATCTTCATCTCCAGGTCGCATTTGTTCCCGATCACGATGATGGGAATGTCACCGGACACCTCCCGCAGGTCGGCCACCCAATGCTCCAGATGTGCCAAGGTCTCCGGCCGGGTCATGTCGCAGACCACGAAGGCACCGTTGGCCCCGGAATAGTAAGTGGAATGAAGGGCCTTCTGGGTCTTCTGCCCTAAAACATCCCAAATCATCAAGGTGAGGCTGACGTCCTCCATCTCCAGCACCTTCTTGCTGACCTTGGCCCCGAAGGTCTGGATGTACTGGTCGTCGAAAAAGTCCAACACATAACGTCGTATGAGGCTGGTCTTGCCCACTTCCCCGTCGCCGAGGAGGCATATCTTCTTGACGAATTGGCGCTTCCCCATCGCGTTCACAGTATATGGCCAGAGTCTATATATTCGTTCCTAGCCGTACAATTGCGAGTACTCTATGGGCTTCTTGGGCGCCTGCACCGATTCCATGGCCTTCTGCATGTCGGTCTCGATCTGCTCGGCCTCCTTGATCAGAGGTTCGGGGTCGAGCTTGATCTCCGGCAGCATGTCCCCGATCACGTCCAGCAGGTTGGCCGCCCCCCGGGCGTCCGGCAGGTCGGTGCGGGCCGAGCCCAGCAGACAGATGACGTCCATCTGATAGCGCTCCCCCTCCGATAGCAGCAATCCAGACATGCCAGTGACCATGCCCTCCTTCAGTTCCTTTATGCCGTACTTGCCGAGCGTGTCCCTGGTCTTCCTGGTAGTGCCCACCCCGTATACCTTGGACTCGGACTCCCCCACCATATTGATGCCTTCCAGGGTGAGAATGGTGGAGATGCCCTTCTTCTTGCACCAGCTCAGAATGACGTCGGACAGGTCCTTGATCAGATCGGGCTGGGGCATGAACTCGCAGGTGATGACCGCCAGCTTCTCGCACATCTCCCCATTCTTTTCCTCACAGTCCCGATGTCCAGAGTATATGCGCATGGGCGGCGACGGTACACCCTCGTGGATTATAGTGAAGGGAGGGAAGTCCTTGGAGATGATGGCCGCCTGACGGTCCAGTTTCATGGAACGAACGATGAAGTTGGCCGCGATGGAGCTAACCAATCCCACGCTGGGAAAGCCCACGATGACCATCCCGTCCTTCAGGTCCGCCTCGCCGTATTCGTGTATGAACATGTCTCCATCTTTCATCCGGATCACTGGCGTTTTAATGGAGGAAGGCGACTTAATACTTGACGGTGAGAACACGGTGAAAAAAGAATTAACTCAGGAAACGCCATCACCGGAAACGTGTTAGAAGAAGGGCCGGCGCTCCATCATACCAAGGCGGGCATACCTGTCATCGTAGATTTCCTGTCGCATGCCCGGACGGCCGCCCTGTCCGTCAACTTCCGCGTGGGTTCGCGGGACGAACCCCGGGACCTGTACGGCACCGCCCACCTGCTCGAGCATATAATGTTCAAGGGGACCAAGGAGAGGAATGCCAAGCAGCTATCGGAGATGGTCGAGGGCGCCGGAGGAGAGATGAACGCCTATACCACCAAGGAGACCACCTCCTATCACGTGTTCTCCCTGGACGAGACCTTCGAGGCCATGAAAGGGCTGATGGCCGACATGATGACCTCCCCGCTGATCGACCAGGGGCACGTGGACCTGGAGAAGGGCGTGGTGCTGCAGGAGATCAGCATGCTGGAGGATGATCCCGAGGACTACTCCCGGGTGCTCCTGGACAGCTCCATATGGGAAGGAAATCCCATGTCCCGCACCGAGACCGGACATCCGGAATGCGTCTCCAAGCTCAAGGCCAGGGACCTGAGGGACTTCTTTGAGGGGCATTACCGTCCGCCCAACATGTGCGTGGTCGCCTGCGGGAACGTGAACGCGGGAAATGTCATCGAGTGGGTCGAGGACACCTTCGACGGCCTGCCCCGAGCTGTCCCCAACGGAGGGCGCACCCCGCCCGTGCCCAAGGCCTGCACCAAGGTGTTCCCATGGGAAGGAGACCAGGCCTACGTGGAGATGGGTTTTCCCGGGCTTTCGAGCACGCATCCGGACCGCAAGGCCCTGATGGTCGCCTGCATAATCATGGGCGGAGGGACCTCTTCCCGACTGTATCAGACGGTGAGGGAGGAACAGGGGCTGGTCTACCACATCAGCATGTTCCCCCAGGCCTATACCGACTGTGGCATCGTGGACACCTTCTTCTCCGCCTCCATGGACAAGACGGACCGGGTGATGGCCATATTGGCCAAGGAGCTTACCCGTTTCAAGGACGAAGGGCCGTCGCCCGAGGAAGTGACCAAGGCCAAGCGCCTGATCAAAGGTCTGCTCATGCGCAAGCTGGAAGGGACGGACAGCCGCCTCTACTGGTACGGCGAGCATTTCATGCTCAACGGGGAGATGGCATCGACGGACCGCACCCTTTCCGAGTTCGAGCGCATCACCACGGAGGACGTGGTCCGTATCAGCAACGAGATATTCCAGAGGAAAAGGATGTGCGTCACGCTGCTAGCCCCCGATAAAGAGGGGGAGATGGCCGCCCGACGCCTGCAAGGTCTGGACTTCTAACCTTCCAGGACCTTGAGCACCGCTTCCGCGGCCACGGGCACGGCGTTCTCCACTTCCTCGGTCATGACGTCCGTCACGGTCCACACGTCGTTGACCTCTATAGCTATGAACTGTATGTCCTTGGGCATGCGGTCCGGGGCCAATCTCCGGCCGAGCTCGATGGCCATGTGGATGTTGGCCTCGTGCGGGTTGGTCCCATGGATGGCGTTCTTGAAGTCCTCAGGCAGCAGCAGCATGACCGTACCGGCGGGGAACTTCTCGGTGACTATGGCGTCGACCACCACCACCTTCTGATAGTCCATCATGATCTCGATAAGGTCCAGGCCGCTGACCGACTGCTGGTCCAGGTCCAGGTCCGGTATGTTACGGGCCTTGATCTCCTCGACCACCCTAAAGCCCACTCCATCGTCGCATATCAGCGGGCTGCCGATGCCCAGAACCAAACGGGAAGCTTTCATCGATTTCGCTGAAGAAGGTCCCCGTTATGAACTTTGCCCCTATCCCCCGCCGAACGGCGGATTAATCTAATCCCGAGGGAATTACCTGAGCGTGACCCAGGTCCGAGCCTCGATGGCCGTGCAGGTGGACGGCCGCCCACTGACGCCCAAGCAGGCCGAGGCCGTGCTGGCGCTGTTCCTGAACGGAACGCAGAGGGCCGCCGCCCGCTCCCTCGGAGTGTCCGCCCCGGTGCTGAACCGCCACCTGCGCCAGGTGGAGGCCAAGGCCGGGCGGCCGATCATGGAATGCGGGGCCCGGGGAACCATGCTGAACGAGCTGGGGGAGAGCATCGCCCGGGAGCAACTGGCTCTGCAGGGAAAGCAGCGGGAGCGGGAACGCCTGGCCGTGGGCTGCACCCCCCTGTCCCAGGAACTGTTGCTGCAGGCCTTGAACGTCGTCGACCCTCAAGGAGAGGCGGAGGTGGTCATCTCCGAGGACCGCCACAACATGAGCGAGTTCCGGGCGGGGATGCTGGACCTGGTGGTGTTGGACGACCCGATCTACGCCTATGAGATTGAAGGGGCGGAATGGGAGGAGGTGGGGAGTGACCGCCTGGTGCATGTGCACCGGGGAGCGGATTACGCCCTGTACCGCTTCGGGCCGCAGCGCCTGGGGTTCAAGCACCTGGACTCGACCAAGGAAACCTATCGTGTCATCCGTACATACTCGTCCCTGGCCGCCCTGATGCGCAGCAACTACAGCTTCTTCGTCAGCGAGAGCATGCTAGCCAAAAGAGGACATAAACTGCGCAGCGCCACGGACCCAGACCTCCTGTCGTACGCCATACTTTGCCTGTACCGACCCGGGGCGCCTCAGGTGGAAGGGTTGATGTTACAGATGAGAACGAAGGCTGCCGGTTAGTGTTACCTATATAGCTAACACTCGGACGTTTTTTTATTCACTTTTAAATAGGATATCTCCGCTCCCCTGGGACAGAGGATGACTTTCATGTCAAATGTAAAGATCCCGGACCCGGCCTTCGCCCAGAGCATCATCGATGCTGGCGGTAAGACCTTGGACCTGTGCTACCAGTGCGGCACTTGCACTGGCAGCTGCCCCTCCGGACGCACCACCGCGTTCCGCACCAGGCAGCTGATCAGGAAAGCCCAGCTCGGATTGAAGGACGATATCCTGCCCTCCGAGGAACTGTGGATGTGCACCACCTGCTACTCCTGCGTGGAGAGATGCCCCAGGGACGTCGACATCGTGGACATCATCATTCTGATGAGGAACATGGCCGTCCAGAAGGGCTACATGGCCGAGGACCACAAGAAGGTCGGCCGCTCCCTATTAAAGACCGGTCACACCGTGCCGGCCTCGGACAAGATGAAGCAGCTCAGGGTCAGCATGGGACTCTCCGCCGATCCGCCGACCACCATATCGGACCCCAAGGCCATGGCCGACTTCAAAAAGATCATGCAGAAGACCGGGTTCGAGAAGCTTATCGGAGGTGCGTAAATGTCAAACAACAAGTTCGCTCTGTTCCTGGGCTGCGTCGCCCCCTTGAGATACCCCGGCATCGAGAAGGCCACCCGTGAGATGTTCAAGGCCCTCGGATACGACCTGCAAGATATGGTCGGAGCTGGCTGCTGTCCGGCTCCGGGCGTCATCCGTTCCTTTGACCAGGCTACCTGGCTGGCTCTCGCCGCCCGCAACCTCGCCATAGCTGAGAAGCAGGGTTGCGACATCCTGACCATATGCAACGGCTGCTTCGGCTCCCTGTACGAGGCGAACCACATGCTGAAGGAGGACCCGGAGATGCTGAAGAAGGTCAACGCCATCCTGGCCGAGATCGGCATGAAGTATGAGGGAAAGGTGCACGTGCGCCACTTCGCCGACGTGATGTTCAACGACATCGGCATCGAGAAGCTGAAGCAGAAGATCACCAACCCGCTGACCTTCAACGTGGCCGTCCACTACGGATGCCACTTCTCCCGCCCGACCAAGATCAAGCACTTGGACGACCCGGAGAGGCCGCACATCCTGGACGAACTGGTCGAGTGGACCGGGGCCAAGAGCCTGCCCTACGCCGACAAGAACATGTGCTGCGGCGCTGGCGGCGGTGTTAGGAGCCGGGACGGCAAGTTCGCCCTAAGCTTCACCGAGACCAAGCTGAAGAACATGAAGGCGGTCAACGCGCAGTTCATCATCGACGTCTGCCCGTTCTGCCACCTGCAGTTCGACCGCGGTCAGAAGGACCTGCCCGGCTACGACATACCGGTCATCCACCTGGCGCAGCTTTACGGCCTGGCCATGGGCCTGCCCAAGTCCTCCCTGGGACTTGAGGCCCACGAGATCAAGGTCAACCTCTGAGGCCTCGGCGTGGACAAAGCTCACCTGGTGGGGGTCTACACCCCCGAGGAGATGCCTGACGAGCTGGAAGGCTTCGTCAAGTTTCAGGCGGCGCGGGAAGGGCATCAGATGAGGAACGGGGAAAGGATCGCCGTGCTCAACGTCATGGGCACGTCCTCCTACATCCCCGTCTTCCTGGCCGATCTGCGCAGCTACGAGGACCTGGAGATCAAGCTGGAACGGCAAGAGGTCCAGGCAGACCCGGTGAGCAAAGTATCCCTGCAGCGGGTGCTGCAGGAGCTGGCAAGCGTGCAAACCCTTTAATTCCATTTTCTTATTCCAGACAGTTCAGGTTAAGCCTTTTAGGCAATAGAAAACTTATTAATAGGGTTACTTGTTTCCGAGTTCATCTCACATTGGAGGCTATTAATTGGCTGCTATTAAAAAAGCGTCTACGAAGGCCGCCTCAAGGAAGGTCAAGGACCGGTGGAAGGCCAAGGAGTGGTATAAGATATACGCTCCCCGCATGTTCAACCAGGCCCAGCTGGGCGAAACCCCCAGCGCCGATGCTACCAACCTGATCGGCAGGACCACCGAGGCCACCGTACATGACATAAACGGCGACTTCTCGAAGATGCACGTTAAGCTCAAGTTCAAGGTCCTGAACGTCGAAGGCTTCGACGCCCACACCGTATTCGTGGGACAGGACCTCACCAGTGATTACATCCGCCGGCTCACCCGCAGAAAGCGGACCAAGACCGACCATGTGATCGATGTCCGCACCAAGGACGGGTACCTTATCCGCGTAAAGCCCATGAGCATCACGGAGAAGCGCATCCAGTCCTCTCAGGAGACCGCCGTGCGCACTTTGATGGACGCCGAGATGGCGAAGATGGGCGAGGAAAAGACCATCTCCGAGATCGTCAAGTCCATCATCGACGGCGAGATGGCCCACAGGCTGGGAACGGTCTGCAAGGTCATTGTCCCCATCAAGAGGGTCGAGATCCGCAAGACCGAGGTGCTGGAAATGGGCTCCGAGCCCCAGGACCAGCCGGTGTTCGCTCCTGAGCCCGTGGCCGAGCCCGCCGCCGAACAGGCGCCCGCGGAGCCTGTCGCTGAAGCCGTGGCCGAGCCAGAGCAGTAAACCACTTCCCCAAATGCCGGGGTGGCTCAGCCTGGTGGAGCGTCGGACTCATAGGGATCAGGACAATAGACCCTCTCCAGGGAAATCCGAAGGTCGGGGGTTCGAACCCCCTCCCCGGCACTCCCTCTATCTTTCTTCTTTTTATGTAAACCGCTGGGATGCAATCTTTCAAGTATGACCGGCATAGTGCATCCTGCGGTGAGAAAATGAGGCTTATCATATACACTGGCAAGGGTGGGGTCGGTAAGACATCCGTCTCCGCGGCCACCGCCTTGCGCTGCGCCGAGCTGGGCTACCGCACCATCGTGGTGAGCACCGACGCCGCGCATTCACTGGCAGATTCACTTGATATCCCACTTTCCGGGGAGATCAAGAACATCACCAAGAATTTGGACGCCATCGAGGTGGACGTGATCCATGAGATGGAGACACGCTGGAAGGAGATCGGCCGGTACCTCTCGGATTTCATGGTCTCCCAAGGGCTGGACCCCATCTCCGCCAAGGAGATGACCGTATTCCCGGGCATGGAGCTAATGTCCGCTCTCTTCTACATCGAGGAGTTCAAGAAAAGCGGAAGGTACGACGTGGTGGTAATGGACACGGCGCCCACGGCTGAGACCCTGCGCCTGCTCAGCTTCCCGGACACCGCCGACTGGTACTTCGACAAGTTGTACAAGATATTCAAGAACGCCATCAAGCTGGCCCGGGCCACGGTGGGCAAGGTCATGAGCATGCCCATGCCCTCCAACGCCTTCCTGGAGGACATCGAGCGCCTCAAGGACCGGATGAAGACCGTGCGCCTCATCTTGATAGATTCCGAGACGACGTCCGTGCGCCTGGTGGTCAACCCGGAGAAGATGGTGATAAACGAGACGAAACGCGCTTACACGTACCTGTGCCTGTACAACCTCACCGTGGAATGCCTGGTGCTGAACCGGATGCTGCCCGAGGAGGCCCGTGGGCAATACCCCGAGGCCAAGTACGAGGAGCAGGCCAAGTACATGGAGCTCATCGATGAGTCGTTCTCCCCCTTGAAGGTGTTGAAGGCCTACATGTCCCCCACGGAGATCGTGGGGAAGAAGTCGCTATTGGTCCTGGCCGATCAGCTCTTCGGGGACACCGACCCGGCCCAGGTCTACTCCAAGGAAAAGAGCATGGAGATATTCTCCCGGGACGGAGTGGACACGCTGGCTCTGAAACTGCCTTTCTCCGGCAAGGAGCAGGTAGAATTATATAAAACGAGCGATGTATTAATAGTAACAGTCGGCTGGTACAAGCGTTCGGTGGCCTTGCCATACTCTCTGATCAATAAGGAGGCGCACAAGGCCGAGTTCCGGGACGGCCGCCTGCTCATCAGCTTCAAGTGAGGGATCTTACATGACCACCAAGTCTGAGAAGAATGAGAACGAGCCGCAGGAGAAGCCCCGCCGGTCCAAGGCCACCGGTCCCCTGCCCCAGGAAACGGTCGTTCATCTCATGAAGTCCGGCACGGAGTTCCTCCTGGCCATGGACACCATTCTGCCCAAGAACATCATGACGCCGGAGGCCAAGGTGCATTATAAGAACATAAAGAAGGAAACGCTCCTGCTGTTCCGCACCATGATAGACGACCAACTGAAGGAAACGGAAGGGAAGACGGAAACGCCCGCCCCCCACCTTAGGAAGATCGACCTGGAATAGGCCTATTCTTCCCGGCAGTCAGGGCACAGCAGCACGCCGTTCTCCAGGCGCAGGTCGATGGCGTAGGACTCACAGTTCTCGCAATACCCTGCCTGGGTGCCATGCCCGTTGGTACGACCACCAATCCCCTGCCCCAGCTTGGACCATTCCCGGGTGAGCTCTATCAGGGCGGGGGACAGCTTGAGGACGTCCTTCTCCGTCAACATGCCCACAAGTTTTCCATCCTCCACCACCGGCAGCCGCCGCAGGTGCAGGTCCGACATGCGCTTGGCCGCTTCGGACACGCTAGAGCCAGGTGTTACGGTGATGACCGGTGAGGACATTACCTTCTCCACCTTGGTGCGCGAGGGCATGCGGCTCTCCGCCACCACCTTGTAAAGAAGGTCCCTCTCGGTAAGAACGCCTATCGGCTGTCCATCCTCCAGGATGACTAGGCTGCCTACGCCTTCCCGTTGCATCAACATCGCCGCTTCCTTCACGGTCATGTCCGGTCTGCCCGTACGGGGCCGGTTGGACATGATCTCCCGAACCAGTATGTCCTTAACTTCCTTGGCCCTCATGATTGATACTTGACGGCCGGGCACTAAATACCTTTCCCAGTCCAGGTCTTGGATGGCCGTTCTCGTGCGGACGGTAAATCAATAGTTATTTTTACCGCCGGAATTCCTAACATCTTGGGAAAGACTTATGAATGACCAAGAGGGCGCCTTGGCGGTCAAATTGGCCCGCCGAGCTGTGGACGCTGAGACCAGGGACCTGGATGTCGACTCCTTTGACGTTCCGGAAAGCTTCCGGTCGAAGAGCGGAGCCTTCGTCACACTGAAGACCTTCCCCGGCGGGGAACTTAGGGGATGCATAGGATATCCAGAGCCGATATTCCCGTTGGCCGAGACCATATTACGAGCGTCTCAGGCGGCCTGCCACGATCCCCGCTTCCCCTCCCTTAGACCGGAGGAGCTGGACCAGGTCGTGGCCGAGGTCAGCGTGCTGACGCCGCCCGAGAAGTTCGAGGTCGAGCCTCGCAAGGAAATGCCCCATCGCATCGTCATCGGCCGGGACGGCCTGATAGTGGAAAGGGGGCCGTACCGCGGTCTGCTTCTTCCGCAGGTCCCCGTGGAGTGGGGGTGGGACACCACCACCTTCTTGGAGCAAACCTGCCTGAAGGCCGGGCTCACTCCAGACATGTGGCTGGACCGTCGCACCAAGTTCCAAACGTTCCGAGCGGAGATCTTCCACGAGGAATCGCCATACGGTCAAATACTGCGGGAACGTACCCATTGATGGCATGGACGTAATCGAGGGGAAGGTCCTCTTCCAGGGGAGGCTGCAGAAGGCCTGCGTAGGCGTCGAGGAAGGACGCATCGTCAGCGTCAAGAAGGCGTTGAGCGGGGAGGACCATTACAATTTCGGGGACAGGCTGATCCTTCCCGGGGCGGTGGACCCCCACGTGCACTTCCGAGACCCCGGAATGACCAACAAGGAGGATTTCTCCTCCGGATCGTTGTCGGCCCTGTTCGGAGGCGTGACCTGTGTGCTGGACATGCCCAACACCGTTCCTCCGGTCACGGACGCCGCGGCCCTGGAGGAAAAGAGGCAACGCCTGGTCGGCCGTTCCTGGGTGGACTACGGGCTTTTCGCCGGTATCTCCCCCAAGACCAAGGTGCCCGATCTCGCTTCCTGCCAGGCCTTCAAGATATTCCTGGGCTCTTCGACCCAGAGCGTGCTGGTACGGGAGGAGGCGGACTTGGAGAGGGCCATGGGCGCCGTGGCCGCCACGGGAAAGGCGGTCAGCGTCCACGCCGAGGAGGACGGGATGCTGATCAGGATGGACGAGCGTTCCCTGCGGGACCACGAGGAATGCCGCCCCCGGCAAGCAGAGATGAGGGCCGTGGAGCGCCTGCTCCGCTATCAGGACCAGACCCGCATCAACGTCTGCCATATCAGCTGCCTGGAGACCCTGACGCTGCTCAAAGGGAGCCGCATGACCTTTGAGGCCGCCCCGCACCACATGCTCCTGGACTCCAGCATGAAACTGGACGCCTGGGGCAAGGTCAACCCGCCGCTGAGGCGCCGGGCGGACCGCGAAGCCATCTTCGCCTCCTTCTGTCGGGGCGAGGTGCCCATGTTGGCCACGGACCACGCTCCTCACGCCCCCGATGAGAAGGAAAGGGGGTTCGGCGAGGCGCCTTCCGGCGTGCCAGGAGTGGAAACGGGGTTCGCCATGATGATGGCCTTGGTCAAGAAAGGTCATCTGTCTTTGGAGACATTGATCAAGGCCGCCTGTGCCACGCCGGCCAGGACGTTCAGCCTGAACAAGGGGGAGATCGCCGAAGGGCGGGACGCCGACCTCATCGTGGTCGATCCTCGAAAGATCACCATCATCAAGGGCAAGGAACTGCACAGCAAGTGCGGCTGGACCCCCTACGAAGGCCGGGAGGCTATGTTCCCCCAGGCCGTCTTCGTCCGGGGAAGGCTGATCATGAGGGACGGTTCCATCTCTGGGGACCATATAGGGAGGGAAGTACCACATGCCTGAACCACTGCCTCTGGACATGAGCGAGCTGGAAGGACGAAAGTTCATCTGCAAGGACCCCTGCAAGCTGTGCTGCCTGTGCCAGCCTGAATGTCTTCCCGAGGAAGTGGACTTCTTCAAGAAGAACCACCCAGACCGGCTGGTGCTGAAGAAGGAGCCGCACCGCCACTTCGCCCTGGCGCTCAAGAAAGGGCAGGGATCTTGTTCATTCCTCAACAACGGTCTCTGCGAGGTCTACGCCCACCGCCCTCACTTCTGCCGCCAGTTCCCCTTCCACATCCACGTGGGATCACGGGCCCAGGTGGAGCTGGACCTCAGCTGCCGCGGGGTATGGCTGGACCAGGGGGAGGAGGCCATGGGCGAGGGTATGCTAATGGTGCAGCAGAACGAGGCCAACATCAGAAAGACACTGCAAGAATCAGTGCCGGTGTACCGCGAGTTCCACCTGAACTGCATGGACGCCGGGCTGGACGTGGACGTCTCCAAGGTCCGCTCGCAGATAACCGCGCGATTGGACGAGTTGACCGACCTGCGGTTCCTGGCCTCCCTGCTCGAGGCCAGCGTGGAAGATGAGGAATTGAGCATACCGGACCTCAAGGCCCGGGACAAGCTAGATGGAACCACCATAGCCGAACTGTCCCAGTCCGCGCTGGAGATGGTCACGGACTCCTTGGCGGCGGAAGAACTGTTCCAAGCACCGGTGTACTGCGCCCCGGACGGCGTTTGGAACCTGTTCCGGGTGGCCGGGCAGAGGGTGGAACGGCATATATTGGACGTCAACGGGGACGTGCGCCAGGTCGGGGACATGGCCATCCGGGACATCAAGCTCCGCCAGCCAGAGGGGCGGGACCGACAGGTGTTGCGCGATTACATCAAGATACTGAACAACCGCGACAGCTTCATGGGCTACGCCTTCAACCTGATCGACGAGTACGATTACGAGGACCCCTGGCCCAACGTGTACGGCGGCGTGCTGTCGACATCCGTCCTGGACCTGCTGTGGCGCACCTCGCTGATCTCCGCCTTCTTCCCCGGGGCCTCTGACGGGGAGCGCATGAGGGAGGGCATAATATTCTATGACATGGACAGATTGGACGCTCCCACCCTGGGGGCCTTCATCTGACTGGATGCTTCAGCGTGATTTGGGAAACGCAAAAACTTCATATACTGAACGCTCATTCGACCTTTCAGGTGATTTGAGTGATGCAAAAGCCTCTGAACGTCCTCAACCAGGCGATCAACAACCAGGTGATCGTAACGTTGAAGGGCAACCGGGAGTACCGTGGGGTCCTGGACGGATACGATCCCCACATGAACCTGGTGCTGAAGAACGCAGAGGAGCTCGTAAACAGCGAGGTCGTCCGCAAGCTTGCGGTCACCATTGTCCGCGGGGACAATGTAATTTACATTTCACCCTGAGGTTATTTTATGACAAAAGGAACGGCGTCACATGGAAAGATGGGAGACCGCAAGACCCACGTCCCCTGCCGCAGGTGCGGGAAGCGGGCTTACAACATCCGCGCATCATTCTGCGCCTCTTGCGGCTACGGCAAGACCGCCACCATGAGAACGTATAATTGGGCCAAGACTCATTGATGGTCGAGGTTAGTTCCTTGGAGGATGACCGGCCTAAGCATTTCTGTGGCGTGGTCGGCATGGCCATGGAAGGCGATGTCGTGCCCCATCTCAAGAAGGCGCTCAGGGTCATCCAGCATCGCGGTCAAGAGGCGGCGGGCATAGCCGTCTTCAACGGCAAGTCCATCTCCTACCACCGGGGCATGGGCCTGGTCCATGAGGTCCTGACCGGGCGGCAATACAATACCCTTTTTGGTAACTCCGGTATAGGCCACGTGCGCTATTCCACTACTGGCGCTTCCTGCGCCGAGAACTGCCAACCTATCGTCGTGACCACTTTGGCCGGCGATCTGGCTCTGGCCCACAACGGCGATCTGGTCAACGCTACGGCCATTCGCAACCGGTTGCAGGCGGAAGGCTGGGCCTTCCTGACCTCCACCGACTCGGAGATCATCGTGCGCATGCTGGCCACGGAACTTTCCATCAATCCCGATCCCATAAGGGCCATCAAGACGGTCATGAAGTCCCTGGAAGGGTCCTACTCCATCACCATCATGGTGGGAGGTCGCGTGTTCGGCTTCCGTGACCCCCTGGGATTCCGGCCTCTGTGCGTGGGCAAGGTCCCGGGAGGATACGCCTTGGCCTCGGAGAGCTCGATATTCGAGATCTTGAACGGGGAGTTCATCCGGGACATCCTACCTGGCGAGATCGTGGAGATCACCACCACGTCCATAACTTCAACGCGCACACCATCGTCCCCTCACACCGCCCACTGCATGTTCGAGTGGGTGTACTTCGCCCGACCGGACGCGGTGATCGAGGGCCGGGAGGTCTACCAGGTGCGCATGGACATTGGGCACATTCTGGCGAAAGAACAGCCTGTCGAGGCTGACGTCGTCGTCCCCGTCCCCGACTCCGGTCGCGCGCACGGGCTGGGATACGCCGAGGCCTCTGGCATTCCTTACGCTGAAGGATTCATGAAGAACCGCTACATCGAGCGCACCTTCATCATGCCCGACCAGTCCCTCCGGGACGAGGGCGTCTTGTTGAAACTGAACCCTATCCGCTCCACCATGGAGGGAAAGAGGGTGGTCATCGTCGACGATTCCATCGTCCGCGGCACGACCATGAGAAAGATCGTGCAGATGACCAGGCGCGCCGGGGCCAAGGAGGTACATGTGCGCATTGGCTGCCCGCCGGTCATCGCCCCCTGCTTCTACGGCATCGACATGAAGACCAGGGAGCAGTTCGCGGCCACCAACCGCAACAGCAAGCAGATAGCCGACATGATAACCGCCGATTCGGTAGGTTATCTCAGCATGGAAGGTTTGGTCAAAGCTCTAAGAATATCCGAGTCCGAGCTGTGCCTGGCCTGCGTCAGCGGCGAGTACCCCACCAAGATACCTGGGGAGAAGATGCGCTTCCAGAAGACCCTGGAGATCTGAGCGTTATCTTACCGGATAACGTCCGGATATCATTAACTTCGGATAATCGAATTCTAAACAATGTCAGCCAAGACGCATAGAACACTCCTCTGGGCATAACCATAATCGGGGCCCTTCTCCTGCTCTACGGCCTTTTCATGCTCCTGTCCGGAGTATCGTTCGGTTCCCTGGATGATCTGGACGACCTTGAGCTGGCCGTGCGTATGGTCTCCCTGGTCATGGGCTTGGTATATCTGTTGCTGGCATTGGGATTCTTCAAGGGCTGGGGCTGAGTGTGGCTGCTGACCATGATCGTCGTCATCCTGGGCATAATATGGAGCATCGTTTCCTGGGTCATTGGCGGATTGCACATGGACGCCTTGTGGGAGATGTTCATAGGACTGATCATCCCGATCATCATCGTGCTCTACATGATCACCACCAACGTGAAGGCATTTCTCGGCAAGCACTGAACCCCTTCCCAGTCTTCCTTTTTCGCCTCTCTTGAGACGTTGGCCAGGTCATCAAGGAAAGGTTAAATAGGGAAAATGGCTTTGCCATCCCTCACGGGCAGGTAGATCAGCTGGAAGATCGCTTCCTTGGCATGGAAGAGGCCGGGGGTTCAAATCCCCCCCTGTCCACTTTTATCTAATTTTTATCGATCAGACCGAGAACAGGTTTGTGCTCAGATATTTCTCGCCGCGGTCCGCGAATATGGTCACGATAGTTCCGGTATCGATCCTCTTGGCGATCTCGGCAGCGGCGTACATTGCCGCCCCGCTGCTCATGCCGACGAAGATGCCTTCCTGCTTGACGATCTGGCGGGTCATCTCGTATGCGGCGTCGGTCTCCACCATGATGGTGATATCTATCTTGCTCGGGTCGTAGATGGCCGGGACGATGGCCTCTTCCATGTTCTTCAGACCCTGGATGTAATGCCCCTTGACCGGATGGGCGCTCACGATCTTGATGTTGGGATTGTGCTCCTTCAACGCCTTGCCCACGCCCATAATGGTGCCCGAGGTACCGAGGGCCGAGACGATATAATCGACCTTCCCCCCGGTCTGCCTCCAGATCTCATCTCCGGTGCCCTTGTAATGAGCTATCTTGTTGTACTGGTTAGAAAACTGGTCGGGCATGAAGTACTTTTCAGGGTTCTCCTCGACAAGCTTCCGGGCCAATCGGATCGCGCCATCGGTGCCGTCCTTCCCCGGGCTCAAGGTCACCGTGCCGCCGAAGGCCTTGATCATCTGCCGCCGCTCGACGGATACGCTCTCACACATGACGATCTCGACGGCGTAATCCTTGATGGCCCCTATCATCGCCAATGCCACTCCAGTGTTGCCCGAGGTAGGTTCTATTATGGTCTTGCCCCTCCTCAGCTTACCTTCCTGCTCGGCCTGCTCGATCATGGCCAGGGCGATGCGGTCCTTGATGCTGCCAGTAGGGTTGAAACCCTCCAACTTGGCCAATATAGTAGCATTCGGGTTGGGATTGAGCTTGTTAATCCTGACCAAAGGGGTGTTGCCGATCGAATGGAGAATATTTTCTTTATAATCAGGCGATGGCATTTTCATGTGGTTCACCCGGTAAAAGGGAAGGGCCTTAATTATAACTATATCAAAGCTCTAAAATATTTTCTATAGGCGCTAAGGTTCAAATTCCTAAGCTCTGTTCAAATCTATTATCGGTGAAAGATGACATATCTCTTTAATATTTTTTTATTATAATATCGTATAAAAAAAGAAAGAATGGACTATGTCATTCTTTGCAACGGTCCATCATTTCAACGTCCGTCTACTTTCGGTCGATTACCATTATTGCTCAGTGAGTGACCACCTTCGGTAGCTTCTTCGCCTGGGCAATCCACTTCTCCACCATCTTCTCGGTGGGGGTCCTGCGAACCAGCTTCTTCAGGGCGTTGACCTCTTCCATCTTCTTGACCAGGTTGGGCGCCTTCCGTTGAGCAAGCTCTACGACGGTGTCCACTCTTGCCACTTCCAACAATTGAGAGTATTCCGACCCGACGCCTTTGATGCGGAACAGGTCCGCATGATTGGCCCAGGTCAATAGGTCCGCCTTGTTCAATCCGGTCTTCTTAGCCACTTCCTCACGGCCCTTGGCCGTGGCACAGGCCACCAGCAACTTCTCAACGGTGAGAATTTCGGCCTTTGCCAATTTCCCCGCGATTGCTGGCCCGATGCCTTCTATCTCAGCGATTTTGGTCATTTTCTGCCTCCGACCCTCTATCTCATCCCAACCTGTAACAATTGAATAGATTTGTAAATATATTATCATTATTAATAACACCTTATAGAGAATTTCGCGGGTCTCATACCAGGCTTAAATGAAAAGTTCCATTTTTCTGTCACACACATCAATAAATAAGGCACTCCCAGTTCCATCTAAACCTGTACTGCTGGATGACGATGGATTAATACGCTCTCAAGTATTCTCCGACCAGGAGTAAAATGATCATCGACAGCCACGTCCACATCTGGTTGAGGGACCACCTGCCCGATTCATTGGTCCGGGACTACCTGGAACCTCTGGCTATACTCAAGGAGGTCATGGATTGGGAGGTGGACATCGATACGGCATGGCCGGAGTACACCGTTGACGCCCAGAAGATAATAGACATGTTGAAGGAGAGCGAAGCGGACAAGGCCGTGGCCTTGCCCATCGATTTCAATTTGGTCGAGGCCGCCCGCACCGACATCCACGACTACAATACCTGGGTCTTCGAGAGCTGCGCACCTTACGATGACAAGATAATACCCTTCATCGGTGTCGATCCGCAACGCGGCGAGGAGGCGTTAAAGATACTGGACCATTTCACCTCCAAGTACGACGCCATCGGGGTTAAGGTGTACCCGTCTACAGGGTGGTATCCTTATGAGGAGCGCATCAAGACCTTCTACGACAAGGTGGACGACCTCGGTCTGGCGGTGATCACTCACGCCGGTGCCGCCTGGGGATCGCTGGAGGAGAAGTACACCGAACCGAACTTCTGGTCCAACGTTTTAGATGAACATCCTGATATGAACATCGTCATCGCCCATCTGGGCGGGAAGTGGCGCCAGCAGACCTTCGAGCTCTGCCGGGAATACCCCAACTGCTATACGGACTGTTCCGCCCTTCAGGGCTGGCTGCCCTCAGATCCGGAGACCGCCCTGTCCCGCCTTAGAGAAGTGGCGGAGAAGGTCCCGGACAAGGTGTGCTTCGGTTCCGATTTCCCGTTGTTCGACCTGAGCTATTCCTCCCCCATGTGGTTGGACTTCGTTAGGACACAGCCCTGGGGGGACGAGGACATCAAGGCTAAGATGATGGGCGGCAACATGCGGAAGGTTCTGGGCCTTTGAGCGGAAGGCGTCCATCCGAACTAGCAAAAATATTCTATTGGCAATTCGATGGGTGAAGTGATGATCATCGACGGTCACGTTCACCTCTGGCTCCGACCAATGTATCCCGATTCCATCATCAACGCCTACCTGGAGCCCTGGCTGGCCATGGCGGAGTTCATGGACATGTCCCGGGACAAGGAGGAGAACTTCCCCACCTCGGAGGTGCGCCCGGAGTCCCTGGTGGATTATATGGACCAAGCCCACGTGGACAGGTCCGTGATCCTTCCTCTGGACTTTGGCACGGTGGAGGAGCCCAAGGTGGGCGTGGAAGCTTACAACGACTGGATATTCGATTGCGCCGAGACATATCCTGACAAGCTCATTCCCTTCATGGGCATAGACCCAACGCGCGGAGAACAGGCGCTAAGGCTGATGCGAAAGTACCATTCAAAATATGAGCCAAAAGGTATCAAGATCTATCCGCCCAATGGCTTCTATCCATACGAAGAGAGGTTGGCGCCGTTCTGGAAGGAAGTCAATGAAATGGGGCTTATCGTCGTCAGTCACGCCGGAGCCAGCTGGGGTCCCCTGGATGAGGAAAAGAGCCGACCGATTCATTTCATCCCGGTCCTGGACCGCTATCCGGACCTCAAACTGATAATCGCCCATCTGGGCGGAAAATACCGTCAGGACACCTACGCCATGGCCAAGGATTACCAGAACCTGTACACGGACTGCTCCGCGCTGCAGGGCTGGCTACCGGGGGATCCAGGTGTCGTGAACGACCGCCTGAGAGAAGCCCTATCATGCATGGGGGACAGGGTCATATTCGGCTCGGACTGGCCCCTGTTCGATATGTCCTGTCCCTATGGAGGCTGGTGCTGCTTCGTGAAGGAACAGCCCTTCTGCTCCGAGGAACAGAGGGATAAGCTGCTCGGGAGCACTATGCAGAAGCTGCTCGGCATCTGATCAGGCATAGGGCCTGCCCCAAAGACCATCAAAGAAGTTCTCCCCCACCGGTTTGCGAGGCGGGCGCTCCTTCTCCGCCAATAGTTGCTTCTCCGACAGCATGGAATCGTCCGTCCCGGGATACCCACAGATCACCAGGGTTATGAGGACCTGGTCCTCAGGTATCTCCATTTTTTGCTTCAGGGACAGAACGTCATAGCCAGCTATGGGATGGGCTATCAAGCCCAGTTCAGTGGCCCGCAGCATCATCTCGCCCACGGCCAGTCCGGTGCTGAACAGGTAATAGTCGCGCCTGTCGGCCAGCTTGCAATCGTCGTCCAGACGGGCGCACACCACGAAGATCAGTGGCGACCTCAAGGCCCAAGAATTGCCTCGGGAAAGCGAACCCTTTACCGCATCCAGAGAGGTCTGGTCACGGGCGATGATCACCCTCCAGGGTTGATTGTTGTTACAAGATGGGGAGAGGCGCATGGACTCGACGAGGTCAGTTACGGCGCCCTCCGGCACCGACCGCGTATCAATGACCCTGGTCGCCCTCCGTTTCTGTACCGCCTGACCCACTTCCATGTTCATCGTGCTAGAAGGGGGGCGCTGCATAAATATCCTTTTTCAAGCAAACACCAGTACAATCCTGGCCTGACATCTACCATAAACCTTTAAATCAAGTTACGATTATTGCGGAGCGTTCGGGCCCGTGGCTTAGCTGGATATAGCACTGGCCTTCTATTCCCTGGCAACGGGGGAGAAGCAAGTCAGTGGTCCCGGGTTCGAATCCCGGCGGGCCCGCCAATGAATATTCTCAAGAAAAATAAAAAAGGTGGGTAGAAGGCTCTCAGAGCTCCTCCAACGCCTCCTTCCGTTCCCTCTCATACTCTTCCTGGCTGATGACGCCCCTCTTGCGCAGGTCCTCGATCTTGTCGAGCTTCTCCGCGCCGCTCATCTTGGACGGCTGGTTAACGATGGAAACCGGCGTGACGTCCATGTGGATGACCGCGCTGGCGATCTTGGTGACCTCGAACGGCTTTGCGACGTTCTCCCAAGAGACCGCGCCCCCGCTCATCAGCTTTATTCCCGGGGACTCGTAATCGATTCCACCCTTCTCCCCGGCGGTGGCAAAGAAGACATCCCCATACCCGAATATCCTCTCATACCAGGGCTGTATGGTGGTGACGCTCTGCACCTTCTCTATCCCGATGTCGGCGTACCTGAGGGTGAATATCCCGTAGCGGGTGATGATCCTCTGGTCGGTGATCACGAACAGCACCCTGCTCAGATAAATGTAGTTGATGGTCAGAAGCAGCAATGCAAAGGCCAGGGGTATCAGGTACCAATACCAGACCAACGGTTCATCGATCAGGGCGGTCCATGTGAGGATGGCGATTCCGGCCAGCCCGCCGACAAGGCCGAGCTTCTTGCGGTCGGTGAGGATCATCAGCAGACAGGCCAATGCCGCGATGACCAGCACCAGGATGTCGTCGTTGCTGTTGTAGAACAGCTCCATAAGGATGACGTAGATCAGGGCGAAGGCGGTAAGCAACAACCCCTTGCCCATGATTATGATGGCAGCTGGCTTTCCCTGCCATTTGATGTTCTCTCCCGATATCAGATAGTCCGAGGCCGGCGAACCGCTGGCCGCCCGGGATAACAGTGAATCTCCCTTGTTCTTCCCCATCGTTCTCCCCCTTTCGCGCATCCCGACCATACCGGTCCGTCCGGCCATCAGGTCCCGGGATACGAGGGTAACCATGGTCGTGTTGAATATTATAATGATTTGTTATACAGTGCCAGTCCTGGTCAGAATGGCGGTCGTGCCTTCGATCGGTTTAGGGCATACACGATCTATTTAGCAACGCGGTAGAGGGAAAAACGGGTCCATATGTGAACTCGCAGAGCCGCAGGCGAGGAAAAGGTTATTAAATACCCATTGAATCAGGGCTCCTAGTCTGGTGTGTACAGATGAAGAGAAGCTCACGCGCCTGGAAGAAGAAGGGCAAGCAGCGCTGGAAATGGCGCAAGAAGAAGATGAGACGACGGAAGCGGGCCCAGAAGATGCGCAAGCGCTAATACTGAACAAGTGGGGGTATGGGGTAACACGGTATCCTCGCGGGCTCCAGTTAATATGGAGTGATTGCTAACGGGTTTACTGATCCGGTGATGAATAACTGGAGCGATGACCTGTTAATTCGCGTGGGGTCGCTCCCCACGTGGTGGAAACCCGCTGATCTGGGTTCAAATCCCGGTGCCCCCACCTTTTAATCTTCTTTGGGGCGAAAGCCCCGAAACCCTAATTTTCCATACTCAATTCTACTCAGCCCAGGCTCCGATAGGAAAATAAGTATTCGGCCTATCCATTTTTTTTAGCACGCTATCGTGTTGGACGCCCGTATCCACGAAGAGAGAAGGGCATCTCTCAAATTCCATTAATCGTTGAGGCAACAGGGCAGAGGGCTCATCAGTTCCCTGAACATCGGCTGAATGGTGCAAGCAAGTGGGGTAATGTCCGCGCGTACCATTGCAGGCATCGTCCTTCCTCTATCCTCCAATACTTATGGGTATCTATGGTCGAAACGGGAATCTACAAATGCATGTCCAGCCGAGAGGTGATGAGAGGTCTCCATCCGTCGACCCTTTCTATAAAACGTTACTAGTAACGCACACCTTTTATAATCAGCAAAGAAATTGGGATGATGGGAGTCCCCGCGGACCTTCTCCAACTTCCCCACCATAATTGTTTTGCGGGGGCTCCTTACCAGTTATTAAAAATGAAAAAGGGAAGTGGTTTGTTCTTTAGATCAGTAAAAGGGACAGATCTAAGAAATCAGGTAGCCAGATCTTGACCATCAGCTTATCGTTCATGTAGTGAACGATCACATGGGCTTTTAGGTCAATATCGATAGGTTCCAGCCCGATGTCATCCGGGTATCCAGAGGTGAGATCTGCGTTCATGTGCACGTTGATGATCACCTGTTCCAGACAACTTCCCTCACAGAACTCCAAATGGGCCATGAACTGGAAATTCTTGACATCAAGGGAATAGACCATTGCCGACTGGTCTTCGTTGTTCAACCAAAGCTCTATCGATCCATGGAAGAACCCTTGCATCTTAATGTCAACGCACTCTTTCTGTTCACTGATCTTCAGGTTCAGGTGCACCTTTCCGTCGATCTTGATGGTGGCGGTCATGCCCTCAGGCCAATCATCATAGTACGGGATCAGGTCTGGAAATATCTCGTCTGTCAATTCCAGCACTTCAGGCGGGATGTCGAAAGACTCATGAATCTCATCTTTCAACACAATGTGTTCGATATTATTGGCGGCGGCCGCGGACGGCGCGCTCAATACGAAAGCGCCCAACATGACCATCACCATAGCGATCGCCATTGTCGTCTTCATTATGGTTTTCATTTTTGTCCCCCCCGAGATCTTTCGATCTCATGGTGACTAAGACTTGAGTTTGGGACCATAAATAATGTACGCCGAAAGTCACGAATGATTACTGGGGCGATCTACCCGCTGGCCGTCATGATCCTTAAGTCGGATGGAGGACATCGGGCGCCTACGTCAGCAAGCGGCGGATGGCCTCCTGGGAATCCTGGGGCGTTCCGGTGGTGTTCACCAGATGCACTCTGGACTGTGATAGGAACTGACGGAAGAACTTCTCCCGCACCTTCATCTTGCGTTCCCCGCGCACCATCTGGTGGGGGTTGCACAGGTCATTGGCGCTCAGGTATTCCCAGGCCTCGTCCGGGGACAGCTCCTGCACCGACCGGGGATCTTCCCGGTCCCGCTTCAACATAACGACCTCGTTGATGGTGGTCATAGGAACGACCGAACCCTTCCCCGTCACCCAGCGGACGTTAACCACCGCCCTCTGGCGGTTGTCGAACTTGGCCTTTTCCACCAGCCCGCGGTACTCCTCCCAGATCGTGCCGAGGTCCGCATCGATGTAGCAGTTCTTCTCCGAGGCGAAGGCCATAGGCTTGCGTTCGGACAGACGAACGAAATACCAATCGTCGGTGACCAGCCTCGCCTCCTTCATGCGCAGCAGTCCCCAGGAATGCGTGGTCTTCCCGGTCTTCGACGGGGCGATCAGCGTTACCCCCTTTCCACCGATGTCCAATGCTGCTCCGTGCACTGAGTGGATATCGTGCTCGTCCTCCAGGATGTCTCCGGCCACGGCCAGCGCCACGCTCTTTATCCACCCATAATAATCAAAGTTGAAAAGGAAGGCGGTCCTGGTGCCTGGCTCGTACAGCACCTCCAACGGGCGCGCGGGATCGTCCAGGCAGATTATCCTCCCATGGGAGCGTACCGTCTCGGACATGGAATAGAAGTTGTCCTCCCACATGTCCTTGACCGTGCTATCAAGCGTGTACAGTTTGATGCAGCAGCCGCTAATGTCCGCCTTGGCGGTATGGAACGGGAAAGAGGAATACCTCTCGTAAAGAGCGTCCTTTTCCTGGTACGAGATCAAATTGACCGGGTAGCTCATGTACGTCGGTATGACTTACTGGCAATTCAAATTACCGCCGCCGTTGATCCCGGCCTTCATGAGCTTGTACTCGATGGAGTCTATCAAGGCCATCAATGAAGCTTCGATGATATTCTCCGACACGCCTATGGTCGTCCAAGTGTGCGTGCCATCCGTGGAGCTTATGAGCACGCGGACCTTGGCCGCGGTGGCCTCCTTGCCGTCGATGACCCGGACCTTGTAATCGATCAGGCGCACTTCCTTCAGCACGGGGTAGAATCGTTCCAGGGCCTTGCGCAAGGCCCGGTCCAGGGCGTTCACCGGCCCGTTGCCGTTGGCCGCGGTATGCTCTACGGTGCCGTCGGAATCGATGACCCGGACGGACGCCTCCGAGGTCATAAGGTCTCCGGCCACGTCCATGAAGGTGCGGAACCCTTCCAGGCGGAACGGGGAGGTGTTCTGTCCCTTGAGCTTGCGGATGAGCAGCTCCAGGCTGGCCTCGGCGGCCTCGTATTGGAATCCTTGAGCCTCCAGCTCCTTCATCTTGTCGAGTATGGAGCGCCCGCCGTCCTTCTCGGTGTCTATGCCTAGCTCCCCCGCCTTGACCATTATGTTGGATACGCCGGACAGCTCGGAGACCAGTACGCGCCTCTGGTTGCCGACCAGCCCGGGGTCCACGTGCTCGTACGTCCTGGTGTCCTTCAGCACGGCGCTGACGTGCATCCCGCCCTTGTGGGCGAAGGCGCTCTTCCCAACGTACGGTGCGCGAGGATTCGGCGAGACGTTGGCCATCTCGGCCACGAAATTGGACAGCTTGGTAAGCTGGTCTAGGTCTTTCACGCTGGTCTGCACCTTCATCTTGAGCATCAGGCTGGGGATCACCGAGCACAGGTTGGCGTTGCCGCACCTCTCCCCCAGCCCGTTCACGGTCCCCTGCACCATGGAGGCTCCAGCCTCCACCGCGGCCAGGGAGTTGGCCACGGCCAGCTCGCTGTCGTTATGAGCGTGTATGCCCAACGGCACCTTGACCCGTTGGCGTACAATAGATACTATCTGGAACACCTCGCTGGGGAAGACGCCTCCGTTGGTGTCGCACAGGCATATCCAGTCCGCCCCGGCCTTCTCGGCCTGCTGCAGCACCTTCAACGCGTAATCTGGATTGTTCTTGTATCCGTCGAAGAAGTGCTCGGCGTCGAAGATGACCCTTCGCCCGTTCCTTTTCAGGAAAGCAACGGTGTCATGCACGATCTTGAGGTTCTCTCTCAGCGAAACCTGCAGGGCCTTCTCGGCGTGCAGGTCCCAGGCCTTGCCGAACACGCTGACCCATTCGGTCTTGGTGTCCAGTAGCGCCGTCATGCCCTTGTCGTCATCTGGAGAGACTCCCGGACGGTGCGTGGCGCCGAAGGCCACCAGCTTGGCGTTCTTCAGCTTCAGTTTCTGGGCGGCCTTGAAGAAGGCCTTGTCCTTGGGGTTGGACCCAGGATAACCGCCTTCTATGAAATCTATGCCAAAATCGTCCAGACGGGTCAGGATCTCCAGCTTGTCCTCGGTGGAGAAACTGACTCCCTCGGTCTGGGAGCCGTCGCGTAACGTGGTGTCGAAGATACTAGCCCTGGCGGGCAATAAATAAATCCCACCCGACGTTTGATCTGTTAGCCATTTTGATGCCTCAGGCAAGTTATGCTTTATCATGGCACGACCTATTTAACTTTGCCGTTGGCGCAGGCATCCCTCTTCATCAGCCCCACCAGGTCGCTCATTATGGCGCTGGCTGTCTCCTTCCTTCCCGCCCCGCGCCCTACCACTGTTATGGCGCCGGCCAGGTCGGTGTGCATATGGAGAACGTTCAGCGTCCCCGAGATCGATAATGGATGTCCGAGGGGCACCATGCGCGGGCAGACCTCCACCCCGCCGCCGTTGACCTCGCCTATCAGCCGGATTACCTTCTTCTCCCGGGCGGCCAGATCTACCGCTTCCTGGGTAACGCGGCGTATGCCGGTGCGACGAACATCGTGGTAGGTCACGTCCAGACCCATGATGGCGTTGGCCAAGATAGCAAGCTTGCTGGCGCTGTCTATGCCATCTATGTCGTAGCTGGGATCGGTCTCGGCGTAGCCCATCTCCTGGGCCTCCTTGAGCACGTACTCGAAGGGCAGCCCCTCCTCGCCCATGCGGCTAAGGATGAAGTTGCAGGTGCCGTTGAGGATCCCCTTCATCGACTCCACCTTCTCGGCCATGAGCAGTTCGCGTGAAAGGTTGATGATGGGGGTGGCGCCACCGACGGTGGCCTCGAATCGCAGTTCCACCGCGTTCTTTTTGGCCAGTTGTTCCAAGGCGCGATATTTCAGGGCCAGCGGTCCCTTGTTGGAAGTCACCACGTCCTTTCCCGCCCTCAGCGCGGCGCACATGTTGGAGTATCCTGGCTCGGCGTCCACGATGTTGGTGGGGGTCATCTCCACCAGGACGTCATAGTCCAGATCGGACAACATGGTACAGATGTCCTTTTTCCGCGCCTTGCCCAGACCTTTTCCGGACTTCTTCCTGGCCACCAGTTCCAGGGGGTCCAGGCCTTTGCTGTCGTAGGAATATGTCTTGGAGTCGAAAGCGGCCACGATGTCCAGGTCGGCGCCCAGGCGCTCATGCAGCAGACCTTTCTTCAAGGCCACGGCCTCGGCCAAGCCCTGTCCGACGGTACCGAATCCCACCAATGCCAGGCGCATGTCACACCCCCATCCCGCGTATGAGAAGGAAGTCGCTGCGATGGCTCCGGTTGTTCAGGTACTTGTCGATCTCCACGATCTTTCGTTTCTCCCTGACGTTGACCAGCAACAGTACCGATTTGTTCTCGGTGCTGGTGGAAAGGGAATACTGCAGGTCGATGGAGTCTATGCCATCCATCTTCTCTAGTTTCTCGGTGATGGAGCGCAACATGGCCTGGGTGAGGTCCCCGACCAGAAGGTATTCGGCCGTGAAGGTGCGATATATCTCGCCCATCTTGGCCACCTCCACGCCCCGCTCCTTCCACATGGCGAAGATGGCGTCCAGGGTACGTTGGTCCTTGGCCTCGAAGGTCACGTTCACAGATATCCTCCCTCCGGTCACCTGCTCGTGGTTGTGTATTACCCCCACGATGTTCCCTTCGTTGAGCGATATCGGCTCCAGGGCTCTGATAAGCTGCCCCGGGACGTCCTTCAAGCGCAGATCCACGTTGACCCTCATCTGGTTATCTCCATATTTATTAGGCAAATTGCCAAAAGGCGATGCCCGGCCACATATATTGGTTCGATTATCTAATCCTTTCAATGCACAATGGCGCTCAGAAAAGGTGCATGTCAGAGAATGGCGCCGAGGGGGAGATTTGAACTCCCGAGGCGTTGCCGCCACGAGCTAGCTGGCGGAAAGTTTCCAGGCTCGCGCCTTACCGGTCTGGGCCACCTCGGCACTCTTGCGGCGATAACCGTGGGTTCATTTAAAAGTATTTGTCTTTGGCCTTTAAGGCCACGCCTTCATCATTTTAACGCAGGCTGCCCAGCGAGTCCCGGATGGCCGGTCTCAGGCGCCGGGCCAACGGAGTTTGGGACATGTCCACGTCCACGACCTCCACCGCCTCCTTGAGATAGGGTAACTTGCCTAGCAACCGTCCACGGGCGTCGTAGGTCTGGCTGCCGCCGAAGAACACCATGTTCTCCTGGCATCCCACGTTGTTCACATAGGCGATAGGGCAGGTGTTCTCCACGGCTCGGGCGGGAATGATGATCTCGAAAGGTATACGAGAGGTCACTGGGGAGGCGGATAAGCAGAGAAGCAGGTCCGCCCCCTGCATGGCATAGGCCTTGCATATCTCTGGGAAGAAGATGTCGTAACATATGCAGACACCAACTCCATATCCGCGGAAATGGAACATGCTGGGTATCTGCCCTGGTGTGAAGTACAGACCCTCCTCGAAGGGCCCGAAGTTGGCCGGGTGCAGCTTGTCATACCTCTGGACGCAGCCGTCCGGGGAGACCATTACCGCGCTATTGGTGATCAATCCGCGGTTGTCAGCGCTGTTCAATGGCATGCCGAAGACCAAGGCTTTTCCGGTCTGGTCCGACAGCTCGGCCAAAGAAGCAACGCTCTCGCCTTCGATGTCCTCGGCCAGGGTGACGAAGCGGTCTCGGACCATGTAACCAGTGACGCAGGTCTCGGGGAACACGAAAAGGTCGGCGTCCGTGCCCTGGACTATGGAGCGCATGCGCTCCAGATTACCTTCCTTGTTCCCGGGAGCGCTCTTCATCTGGCAGAGGGCCAATCGCATGAAGGGTATGATTGAAGGTGATGTAATTCAAACTTTGCCAGAAAGATGATTATTTATCGGAATGTCCTTATCCTCAATCATATGCCGTCACGATCCAAGGAGCTGACAGCCGAGACCATAAAGGAGTTCATACACACCCAGGTGAGCGGCGCCAAGGCGTCCGGTGTGGTGGTCGGTCTCTCGGGAGGCATCGATTCCGCGGTGGTGACCAAGCTCTGCGTCGACGTGCTCGGCCCGAATAAGGTATTGAACGTGTTCATGCCTTCGCCGACGACCCCCAAGGAGGACCTGGAGGACGTGCAGAAGATGAGCAAGGCCTGGAAGACCACGCTTCTGGTGTACGATATCGCTCCGTTACTGAAGGGATATGGCTCGATCATGCCTGGCTCGGACCGAAAGGAAGTGGCCGGGAACCTCATGGCCCGCATCCGCATGAACATTCTGTACGCCCACGCCAACGCCGAGAACCGTCTGGTCGTAGGCACGGGGAACAAGTCCGAGCTGCTGATGGGATACTTCACGAAGTACGGGGATGGCGGGGCGGACATACTGCCCATAGGCGACCTGTACAAGACCGACGTCCGTACGCTGGCCCGGGAGATCGGCGTGCCGGAGAAGATCATTGACAAGGAACCGTCGGCCGGGCTGTGGGAAGGACAGACGGACGAGTCGGAGATGGGCATTGCCTATGACGACCTGGACCTGGTGCTGGCCGGGCTGGAGGAGCAGCTGGATCTGGAGGCCATCGCCCGGAGGACCAAGGTGCCCATTGCGCTGGTGGAAATGGTGGCCGCCAAGAACGAGGCCTCCCGGCACAAGAGGCGGTTGCCGTTCATCCCCAAGCTGGGATTGAGGACCGTGGGCTGCGACTGGCGGGAATGATCAGCTCTTTCCTATCGCGGCTATGAACCGTTCGGGCTCATTCACGTCCAAAACAACGGTCTCCACCTTCTTCCAGAAGGCCGAAGGGACCCTTATCTCACTTTTCAGCTCGATCCGTACCCCGTTCTTCTTGCTTCCCGTCATCACCAAGGTGCGATTGAAAGCGTCCAGGATGACACCCTCCTTGATCCCGATCTTTTCCATTCTATGAACAGAGGTCACCTTCTCAATAGGTACGACGACACGGGAATGCCACCCCTGCCGTATGATTATCCGGTCTTCCTCGACATCGTGGGAGGTGAGCAAGGGGGAGACACCCACCACGACCAAGGCGATGGTCATCACTGCTACGATGAGCAAAATGAACATCAGTTGGTCCATCTGCAACAATACAAGCAATATTATCAGCCAAATTGCGGCGATCGACCAGATAACGAGGTTGACGATCGCCGGTCTCTTGTCGTAATCGAAGTCCATGGATATGGATGATAGTGAAATGGGGGCTAATTATGGCTTGCGTTCCCTGCCTGTCCGTAAGGTTTAATTATGGCCATCTAATTTGGGGCCTTACACGCTCCCGTAGTGTAGTCCGGCCAATCATGAAGCCCTCTCGAGGCTTCGACTCGGGTCCAAATCCCGACGGGAGCACTATTTCCCTTTTATTGAACTCGAGTTCTTTCTTCGATTCATCGGTCATCATCCATCTGTCATGTTGGTTTTACTTCTCTATAACATGATCCGAACATTCCCATGCCCCCGAATCTTAAAAAAATGAAGGCCAGCGTATGCCCAACCAGAACTTGAGGCCTATCAGCGTCTCCCGGTCCCCAACGTAAGTTTAAATACTGTTAAGATGAGGGTTAACATCATGGTAGAGGTAATCACTATTGTAGGATTCCTCGTCGCCTGGTTGGTCTCAACCATAGTGATATTCTTTGTCACTAAACTATTTGGGCAGACGGAAGGGTTTGGAAAAGCGGTCATGGCCGCTTTGATCGGTACGGTCATTTACATTTTGGCATATTTCTTGCTGGGCAGCGGTCTGCTGGCAGCGATCGTGGCAGGAATCGTTTGGCTATTAGCTCTTAAGAGCCTGTACAAGATCGGTTGGGGTAAGGCATTGATCATCGCCATCATCATCTGGATAGTGGCAATAGTGATCGGTATCTTCCTTCCGACCCTTTCAGGACCTTTTTAAAAAGGGAACTGAAAGGACCCAGGGGCCTGGACCGTTCGGCCCCGTAAACCATTTCTTCTAACCAGATCATCGTGATCAATGGGATTTTATAAAACATCGACCCAGCTCGGGAAATGGTCAAGAAGATGCGAGATCGACCTATCGTCGCGTCGTGGATGGCCTCCAATAAAATTCGAACATCATCGATTGATCAGGTAGATCATGGATCGTTCCGAGCACGCATTGCCGCTGATCGACCAGCCCCTAGACGAGCGATTCATCGATCACTGACGACAAAGATATAGGGGCCTTCGCGAGCCTTCCCCTCCGATCGTATAAGTTACCTGATCTCAGGGTCAGGTCCCCGTTGACCAGCACCTTGATCGTCCCCATCAGGAGCGGCACTTCCCTCTGGACTTCCCTGGCCCTTATGGCCTTGGCCAGCTCATCGACCGAACCGATGGACCTTCGTAGATCCATGATATCGAACTCGTCGTAGGCCACCACCATCCCCCGGTCCAGCTCCGGGGTGCAGACGTGCACCATCGAGCCATATCTCGCATCATCGCCCGCCGCGACCCGGCGCACGATCTCCTCCCACGTGCCTTGATAGGTATCTGGAAGCGCCGGGTGCAGGTTGATGATGTCGTACTTCTGGCAGGTCTCCGGGTCCAATATGAGCATATACCCGGCCAGCACCCCGAAGTCCATCTTGTGCCCATAGATGAGCTCTCTCAGCGCCTCTCCGTAGGCTTCCCTCCAGGTCACCAGGTCCTTATCCTTAAGTTCTGGGCGGAAGGTGTCCGATGGCAGGGTGATCACCGGAACGCCGTCCTCCTGGGCCATAGCGATGAGCTTCGCCCGGTTATGGTTCCCCTTGACCTCTCGGTTGAGGAACACGAAGGCCATCTGTGCGTCGATCTCCCCGTTCTTGATCTTGGACCGCATCGTGGTGAACAGTCCCAGGGAGCCCGGTCCCCGGCCGGTGGTGAACCATCCGATTCGCTTGATCGCCATCAGACCGTAATGGGAATCACATTCATATTTTAACCGCGTCGGAGGGGCACAGATCCATAAATATAAACATACCCCGGTCAGAACTGGTCCAGCGTGCCCCGGCTGCGGGCCAGGCGCTCGAAGCCCCGGAACATGAAGTATCCAGCTATGAGCACGGCGAATCCCACCAGGACCTCCAGTCCTAAAAGCCCGGACATCTCGCTTAGCGAAGCCCCTTCCACGGCCATCCTGGCCGCCTCTGTCCCGTAGGTCATGGGGATGGCGTAGGACAATGGCTGAAGCCACACCGGCAGATAGGAGACTGGAAAATTGACACCGCATACCAGCAATCCGATGAAGAGGAACACGTTGGCGATTATCATGGACGTCCTGAGGAACAGCCCCAGAGAACTGAGCATAAGACCGAACCCGGTCATGGCGAAGGTGGTGACCAGGATGACCACCGCCAGAGATAGGAGGTTCGCCTCGGAGAAGTCCACGTTGAACACGAAGGCGGCGTAGAAGAAGGCGATGACCACGGTGGCGATGCCGTTGACGATCTGGAACATAGCCCGTCCGACGAACACCGAGAAGCGGTTGGCCGGTGAAACCAGCAGGTTCTCGATGGTCCCCTGCTGCTTCTCCTCTCCGGTGATGTTGCACACCGCGAAAATGCTGACCGAGGCCAGTGATTGCAGGGCGTTCCCAATGGCCACATACGTCACGCTGATGTCGTCGTTGTCCACGAAAGTGGCCACGTAGACGAAGAAGGCCATCTGGAATATGGACATGAAGAAGAGCTGGGTTATCCACATGGCCGGGTTCAGCCAGGCGAACAGAGCGCGCTTGGCCAATACGGCCGAGGACCAGAACACCCTGAACGGATTGTTTACGGTCTCCATATCAATACCTCATCAGGCTGGCGGTCTGCCGTGCTTTCTTATCCACGGCCTGGTACAGCCATACGGAGACGCCCAAATATAGCATGGACAGCAGGACCATGGCCAGCATGTCCCCCCAGTATCCTGTCCACATCCCCTGCTCGTATCCGGACAAGGCGGCGTAGCGGATGGCGTCAATTCCCCACGTCGGCGCCAGGGAAAGTGACAGCGGGCTGGTCCAGTATGGCAGCAGGGCGATGGGGAACATGGTTCCCGTTCCGACGTATATGGGGAACTCCAGCCCGTTGGTCAGCACCTGCGCCGAGCGGGTGAGCACGAAGGCGGCGCTGAACAGCATGCCCAGAGCGGCCAGAGACAGCAGCGTGGCCAGAAAGGCCAGCAGGAAAAGGGGTAGGTCGGCCACCTGGAAGGGCACCTGGTAAGCTACCACGACCACCACCAGGACGAACAGCCCATTTAGTATGCCGATCATAACGTTCCAGAGCGTCCGTCCACCGATGATCCAGATGAGCGGGCTGGGGGCGCCGAATATGGCGTCCACCGTGCCAGACCAGCGGTCCGATTGGATGGAAAAACCGGAGGCGTACAAGGTGTTCCCCCACATGCCCATCATCCCCCCGCCGAGCACGGCGTACAACAAGGCGTCGGGGCCAGGCTCTTTAAAGAGCATCAGCACCACCATGGTGAATATGAAAGGGGCGATTATGTTCGGTATCAGCCATTGCGGCTCAGCCAGGAACATATTGGCCTGGTGGCGGAAGGAGGCGGTCAGCGCTCGCAGCCTAGGCATCTTCCCTCACCAGCCACAGGTAGGCGTCCTCCAGCGTCGGCTCCTTGATCCGCATGCCGATGATCTTTCTGCCGCTTAGTAGGCTGGTCACGGATGGTAGCAAAGCGGGAGCGTCCCCCACCTGCACCCGCAGGGTCTGCTTGTCCTCGCTCATGTTGGCGGAGACGGTGCGGACGCCGTCAAGGGACTTCAAGGCGTCCAGGTCGCTATTGGTGATGCCGAAGCCCTCCACCTCGATGACCGAGGTGTCCTTCACCAGGGACTTCAGTCCCATGGGCGTATCCAAGGCCACTATCTTGCCGCGGGCGATCACCCCTATCCTGTCGCACAGTTCGTCAGCCTCGAACATGTAGTGCGTCGTCAGCAGAACGGTCTTGCCCTCGGCCACCAATCCTTTGGTCATATCCCGGGCGTCGCGGGCGGCTTGGGGGTCCAGGCCGATGGTGGGCTCGTCCATGAATATCAGCTCTGGGTCGTGGATGATGCCCTTGGCGATGTGCAGGCGCTGCTTCATCCCCCTGGAGTAATCCTCCACCCGGATATCGGCCTTGTCGGTGAGATCGACCTTGGCCAGGACCTCGTCTATCCGCTTTTCACGGATGCTCATCGGTACGCCGTATATGTCGGCGAAGTACCTCAGGTTCTGGCGGGCGGTTATGCGGTAATAGAGGCCTCGTTCCCCTCCCAGGATGAGCCCGATGCGTTTCCGGACCTCCATGGACTCCTTGACCACGTCGTAGCCCAGGATCTTTACGCTGCCTTCGGTTGGTAGGAGCAATGTTGTTAGCACCTTTATGGTGGTGGTCTTGCCCGCGCCGTTCGGTCCAAGCAGGCCGAACAGCTCTCCGCGCCGGACCTCCAGATCGATGTGGTCCACGGCTACGGTCTCCTTCCTCTTCTGGTGGAACATACCAGAGGAGCTGTGATAGGTCCTCACCAGCCCCCTAACGTCGATAACCACCTCGTTCCCGCAGCTCATCATTTTCCCCAATGCCTGGGCAGAACTTAGGCTTTAATAAAGTTTTACTGGGGCAGACCGATCACCCGGTCCAGGCCATCAAATGCCGGTGCAAGGATGCCAGGTCAAATCGGTTCGAACAAGTCGCGTGTAAAAACGATAAGATGATAAGGTCAGAATACCAACACCTATTAGGTGTTAAATATGGTAGGCAAGAGCAAGACCGCCCCCAAGGGGGAGAGGCCGTGCCGTATGGCCATGACCTGCGACGATGACAGCTTGCAGGCCAAGATCTCCCCCATGTCCCGTAGCAAGTTCTTCATCATCTTCGAGGGAGAGCCCAAGAACCACCTGGTCATGGAGAACCTGGTAAAGAAGGCCGGCAGCGAATCCGGCATGAAGGTGGCCAGTGAGCTGGCCAAGCAGAACGTGGACATAGTTATCACCGGGACCATCGGCCCGAAGGCCTACAAACAGCTGGAAGCGTCGGGGATCAAGGTGCACGCCGGATGCGACGGCAAGAAAGTGACCGAGGTCCTGGAAAAATGCCTGAAAGGCGAACTGCCAGTTTGTAAAAAGGCCACCTATGGCGGCTATCTAGGCATCTGAAAGCATCATCGCAGGGGGGCGCCGCAGAACTGGCACTCCAGAGAACCTTCGGCGTTCTGCCCTCCGCAATATTCACAAAGCAGGCGTTCCTTCTCCTTTTCCACCTTCTCCTCGAGATGGACCCTTGTTCTCTTCCAGATACGGTAACCGGCGATGACCATGAGCCCCCCGACGGCTAAAATCCCCAAGGCCGGGACCAGAAAGCCGCCCACGCCCAGGCTGGCCACCAGGCCGAAGAAGAAGCCCATGAATAGAAGCATACCTCCGACAGCTGCCAGCACCACCGCGGACACTGGTATGGGAGGTTGCTTTTCCTCCTCAGGTTTCCATCGACCTCCTTTCTCGCCTTCCGGATGGGATACCTGGTTCATTTTTTCGGTCATCTTTCCCCGAAATGGATGCCTGAAGATTTAGCCATTGCTACTTGCAAAATAATTCTTTGAAAGGATGTTTTTTCCACTATACTTATGTCCTCGGACAATTGTTGTACGCACGCTGATACCATGATGTCTAAGATACCTATCGAGCTGGAGAACCTGAATGCGGACCACCTGGACCGGGAGATCCTTAGGGTGGCCATCATCGCTGAGCTGGACGCCATCAGCCTTTATGAACAGATGGCCTCCATGACCGGAGACCACAAGATCCGCAAGATACTCTTGGATGTGGCTCGAGAGGAGAAGACACACGTCGGGGAGTTCCAGACACTGCTGTTGCTCATTGATCCGGAACAGAGCGAGGAACTGGAAGAAGGTCGAAAAGAGGTCGAGGAAGAATTGGAATGATAAAAGGTTAAAAAATGATATTCACCGAACGGTCATCTGGCCGTGCGGCCCTAACCATTTTATTAAATGAATAAAAAAGTTTCTCCAACTCACTTGTAGCCGTACTTGTTGCGGAACAGCGCCAGGGAATCAGTTATGATCTCCGTGGCCCGGGCTCGTCCCTGCCATCCTATAACATTGGTACCCTTCTTCTCTTCCAGCCTCTTATAGGTCTTGAAGAACTCGGATATCTCATCCAGGTAGTGCTCAGGGATGTCCTCCAGCTCGAAGTACTGGTTGTTCTTGGGGTCACCGCAAGCCACGGTCAGGATCTTGTCGTCCTGGCCCTTCTCGTCGCTCATCTCCAGTACACCGATGGGGCGGGCCTCGACCACGCAGCCAGGGAAGGTCGGCTCGCTGATGAGTACCATGGCGTCCAGGGGGTCACCGTCATCATAGAAGGAGCGGGGTATGAGCCCGTAGGCCAGGGGGAAGACCACGCTGGAATGAAGCACGCGGTCCAGTAGCATGCAGTCGAACTCCTTGGAGACCTCGTACTTGTTCTTGCTGCCCTTGGGGGTCTCGATGATGACATTGACGATCTCAGGTGGATTGCGTCCCGAGGGGACCTTCTTCCATAATGACATCTTGTTTCCTCTCTCGGCATCGATTGCCTTGACTTACTTATGTTTTTTGTCTTCACCTGATACCTATTATTATTAAGGCGACCGAACCAAATAAATTACTATATTAATAATAAATTTAATTGACTGGTATCTCTGTCAGAACTTAATATATGTCTTAACGCATACCCGTAATCGACATGGCGGAAGACTTCATTCAGACGGTCCTGTTCCAACTTTTCATGATCATTGTCTTGGTCGAGGTGGCCAAGATGGTCTGCAACAAGCTCAAGGTCCCCACGGTCATCGGTGAGATACTGGTGGGTATCGTCATCGCTAACACCTTCCTTTACGACTTCATCAACCTGGGCTCTGACCGCGAGGTCTTCGAGGTGCTCAAGGAACTAGGCGTCATATTCCTGCTGTTCACGGTAGGGCTGGAAACACCGTTCAGCACCATTCGCAAGGTCGGAAAGACCGCCATGCTAGTGGCCACCTTCGGAGTGATATTGCCGTTCATCGCCGGATTCGTTCTCATGCTCAGTCTGGGATACGACGAGGTCGCAGGTCTGTTCGTGGGGGCGGCCATGGTGGCGACCAGCGTCGGTATCACCGCCCGGGTGATCAAGGACATGAACCTTATGCATGCCATCGAGTCCCGGGTCATCATCGGCGCCGCGGTCATCGACGATGTCATGGGCATGATCGTGCTGGCCATCGTGGTCGGTGTGGCTGGCGGCGGTTCCTTGGACATCGCCCAGGTCGCGTTAGTTTCCATTGAAGCGGTGCTCTTCGTTCTGGCGATAATATTCATCGGTTCACTGCTCCTGCCAAAGATGGTCAAGAAGAGGGACGAGAAGGTCGCCACCAGAGGTTACACCACCAAGCGCCCCTCACGGCTGTCCCGATTGTTCAGAAGAAAGAGCAAGGGGGAAGGCACCGTGGTCTGTACCGCTGACCGCAAGTCCAGGGGCATCAGCCCCCTACCCTTGGCGCTAATCATATGCTTCGCGCTGTCCTCCTTATCCTCCTTCTTAGGTCTGGCGGCGATCATCGGCGCGTTCCTGGCCGGTATGGCCTTCGCCGAGTTCAAGGACAAGTGGCCTTGCGAGCACAAGATTGAGCCCATAACCGAGTTCCTGACCCCGTTCTTCTTCGTGTTCGTCGGTATAGGGGTTACCCTGTCCGTCTTTGGTGACATGAACATTCTGATCTTGGCCCTGACGATCACCGTATTAGCCATCATCACCAAGTTCGTTGGCTGTGGCTTAGGCTCTAGGAAGCTGGGGGGAAAGTCCGCAGTTATCATAGGCGTAGGTATGATTCCTCGCGGTGAGGTCGGCCTGATCGTAGCCAGTATCGGTCTTGCCATGGGGATCGTGGGTGACGACCTTTACAGCTCCATCGTGTTCATGTCCCTGGCAACCACCTTGGTGGCGCCTCCGCTGTTGACGTACACCTTCCGAAGGAAGCTGGGCAAGAAATGCGAGATGGTCCCGCACGACGTGGAGTGAGAGACTAACAACCTAATTTTTTACTGGAAACAAGAAGTTCAGGTGGGGTACAGCGCGCTTGCCACTACGACGACGGCGATGGTGATCACGCAGAGGGCGATTACCACGTATGGGCTGAGCTTCAGGGCCTTCTCGTCCTCGCTGTCAAAGTACCTTATAAGGCCCGCTGCGGACTGGAATCCCCCGGTCTTGCTTTCCTTAGCCATGTCTATCGGACCTGCTACCTGCGAAAGCATATAAAAATATTTAGGATAGGTGCAAGCGCAGAAGACCGCGGGTCCAGGCTGCGAAACCCTTTTAATGCGGGGCGGTTTACACGGCGTGATAGCACATGCATTGGGCAGACGTGATAGCTAACACCCTGGTAGCCAGGGGCGGCAAGCATCTCATATCCACGGGCATCACCCCGTCCGGTTCCATTCACGTGGGCAGCCTCAGGGAGTCCATAACCGCCAACGCTGTCTACAAGGCGCTCATAGACCAGAAGGCCGACGTCGACTTCATCTACCTAGTGGATTCGTACGACCCCCTGCGCAAGCGCTATCCCTTCCTCCCCGAATGCTTCGAGAAGGAAGTTGGAAAACCTATCTGTTACATCCCCTGCCCCGACGGCTGCCACGCCAGCTATGCCGAGCACTACATCACCCCCTTCCTGGACGCCATCGGCGAACTGGGGATCAAGCCCCGCCTAATCTGGACCCATAAGCTCTACGAGGAGGGCAAGTTCACCGAGATCGTGGACCTGGTGCTGAGGGAGAGGGCGCAGATCGCCAACATACTGGGCGAGGTCACGGGAAGAAAGATGCCCGAGGACTTCTGGCCCTTCTCCGCGGAATGCCCCCTGTGCGGGCTGTTCAGCGACAAGATAACCGGTTACGAGTTCCCCATGGTCCACTTCCGCTGCTCCTGCGGGTACGAGGGGGACGCCGACATCCGCAAAGGGCAGGGCAAGATGCCCTGGCGCGTGGAGTGGCCGGCCAAATGGAAGCTCTTCGGGGTCACCTGCGAACCGTTCGGCAAGGATCACGCCGCCGCGGGCGGGTCCTACGACAGCGGTGTTCGCCTCGCCCGGGAGATATACAAGGTCGAGCCGCCCCATCCAGTTCCGTACGAGTTCATCCAGTTCAAGGGCAAGGGCCAGATGCACAAGTCCACCGGCAACGTGGTCACCGGGACGGACGCTCTGCTGATCACCCCCGCTCCCGTGCTGGCGTTCAGCGTGCTGCGCTACAATCCGGAGAGGCACATCGACTACGACCCGGGCATGGGCATACTGGACATCGTCGACGAGTTCGACAAGGTGGAAACTTACTACTTCAACGGCGGGGAGGGCGAGAAGGAGAAGGACCTGCTTCGGGCCTACGAGATCGCCCAACCGTCCGGCGTTAGGAAGAAGCTGCCCCTGCAGGTCCCGTACAAGCACCTGGTCAGCGTGGCGCAGATATCCGATTCGTTCGAGGGGGCGGTGAAGGTCCTGAAACGCTCCATGAGCATCGAGGACATCTCCCAGGAGGACATGGACGTCCTGGAGCAGAGGCTGGACTGCGTGCGACACTGGCTCAACGCCTACGCTCCCGAGGAGGTGCTCTACACCGTCAGCCAGGACAGGCCGGACGTGGAGATCACCGGGGAGGAGAAGGCCTACATCGCTGAACTGAGAGAGCGCCTGATCACTACGGAATGGACCGGGGACCACATCCACGACGCCATTTACGATACGGCCAAGGGGCGCGGCATGCAGCCTAAGGTGTGCTTCCTGGCGCTGTACCGCCTGTTCCTCGCCCGCCGTTCCGGGCCCCGATTGGGCTTCTTCCTGTCCACCCTGGACAAGGAGTTCGTGCTCAAGCGCCTGGCCGAGGCCTGACACGGACCCATCGAACCTTCTTCCCACCCTTTTTAATACATTCAGTTGCAGAACATCATCCATGAAGCTTGGAATGGTTCTGTATTCGAACGATCCGGAGACAGTCTATCAGGCGTTCAGACTGGGAATTTACTCCCTGTCACTGGGCGATCAGGTCAACATGTTCCTGCTGGCCAAGGGCGTGGAATGCGAAGACATAGACAACGACAAGTTCAACATAACCAAGGAGATCAAGACCTTTCTGGACGGAGGTGGGAAGACCTACAGTTGCACCTCATGCATGAAGCTCAGGGCCAAGGGGGAAAGCCAAGCCTGCCCGCTATCTAAGATGGCCGACCTTTACCGCATAATCGCCGAGAGCGACAAGGTCATCACCCTCTGACGGGATCGAGCGATTTCCGTCGATCATCTTTTCTTCATGGTGAAGAGGATCACGGCCAAGGCCATCCACACCAGGAAGGCCACGATCAGGAACAATATGTTCCCCGGGTAGGCGTAGTTCACCACCCATATGGAGCCGAAGGCCATGAGCAGCGTGCCCCAGAACATGAAGAAATTGCCGTCGTTCTTCTCTCTCCGACCGAAGGCTCCGGTCCTCTGCTTGAAACCTATGAAAAGGGCGAACGTTCCCCCGAGGAGCATCATGGATGGAATGAAAAGTGTCCATTCTTCCATTACCCAGGCGATCATTATGGCCGCCGCCGTGGCCATGATCAGGAACGATATCGTAAGGCTGGTCAACGTTACCGTGGTGTGGTCGTTCATCGACGTCAGGTGGAATAATGAAGGGACGGATAATGAAACTTGCCCCGTCCAGCCTATCGAAGGACGCCCATGCTCCCTAATCTCTCCGGCAGGTACTTGTCGGTCACGAAGTCCAGGCCGTACTTCGCCAGCGCCTGCTGCTCGGCCTTCTTGTTCAATTTGAGCATGGTCTCGATCTCGCCCCTCCAGTACTCGTCAGCGAACCGGGGGTCCTTCAGCTCAGCGTTCAAGGCGCGGACGTCCATTTCCGTGAGCTTGTCGGTCGGCAGCTTGTAGTTCGTTATATCGGAAGCGCTGATGCCCACGAACTCGGCCGAGGGCGTGGCCAGGTACTCGGAGATATGGGCGGTCTTGATGGCCCCGTAGGCCACGGAAGCGAATATGCGGAAGCTCCAGGGATCGCCATCGGTGAAGACCACGACGGGCAGTTTCATCTCCTCGTTCATGCGCTTGATGATGCGGCGGGTGGATCGAGCCGGCTGGCCTTTCAGGTGGACCAGCACCGCGTTGTACTTCTCATCGAAGCCGTTCTCCACCAGACGATCGAACATACCGCCGGTCTCGATGGCCACGACCATCTTGGCGTTGGTGCTCAGCAGCTGCACCTTCTCCTTCTCCACATTGTTGGGGATGCCATATCCGGAGTCGCCCACGTCGTCCCGGCAGTTGATCTTCTTCAATCTCCCCTTCCTATCCATCTCGCTGAGGGTCAGGTCACCTATGATGCTGGCCCCGTTCTCCTCCGCCCGCAGCTTGAGGTCCTCGCGCATGCAGGCCGTGACTATCTCCAGGTCCTCCGCCAGCAGATTGCTCTCGTCCTGCGAGGAGAACTTGGCCTTCTCCCAGCCCTCGGAGATGTAGTACATCTCCCTCAGGGTAGAGGATTTCTTCTCGGCGATCATGTCCTCGATGAACTCCAGAACGTACATGGTGCGCAGGAGCATGAGCGCCCCATTGACCTTCTTGGCCGAGCGGGCACCGGTGGCCTTGCCATACTTGAACACCCCGTGCTTGGGATCGAACCTGATGTTGCTCTTGGTCCTCAAGGGCAAGGTCATCTTGGGGATCCTCCCCGAGTCGATCTGGTCGTAGATGGATTGCGCTATGTCGGTTAGGGCGAGCACCGCTTTATTCTCTTCCTCAGTCATCGTTAAGCGCCTCCTTGGACTCGTCGTAGTCGACCTCTTCATCTTCCTCTTCCGGAACAGGAACTTCCGCGTCCTCGGTGATCTGGAGCCCCTTGACATCCCAATCACCAGGGATCGGCTCGGCCCCGATTATGAACACCGGGTTGATCCCTGAGGAGTAGATCTCGTTCTCGTCGTAATCCTCCTTGCTGAGCCCGGTCAAGGCGAAATTGATGTCTAGGCGGTCGGTGGAGGAGATCTTCGGCAGTTCCCAGGAAGCCTTGCCATCGTCCCTCACCTCGGTAGGGAAGAACTGAAGCCCCTTGTAATCGAACGCACCTGGAGGAAGCACCATGTGCAGGTTGAACTTCTGCGATTGCGGTGTGTAGTTGTATATTGATATCCGCACCTTGTGTCTCCCCTTTTCGTACGTCACGGCGTCGTCGATCCACACCACGTTCATGATCTTGGTGATGCACCCACTGAGCTTGGGGATAGGCTTTCCCACGATCTTGGCGCTCTTCTGGGCGATGAGAGGCAAGATCTCCTGCACGATCTCGAACTTCACCCTGGTCTTGCTCTTGGTCTCCCTCTTGTTCAGATGGGTCTTGAGCGAGCGCCCGCATATCTTGAGCGCCAGTTCGATCTCGGCCTGGATCTCCGGCAGGTTGGCTATGGCCTCCTTGGCCTCCGAGGTGAAGGGGACCTTGGTGGAGGCCACATGCACCAGGATGATGGCCGGACCGAACGGTATGCCGGAACCACCACGCTGCTCCAGCCCGTACCGCCTCCAGTCGGTGTTCTCCACGGCCTTGGTAATAACGCAGGCGCCCTGTTGGTACAACAATGGGACACGGTTGGCGAAGCGCAGGATCTGCACCTGCTGGTCCTTGAGCAGTTCCCCGCCATAGACGATGCCCACCTCTACCAGGAAGGGGTTGCCGGAATGGACCTTGGGGTCCCGGGTCACCGGCGGGGCGTAGAACTCTGGACGGACCTCGTTCAGCACGTTCCGCAAGCCCTTCTTGATTAGATGGGAACCGATGGGTGAAAGACAATCGGAGGGCGGGGCCATGATCTTGACCTCGCCGATGGCCTGCAGCAGCCTCTTGTTGTTCTCCAGCGTGAGCTTGGCCGGAGACATCATCTGCTCCAGCCCAGCCTTGTCGCAGATCTCCTTGGCCAGACGGTCGCTGATGCGGGAGAAGTCCAGCTGCAGGAACTTGTACAGGTTCTTGTTCTTGGTCTCCTTGGCCATGTTCATCAGGGTGCCCAGCTCCAGGCCTTGGGGGTGAGGCTTGATCTCCTTGGTCACTGGCGGCAGTACGTCGGTGGCCGGTTCGAAGGTGGTGCGTTTCCCGTCCGGGTCCACGAAGGTGATGCGGGAGTGCGGGTTCACGATGGCCGTCTGCTTCAGGTATTCCATGACCGACTGCTTGCCCCCCACGTAACGTCCGTTGATGTTGTAGGTGATGCGTGTGCCATGCTCCTTGCCGTCCCAGACGAATGGATCTTCCCTGAGCACGTCAGGCATGTTCTTCTTGGTGTTGATCATGATGTCCATGACCCAGGCCACGTCGTCCGTGCCGGTCTTGGAGACCACGGTGGCCGGCTTCCCGGTGGTTATCTGCCCGTACATGACGGTGGCGGAGATGCCTATGCCCTGTTGGCCGCGCGACTGGCGCACGGCGTGGAAGCGGGAACCGTAGAGGAGGCGCCCGAAGACGTTGGGGATCATCTTCTTGACGATGCCTGGGCCGTTGTCCTCCACGGTGACCCGATACTCGTCCTTGTCCACCCTCTCCACTATGACCAGTATCTCTGGGGGAATGCCAGACTCCTCACAGGCGTCCAGGGAGTTGTCCACCGCCTCCTTGATCCCCATGATGAGGGACTTGACCTGGGAATCGAAACCCAGGATGTGGCGGTTGCGCTCGAAGAACTCGGAGACGGATATCTCCTTCTGCTTTTTCGCCAGCTCGTCAGCGATAGAACTCATTGTACGTCCCTCTGAAAGTAAAAGGTGAGTTGCATCCCGGGGTGCATATCCCCGGGCGCAGTAAAAAGGTTTTCCGCATTAGAGCTTCTTTCCGCAGTTCCAGCACTTCTCGTCGGTCTTGAGAAGCTTGGCCGAGCATTGCGGACAGAGCAGTTCCTTTTCCTCTTCGAAGCTCGCCCCGCAGGCCGGGCATTTGTCCGCGTCTATCGGCACGTCGGCGCCGCAGTCGGAACAGACGAACTTCTCGTCCACGGCCTTCTTCTCCTTGGCCTTGGTCCTCTTCTGTTCCATCTCATAGACCTTCTTCTTGGAACGGTCCATCCACCAGGTCATGAGGACCAGGATGTAGAACAGCAAGGCCATGTTTACGAAGGCCACCAGTATGCCGGACAGCAATGAATTGGACAGGACCTTGTTCATGTCGGCGTTGACCGGTCCGAAGGACAGATCGGTGCTGATGTCGTTGGTGCCGTTCTCCAGAACGAACTGGTAATAGTAAATGCCCTCGTTCAGGTCATCCAATTCCAAATAATAGACCGCGCCCAGGCTGCTGTTGGCCGAGGCCCGGGTCATGTTCAATTCCCGATTCCCGGAAGAGTCTCCCCAATTGTTCTCCAGGATCAACCGGACCATGGAGCTGTTGGGTCCGGCAGTGAGGGTAACCGTGAAGTTATAGGGGTCCCCAGGCCGCCCATCTATGGGGGTGACCATGCCCTGGACCAGGGTGTTGTCGTCTGAGCTTATGGGTTCCCCTTCATAGTTGGCCACGGAAGTGTACAAAGCGCCACCGATGGACAAGCCGATCAACAAGAACAGGGCCAGGCCGAAGATGGCCAGCTTCTTGCGGTCCCTTAGGCCGAAATAGGTAGGTATGCCGTAAGCCAACAAGGCCACGAGCATGGGCAGGAAACACAGGATCTGTGAAAGCCAGAGGTAAGAAACGACCGACAGGAGCACTGTTACCAAGACGGTCAGCAAGATACCCACTATCAGACCGTTCTTTGATTGGCGCACCCCCCTCATCTTATCATTGAATACATCCAAGGCCGACATCGGCCGCTCATAATTATCGCATCTTAATATCCTTTTGTATAGACAAATCGCAGGCGCTCGGGGGTCCATAGCGACCCTGGCCTCTTCTAGGACGACCCCCTGGGTCGAAAGCCGATATTTTAATAATAGTAACAGATGTTGAGGCCGTCAGTCTGGATTTCACCGAACCGGACCATTTCCCTTCCAGATGTTGGTTGGGGCGCGGTCCGGCGATGTGGTGGATCAAGGATAGAACAAGATGGCCCTGACGATAGAGGAACAGATCAAAGCGATCCAGGAAGAGATCGACAAGACGCAGAAGAACAAGGCCACCGAATACCACATCGGCAAGCTGAAGGCCAAGATGGCCAAGCTGCGCGAGGACGTGGAGAAGAGGAGGGCTTCCAGCGGAGGCAATACCAAAGGTTATTCCGTCAAAAAGAGCGGGAACGCCACCGTGGCCCTCGTCGGCTTTCCCAGCGTGGGCAAGTCCACGCTGTTGAACGTCCTGACCGGGGCCAAGAGCGAGGTGGGGGCCTACGACTTCACCACCTTGGACGTGGTTCCAGGGGCCTACGAGTACAACGGGGCCAAGATCCAGGTCCTGGACATGCCCGGTCTGATCCGCGACGCCTCCAAAGGCAAGGGGCGCGGGCGCGAGGTCATATCCGTGGTCCGCGCCTCCGACCTGATACTTTTCATTCTTGACTTCTACGATACCAACCTGCAGGTGCTGATGCGGGAGCTGGAGAACGCTGGCATGCGCATCAACACCCGTCCGCCGGACGTGGTCATATCATCACGGGAGATCGGCGGCATAGACGTCAAGACCACCGTCAAGCTCACCAAGATGGATCTGGAGCTGGCCAAGGCCATGATTATGGAGTTCGGGCTGGTGAACGCCGATGTGGTCATCCGCGAGGACATCGACCAGGACCAGCTGGTGGATGTGCTGGCCGGGAACCGGGTCTATATAAGCGCCGTCCTGGCCATAAATAAGATCGATATCTCCGACGAGTCCTATCTTAAAGAGATCCGAAAAAAGTTCAAGAACTGGGACCCAGCGTTCATCTCCGCGGTCAAGGACATCGGGATAGAAGATCTCAAGGCCAAGATATTCAACAAGCTGGAGCTCATCCGGATATACATGAAGAAGCAGGGCGAGGACGCCGACCTGGACGAGCCGCTGATCGCCAAGCATGGCAGCACCGTGGGCGACGTCTGCGACTCCATGCACCGTGTGTTCCGACAGAACTTCCGTTACGCCCTGGTTTGGGGGAAGAGCGCCAGGTTCCCCGGGCAGATGGTGGGACTGGAGCACAAGTTGGCCGACGGGGACGTTCTTTCCGTCATCATCAGGCGCACCGGCGAGTGAAGGGAACGATTATACCAGCCCTGAGCGATTCTCTCGGTGATCGATATGAAAGGAATGTCCACCCGCTCCGTCCACGACGGCGACCTGTCCCTGCGCTACGAGGGAGCCATCAATACCCCCATCTTCCAAAGCACCACCTTCGCCTTCCCCACGGACGATCCCCGCACCTGGGAAGGGGAGGTACCC